>QWCE01000021.1_pt1 | contig 660980 bp, 586 predicted proteins | sample 1972531 | NCBI WGS metagenome assembly QWCE01 (sample SAMN09866716, study PRJNA288562) | Human gut metagenome isolate term4_stool, whole genome shotgun sequencing... | reverse complement strand
CCTTCTGGACTTCCGTGATATCCGCTTGTTATTTTGTATGCAAATCTTGGTATCCATACAAACATACTTCCTAAATCTTCTTCTGCAACTTCTGTTCCTACTGCTGTACTTTCGTTATATGTTCCATCACATAACATTACATTTGCCCATTGGTTCTTACTTTCATTGTAATTGTACCATTCTGGATCATTTTTTGTGCAAATTACCCATTTTGCTTTTGATGTATCCCATTTTACTGGTATCATTCCTTTACTTAATGCTGGCTTATTTGCTCCACTTGTTGTGTCATATACTGATTCTCCACCATTTTCTATTAGTGATTCTAAATCAGCTAATTGTGCTTGCTCATCTCTTTGAGCTTTTTCTGTTTTTTCTTTGGCTTCTGCTGCTCTAGTTAGTATACCATTTTGTCCTGTTAACATTGAAATGCTTACTCCTGCCAATATTATTAGGACTATTATTGTGACAACTAGTGCTATAAGCGTTATTCCGCCATTCTTTTTTGATTTTTCAAAAATAGACATTTTTAGTCACCTTTTCCTTCCTTTGTATATAAATTTTATGCATATATATTATCATATTCTTGGAAGGATTTAGGTTTCTTACATAATATATTGTTTATACAAAATTTTTCCACACAATGTTTGCTAAGTCAAGTCCTTTATTAGTTAATTTTATCCTGTCAAAATCAACTATTAGAAGATTTTCATCAACTAATTTTTTTAATTCATCCTTAAAAACAAAAATAGGATTTTCTCCAAATTTATTTTTAAAATCCTGAATTAATACTCCTTCAATTTTTCTAAGACCTATTAACATAAATTCCTTTTCTTTACTAAAAATATCATTTTCAACTTCATCAATAACCTTATTTTTTCCAAATTCGCCATTTTCGCAATTTTTTATATATTCTTCTACATTACCAATATTTCCATATCTAACATCATCAATATAGGAATGTGCAGCCACACCAAATCCTACATATTCCTTTTGATTCCAGCAATCTAGGTTATGTTTTGACTCATTGCCAAGTTTTGCAAAATTTGATATTTCGTAATGTTTATATCCATTTAGTTCAAGGAAATTTTTAACATACCAATACATATTTCTTTCTAGTTCTTCATCAGGCAACTCCAATTCTCCACTTTCAAGCATTTTTTCAATTGGTGTGTTTTCCTCAACAATTAATGAGTAAACCGATATATGATTTGGTGGTTCTGGCTCTAATTTTATAATTTTTTCTAAGGAATTTTTAACATCTAAAATTTTTTGATTTGGAAGTCCTATCATCAAATCAACATTTATATTTTTAAATCCAACTTCTCGTGCAATTTTATATGTATTTAAAAAGTCATCATAACAATGTATTCTTCCTATTTGCTTAAGTATTTTATCTTCTGTACTTTGAAGTCCAATACTTAATCTATTTACACCTGAATTCTTATAATTTCTTAGTTTTTCTTCAGTTACAGTTCCTGGATTTACTTCTATTGTTACTTCTTTTACCTCTTTTAGCAAATTTCTTTTTTCAAATATACGTAATATTTCTTCAATATATTTTGCATCAATTAAAGATGGCGTACCACCTCCAATATATATTGTTTGAACTTCAAATTCATTGTTATCTATAAAATTATTTATTTCTTTGTTCAATGCTTGTACATATTTTTGGAAATATTTATCTTGGTTTGCATAAGAAACAAAATCACAATAAAAACATTTTTGTTTGCAAAATGGTATATGAATATATATCCCTAATTTCTTCATTTTTTAAAACCATTCCTTTCCTTAATTACATAATCTAGAATGAACATCTTTCTATTTTAGAGATATTTTTCAATCCTTATCTCATTTATATTTACAGTTTGTTTACTTTCTAATACACTCGAAACAGAAAAATTTTTTTCTTTATCTCTTCTTATCTGCTCTACACATTTCTCAGCTTGTTTACCAAAAAACACAAGACTTCCGAATAGCTGCAACAAAGTAAAAAATTACAAGTAATACATATGTAACTTTAAATGATATTCCAAATAAATAATTCACCCATTTTATAATTGTCATTGAAAAAGAATTTTTTAATTTTTCATAGCTATATTCTTTTGCTTTTACAAATTCTTCAATCGGTACATTATATAATTCAGATAATTTATACATTACATCCCAATCAGGATATTCTAATCCACTTTCCATCTTTTTTATATTTTCTGTAAGTATATTTGTATCATTTAAGTTATAAGCAACATCATTGTATGTCCATCCCTTGCTTTCTCTAAGCTTTTTTAGCAATTCTTCTATTATAATTCCATCTTTTTCCTCATTATTTTCCATATATTTTCCCCTTTTTCTTTTGATTTACTCTTCTGCTAATTTTTGTATTTTTTTCAATCTATAATTAACTCCAGATTTTCCTATTGGTGTGCTCAATTTTTTTCCTAACTCCACAAGTGGCATATCAGGATTTTCTAATCTTAAATTTGCAATTTCTTTTAAGCCATCATCCATTTTTTCAAATTTGCCATTTTCCTTTAATTTTTTTATAGCATTTATTTGTTCAACAGATGCATTTAAAACCTTATTCAAATTAGCTGTTTCACAATTCACCAATCTATTTACTTTATTGTTCATCTGCCTTTCGACTCTTATTTCCTCAAACTTCATAACAGACTTTACAGCTTCAATAAATGCTAAAAATTTAGATATTTCCTCGCCTTCTTTTATATATAAAACATTTTCTCTTTGTTTTAAAATTATATCATTTAATTTCATTGTATCTACTATACTTTTAGCACCATTTACATCTCTAGTTTTACATTCTAAATGATATTTTTTTTCTGGATTATTTATAGAACCTGCTCCCATAAATAATCCTCTCATAAATGCTTGTAAATTAGTTCTTTCAATGTTTTGTACATTTGCCACATAAAAATCTGCTAGTCCGAATTTTATTTAAACTATTTTCTAAACTTTCATTTATTTCTATCGAAAAAATCTTTCCATTAACATTTATTTCAAAATCTTCAAAGCCTATATTTCTAGCCACTTTTCCAAATCTATCTATGTTGTAATCACTTTCTGTTGTATATTTGATTGTGTTATTTTCTATAATTGTATTATCACTTGATATGTAACCTAAAAATTCGTATTTCACTTCTTCTTTGTTAGCTAAATTGCTTAATTTACTCAATTCTTCTTTTACTTCTTGTGAAAAAGACATTGTTTTTCTCCTTTTTATTTTTTATATAGTTATTATACACTATTTATTGTTATTTGCAACTATTTTTGAAATGGGGACGGTTCCTTTTTAAAAAAGGAACCGTCCCCATTTCAAAATTTTCTCCAAAATATTTTTCCATTACAAAAATTAATACATCATCGGTCCTCTCATCATTGGACCACCATTGTTCATTGTTCCACCCATATTTTGAAAATTATTCATAGTACCATAAACTCCAGTTGTAGAAATAGTAATAAACTTAATTGAATATATATCACAATAAATTAAACTATCATTTTCGAAAGAACGAAGTAAAATATAACTTGCTCCAACATCTTCCAAAATTCCAATTCTATCTGTCATATTGTTTGTTCCTATTAAAAATTCCACTCTCATAAGCCTTCCTATTTGCTGTCTTAAAAATGCTGGTGTATAAATAGTATTTGTAAGTATTTCCGGTGAATTTTGATTCATATTTACATTTCTATCCTCAATTTTTTCTTGCCTTTGCTCTTGGTCTAATTCTGACATAGCTTTCAAAATCTCCTTTCTATTTATGTATTATCATATAGAGATGTTGGCCTATAAAAACAGTGGTTACCAAGTCTTGTATGTAATGTTCCAGAACCGTTACTAGGAAATGTTTGATTACATGTTGGTCTAAAAGGGTTTAAATACCATAGGCATTCTCCTATTTCGTTTAATCTGTTTCCAGATAGAGCCCAATCTGCTATTTGGTAGTGTATATCTGTTGGAGTCATATTGTATATATTTTGAGAGTTATACCTTCCACCTATTGTTTCTCTTGCACAATCAAATTGTCCCTGTTGATATATTATGTTTCTTACACTTCCCCCTTGCGATATTCTTGAATATTCTCCACTTGATACATTAACTCTGTTCATTATTACAGTTGCTACTGCTTTCATTCCATTGTCTCCTTCTCCGACCTGCTTCACATTGAACTATCCTTGCAAGTAGTTCTCTTTCTGAATATGCCATTTTTAACACCTCTTTCTATTTATATGCAAGAGTTTTTGATTTATGGCTATTTTTGATGTTTTTCATTAAAATAGCAAAAAAACAGGCATTATCACACAATGCCTGTTTTTTTCTAACTTCCGTTTTGTGAACCCTTTGAATTACAATATTATTATATACATTATTTTTTATAATTGCAATAGTTTTTACTTAATTTTTCTAAAAATCGTTCGACAAAATTTGACAAATATAAAACTAGGTTATCTAGAAATTTGCAATTTTTATCCAGCCTTGCTTATTTAATTCTAATTCAACCTAGCAACCAAAGCCTTAATCTTTATTCCCTGCTCTGAAAACATCTTCTCATGCTCAGTTTCGATATTCTCCCAAAAATCAACCTCTTCATGCAAATCAAAAGTTTTCTTCACAATTTCGAAACCTGCTTTCTCAAAATAATTCAAACTATCTAAAAATAAATTATCATCATCTGTTTTAAAATAGACTTCTCCACCTTTGCTTAAAAATTCCTTATATTTTTCAAGCTGTCTTGTATGTGTAAGCCTTTTTTTGTGATGTTTTCCTCTTGGCCATGGATTACAAAAATTAATATAAATTCTATCAATTTTATCTTCATCAGATAAAATCAAATTGATTCTTTCTATATCAAATCTTGTTAAAAATATATTATCTGTTTCTTGATTTTTCCCTCTATATATTTGTTCGACATTTCTTTTTGCCAATCCTAGCATTGCATCTACCAAGTCTATTGCTATATAATTTACATCTTTATGCTCGCTTGCCAAATTTGCTATAAAATATCCTTTTCCACATCCTAATTCTAAATAAAGAGGAAGTGTTGGATTTTTATATAATTTCCTCCACTTTCCTCTTTCTTCTTCAGGATTATCTACATAAAAAGGACTTGCTTCTAGTTCTGGCCTTGCCCATTTTTTGTATCTAATTCTCATAATATTCTCCTATTATTCAGCTTTATTTTCTGTAGATTCTGCTACTGGAGCTTCTACTGTTTCAGCTACTTCTGCTGGAGCTTCTACAACTTCTTCAGCTGCTGGTGCTTCTTCACCTTTTATGATGATTTCCTTGTTTTCAATTCTTGCTCCTGCAACTTCTTTAGTCTTAGCAGCTTTACCTACTCTATCTCTTAAATAGAATAATTTAGCACGTCTAGCTTTACCTACTCTTACTAATTCAACTTTTTCAACTAATGGTGAGTGAATTAAGAATGTTTTTTCAACACCAACACCATAAGATATTTTTCTTACTGTGAATGTTTTGTTAACTCCTGCACCTTGAACTTTTATTATAATTCCTTCGAAAACTTGGATTCTTTCTTTGTTTCCTTCTTTGATTCTAACATGAACTCTAACTGTATTTCCTACTTTTAAATCTGGAATTTTTGCTTTTAATTGTTCATGTTCAATAGATTTTATTATATCCATTTTAAAATTCCTCCCTTATATTTCTATTGTCGCTAAGCTTAATCTTAGACAATAGTTTACTTCATGAGCGGTACCATTCATCTATTTTTGGCTTGGTACTTCATTTTTTAATAAATCTGGTCTTTTTTCACGTGTAATTTGGATTGATTGTTCATTTCTCCATTTAGCAATATTCTTGTGGTTTCCAGAAAGCAATACTTCCGGAACTTTTACTCCTTCAAAGACTTCTGGCCTTGTATACTGCGGATATTCTAATAATCCGGTTTGAAAATGATTCTTCTTCTATTGATTCTTTGGATAAAACTCCTTCATTATATCTTGAAACCGCATCAATCAAAACCATTGCTGGTAGTTCTCCGCCTGTTAAGACATAATCTCCAATAGAAATTTCTTCATCAACTATTTTATCAATTACCCTTTGGTCTATGCCTTCGTAATGTCCACATAATATTATTAAATGTTCTTGTTTTGATAATTCTTCTACCTTGGATTGATTTAAAGTTTTTCCTTGTGGCGACATATATATTACTTTTGCATTTTCATCTTTTACAGATTTATATGCATCATATACTACATCTGCCTTCATTACCATTCCAGCTCCACCACCATATGGAGTATCATCAACTTTTTTGTGTTTATCTTTTGAAAAATCTCTAATATTTATTAAATTTATTTCTATTAGATTTTTTTCTTTTGCTCTTCCTATAATGCTTTGATTTAATGCCTCAAACATTTTTGGGAAAAGTGTTAAACAATCAAATTTCATTTTCTCCTCCATTTAGTTTTAAATTAATCCATCTATTATATGTACTGTTATTTTTTCATTTTCTAAGTCTATGTTTTTTATAACTTCATCTATGTATGGCAATAAAAATTGTTTGCCTAATTCATTTTTTACAACATATATATCTGTACTTCCATTATTAAAAATGTCGTCTAAAATACCTAGTTTTTCACCTGTGTCTAAAAATACATCTAAACCAAGTAAATCTGCTATAAAATATTGTCCTTCTTCAAGTTTAATAGCATCTTTTCTGTCTATTTTCACATAGCTATTTCTTAATTTTTCTGCATTTTCTACAGTATCTATTCCCTTGAATTTTGCAAGTACCATATTTTTTTGATATTTTATTTCTTCAATTTCTAATTTTGTTTCTTGTTTTTTTGTACATATATATACTGTTTTTAAATCATCAAATCTTGTTATATCATCCACATAAGGATAAATTTTAACAAATCCTTTTATTCCAAATGTATTTACTATTTGACCGATTTCTAATTTTTCTTTTTTCATAATTTTTCCTTTTAGCAATTTTTTTCAAATTACCCTATAAATTCAACAGTTGCTTTTTTATGTTCTTTACTTGCTACTGCTTTCATTACTGTTCTTATAGATTTAGCAATTCTACCTTGCTTGCCTATTATTTTTCCCATATCGTTTTCAGCAACTTTAACTTCAAAAACAACTGATTGTGTTCCATTTATTTCATTTACCTCAACAGCATCTTTGTCGTCTACTAAATTTACGATAATTGTATTTAAAATTTCTTTCATTTTTTAGTTTGTATTAATAAGAATTAATACATCCTCCTTTTTAATTATTTTGATGCTTTTTCAATTAATTTCTTAACTGTTTCTGTTGGTTTAGCACCATTTTTTATCCATTGTTCAACTTTAGCATTATCTAAAACGATTGTTGATGGTTCTGTCATTGGGTCATAAGTACCGATTTGTTCGATTATTTTACCATCTCTTGGACTTCTAGAGTCTGCTACTACTATATGATAAAAAGGAGCTTTTTTCTTTCCTTCTCTTTGTAGTCTTATTTTTACCATTTTTTGTTCACCTCCTAATTGTTCGATGCTTTTATTTTGTTTTTTACTTTGATGTCAAAGCATCTATTATTTATATTTTAAGTTTAATATCAATTTAATCGTATAATTTAAGTTTAAAACCTTTTTAATGGTCTTTTAAAACTTACATTAGGTCTTTGAATTCATCCATTTGATCAAGTTTTAGTCCTTTCATCATACGTTTCATACCACCTTTTGTTTTCATCTGTTTCATCATTTTTTGTGTCATTTCAAAAGATTCCATAAATTTGTTTATTTCGTGGACCTGAGTTCCACTTCCTTTGGCAATACGTTTTCTTCTACTTCCATTTAATATTGATGGATTTTTCCTTTCCTTTGTTGTCATTGATGTTATTATTGCCTCTATTCTTATAAATTCTTTATCATCTACTTTTACATCCTTTAATTTGTCTGCACCTGGTAGCATCTTTAAAAGTGATGATACTGAACCCATTTTTTTGATTTGTCTTAATTGTGCTAAATAATCATCTAAGTCAAATTTATTTTTTTGTAGTTGCTTTTCTAATTTTTCTGCCTCTTCTAGGTCTAGGGCTTGTTCTGCTTTTTCTACAATTGACAAAACATCTCCCATTCCTAAAATTCTTGATGCCATTCTGTCTGGATGAAATTCCTCAAGTTCGTTTAACTTTTCACCAACACCTATGAATTTTATTGGCTTTCCTGTTACTTTTTTTACTGAAAGTGCCGCACCACCACGTGTATCACCATCTAGTTTTGTAAGTACAACCCCATCTATTCCAACTTTTTCGTTAAAAGATTCTGCAACATTTACCGCTTCTTGACCTGTCATTGAATCTACTACAAGTAGAATTTCGTGTGGTCTTACTGCTTTTTTTACGTCTTGTAATTCTTGCATTAAAGCTTCATCTATTTGCAAACGTCCTGCTGTATCTATTATTACTACATCATTTAATTTTGACATAGCTGTATTCATTGCTCTTTTTGATATTCCTATTACATTTTTGCTTCCTTCTTCCGCATATACAGGAATATTAAGCTGTGCTCCTACTACTTGTAATTGTTTTACAGCTGCTGGTCTATATACGTCACATGCTACCATTAATGGCTTTTTGCCTTGTTTTCTTAAATAATTTGCAAGTTTTCCTGCCATTGTTGTTTTTCCCGCACCTTGTAGTCCAACTAACATTATTACTGTTGGTGGATTTGGTGAGATATTTATTTTGCTATCTGTTCCGCCAAGTAATTCTGTTAGTTCGTCTCTAACTATTTTTACTACTTGTTCACCTGGTTTTAATGATTTCATTACATCCTGACCTAGTGCTTTTTCCTGAACTGATGCTATAAATTCTTTTACTATTTTGTAGTTTACATCTGCCTCTAGTAATGCAAGTTTTACTTCTCGTAACATATCTTTCATATTACTTTCTGTAATTCTTGCTTCTCCTTTTATTCTTCTTGTAATGTCTTGAAGTCTAGATGATAATCCTTCAAATGCCATCTTGCTTCCTCCTTTATCTTTTTAGAAGTCTAGTTCTTTGTTTATTTTATCTATTATTTTTTGTTGTTTTTCATTTATATTTGTTTGTTCTAATTTTTCTATTTGTTCTTTTATTCTGTTTTCTTTTTGCATAAATTTTAAGTCTTTTTCGTATTCTTGTAATTTGTTTTTTGATTTTACTAGTATTGTTCGTACAGCTTGCCTTGTTATGTTTTCGTTTTCTCCTATTTCTGATAATGATAAATCTTCATTATAGTATAGGTCCATATATTTTTGTTGGGTTTTTGTAAGTAATTTTCCATATAAGCTTAGTAGTATACTTATTTGTATTTTTTCTTCCAATTTTATCCTTCTTTCTATATGGTTTTGAGCATAAAAAATTCTGTTACTTTGATTTAGTAACAGATATTTTGTAAGCTATATCTGTAATACGAATATAGTTTACACCTTTTTTGTTTATTTGTCAAGCTTTTTATTGATTTTTTTAGTTTTTCGTAATATAGGATTTTATATTACGAATTTTTTGTTTTTTTCGTAATATAGGATTTTATATTACGAATTTTTTGCTTTTTTCGTAATATAGTTTTTGTATTCAAAGCTAATTACTTTAAAAATAAATCTATATATTTTTGAAATGCAAAAATTTGGTTTCTGCTAAATCCAGTAGTTTCTACTAAAATTTCTTTTTCCAGAAAAGCATTTATTACTCCAACTAATGTTGTAAATTTCATTCCAGTATTTTCAATTATTTTCTTTCTTGAAACAACTGGTTCATTATATAGAACATCTATTACTTTTCGTGCATTTTCTGGTTTTACCGGTAATTCCATTATAACTTTATCCATTTCCATAGTTAGTTCAACCACTTTTCTAAACTTTTCTTTCGCTGTTTTTGATGTCTCAATAACTGCTTCTAAGAAAAATTTAATCCACCCTATCATATCATTATGAGTTCTTACTCTTGTAAGCATATCATAATATGTATTTTTATTTTTTTCAATATAATCAGAAATATATAAACACGATTTTTCTAACATTCCTTTGCTTTGAATATATAATGGAATAAGTAATCTTCCAATTCTTCCATTGCCATCTAAAAAGGGATGGATTGATTCAAATTGATAATGTAAAATCGCAATTTTTATTAAATCTGGTGTATCTATTTCTTCATTGTTTATAAATTTTTCAAAATCTGATAGACATTTTGCAATTTCTGTATGTGGTGGTGGAACATAAACTGCAGTTGATGGCATACTTCCGCCAATCCAGTTTTGTGATGTTCTAAACTCTCCCGGAGTTTTGTGTTCACCACGAACACCTTGCATTAATATTCCATGAATTTCTCTTATTAATCTAGTACATACCGGAAAGCCTTCTTTTATTTTTTCTACTCCGTAATTTGTGGCTTTTACATAGTTTTGTACTTCTTCCCAGTCATCTCTTTTTTCTGGATTAATGTCTGTTACATCTAATAAATCTTCTTCTACTGTTGTTCTTGTTCCTTCGATTCTGCTTGATTTGTTTGCTTCGATTTTTACATGCATTTTTATGTATAAATCTACATTTGGTATTAATAATGAATATGCATTTAGTTCTCCAATTTGTCTATTTGCTTCTGATAATAGTTTGTCCAATTTTGTGTCATCCCATCCCCAGTTGTAATTTATTTTGCTTGGAATAAATGCTTTGTAGTCATTCATTTTTACATATTCACCTGATTTGTATTCTTCTAGTTTCATTTAATCACCTCTTTATTATAAGCACTTGCGAACATTTGTATTGTATCATGCTATTTTAATATATTCAATCCTTTTAGCAAAATTTTCAAAAAAATGCCATTTTAGCTCGTAAATTTTATATTATTTACGAATTAAAACGACAATATTTTATTATTAAAGATAATTTCCTTCCTAAACTAGCTATTTTTCAAGCTCACTTTCGTATATATTTCTGTATTGTTCAAACTTAAGTTTTGCCCTTGGCAATCCAGCATTTACTGCCATTTTCAAATAATATTCAGATAATTTTAAGTTTCTATCTGTTCCAACTCCATTATAATAAAAGTTTGCCCCTAAGTCATAAATCGCAGGAAGATGTCCCTGTATCGCACAGTCATGTATTAATTCAAATGCTTTCTTTTCATCTTTTTCAACATCACCAAATTCAAAATAGTAGTACGCTCCTAAACAAAATTTAGAAAATGCCTGTCTTCTTGGATTTCCTTTTTCTTTATTTATAAGCTCTAATAGTTTTTCATAAGCTTCAATATGTATCTGTTTAGCTTTTTCTTTATTTTGCTCTATTCCATCCCCAAAATAATAACAAGCCCCTACTCCATAAGCACAACGAGAATCTCCTAGTTTTCTTCCTCTTTCATACCAGTACATTGCTTTTTCAAAACTTTGCTTTGCTCCATTTTCTTCGCTATCATAACTTCTGCCTAAAATATAACATGCAAATTTATCATCTTTTTCAGCTTTTCTTCTTACATCGTCCAAATCAAATATTATTGGTTTTATATTATTATTCATCGTCCTCTTCCTTTTTTGCAAAATAATTCTTCTCACCCTTTTAAATTTCATATTCTGTTGGAAAGCCAATATTTTTCAAAGCTGAGATACCTTTTTCACACAATTCTTCTTTTATCATAACACGCTATCTCAATCTTATTTCCATCATAATCCTCAATAGCAAAACATCTATAATTATCTTTTGAATTTTCTATTTTTTCAGGTTCATAAATAATTTTCGCTCCAAGATTTCTACATAATTCAAGTGATTTATTTATATCATCAGTATATAATCCAAGAACTCCATTATTTCCTTTTATTAATTCACATTCCGTTGCTTCTTTACTTATTACCCCAAAATAAATTTGATTATTTTCATTTTCCCAATCAGCCCATCTTGTACCAGTTATATTAGTTGGTTGTTTATCTAATAAAGCTGAATAAAATTCTATTGATTTCCCTATGTCTCTTACTACAAAGTAAAAGTTATCTAACTTCATATATACCCCCTAAAAATTTATATATTAATATCCATAACAAATCTCATTGCTTCTCCCAATACATCATCTCTTTCAAATGATGTATCATAAAATTTTATATTATTTTCTTCGCATTGTTTTTTCAATACTTTACTATATTCTATATGATCTGAAATTAGCTTTTTTACTTTTTCATCTGTCAATCTCCTTGTATAGCTATTTTCCTTTTCATTTTCTCTTATTAACTTAAAAGCTTCCTCACAACTAATTTTAGTATATCCCAAACATATAATCTTAACATCTGTATCACGAAATAATTTTGATATCTCCTTTGGATATACATGCCATCCCTCTAAAACAAAATTTTCTTCTGGATATTCAGTAGTTATTTTTTTCATGTAAGAAAACACAAATGGTGGTAGTAATTTAAATTTGTTTTCAGTATTTGAGTGTGTGATTCCTAAACTCGGAAAACTATCACGTAATGCACTAACAAAAGAATCTATAGAAATTATCGAATAGTTATATTTCCTATAAATCATTTGTGCTAATGTTGATTTTCCAGCCCTAGCCGCTCCTAAAATTATTATATTTTTCATATCTTTCCTCCAATAAATGCTAGTCAAACATATTGCTTATTTTTTTCCCTACTTCATATGCTTTTTTATAAAATTCATCTAATGTTAAATTCAAGTAATCATATCTATAACATGGCTCTAATGTAATTGGTCCTTCATAGTTACAATCCCTTAATTTTTTTATTAATTTTTCCCAATCTATTGTTCCATCAAAAGGTAGTAAATGTAAATCATCAGACTTATCATTATCATGTAAATGAACCGCAAATATTTTATTTTTAAACATCTCATACGGAAATTCATCATTAAAATGTACATGGCAATGACCTGCATCATAGCAAATTCCTACATTATCATTATCTAGGTTTTGTATTACATATTCTAAATAACCTTTTATTTTTGTATTTTCAAAAGCAACTTTTATATCAAGTTCTTTCGCATAATTAACTGTTTCTCTAATTCTTTCTAATCCTATTTCATTATAATTTGGTGCAACTTTTTTACTTGTTAAATGCATAACTACCATAGGAATATTATTTTGTTTGCATATTTTAATATCTTTTTTATAGTTTTCTACTAATTTATTTCCCTCGTCACATTCTTTCCACAAATCATTAATATTTTTATATCCTAAATGCGCAAAAATAATATTTAATCCTTGTTTTCTAGCATATTTTAACTGCTCTTCTTGACTATATTCCCACTCCTTGTTATACCATTGAACAAAAACATCTTTAAATCCTGCTTTTTTTATTGCATCTATTGTTTCGCTGACAGTTACATTCTCATTATTATTATGTATTACTACTGCGATTTTTTTCATAAATCCTCCCAAATATATATTTCTAAACTTTTCTTACAGCATTTATCCAACTTTCCACCAAATCCTTCGAAACACATATATTATTATTTATTCCCGTTCCCATAAAGGTTGTAGGCTTATTTTTTGCATGATAGTCAGAACCTCCTGACATAAATCTATTATATTTTTCACATAAACCTATCATAAATTTTCTTTCATCTTCATCAAATAACGGATATATACACTCTAAGCCATCAATATTTGTTGTTTTCACTAGTTCTTCTATTGTTTTTCTCTTATCATCAAATGGATATATTAATCCATGTGCTAAAAAAGCTAATCCTCCTGCTTTATGTATTTTATTTATAAGTGTTTGGCAATCATCATAATATTTTGAAGTATTATAATAAAAAGGACTATTTTTATTTCCTTCATGTTCTCTGTAAAATGTTATTCTATTTAACGCACCAATTATTTCTTCATTTTCTCGATATTTCATTATATTATCACAAAATACCCAACTTGCATATGTTTTATCTTTGTCCTCAACATTTACTTTTATATTTTCATCTACTTTCATCCCAAGTTTTTTAGCAACTTTTATGAAGTGTTTCAAAATATCACTTTGAACCTGCATCATATTTTCTTTTTTTATATCTATTTTTTTGTAATCGATTCCATACGCTAAAATTTCTATATTAGTATCTTTAAATGTTGTTTTTATTTCTGAACCTACTACAATTTCTCCACTAAATTTTTTTCTTATCTCTGGATTTTTTTCTAATTCAAAATATGCACCAACAGAATTATGATCAGTAATTGAAATTATTTCAAGTTTTTGTTTCTCCGCATTTTCTAATAATTCTTCTACTGAATCTGTTCCATCTGAGTGATTTGTGTGTAAATGTAAATCTATCATTTTTTAACTCCTCTATTTTTATAAATTCTTCTAACAAAAACAACCATCCTCAATAGAAAATCCTCTTAAAAAATCTCCCACATTCATTCTCTTAGCATTCTCACCTTGAATCTCCTCCACAGAAATTACACCTTGAACGGTCTTAATAAACAAACCTTTTTTACTATCAGCGAAAAGTACATCTCCCGCTTCCTTATCACTAAAATCCATATTACCTAAAACCTTTCCAAGTTCTACATCATCCTCATCAAAAGCCCTAACTTTCCAAAATTTAATCTTCTTACCATCAAACAAAGAATAAGCTCCCATAATAGGATTTAAACCTCTAACAAGATTCTTAATTTCTTTAGCATTCTTACTTTGCCAATCAATTTTAGCCATCTCCTTAGAAAGCATAGGAGCAATTGTAAAATCCTCGCCTTGTGGAATTCTCTTTACTGTTCCATTTTCAATTTCATCCAAAGTTCTAACCAAAAGATTACCACCAATTACAGACAATCTGTCCCAAAGTTCGCCTGTTGTTTCATCTTCTCCAATTTGAACCTCTTCCTTTAAAATCATATCACCAGTATCCATACCTACATCCATATACATTGTAGTAACACCAGTTGTCTTATCTCCATTAAGCACAGCCCACTGAATAGGTGCTGCACCTCTGTATTTTGGAAGAAGTGATGCATGTACATTTATACAACCATACTTTGGAATATCTAAAATTTCTTTTGGCAAAATTTTTCCGTATGCCACAACACATATAACATCTGGATTTAGGCTTTTTAGTGCTTCTATAAAATCCTCATTTTCTCTTACCTTTAATGGTTGATATACTGGTATATTTTTTTCGATAGCAACTTCCTTTACAGGTGTAGCAATCATTTTCATGCCACGGCCTTTTGGTCTATCTGGATTTGTTACAACAGCCATTATGTTATGGCCCTTTTCTATAATTGCTTTTAGAGATTCAGCCGCAAAATCTGGCGTTCCCATAAAAATTATATTCATATTATTCAATCCTTTCTTGCACAAATGGACCGGTTTTTTTTGGGTCGAGCACAAAAAGAAACGGTCCATTTGTGCCCATTTGTGCCATGCTTAAAATTTCAGTTTTAATCTTTTGGAGAAACATACTCCAAAGTTCCAGGCTCAACCAAATCCACAAACAGAACTCCATTTAAATGGTCTACCTCGTGGCATATAGCTTGTGCCAATAAATCTTTTGCTTTCAATTTCACCTTTTTAGCTTCTCTATCATAAAATTCCACAACAACTTCAGTTGGTCTAACAACTTTTCCAAATTCATTAGGAAAACTTAAACAACCTTCCTCACACTCCTTAGAACCTTTTGTTTTTAATATTTTTGGATTTATCAAAACATAAGGACCTTTATCATCATCTACATCAATTACAATAATTTGTTTTAAAATTCCAACTTGAACAGCAGCTAGTCCAACTCCATTAAAATGATACATTGTTTCTAACATATCATCTATTAAACTTTGATTCTTTTCTGCTGTTATGTCATCAATATTTACTTCTCTTGATTTCTTTCTTAGTATTTCGTCTCCTTGTTCTCTTATTTTTCTTAGTGCCATTCTTATCTTCCTTTCCTTTTTGCTATCTTGGCACAAATGGACCGGTTCTTTTTGTGCCTTTTTCCCCATTGGGACCGGTTCTTTTTGAGTCGGGCACAAAAGAACCGGTCCATTTGTGCCTTTGTGCCTACATCATATTATTAGGATTAACATCCACACTAATCTTAGTGTGCCTCAAATTCATCCCATACACATTTTGTAAACATTTATTTAAAATAATTGTAACCTCCTCATTTACAACACCTTTTGCAATAATTCTCCATCTAATTTTATTTTGAATTTTATCAATAGGTGCTGGCATAGGCTGAAATACATTTATTTGATATTTTTCTAAGCTTGCCTTTAACATATTAAACATATACAAACTTATATCTTCAATTTCCTTTTGACTATCTCCCGAAAATCCAATTAATATTATATCGCAAAATGGCGGATATTTCAACTGTTTTCTTAGCTTGATTTCTGTATCATAAAATAAATCATAATCTTGAGTTTTTGAATATTCAATTGGAAAACTATCTGGGTTATATGTTTGTATTACAACTTTTCCCGGCAAATTCTCACGACCCGCTCTTCCTGCAACTTGTGTAAGTATTTGGAAAGTCCTTTCATTTGCTCTATAGTCATCCTGATTTAAAGAGCCATCCGCTGCAATTACTCCAACTAAAGTAACCTTTGGAAAATGATGTCCTTTTACTACCATTTGCGTCCCTATTAAAATGTCTATATTTTCATCTTTAAATTTTCTTAAAATCTCCTCATGTGAATTCTTTTTAGTTACTGTATCAACATCCATTCTAATAGTTGATGCACTTGGAAATAACTTGTTTATTTCTTGTTCTAGTTTTTGTGTTCCTGTTCCAAAATATCTTATTTTTGTACTTTTACATTCTGGGCAGATGCTTACTGGTCTTTCGGTATGTCCACAATAGTGACATTTTAATATATTTTTAGTTATATGATATGTTAAACTTATATTGCAATTTGGGCATTTTAGAGTATATCCACAATCTCTACACATTATAAATGTTGAATACCCTCTTCTATTTAAAAACAGTATTGTTTGCCTTTTTTCTTTTAAATTTTTCTCCATTTCTGAGTATAACAAATTGCTTATCATCGACCTATTTCCAGTTGCAAGTTCCATTTTTAAATCCACCACTTGTACTTCTGGCAAATTAGAGTTATTTGCTCTTTTTGTTAATCTTAATGTTGATATTTCTTGGTTTTGTGCCTTATAAAATGTTCTTAAATCTGGTGTTGCACTTCCAAGTATTAATGGAATTTTCTGTTTGTTTGCAATTTCTCTGGCCACCTCTTTTGCCGAATATCTCGGGCTTGACTCAGATTTATATGAGCTATCATGTTCTTCGTCAATTATTATTAATCCTAAATTATTGCATGGTGCAAATATAGCAGACCTTGCACCTATTACAATTTTTGCTTCATCTTTTTTTATTCTTTCCCATTCATCATGTCTTTCTCCTATTGATAATTTGCTGTGTAATACCGCAATTTTTTCTTTTCCAAATCTTCCTATGAATCTGTCTAACATTTGTGGGGTTAGTGATATTTCCGGTACTAAACAAATTGATGATTTATTCTCATTTAAAGCCTTTTCTATTAATTGTAAATATACTTCTGTTTTTCCAGAACCTGTTATTCCATATAACAAAAATTCTTCAAATCTATTTTCTTCCATTGCTTGTGATACTTTTAAATATGCTTGTTTTTGTTCATCTGTAAATTCCAATTTTTTGTTATCATTTACTTTTTTATTTACTAGCGGATTTCTATCAATCTTTTTATTTACTATCTTTAGAATCTCTTTTTTTACTAAAGAATTAACCGTACTTCTTGAAATTTCAGCAAAATTTTCTATTTCCGGTATTGTTAACCCTTCATTATTTTTTATAAATTCTACTAACTTTTTTTGTTTTTCTCCTTTTAGTTCATTTACGTTGATTTCTTCATACGGAATATTTAAGTATACAAAATTTATATTTTTATCTTGTACTCTATCATCTTTATTTTTAGCTCTAGTACCTGGTGTTAGCATTAATTTAATACATTCAGATACATTACAAAAATATTTTCTCGCCATCCATCTTGCCAACTCAATTTTTTCTGGTGGTAAATTTTCTTCTAATCCTGCTATAGGCTTTACTTTATATTCAGTTTTTTCTTTTATTTTTATAATATAGCCTTGTTCTAGTTTTTTGAAATTTCCAAATGGTATTAGAACTCTACTTCCTACATCTACTATATCTTCTAACTCTTGTGGTATTTCGTAGTCAAATTTTCTGTTTAGGCTTTTTGCTTTGCTATCTATTATTATTTCTGCTATCATTCCAAGTTCCTTTCTTTTTTCGATTTTTATTGTAACATAAAAATTTATGGTTTACAATAAAAATTTTGAAATGGGGACGGTTCCTTTTTCAAAAAAGAACCGTCCCCATTTCAAAAAAATCACTGAGCAGCTTCCTCATATTCAATTACATCTTTTCTCTTATAAACAGAAAGAACCAAACCAATACAAATCATATTAACAATAAAATATACTTCCCCATAACTCACTAAAGGTAAATAAAAACCTGTTCTTACTGCCAAATTAACATTCATAAGAACACTCATTATAGACTGCACTATATACAAACTACCCATTCCAATTATCAAAAATTTTCCATATTTATCTTTTATATTTTTAGCATTTAAAATAAGTTTTACGGACACAAGTATAATTGTCAAAACCAAAATACCTGCAACTGCAATTCCTTGTTTTCCAACTAAATATATAAAAGCAAAATTACTTTCTTTTGATATGATAAACTCATCTGATTTAATAATGTCTGTGTCAGCTTCCCCAAACCATTTAGCTTTTTCCAAAATTTCTTTTTGTAACATTCCCTCATAGCCGCTTTCATTAGGATCACTTTCTGGGTTAAATGATGATGTTATTCTTTCTAATCTATATGGTTCAGAAACTAAATAAAATGTAAATATAATTCCCAGTAACACAAATGGTATTAAAAGCTTACTAAATTCTGTTAATTTCTGCTTAGATTCCTGCATTATTTTTATTAAAGAAATTATTAGATATGATACACAAAGCACTATTGCATTTGAAATTGATGGGATCTGTATCATTAAACCTAAAGATATTATACTTAAAATTATTATTTTTATTTTATCTTTATTTATTTCAATTTTTTTATCTTCTATTTGCAGATTTATAACATTTTCTTTTTTATAGCTTGTTATCCAACCAATAAAAGCTATTAAATACAAAGGTACTGTAACTGTTGCTGTTAGAAATGTAACCCTAAATACTCTAGCATAAAGTATTCCATTTATTCTAGTACTTAAACCAATATAAGGCATAAGCATTATTGCTGTTGCAGCAATATATATATGCATCGAATATTTTTTTATTTTTCTGTAATCAATAAAATAGACTCCTATACATAATATAAGTCCTATTATAGTATATTTTAATATATTAAATACCATATTTGGACTATTTGATGTATCTTCCTGTAGAATAGCAATAAAAATTCCATATCCCAATAATATTAAAACTAATATTCCTAATTTCCAGTCAAATTTAGGTCTATGAATTTTATTTAACTTTTTTCCAATATCTGCTGGATTCCCCATTGCCTCAACCGCTTTTTCTTCTGCCTCATTTTCTTCTATTCCTTTACTCATCAAATCATCTTTTGCATCCTCAATATGGCTTTTCAATTCTTCTTCGATGTTTTCTCTTATCGGTTCATATTTTATCTCATTTTTTACTGTATCTAAAAAATTCTTAATATCCAAACAGAACACCTCCCAATACGTTAGTTACACCATCTCTGTAGGTCTCCCATTCCTCCTTTTTATCTTTTAGATGTTTTTTGCCCTCTTTTGTTATTGTGTAATATTTTCTTTTTTTACTTCCTGTTTCATCCCAATATGATGAAATGTAATTTTTCTCTTCTAATGTGTGTAATATTGGATATAATGTTCCCTCCTGAAGATTAAATACATTTTCTGATTTTTTTCTTAGTTCTTTTATCATTTGATAACCATACATTGGCTCTTTTTCAATTAATGTTAAAACTAGCAAATCAGTACTTCCTTTAAGTAATTCTTTACTTACTTTCACTTTAAACTCCCTCCTTTTTATACATTGGCATCCTAGGTATTTTTACACTGTATATCTAGGTATAAGATTTGTCAAGTACTTTTGTGAACATTTTTCTCATTGGGACCGTTTCTTTTCGCGAAAGGAAACGGTCCCAATGAGAAAAATGTTCACAAAAGTATAATTGGGGACGGTTCCTTTTTCAAAAAAGAACCGTCCCCAATCAGAAATTTTATTGAAATTTAGTTATATCACTTATTTTTCCTGCAAAATAAGGTTTATCTTTTTCATTTTCTTTTAAAAATATTGCAAAAGTATCATCTATCACAAATTCTCTTAATTCTTCGGGCAATAATGTTGCTGTTTTTGAAACCATCATTCCTGCTTCACTTTTTATTTTTCCTCCTGTTTTGTCTAACTCGAATTGAATAGTTTGTATTGCTTTTTCTATTAAATAAGAATTTCCGTTTGATAGGTAAAATGGCTCGTTTTCAATTTCACTAAATTCTGCTTTTTCATTTAATTTTATATTTGGAATTTTCACAATTTCCTTTTCTTCTATATTTTTATTACCTTTAAAATTACTTTCCTTTTCTTCTATATTTTTATAAATCTCATTAAAAGTTTTTCCTTCTGGATTTTTACATAATATAACTTCATCCTCTTGTTTTGTTTTTAACTTTATTGCGAAATTGTCAGATGAATCATAATATAAAACACTTACCTGATTTCTTTGTTCTTCACTACTTAGTGCTTTTATTCCAAAATATTTTATATTATCATATTCTCTAAATTTTCCATTTTCGAATTCATCAAATGTTTTTTCAAATTGAAATTCTTTTTTTAGCATTGCATATAAAAAATAATCTTCTTCTGATTTTCCATCCCACTCGAAACTATCTAGTATATCACTTGTTTCATTAAATTTATCTTTTATAGCTTTTTCAATTTCTTGCTTTAATGCAATAGTTGGCACTCCTAGCTTTTTATAGTAATATTTATCTGATATATCTTTTGCAGTAAATGTTTCTTTATTTAAGTTCTCGGCAATTTTAGATTGCGTATTAAATTCTATGTCCTTTTTTGCTATTTCATTTTTTAAATCATTCCATATTAATTGAAATGTACCACACCATATTGTATTATCTTGCATTTCATCTTCTAATGACGCAGTTGTTATTATACCATCTGTTGTATTTAATTTACTCTCTTGGATATTTTTCTTTTCCTCTTGAGGTGCTTTTTTAGTAATATTATAGCCTGCTACTGCTATTAAAACTACTATTAATATCGCACTGCATATTATTATTATTTTTTTCATATTTAAAATTCCTTTCTATTTTTTCTTTTGGTCTTTAATAACCATCATTCATATTATATATTTATCTTTTTTATTTGTAAATATTTTCCACGTTTTATTTAAAACTATTTTTACCAAAAATGAAAACAGCCAGCAACTAAATGTTACCGACTGTCTCATTTTCAACATTACATTTTATTTTCCGAAACCTGATAAATGATAACCTTCTTTTGAGATTTTTCTATTCCATTTCTAATCTCGAAAAAAGTATGTCCAGAAAATGCTCCTGATACTTCAAGAAAAATTGTTTCATCAGTACTTATCTTGTCTAAACATTTACAGATATTTTCGGCTCCATCAATGAATCCTCTTTCTAATGAATAGCATACTAATCCATAAAAGTGAATTCCTTCCACCTCTTTTTCTATAATTGTTCCCATTCTACATACCCCAATATTAGCAATTTCCGGCCAATATTTAGTTGCAATTTCTTTTGATAAACCTTTTTCATTCCTTCCTTCAGTATTTGCTATAAATGCAATGTGAACATTTCCTCTTCCTTTCAGAATATCATTTCTTTTTGCCCGTTTGCTGTTAATAATCATAGTCTGTTCCTCCTTAAAATTAGCATCTGAAATTTAGTATGTTTTTCAAAATTCGAAAAACATTATCTGATATTTGGGTCTTATTTATTATAAAGCATTTTACATAATATGTCAATTATTGATGATACTTATATATAAATAAAAACCCCAAGCATATCTTACGAACTACTTGGGATTTCTATGGTGCAGATGGCCGGAATCGAACCGGCACGCCTTATTCAGGCGCAGGATTTTAAGTCCTGTGCGTCTACCAGTTCCGCCACATCTGCATATAAACTGGTATATGTCCTAACGACATTGTGTATTATATTATTAATTTATAAATTTGTCAATACTTATTTTGAAATTTTTCTAACAAATTTCGTCAAAAATAAAATAGAGGCATAAGAAGATTACTATATCTACTTTTGCCTCGTTATGAAAAAACTATTATCTTTTACTATGTATTTTCAGAAGTGCTTCCTCCATCAAAAGGAATAAACTTACTTACAACACTTTCTTTTACAGTATCTGCTGCTCTAAATGTTATAAAAGAATTGTTAATTTTATTATCTACCATTTCTTCCATTTCATCTTTATTAGAATGTTCTGCTAAAACTAGTTCACTTACTAAAATTTGTTTAGCATTTGTAAGCATTTTCTTTTCACCTGTAGATAAACCTTTTTCTTTTTGTTTAAAGCTTAAGTTTCTAACTACATCTGCAATTTCGTAAATATCTCCGCTTTTTAATTTATCCATATTATCTCTATATCTTTTATTCCAGTTTTTGTTCATTTCTGTTTCATCGTGCTCTAGAACTTCAAATACTTTATCTGCTGAACCTTTATCTATAATAGATCTTACTCCTACTTGTTCTGCCTTTGCTATTGGTACCATTACCTTTACTTCTCCTGGCATTTTTAAAATGTAGTATGATTGTTTTTCTCCTAAAACATCTTTTTCCTCTATTGAATCAATTGTTCCTGCTCCGTGCATTGGATATACTATTTTGTCTCCTATATTAAACATGTACAACCTCTCCCTTCACTTATTTATGTTAACAAACAATTGTATCTCTATGTCATCAACAATTCTATTATACTACAAATTGGAGAAAAAGTCAAAATTTTCTAAAATCGTTTTTTAGACTGATATTATGTGAATTACAGCCGTTTTTGCCTTTTATTTCCAAAAATTTTTTTAATTTTTTTCATTTCCGCAGATTTTATTATATTGTCAATCAATAATGCATTTGTTACAATTCCTACTCCGCCAGGAACAGGAGTTATTGCATAAGCCTTTTCTTGTACATCTTCAAAGTCAACATCACCAACCATTTTACCATTTTCGAAATTTATACCTACATCAACAATTATAGCTCCTTCTTTTATCATCTCTTTTTTCAAAAATTTAGCTTTACCTATTGCCATTACTATTACATCAGACTTTTTTAATATTTCTTCTATATTTTTAGTTTTCGAGTGACAGATTGTAACTGTGGCATTTTTATTTAATAACTGTGGAATTAATGGTTTTCCAACAATATTGCTTCTTCCAACAATTGTTACATTTTTTCCAGTTAAATCTATATTATAATAATCTAATATTTCAATTACAGCCTTGCTTGTACAAGGTATATTTACATCTTTTTCGCCTACAAGTAACTTTCCAAGATTCAAGTTGCTAACCCCTTCTATGTCCTTTTCCGCTGGAATTTCATTTATTAAATTAGACATTTTTTTTGATAAAGGTTGTTGAAACATTATTCCTGTAAAATTTTCATCATTTTTGATTTTATCAAAATTTTCAACAAACTCATCTTCATTTAAAGCTAATTTTAATGTAAATCCAATCCCATACTTCTCACAATTTTTCTCTATTCTTTTTATATAAGTAAGACTTGCTTCATCACCTTTTATTCCTAAAACTGCAATATTAGGTTTCTTTTCTAAATTTTCTATTCTTTTTTCAAAACCGCTTTTAATATTTTCAGCTACACTTTTTCCTTCTAATAATAATTCCATTTTAACATTCCTTTCTTTTTGCAATAAGATCGTTTCTTTTTCTATTAGGACCGTTTCTTTTCGCGAAATGAAACGGTCCCAATGAAAAAAGAAACGGTCCCAATACGAAAAAATCCAGTCATTCTTTAAAAAATATATCTTCTACAATTATTCTATCTTTTTCTAAGAATCCTTTTACCATAATTTTATCACCTATGTCAAGTTCTTTATAAATAAAATCTGCCCTTTCATTATAAGCAAACATTTTTATTTCCATTGATTGTTCTATTTTTGAACCATTAAATCCTAATTCTGTTTCTAATAAAAATTCTGTTTTTGAAATTAATTTCTTACTATTGTAAAAAAAGTTGAAATCCGGTTTTGAACTAACTATTCCAGACAAAAAACAAATATTAATATCTTTATTTACTACTATTTCATAATCATCGTACATATCTTATTTCCTATCATTTATTTAGATTACTATATCTTCGTTTCCTACAAATACCTCATCCATGATTCTTATTTACCACTTAAGGATGGAGCAAACCCCTTTAATATCTAATATTTCTCTGTATATATTCCTTAAAATATATAATCTCGAATAATATTAGAGCACGACACGGAACCCAATGTTGATGTTGTAATCGCCTACAGAATTGTTGCCGTTGCGGTAAGAAACTGGTGCGTCAGACCCATTCCAATTGAAGCTACCACCACGAAAGACGGCTTCCAACAGCTTATTTGATTTACCCCAATATTATATATTTTTTATTTAATTAAAATTAGATTACTATATCTTCGTTTCCTACAAATACCTCGTCTATGATTCATTTTTACCATTCAAGGATGGAGTAATCCCCTTTAATATCTAATATTTCGCTGTGTCTATTCCTTAAAATATACAATCTCGAATAATATTAGAGCACGACACGGAACCCAATGTTGATGTTGTAATCGCCTACAGAATTGTTGCCGTTACGGTTAGAAACTGGGTTGTTAGACCCGTTGTTATTGAAGCTACCACCACGAAGGACGGCTCCTAGAGGTTCTTTGAATTACCCCAATAATTTCTAAAATTTTTTAGATTACTATATCTTCGAAAATCTACAAATACTTCCAGCAAGCCTTTGATTTACCCCAATTCATCATTTTCATCCTCAAAGTATTTATTTATAAAATTATATGTATTTGCATATTTCATATATCCAAAATGACCACATAAATATCTTTTTGCTTCTTTTGATGTTAATTCTCCTTTTTTTATTTTTAATTTTAGTTTTTTTATATTTTTCTTTATTCTCTTTTTTCCTTTATTTCTTAATTTCATTCTGTATTCATTTATTTTATATCCACAAAAATTAACACCTTGTTTTGATTTAAAAATATTAGTTTTAGAATTAAATGATAGATATAGCTCTTCTGTTATAAATTTTTCAATTTTATTTTTTACTTCTTTTAATTCATCCTTTTTTTCCATAAGGATTATACTATCATCCATATATCTGTAATAATATTTTACCTTTAATTTATGTTTTATATATTGATCTGCTTCGTTATAATATACATTTGCAAAAATTTGACTCGTTAAATTTCCGAATTGGAATACCTACCTCATCTTTTTTTGAATATATTATTTCTCTAAGTAGCCATAAAACATCTTCATCTTTAATTTTTCTAGAAATTATTTCATCTAATTTTTCTTTATTTATACTTGCAAAATATTTTGCAATATCCATTTTTAATATATAATATTCTCCATATTTCTTTTTGCATTTTTTCATACCATTTTGTACGGCAAGTGCTGCTCTATGCATTCCTTTATTCTTTAAGCAAGCATAAGAGGTATCTATAAATTGCGGTACAAATGTGTCTATTAAAAAACTATCTACTACCCATCTATGTACAACTCTATCAATATAAGCCGAAGCTTCTACCTTTCTAAGCTTCGGCTCTGTTACATAAAATGATGTATATCCTCCATGTTTATATGTTTTAGTCATCAATCTCTCATATAACCACATTATATATTCTTCTTGTTTCAAATTGAATTTTACTATATTTTTTCTTGTAGTTTTTCCATTTTGACTTTTTTTGTGTGCTTTCATTAAATTATCAAATGTTAGATATTTATAGTATACATTTCTAAGTGTTTTTGGCATAATATTTTATCAAACCTCCTAAAATAGCTCCTATTTCTCTTATAAGAGTATTCATCACATAGTCAAACCTTTTCGTATCTATCCATTTGTTTTTTTTCATAATTCTAAGTAATGCTCTTTGAATATTTAATCCTACATCTATTTTATTCAAATAATATATTCTTTCTTTTTGTGTTGCTTTTTCTATGAACATAATATTTTTAAAAGTGTCATACATGACACTTTTAAATTCTGTTCCTATGCTAAATTTTTCTGTTCTTGGCAAATGTAATAATATTACTTCTAACATATATTCCATATAAAATTCGTATTTTGGAATCAATGTTAATTCTTTGCTCTTTTTCTCGTAAGACATTATTTCCATTTTGTTTTTATTTCCTTGTTATTTTTTTCGTTTCATCTCTACGCCTTCATATATTCTATGCCAGACTTACAGGGGTCAGTGCTACTATTGGATGTAAAGCACGACACGGAACCCGATGCCGATGTTGCAACCGTCAACCCTCATGCTACCGTCGCGGCGAGAAACTGGTGCACTGCCCCCATCGTAGTAGAAGCTACCACCACGAAGGACGGCTCGGGTTGTTGAAGTTCCATCTGGATTTCCTGTTTCTGTTGTCCATTCCCACATATTTCCTGCCATATCATAAATGTTATTTATTTTTGTTTCCTTCGCTGACCCTGTTGCTAATTCTTTTCTTATGGTATAATTGTAATTTGTATCATCATAAGTAGATGCTGCAAATTCATATTTTGATGGTCCTGTTGAAGCAGTTACAGCTTCTGCTCCAGATTTTATAGGTCCTTTTATATATTTTGTAGCAATTGTCCAATAATCATTAACACTTGTATTTTTACGAGATCCATATCTATGAGCTGCATATAATGCATTTGATAAATCTATTTTATCATTGTTATAATAATTTCCATAGTTTGAACTATCTAGTCCTATTCCTTTATAACTTTCATTTTTTACCATCCATTGTACTACTGTATCCCAAGCATAACTATCAACCAATTGACTTGTTACTACTGTACTATTTTTGTACATATTAGCTGATACTGTCTTAGCATTTGCTTGTGATATATAATTCCAACTTTGATTATTTTTCTTACTTACAGGTATATATTGGTCTGTATTTTTCTTGCTACTTGTTTCATATTTAGCACCATTTGTATTAGCATAAAATGGTGCATTACTTGGCACTCCTGCTTCATATCTTGCTATATAAAATCCACCATAAGTATCAACACTTGATGTTTTTCCACCATCATCTGACCAAGAACCTTTTATTGGTGAATAAATACCATTTCCTTTGCTATCTGTTCCTGATTGGTAATTTGTATACCACCATTGTTTGCTACTATAATTATCCTTCCAAGTTTTTGCTAAACCATTTTTTTCTTCATATGTTACACCTTTATCCCCACTACAAGGCACCCAAACAAATTGGTTTCCACCTTTAGAATTGTTATCATCATCTCCATATCTATCAGATATTACAAGTCCTGTTGATGGTTTTCCTGTTACATAATAAAATCCGTTTGGTATAGCAGCCTTCATCGATGTATCATTTTCTTCTATTATTAGTCTAACTTTTCCTGTTGATAATAACTTTTTACTTTCTGTGTCATCATCTTTAACTGTTGAAACAGTTATTTGTTTCATATTGTCATTTTCAATTTTTGTTTTTTCGCTTTCATTTCCTATTATATCCACAATATTATATTTTTTTCCATTATACTCAAGTGTTCTTTCAGCTTGATTTACAGTTATTTTGCCTCCTTTATCTTCTGCTAATTTTTTCAAAACATATTCGTCTTCTCCAACTGAATCATTTCCTTGATAGTAGTCCATTAAGCATTCTGTTGCTTTTAATTGTAGATATTCTAAATCTGAAGCACTATCTGTGCTTTCTTTGGCCTTTGCGGCATTTGTTAAAATTCCATTTTGACCTGTTAGCATTGACACACTAACACCTGCCAAAATAAGTAGTACTATTATTGTTACTACTAGTGCAATTAGTGTTATTCCCTCATTCTTTTTCTTCATGTTTTTCTATCTCCCTTTCTTTTGATTATTGATATTACATAGATTATCATAAAAGATTTTTAATGTCAATAGGAAATTCGACAATTTTCCGAATATTTTTTTATATTATTTTAGTCCATTTAATCATTACTTTTATGCATATATCATTAGTATAATTTATGCTTTTATATAATAAAAAAAATAAAATGCGGAATCAAGTATAACTTAAATTCCACATTTTATTTTTTAATATTTTTTAGCTTCATTAATCTTTTCTGTATAGTTTTTTACTATTTTTTCTTTAAATTCTTCATCTTTTACATATTTCAAATTTATATCAACATTTACTATACTAGACTCCATAGATGAAAATGCATATTTTTTACAAATTTTAAAATCACTTTCTAGCATTCTATTCCCAACTTTTTCAAGTCTACTTACAAGTTTTAGTGTTTCCAAAGAATCTTCCATAACTGTATTGCAAAATAAAACACACTCTTTGCTTGCTTCTTCTAGTTTTTCTGGTTCTTCTTTTCTTACTTTAAATGCTTTTAATAATTTATCTAGCACTACTCTGTCCTCATCAATTACTTTAAGTGCCTTTTCTCTCAAAACCTCTGCTTCTTTTTTTATTTTTATAACTTCATCTTGCACATTTTCATATTTCTTTTTTCCTATAGTCAAATTACAAATATAGCTTATTAATGAATCTGTAATTGAAAGTACCATTCCGACAGCACTTCCTCCTGCAAGTTCAATCTCAGGATTTTCTAAATCATCTAATATTGGTCTTATTTTCTCGTTGTATAAAATCATTTTTTTCTCCTTATTATCCAATTTTCTTCTGCTTTTATAGGTAAAATCATTTTTACCTGTTGTCCTTGTTTTCCTGGATTTACAGTATCTATTTCCTCATCTGTTTCAATATCCCATAATTTATCAATTGTAAATTTAACTGGCTCTAGCTCTCTCGGAACTAAAATTTCTAATTCATCTCCAACAGATAATTTATTTCTTATTTCTATTATTGTTTTTTCATCTTTATTTTCAATTACTTTTCCACCAAATTCGTAATTTGCATTATATTGCTTACCTTCATATTCTTGAATATCTTTATTTTCTCTACTATTAAAGTAAAATGTTGTTAATCCTCTTGTTTTTATTTTCTCAATTTCTTTCATATATTTCTCGGCATCATAATTTTCAGGATTCTTCATATAATCATCAATTGCTGCTCTATATATACTTACAATACTTGCTATATAATATTCTGTTTTTAATCTTCCTTCTATTTTTAGGCTATCTACACCCATATCAATTATTTCTGGTAATTCGTGTATTAAACATAAATCTTTTGAGGAAAGAATACTTGTTCCATGCTCATCCATTTCTACTGGCATTAAATTACCTGGATTGTTTTTTTCTTCTAAATATACATTATATGACCATCTACAGCTTTGTGCGCAACTTCCATAATTTGCACTTCTTCCACATAAGAAATCACTTAAGAAACATCTTCCAGAATACGAAAAACAAATTGCTCCGTGAATAAAGATTTCTATTTCCATTCCTTCTGGTTTATTTTCCATTATGTATTTTAGTTGATTCTTATCCATCTCTCTTGCCATAATCATTCTTTTACATCCTTGATTATACCAAAATTTGCAGGCTTCTAAACTTACCAAATTACTTTGGGTACTAACATTTACAGGTACACTTGGTGCATATTTTAAAATTGTACTTATTACTCCTGGATCTGCTGCTATTATTCCATCTGGTTTTACTTCTTCTAGTTTTTTGCACATTTGTTTTATTTCTTCGTAATCTGTATCGAATGCATATATATTCATTGCTACATATACTTTTTTTCCAAGCTTATGTGCATATTTTATTGTTTTTATTAAATCATCATCATCTATTGCTGCTCTAGACCTTAAAGATAAACTTGCTGTCCCACAATATACTGCATCTGCTCCATATAAGAATGCTATTTTTGCTTTTTCAAAAGACCCTGCTGGTGCTAATAATTCTACTTTTTTCATATTTTTACAAATCCTTCCTTTTTTTGTTCATATATTAGTATACTATCAAAATGCGAAATTTTCAAGCAACTATAGACTTTTTTAAAAATTTGTTGTATAATAAATAGAATTGGAAAAATTTTACATTATTTTTAAAAGGAGGAAATCTATGGATAAAACTAATATTAGTGATTTAGAAAAACTTCAATATTTACAATTAAAAATTCACGAAGCCACATTAGAATGTATAAATACTTATTCATTAGCAGAACAAAAAGATTCTTTGTTTTACACTTTTCTATCATTAGTATTTATGCGTTTTAGAGACTCTATAGATACCAGTGTTGCCAATCCCGCTAGATTAAAAGCAAATCAAAGTGTTATAGATAATATTGAAAAAGAAGTTTTAAAAAAGATACCAAATAAATTACCAAAAAACTATAATTTAGAAGATATAGATAAAATGACAACCAAAATAGTTCAAGCTGTTTGTAAAGATTATTTAGGTGCTACAATTGTTTTCCACTCAAAAAACAACTGTAGTACTTATTGTGAAGAATCTGATGACCCTTATGTACAAGCTCTATATAAATCGCTTCTAACCACTGAGGAATATCTTAGGAGTAACGAAAAACTTCATACACCAACTCTATTTTCAAAAATGTATCACCATTTTCAAAAAATAGATATTTCAAACACTTTTATAGATGATAATCCAAATCCATTAGCACCACGAAAAGTAAAACCCTTGGACTTAAAAAATATAGATACAATTGAAAAATATTATGATACAAAAATAGCTTTATTAACCTTACTAACAAATCACAGTATACCTTGTACAGAATCTACAGATGGCAAAAAGCACAAATATTGTGTTAGTGAATTAGATATTCCATATTTACAATTAGTTAAACAAACTATGGATTTAAAACCACAAAGTAAAGATGAGGCTATTACAGATTTATTAAAATTAGCACGCGAAAATTATTTTAAGGAATATATTCCTTTTGATGAACAACTCGTTTCTGTTTTAAAAGAAAAGGATATCGCTAAACAAAATCCGTTATATTGTACTAAAATATCTGACTCTAAAATAAAGAAACAATATACGCAAGAACTTATAAATCTTAAGAATAATTTAAACCAATTAAAAAATGACAGATTGCTAAACTATATTTTAACACTTGAATTACCAAATATTTTTAAGGAATTATCAGAACACCCCAACCTAAATGTTGAAATAAAATCACATAAAGAACGTGCAAAATCAAGTGGTTTTTATGCTTGTTATTATACAATAGAATTAAACGGAATTCTTGTTGGTGAAGTATTAGGTAATTCCGAATTTCGATATAATTTATCTAAAGAAGGGTATGCTGCTCATAATACAATGTATAAAAAATCATTTGATATTAAACCTTTATTTGAATTACGTGCCTTTCCTTTTCAAGATTCTAGGCAAGCTAAAGAAAAATTAGATTTTTATTGTGATTTTTTAAGTACCCTTAGTTTGAACGATGTAAGTGGTTACCACATATCAAAAGAAGATAAAAAAGCTCTAAAATACTTAAAAGAATTAGTAAATTATGCCGAGTCCCAAATTAAAGTAAAAGATAACATAACCATTCAAAATGGCCAGACAATTTACCAAATGCCATTTTTTGATTATATGACAAGTATTATAGAAGCCAAAGGAGCAAAATATGTTACAATTTACCCAGCACATATTGTTGAACATAATCAAGCCATTGCCGTTCCACAAAGTCCTCTATATTCTCTTGAAAATTTACTAAAATCTCGTATAGGTTTTTCTACTTTGGCAAATATGGTTAGAGAGAAATATGTTCATATTGCTACAACTGAAAAACACGATAAACTTCTTGCAAGCTCAGCAGTTAGGTCGTATTCATCAACTTTAACACCAAAGTATGACCTTCCAATTGATAATTTATCTATCAAAGAAATTGAAGAAAATTATGAACCCCTTGATGTTGATTTTCATCCTATGGGGCAATATAATGATGATGAAAGATAACCTCTTTTTTCGTGAAAAGAAACGGTCCCAATGGAAAAAGAAACGATCTTTTCGCGAAAGGAAACGGTCCCAATGGAAAAAGAAACGATTTTTTCGCGAAAGGAAACGGTCCCAATGGAAAAAGAAACGATTTTTTCGCGAAAGGAAACGGTCCCAATAAAAAATAGCCTATGATTTTATTATCATAAGCTATTTTTTTATTATTTCATTTTTGTTATAGCAAGTCCATCTCCAACTTCTAAAATTTCAGTATCTAGAAGTGGATTTTCTGTTGTTTCTGCAATATATTCTCTTAAATTTCTTACAGCTGTACGTTGTTTATGTTTATTATAGTCACTCATTACATAACCTTTATACAAAATATTATCTGCAAATATTGTGCCATTTGGAGCAAGCATTCTTAGAGCTTCTGCTAAGAAAAATGGATATTTTCCTTTTGCCGCATCAATAAATATCATATCATATTTTTCGTTAAGAGTCGGTAATATTTCAACCGCATCTCCAACATAAATATTTATTTTATCTTCTAGTTCCATATCTTTTATGTTTTTCTTAGCTTCCTCTACTCTTTCTTCATCTCTTTCAATTGTATCTATCTTTCCATTATCAGATAGGAAATCTGAAAAGCATATTGCCGAATAACCAACCGCTGTACCTATTTCCAATATTTTTGATGGTTTATTTTTAATCATTCTTTTTTCTATTTCTTGTAATGTATCATCCATTATTATAGGAATATGTTCTTCTAATGCTTTTTGTTTTATTTGTTTTAATTTATCTTGCTTCATTTGAATTACTTCTTTCTTTATCTCTTCTTTTTTCTTCTTCTTTGTACCATATTATTATATTATCAACAGATATTGATGGGAATTCACTAACTATTTTTTCAATTGCATCCTTCATCGGCATTTTTTCGTCATATATATAATGGAAAAATGTTAATCTTGGACCCAAATGTGGTTGTTCATTTTTCATTCTTTCAATCATTTCTTTTCTTTTCTTCTTAAATATTTGTCCGCATTGTAATTAGCTATTTCTGCAGCTGTTATTCTATGCATTTTGAACGACCTCCTACACTATGATTATTTATTATTTCTTGCCATTCTTTCTCTTTCTTTATTATTTAAAATTTTCTTTCTTAATCTAATTGATTTTGGAGTAACCTCAACAAGTTCATCATCTTGTATAAATTCAATAGCTTTTTCCAAACTCATTTGAATTGGTGGAACTAAACGAAGTGCATCATCTGCTCCTGAAGAACGTGTATTTGTTAAGTGTTTTTCTTTACATACATTTACTGCTAAATCTTCTCCTCTTGAATTTAGGCCAACTATCATTCCCTCATAAACATCTACACCTGCACCAATGAATAAGTCTCCTTTTTCTTGTGCATTATATAGACCATAAGTTACAGATTTTCCAGTTTCAAAAGCTACTATTGTTCCTCTAACTCTTGCTACAACTTCTCCTTTAAATGGTTCATATCCCTTAAACATACTTGCCATTGTTCCCTCACCTTTTGTATCTGTAAGGAATTCTGTTCTATATCCAATTAATCCTCTTGCTGGAATATTGAATTCTATCTTTGTATGTCCATCTTCAGCTGGTTCCATATTTACCATTTCAGCTTTTCTTCTACCTAATTTTTCAATAACAGTTCCTACTGAATCATCTGGAACATTTACAACTAATGTTTCTATTGGCTCACATTTTACACCATCAATTTCTTTTATAATAACTTTCGGACGAGATACTAAAAGTTCAAATCCTTCTCTTCTCATTGTTTCTATTAATACAGATAAGTGTAATTCTCCTCTTCCTGATACTTCAAAAGAATCTGGAGTTTCACCTTCTTTTACTCTTAATGAAACATTTCTTTCTAGTTCTTTAAACAATCTATCTCTAATATGTCTTGATGTTACAAATTGTCCTTCTCTACCTGCAAATGGTCCATTGTTTACACTAAATGTCATTGTAACTGTTGGTTCATCTATATTTACAAAATCTATTTTCTCAACATTTTCAGGATCACATACAGTTTCACCTATACTTATATCTGAAATTCCAGCAAATTCTATTATATCTCCTGCAGTTACTTCTTCTACTTCAACTTTCTTTAAACCTACATGTGTATATAATTTTGCAATTTTACCTTGATATACTGTATTATCAGCTTTACAAACTGAAACTGTCATTCCAACTGTAAATTTACCACGTTCTACTCTACCAACACCTATTCTTCCAACATAATCATCATAATCTATGTTAGAAACTAGCATTTGAGCAGGTCCTTCTAAATCACATTTTGGAGCTTCTATTGTATTTACCATTGTTTCAAATAATGGAGTCATATCACTATCTTCATCTGATAAATTTAATTTTGATACTCCATTTTTTGCAGATGCATATACAACTTGGAATTCTAATTGTTCATCTGTTGCATCTAATTCTATAAATAATTCTATAACTTCATCTACAACTTTTTCAGGATTTGCTCCTGGTCTATCTATTTTATTTATTACAACAATTGGCTTTAAGTTTAATGCTAATGCCTTTTTCAAAACTTCTCTTGTTTGAGGCATCGCACCTTCGAAAGCATCAACTAATAAAAGTACTCCATCAACTGTTTTTAGTACTCTTTCAACTTCTCCACCAAAATCAGCGTGTCCTGGTGTATCTACTATATTTATTTTAATGTCTTTATACATTACTGATGTATTTTTAGAAAGTATTGTTATTCCTCTTTCTTTTTCTAGATCATTTGAGTCCATTACTCTGTCTTGTACTTGTTCATTATCTCTAAATACGTGACTTTGTTTTAACAAACTATCTACTAATGTTGTTTTTCCATGGTCTACGTGTGCTATTATTGCTATGTTTCTTATTTTTTGGTTATTCATTTTTTATTTCTCCTTTTTCTCTCTTTTTTAACTTTTATATTATACTACTGTTTTGTGGTTGTTGTCAACATAAAATTTCGAAATGGGGACGGTTCCTTTTTGAAAAAAGAACCGTCCCCATTTCGAAAAAAGAATTACTTCTCTTTCTACTCCGCTAATTCAATTATTTTCTCCATTATCTTACCTGTAACTTCCACCAAAATTTCTTTATCCTTCTTTAGCTCCTTATTCCCCTTATATCCTTCCAAATCCAAAGGCTTACCATAAGTAATTGTTGCTTTCTTAAAAGGCTTTTCTCCGCCCTTTATTCCAACTGGTATTACAGTTGCATTAGAGTTTAAAGCAAAATATGCAACACCTGTTTTAGGTTTTAAGCCTTTTTTTATTCCATTTCTAGTTCCTTCTGGGAATATTGCTAAACATTTTCCTTCTTTTAATGTTTTTAAAGATTCCTTCATAGGTCCAAAATCTTTATCATTTCTTTTTACTAAAATTACATCAAAAACCTTTCCTAAGAATGCTAGAAACTTATTTTTTGTAAGCTCTTCTTTTGCTACAAATCTTACATCTTTTCTTTTACACGTTACTTCTAACAATGGTGGGTCTAAAAAGCTTTTGTGGTTTGCACAAAATATTATAGCCCCTGTTTTAGGAATATTTTCCGTTCCTACAATTTTTGCTCTATATACTATTTTACAATATATAAATATAAAAAAATTACATATTACTCTTAATACTTTATACATCTTATATCCTTTCTATCTTCTATTTTGATTTATTATTTCTATTACTTTATTTACTACTTCTTCTATTGTCATATTACTTGAATCAATATAAATAGCATCTTCTGCCTGTTTTAATGGTGCAACAGTGCTTGTTTTATCATTATTATCTCTAAATTTTATGTTTTCTACAATTTCCGCAAAAGGAATATTTATTCCCTTTTCCTCATTTTGCTTTTGCCTTCTTCTTGCTCTTTCTTCTGGAGTTGCATCTAAGTATATTTTTACATCTGCATTAGGAAATACATTTGTTCCAATATCTCTTCCTTCCATTATTACTTCTTTACCTTTAGCTATTTTTCTTGAAAGATCTGTTATTGCTTCTCTTACTATTACTATATGTGATACTTGTGATACAAATTTATTAACTGCTGCTTCTCTTATTTCTTTTGATACATTTTCTCCATTTAGATACACTAATTTTTGATCATCTTGCTTTTTAAATTCTATGTCTATCGTATTTAATATTTCTTGTATTTTTTCTAAATCTTCTAATCTTATATTTTTTCTAATCATTGATAATGTTACACATCTATATAATGCTCCTGTATCTATATATACTAAATTTTCTTTTTCTCCTACCATTTTTGTTATTGTTCCTTTCCCGCTTCCTGCAGGACCATCAACTGCTACTATAAATTCCATTTCTTTACCCTCTTTTCATTTTTTATTTAATTTTTAACCTTTATATCACATTTCTTCATTTTTTTATTATTAATGAAAAAGGCACCAAATAAAATTGATGCCCAAATCATCCTCCTTTTTCTCAGTTTCAAGCTATTATATTCCCCATTTTTTGCTAAAGTCATCTAAAATTTCACTTATATAGTCTTCGTTTTCTCCGCAATTGTTCGTTTCATTTTTTCTGAAATTTTGGCCTAATTCGACCATTTTCCGATTAAATTCCTTATCTTCTTCAGTGAAAATCTCTTCAATCTTTGGGATTTTATTCATAGCTCATAACTCCTTTCATTAAATAAATGCTAAGATTTGTGCTAACTTTCATCATATATGATACATTTTTTTATTTGTATTGTCAACATATTTCTATTTAATCATATAAATTTCAGCCCCAAGATTTTTCAGCTTTCCATCTAAATTTTCATATCCCCTTAATATATACTCAATATTCTCAACATTAGTCGTACCTTTAGCTACTAATCCCGCTAATACTAAACTTGCTCCGCCTCTTAAGTCTGTTGCCTGAACTTTAGCTCCATATAATTTTTTTACGCCCTTTATAATAGCTGTTTTTCCCTCTATATTTATTTTTGCTCCCATTTTCTGTAATTCTATCATATATTTATATCTACTCTCAAATATATTTTCTACAATAATTGATGTTCCTGTCGCTACAGTTAAAGTTGCTCCCATTATAGCCTGCATATCTGTTGGGAATCCTGGATATGGCATTGTTTTTATATCAACTGCCTTTAACTTTTTAGGTGCTTTTAAGGTAATTTCATTTTCTCTTAATTTTATGGTACAACCTGCCTCTGCAAGTTTATTTAAAACAGGAGTAATATGAGATGCATTTACTTTTTTTAATGTTATTTCTCCCCCAGTAATTGCTGCTGCACATAATAACGTTCCAGCTTCTATTCTATCTGGCATAACATTATAACTTACATCTTTTAAATTTTTCACACCTTTTATTTTTATTATATTGCTTCCAGCTCCATCAATTTTAGCTCCCATTTTATTTAAGAAATTTTGTAAGTCTACAATTTCTGGTTCCATTGCGGCATTTATTATTTTTGTCTCGCCATCAGATAATACGGCCAAAAGCATTATATTTTCTGTTGCTCCTACACTTGGAAAGTCAAGATTTATTTCTGATGGTGTTATTTTTTCTGTCTCACATATTATTTTCCCAAAATTTTGATTTACTGTTGTCCCTAATTTTTCAAAGCCTTTTAAATGAAGGTCTATTGGTCTTGAACCTATATCACATCCGCCCTGGATATGAAAATGTTACTTTTTTATATCTTCCTAAAATTGCTCCCGCAAAAATTACCGATGAACGCATTTGTCTCATTAGGTGTTCCGGTATTTCAAATTTGTTTACATTTCTAGAGTCTATTACTATTTTATTTTGATTTTTCTTTACTTTGCATCCTATATTTTTTAATATTTCTACCATCATTTGCGTATCATGGATATTAGGAACATTGTATAATTTGGTTATTCCCCTGTTTAACACACTTGCAGCCATTATTGGAAGTGACGCATTTTTTGAACCTGAGACATAAGTTTCTCCATATAACTTTTTGCCTCCTTCTATTATGTAATTTGACATTTTTCTCTTTTTCCTTTCATAAAAGTTTATTTTCTGTTATATTTTATGAAAGTTTTTGAGTTTTCGTGAAAAAAATTATAAAAACATAGCAAACATTTTACCACATTTGCTATGTTCTTACATCAAAACTATATCATTTCAATTTCTGCTTCACTAAAGCTTTCTTTTCCCTCAATAATCTCTCCAAGCTCTTTTGCAAATTCTCTTAACAAAACAACCTTAATAGTAATGTCTTTACCACTAATATATTCATCCATAAGTCTCTTAAGTTTGCTTAAATTTAGCATCTCTTCGGTTAATACCTCTGGATTTTCTCTAGCTCTTTTAATAATTTTTTCTTTAATTGCTACAATATCTTCATTGCTTGCACAAGAAACTCTTTGGAATACTTGGAATGGGTCGTAATATTTAAGTATCGGAATATTTGTACATTCTTTATCAAATCTTTCATAAAATTGTTCCATTTTCATTGGAATACACTTAAATATCTCATCTGCTTTTTCCTTGTATTCTTTTTCAAGCAATTGTTCATTAAGTTCTGCAAATCTATCTAGTACATCTTTTAATTCTTCTTCTGAATACTCTTCTTTATTATCTCTTATTGTTACCTTTCCAAGCTCCTCATCTACATTTGGGCAATATTTTGAGTGTAATGATGATAAATTCATTCCATTTAAAAATACTGTTTTTAATGTTGGAATATCATTTTGTATTAACCCACTCTTTGAGAAATAAACAAAATACTCAAATAATTTTACAATATCAATTAGTTCTAACTCGCCTTTTTTTACATCTTCTAAGATTTCATCAACAATTTTTCCAAATTGATCATCTTGAACTTTCCAATATTCCTCAACAAGAATCTTTTTGTAAGCTGGTATTTTTTTCTCTTTTGGACTTGCATTTACTGCTTCCATTTCTGATTTGAATAATTTCATATCAAAAATTCTTGTTCTTACATAATATTCTATAAATTTGAAAAATCTGTAATCTGCTTTGAAGTTATAGTAGTAGTTTCCATCAAATTCTTTTATATAAAATTGTCTATTATCCATTAAAACTCTTGAGGAAACTAGAATTGATTTATATTCCTCATTATCTTTTATATTTTTAAATTTTTCCTTTGTTATCTTTCCTGCTTTTATTTCAAACGAAACTGCTATTGTAAATATAAGCATTGTCTGCATAACTCTGTTATTTGTGTTTGGAAAAAATTTATTTACTTCTTCATATATTTTATTAAAGTCATTTAATGCGTGTTTTAATATACGTAAATTTCTTGTACCACTTTTCTTAAATGTGCTTATAATTAATTCTGTATTTTCTCTTAAAAATCTTATAAGCTCTCTATTGTTCTCAAACCTCATAAGTATTCCATTTATAATGTAATCAAACTGTGGTGCATATTCAAATGTTTCCCCAACAAGTTTTTCCTTTATTCTTTCATAGTCTATTGCTTTATCAAATACATGCTCTATTTTTTCTTGTATCTTTTCAACCATAGGCTTATCTGATTTGTTAAGTTCACCTTGTTTGTCTAAAAGATATGTTGCAATAAATGTTTTCATTTCAAGATTGCTATTTTTTATTTTTGTAGATAGCTCTTTTTCATTACAAATTATTATTGTTTTTATATGGTCATGTTCAACAAAGTTGTTTATATATCCTAATATATCTATAACATCAACATTTGCTCTTTCTAGGTCATCAAAACACAAAACTTTATCATCTGTTGAGAAAAATTCTTCGTAATCTAATTTTCCACCATTAGAACCATTTCCAAAGAAATTTGCCATATCTATTCCTGTTTTGGCATATTCTGGAATTGTAGTTTGTCCATTTGCGCTCATATATTTTCTTAAATTTCTATCCATAAGCTGAGATGTTTCCATAAAGATTTTTTTGCTTATTTCTTCTAGATTAGAAATTCCATATAAAGACATATATATTGTTGTGAATTTCTTTCCATTTAATTTTAAAGATTCTATTTTTTTCTTAACTTGATTATTCCAAAAATATGTCTTTCCAGAACCCCATTCTCCATTTATCATTATTGCATAATCTGTGTAATCTGAACGTACATAATCTAATATGCTTTCTATTAAATCATCCATTTATCTTCCTCCTTCTTAATCTTTTGCAATTGTTAGCACATCTACTTTTTTAGCAGACGCTTGTTTTAACATTTTACTACATTCGTTTAATGTTGCTCCTGTTGTAAATATATCATCTATTAGTAATATATTTTTGTCTATTATTTCTTTATTGTTTGTTATTTTATACACATTTTTTACATTTTCGGCTCTTTCTTCTTTATTTAATTTGCTTTGTGTATTATTATTTTTTACTTTTGATATAACATTATTCCTTAATTTAACATTTTCGTTTTTAGCTATTTCTCTTGCAATTAAAAGACTTTGGTTATATCCTCTTTCTTTGTTTCTCTTTTTACTTATCGGAACTGGTATTATTATATCATAAATTTCAAATTGTACATATTTTTTTTGATATTTATTTAAAAATTCTAAAATACTTCTATATAAATATGGCTTTTCATTAAATTTGTAATCTATAATTAGATTTCTTATTATACTATCATACTTGAAAATATAGTAATGATTTTCGAAATATTTATCTAAATACTCATCTTTTCCAAATATTGCTATTTCTTTTAGTTTATTTTCACATTTTTTGCACAGATATGTATTTTTGCCTTTTTCACATATCCCACATATTTTTGGATATATTAGATTTAGTAGCTGTTCTTTTATGTTGCTCCTCCTTTTTTTGATTGGGAACGGTTCTTTTCTCAAAAAGATCGTTTCTTTTTCTATTGGGACCGTTTCTTTTTACGAAATTTTCCATTGGGACCGTTTCCTTTTACAAAATTTTATGTTACCCCTTAATATTCAAAACTCTTAAAGCCTCTCTTATATCTTTAACACCAACAATTTCCATCTTATACTTTTCTTCTAAATACTTCTTATTATTTTCTGGAATTATGCATCTCTTAAATCCCATTTTTTCTGCTTCTTTCAGCCTTTTTTCTATCATATTAATTCTTCTAACTTCACCTGTTAAACCAACTTCTCCCATTATTACAGTATCTTTTGGTATAGGTACATTTTTAAAGCTTGATGCACATACGCAAAGTACTCCAAGGTCTATTGAGGGTTCATTAAGTTTCATTCCACTAACTACATTTACATATATATCTTGTCCACCAATATTTAAGTTTGCTCTTTTTTCTAGTACCGCAATTAATACTGCTAGTCTATTATAATCTAAACCATTTGCTGTTCTTTTTGGTATTCCAAATACACTAAGTGTTGTTAATGCTTGAAGTTCAATAAGCATAGGCCTTGTTCCCTCTATACTTGCAACTATTGCTGAACCTGATGGATTATCATCTCTTTCTGAAATTAGAATTTGCGATGGGTTTGTAATTTCTACTAGTCCTTCTCCTTTCATCTCAAACATTCCGATTTCATTTGTTGAACCAAATCTGTTTTTTACTCCTCTTAGGATTCTATATGAAAAATATCTTTCTCCTTCTAAGTATAAAACAGTATCTACCATGTGCTCTAAAACTCTTGGTCCTGCTATTGTTCCGTCTTTTGTTACATGTCCTATTATGATTGTTGTTATCCCTTTAGATTTACACATTCTCATAATTTGAGCTGTTATTTCTCTTACTTGGCTTACACTTCCAGCAGCTGCTGATAGTTCGTCTGAATACATTGTTTGGATTGAGTCTATTATTACAAGTTTTGGTTGTAATTCTTCTATGTTTTCATTTATTATTGATATATCTGTTTCTCCTAAAAACATTATGTCATCATTATCAATTCCAAGTCTATCCGCTCTTAATTTTATTTGTTCTGCCGATTCTTCCCCAGATACATATAGTACTTTTCCAACTCCATGTATTTTGTTACATAGTTGCAAGATTAATGTTGACTTTCCTATTCCTGGTTCTCCTCCAAGTAAAATTAATGAGCCTTTTACAATTCCTCCACCTAATACTCTATCTAGTTCTCCAAAGCCTGTTGATGTTCTTGCCACTTCTTCTCCTTTATACGAGTTTAGGGCTTTTGGTGTGTTTCTTTCTTTTGATATTTTTACTCCGTTTTCTGTTATTTTTTCTATTTTTTGTTCAAAGAATGTGTTCCAACTATTGCATGCCGGACATTTTCCCATCCATTTTGCACTTTCATAGCCACATTCATTGCATACAAATATTGTTTTTGGTGCTTTTGCCATTTGCTTTCCTCCGATTTTTTTAGTATGTTTATTTTAATGTATTTTTTGAAAAAAAGCAAGAAAATTTTTCTGAAAATTCACCCCACATCTTTTTCCATCTCCAACATATTTCTAACCTCACAATTCATTACCAGGCCCATTGACTTAGCAAGTTTTATCAAATAATCCAATTTTGCCTGATTAGCCTTAATTTCATAAGTATAATAATCAACTAAATCCCCATCTGCAAACTCAAAATTATTATGAGCCTTTTTTAATTTTTCCCTTGTATCAATAATATTAAATAGCAATTCTCTATCTCTTTCATCATCTGTAAAATCTCGTATTTTCTTTTCCTTTATATACTCATTTTCCATTAGCAAAATCTCCTTAATTTAACATATTTTTATATAATATATGTAAATTTGCAATTTTTTATTCTCTAAAAGCTTGATATATAGGCATAAATATTATATAATACCCATATTAAGAAAGGACTGATATTATGATAGATATAAAATTTTTAAGGGAACATCCAGATCTTGTAAAAGAAAATATCAAGAAAAAGTTCCAAGATAAAAAATTAATTTTAGTAGATGAAGTAATTGAATTAGATAAGAAAAATCGTGAAGCAAAATTAAATGGAGATAACTTGCGTAATCAAAGAAAAACCTTAAGCAATCAAATAGGAAGCCTAATGAAAAATGGCGAAAAAATGCAAGCTGAAGAAATAAAAAGACAAGTTCAAGAAATAAACGAAAAACTTGAAAAAAATGAAGCTTTAGAAAATGAACTTGCAGAGGAAATAAAAACAAGAATGATGAAAATACCAAATATAATGCATCCATCAGTTCCAATCGGAGAAGATGACAGCAAAAACGTAGAAATTCAAAAATATGGTGAACCTGTTGTTCCAGATTATGAAATTCCGTATCATGGAGAAATAATGGAAGCCCTTGGAGGCCTTGACCTAGATAGTGCCCGCCGTGTTGCTGGAAATGGTTTTTATTACTTAATGGGAGATGTTGCAAGACTACATTCTGCAGTACTTACTTATGCAAGAGACTTTATGATAAATAAAGGATTTACATATTGCATTCCACCTTTTATGATTCGTTCAAATGTCGTAACAGGTGTTATGAGTTTCGAAGAAATGGATGCTATGATGTACAAAATTGAGGGTGAAGATTTATATTTAATTGGAACATCTGAACATTCAATGATAGGAAAATTTAAAGACCAAATATTAGATAAAACAAAAATGCCTTATACAATGACATCATATTCACCATGTTTCAGAAAAGAAAAAGGTGCACATGGTATAGAAGAACGTGGTGTATATAGAATACATCAATTTGAAAAACAAGAAATGATAGTAGTTTGCGAACCTGAAGATAGTTGGAATTGGTATGAAAAGATGTGGTCATATACAGTTGAACTATTTAGAAGCATGGGAATTCCAGTTAGAACACTAGAATGTTGTAGTGGAGATTTAGCAGACTTAAAAGCGAAATCATGTGATGTTGAAGCTTGGTCTCCTCGTCAAAAGAAATATTTTGAAGTTGGAAGCTGCTCTAACTTAACAGATGCACAAGCTCGTAGGCTTGGAATTAGAATTAAAGGTGAAAAAGAAAATTATTATGCACATACTTTAAATAACACTGTTGTTGCTCCACCTAGAATGTTAATTGCGGTTATGGAAAATAATTATCAGCCTGATGGTAGTGTTGTTATTCCAGAAGTTTTAAGACCTTATATGGGTGGACTTGAGAAAATTAGTCCTAAAAAATAATTTTTTCTGATTGGGGACGGTTCCTTTTCCGAAAAATGTCCCATTGGGACCGGTTCTTTTTGGGACATTTTGCAAAAAGAACCGTCCCCAATCAAAAATTTTCATAAAAAAAAACGGTTCCAATGCGAAAAAGGAGGTAATATATGATAGTAAAAAATCCACAATTTGAAATTTCGGCAGTGAGCCCAAAACAATACCCTAAAAATGATTTACCAGAAATTGTTTTAGTTGGGAAATCTAATGTTGGAAAATCTAGTTTTGTAAATACAATGATTAATAGAAAAAAACTTGCTCGTACAAGTTCTGAACCCGGTAAAACAAGACAAATTAATTTTTATAATATTGATGAGAAATTTTATTTTGTTGACCTTCCAGGTTACGGTTTTAGTAAAATGTCTAAGGCCGAACAAGTTAAAGTTGGTCAGTTTATTGAAGAGTATCTTTTTCATAGAGATAAAATTTCTTTGATTATATTTTTAATTGATATTAGGCATTCTCCTACCAGTAATGATAGGCTGATGTATGATTATATTATTCGTTCTGGTAAGCCTTTTATTATTATTGCAAATAAGGCTGATAAGATTGCTCCTACTAAAGTTTTGGATACGGTGTCTAGTTTGCAGAAAGAACTTAATCCTTTGATGGATGCTACTATGCTTCCTTTTTCTTCGGAGAAGAAAGTTTTTTGTGAGGATGTTTGGAAGGTTGTTGAGGAATATATTTAATTTCTTTCAAAATTGGGACGGTTCCTTTTTTAAAAAGGAACCGTCCCAATTTCAAAATCATAACAATTTCTCCAACTCTTTTATCTTATCTCTAGCCTCTGCAGCCTTCTCAAATTCCATCTTGCTTGCAAACTCAAGCATTTCATCAGTCAACCTACTAATAGTTTCTTTAATATCTTCACCTTTCTCAGCTTTAAACTCAACTCCAATATCCTCAGTCTGAACTGCCCTAATTGCATCTCTTACAGATTTATTTATAGTTTTTGGAGTAATTCCGTGAACCTCATTATATTCGGTTTGAATTTTTCGCCTTCTGTTAGTTTCAGATATAGCTTTTTCCATAGAATCTGTCAAAACATCTGCATACATTATAACAGTTCCATCTGTATTTCTTGCGGCACGTCCTATAGTTTGAATTAATGAACGCTCTGAACGTAAAAATCCCTCTTTATCTGCATCTAATATTGCAACTAAGGACACTTCTGGAATGTCTAATCCTTCTCTTAATAGGTTTATTCCAACCAAAACATCAAATTCTCCAAGTCTTAAATTTCTAATTATTTCCATTCTTTCTAATGCTTTTGTATCAGAATGCATATAATTTACTTTTATATCCAAGCTTTTCAAATACTCTGTCAAATCTTCCGCCATTTTTTTTGTTAAAGTTGTAACTAATACTCTTTCTTTTTTCTCTACCCTAATTCTTATTTGTTCTATTAAATCATCAACCTGGTTTGTTACTGGTTTTACTTCTATTTTCGGGTCTAAAAGTCCTGTTGGTCTAATAATTTGCTCTACAACATTTTCTTTTGAATGTTCTTTTTCGTAATCTGCTGGTGTTGCACTTACAAATACAACTTGATTTATCCTTTGCTCAAATTCTTCAAATTTTAATGGTCTATTGTCATAAGCTGATGGAAGCCTAAATCCATAATTTACAAGTGAATCTTTTCTTGATTTATCACCATTATACATCGCTCTAACTTGTGGTATTGTTGCGTGTGACTCATCTATTAATAGCAAATAGTCTTTTGGAAAATAGTCAAATAATGTATATGGTGGACTTCCCGCTTTTCTTCCGCTCATGTGTCTTGAATAGTTTTCTATTCCTTGACAAAATCCTGTTTCTTTCATCATTTCTATATCGAAGTTTGTTCTTTCTTCTATACGCTGAGCCTCTATTAATTTATTTTGAGATTTGAAATATTTTATGCGTTCCTGAAGCTCTTCTTCTATTGTTACAATTGCTCTATCTAGCTTGCTTCTGCTTGTTACATATTGTGATGCTGGCGGAATTAAGACATGTTCTCTTGTTCCTATCGCCTTCCCTGTTAATGGATTTATTTCAGATATTTTTTCTATCTCATCTCCCCAAAATTCTACTCTCAATGCTGATTCACTAGTTGATGATGGATAGATTTCTAGGATATCTCCTTTTGCTCTAAATGTTCCTCTTTTGAAGTCTATTTCATTTCTTGAATATTGCATTGTAACTAGCTTTTTCATTACTTCATCTCTTGATTTTTCCATAGCAGGTCTTAATGATAACATCATTTCTTGATAGTCTTCTGGATCTCCTAAACCATATATACATGATACTGATGCTACTACTATTACGTCTCTTGTTTCAAATAGAGATAATGTAGCTGAATGGCGCAGTTTATCTATTTCGTCATTTATTGATGCATCTTTTTCAATGTATGTGTCTGAGGCTGCTATGTAGCTTTCCGGTTGGTAATAGTCATAATATGACACAAAGTATTCAACTCTGTTTTCAGGAAAGAACTCTTTAAACTCAGAGTATAATTGTCCGAGCTAGGGTCTTATTGTGTGCTAAAACCAATGTTGGTCTTTGAGTTTTCGCTATTATATTTGCCATTGTAAAAGTTTTTCCGTGAACCTGTAACTCCTAGAAGTGTCTGGTATTTCTTACCATCTTCTATTCCTTTTGATAGGTATTTTATTGCATTGGGTTGGTCGCCTGTTGGCTTGTATTCTGAGTGTAATTTAAACATATTTCCTCCATTCTTTATTAATTTTCCTCGTTTAATTCAAAATTTTTCTTTTCTTCTTCAACTGCTTCAATCAATTCATCTTCGGTAGGCAAATGTAATTTGTATTCTGATGCAAAATATTGCTTCTTTGAGATAAAAATTTCTTTTATTTTCTTCCTCTATTTTTATTAATTCTAAATAATGCGACCAACTTAATTGCGACGACACTGTTGTCGCAATTGGAAAACAGATATAGAATTCCATTATAATTTTTCCAATATTCCAGTATAATTTTAACATTTCAGTATTTACAGTACTATAAAGTCTATCTCTACTGTTATTTATCAATTTCTTTATTTCTTTGTATATTTTTAAATTCCTTATTTAATTATAAATTCATTTGAATAGAATACATTTCCATCCGCTTCTTTTTCTATTCTATATATTCCATTTGGAAGTTTACCATAGCTATTTACCCAATTTATATTTTGTCGTATTTGATGATTTTCATCTAATAAATAAGCTACCGAATTGAAATCTGTATTTGCTTTTAATTTTTTCCATTCTCCATTTACCTTTTCTTGAATTCCATAGCTTTCTCCCCAGCCATACTGTTCTTCATTATTATCCGTAATAATTATCGTTAAACCAGACGAAGTTATTGTATTTTCTTCTACTTTGATTTCAACATTTTCAACATTTTTGCTATTTGATGAATTTTGTGAATTGCTATTTTCGTAAATTTCATTACTCCCTATATCTTCAGAAGAAGGAGTTATTATCTCATTTGCCTTTGTATCATGTGTAACATTTTCTACACTTTCTTCATATTTATCAATATTTGCGCTTTTCTTATTAACAATAAATACTACTGATAATACAAGCATAAGAGTTACTATACTTAAACATAATAATAAATAATTTTTCTTCATAATCTAATTCCTCCGTATATGATTATAATATAAATAACTAATAATTTCAACTAACTGTCAAACCTATTTATTATATATTATAATCACTTAAATCATTAGCATTTTTATATGTCATACAATATAAAGATTCTAATTTTGTTTTATCCATTGAAATTTCTGCAAGAGTAATTGTCCCATCCTTCTTTATGATATTTGTTTTATTATCAATTTCACAATTTTTATCTAATCCAATTACATATTTTGGCACTTCATTTTTATATAGCACAAGCGCTATTGTTCCATACTGTTTGCATTCGTTATATTCGAAAATTTCACTTTTGTCGTCTTTAGTAATTTTTATACCATTACTGTCTACTAACATTTGCGTTGGTTTACCATTTCTTGTAAACACTTGCCAATTTCCTAATAATGCATTTGCAACATAATAATATGAAATTCCATCCCCTCTGTCTCCATATGTTACAACAAATTCTCTTAATTTGTTATTCTTGTCTTTGTAAGTTATTCCACATATATCATTTTCTATCCATTGCTTTTTTATTCTTCCTTTTAACTCATAATCAAATTGTTCGTTTTCTTTTGCAAATATAAATAATTTTGCATTTCTATACAATTTAATTGAGCCCGTATCGTTATTTATTTTTAGTATTAGTTCATTTGAAAAGTCTTTTGAAAAACTAACAACACTTTTATTTTTTAATCCATTATTACACAAAAATGCAATATTAGCTATTGTAAATATTACTGCCATAAAATAAATTATTATATTTATTTTTTTCTTTTTTAACAGCAAAATGATACTACTAGTAGCTGATAATATCATTATTTGATTTATTATATATTCTAATGCATCTATCACATATTCATAATTATGTCTTTTAAAAATAATTAGATAAACAATTTGTAATATTAATGCGAACACAAATATTATTATTGATATAACTCCTATTCTCTTTTTTACTTTTTGTACTTTTTCTTTTTTCTTTTCTTCTATATTTTTATAGTTCTCTATAGCTTCTTGAATTGCTTTTTCTATATCTATTTCTTGCTTTTTTCCTCTTTCTCCATTTAATAACTCTGATATATCTATCTCAAAAAATTCTGCTAAATCCTTTAAAACTGCTATATCCGGAAAACTTAGTCCCCTTTCCCATTTAGATATTGCTTTATCTGTAATATTTAATTTTTCACCCAATTCTTTTTGTGTTAGTTGTTTTTCTTTCCTTAATTCTTTTATGAAATCTCCAAACTTTTTATTATCCATATTCTTTACTCCCTCAAAAATCTTTATAAAAATAGTATCATTTTCCTTTTATTTTTGCAATCGACTGTTGGTAGATTTCGCCTCACCTCCTCTATATAATCCTAAAAAATTTATTCATTGTTATTTTCTTGTACATCAACTATTTTTCCTTTTTCAATAAAAATAATTATAATTAATAATAAATATTTTTTCTTTATTCCAATTTCTCCAATAATTTATCTATATACCATTAAAATATTATTTTAGTTTTATCTAAAAAAATCCAATATATAATCACTCCCCCAATTGTTGCAATTCCATTTATTATAACATAATATTTCATACTAGTATTAGATTTTTTCTTCATAAATATATTAAGTGGTATTAATAAAAAAATATATAATGTTAATAATATAATCCCTAATATCATATTAAAACCTGCATCTGATTCAGGCACTTCATAACTACTGCCTTTAGGTTGATTGCTCAAAAATGCATAAGTAACCAATAAAAATACTGTATCTACATACCCCATAGCAATATTATAAATTGTAGAGAGTACCAACATTATTTTCTTTTTTATTTTTTTATCAAATTTTATAAATCCTATTATCAATACCACTGTAAGAAAACTTATATATATTGCACTTAGTTCAAAAAAAGACATTTTTATTCCTCCACATCTATAAAACTATTTTTCTTTTGTTAATTCAACAATTATCTCATCTCCATTTTTGTCAATTAGAAAAAGAGGTTTTACCCTCTTTTCCCCAAAATCACTTTACTCATAAACAACAATATCCTTATATGTTTCAAGTGGTTCTGTATCATCAAAATTTTCGAAATGTCCTTGAACATAATCATAACTAAATTTCATAGATAAATCATTTTCATATTCTGATTTCATATCATATCTTTCGATTAGTCCATCATTTGTTAAATTAATTCTTACTTTTATATCGTCATTTATTAAATAATTTTCAATTTTATTTTTAAATGGCGAAATCATGTAAAATGGATTTAAAGCTTGTGTAACGATGCTCTTAAAGTTATTTGGAATACATGGTAATGTCATATTTTTTATTTGATTATTACTTATAAAATTATTAAAATAATCCTCAATTTCTTCTTCTGATACAAAATCGTCCAATCTATTTCTATAAGTATATTTTCCTTCAGATCTGTTATAAATTAATTCATAAGCTGTCTTATCTTTTAATTTAACATATTCTATATAGCTAGGTTTTTCATCGCCATAAGATATTGTTTCCAATAAAATACTATCTCCTACTTTTTCAGTTGTTTGTGAAATAGTTAGATTTCCATTTGTATCTTCAAAATTTTGAACCATAATATAGTTTTCTTTATTAAAGCTATTTGCACGCAAATAAAAATATGTTAATCTAATGCATTTATAGGCAAATAGGATTATATATAATGCTAAAATTGTAATCAGCAACTTAATTATTATTTTCCTAACATTTTTATTTTTGTTTTTTTCCTCTGGTATTATAGTATTTTTTTCTTCCCCTACTAACTCATCAATAGATATTTCAAATACTTTAGCTAATTCAATTAGTTTATCCATTTCTGGTGTTGATAATCCACTTTCATATTTGGATATAGTTTGTCTAGAAACGTTAATTTTTTCTCCTACTTCCTCTTGTGACCATCCTTTTTGTTTTCTTAATTCTAATAATTTTTCATTAAATTTCATTTGTACCATCTCCTCTACAATATTCTTAAATCCATTATACAACTTTTATACAAAATATTCTATCAACAAGAGTTATAAATTTGTCAACCAAACTTAACATTTCAACAATTTACATATTTTTCATAGTTATTCATTTTCAAAATTAATTTCTTTTATATCACAAATTTTAATCCCACGCAATAAAATCTGTCTTTTCACTTCTCCATATACAATCTACTGTACTTTTGTTTCTTCATTAGAATGAATTCCATTAACATTTTTAATTTTTCAGCAAATACAAACATATTGAAAAATTGCTATTAATGTGGTATACTTAATAAGATTACATAATTTAATCGTTGTCATAATTAAATCAACGGAAGGAGGATAGTATACTAGTTACACACAAAAATAATAATAACAAAAGGAGAAAACTTTATGAAGGAAAACGATGTTATAACAATTACTTTGAAAGGAAAAGATGCCAAAAAGTATTTTCTTGAAAGAACTACTGAAAAACTGGGAGTTCGGTTTCAAGAAATTCCTAAAGATTCACTAATCCTTGAGGAAATAGGAAGCTCAAAAATGGCTGTTGAAATTTTTAAAGACGCTTTGGAAATGAACTTTCTTGAAGATGTAGATTTCAAAGTTGGAAAAATTACTAAACAGAATGAAGGAGAAAATGTAGAATCCGAGAATCTTCCAATCAGCACTAATGGAAAACCAAACAGAAAAGGCTTAGGAGATGATCAAAGAGAAATCTTAAGATTTATGGAAAATCACAGAGGAGAAGAATTTTCCATAAATAGCTTATCAATTGCTACAGATTACATAAAATCTAAGTTAAGAATAATACTTCCAAGTTTGGTAAAAAGAAATCTCATTGAAAGAAAAAAATTCAAGAATAGCTATGTATACTTTTGCATAGCAGAAGATAAAACTGTTGATGAAAATGTAGAATTAATTCCTGAAACCACAGAAATGGAATCAGACCAATTAGATATCGAAGATTCAATATCAATGGAAAAAACTACAGAAAAAACCTCTGAAACATTGGAGGAAAAAGCTCTTGCTAAACAATCAGCAGAAACTAAACGAATCCGAGAGCTTTTCACAATACCAAAGTATCTTCATATTCTGAATAATATTTTTAAAAATGATTCTTTTAGCGTTGAAGCAATCAGACGTAAATGTAATCACGAAGAAGCAACCGCACTAACAGAAGTAATAAGAGTATTATCCGGAGAAGCTATTCAATACTCCCCAGATGATGATGACATATATAATGTCAATATCATCTGGCGAACATATTCGTTGGTCAGACTTGGACAAAAAGACATTGAAACAGAAAAATCACCAGAAATATTAGAGCTTTTGTTAACTAAAGGCTTAATTTATGAGGAACCCGAAGGAAAATATAATATTGTAATGTAACTATATACTAATCCCGCCTATGCACTGTAGTGCTTAGGCGGGACTCTTTCATTTCACTTTCACTCCTATCAAATACATTAAATCAACAGCCTGAAATGGTTCTATTATCGCTCCTTTTATATCTTCTATCGAAATTGCAATCCCCTCTATCTTGCAACTTGACAAATCAATTTTATTTAAGCTTGTTTTTAAAAATTGTGCTTGTGTCAAATCCACATTATTGAAATATATACTTTTTGTTTTGGTCTCCTGAAAATAACTATTTTTTAACAATGTGTCTTTAAATAAACATTTATCTATACTAGACATTGATAAACTTGCATAACTTGCATTTACGTCTTGGAATGTAACATTATATAAAACATTTTCTATAAAATTGCATCCTGTAACTTTGCAGTTATAAAATTCACATTTAATAAAAGTACATTCATTAAATACTGTATTTGAAAAGTTACACTGAGTAAATTTTACATTTCTAAATGTAACTTTTTCTATAGTTATACTTTGCAAAATAATATTATTAAATTCACAATGTTCAAATTCATTATCATATAAGTTATTGCTATATTCTTCATTTTCAAATGTACAATATTCTACTCTCTCATCTTCTATTATACTTTCTAATTTTTTATTACCAAGTTGTGATTTTAATATTGGCATTTTTTATACTCCCTACATTTTGATATTTTTCTAAAGTTCTACAAATCCAACTTTACTTCCATTTTCTTTTACTATTTCAACTAAATCTTCCACTTTTAGCCATACTGTTGCCGTATTATCATTTGGGTGAATACCGATTATTTTTTTATCGTTAAGGAAATCCTTATCTAAATAAAATTTTACTTTTAATTCCTTATCATTTAATAGTCCAAATGGACTTACCGAGCCTGGAATTAAATTCATAATGTCCATTAAATCTTGTTCTGATGCAAAACTTAAAGGTCTTGTACCATTTTTATTTCTAAATTCTTTTAGATTAACTCTTTTATTCCCTCTAACAGTTATTAAATAATAATTTCTTTTTTTATCATCGCGAATAAATAAATTTTTTGCATCATATTCTGGATATGGTACTTCAATTTCTGATAATTCTTCCATATTGAAAACAGCCTTATGTTCTGTTATTTCGCACCATATATTTTTATTTTTTATAAAGTCATATATTGCTTGTTTATCCATATTTTCTCACTTTCTAATTATATACATTTCTTTATTAAAAATTCTTATATTAATTATTCTACAATATTATTTTATTTTCGTCTACAATATTTAATTATTTTTACAAAATAAAGATTAGACTTTTACATCTAATCTTTGTTAATTTTAATCATCTAACTTTAATACCCACCTATCATTTACATATCCTCCAATTAAATCAGACTTCAAACAAACTACTGGTCTAATTGCACGAGTCTTAGTATTATAATTGTTATTATCAACATATGGCCACCAGCTAATATTTACTATTTGATTACCTGTCATATTTGCATTTGGAGAAGCTAACCAATAGCTGTTGCAATTGCCTTCATCTACTGTTTCCTTGTGTGGAAAATACAAATTATTATTAGTATCTGCCTCTGCATACCCCGTACATTTTTCCAATACCTTAGGAGGTACATTTAAATCAATAGGATTATTTTCAATTCCAACAAAATAGCCATATTCGTTTGTATTGTTGCAATATAACTTTTCGTCAGGATATTTCTCGTTCCAGCTCGCCATCCACATCTCAACTGTTGCTCCACCTATTGCATAATCAGCATATTTATTCACAAAATCATTCCAATTGTTGGTATTTAGTAATGTTGATACACATTTTGAATTATCATATGTATTATTTAAAGAATATGAAATTGCTTTAAATAATTTATTTTGTAAAGTTTTTTGCATATCAGGAACATTATCCCAATATACACTGTACATTCCATTTTTGGTCATTCCTAAATTATTTACATTAATTTTATCATTGGGTACATAGTCACTTGAAATTATAAATACTTTATCTCCTTCACAATAAAGTATTTTCCACTCATCCACCCCATTTGCACTATATTCGACTTTATCACCATAATTTTTGGATGTTATTTGATATCCAAATGTTTTTCCAGCTATCGCTTTCCCTAAAGATGGTATTTTCACATACCAGTATTCATTTTCATCTTTTATTTTATACTTTAAAGTTGATATACCATTTTCAACATAGTTAAAATCTTCTACATCTCCATTTAATGCTAATTCTTTTTTCAAATTTTCTAGATAATAACTAGATTTATCTATATTTTGATTAGAATTTATATACTCTGTAGATTTTACTGCACTCCAAGCCATAGACACTTTTTCTTCAATCGATGCCTTTTCGGTTTCTTCTTTTGCTTTGGTTGCTTGATTTAAAATTCCATTTTGCCCTGTTATCATTGATATTGAAACTCCGCACTAAAATTAACAAAACTATAATTGTTACTACAAGAGCGATCAATGTTATTCCTTTCGTCATTTCTTTTTTATTATAAATTCCTTTATTTTCTAAATGCATTCTTTTACTTCCTTTCATTTGTATTTTTCATTTTATAAAACGATTTTCTACTAATTTATAAATTGCAACTAGCAACGTCTACGTTGTTAGTTTATCATAAATATATAATAAAATCAATAAAAATTGAAAAAGTTGAGGAAATTTGTTTATGAAAAACACTATAAAGTATAATGGCAAATTAAATGCTATAGGTAGTACAATAAAAGAATATAGAATTAAAAATAATATGACTCAAAAAGATTTGTCTGAAAAAGCTCAATTGTATGGTATAGACCTAAATAAAAACTCTTTGCAAAAAATTGAAAGAGGAGATAGAGTTATAAAAGAATATGAATTAGCCTTTTTTTCAGTAATATTCAATGTTTCAGCTGATGAATTGTTAAAAATATGCAAAGATGAGTATAAAAAATAACTAATTGTTAAATTTCAACAATTAGTTATTTTATTTTCACACCTATCTCCCCAAAATTAACACTTCTTATCCCCATGTTTATATGGTCTTGTTTCATTATACTCCATCTTTTCTAGTATAATTTTTTCCAAATCAATATCATTTCCACCACAAAAATCAAATATTCTTATTACAACATCTGCTAATTCTGATGGTATACCACAAGGTTTAGTTCCGTTTTCATAATATGTTTCATTTAAGCCTCTTCCATGTCTATATTCCTCAAAAGCTTCTGAAAGTTCTGTATGCATTAACGCAATTACTTCTCCAAAATTTCTTTCTTTTTCCCAAAAGCCATGGTTTACACTATTATTATGTGCTATTTCTACTAATTCATTTATCGTTTTTTTCATTTTAACAATATATCCTCCTGTTAACTAAAATATGGTCGTAATTACTTTTAATTATTTGTTAATAATTTATATTCTCCAATATTAGGCTCTACAAAAACCTCATCATCAACATTGTCAAATTCATAATTTCTATCTATTGCTTCATCTCCAAATGTAGCTTTTACAACTAATCCTGTATTTTTTTCTAAATAAACCTCATTTTTGTTTTCATCATTCAAAAATAATGGACTTTTAAAATTATTTATAACATAGCATTTTTTCTGGTTATATTCATTTTTACTAATTATAGCAAAAGTGCTTCCTAAAAATGTTTGCCAAGTATTTTCTGTTTCTAGATAATTAACTAAATCCATTGGCATCATTACAGTGTCTATATCTAAATGACAAGTTTTCTCTTTTCCATCATCAACAAACATATCAATTCTTTCTCCATTATCATACATTGTCATTTTTAATGTTTCACCGTTTATTTCTCTTTCTGTAAACATCACTTGTTTGCTATCTTTTTTGTAGTAATCTATTTTAATACTGGCATTGTCCCCCGCTTCTGTTAAAGATGATATATGATAATTTTGATTGTTTTCGTATTTTGAAAAATTCTTTTGTAATTTTCTTATTATAGTAAAATTTCTAATTGCATATATAAAAAATATAACAACTAGTACTAAAATTATTATTCCTACTATTTTTAGAACTTTTTTCTTATTCATAAAAATTTCCCCTTTTCATTTGATTTTATTTATTTTTTTCTTTTGCCCTTTTATCATTTATAATTTGCATTTCTTTTGGTGTTATAAGAGTTACATTATTTTCTTTTGCCCATTTAACACATCCCTTTAATACTGTGTTTAAAAATGGTCTTGGCACCTTTAATAAAGTCTTACAAGCCTCTTCTGTAAATTTAACATCTGGATCAATTCTTCCTGCTGCATATTTAACAGAATCTATATCTACTCCTTTATTTTTAGGAATTGGCATAGCTATTGGTCTTTTAAATCTTGTATACCAAAAATTTTTAGAATCTCTATATCCATAATCTACTGGAACTTTTGGGAATCCTCCTGCATTTACACCATTTATAATAGTGTCATAATATTTATCTTTCATTAAAATATTGTCTATTTTTAAAATAAAATGTGCACCAAATTCAGATGTAATACCATTAAAATTATGATATGGCCCTTTGTATTCTTCCTCTACTTTATCGTTTTCTGCTCCATCTAGTTCTTTTACCCAAGTACATTCAAATACTTGATATGCTTCCTTTACAACTTTTGGGTATTTTTCATTGGGATTTTCTCTTGCTCTTTTTCCATCTACTAAAGTATATAAGCATTCTTTCATCTTTTCTTTTGGTGTTTCTCCAGGAAATCCCAGCCTTACAGCTTCCTTAAAATACTTTCTATCATCTGGTAAAAAGTTTAAAGCACATTTTCCTGTTTTTAGTAAGTTTTTACAGGTATTTGAACTGTTTCTACATTCTAGTATCATTGCATAATATTCTTTTCCTGCTATGTAATATGGGAAACATAATGAGTATGAACCAATATTTGTAAATCCATTTTCATCTATTGTTGATATTTCTATTGTTGGCATTGGAAAAAAGCTTGATGTTTGATAGAAATTATCTACAATTCTCATATCCCTGAATCCTTCTAAATTTTCAATTTTTTTTACTTCTGTATCCATTATTTTCCTCCTTAGATTTTTTCTTCTTTATATCACAAACATTAATAATTATCAACTACCAAAAAAATTGTAACCATTTTATTTATGGTTACAATTTTCAGACTGTTGACAAAGTATAAAAAATATAAAAGACCTTAGGTCTTTTATATTTTTATTAAACAATTTAATTGCTTGTATATATTTTTCTATTTCTTCATCGGTATGTAATTTAACCATTCAATTGCTTGTCTATGTTCATCTCTAGCTCTTTTCACTATCCAAATAATAGCTTTTGCATCTTTTCCAAATGCATAGTTAATACTATTCCTAAATATTTTCTTGTTTGGGTTCTTATATCTTCTTTATTATCATAAATTTTTTCTTCAAATTGTCTTAAATATTTTATATATTTATCGCTTACACTATATAAATTTAATTTCATATTTGCCCTCCTAAAAAATAAGAGGAGAATCTTATAGATATCTCCCCTTGATTTTAACTTTCTCAATTTTAAGGCTGTGAAACACCCGATTTATAACTTTCTCATTTAATGGTAGTGAAACACCACGATTTTCTATATTTATTATATAATTTTTTTATGCTTTCTGTCAAGCAAATTTTAATAATAAATATATATTAATATTTTATTCAAAACTTAATAAATTATTTACAAAATACATTTTGATCTTCAATATTTTTTATTTTATTAGTTACTCTATTTTTTGAGTAACTAATAAAAATAATTCTACTTTTCATTTCCTCTTAAGCCTCAAAGCATTAAAAATAACCGTCAAACTACTAAACACCATAGCCAAACTTGCAATCATAGGATTTATAGAAACACCAAACGGCTTAAAAAATCCAATAGCAACAGGGATCATCAAACAATTATAGAAAAATGCCCAAAACAAATTCTGTTTAATATTTCTTACCGTTTTCTCACTAATTCTAACAAGCCTTAAAACTGAAGCTAAATCATTCCTAGTTAAAATAACATCACTTGAATCCATTGCAATATCTGTACCACTTTTAACACCAACACCAATATCAGCATTTGTTAAAGCTGGACTGTCATTTATTCCATCTCCACACATCATAACTTTTTTGCCTTTTTCCTTAAGCTTTTTAATTGTATCTGACTTTTGATGTGGCAAAACATTTGAAATAACTTCTGTTATGCCAAGTTCATTTCCTATTTTTTCAGCAGTTTCCTTGTTATCACCTGTAAGCATAATAGTACTAATATTATGTTCTTTTATCTCTTTAATAACACTTTCTGCATTTTCTCTTACAATATCATTTACTCCTATTAATGCTAAAATCTCATTTTCATTTGCAACATAAATGATACTATTTCCATTTATCGCTAAATTTTTTTCATCTTCTAAATGATTGTTTTGAATAGAAAATTTTTCTATTATTTTTCTATTTCCTAATATTATCTTCTTATTGTCTATTGTTCCTACTATCCCAAAACCTGCAAGATTTTCAAAATCTTTAACATCAACTTTTGAAATTTTATGTTCTTCTATATAATCTACAAAAGCCTTTCCTATTGGATGTGTCGACTTTTCTTCTATGTTTCCTGCTAAGCTCATCAAATCATTTTCAGAAAGATTACTATAATTATATATTTTTGAAATTTTTAATTTTCCATAAGTTAATGTTCCTGTTTTATCAAATACTATTGTATCAATTTTAGATGCATTTTCTAAAATTTCGCTTTTCTTTACTAATATTCCATTTTCAGCACAAACACCTTCACTCACTACTATTGCAAGTGGAGTTGCTAAGCCTAAACTACAAGGACAGGCAACTACTAAAATAGTAATAAATGTGCTTAAAGCTGTCCCTATTTCATATCCTAAAATTAAATACGCTATAAATGTTAAGATTGCAATTACAATAACACTTGGCACAAAAATACCAGAAATTTTATCTGCAATTTTAGCTATCGGAGCCTTTGTATTACTTGCTTCTATAACCAATTTTACAATTTCAGATACAGTAGATTCTTTTCCAATTCTTTCTGCTTTGTATTTTATAAATCCATCAAAATTTAGACTTCCCGCAATTACTTTTTCTCCTTTTGCCCTTGCTACTGGTTTGCTTTCCCCTGTTATAAAAGATTCGTCTAAATGCGTGCTTCCTTCTATAATTTCTCCGTCAACTGCAATTTTATCTCCTGCTTTTGAAATTACAATATCTCCTTTTTTTATTTCATCAAGAGTTACTTGTTTTTGAACTCCGTCTACCTCAATAATTGCCTGATTTGGTGTAATTTGAGTTAATTTTTGTATTGCTTCTTTTGTTTTGTCTTTGCTTATTCCGTCAATATATCTTCCAAGTTTTACAAAATAAATTATTATTGCAGAGGATTCGAAATATAAGTTCATTGTAAAATGCAAGTTTCCTCTTAGTACCATATACATACCATATAAGCTATATATAAAACTACTTATAACACCTATTGACACAAGTGTGTCCATATTTGGTATTTTATGAATTAAGTTTTTATATCCATTTTTTAAAATATCAAATCCATATATTAAAAATGCAATTGTTAATATTAGTAGACTTACTGTGTAGTTTATTGGGTTATAATGTGGGTCTAAAAAGCTTATAATAGGTAAATTTATCATATGCCCCATTGCAATATACATTAAAATAATTGCTAAAACTGTAAAAATAATAAATTTCTGTTTTTCTTTTTTATTGTTTTTTTCTATATTTATTTCTTTAAATATTCCTAAACTTTTAAATCCTGCTTGTTTTATATATTTTTCTATTATTTCTTGATTTAAAATTTTTTCGTCATATGTTATTGTAGCATTTGCCATAACTAGGTTTACACTTGCATTAAATATTCCGTTTTGCTTATTTAAATATTTTTCTAAACCGTTTGAACAAGCACTACATGTCATTCCATCAATTGATAAAATTAGATTTTTCATATTTTTATTCCTCTATTTCATATCCAATATCTATTATTTTTTCCTTTATTTTAGAAATATCTAAATCTTCTTTTGATGTTACTGTTACAATTCCAGTATTATGGTCTGCATCTACTTTTTCTACTCCTTCTATTAAAGATACAGCTGATTTTACTCTATTTTCACATCCTGCACACATCATTCCATTTATTTTTAATTTTATTTCTTTCATTTTTATCATCCTTCCTATCTATTAAATTTCTTAAACAATCTTACCAACTCATCGATTACTTCCATATTTCCTTTTTCTAAATCATCAGCCACACAGGAATATATGTGATTTTCTAATATATGGTTAGATAAACTTTTAACCGAATTTTCTATTGCTGATAATTGTATTAATATATCATTACAATATTCATCATTTTGTACCATTTTATTTATTGCAGTTAATTGACCTGATATTCTGTTTATTCTATTTGTAATAATCTTCTTTTCATCTTCACTTCTTACAGTTTTTCTTTTATGACATTCGTCCATTTTCCCACCTCATTAAGTATTATATACCATATATGGTATTTTGTAAATAAGGGGGTATAGTGTTATCTTTGCCTATATTTAGCTATTTATACGTGCCTTAAAATATCATTTTTTAAATCCTATTATTCACATACTCTTTAGCACATTTTCTTATATCCTCCATTTGTTTTTTAGTAATATCATTTTTATATTGGATTCTATCAACTAATATATCAACATATCCTTTTTCCTTTATATATTGTAGTGATACATCAAAATAAAGGTCAAAAATAAATGCAATAACACAAACCCAATAATCAATTTGAGTTTCTCTATCACCAAGTTTTATACATTTATGTTTCATAAAATCTTCATAGACTTTTGATGATACAACTTCATAATTAATAGTTTCTGGATTATACTTGCTTGGAAATATATTTTCAAAGTTTTCTTTTTCTTTAACTCTAAAATTATCCAATTTGTCTGCATCTCTAATTATTTTACTATGTAGCAATTCGATTTCGCTTAATCCTTCTTCTATTTTGTATTTATTGTGATTATATATTGCTTTTTCTATTATTTTATAGTACTTTTCATCTATGCCAAATTTTTTTATTAAATTATCTTCAAACAAAACTTTTACACCATAATCTGCATGATTAAATTCCTCGCTATCTAGAAAATCTTTTGTTTGCTTTACTTGTTCAAATCTTCCAATGTCATGTAATAATCCAATTATCTTTGCTAAAGCAATATTTTCTTTATCTAACCCAAGATTTTTTGCTATATATTCACTTTTTTCTACAACTTTATATGTATGAATTACTTTCAGCTTTATACTTCCATCTTCTAAATCGTAATTTTCCAAATATTCTTTAAATGCTATTTCTGCAATTCCATATTTAATCATAATTTTTCTTTTCTCCAATCTTATTTTTTATATATTTTATCATACTTCTTGCAAAAAAATATAGTAAAATCTAAATGACTTTACTATATTTATATTTTTCTAACCTAACGCCACATCCAATATCATCATAACTACAAAACCAATTGCCACACCAATTGTTCCAATATTAGAATGTTCCCCACTTTGTGACTCAGGAATCAATTCCTCAACAACAACATAAATCATTGCACCAGCAGCAAAAGCCAACAAATATGGCAAAATTGGAACAACTAAATTTGTAAGTAATATTGTAATTACTGCTCCTATTGGCTCCACAATTCCAGATAAGGTTCCATATAAAAATGCTTTTTCTTTTGACATTTCCTCAGCCTTCAAAGGCATTGAAATAATTGCTCCTTCTGGAAAATTTTGAATTGCAATACCAATTGCTAATGCAAAAGCCCCAGCCATTGTTATTCCAGTATTTCCAATTAAAGCTCCTGCAAAAGAAACACCAACAGCCATTCCCTCTGGAATATTATGAAGTGTTACCGCAAATACCATCATAGTTGTTTTCTTTAATTTCGTTTTTATTCCCTCAGGCTTAGTACTTTCTAAATGTAAATGTGGAATTACACTATCTAAAACTAGTAAAAATACAATACCTAATAAGAATCCCACTGCTGCTGGAACCCAAGGTGTAATTTTTTGTTCTGTTGCCATATCTATTGAAGGTATTAATAATGACCATACAGAAGCTGCAATCATAACACCCGAGGCAAATCCAAGCAATATTTTTTCTACTTTTTTATTTAATTTATTTTTCATTAAAAATACCATTGCACTTCCTAAAGTTGTTCCTAAAAATGGTATCATTAATCCTACAAATATATTCATTATTACTCATTTCCTTTCAAACTTGTTACCATATCTATTTTTCTAATCTTCTTAGCCAATATCTTAGAAACAACATAAGAAATCACAAAAGTTCCAATAGCTGCCAAAACATAACTTACAAAATTTATATGTGCTCCAAAATCATAGTGTTCTTCTATTGCCGTTTTAAATAACCAATCTGTTAAATAAAATCCTGCAGGTAATCCTAAAATTATAGATATAACAGATACAATATTATTTTGTCTAATAAATATCTTTTGAATTTGTTTGTCCTTAAATCCTAAAACCTTTAATGTTGCAAATTGATATTGTTTTTCTGTATAAGAAAGTATTCCTAAATTGTAGATAATTACTGAACCTAAGATAATTGCTATAACAATGATAAGTACAAGCATAGTTTTCATTGTTTCTAGCATTCCGTCCATTCCTTCTTTTAATTTATCTATGTTTGATATTACTGTAACGCCTGCAATATCCTTATTTTCACTTAAATCTACATTAGTATATAAAGAATCCGGTTTATATTCAATATCTAAACTTTCTAAATATTTTCTTGTCATTGTAAGATTTTGATTTTGTGGGTCTTTGTTAAATCCAACTATTTTAGATGTATAATATTTATTATTTCCAGAAACATGCCATGAAATTTCATCACCTATTTTATACCCTTTTGTTTTTGCTAATTTATATGTAACATATACACCATCATCTTTATCTACATTTATAAATTGATCTTTATTATCAACAAATCTAACATAGTCTTTACTATCTGTTACAAAAATATTATTACTTTCAATATTTCCATCATTATCTTTTATTTCAATATATATACTTTGAGATGTATTATCTCCATATTTATCAGTTAATTCCTTTAGATTTTCTGTACTAATGTCTGATTTTAGGCTTAATTTATATTCAAAATTAAAAATTCTATTAAACTGTAAATCTATAAAATAATTCATACTATCAAGCATTCCTAAGCTACATACAATAAGCATTGCACAAGCTGTAATTCCTACAATACCAGTAATTGTTCTTGCTTTATTTCTGAACATATCTCTTATGTTCCATTTAGTATTAAAGCTCATTTTTTTGAATATTCCTGTTGTCGTTATATTTAAAGATTTACTTTTTACACTTGGAATTTCGTTTCTTAAAGTATCTGCTGTTTTTTCTTTTAAAATTTTTCTTGTTGATAAATATGTAACAAATGATACACATAATACTACAAGAGCTGCAACAACATATGAGTCATTTTTTATTATTGGCATTCCATTTGGTATTTCAAAAAAGCTCATTTCTAGCCCTATAAATACACTTCCTATAAAATATCTACCTGCAACTAAGCCTAGTAAAACTGCAACTATAGAAATCCAGAAACTGTAACTTATATAATGTAATACAATTTTTCTTTGTTTAAAGCCTAATGCTTTTAATGTTCCTATTTGTAATCTTTGTTTTTTTACAACTCTGTTCATAGTTGTAACAACAGAAAGTAAAGCTATAAATAAAAACAGTCCTGAAAATACACCAATATATGTTTCTCCTTCTTCAATTTCTCCTTGGTATTGCTTATATGATGTAGTGTCCTCAATATTAATTACTGCTACATTTTCTATTTTTTCTTCTATACTATTTTTAACTTCATTAAATTTTTCTTTGTTATCTATATCTACCATTATGTAGTTATATTTAATATAATCTTTGTAATTAAAATCGCTAAACACTTGATTAAATATGCTTTCATCTGTTAGATTAGCTTCTTTCATTACTTGATTTTTTATAAAGCCCTCTAATTCATTAATAGATGCATATGCAAATCCAAATGTTTTATGGTCTGGATATAGTTGTGATTCATCTTTTACATCATAAACATGATCTGGTACATTTATAAGTCCTACTATTTTCTCCTCGAAAACATATCCATCATATTTTACTTTTAATGTGTCACCAATTTTTAAATTGTTTTCTTCTGCAAAAAAGTTGTCTAGCCATATTCCTTTTGTGTCTTTATTAAAATTTTCTCCATCTACAATATAAAATTTTGATATTTCATTTTCCTCTATAAAATTCATAGAAATTGTGGTATCATCATCATTTTCTAGAACTCCATTTACCTTTAATTTTCCTTCTGCATTTTTCACATTGCTAATTTCTTTTACTGTATTAATATTTTCTTCTGAGAGTTCCCCCATCACATTTAAGTCTTGTAAATTGTAATCACCATAAAAATTGTTTGCAGTTTCTTTCATTCCTTCCATGTAACTTTCAATTCCGCTATAAGCCATAATTCCAATGAAAACCATTAATAATATTGTAATAAATTGTGATAAGTTTTGCTTTATATCTCTAATCATTTTTCTTCTTAGCATATTACCAGTTCACCTCATCAATCTTTTTAGGATTTTCATTTTTAGTTACACTTTCAATTTTTCCGTTTTTTACTCTAACTACTGTGTCTGCAATCTCGGCAAATAAACTATTATGTGTTACTATAATTACTGTATTTTCCCCATTATTTCCATCACATTGTTTTTTTAATAATTTCAAAACCTCAACACCTGTTTTAGAATCTAATGCTCCTGTTGGTTCATCACATAATAATAATTTGGGATTTTTTGCGATTGCTCTTGCAATTGAAACTCTTTGTTGTTCTCCTCCTGATAATTGGTTTGGAAATTTGTTCATATGTTCCTCTAATCCAACTGCCTTTATTGCTTCTTTACTGTCATTTCCATTTTTTACTACATCTTTTATTAATTCAACATTTTCTAATACAGTAAGTGTTGGCAATATATTGTAAAATTGGAAAATAAATCCTATATTTTCTGCTCTATATTCACTTAATTTATTTTCATTGTATTTTGAAATCTCTTCTCCGTCTATTTTTATGCTTCCTATGGTAGGTGTATCCATTCCACCTATTAGGTTTAATAAAGTTGATTTTCCTGCTCCTGATGGTCCAAGTATTACAACAAATTCTCCCTTTCCTATTGATAAATCAATATTGTCTAACGCCTTAAATTCTTTTTCTCCTGTATTATAAATTTTGCTTAAATTTTTTAATTCTACTATTGTTTTCATATTTCCTCCTCCTATATGAAACTTTTTTCATATTCTTGATAGATTATATATATTTTTTTGAATAAAGTCAATATAATGTGAAAGTTTTTTCACATTATTGACAATGAATTTTTTTAGTTGTATAATTGAATGAATTTTTAGGAGGATTTTATGAGCGAATATGAAATAAGAGAACCTGTTCAAAAGAGGTCAATAGAGAAAAAAGAAAAAATTATCGAATCTGGTTTTGAATTAATTTGTGAAAAAGGATATTATAATACTAATACAGCTGAAATAGCTAAAAATGCTGGTGTTTCTACCGGTATTGTTTATCAATATTTTAAGGATAAACATGGTATTCTTATCGAGGCTTTGAGAAAATATGCAGATAATATTTTTTATCCTATGCTTAATATTCCTGCAAAAGATTTTGATAAAAGTAATTTAAATGATATTATAAGAAAAATGATTGATAGTTTCGTACAAAATCATAAACTTTCTAAATCTGCTCATGAGGAAATTATGGCTATGGCTCATTTAGATGAAGAAGTTGCTTTTTATTTTCATAAAAGAGAAATGGAAATGACTGAAAAGATTTCTGAACTTTTGGTTAATAATGGTTTTGATAGTGACAATTTGATGGAAAGGGTTCATATTTGTATTGGTTTGATTGATAATTTGTGTCATGAGATTGTTTATCATAAACATGATGGGCTTGATTATGATGTGATGACCGATATTTGTGTTGATACTATTGTGGATATATTAAAAAAGGATTAACTTTGGTTATTAAGGTTAATCCTTCTTTAAAACTTTTAATCAAATTGAACTTGCCAATTATCGTCATCTTTTGCCCCAAAACACATTTCAACCTGCTCTTTTGTACATTTCTCATTGGCAAAATTTTCTGGTAATTCATCTAATGCAAAATATTTCATTTCAGTCGTTTCAATATTTTCCTTAAACTCTCCACCAATAATCTCACACATTACAAATATTTTACAAACACCATAAACATATATCGGCCTATTATGTTTATTTCTATCTTGAACAGCAATAATTTTAGTTGCTTTAACATCAAGTCCTGCTTCTTCTTTAACCTCTTTTATTGTATTAGATTTAACACTTTCTAATACATCACACCATCCACCTGGTAATGACCAAGTCCCATTATTTTCGTGTACTAATAAAATTTTGTTATCTTTAAATATAGCTGCTCTTGTATCTATTTTAGGCGTTTGGTAACCTGTTTCATTACAAAATAAATCTTTTACTTTTTCTAAATTCAGATTACTTTTTTCTTCTATTATTTCTGCTGATATTTCTCTTAGTCTTTCATATCTTTCTATATCATATACATTAGTTGTATATGCAAGACCTGATTGTGCTAATCCTTGAATTTCTATTGCCCATTTTAACCATTTTTCCATATATTATCATCTCCATTTTACTCACACCTCAATGCCAAAACCGGGTCCTCCTTAGCTGCTTTCTTAGAAGGAATAATTCCACCAATCAACGTCAAAATTGTACTTAATACAACTAAAACAATACCTCCAACAAATGGCAATGATGCTCTAACATTAGCCCCATTTGAAAGTGCATAAATAAGTTTATTTGTAGGAATTAATAATATGCTCGTAATACCAATCCCAATCAAACCTGCAAGTAATCCAATAATAAAAGTTTCTGCATTAAATACTTGCCCAACATTATGCTTAGAAGCTCCCATAGCTCTTAAAATACCAATCTCTTTTTTACGTTCTAACACACTAATATAAGTAATAACTCCTATCATAATTGAGGAAACTACAAGTGATATTGATACAAATGCAATAAGAGTGTAACTTACAACATTTATAATTGTTGTTACAGAACTCATTAAAGTTCCAACCATATCTGTATAAGAAATAACTTTATCCTCATCACCTTTTTCTTTCATTTGGTTATTATACTCACTTAATATATTAGTAATTTCTTTATTGCCCTCAAAATCTTTGGGATAAATAAAAATTCCAGAAGGTTCTTCTATTTTTGTGTAATTTAATTTTGTTAAATTATTTTCATAACTATTTTTTTCTTTTGACATAACCGCAGATAAAAGTTCTGTTAATTCCTCCTCATCCATTTTCATTTTAAAAGCACTTGCAAATGCATTTGTATCTATACTAATTGCTTTTGCCATAGATTTACTTAAACTATTCATGCTTTTTGTTATCTCTTTTTCCAAACTTTTGCTTATACTACTTGTGGCTGTTTTCATATAATCATTCATAATATTAAAAATTTGTTTTTCCAAATTTTGAGACTGCATTACTTTTGTTATATTATTGCTTATAATAGTTTTAGCTTCCTCAGATTGTAAATACTCCATTAAGTATTCTTCTAATTTACTAGTATCTACTAGTCCATTTTCTTTTGCATATTCCTCAAAATTCTCTATTAACTTTTTCATTATTTTCTGCATCTGTTCCTCTGTAATTGTAATAGAGCCATTTTCTTTTATAGCATCTTCTACTTCTTTTTTTATTAATTCCTGTGCTTCTTTTGAGTTTATGTATTCGGTTAATTTCTCACTAATATTTTCCAAATTTGCTTCTGGATGATATTTATTTAAATATTCATTATATCCTTTTACAAGTTCATTCATCATTATTTTCATATCATCATTTGATAACGAAAAATCTAATTTACTTATTACATCATTTAAATCAAGAGCTGGCAAATTTGTTTGGCTAATTAAATTATTTACATTACTAAAATCCACCTTTATTTTTGATGAATCTATTTTAAAAGCTGATTTTAAAGCATTTTGGTCTACTTCTATTAAAGAATTCATATCAAAAGGATTTTCACTTTCTGTTTCATCAAACCTTTTTCCTGTAAATACATTAATATCTGGATTTTCTAACTGTTCTTTTACAATTTGACTATTAGCTGCTTCTTCCATAACATGGTTTGTTAAATCCTTAGAATACCATATTCCCTCCTGAAGCATTGGTGCAGTTGCTCCATCTTTTGGTTTAAGTACTCCAACAATTTTTATATCCTCACCTTTTTCCACAAGATTTTTCATATAATCATTGTTTTCTGTTTTGTCTTTCCAAATTTTATATTCATCATCATATTCGTAGCAATCACTACTATTTATTAGCTTAAAAGTAATTCCCAATATATCTTCATAAGAATAATCCTCAAGATACTCAGGGCTTTCCACATTTTTTCCAGACATAACTTGATTTATTATATTATCAAATTCATCATAATCTCTTAAACCTAATGCATATAAAACAAAATCACTTATATTTCCACTTTGTGATAATACTAAAACACATTCATTGTAATTTGTAGGTAGCTTTCCAGCTTTTATGTCATACTGTTCTTCATATAGTTTTGAGTCACTTGGAATTTGGTAAAAAATATCTGTACTCATCATACTAGACATTAAGCTATTTTGCGAACTACTCGAACCTATTCCTAAACCAGAAAAAGATTTATCCGGATTTACCTGCCTTAATTTTTGTGTATTGCTACTGTATATAATAGGTTTAACATTATATGAATACTCAACATCTTTAGCATAGTTTTTAAGTCCACTTTCATCACTATCTAAATATTGTTTTAGTGATGCTAAATCATTTGCTCCCATTTTTGAGAACATATTCGTTATTTTACTTGTAACTTTTATATTATCCTCATTATTTGATTTGCCATCATTTTGGTCACTTACTAACATTGAACTTATATCTATACCTGTACTTTGAATTTGTATTGGATATTCTGATAATGTTTCTTCTTCTATTGATTTTATATAATTATTAACCCCATTTGATAATGATAGTATTAGTGCAATTCCTATAATACCAATACTTCCAGCAAATGAAACTAATGCAGTCCTTCCCTTTTTAGTTTTTAAATTATTAAAACTTAATAATAGTGATGTAAAGATTGACATAGATGTTTTTCCCATATTCTTATGTTTAGCTTTTTCTTCTTTTTCATTTTCTATCATATATGGATTTGTATCTGAACATATAACTCCATCTTTTAAGTTAACTATTCTTGTTGCATATTCTTCTGCTAATTCTGGATTATGTGTTACCATTACAACCAAACGGTCTTTAGCAACTTCTTTTAATAATTCCATTACTTGCACACTTGTTTCACTATCTAATGCACCTGTTGGTTCATCTGCTAATACTATATCTGGATCATTTACTAATGCTCTTGCAATTGCAACTCTTTGCATTTGACCACCAGATAACTGGTTTGGCTTTTTATGTGCTTGACTTGCAAGGCCCACTTGTTCTAATGCTTTCATTGCCTTTGCTTTTCTTTTAGATCTTGGTACTCCTGAAATTGTTAATGCAAGCTCAACATTTGCTAAAATAGTTTGGTGAGGAATTAAATTGTAACTTTGAAAAACAAATCCTATTGTATGGTTACGATATGAATCCCAGTCTCTATCTTTATAATTTTTTGTTGAGATTTTGTTTATTATTAAATCTCCTTTGTCATAATGGTCTAATCCACCAATTATATTTAGAAGTGTTGTTTTTCCAGAACCACTTGGACCAAGTATTGCAACAAATTCGCTATCTCGAAGATTTAAGCTTACATTGTCAAGTGCTTTTTGTACTAGATTTCCTGTTTTAAATTCTTTGCAAATATTTTTTATTTGTAACATTAATTTATTTTCGCCTTTCTTTTATAAATGTAATTATTATACAACAAAAAGCAGATAATCTCAAATAGACTATCTTGCTTTTATTATAATTATTTCTCTATTATTCACTTATTAATTCGCTCTTATATTGTGTATCTCCAATCTTAAAATTCAAGAATAATTTTTTAGATAAATCATTTTTTGTTGCATTAAATGAAATTTTATATCCATTTTCTTCTCCTGTTGTTCCGCTTCCAAGGTCTTGATATTTGTTACCTTCTTCGTCAGTTACATTTAACATTTCATCACATTTTGTACGGAATTCATTTGATTCCATATCTTTTCCTGCCATTATAAAATCTACATATTCCTTTGATTTAAAGTTTATAATTAATTTTGATTCTGTTAGAGTTATACTTTTTATTTCTAAATTTGGAATTTCATTTTCATCATTTAATTTAAGATTTACTGTATTTCTTTGATTCATTTCCTCAGGTACATCAAATTCAAATAACCACTTAGCATCACTTAAGTTAAAGTTTTTTGCACTCATTTCACCATTTTCATCTTTACTAGCATTAAAATATCCTAAATCAAATATTTTAATATATAACTTTTTACTTTGTGGATATTTTTCCCTTGCTTCCATATTAATTTGTGTTGTAACTGTTTTTTCACTTTCGTTTTGTTCTATTTTATTAATACCTGATCTATCTGATAAACAATTATCATATATATCTTTACTGTTTTTTCCACTTATTTCTCGGTTTAAAAATATGTAATTATAGTTGTACCTTTCATTTTCTCCTGTATGCATTCTCGAGAAAACTTGATATATATTATTATTCTCATCATATACAGCATATCCATAGCTAAATGTTCTATAATCAAATTCTTGGTTAAACTTAAAACTTATATTAGCTTTAAAAGTATCATCTGTTATACTTATCGAATCTACCTTTACTTCAATTTCATCTTGGGTTACATAATCCATATTTTCTACTTTTGAACTATTATCTCCTACATAAGATAGTGTTCCTTCTGTTTTAACATAATCTCTTTTCTCAAATTCTTTGAACCTTGTTTCTTTGTCCATATAGTCATACAGTTTATAGCCAATAAACACAATTGCTAATAATGCTATTATTACACCTAATGCTATTAAAATCTTTTTCCAAATTTTCATTTTTTTCTTTTCCATAAAAATTCCCCCTTTTCATTTGTGCAACCTAGCTATCTTGAGCTTTTCAGCTTTTAGACCTATGGCTTTGCGTCATAAACTTTCGCTTATTTTGCTTTTAACATAACTATTTATATTATAACATATATAATTATAATTGGCAAATTTTTACATTATTATTTTTCTGTCAAAAATTTATTTACCGCACTTATATAAATTACCAAATATGAAATAGATATTAAAAATCCACCTAAAACATCACTTGTATAATGTACACCAAGATAAATTCTACTTGTTCCTATCAAAATTACTAAAAAACTTAATAGACAAATCAAACTCCATTTAATGTATTTATTTTTTACATATTTATAAATTAAATATATTAAATATCCATAAAATGCCATACTTACCATAGAATGTCCAGAGGGAAAGCTATATCCTGTTTCTTCTACTATTCTAAATTCAGTTGGACGAGGTCTTTGTAGAATTCTTTTTAATAATTGATTTAATCCCGTAACAATAGCAAGATTTACCAAAATAGATAAACCTATTTTTTTGTTTTTTATCAGTATAATTAATAAAACAGTTAATCCAATTAAAAATATGGCTCCACCAAAATTAGTAATAAACTTCGCAATTGGCGTTGCAAAATCAGATATTAGAAATGTTGATACCATTTTATAGCCTATTATATCTCCAGTCATTATTTCTTTATTAAATACGTCTTCTGCTAATGATAAAAATCCAATTAAACAAACAAATAATATAATCCATTTCGTATTTTTAATAATAAATTCTTTTACCTTTTCTTTCATTTTCTACCTCTTTTAATATTTAACTATTTTTTATATTATAGTTCATTTTCTTTAATCATTCTTTAATTTTTGATTAAAAATTGGTTAATTTTCATTATAAATATTTTTGTAAAAAATCTATTATTCCATCTTCTAAATTAGTTTTATCAGTAATAAAATTTGCTTTTTCTTTTACTTCTAATAATGCATTATTCATAGCAACTCCTATTCCACATTTTTCAATCATATCAATGTCATTTAATCCATCACCAAATGCAATAATATTTTCATTTTTAATGTTTTCTATTTGAGCTACTTTATTTATTCCACTATATTTTTCTACTCCTTTATTAAATAACTCTAGCCATTGTACATCATCAAAAGAATCTTGCATTATTTTTATATCTAATTCTGGATATTTTTTAGTAAATATTTTTTGATACTCTCTTACAAAATCGTTCTTCCAGAAACCTGCAGATATATGGGTTATTTTATGAATATTTCTTACAATAGTATCTTTATCATCAAAAATTCTTACAACCCTACCTTCAGAAAAATATTTAGTTGCATACATATTAATATAATCTTTCGAGCATAAATCAATATACCTAAACTTTTCATCATCAAATTCTGAAATAATTTCTTCTGCAATTTTTCTTGATATTAAATCTGCATCTACTTCTTCCCAATTATCAGCTTGCATTTTATATACTGCTGCTCCAGCATCTGCTACTATATAATTTGCAAACTCAGCTTCACCTGTTGCAATAAGTGCCGATTTTAGTATTCTTCCTGTTGCTATTGCTATTACATATCCCTCTTTCTTTAACTTTCCTAAATATTTTTTTGTTTTTTGTGTTACAATTCCTTCTTCATTCAATAATGTTCCATCTAAGTCCATTACTATCAATTTTCTTGCATTCACTTTATATTTTTCCTCCTAAATTAAGTTAAAATATTTTTACTTTTTACACGCTTCTATAAATTTTTTAAATATATTGTTCATATTATCATCAAATTTGTACAAACTTTCTGGGTGAAATCTAACTCCAACATAAAAATTCTTGTCTTTTGATTCAACAACATCGGCATACTCATCTTCACAAAATCCCACTTTGTCTAGCAATGGGCATTTATCAATAGTTCTTTTGTGTCTTGAATTTACCATTATGCTTTCTTTTTTTACTATACTATAAAATTTTGATTTTTTATCAATATGTACACTATGAACATATTTTTCATTAAGTTTATCGTGTTTTTCAGGATTAGGAATTTCAAATGTTGTCCCGCCTAAAGCTCTTACAATATTGTTTTGTCCTGCACAAATTCCTAAACATGGTATATTATTTTCGTAACAATATTTTGCAATAAAGCTTTCATATACCTCACTTGTAATTCCACCTTGCAATATAATTCCATCACATAAATTAATTTGTTCTATTATTTTAATTTTATCCATTTTATCTTCTGTTAAATTCCAATTATCGCCTGTATAAAGTATTTCTTCATTTGGAGACAAAATTCCTATTGCTATCGCACCATTATCAAATATAGCTTGTTTCACTTCATCTCTTATTAAAGTATCTGTTCTAATTTTATTATCATTTATATGTTTTCCAACTATTCCTATTACTGTTCTCATTTATATCAAAATCTCCTTAAAATATTTTAGGCACAAATATTATTACTCCAATTACTGCAGCTCCAATCGCCAAAGTTAATACTGCTCCTGCTGCGATATCTTTTGCAATTTTTGCTTTATCGTTTTTATAGGGCATTACCATATCGACAACTGTTTCAATTGCTGTATTAAAAAGTTCTCCACTAATTACTATTGCAAAACATAGTATACAAGCAATCCATTCATATTTATTTATTTTTAGTATAACTCCTGCAATAATAACTAAAATCATTACAAATATATGTATTTTCATATTTCTTTCAGTTTTAAATGATGACAATATTCCTTGTATTGCATATTTAAAACTATTTATTAATTTTTTCGATTTTTCTACAACTTTTCTTTCTGAACTCATTTTTTCACTCTTTCTAAAATAATTTTATTTTTAATTACTTTTATATAAAAAACATTGCTTATCATGAGAATAAATAACACCTATAGCTTGTAAATAGGAATATATTATTGTACTTCCAACAAATTTCATTCCTCTTTTTTGCAAGTCTTTTGAAATTAAATCAGACAATTCTGATGTTGTTTTATCAATTTCATAAAAAGTTTTTCCATTTATAAACTCATTTAAATAATTATAAAATGTACCATATTCCTCTTGTATATTTCTAAATATTTTTGAATTATTTATACTTGCTTTTATTTTTAATTTGTTTCTTATTATTTTTTCATTTGATAATAATTGTTCAATTTTTTCATCATTATATTTACATATTTTATCAATATCAAAATTATCATATGCTTTCCTAAAATCTTCTCTTTTATTTAATATACATTCCCAAGAAAGACCTGCCTGAAAAGATTCTAGTATGAGCATTTCGTATAAATATTTTTCATTAAAATTTGGCTTGCACCATTCTTCATCATGATACTTTACATATAACGGATTTTTTAGATTACACCATTTACATCTGATTTTCTCTTGCATTTAGTTACCACCTTTTATTTTTTAATTTTCTTTTTTTCTATATTTTTATACATAATTCCATTCCTCCATTCTTATTATACACATATAATAACGTTCTTATTTAACTAAGTCAATATTTTTTTATAATTCATATATATTTGCCTTTACAATAACTTTTTGAATTTTTGTTTTATCATTCAAAGACATTTCCCATAAACTTCCACTAATACTTCTTTTTATTTTGTATTCTTTTATAGGCTCTCCTATAAGCTTATTTAATTGTTTTTGCAAATCTACTTTGTTTGTATATATAGATAATTTATTTTCACCATACATAACATTTACTGTCGTTTCCATCTCTGACTTTAATGGTTCTTTGTATATTTTTTTTATATTATTCTTCAATTTTTTCTTCGTATTCGATGCCATTTCCTAACTCTCTTTCTTCAATGCTAATTTTTGCTGTTTCCTCAATTTCCGCTTCATAACCAGTAAGTGTAGCAAAAGCTCCAAATTGTGCAGCTCGATCTTCTATCGACATTTGTGGATGTTTTTTTGATACATAATGCGGTAAATTTATAATATCTTTATATTTTTCAAAATTACTTCTCATTTAATATTCTCCTTTTATTCCTTATGTCCTCCAACTTGTCCATTTCTTTCTATTGTTGTTCCTCCTTCTACTAAGTTCATTCCCTTTAGTATTGCATTTTTACCATATTTCTTTTTTATATTAATCATTGTGTATTGTAAATTTTTTTCTTTTTCTTCTTGCTCTTTCTTTTTGTTGATTTCTTCATAATTTGTGAATAAATCTATTTGTTCGAATGTATTATTTTTACTTGCATCTTCTTCTCTTATAACTTTATTTGCTGTTATATTTATTCTTCTTGTAAGAAGCTTGTCATTTATGATATTATCATATAATTTTGTAACAGCTTCCATTATTAATTTTGTTGATGATGTTTTATGATCCAAATTTATTGTTCCGTGTGCATGTTTTGGAACTCTTCTTCCATATCTGTCTTCTGTTATTTCGCCTTTGTAAAGCTTTCTTATTTTTTCATTTTTTAAGTTTTCTACATCATATCCTATTGTTAATACTATTTGATCTGTAACTAACTTCTTTTGTACTAAATCTAGCGCTAATAATTCCGTCATTTCCTTTACTATTAGTTTTGTTTTTTCACAGTCATATGGACAATGCAAAACTTGACCTGAACTTATGCTATTGGTTTCTGGCTTGTATTCTTTTATTTCTTTTATAGTACATGGTTCATATCCCCAAGCATGATCTATTACTAATTCTGCATTTATTCCAAATAATTTATATAGTAAGTCTTCATTTTCTAACGATGTTCTTGCCACATCTCCCATTGTATATATTCCATATTTTGCTAGTCTTTTACTGTATCCTTTTCCTACTCTCCAAAAATCTGTTATTGGATTATGTGACCATAGTAATTTTCTATATGTCATTTCATCTAATCCTGCTATTCTTACTCCATTTTTATCTGGTTTTACATGTTTTGCAACTATATCCATTGCAATTTTACATAGATACAAATTTGTTCCTATTCCAGCTGTAGCCGTTATTCCTGTTGTTTCATATACATCTTGTATTACTTTTGTAACTAAATCTTTAGCACTCATTTTATATATTTTTAAGTATGGTGTTAAGTCACAAAATATTTCATCTATTGAGTATACATATATATCTTCCTCTGAAAAATATTTTAAATATATGTTGTATATTTTGGTACTATATTTCATATAAAATGCCATTCTTGGAGGTGCTATTATATAGTCTAGCTCTAATTTTGGATTTCTCCTTAATTCTATTTCATTATAAGATTTTCCTTCGAATTGCAATCCTCCTATTTTTCTTCTTCTTTCAAAATTTATTTGATTTACTTTTTGTATTACCTCATATAATCTTACTCTTCCGTGGTATTCCGTATTTTTTTAGTGATGGACTTACTGCTAAACATATGGTTTTTGATGTTCTTGTTTTATCTGCTACTACTAGATTTGTAGTATTTGGATCTAAACCTCTTTCTCTGCATTCTACGGATGCATAAAAGCTTTTTAAATCTATTGATACATATATTTTGTTCATAAGTCTCACCTCTTTTTCTGTTATAACATATCATATTTTTAGTATTTTGTCAAATATTTGTTCGTTTGTGCTAACAATAAATGTGGAAACCATTTCTGGTTCCCACATTTACTATATCCTTACATCATTGCTGCATCTTCAATAACAACCTTGTCTTTATTTTATCTATAATATCTGTCGTACTGATCCCTTCTGTTCTAGGGTTTAAAACACTTTCGACATTGTATTTTTTAAAGAGCTGCTTTCTAGCTTCTCTAATTGTTACATTGTCTTCATGTACGAAGATGTCCGGTTTCAATGCTTCCACAACTGGTGTAAAGATATTTAGCCATTCAAAAGATGGCGTATTTGCAAAATTGAATGGAACTGATCGTAGCGGATCATAATCGGCTAAAACTACATAATCAGCTGATATACAGTTTGCAATTGTTTCCATTCTGATTTCTTGATTTAAAACAGGCGGATCTTCTTTTTTTAATGCTGCAGCTTTATCGCTTTTTACTGCAACAACAAGAATGTCTCCTTTTTTCTTGGCCTCCGCAAGCATTCTCATGTGGCCCAAGTGAAATAAATCAAATGTTCCAGATGCCATTACGACTTTCTTTCCCTGTTTCCGTTCTTCCTCCAAGATACCAACTAATTTTTTATAGTCAGTTCCATAAATGTTATTTTGTTCTTTTAGCATAAGAACGTCTCCTTTCAACAAATCTTTTTTTATTGCAATTTTGCTTATTAGCAAAAAATTAAAAACTAATCTACAATTACCTTTTTGGTTTCCAAATATTGTTTTAAATTATCCAAAACAGGTTTATTTAAATGAAATATATTTTCCGGCAAATTATCTATATCAAACCACTTTAGATTTGTAACTTCTCCATCTAAAAAATTGATTTCTCCTTTATATTCTGTACAAATAAATGCATGACTTAGAGAATATACTTCATCTTGTGACTTTTCATATTTATGATACATTTTTTCACCAGAAAAAATTCCCATAAGTTCCGGGTTTATTGGCTCTATATTTAATTCTTCCTTAATTTCTCTTCTTAATGTTTCTAAATATGTTTCTCCTAATTCCATTCCTCCCCCATGCAAAGCCCACATACCATTATCTGATCTTTTTTGTAGTAATACCTTATTATCTTTGTATATTACTAAAACTGCTACTGGTCTGTGCATAGGAATATGTCCTACTAAACTGCGTATATATTTTTCATTATCCATTTTCATTTTATTACCTCTTTTTTCTTTTTCAACTATTATAGCACATTTTCGACAATAAAAAAACACTTTCGACAAATTTTGCAATATTTTATTTTTATGTAAAACAAATTTATATATCCTTAGTTTTTAGCCATTTGACTATATTAGTCATTAATGATATAATTATATTATGCAATAAATTTTTTTCATTTAGGAGGGTTCACATTATGAACAACGAAGTAACAATAGACTTTAACAACGGCTCTTTTATCCTTGAAAACAAGGCATTAAAGTTGTCTGCATCAGTATCTGTTCCGATGCTTCAAAACCGGAAGCATTTCACCACAACAGAAAAAATCATTGCCTATTTAAAGAAAAGTGTTAAAGGCAAAAAAAACGATGTTGTGATCACCGAACTCGAAGCATCAAGAGCAATAGAAACTATTGTTTCCTATAACAAACTTCGCGAACATCACTAATAAGTAACCCAAAAGCTCATAAGCATTTTGCCTATGAGCTTTTTACTTTTTAATACTTATTTCACTAATATTTCTTTTCCCAATCCAGTAGAATAAATCCAAACTCTGTCAACTTTCCTGTTTAGTCCATTTTCCAAAGCTTCTTTATAAAGCATAAGTTGAGGCTTATGTCTATTTATTAACATTTCTTCATCACTTGCCCCATTTGGACCGGTTCTTTTTGGGTTCTGCCCCATTGGGACCGGTTCTTTTTGTGCCACAAAATCAGTTTTGTAATCTAAAAGCACCAATTCATCATTTTTAGTAATATAATATAAATCAATAATACCTTGTACTAGAATATTTTCATCTAAACTTGTGTCCATCACATCTTTTGCTGGAACATTAATATAAAAGGCTTCTTCTTTATGGTATTCTTTGGCTACTTTAAGTTCACTCCAAATATTAGATTTTGTAAATTTGAATATAATCCATGGATTTATAGCTTCTTTTTCCTTAGATGTTATAATTTCTCTTGCCTCTAAATCATCTATTAAGCTCTTTATATCATCTAAACTATAATCTTTGTTAAAATCTAAATTCTTCATACATAAATGCACTAATGTACCACGTTTTGCTGGTGTGATTGTTTCCTCTTCTGTTCCAACTAAAAATTTAGGTTTAGGTAATTCTATATTTTTTTCTTCATTATCATCTTCGTATTCTTTATTTATTGCCTCAAATGCTTCTACTTCAACATTTTTATGAACAATATTTGTAACAGATTCTTTGGTTGGAATATCACTTAGTCCTTTATATTTATATTCAAAAATTAATTGATTTTTTAACTTTAATAAATCTTCTTCTTTTATATCCTTAGATTTTTCCTCTAAAACTTTAAAAATATCAACTTCTTCTTTATCTTCTTTCTTGATATTTTTTAATATATCTTTCCTCTTAATCGTATTTATTTTTAAGATATCCTTTGAATTTTCAAAATTATACATATAAACAAGTAAAATCCAATCAATATATTTTTTATACTTTTTTATCAAAATAGGATTTATTTTTCCATTTTCCTTTTTATAAATATCTACTAATTCCTGCATTTTCTCTTTATTTTTTTGATAGTCTTTTATTATACCTGTAACATATATTTTCTCTTTTGCTCTAGTTAGCGCAACATATAATATACGCATTTCTTCTGATAAGTTTTCCTCAAGTAGTTTTTCTCTTAATGCTAATTTTGAAATAGTATCATATTTGATTTGCCTATCGTAATCTATATATTTAACACCTATTCCAATTTTTTGATGTAATAAAATATCACTATTTAGATCCATCATATTAAATCCTGAACCTGTACAAGATAAAAATACAACAGGGAATTCTAGCCCCTTACTTTTATGAATACTCATTATTCTAACAACATCTTCATTTTCTCCAATAAGTTTGGCTGCTCCTAAATCTCCGCTTCCTAATTTTATTCTTTCAATAAAATTTATAAAATTGAATAATCCTTTAAATGAAGCACTTTCATATTGTTTAGCTCTCTCAAAAAGCATTTTCAAATTTGCAACTCTTAAAGCACCATTAGGCATTAAAGCTACATAATTTAAGAAGCCTGTTTCCTCGTAAATAGTCCAAATAAGTTCATCTAAATCTATATATCCATTTTTTTCTCTAAAATCCTCTATTTTGCTTAAAAAGATTTCTATTTTCTCTCTAAGTTCTTCTCTTACAGACAATCTAGATTTTAATAATGTAGTATAAAAATCATCATTTTGGTCACATAATCTTATTTCCAACAAGTCATCATCTGTAAACATTCCTATGCTTGATAGCATTACATGTACAAGCGGAATATCTTGGTATGGATTATCTATTATCTTTAATAAATCCATAATTACTTGTATTTCATAAGATTCTAAGTATTCCTGAGAGGTATCTGAATATACATTTATATTTTGGTTTGTTAACTCTTTTTCGAATATATTTGCCTTATTTTTTGTTGAACGTAAAAGTATTACAATATCTCTAAAACGAATATCTCTAAATTCACCTTTTTTATTATCATATACTTGAAATTTACTATCTATCAAATTTCTTATTTTTTGAGCAACAAATTTTGCCTCCAACTCTATATCTTCTACCTTTTCTGTTTCTTCTAAAGCTTCTTCATCTATTGACTGAGTATTTTCCTCAATTTCTGTATCATCTTGAATTTCGTCAACTTCTTCTACTGTATCTAATATGTCAATCTCAGAAACTAAATCTTCTTTGCCTTCCTCATAACTTGCTCCTAAATTTAGATATTCTTCTTCTGTGTAGTCTATTTCTCCAAGCTTTTCTCCCATAATATTTTCAAATATTATGTTAGTAAAATCAAGTACATTTTTTCTACTTCTAAAGTTCTTAAAAAGCTTTATTTTTAGGCCTTTGTCATTTTCCTCATTTTCACTATAATTACTATATTTACTTAAAAATAAATCTGGCATTGCCTGTCTAAATTTATAAATACTTTGTTTAACATCTCCAACCATAAAAATATTTTTTCCATTTGATATTGATGTTAAAATATATTCTTGAACTAAGTTACTATCCTGATACTCATCTATTGCAATTTCAGCAAACTTTTCTTGATATTTTTTTGCAATTTCAGATGAGGTTTCATCTTCTTTTACTAAAATCTTAAGTGCTAAATGCTCCACATCACTAAAATCTACAATATTTCTATCTTTTTTATTTTTTGAAAATTCTATGTCAAAATCAATTATCAATTTTTCAAGTTTTGATAAAACCTCGTACATTTCTATTAAGTCTACATTTGCCATTTCGGAATTTGCTGTAAATATTTTGTCTCTTTTTGCTTTAAAATCTTTTGTTACCTTATCTCTTATTGTTTTTGCTTTATCTTTTTCTGGATTAGTTATTTTCTTAGAGGTTGGCCATCTTAAAAAGTCTACATTATTTATTAAACTGTATGCTTTATCCCAGTTTTCTAAATTAGCATATACCATTTCTAGTTGCTGGATATCTGACAAAATTATTCTTTCATATTGTTCAAGTTCACTTTCAAATGATAATCTTTTTTCTTCTGCTTGTAGTTTTTTTATGCAATCTTCTAGTTCTTCTTTCATATTTTGAAGCAAAATTTTTCCCCATTCTGTATTTGAGAAATCTTGTTTTACGTCTTTTATATTAAATTTTTCTACCTGTTCTTTTAGCCATTTTAGGGGAAATGGATTTGATTCTATATATGTATAAATTCTTAATATTACATCTTTTAGAGGTGTATCATCTCTATAAGATGTATATGTTTTAATTAATTTTTCAAAGTCTTTGTCGTGATTTTCATATTTTTCTTCGAATAATTTTTCTAATACTTCTTGCTTTAATAAATCAATTTCTGCTGTATCTGCTATTCTGAAGTTTGGTGATATTTCTATTTCGAAAAAGTTGTTTTTTATTACATCTAAACAAAATGAATCTATTGTACATATACTTGCTTTGTTTAATAATGTTATTTGTCTTTGTAAATGATTTATTTTTTCTTCATCTTGAGGCTCTTCGCTATCAATTATTTTGTAGATTGATTTTAGTATTCTTTCTCTCATTTCTGATGCTGCTGCGTTTGTAAATGTTACTACTAAGAGTTTATCTATATCTATTTTTTCTTTTATTATTTTATTTATTATTCTTTCTACTAATACTGCTGTTTTTCCGCTTCCTGCTGCTGCTGCAACTAATATGTTACTGTCTTTTTTGTAGATTGCTTGTTCTTGTTCTGGTGTCCAATTCATTTGTTTTACTCCTTTCAGTTTGAGTATTTTTCCGTGATTAGATTATAACAATCGATGGCAAGGATGTCAATGTCGGATTTTATTTGCTTTTTGGGGAATTTTGTTGTATAATTATGTTAATTGGTCAGTATACTGACTGGCAAGCAACCACTAGTATATAACAGGATGTGTCCCGCAATTTCGCGCCTGTTTTTTTGGATGAAAGGAGAATACACTTATGAAAAATTTGTTAAGTGTAAATAAACAATGGAACCGGCTTATGGAAATTATCGGAACACCTATAATGGTATTTATTCTGTTATCATGGTGTTCATACACTATCGGAATAAATGTATATTCAATGTGCATTTGCTTCACACTTGCTGTATTGTTCGGTTCTCCGAATTTTTACCTCGCAATTTGTGAATCGATCTTAGGAATTCCATTCTTAATGATGTTCAGAGAATGGTTCCTAATTCCGATTAACCTTCCAATTTTGGAAACCCCATTTACATGGTGGGGTGAACAAACCGCATGTGCGGGTGTTGCAACCATTCTCTTTATTATGTGGATGGTTAAAATAGTTATTAAAATCAGCAACAAGATTGCTGAGAATTAAAAAAGAAAAAGCCCTGGACACGGCTTTTTCTTTTTGTGTTTATATTTCAACTATTACATCTACCCCTTCGAAGTATATTTTGTCATATTCTTTATCTTTCAAATCTTCTGGTACATCCTCTGTTTTTCCCTCGAAAAGTATTTGTTCATTTTGCTTTATTGTTATATTTAATAATCTTAATTCTTTTATCTTCATTTCTTCCTCTTTTATATAGCTACTTCTTTTTCTTCTTTTCCATTTTCTTTTTCAGTTTTAGCATTTTCTTCTTTCTTTATGTATTTTTTTGCAATACTATAAACAACTTTTTCAGATTCAGTTAGTTTTTTTACATCTACAGGATGTTTTTCATCTTTCAAATCATCTATCATTTTATGTAATACATCCCAACCTCTATCTACGAAACCATATTCTTCATCATTTTTTATAGCATTTAAAATTTTTTCATTAGAATGATTTTCTAAACTGTCTTCATGTGCAGTTATAAATCCAATATAATTTAATGTTTCTACTGGTGTAAGTTTTATTTTAGTTCCATTAATTTCTTCTTTATAACCAACATAATCTCTTTTTATTTCTAAACCTTTTCTCGCAAATATATTTTCTTTATCTTTTTGTTCCTTTTGGTTTAGTTTTTCTCTTTCTTTATTTTCTTTTTTGTTTTCTTTTTCATCTTGCTCTCTAGTTATAATTTGTGTAATATCTTCTTTTTTACCTTTTTGTCTGTTCTTTACATCTTTTTCTATTTTTTTAGCTAATTCTTTTGCACTAACAAAACCTTCTGGTAATTCAATATCTTTTTCGCCTTCTTTTACTTGAGCAACATATTTTTTCATATATTCCAAAGAGCTTTTACCATAAATATTTTCCAATGTTGTCTTGTTTTCTTTCCATAATCTAGCTATTTTAATATTGTCTTTATCAGCTTTATACAAACGTCTTATGCTCTTTTCGCATCTTCTCAAATATCTTTTTTTCTTTTTTATTTCTTTCACTTCTTTGCTATAAATTTTATCTAGGTTTTTATAGGCTTTTTCTGCAACTTTTCCTTTAATTTTTGCTCTTTTCATTTTTTCTTTAATTCTTCTATATTCTTTTGCAACTTTTCCAAATCTTCCTATTAATGGAATTTTAGCAACCATAGTTAATATTGGATGATCTTTTTTTAAGTCATCTAATCTTTCTTTTGCTTTTTCATATTTCTTTTTATAATATGTGATATTATTTTCTTGTTTATCACGTTTTTCCCCTATTTTCTCATTATCTTTTTCTGATTTTTCATAAATTTTATTTACTTCATCATACATTTCTAAATCTTCATTTTTTATTTTTAGATCTTTATATTCTTTTCTAATTTCTAATATATTTTTTCTAAATATCATAATAATCACCTTCCCAAATTTTTAATCCTTATCAGGTCCTTCATTGTCTTTTTGATTTTCTTTATCTTTTGAATCTTTATTTTTGTGTTCTATAGGGTTTAATTGCTCTCTAGATACACGTTGTTTTCTTCTATATTCTCTTGACCTATTAATGTTTACAACTTTTTCACTTTCTCCCGATGATCTTTTATTATATTCTTCATCACCTGCTTTTAATTGCTCTTCTAGACTATTTTCATCGTTTCTTCTTTCTTCTCCCTCTGAAATTTCAAGTGGAACTATTTTATTTGCTAATTTGTCTAATATGTTATATACAAATCTAAATACTCCAGTTTCTTTAAAACGTGATATTCCTCTTCCAATTTTGCCTAAAGTACGTGATATCTTTTTTGCTTTTGATATTTTTCTTTGAGTATCTTTATGTTCTTCTGAATCATCATCATTTTCACCTAATTCTTCTTCATCTGGTTCATAATTTTCATAACTTTCCTCTTCTTCGTTTGGTTCAAATTGGGCTTCTTCACTTCTTCCAGAAGGATTTTCTGTATACTCTTCAAATTCATCAACACCTTCAGGCTCCTCCTCGTCATCGAAATAATAACCGTCTTCAAATTCTTCTGGCTCTATCCTATATGCCTCTTTAAAAGCTTCTTTTAGTTCTGATATTTCTTTTTCTCTTTCTTTCTTGTATTCTTCCATATATTTTTTCATATTTTGTTTTATTTCTTCAAGAAAATCTGTTAAATTTGTTTTATCCTTTGCTAACTCACACCAATTTTCTTTGTTGTCTCTAATATCGTTTCCTCTGACTAATTCGATTCTAATTTTTCCAATTCTTAAACGTAAGTCGTTTATTTTTCCAATATCCATATCAGTAGAATTCTTAATTAAATCAGCTATTTTATTAATTTCTTCTGATTTTTCAAAATTAAATTGTTGATGAGCTTCTGTTTCAGTTTGAATATATTCTTTATATTTCTTAATCTCATCACATAGCTGACCTAATTCAATTATTTGTTCTTTTACAGATTCAGTTTCAATACTATCTAACTCTTCTTCTTCATTCGACATTTCATTCCAAGCTGCATTTAAATCTGTTTCTGCCAATTTTTTTATATTTATTAATTTATTTTTTAGCTTATTTATACTTTTTATTTTTTTTGTTACTTCCGCATCTGCTTCTTCGAATACCTTTTTTATTACTTCTTTATCAGTTTCTTTTCCGAAAAATCCAATAAATCCAACATTTTCACGAACTTCACTAACCTTATCGTTTATATATTCATATCCATCTAATATATCTTCAAATTCTGCTATAATATCGTCTATAGAATTCGTAAATCTTTCTTTTCATATTCATCTTCAATCTCTTTTTGTTTTACATCTAGTCTTTCAATTGTTTCTTCAATTTGTTCTATTTCTTTATCATTTTCCTCGCTTTTATTCTCGTATTCTTCATACTCTTTTTTAGCTTGTTTAACATCTTTTTCAACTAATTCTTTCATAGCCTCTAATGTTTGCTTTTTTATTGATAATTTTCCTATGCTTAATTTTAAATCTTTGAACTCTTTCTTTTGAAAATTTATTTTTTGCTCCATATCTACATCAAATGGTTCACTTAGTTCATTTATTTCATTTTCTAGCTCTTTATATTTTTTTAATACTTGATTTATTTTATCAATTTCTTTATCAATATTATCTACTAACATTTGTTTTGTTTCTTCTTCATTTTCTTTTGGGCTTTCTGCTTCTTCCTCTGGTTCGATTTGTTCTTCGTTTTCTTCTTGGCTTTCTGCCTCTTCCTCTGGTTCGATTGGTTCATCAACCTCTAATGTTTTCTCGCCAATCTCTTCTTCCCTTGGCTCCGTCTTTTTTTCATAATTTTCATCTAAATTTTTTTCTTCTGCTTCTTTTAACCATTCATCAATATCTATATTGGCTCTTTCACTTTCAGGTAAATTTCTAATTTTTTCTATTTCACTTAATTTGAAGTCAATTCTTCTTCTTCTTTCTTCGAGCTTCTTATCTATCATTTCATAAGCCTCTGGATTGTTTCTGTATAAATTTTTCAAGTATTTTATTCTGTTCTCATCTTCTAAATTTGCTTTTTCTTCTATTAAATTATTTTCTCTTTCTGTTAGTTTTTCTTCATCTAGCTTTCTTTGTTCTCTCGTAGCTGTCTTTTCTTCTATTTCTTTTTGTACTCTTTCTAAATCTTTTTTATATTGTGTTACCTCTTTTGGTTCAACAAATTTTCCATTTTCAAATTCATATTTACCTTGTAATTTTTCTATTTCTTGTTTTATTTGTTCTTCGTCCTTTTGTAAGCTATTTAGAGCGTTATTAATATCATTTATACTTTTATCCTCCATATTTTTCTCCTTTCACTCTCAAAATTTTCCTACCTTTTTATTATAACACAGAATCTCTTTAATTTCAACGTTTTCGACAATTTTTACATTTTTTGTAAATTTTGGTTTTGAGTTCTTTTTTGATTATTGGTAATTTTTGGAAGATTTTTGTTGGAATATTGATTTTTTTGTTGATAATTGGTATAATGGAGGTAATAAAAATTTAAAGGAGGTAGTACTATGAATACTACTATGAATAAGGTTCGGAACTTTTTAATTGTTGGAATGTTAATTGTTATTGTTCTTCAGGTTTGTGCTGTTTTTTCAGCACTGGTAAAATATACCCCATCTAATGTAATTTTCTATTGTATTATGGTATATTTTACTATGCGGAATCTCTTTTCAGAGAAACCACATCACATCTGTGCTTTTCTGTGGTCCTTACTGACTGCATATTTGCTCGGATGGTTCTGGGGTGCCTTAACAGTTATTCTGTACTGGGTGTTGTATTTTCTGAAAGTTAGAGCAGCACATACATCCAGTCAGCCACAGCGCAATGCAACTCAGCGTACCAGAGCTACAGTAGTTCAAACTACTGGTACAATTAAACGCTTTGGACGAATTCCATTTGTGAGACTTCCCATTCCTTGGTTGAAGTACACTTTGGATCTTGATCAGGGTGTCCTGACTCGAGATAACTTCTTCCCAGAGAGACATGATAAAGATGACTCTAGACATGACTTCTTAGGAAAAGATGATGATCTTCTTCTTAAGCAAGTTTTTGACTGGAGCTTCTCTACCAAACTCTGGCGTAGAGTTGCCGGCACTTCTTGCTTCGAATTCCAGTCCAAAAAGATTGGAAGAACCGGGGATAAGAAAAACCATTGGCATTGCCTGCCAAACGGAATGGTTGAATCCTTGAGACATAAACTCATCGAAGTCAACTAATTCTAAGTAACCCGCAAACTTATTTTAGCCACCGTGAAACTTCACAGTGGCTTTTCTTCTATCTCAAATTATCTTTTATATTATTAGCAAGCTCTCTGCTAATCCCCTTAACCTTAACTAATTCCTCCACATCAGCTACCTTAATCTTCTCAACGCTACCAAACACTCTCAATAGTTCTTTCTTCTTAGCCTCGCCAATTCCATCAATCTCATCCAACTCCGAACTAGTTAAAGCCTTATCTCTAAGCTTCCTATGATATGAAATAGCAGTATCATGTACGGTATCCTGAAACAAAGTAATCAAATTGAACAATCTCTCCGAAATCTCGATTTCATTTCTATCTTCATCCATCAAAGCTCTAGTTTGATGCTTATCATTTTTAACCATACCAAAAATCTTAATATCAACACCATATTTATCAACTGCTCTTCTAACTGCTCTAATCTGAGTAATACCACCATCAGCAAAAATCGCATCAGGAAGTTTGCCAAAACCTTTATCATTTGGATTGTCTATTGAATGCTTTAATCTTCTTGTTATAACTTCCTCCATCGAACGAGGGTCATCTTGACCAATTACGGTTTTAATTTTAAATCTTCTAGACAAATTCTTTTTAATTGTTCCATCTTCCATAACACACATAGCTGCAACCATAAATTCACCAGAAATATTTGAAATATCATAAGTTTCAATTTTTCTTGGTAATTTATCCATTTGCAATTTATCCTTTAATTCAACGAGAATCGATTCTATAGTTTTTTCTTTGTTTTCCAATGTAACTTTACTATTTTTATCTGCCAACTCCACAAATCTCAATTTCGTGCCTTTCTTAGGACTATGAATTGTAACCTTATGAGTAGTTTTACTTCCAAGCCATTCTCCTAATGCTTCCTCATCTTCTAGCTCTCTACTTACCATTATTTTGTTAGGGATATTTAGATTATCCATATAATACTGTTTGATAAAACCAGATATTATTTCGCCGTCATCCATATCACCTAAATTATCAAAAAAGTAATGTTCTCTTCCTATCATTTTACTTCCACGAACAAAGAAGATTTCTATGCACACCTCTAATTCAGATTTTGCCATACCTATAACATCTATATTATTCTCAGAAATATTTGAAACCTTTTGTTTTTGAGAAGCCGTTTCAATAGCCAACATTCTATCTCTAATATATGCTGCATTTTCAAAATCTAATTTTTCAGATGCTTCTTTCATCTGATGTTTTAAGTCTTTTATTATTTTATCAGTTTTACCTTCTAACAAATCAATTATTTCATCAATCTGCTTTCTATAATCTTCTTTACTTATATTACCAATACAAGGTGCTAAACATCTTTTTATATGGAAATTTAGGCAAGCTCTTGTATTGGACTTAAAGTTTCTACATTGTCTTATTTTATATTTTTCTTTTATAAAATTAACCATTTCTTTTGCAGCACCTGGGTTTGCATAAGGTCCAAAATACTTTGCTCCATCATTTAAAAGCCTTCGTGTAATAATTACATTTGGGTAGTCTGATTTTACATCAATTTTTATATATGGATATGTTTTGTCATCTTTTAATAAAACATTGTATTTCGGTCTATTTTTCTTTATAAGATTACACTCCAAAATTAATGCTTCTGCTTCATTGCTTACAACAATATACTCAAAATGGTCTATTTGAGATACCATTTTGAGTATTCTGTCTGTTTTGTTTGTTTTTCTAAAATATGAACTTACCCTATTTTTTAAATTTACCGCTTTTCCAACATAGATGATGTTGTCATCTTTGTCCTTCATTAAATATACACCTGGGTCTTTAGGTAATTTTCTTAGTTCTTCTTTTATGTCAAACATCTTTGACTCCTTCTTTTAACCGATTTTTCCAATATATGGTAAATTTCTATATTTTTGATTATAATCCATTCCAAATCCAACAACAAATTCATCTGGTATTGAAAATCCTATATAATCAACTTCTAGTTCAAAAATTCTTCTTGATGGTTTGCTAAGCAATGTACAAATTTTTACACTTTTTGGTTTAAATGTTTTTATATGATCTCTTAAATATTCCAAAGTTCTACCAGTGTCTATTATATCTTCAATTATTACTATGTTTTTACCTTCAATTTTTCCTGTTAGTTCTTGCCTTAATTTTACAACTCCTGTACTTTCTGTTCCATCATAACTTTCTAGTTGTATAAATTCAAATTCAACATTATTTTTTATTCTTTTTGCAAGTTCGACCATAAACATTGCTGCACCTCTTAGTACCCCAACAAACACTATATCTTCGTCTTTATAATCTCTCATTATTTCTTTTGCAAGCTCATCAATTCTTGTATTTATTTTTGCTTCATTTATTAATACTGTTAATTTTTCCATCTCTTTCCCCTCTCTTTGATACTATTTCATTATAACAGGATTTGTATTTTTTGAAAACACTTTTTTGAATTTTTCGTGAAAATACTTGAAACACTTTTAATATTATTGTAATATACTGTATAAATTGAAAGTAATTTCGGATTGGGGACGGTTCCTTTCGCGAAAAGAACCGTCCCCAATCAAAAAAGGAGAGATTTTTATGTGTGGAATTGTTGGATATATTGGATTCCAAAAAGCTAGTCCTATTTTACTTGCAGGACTTTCAAAATTAGAGTATAGAGGTTATGATTCAGCTGGAATTGCGACTTTGGAAAAAGACTCAATTAAGGTTGCTAAAGACAAAGGTCGTGTTGAAAACCTTTATAATTTAGAAGATACTAAAAAATTAGAAGGATCAATTGGTATTGCTCATACAAGATGGGCAACTCATGGTATTCCTTCAAAAATAAATTCTCACCCACATTTGGATAACTCAGAATCAATCGCAGTTGTTCATAATGGTATTATAGAGAATTACATTGAACTTAAAAATATGTTAATCAAAAATGGATATCATTTTATTTCAGATACAGATACTGAAATTATCCCAAATTTGATACATTATTACTATAATAAAGATGATGGGCATGATGATTTAAAATTATTAAGAGCTGTTAAAAAGACTTGTGATAGCCTAATTGGAAGCTTTTCACTTGAAATTTTATCAAAATATACGCCTGATAATATGATTGTTGTTAGAAAAGACAGTCCTTTAGTTGTTGGTAAAGGAAATGGTGAAAATTATGTTGCATCAGATATTCCTGCTATTTTGAGTTATACAAAGGATTTTTATTTGTTAGATAATTATGAATACGTTTTATTATCAAGAGATAATATCAAATTTTACAATAAAAACTTAAATGAAATTTCTAAGGAAACTACAACAATTACTTGGGACGCTATGGCCGCTGATAAAGATGGTTTTGAGGATTATATGCTTAAAGAAATTATGGAACAACCTAAAGCTATTCGTGAAACTATTGGCTCAAGATTAGATGGAAATAAATGTAACTTTAGTGAATTAGATTCCGACTTTAGTAAGGAATTTTTAAGTTCTTTACATCAAATTTATATAGTTGCTTGTGGTACTGCTATGCACGTTGGGCTTTGCGTAAAAAATACAATAGAAAATCTTTGTAAAATTCATGTAGAAGTTGATATTGCATCAGAATTTAGATATAGAAATCCATTAATAGATGACAAAACATTATGTATTTTCATAAGCCAATCAGGTGAAACTGCAGATACTTTGGCAGCATTAAAACTTTCAAAATTGCATGGAGCTAAAACACTTGCAATTACAAATGTTACAGGAAGTTCAATAGCTAGAGAAGCTGATTACACGCTTTACACACACGCAGGTCCTGAAATTGCAGTTGCATCGACTAAAGCATATACATCTCAAATCACACTTATGTCTTTATTAGCTATATATTTTGCAGAAGTACTTGAAAGTGCTGATACTTGTGTTTTGGATGAATTAAAGAAGGAATTGCTAATAATACCTAATAAAATTGAAACTATTTTAAAAGATACCTCTAACATTCAAGAAATTGCTAAAACTATTTTTAAAGAACACGACGTATTCTATTTAGGCAGAGGTATGGATTATGCAACAGCCTTGGAAGCCTCTTTGAAATTAAAAGAAATTTCTTATATTCATTCCGAAAGCTATGCAGCTGGTGAATTAAAACATGGTACTATTGCCTTGATTGAAAAGGGTGTTAATGTTATTGGTATTATGACTGATTTGAATTTGGTTAAGAAAACTGTAAGTAATATGGAAGAAATCATTACTAGAGGTGCTGTTACTACTGCTGTTGTTTCTGAAGCTGTTAGTAAAGAAGTTAATCTTTCTTTGTTTGATAATGTTGTGATTGTTCCTGATACTTGCGTTTATCTATCTTCTATTGTTACTATCGTTCCTTTACAACTTTTGGGTTATTTTGTTTCTAAGGAAAAGGGATTAGATGTTGATAAGCCTAGAAATTTGGCAAAATCGGTTACGGTTGAGTAAATTTTCAGAAAAGTTGGCATTGATTAAATCAACGCCAGCTTTTTCTATTTTATTATCTCATAAACTCAATTGCCTTCATAACTCCAAGCTTACCATATTCATAAGTTAAACCACCTTGCATATAAGCAATATAAGGCTCTCTTATTGGTGCATCACAACTAAGTTCAATTGTGGCACCATCAACAAAAGTTCCTGCAGCCATTATAACTTCGTCCTCATATCCAGCCATTGGACTTGGAACAGGAGTTACATAACTATCTATTGGCGAACCTGATTGAATTCCTTGGCAAAATTTTATTAATTTTTCTTTGTCATTAAATATTATATTTTGAACAATATCAACTCTTGGTTCATTATATTTTGGACTTGTATTATATCCGCAACTTTTCTAACATTCTACTTGCAAATACCATTGTTTTTAATGAACTTGCAACAACTGATGGTGCAAAAAATAAGCCTTTTAAGTAATTTGTATTTTGACCCATTGATGGTCCTATTTCTTTTCCAAGTCCTGTTAGTCTATCTGCAACAAGGGCTATTAAATCTTTTTTACCTACTACATAAGCTCCGCTTGTTGCTATTCCTGCACCTAGATTTTTTATTAATGAGCCAACTGCTATGTCTGCTCCAACTTCTATTGGTTCTTTTTCTGTTACAAATTCGCAGTAGCAGTTATCTACCATTATTATAACTTCTTGGTTTACTTTTCTTATTTCTTTAATTATTTCTTCTACTTTTTCTATGCTAATACTTTTTCTTGTTGAATATCCTATAGACCTTTGGATTTCTACTAGTTTTACATCTTTTTTAGCTAGTCTTTCTACTATTTTTTCTGTGTCAAAATATTCTTTGTCTTTTAAGTCAATTTGTTCATATTTTATTCCAAATGCTTTTAGTGAGCTTGGTCCTGGATTTTCCCCTATTCCTATTACTGTTTGTAATGTATCATAAGGTAATCCTGTAATAGATATCATTGTGTCATTTGGTCTTAGTAGTCCTTGTAAAGTTATTGCTAATGCATGTGAACCTGATATTAATTGACTTCTTACTAAACTATCTTCTGCTTTGAAAATTTGAGCATATATTTCTTCAATTTTATCTCTTCCAGCTTCATCTATTCCATATCCTGTTGATGTATTTAAGTGCATTCCTGATAGATGGTTATTCTGCATTGCTTGTAGCACTTTTAAACTGTTTGATTGGCATATTTGCTCTATTTTTTCAAATTGTGGCTTGATTTCTATTTCAACTTCTTTTGATAGTTCCTCTATTTCCTTGCTTATTCCAAAATTTTCGTACATAATTTTTCTCCTTTTTTTCTCATTCTTGGGACCAAAAAGAACCGACCCCAGTGGTCCCACTGCCCCGTGATTTCGCAAAAAAGGGACCAAAAAGAACCGACCCCAATAGGTCCCATTGCCCTTTTTGCCCCCTATTTTTATTCTTCAACTGCCTCAACATTTTCTTCTTGTTTTGGCTCTTCTTTCTTTTCTGTGCTTATATGTAAATCTTGGTATTTTTTCATACCAGTTCCAGCTGGAATTAATTTACCTATAATTACGTTTTCCTTAAGTCCAACTAAGTCATCTTCTTTACCTTTAATAGCCGCTTCTGTTAAAACTCTTGTAGTTTCTTGGAATGAAGCTGCTGATAAGAAGCTGTCTGTTGCAAGTGAAGCTTTTGTGATACCTAGTAGAACTCGTTTTCCAGTAGCTGGTCTTACACCTTTGTCTATTGCTTCTTTGTTTTTGTCTGCAAATTCATACATATCTACTAATGTTCCTGGGAACATATCTGTATCTCCATTGTCCTCAACTCTTACTTTCTTAAGCATTTGTCTTGCTATAACTTCGATATGTTTGTCGTTTATATCAACACCTTGATTTCTATAAACTTTTTGTACTTCTGTTGTTAGGTATTCAAATACTCCTTCTGGTCCTTTTATAGCTAGGATGTCTGCTGGGTTTAAAGAACCTTCTACTAATGGATCTCCTGGTTCTACCATATCTCCATCTTTGACTTTCATTTTTGGTCCAAATGGTACTGTGTATGTTTTTGACTCAGTATCATTTGTTACAATAACTTCTTTCTTCTTCTTTGATTCTTTTACTTTTACTTTTCCTGCTATTTCTGTCATTACAGCTAATCCTTTTGGTTTACGAGCTTCAAATAGCTCCTCAACTCTTGGAAGACCTTGTGTGATATCTGAACCAATTGCGCCTCCGGCGTGTTTTGTGTTCATTGTAAGCTGTGTACCAGGCTCACCGATTGATTGAGCTGCAACTATTCCTATTGTTTCTCCTATTTCAACTTTGTTGTGTCTTGCCAAACTCATACCATAACATTTTTGACATACACCGTGTTTTGAATGACATCCAAGTACAGAACGTACTTCTACTTTTGTAATTCCTGCATCAACGATTTTGTCTGCTAATTCGTCTGTAATCATTGTGTTTGTATCAACAATTACTTCGTTTGTTTCTGGATTTACAATGTCTCTTACTGGATATCTTCCTAATAATCTTTCTTGAATTGGTTCGATTAATTGGTTTCCATCTTTTACGTCATATACTATTAGTCCTTCATTTGATCCACAGTCTGGTTCTCTTACTATTATTTCTTGTGCTACGTCTACAAGTCTTCTTGTTAAGTATCCAGAGTCTGCTGTTCTTAGAGCAGTATCTGCTAGACCTTTACGCGCTTGGTGAGATGATATAAAGTATTCTAGAGCATCTAGACCTTCTGCGAAGCTTGATTTGATTGGTATTTCAATAACTTTACCTGTTGTTCCTGCCATAAGTCCTCTCATACCTGCTGATTGTCTTAATTGGTTGATGTTACCACGGGCACCTGATTCAACCATTAAGTTGATTGGGTTTAGTGGTTCTAGATTTTCTTCTAGTGCTTTACCAACATCTAATGTTGCACTATTCCAGATATTAACTACTGCTTTGTAACGTTCTTCTTCAGTAATTAAACCTCTTCTATATTGTTTTCTTACTTTTTCTATTTCTTTTTCTGCATTTGCTAAGATTTCTTTTTTCTCTTTTGGAACTTTTACGTCGTCCATAGAATATGTAAGTCCTGATCTTGTAGAATATTTGAAACCTTTTTCTTTTACATTATCAAGTACTTCGGCAGATTCTGATAATCCATGTATTTTTATACATCTGTTAATTAAATCTCCTAATTTTTTCTTGTTAACTGGGAAGTTGATTTCATATTCAAAAATTCCATCTTCACTAGTTCTATCTACATATCCTAAATCTTGTGGAATTCCGTCATTATATAGGATTCTTCCTACTGTTGTTTCAACTTTTTTAGATTTCTTTTCTCCATTAATTTCTAATGTTCTTCTTACCCAAATTTTTGCGTGCATTCCAACTGCGTGGTTTTCATAAGCCATTATTGCTTCTTCTGGGTCTTTGAAGTATTTTCCTTCTCCAAGTTCACCTGGAACTTCCATTGTTAGATAGTATCCACCAAATACCATATCTATTGTAGGTACTGTAACTGTTTTACCATCTTGTGGTTTTAGTAAGTTGTTTGTAGATAACATTAAGTATCTAGCTTCTGCTTGTGCTTCTGGTGATAGTGGTAAGTGAATAGCCATTTGGTCACCATCGAAGTCGGCATTGAATGCTGTACATACCAATGGGTGAAGTTTTATGGCTCTTCCTTCAACTAGTACTGGCTCAAATGCTTGAATACCAAGTCTATGTAGTGTTGGAGCACGGTTTAACATTACAGGGTGGTCTTTTATAACGTCCTCTAATATTCCCCATACTTCTGGTTTTAATCTTTCTACCATACGTTTTGCATTTTTGATATTGTGTGCTATTCCCCTTGCAACTAATTCTTTCATTACAAATGGTTTAAATAATTCTACTGCCATTTCTTTTGGAACACCACATTGATATATTTTAAGTTCTGGTCCAACAACTATAACTGAACGTCCTGAATAGTCAACACGTTTTCCAAGTAAGTTTTGACGGAAACGTCCTTGTTTTCCTTTTAATAAGTCTGATAATGATTTTAATGCTCTTCCACCAGCACCTGTTACAGGTCTTCCACGTCTTGAGTTATCTATTAATGCATCAACTGATTCTTGTAGCATTCTTTTTTCATTTCTTACAATGATTTCTGGTGCTTCTAATTCTAGAAGTCTTTTTAATCTGTTATTTCTATTTATAACACGTCTATATAAATCATTTAAGTCTGATGTTGCAAATCTTCCACCATCTAATTGTACCATTGGTCTTAAATCTGGTGGGATTACTGGTACAACATTCATTATCATCCATTCAGGTCTATTTCCTGAAATTCTAAATGATTCTACTGTATCTAGTCTTTTTACTATTTTTGCTCTTTTTTGTTCACTTGCATTTTCTAATTCTTTTCTTAAAGATTTTGATAATTTATCTAAGTCAACTTCCTCAAGAAGAGTTTTAAGAGCCTCTGCTCCCATTCCTGCTTTAAATGAACCTTTTCCGTATTTTTCAATTGCTTCACGATATTCTTTTTCTGTTAAGCATTGACATTTTTCTAGTCCAGATGTTCCTTTATCTGTAACTATGTATAATGCAAAATATACTACTCTTTCTAGATTTCTTGGTGAAATATCTAACATAAGAGCTATTCTGCTTGGTATTCCTTTGAAATACCAAATATGTGCAACAGGAGCTGCAAGTTCGATGTGTCCCATTCTTTCACGTCTTACTTTTGATTTTGTAACTTCAACACCACATCTGTCACAAACAACACCTTTATATCTTACTCTTTTATATTTACCACAGTGACATTCCCAGTCTTTTGTAGGTCCAAATATTCTTTCACAGAATAAACCATCTCTTTCTGGTTTTAGTGTTCTGTAATTAATAGTCTCTGGCTTCTTTACCTCACCTTTTGACCATTCTCTTATCTTTTCATCTGATGCAATACCTATTTTTAACTTGTTAAATGTTTCTAATTCTTCCATTTATTATTTATTTGCCCCTTTCTCCTGAGAATTTTTTTCAATTCTCACCTAAGTTTTAGGTTTTGCTTTTATCCCCAAAATTTTTAACACCGCTCGAACAATTCCCTCTTGATTAAATTTTGGGGCTTTTTAAAGCAAATATGCAATTATATTTTTATTTTATTCTACGTCGTCAAATCCGCCATCATCCATTAAGTCTTCATCACTTAATATGAAATCTTCATCTTCGCTATCATCTATATTTTCAAATAATTCGTCATTTTCCTCGTAGTCATCATCTTGCATTGTTTCATCTTCTTCGTCATCTACATAGTTTTCTGATAATTCGTTATCTACAACTACGTCTGATTTTTCACCGCTTACCATTTTTTTGTGTTCATCTAGGTTAAAGTCTATTGCGTCCTCGATGTTTTCTTTTAATTCTAATTCTTTATCATTATCATAAAGTCTAACATCTAATCCTAGAGCTTGTAATTCTTTTATAAGAACTTTAAATCCTTCTGGAATTCCTGGTTCTGGGATGTTTTCACCTTTAACTATTGCCTCATAAGTTTTAACACGTCCAACAACATCATCTGATTTTACTGTTAACATTTCTTGTAATGTGTATGCAGCACCATACGCTTCTAGTGCCCAAACTTCCATCTCTCCGAAACGTTGACCACCAAATTGTGCTTTTCCTCCTAGAGGTTGTTGTGTTACTAATGAGTATGGTCCTGTTGATCTTGCATGGATTTTGTCATCTACTAAGTGGTGTAGTTTAAGCATATATTGAACACCTACTGTTACTGGTTTATCAAATGGTTCTCCAGTTCTTCCATCATATAGAATTGATTTTCCATCTGTTGATAAACCACTTTCTGCAAGTAATTCTTCGATTTCTTCTTGGTTTGCTCCATCAAATACTGGTGTTGCTATTTTCCAACCACGTTTTCTTGCTACCATTCCTAAATGAACTTCTAGAATTTGACCTAAGTTCATACGTGAAGGTACTCCAAGTGGGTTTAATAATATGTCTATTGGTGTACCATCTGGCATAAATGGCATATCTTCAACTGGTAGTATTCTTGATACAACACCTTTATTTCCGTGACGTCCGGCCATTTTATCTCCAACTGATATTTTTCTCTTTGTTGCTATGTAACATCTTATTACTTGTTTTACCCCTGGTGCTAATTCATCTGAATTTTCTCTAGTAAATACTTTTACATCTACTATTGTTCCAGCTTCTCCGTGTGGTACTCTAAGTGATGTATCTCTAACTTCTCTAGCCTTTTCTCCAAAGATTGCACGAAGTAATCTTTCTTCAGCTGTAAGTTCTGTTTCTCCTTTTGGTGTAACTTTACCAACTAAGATGTCTCCAGGTCTTACTTCTGCACCAATTCTGATAATTCCGTTTTCATCTAGATCTTTTAATCCATCATCACCTATATTTGGAATGTCTCTTGTTATTTCTTCTGCACCTAATTTTGTATCACGACATTCACATTCGTATTCTTCTATATGTATTGATGTAAATACATCTTCTTTTACTAGTCTTTCACTTAACAAAACAGCATCCTCGTAGTTGTAACCTTCCCATGTTGAGAAAGCAATTAATACATTCTTTCCTAATGCCATTTCTCCGTTTTGTGTTGATGGTCCATCGGCTATACTATCACCTTTTTTAACTACTTCACCTTTTCTAACAATTGGTTTTTGGTTTATACATGTTCCACCATTTGTTCTCTTGAATTTACGTAGTCTATGTGTAACAGTTTTTCCATTGTTGTATTTCATTGTGATACTGTCTGATGTTACTTTTTGTACAACTCCATCATCTTCTGCTAATACTAAGATTCCAGAGTCTTTTGCTGCTCTATATTCTATACCTGTTCCTATCATTGGGCTATCTGTAATCATAAGTGGAACAGCCTGTCTTTGCATGTTTGATCCCATTAAGGCACGTTTTGCATCATCGTGCTCCAAGAATGGTATCATTGCTGCAGCTATTGATACTAGTTGTTTTGGAGATACGTCTATATATTGAACTTTGTCTTTTTCAACCTCTAGTATTTCGTTTTGATGTCTTACTCTTATTCTGTCGTGTACAAATGTACCATCTTCATTTAATGGCTCTGATGCTTGTGCTATGTAGTATTTATCTTCTACATCTGCACTCATATTTTCTACTATATCTGTAACTTTATGTGTTTCTGGATCTATCTTTCTGTATGGTGTTTCGATAAATCCGTATTCATTTATACTTGCAAATGATGATAATGCTGAGATTAATCCAATGTTTGGTCCTTCTGGAGATTCTACTGGACATAATCTACCATAGTGTGTATAGTGAACGTCTCTTACCTCGAAACCTGCTCTTTCTCTTGATAATCCACCAGGTCCTAATGCTGATATTCTTCTTTTATGTGTTAATTCTGATAGTGGGTTTGTTTGATCCATGAATTGTGAAAGTTGTGAACTTCCAAAAAATTCTCTTATTGCTGCAACTATTGGTTTTGGGTTTATTAATGTTTGTGGTGTTACAACATCTAAATCTTGGATTGTCATTCTTTCTCTTACAACTCTTTCAAGTCTTGCTAAACCTATTCTAAATTGGTTTTGTAATAATTCTCCAACACATCTAATTCTACGGTTTGCTAAGTGGTCGATATCATCTACTGTTCCAAGTCCATGATAAATGTTTAATAACATACTTATTGATGCTATTATGTCTTCTGTTGTGATGTGTTTTGGAACTAATTCGTCATATCTTTCTTGTAATACTTTAGGTAAATCTTCTTCTGATGTATTTGCTAATATATTTTGTAATACTACATAATTTACTTCGTCTTTGAAATGTACTTTTGATAAATCTACTGTTGGTAATGCTTTGTAGATATTTACTGTTCCATTTCCTATTACTCTTACTTTTTTGTCATTTAATTTTAAATCTACTATGTTTATTCCAGAATTTTGTATTTGTTCAGCTACTTCCTCAGAAATAATTTCTCCTGCATTTACAAATACTTCTCCTGTTTCTTGATCCATTATGTCGTTATATGCAATATGACCTGTTATACGTGCTGCTAAGCTTAGTTTTTGGTTGAATTTATAACGTCCAACTTTTGCTAAGTCATATCTTCTATTGTCAAAGAACATTCCATCAAATAAAGTTCTTGCAGCTTCTACTGTTGGTAGTTCTCCTGGTCTTAATTTTTTGTAGATTTCTATTATTGCATCTTCTTCGTTTTTGATTGTGTCTTTTGCTATTGTTGTTTCTATTAATGGTTCTTCTCCAAATAAATCTCTTATTTGGTCATCTGAACTTAATCCTAATGTTCTTAATAATACTGTTACAGGTAGCTTTCTTGTCCTATCTACACGTACATAAAATACGTCTGAACTGTCTGTTTCGTATTCTATCCATGCACCTCTTAGTGGCATTACTGTTGATGTGTAGTTTCTTTTCCCTGTTTTTTGATCAAATACTGATTCGTAATAACTTCCTGGTGAACGTACTAACTGACTGACTACAACTCTCTCTGCTCCATTTATGATGAATGTTCCACTATCTGTCATTAGTGGGAAGTCTCCTAAATAGATTTCTTGTTCTTTTATTTCTCCTGTTTCACGGTTGATTAAACGTACTTTTACGTGCAATCTTGTTGAATATGTAGCATCTCTTTCTTTTGCTTCTTCTTCTGTGTATTTTGTTTTGTCTTCCATGTAATAATCGAAAAATTCTAGAACTAAGTTTCCTGAATAGTCTTCTATTGGAGATATATCTTTTAATACTTCTCCTAATCCTTCTTCTACAAACCAATCATAAGAGTCTTTTTGTACTTTGATTAGGTTTGGCATTTCGATGTAGTCTCCTACTTTTGAAAAGTCGATTCTTGAAGCTTTTTCGTATTTAACTTCTTTTAATTCCAAAAAAATCACCTCTAAATAAAATTTTAGCAGAATAAACTGAATTTATTTTGAAGAAAAAGTCCTTCTTAATTCCATGCAAAAGTCTTCTTAAATTTAAATAACGAATTTTTTTAATTGCCTGCTCTCAATCTTAAAAATTCGTTCTTTTGCTGGATTAATTCCTCTTTTTCTTTGTATAAATTTCTCTCTTTTGATTAAAATGCGCATAATTACGCTAGTTTAAATTGTAACATTAAGATTTTATCATATTTTTAGAGTTGAGTCAATGGTTTTCGGGAAATTTTCAAAAACTATTGACATGGTTTTCGGGAAATTTTTTATATAAAAAATTTGCATAAAAAAGTAGAGACCTCAAAGTTTCACAAAATTTTAATGCGACACTTTGGGGTCTCCTACTTATTCTTGTTCCCATAAATTTAACCTCCTGAAATTTTTGTATCTTTATGATACTACTCATTTTAAGAGGTTTCAATACGGTGTTTTGTTGACCGCTTACTATCTTTCTTTTTAACTTATCTCTTTTTTATATAAGCAGTTGTAAAAGTTTACATAAAAAACAAGGCCTCAAAGTTTTCAAAAATTTGAGATGTGACTTTTCGGCCACCTGTTAAAATACTCTACTTTTCCCTATAATTTACTTATTATAATGTATCGCATTTAAGAGTTCATCTCTACTCTATATAAAGTGTGGCACGAGAGGAATTATAGCTACGGGTGACGTACGGAGCGCCGTCATGGCGATGGGCTGGAGAATAGCTACGATTGTAAAAACCCCCACGATAAGTCCTGTAGACAGTGTTTTCGGCCTCTAATGTCCATTCCAAATGGCATCCATATAAGTCATAAATATTATTTATTATATCTGGTTTCTTTCCTTCTTCAGTTTTACCAGTTATAGTTGTAGTATTTCTTTTTGTATCATCTTCTTTTCCAACTTCTTTTCCTGTCTTTGCCATCCAATTCATCATTGCATCATATTGGCTTCCCCATATCATACTACTTACAACTTTATCACTACTAGTTGTAAATGTTTTTATTTTTTTATATAGTCCATACCAACTTTCCGTTTCACTATTACTTGAATCTGTCGTTGTGCAATTGTTAGTTGGTAAACTTGCATTTTTGAAAACAATTTTATTTGTTCCCGTTTCCAAGCCTGCCTCATATCTTGCTACATAAAATCCTTTATATTTTTTTACACTTTCTATCATTGCTTTATATTCTTTTGTTAATTTGTCAATTGTTATTTTTCCTTCTACTGTATCATAATTTGTTCCATCATAATTTCTTCTTACATCTGGTTCTCTATGATTTGTTGAACCCCCTTGATAATTTTCATTTCCTGCATATTTTAAATAACCATTACTTCCAGAAAATTCATACAAAATTCCTTTATAATCATTTCCAACCTGTACTGCCATTGGAGTATAAGTATTTCCGCTTGAAGTTCCTGCAGTACTACTTTTTGGTAATTTTTCAGTTTTACTTGTATCTGATGTATCTAATACTACATCATCTACTGGCACCCATACAAATTCGCTTCCTTTTATACTTACTACAACCCCTGTATCTACGGTTCCTTCTAAATATGTTGCCCCATCTGGTTTAGCAAAGTATTTTCCGTCTCCATCTGCTGTTGCTTGAGCATTTTCCCCATATCCTGTTGGATTTTTTATTGGTGTGTCTGCTGATGGTGGTAAACTTTTTGATATTTTTCCCATTGAGCTTATATCATAACTTTTTTTATTCTCATTTACTTTCACTGTCCATCCATTTGCCTTATCTCCTTTTATTGAATAGTTATCTTTTCCTATATAACTATTCAATGCACTCTTTAAGTTTTCATCCTCTAATGTTCCTGTTCCTCGTGTCAACGCATCTCCTACTGATAATTTTACTTTTTCTTCTATTTGCGCTTCTCCTGTTTCATTTTTTGCTTTTGACGCATTAGTTAATATTCCATTTTGCCCTGTTAACATACTTATGCTTATTCCTGCTAATATTAATAGTACAATGATTGTGACTACTAGTGCAATTAACGTTATACCTTTGTTTCTTCTTAATGTGTTCTTTAACATTTTTCATCCTCCTATTTTACTTTTTATATTAACTTATTCTATCATATCACATACTTTTTTACAAATATTTTAGCATTATTTTATATTACATTTTCATTACAATTTTGCATCTAATCTTTTATCTGATAGCTCTAAAAAAATAACAGTTCAAGGAAAATCCTTAAACTGTTTCATTATCGTTTTTATTAATTTCTTTAATTAACTCTAATTGTGAAATCAAAAGTGATTCCATCTTAGCTTTGTAAATATCAAATTGTTTTTGAACGTCTTCTAATTCTTTTTTCTTCATTAAGATTTGATTTTGTATAAAATCAACTTCTTTTTGAGATGAAGCCTTAGCATCTGTTACAATTTGGTCTGCTTTTTGTTTAGCTATATTTTTTACTTCTTCTGCTGTAGATTGTGCCATAAGTAGTGTATTTTGAAGTGTTTCTTCAATATTTTTGTAGTGTTCTAAACTTGCATTTAATTCTTCTATTTTCTTAGATGCTTCATTTACTTCTTTTTGTTTTTTGGCAAAATCTACTCCTATTTCATCTAGAAAATCGTCTACTTCGTCTACATTGTATCCATTCATTATTTGTTTTGAGAACTTTTTGTTCTCTATGTCTAGTGGTGTAAGCATTATTTAGTCCCCCTTTTTTTAGTTAATACTGTTTTTATTTAACCAAGAAACTGATAATTTATTCTTAATTTCTTCCCTTGCCATTTCATTTGTGATTTCATAGTTTATAGGTGCTATTAAGAATATTGAATTAGATACTTTTTGTATGTGTGCATCTAATGCATATACTCCTCCACTTATAAAGTCAACTATTCTTCTTGCAACATCTTTATTTACATATTCTAAATTTACTATTACAGATTTTTTTTCTTTTAAAAATCCACATATTTCTTCTGATTGTTCAAAGCTTGTTGGTTGTGATATAACCATTCTTATTGATTGGTTTTGTGGCATTGCAACTACCTTGCTATTTTTCTTTATAAAACTTTTCTTTTCTTCTTCTGGTTCCTCATCATAATCATATTCATATACATCATCATTTTCTTCTTCATCTTCAGCTTGGTCCATTCCAAATAAATTCCAAACTTTGCTCATTATTGCACTTGACATTTTATCTCCTCCTAAAACGGTTTTCGTTTCTTCTTTATTTCAACATAAATTTAGTATCTTACATTTTTTGTAAAAAGTCAATAGTTTCCAGTAAATGTAATATTAATTTAATATTGTTGTAATATTTTTGTAATATTCTTATTTTTGTTCTGGATATAATAATATATTATCATATTGTGTAATTTTTATATAACTTTTTGCATCTATTCCTAGTGTTTCGAGTTCGCTATTGTCGTAGCTATCTACTACAGAATATTTATCATTTTTCTTTAGTATTTTTACTATTACTTTTTGTTCTATTCCTGCTTTTTTTCTTATAACATATTTTAGACATTTTTCGTCCTCTAAAATTGCAGAATTAGGTACTTTTAGGCCTGAATAACTCCACCAAGTAATATTAAATGATATTTTTCTATATTGTGTTAGCTCATCTGTTAATGTTTTTAAATCAAATACAATTAAAATTTTATCACTTTGTTGTTTTGCAACATAAGTTACTTCTGCATTTATTTCATTTCCGCTTGATAATGTTATTGTTACTTTATCTCCGACCTCAACATTTTTTGCCGCATCACTATTTAATACAGTTGCTAGTGAACAATCAAAATTATTTATTATTTTTCCGTGCTTCTTGTGATGTAGATATTATTTTCCCTGTTTTTAATCCCAAGTTTTCTAGTTTTTCCTCTGTTAGATTGCTTAAATCATTTGTTGATAATGCATCTTCTAATCCATCTACTCTGTATGATACAACTCCCGAAACAGGTGCAGTTATATATTCTGAATCTGATATTAATTGAGCCTCATATTGTTCTTTTTGTTTTGTAAGTTCTTGAATATATGCTCCACTCTGACTTAGTGCTCCTACAATTTTGGCTTTTTTGCTGGCTAGTTCTTCTATTTCTTTTTTATATTCAGTTATTGTATGTATATCTGTTAGGTTTCTTAAATTTTGTGTCTTTTCATCTATTTGCTTTTCTAGGTTTTTTATGTCTGTTGTAGGCGTTATAACTGTTTGCTTTGCAAGTGCATCTTGTAATTTTAAATTTACTTCTTCTATTTTGGCTTTTATTTCATCTTCTTGTCCACTACTATACCTAAAAATTGTTTGTCCTTTTGCTGCTCTTTCTCCTTCTGATACTATTGCAGTTAGTCCGTTTTTATAGTTATTTCCTTTCAACACTTGTTCTTCTCTTATTATATATCCTGTTGCTGATTCTTCTAAGGTTACAACTCCACTATTTATTGTAACTGTATCAGTTGGTTTTCTTACTAATAAAAATATTGAATAAAAAATGTAAATTACTATAACAGCAAATATTATGTATATAATATGCCTTTTTTCAAATTTTTTATTTTTTAAATCTTCAAATCTTATAATTTTACTCAATTCATTACCTCCAAAATAATGTTTATATTATTTTGTGTTTTTTCTAATCCGTCTAACCATTTTAAGTTTTCAATTCTCTTAAACCACGTTATTTGTCTTTTTGCATATCTTCTTGTTTCTTGTTTTATTTTTTCTATTGCTTCTTCTAAGCTTAATTCATTATTTAAATATTCTACTATTTCTTTGTATCCTATAGCTTGCATTGCTGTAGGAAATTCTGGATATTTTTTTATTAATTTTTTTACTTCTTCTATTAGTCCTTGATCAATCATTATGTCTACTCTTTTGTTTATTCTTTCATATAATATTGGTCTTTCTATATTTATTCCAAATATTTTGTAATCATATTTAACTTCTTTTTTTCTTGATTCTATTTCTTGCTCTGTTTTATTTTTACCTGTTGCCTTATATATTTCTAGAATTCTTATTATTCTTTTTTTATCATTTGGGCTTATTTTTTCGGTTGCCTTTTCATCTATTTTTTTTGCTTCGTTATATAGTTTTTCTAGTCCTTCTTGTGTTTCTGCAATTTTCATTAATTCTTCTCTATATTTTTCATCTAATTTTATGTCATCATATTCTATTCCATATATTAAACTATTTGCATAAAGCCCAGTTCCTCCAACTACTATTGGTGTTTTTCCTTTTTTTAGGATTTCTTCTATTGCTTTTTCTGCTTCTTGTTTATATCTTGCAACACTAAATCTTTCTGTTGGTAAAACTTCATCTATTATATAATGTTTTATTCCTTGCATTTCTTCTTTTGTAGGCTTTGCTGAACCTATATCCATATCTTTATATATTTGCATAGAGTCACAGGATATTATTTCTCCTTTTATTTGTTTTGCAAGTTCTATTGATAATGATGTTTTACCTGATGCTGTTGGCCCTACAATTACAATTACTTTTGGTTTCATATTTCTCCTTTATTTACTGTTTAATATTTGAATTATTCCATTTTGAAAATTTTTCATATAATTTATTTCAACTATTGTTGCTACTATAAAAATAATTCCCAATATTATTATTTTTTTCTTTAATTTTGAATCTTCTTCAGATTTCATTTTTATTTTCATTTTTAATGATGCAATATGTGGTAAACTTAAAAATCCATTTATTGGTGTGAATACCAATACTGCTATTTTTCTTACTTGCCCTATCATTTCTGCTTTTGGATATGTTATTCCTATTTTTGATATTGCAAAATATATTAGTGTTACAATTGCAACAACTGCTATTCCAACTATAATATAAATAATTCGTTCTGATGTTTCCTCAAATTCTTTTGTGTTATTCCATATCCAAAATATTAAGACTACAAATAATAGAGCTATTATTAAATATATTAATATGTTCATTTTTTCTCCAATTTCTAATCAATTATTTTATCAAAAGTAGTATACCATAAAATCCCCAAAAGTAAAACAATTTTACGTGAATTTAAAATTTTTTTATTTTTTGCAGACTAAATTTACAAAAAAATAGAAGCCACAAAATTTAGCCTCTATTCTATAAAATCTTCTATTCTTCTCCATCAAAAAACTTTTTGAAAGTCTCCTCATTAATTTTCTCATTAGCCAAAAGCTCCTCAGCAACGGCATCTAATTTATCTAGATGCTGTCTCAAAATAATTTGGGCATCATTATAAGCTGTATCAATTAATTTTTTAACTTCCTCACCAATTTTATCTCCCATCTCTTTACCAAACATATCAAGTTCATACTCACCATTCTCATTTTTTAAAGAAATTGGTCCAATAAAATCATTCATACCATATTTAACAATCATATCTTTAGCAATAGTTGTTGCAACTTCGATGTCATTGCTTGCTCCTGTTGAAATGTCATCTAAAGCAACTCTTTCAGCAGCTCTACCTCCAAGTAATGCAATTAATTTTTCTTCCATTTCAGTTTTAGAAATATATGACTTATCCTCATCTGTTTTATACATTGTATAGCCACCAGCCATACCTCTAGGGATAATTGAAATTTCTTTAACTTTCTTTTGAGTAGGTAAATACCAACTAACTATTGCATGTCCTGCTTCGTGATATGCTGTTAGACGTTTATCTTTATCCGAAATAACTCTTGCTTTCTTTTCTAAGCCTACTGTTACTTTTTTTACCGCTTCCTCAATATCATCTGTTAGAATTTTTTTGTGTTCATTTTTTGTTGCAATAATTGCTGCTTCATTTAGTATATTTGCAAGTTCTGCACCTGTAAATCCTGCTGTATCTTCTGCTATACTTTCTAAAGATACGTCATCTGCTATTTTTTTATCTTTGCTATGGATTTTTAAAATTTCTTCTCTTCCTTTTTTATCAGGAGCTGGAATTGTTATTTGTCTATCAAATCTTCCAGGTCTTAGTAAAGCTTTATCTAACATTTCTGGTCTATTTGTTGCAGCTAAAACAATTATTGTTTCTTCTGATGAAAATCCATCCATTTCAACTAGCAATTGGTTTAATGTTTGATTGTTTTCAGATTCTGCTCCACTTCCGTTTGTTCTTCTTGAACCTATTGCATCTATCTCATCAATAAATACTATACAAGGTGCCATTTTTCTTGCTTTGTCAAATAGTTTTCTAACTCTAGAAGCTCCAAGTCCTGCAAACATTTCTATAAATTCAGAACCACTCATTGATATAAATGGAACTCCTGCTTCTCCTGCAATTGCTTTTGCAATTAAAGTTTTTCCAGTTCCTGGTTTACCATATAATAAAACTCCTTTTGGAATTTTTGCACCCATTTCGATGAATTTTTTAGGTTCTTTTAAGAATTGTACTAATTCTACCATTTCTTCTTTTTCTTCATCAAGTCCAGCAACATCGTCAAATTTTACTTTTGTCTTTCTTTCTGTTTCATCATATACTTCTCCTCTGTCTCCCAATCCTTGCATTTTAAATATCATTATAAATAATGCAACCATTATTATTGTTGGAAGTAGTGAAAAGAAATATGATGGAATTGTTGCAAGTATGCTTGGGCTTTTTTGGATTAGTTCTATATCATTTCCATCAGCCACTTTGTTTTGTATTAATTCTACAAAGCTTTGTGTATTAGGCACTATAGCTTTTTTTATTAATTCAGGATCTTCTTCATCATCTTTTTTTATTAAACCTAATATTGAACTAGTTTGATTTTCTTTTGATTCATTATCATTTACTTTATTTTCATCGTTTCGAGCTTCATTCTTCTCATTTTCCTCGTTACTACCTTGCTCTTCATTTTCTTGATTATCCTCTTTTATTTTTTCTTTTAAAGTTACTTTAATAGATGTTGAACCTGTTGTCATTTCTACTTTTTTTATATTTCCATCTGAAATTTGTTTTATTAAATCTGTATAACTTATGGTTTTGTCATCTTCTTTTGGCTTTGAATTTAAACTATATATTAATACTGTTATTATACAAGAAATAATTGCTAATATTAATATTCCAACTAGAAAATTCTGACCATTATTTTTCCCGTTTTTATCATTATCTTTTTTCATTAATAATTCTTCCTTTCATATTTGCCTTTTATTTATGCATTTGAGCCTTGTCCTTCTGTTTCTTTTTCATCCTCTTTCTTTTCTTCTTTGTCACCATCTTTGTTTTCTTTTTTCTCTTCGTCATCTTTTTTTCTTGGTATTACTATTGTTTGTTCTATTTTTTCTTTTCCTTCTTCAATTATTTTCATTAATTCTAAATGTTGTTTTATTACATCTGATTTTATTAAAAATATTGCTGCAGCTAGGCTTATATATGCAACTGCTACATACATTACATCAAAATATTTTATTTCAAAACTTGTTAGCATCGTTACAACCACATATATTGTTCTTAATATTAATGACAGAGTTATAGCATATACCGACATATTAAAAACTGCTTTGTAATTCATTTTTATTTTTGCAATTAAACAGGTAAATAATCCAAAAACCGATAAGGTAAATACATCTAAGAATATTGCTATCCAAAATGATATAAATGCACTTACAAATAATGCTCCTACCATTGATGGTCCAGAATAGTTATCTGCAATTTCTAAAGCTTGATTTATTTGTTCATTTTCGCTTCCAGTTTCTTTTACCATAGTTTTTATTACTTTTTGTGAAAATGATAAATTTTCTTCTTCAAATGTTTCTACTTTTTGCACATAATACACATAGCTTCCTGTATATATCACACAAAATATTACTATTAATTCTGTAAAATATATCAATGCTTTTTTTACTCCTAATGCTGCAAGTTCTGGATATTTTTCAAATTTAGTTATCGAATACCATATTTTTTTGAAAAAGTTTAATTTTAAAAATTGTTCTTTTTTTGATTGATTGCTTTCCACTATATATACTCCCTTCGTATACTGCTGTCTACAAACATAGGGCTTACATCTAATTTTACCTCACTGCCTACTTGTACATCTTTTCCAGTTACATCAACACTTATGTGATACATTCCTATTCTTCCTAAGACTTTACATCTTTTATATTGTTTTTCTTGGTTGTCTTTACACAATATATTCACATATAGTGATTTATCTTTAAAGGCATCTTTTATGTCTCTTACAATATAACGTAATCTATCTATTTTTCTGAACATATCTCTTTGCTCTCTTACATTATATCCATCTGCATATCCGTACTGGTACAAGTGCTATTTTGGTTGACTTTTTTGTTGTAAATGAATTTGAGTATCCAACATTGTATTTTTCTGGTAGCTCTTTTATTTCAGCTACATTTGATTTTAGATATGCTATTTTTTTTAGTCCATAAATATTTGGAATAGCAAGCCTTCCTAAAAATGCTGAACCTACTCTTACAGCATTTAGTCTCATTTGTTTAAATTTTAAAAATGCTGATGAATTACAGATGTGTAACATTCCTGTTTCTATATTGTTTTCTTTTAGAAATTCTATAACATCCATAAAACGTTTAAATTGTTCTTCTGAATACTCATTTTTCTCGTAAAATGCTAGTGAGAAATGTGAAAATGTGCCTTCTATTTGAACATTTTTCATATTTTTTAAAGACTCTACCATTTCTTGTTTTTTACTATATATAAAACCATATCTTCCAAAGCCTGTATCTATTTTTAGATGTGCTTTTACTTGTTTGTTTTTTTCTTTTGCAACTATTTCTGCTACATCTAACGCTTCTTTTGAGCCAATTGTTATTATTATGTCATTTTCTACTAATAGCTCTATTTCTTTTTTTATTGCAGTTGAAGAAAGCATTAGTATTCTTGCTTGCAAGCCTGCTTCTCTTAATTTTACCGCTTCTTCTACTGTTGATACTGCAAGAAAGTCTATTCCATTATCTATTAAAAATTTTGAATATGGAATTAACCCTAATCCATAACCATTTCCTTTTACAACTGCTATTATTTTTATCGGCTTATGATTATCTAGCCTTCCTGTATCTTTTGCTATTTCTTTTATTTTTCTTATATTATGTTTCAAATCTTCTCTATTTATTACAAGTGATTTCATTTATATTCCTCCGCCTATTTCTTTTTAAATTTTAGTTTTAATGCTCTTGCATTTCTAAATATTTTTTCTGAAATTTTATACATTTTGTATGTTAAAGGTTTAAATGGAATGTAAACTTCTCCTATAAATTCTGTATATTCTGCTCCAAATCCTTTTTTAAATCTAAATAGTCCATTACTGTTGTCTGCTATTCCTGGAACTCCTCTTAGGTCATATATATCACTTTTTCTATCTAAGGCAATTTTTATCATTTCCCATTGTAATAAGTAATTTGGCATTAAATTTCTGTGTTCATTGCTACTTGCACCATATAGATACCAAGTTTTGTTTCCATACATTATTGGTATTACCCCAGATATTGGTTTTCCTTCGTAATATGCCATTAATATTTTCATGTGGTCTGGTCCTAAGCAGTCATACATTCTTTCAAAATATTCTAATGGTCTTGTTATAAATCCATCTCTTAAACCTGTTGTTACCATTATTTTGTGGAAGTCTTTTAAATCTTCTCTTGTTCCTGTCTTTACAGTTACTCCTTTTTTTGTTGCTAAACGTATATTGTATCTTGTTTTTGAGTGAAAGTTTTTAAATATTTCGTCCTCTGTTTTTCCTTTTGTATCTAGTCTAAATACATAACGTGGTTGTATTTCTTCTCTAAAGTTTTTGGCATCGTCTTTTATCGAATATCCTAATTCTAACATTATATTTCTAAATGATGTGTCATCACTTTTTATATCTGGTTCTATTCTTAGTACTATTGCATTATATTTTTTTGCAAGTAGTTTTGCTCCTTCTGTTAGTTGTTTTAGGACTTCTATATTATGTACATCACATACTGGCCCTCTTGCTGAGTACATTATATTTCCAAATATTGGTATTTTTCTTATCCATACCATAAGTGATCCTATTATTTTTTTGCTACTGTCTTCTGCTAATATTACTTCTCTTTTCCAACTTGTTTTTACTTTTGCCCATTCTAGTGATTGTTGAAAGTTACATCTTTCATTGCTTTCTAAAAATCTTGTGTATTCTTCTTCGTCTGACTTTGTTTCTAATATTCTCATTTTTTTCATCCTTCCTAATTTAGGTTGTATTTTTATTATTGTTATTTTTCCGCTTTTATATTACACCATTTTGGAGGATTTGTAAAGGTTGTTTTTTAAGATAATTTGAAGCTTTTAGGTATTATATTTTTTTGATTAAATTAAGGTTCTAAATTGAAACCTATATATCTGTCATTGATTTGAATTAATGATATTCCGTAAACTTAAGTTTTCTCTATATAAAAATTCTAACCCATTAAGAGTTAGAATTAATAATTTTGGTGGAGGTGAGGAGAGTCGAACTCCTGTCCACTATACATTCCACATAAATTTCTCCGAGTGCAGTTTGCTATTTTTATTCATTTAATTTACGCAAGCAAACGTGCTTAAATTAAATACAGCTTTTTTATACCCTCTATTACCAAAGCACTTAATAGATTCGTTTCCTACAAATATAACACCTTTATTTTATGCGTAGGAACATAAGACAAGGCGACACTGCAACTAGGCAGCGTATGCTAATTCTGTATTATCAGCGTTTATTTTTATTTTTGCTTTTTTATAGTGGCCGAAGCAACCATCCACTACTCGCTTTTTATCTTTCTTGTATAGTGTCGAAACCATTACACCCCCAAGTCTTTTTTATTATACACTATTTAATTTTTGTTTTCAAGATAAAATAAGAAACTTCCTGCACTTTACTGAACAAGTGCAGGAATGTTCTAACTATTACATTTATCAATTGTATTAATTATGCATTTTCCATTATGTGATGAAATAGTAAAATTAAAATCATAAGTTTTATCTGAATAATCTCCGGTCAAATAAATAACATATACTTTTCCAACATAACTATCTTTTGTCTTTAATTCAATGCTTTTTACTTTATGTCCATGTCCTGATGAACCTGAATTTACAACATATAAATACCCATTAACATTTTTATAACAATTTTCTATATCTATATAAGTATTAAATTTTTCAAATAATTCTTCACTCATACATTCTAGCATTTTTTGTTTAAATTCATCATATTTTATATTAGTTTTTATATAGTTATCTTTATCAGGAAAATCATCTATTGATGATTTTTCATATCCTAATTCATCTAATAGCTCTGACGGACTTCCTGAAAAAGCTCCTTCTAGATTTAAATATTTCTGTAAAGCTTGTTTTACTTCCTCTACCGAATAATCTTGTTCTTTATTCTCTTGTACCGAAGCTTTCTCACTTGAATTAACTTCATTATTATTTAACTTTGTATCTTCTTTAGAAATATTCTCTTCATTTTTCATTTTCCTTATTTGATTATTTAAATAATCTACTTTATTATTTGCATTTTCAACATTATTATATAATTTATACATAAAAAAAGCCATCACTACAATAACTGTTATTGCTAATACCAAAAAAAACGTTGATAAACCTACTTTGATTTCTCGTTTTTCTCCCATTCATCTCCCCCCCTTCTTTTGTTTAACTCTTTAATATGCATTATTATATATCTTTTATATTTTTTTTGCAATAATTATTTCCAAATAACTGCAATTCGTTACAAATCATAACCACCCTTTTAAATGGCTGTGATTTGTAACATATTTTTTTCAATATGCTTTCTCAAAAGATCTATTCTAATTTTCAATTAGTGTTCTTAACATATTTTAATATATCCTCATAATCTGGTACATTGTTTTTTCTAACACTTTTATCTCGTCTTCATTTTCTCGCAAACTTCCTCTCAATTTCATACTTAGACATCTTTATTACAGTAGGTCTACCATGTGGACAAGTAAATGGGTTTGGAAGTTTTAAAAGCTCTCCCATTAAACTATCAACTTCCTCTTTTGTAAGCTGCATATTAGCTTTGACTGCTGCTTTACATGCAACTGTTGCTAAAAATTTTTCTTCTTTTTCTTGTTTAGCTGTTCTTGCAACTGTATTTATTTCATCTAAAGTTTCCTTAAACAATTCTTCTGTATCTAAGTCTACACATACATCAGGAACTCCTGATAATTTTATTGTATTTTCACCAAATTCTTCCAAGATAAATCCTGCTTGTCTAAACATTGCCATGTTGTCTTTTGCTATGTCCATTTCCTTATGTGTAAGAGTAATTATATCTGGAAGAAGTAATAACTGTGATGCCTTTTCTCCTGCTTGATTAAAGAAATTCTTTTTTACTTTTTCATACATTATTCTTTCGTGTGCTGCATGTTGGTCCATTATGTATAATTCATTGTCTATTTCTAAAATTATATATGTATTAAATGCTATTCCTATAAATTTATATTGAATTTTTTGAGCATCTGCATTACTTTCAAACATTGATACATTTTTATCTTCCATATTGTCATCTAAGGCATAAAATCCTGCTTCTTCCTCTTCTTTTTTCTCAGATTCTGGTTGTTTTCTACCTCCATAAGGCTCTTTTCCAAATAATTCTTTATACATTTCTTCAAATGATAGAATTTTTTCTTTGCTGTCTTGAAGTGATGTTTTTTCTGATGGTTGCTGCTTTGCGTTTATTTCTGCATTTTGAGGCGTTTCTTGATTTTGCATTTCATTCGTCTCATCATTATTTGTTTTCTCATTATTTTCTACTACATTTGTATTTGCTCCATATAATACTTCATCTTCATTTAATACTTGTTCATTTTCGTTATCTTTATCTGAATTATCAAATACAATTGGTATTATCGTTTCATTCTCTAGACTTTCGGCATTTACTTTTTCTTCTTGTAATGCCTTTGGTAATTCTGTTTCCTCTTGTACAACTTCAGCTTTTTCTTCTTTGCTTTCTTGCTCTACAACAGGCGAAATTATTTCATTGTATTTTTGTTCCATTTCTTTATATGTGTCTGTTAATTGTAAATTTGGATTTTGTTCAACTTCTTTTTTTAAATCATCTTGCAATGATTTTAGTTTTTCAAATATATCTTGATTTGACATTACAGTTTTATTTTCAAGTACAGAGTTTATAGGCTTTACATCTGTTTGGTTATTTTCTTCTTTTCTACTATTAAATACATCTTCCACAATATTTCCAGTCTGCTCTTGTGTAGTAGCTACTGAATAAGTTTTGGCTGCTAATTCATTTGCGTTTTGTATTTTAAATGCATTCTCATTTGCTTTTTTTATTTCTTCTGTTTTTTCTCTATCTGTCATAAATCCTGCATTTAATAATGTATCTTTTATAGCATGAAACATTGATTTAAAAGCTATACTTTCTTCTGCAAATCTTACCTCTAATTTTGCTGGGTGAACATTTACATCAACTTTTGATGGTGGCATTTCTATATCTAAAACTAAAAATGCAAATTTTCCTATTGGAAGCATTCCTTTAAATGCTTGTTCAACTGCTGATGATAATGTTTTATCTTTTATATATCTTTTATTTACAAAAAATATTTGGTTAGACCTATTTGATCTTGCAATTGTTGGATTTCCTATTACTCCTTTTATTTTCATATATTCATATTCGTAATCTACATTTATTATATTGTTTGCAACCTCTTTTCCGAATATACTATATATTACACCTGTTAAATCTCCATTTCCATTTGTTTGAAGAACTATCTTTCCAGAGTTTATAAATTTTATTGCTATTTCTGGGTGAACTAATGCAATTCTTGTTACCACATCTTCAATATAACCTGATTCTGTAAAGTCTTTTTTTAAAAATTTGTATCTTACAGGTGTATTGAAAAATAGATTTCTAACAGTAATTGTTGTTCCTTTTGAACATCCTATTTCGTCAAATGATAAAATGTCTCCACCTTCAACTACTATTCTGTTTCCTATTTGTTCTGTTTCTGTTTTACTTACAAGCTCAACATTTGCAATTGCTGCAATACTTGCTAATGCCTCTCCTCTGAACCCCATAGATTTTACAGTATCTAAGTCATCAGCATTTCTTATCTTACTTGTTGCATGACGCTCAAATGCTAGCTCTACATCATCTTTTGCTATTCCTTTTCCGTTATCTGTTATTCTTATAAATGAAATTCCTCCATTTTTTATCTCTATAGTAACATGAGTAGCACCTGCATCTATTGAGTTTTCAACCATTTCTTTTATTACTGATGCTGGTCTTTCTATAACTTCTCCTGCTGCTATTTTGTTTATTGTTAAATCATCTAATAATACTATGTTTCCCATATAATTTCTTCCTTTCTCTTTTCAGATTTTGTATTGGGGACGGTTCTTTTCGCAAAAGGAACCGTCCCCAATACGAAATCCGAAATCAAAAAAAATTATATCATTAAAAATTTATGTTTTCAACTGCTGTAACACAATTTTTTTTAATTCATATTATATAGCATACGAAAGTTAAAAAACTTAAAAATTTTTAAGCAAGGAGGTTTTTATATGTGCTGTAACAATGATGAAATTCTTTGGTTCATTATTCTTTTCTTACTCCTTTTCTGTGGCGGATGTGGAAACAGAGGTTGTTGTAACCAGGGGCCACAATCTAATTGCTGCTAATATACTTAAAATTTAGTTTTTTGTAGAAAGGTGGTGAATAATTATGCCAGAAAATAGAGGTGGATGCGGCTGCGGATTCGGTTTTGGTGATGACTGCTGCTGGATTATAATTCTTATCCTTCTTATATTCTGCTGTTGTGGTGGAAATAGAGGCGGATGTTGCTAGTATTTTGAAATGGGGACGGTTCCTTTTTGAAAAAGGAACCGTCCCCATTTTGAAAAAATTTATAAAAAGTATTGTCATTTTCTTTTTTTTGTGTTATTATAAGAAAGTAATTTTTATAGGAGTATAGTGTCAATGGTAGCACATCGGTCTCCAAAACCGCCTGTGAGGGTTCGAGTCCTTCTACTCCTGCCAAATTAAAATTTGATAAAAATGGAACATCAATATAGTGGTGTTCCATTTTTACTTTCATTAACAACTATTGATTTGACGAAACTATCTCGTATACTTTACTTAAAATAGTACACAATCCTATAGTTCCACATAATTCTTCTGATTCCCTGTTAGTTTTTGTATAATCCTCTAACATTCTTCGAAGTTCCTCTTCTTTTTCCTCGTCTACGCCATAAATCTTTGACTGGGTGTAGTACTCCCCATTTACTTTGTAGATTATAAAAATTCCTTTCCGATTTCCTTCATCAAAGTGACGAAATTCAAAATCATCAATAATTCTTATCATATTATTGCCCTCCTGCAAAAAGCTTATTGACTGTTACAAGCCTAAGTTTACCACATTTTTATATGAAATACAATATGAATTTTAATAATTCACACTGTTTTTGGAATTCAGATATAACTTTTTACCACCCATAATTTCTTTTAATTTTTTCTGCACTTCCCCAACAACAATAGGCACAATCGAAATCAAGCCTGTATAAATCCACTGAATTCCAGTTAATGGCACAAGCTCAAAAATATTTGCAAAATAAGGTACAACAACTACTATAACCTGTAATAAAGTTCCAAGTAGTAAACTTCCTATCAAATACTTATTCTCAAAAACTCCAACTTTAAATATAGATTCTTCTGATTTTACATTAAAACTATGTACTAATTCAAGCATTCCAAGGGATACAAATGCCATTGTTCTTCCAACTGTTAGACCAAATAATCTTGTTCCCAAAGAAAATGCAAATAATGTTAAACATCCCAGCATTACACCTTCTGTAATTATTTTTTGCCAAAGTCCACCTGCAAATATACTTTCTTTTGAATTTCTTGGTTTTCTATTCATTATATCCTCTTCTTCTCTTTCCAATCCTAAAGCAATTGCTGGGAAAGAATCAGTAACTAGGTTTATCCATAAAAGTTGAATTGCAAGTAAAGGCGATTCCATTCCTGAAAGTAAACCTATAAAAATTGTTGTTATTTCTCCAATGTTTGTTGCAATTAAAAAATGAATTGCCTTTTTTATGTTATCATAAATTGTTCTTCCTTGCTTTACTGCTTCTATTATTGTTACAAAATTATCATCTGCAAGTATCATATCTGATGCATTTTTTGCTACATCTGTTCCACCTTTTCCCATTGCTATTCCTATATCTGCATTTTTTAAAGCTGGGCTATCATTTACACCATCACCTGTCATTGCAACAACTTTTCCTTGTTTTTGCCATGCTTTTACAATTCTTACTTTATGTTCTGGTGTAACTCGAGCAAATACTGAGTAACTTGCTATATTTCTTTTTAATTCTTCATCTGATATTTTATTTAATTCATTTCCTGTTATTGCTTTTTCTCCTGTTTTTAAAATTCCTAAATCTTTTGCGATTGCTTTTGCAGTTGCAATATGGTCACCTGTTATCATTACTGTTTTTATTCCTGCTTTTTGACAAGTATAAACTGCTTCTTTTACTCCATCTCTAGGTGGGTCTATCATCCCAATTAACCCAACAAAAATCAAATTTTCTTCTAAATCAAAATTCGCTTTACCAAAATAATCTAACTCTTTATAGCCTACTGCTATTACTCTTAAAGCATTTTCCGCCATATTTTCATTTTGATTTTTTATTTCTTCCTTTTTGGATTGTGTTAAACTTTCTATTTTTCCATTTTCATATATCCTATTACATTTTCCAATTAAAATATCTGGTGCTCCTTTAGTTATGCTTATATATCCTCCATTTGGCTTTTTATGTATTGTTGTCATCATTTTTCTATTTGATTCAAATGGTAGCTCACTTATTCTTTGATTTTCTTTATATAATCTATCTTTATTTATATTTTCATTTAAGGCTTTATTTACAATTGCCGCTTCTGTTGGCTCTCCACTTGCAATTAACCTTCCATTTTCATCATTTTTTATTATACAGTCTGTACACATTGAACCTAATTCTAATAACAATTTTGAATTTGATGAATACATTTTTACAACTGTCATTTTATTTTGAGTTAATGTTCCTGTTTTATCAGAACAAATTACATTACTGCTTCCTAACGTTTCTACTGCTGGCAATTTTCTAATTATTGCATTTTTCTTTGCCATTTTTGTTACACCAATTGATAACATTATTGTAACAATTGCAGGTAAGCCTTCTGGGATTGCTGCCACTGCTAAGCCAACAGATGTCATAAACATTTCGACAGGTTCTATTTTTTTGATAATTCCAATTAGGAAAATTACTACACATATTGCCAAACACACAATTCCAAGGATTTTTCCCACTTCTCCTAGCTTCTTTTGGATAGGCGTTTCTGGTGCTTTGTCCTCGATTATCATATTTGCTATTTGTCCAATTTTGGTATTCATTCCTGTTTCAGTTACTATTGCTTTTCCTCTTCCGCTTACTACTATACTTCCCATAAATGCTGTATTTTTCATATCTCCTAATGGAATATCTTCTTTATTTATTACTTGGTTGGTTTTGGTAACTGGTTCTGTTTCTCCGGTTAGGCTTGATTCTTCTATTTTTAAGTTAAATTCTTCTATTATTCTACAATCTGCAGGCACATAATTTCCATCAGATAATTCTATTATGTCCCCTATTACCAATTCTTCCGCAAGTATTTCTTTTGTTTCTCCATCTCTTATTACTTTAGCTATTTGTGGTGTTAATTTTTTTAAGCTCTCTATTGATTTTTCTGCTCTTTCTTCTTGGATTAATCCCATTATTGCATTTAGTACTACTATAGCAATTATTATTATAGAGTCTATGTAGTCATTTTGACCTTGTATATATGATACTCCTGCTGATATTATTGAGGCTATTATTAATATTATTATCATAAAATCATTAAATTGTTTTATAAATCTTATTATTATGTTTTCTTTTTTCTTTTCTTTGAGTTTGTTTTCTCCTTGCTCTTCTTGCCTTTTTTGTACTTCTTGATTTGTAAGTCCTTTTTGGATATTTGTGTTTAGTTTCCTTTCTATTTCATCTGTATTTTTGGTATGCCACATAATTTTATCTCTCCTTTCGTGTTTTGGATTTTGTCCTATTTTTATATATGCTTGTTCGAGAGATTTTATGCAAAATTTCGAAATGGGGACGGCTCCTTTTTAAAAAAGGAACCGTCCCCATTTCGAAATTTATTCAATTAACTTTTTCGGCAAATTAATGCCTTTTACTCAATTTCTCACATACTCAATTATATCTTTAATTTCACACTCTAAATAATCACAAAGCCTTGCAACAACAAAAATATCAAATCTTACTAACTCCCCTGTTAATATTCTTTTTAAAACCTTAAAATCAGTATTGGTTTCTCTCATTAATTTATTTATACTTATATTTTTAGATTTTAATATATCGTCTAATTTAAAATGATATTCGCCATTTTCTATTTTTACCTTAACCATTTATTTCTCCTAAAATTTTATATTTTGATTATATAATTTTTGTAGGATACTTGACTATTGGTTATATAACCATTATAATGTCACTATAATTAGTATTGGTTATTTAACCAGTATTAATTCATACAAATGATTTTAGAAAGGAATGTATTTTTTATGAAAAATTTTAATGAAAAAGGTATTACTTTAATTGCTTTAGTTGTAACAATTATAATCTTAATAATTTTAGCAGGAATCAGCATTTCCACTTTAACTGGAAAGAATGGAATATTAAGTCGAGCTACAGAGGCACAAAACCTAACCCGCATTTCTAATGAGAAAGAAGCTTTAGAACTTGCTTATACATTGGCTTCTATGGAAAATTCTTTGGATAGTTCAAATCAATATTTTATTGGCAAAAAACTAAGCAATCCTAAACTTGATAATGTAAATTGGGATATGATTGTTATAAATGATTCTCAAAAAAAATATGGTGACTCTTGGAATTTTATTCCTAAAAATACGGATATCTCTAATTATGGATCAGCAAATTACAATTGGCTTGTTAATTATAATTCTGGTGAAATAATTAAGTTGGAAGAAAATTCTTTTACAGAATTATCATCAAAAACAGGTCTTGCTATAACTGATGGTCTTTTATTTAATATTGATGCTGCAAATATTAGTAGTGATGATATTTCAACCTGGGGTGATAATGTTCATTTATATTATTTTGATGATTCTACGTATGATACTTATGATAAAAGAAAAGCTGCTTATAATGAACAAACTTCTTATAGTGATGTTTCTAAGTTTTCTGGATATGATAGGCAAATTGCTAGTAATGCTAAAAATTATATCGATTTGGATAAAAATGCTTTTAAGTTTAATGGAAATAATTATATTGAGATTTATAATAAAGATGGATTTGATTTTTCCGATGGGTTTACTTTTGAATTTTATGGGAATTTGAGTGATTTGTCTAATGCTATTTCAGTAAGTTATTTTTTACCTTTAGTTGGTTTATGGGATGGTATTTTTTCTAATCAATGTTGTTCTCGTTTTGGATATTTAACTTCTTCTAACAAAATTCATTATAGTTTAACACTTAATGATCCAGACGAATGCGGAAGTTGGCCTGAAATCGGTTACCCGCATAATCAGCAATATGCTTTAGATACATTTATAAATACTGATTCTTATATAACTCTAGTATTTAAACCTTCTTCTAATGGAACTATTTCACAATCAATATACTCAAATGGTAATTTACTAGATGAAGGTTGGCTAACAAGAAATTACTATAATATTTTTATTAACTTTGCTAAATCATTGAATTATATAGAGTTAGGCAGATGCACAATGGGTTATCCTAGCAACTGGTGTTATTCCAAAGGACTTTGCTATACATCAAGATTATACAATAAAGCCCTATCAGCAGATGAAGTTTCACAAAATGCTACCAAAACAATGGCATATCATAATGCTTTAGGAAAGTAGTTTATAATTTAAAATAGCTTTTTTTGTGAAATTTCGAAATGGGGACGGTTCCTTTTTAAAAAAGGAACCGTCCCCATTTCGAAATTTATTCAATTAACTTTTTAACTTCTTCATCATTTTTCATTCTCTCACTCAAATAATGAAAAGCAACCTTATTTTGCGAAACTGCAATCTTGGCAATTTCCTCATTATCACGAAGTCTTAAACTTGCATACTTCACAATAATTCCTTTGTTACTAACAGCAGCCTTAACAACATCATAATCATCTCTTAACTCTGTACTTGCAAAATACAAAGTTTGCCCATAAGACTCAACACTTGCTAAAATAACATCTTTATCTGCTCTTAAAGTTTCAGATGCATAACAAGCTGTCCAAGGAGCACCTTTGATTGCAAGTAACATTAACTCTTTATTATCTTTTAACCTATCACTTGCAAATTCCATTGCTTCGCCATCATTTTCTAAAGCTGTTTTTACTACTTCTTCGTCATCTCTTAAGCTATCTGATGCCCATTCTAGCAGTTTTCCTTGTTCAGATACTGCTTTTAATACATATTCTTTATTATCACAATTTGCTCTAATTGCCGTTACCTCTGGTGCTTCCATTTATATCACTTCCTATTAATTGCTTTCCTCATATATATTTTTATAAATTTCATAATCTCTTAAAATTTTTCTTACATAGTTGTTCGTTTCCGTAAAAGGAACATTTTCAATGTCTGATCCATCTGATTTTAAAGTTCCTTTTTCTATCCAACCATCAACATTTCCGCTTCCTGCATTATATGCCGCTAATGCAAGATTTATATTATTGTATTTTTGAATTAACATAGATATATATTTCGTACCTAAATTTATATTTATATCTGGTTCTAAAATATTATCTTCATTTAAATTAACATTAATTCTTTTGGCTATATCTTCTGCTGTTGAATACATAAGCTGCATAAGTCCTTTAGCTCCTCTATGTGATTCAGCATTTGGCTCAAAATTACTTTCTGCTTTTATTATTGCATAAATTAAGTATTCGTCTACATTGTATTCATTTGCATATTTTTTTACATATTCGGTATATTCTAGTTTGTATACTTTTGTGAGCATTTGATTTCTTATTGCTTTGAAATCTATTTTTCCTAAAATTGATAAGACTATTCCGCACTAATATTATTAGTATAATTATTTTCTTTATTAGTTTAATCAATTTTTTCTCCTTTCTTGCTGGCAATCAATTACTTACAATCATACCAACTATCAGCCTTAGAAACCTCGGCAACTAAAGGTACCTCAAGCTTAGCTGCTGACTCCATATTGCTTTTCAAAATCTCTTCGACTTTATCTGCTTCCGAAATAGGAGCTTCTATCATCATTTCATCATGAACCTGTAAAACAATTTTAGCCTCTAAGCCTTGTTTTTGTAGCTCCTTATAAACCTTAATCATTGCAATTTTCATAATATCTGCAGCAGTACCCTGAATAGGAGTATTCATCGCAGCACGTTTTCCAAATTCTCTAACCATGTAATTATTAGATGATAATTCTTTTATATATCTTCTTCTTCCAAACATTGTCGCAGAATAGCCTTTTTCTTTTGCTTCTTCCACTATGTCTTGCATATATTTGTTTACTCCTGAATATTCTTCTAAGTATTGTTCAATATATGCTTTTGCCTCTTTTCTACTAATTCCGAAGTTGACCTGCTAAACCGAAATCACTTATTCCATAAACTATTCCAAAGTTTACTGCTTTTGCACTGCTTCTTTCTTCTTTTGTTACCTCTTCTATTGGCTTGTGAAGCACTTTTGAGGCGGCTTGTTTATGGATATCTTCTCCATTTACAAATGCATCTATCATGTGTTTATCTTTTGACATGTGAGCTAGAACTCTAAGTTCTATTTGCGAGTAATCCGCATCTATATACACCTTTCCCTCATCTGGAACAAATACCTTTCTTAATTGCTTTCCAAGTTCCATTCTTGTAGGTATATTTTGAAGATTTGGCTCTGTTGAACTTATTCTTCCTGTTGCTGTTATTGTTTGATGGAAAAATGAGTGTATTCTGTTGGTTTTTGGATTTATATATGGTCTCATTCCCTCAACATAAGTTGAATTTAGTTTGCAAAGTTTTCTGTATTCTAGTATTTTTTCTATTATTGGATGTTCATTTATTAATTTTTCTAGTACATCTTCTGATGTTGAATACCCATTTTTTGTTTTCTTTTTTGATGGTAAATTTAATTTTTCAAATAAAATTACTCCTAATTGTTTTGGTGAATTTATGTTAAATTCTTCACCTGCTAAACCATATATTTCTGATGTTAGCAAATCTATTCCATCTTTTAAGGTTTTTCCAAATTCTACAAGTTTGTTTTCTTCTATATGCATTCCGTTCCACTGCATATTTGCTAAGACCTCAACTGTTGGCATATCTATATTTTGAAACAATTCTATTCCATCTATTTCTTTTAATTTTGAGGTTAAAGTTTCAGATAATTCATATATTCCATATGCATAAAATGCTGTTTTGTATTTTAATAAATCAACACTATTTTCTTGGGTTTCAAATAAAGTAATTTGTTTCGTGTTTTCATTTGCCCCATTACTTTCTAGATATTCACTAATATTCAATTCCAAATATTTTTCCATTAAATTATCTATTAAATATTTTCCTTCTGTTGGGTCTAATATATAACTTGCAACTGATATATCATATTTTAAATTTTGTACATTAATTCCTTTTTGTTTTAATAGAATATAGACTCTTCCTAATTCAAAGCCAAATTTTTCTATTTTCTCATTTTCAAAAATTCGTTTTAAAAATTCATCAAATTCGTTTTCAATACCTTTTCTTTTTATATAATAAACCTCTTTTTCCTCAAAATTATAGATTGATATTGATATTATATCTTGTTTTATTATATCTTCTTTATTTTGATTTTCTTCTAATCCTAAATAAAATACTAGCTTTTTAAGTTTGCCCAATTTTTCTTCTACATCTTTTATTGATATTTCAGAATTTATCTTAAATAAATGTTCTAAGTCCTTTTTATTATCTTTGCTACTTGGTGCACCATCTAACTCAAATCTTTCTATATATTTTTTAAAATTGCATACTTTAAATAACTCTAAAACCTTTTCCTTGTCCCATTCTTCTACTTTTAAAATTTCTAATGTGTCATCAAGTGGTACATTTACATCTATCTCTCCAAGTTGTCTCGAAATAAATGCCATTTCTTTATTATTTACAATTGATTCTTTTTGCTTTCCTTTTAAGTCATCTGTCCCTTCCTCAATTTGCTTGTACAAATTCTCAATTGTGCCATATTTTTTAACAAGATTAATTGCGGTTTTAGGTCCAATACCTGGAACACCAGGAATATTATCTGATGTATCACCTTGTAACCCCTTTACTTCTATTAATGACCTTGGCTCTACTCCATATTCCTCTAATACCTTTTGTCTATCATAATCATCTACTTCAGTTTTTCCTTGCTTTGTTCTTGGAATTCTAATTGTTATATTATCACTTGCAAGTTGAAATGTATCTCTATCTCCTGAAAGTATTATTACATCTAACCCCTTAGCTTCTCCATATTTACTTAATGTTCCTAATATATCATCACCTTCGTAGCCTTCTTTTTCTACTATGTCTATGTTCATTGCTCTTAATATATCTTTTATAACAGGCATTTGGTCAGCAAGTTCCTCTGGCATTCCGTGACGATTTGCTTTATATCCCTCATATAATTTATGTCTTGCAGTTTTTGCTTTTAAATCAAATGATACCGCCATATAATCTGGATTTAAGTCCTCTAAGTTTTTAAATAATATTGCCAAAAATCCATATACCGCATTTGTGTATTTTCCATCTGTTGTCATTAACATTTTACTTCCCATTATTCCGTAAAATGCTCTGTTCATTATACTATTTCCATCTATTAATAGAAGTTTCTTTTTCACTGTTTTCCTCCTTTTTTCGTATTGGGACATTTTTTATTTTTTCTCTTCGTGATATTCTTTTTCAGTATTTACATTCCAAATATTAGATTTATCTTTCACTCCATTTTTTATATTCTTAACCGCTTCGAATGCAGTTACCATAGAATGGTCCATATTGTTGTATCTGTGCTGACCATTTCTTCCTATGCAATATAAATTTTGGAAACTATCTAAATATTTAATTAATTCATCCATTCTAGAATATGTGTCAAAATATGCTGGATATGCTTTTTTTACTTTTTCTCTATGTGAATCTAAAATGTTATTTTTTTCTATTATACCCATTTTTATTAATTCTTTAGTAGCTACATCTGTAAACTCTGCGTCACTCATATTCCAATACTTGTCTCCCTCACTACATGTATATTCTAAGCCTATCCATACGGTATTTTTGGGGTCTCTTAGCATATATGGTGACCAGTTATTAAATATTTGAATTCTAAGTAGTTTTGCTTCTGGTTCGTGAACATATATCCAGCAATCTGGAACAATATTTCCAAGTGTTGGGATATCTGTTTCATTTTTTAGATTTAATTTATTTACTAATAACCCAACTGTCATAAAATCTCTATATGGCAAGCCTTTTGCAATTTCTAGCATATCTTCTGGAACGTTTTCTCCTTTAAATCCACAAACTAGGTCTTTTACAGGCATTGTAGATATAAATATATCTCCTGAAACCGTTACACTTTCCCCATTTAGCTCACATTCTACTGATACAATTTTTCCATCTTTTATATTTATATTTTTTACTTTATATCCCTTTAAAATTTTTCCACCTTTTTTCTCTACTCTTGCAGCTAGTGTTTCCCATAATTGACCAGGGCCAAACTTTGGATACCAAAATTGTTCTATTAAAGATGTTTCTGTGTTTTCTTTGCTTTTTATACCAAATAATTTATTAAACATATCTTTTATAATTGCATTTATAGAAACTCCTTTTACTCTTTGAGCTCCCCAGTCTGCTGAAATTTCTGAGGCTTTTCTTCCCCATAGTCTTTCTGTGTAATTTTTGAAAAACATTTTATATAGTTCTTCTCCAAATCTGTTTATATAAAAATCCTCAAGTGAATTTTCTTTTCTTTTTAAAATTATTGCTTTTAAGTAACTAAATCCAACTTTTATTGTTCTAAGTAATCCCATATTTTTTAAAGTTTTCCATTTTAAACTTACAGGGTAATCGAAGAATTTTTTTAGGAAATATATTCTTGATACTCTTGTTCTTATAAGCATTACTTCATCTTCGGTGTTAGGATTAGGTCCACCCAAATTTAGTTGTTTTTTCCTTTTTAATTCTTCATCATCAAATGAATTTTCTCCTTGAATAGGCATAAGTTCTTCCCAGTATTTCATAACTTCTGGGTCTTTTGAGAAAAATCTATGTCCACCTATATCCATTCTGTTACCATTGTATTTTACTGTTCTTGATATTCCACCAATTTCGCTCGTTTCCTCTAAAATTGTCACATCATATTTTTCTTTTTCATCTAATAATTTGTCTGCTGCAGTTAGTCCTGCTGGGCCTGCTCCTATTATAATTACTTTTTGCATTTTTAAGTTCCTTTCTTAAAGGTCATTTAAATTAGATTTTCAGGATTTAAGCATTTTAATTCATCTATAACAAACATTCCATCTTTTCTTATTAAAACATCATCAAACCAAATTTCTCCGCCACCATATTCTGGTCTTTGAATATTTACAATATCCCAATGAATGCTTGACCTATTGCCATTATCACTTTCTTCTAGGCTATCACCAGGTGTAAAATGGAAGCTTCCTTTTATTTTTTCATCAAATAACGTATCTCCAATAGGTCTATCTATATATGGATTTAAACCAAATGCAAATTCTCCTATGTATCTTGCTCCTTCATCAATGTCCAAAATTTCATTCAGTTCTTTAGTTTTATTTGATATTGCATTTACTATTTTTCCATCTTTAAATTCAAATCTTATATTATTAAATAAAATCCCATTATATGTAGTTTCTGTATTGTATGTTATATAACCATTTACGCTATCTCTAACAGGTGCTGAAGCTACTTCTCCATCTGGAATGTTAAATGTTCCTGTATATTTTTCTGCTGGTATTCCTTTTATACTAAATGTTAAATCTGTTCCATTTCCTAAAATATGTACTTTATCAGTTTGGTTCATTAATTTTTTTAAGCTATCCATTGCATTTGACATTCTTTTATAATCTAAATTACAAACATTGAAAAAGTATTCTTCAAATTCATCTTTATTCATTTTACTCATTTGTGCCATTGAGTAATTTGGATATCTTAATATACACCATTTTGTATGTTTTACTCTTTCCTCAAAATGCACTTGTTTTTGATAATATTTGTTATATAAATCCATATTTTCTTTTGGAATTCCATTTAATTCTGATGTATTTGATGTTGCTCTAATTCCTATATATGCATCCATATCTTTCATTCTTTGATAATCGTGTTTTGTATATAATTTTATTTGTTCTTCATCTGCATTTTGTAACATTATTCTTAATAATTCATAATTTATTATATTAAAATATGGCTTGGCACCTAGTTCTTCTGCTTTTCTTATCAATTCTTTTGCTAGGTCTATTCCGTCTTCTCCTAATACTTCTATTAGAATATTATCTCCTTTTTGTATATTTACCGAATATGTAAGTAAATTATTTGCTAATTTTTCAATTCTAAAATCAACCATTCTTTTCTTTCTCCATTCTGATATATTTCCTATACAAATAATCACATTGTTCTTCTGAAATATCTCCATCTTCCAAATTACCCAACAACTTTAGCAACAACTCCAAATGATATTAGCATCATTATTATACTTGCCATAAATACACCTGCTAAAACTGCTAAAAATGTCTTTTTTCTATCCATCTCTAAAACTGATGCAATAAGAGATCCTGTCCAAGCTCCTGTTCCTGGAAGTGGAATTCCTACAAATAATACTATTCCTAAATATCCAAATTTTTCAATTTGACCTTTGTGTTTTTCTACTTTTTGATCTAACCAATTTGCTATTCCTTTAAAGTGTTTGCTGTTTCTCATCCAGTTTAATATTTTATTTATTAATAATAATATAAATGGTATTGGAAGTAAATTTCCAACTATACTTATTATATAACTTGGTATGGGGTCTAATCCTAAAAGTGCTGCCGCAAGTAGTCCTCCCCTTAGTTCTAATATTGGTAATAATGATATTATAAATACTAATATTTCTTTTCCAAATGCTATTGCAGTTAATCCCCCAAATGCTCCTATTATTCCATTTACTAATTTTTCACTCATTTTTCTCTTCCTTCCTTTACATATATGCAGTTATTATATATTAAATCTATATCCATTTCAATACCAAAAGTCTATTTTTATAAACTATCTATTGCAAATGTCTCTAATTAAACATCCTATTAAAGATACAGTTGATAATATCATCCATACAAAGAAAAATGCAGCAAATCCGACACTTAGTATTGATACAATTGAACCTGCTGAAATTTCTATAATTAATATAGCTATTCCTGCAATTAATGTTCCTATTATTGATGCTAATAAACATCCGCCAGTTTTACATATACATTTTTCAAATCCGTTACATTTTCCAAGTACTTTTGTTCCTAATATTAGTAGTGTAAATATTAATGATATAACTGCTGTTCCTACTAATGCTATAATTGCAAATGTTGTTACTGTTGCAAGTAATTCATTTGTAAATACTATTCCTGCAATTATTCCTATTACTATACTTATTAGTATTTCTATTATACAAGTTCCTTTGCAAAGTCTTTTACAAGTATATTCTTCCATTTTTAAGTTCACCACCTTTAATATATTAATAATTATTTTTATAACTATTAATATATTATATTGATGAATGTTAATTATTGTGAAATTTTATCTTTCACTATTTTATACATCCATCAAATTGGTGGCGTGATTCTCTTAATTCACTAATTAATTGCTCAAGTTTCTCTTTACCAACTTCATCCAAACTGCTTGCAAGATCATTTTCCCATTTTTTATTTCTACCATCTAAAAATTCAACTATATCAGCTAATTTTTCTTTATTTTCATCATTTTTTTCTATGCTATTGTATAATTTCCAAAAATTCTTACCTTCAAACTCTGAATTTTTTATCGGAATATTCACCCTTCCGCTAAAAAATTCTCTTTGTCTATCATAAATAACCATTTTCTTAAAGCTTTCCAAAGATACATCTCCGAAACTTGCACTTTTACAAATTTCTTCATATTTAGAATCAAATTTTTCAAAATATTCTTTTCCATCCATTCTTACAATTGGGACGTCAAATGCTGCCGCCCATTCTTTATCTTTTTGAGATATTTTGTCTATACACAAAATATAATCAGGAGCTTTTTTATAAATATTAGCTTCATTATATTGGTCTTCATAATTATCTATTGATTCATTCCAATATTCTTGTTTTCCTTGAAATTCCGAGCTATACACATTGGGATAATATTTTTCTTTTTCTTTTCTTCTTCTCATTGGAGAAGAACCAACGTCTTGACTTGCAAACTGAAATATTTCTACGTCATTTCCATATCCAAATTTTGTAAATTGTTCATTATCTCCAGTCCAAGCTAGATACATATGATCATCTTCAATACCTGATGTACATAAATTCAAATTAGAATTATTTAAAAAAGCAGCTTTTTTGTCTTTTGTATTATTATCAGCCTTAATATTTATGCATACATGTATAAATCCTTTGTAATCTTCTCCTTTTAGGTTTATAACTTGAATTTTCTTTCCTTGATATTCTACTGAATCTTTCTCACTTGCTTGATGTTCTTTTACATTAAATAAGTCTTCTGTTTTTTCTTTTTTCCCTATCGCAACTATTTCCTCTAAACTAGGTATCTCAACAAAATATTTTCTAGCATCTAGGTTTCGTCTTATCTTGTTTAGTTTTTCCATTGAATCTGTACTTTCTATAATTCTGGCTATTTCTATTGCCCTCTTAGTAAGCCTATTGATTGTTTTATTTTCATCAGGTAAAAACTCATAAGGTATTCCTATATATTTTAATTGCATATATTTTTTCACTTCAGATATATTGTTTTCATTCATCTTGTCATCTATATATGCATCTATATAAGCTCCTCTTGCTGCTATTATATCTGTAATAGTCATATTTGTTTTATTTATTGCATTATTTATACATGACATACTTTCATAATTAAATGACATTTTTGAATTAACCAAAAAATATTCACTATATCCAATGTTTTTTCTTATTACGTTTTTAACTCTTAAACTTCCTGAATCTTCAAAACTTTTATTGTTTCTTAATTGTAAAAAAGCCTGCAAACTACTTTCTAATTCACCATTTCTTACCCCTTCCATATATATCTTTTTGTCCTCATGTGAAAGGATATATTGTTTTAACTTTTCTTCTATCTTTTGTTTGTGTTCCATCCATGTGTCTTTTATTTCTTTATTTTCCCTGATTTGCTCTAATTTTTCGGCGATTATACTTTGAGATATATTTCCTGTTAATATTTTTATATCTTTATTTTTAAATACATTTTCTAAATCTAATACTAGGCTTGATTCAACAACATGTATATTTTCATCTAATTCTTTTTCAAAGTCCTCTTTTGATGTATCTTTATTAATATTGTCATTTTCAAGTCCTCTTCTTAAAATAAAAATATTATTAATATTATTTTTTACAATATTAAACTTTTGGGCTTGAATAGAATATATCAGTATTTCAAATATTTCATTTTTATATTCTGAAAAATTTTCTTCACTACTATCTAGTAAAAAATTTATTTCCGATTTATTTTTATTATAAAAATCTCTAACTTCTTTATCATGTAATAAAACTTTCATAGCCAAGATGTTACTTCCAAAGTTTTTATATAAATCTCGATATTTTATTCTCCATATCATTTTTTCAAAAAAATTCACTTTACTTTTATCTAATTGTATCCCCATTTATTACTTCTCCACAAACTCGATTTTAAATCTTATTTTTCTAAATCTCTTTTTATTTGCTTAGCATATCTTTCCTCTTCACTAAACACACACCCACAATATTTCTGCATATAAAGTCCTATTTCTCTTGCTTTAGCTTGTCCCTCTCTAAAGCCAACTCTAAAATCTCTATACAAAAATTCTAATCCATATTCTTTAGCAACCCTATCTCCTAAATTATGAATAATATCGTGTTTTTGATATGGACTTACAAGCAAAGTTGTTGTTATTGTATCAAAACCATTTTTTTTAGCATATTTTGCAGTTTGCTCTAATCTTACAGAATAACAATAATCTTGACATCTTGTATCTAATCCATCCACTACATTTTTGCAAAATTCTTTTAATCCATAGTTTTCCTCAAATATTGCATCTATTCCGATGCTTTTCGTGTATTCTTTTAAGCAGTCTCTTCTTGATTTGTATTCCATATATGGATGAATATTTGGATTAAACCAATATACTGTTGGTTCTATATTTTCGTTTCTTAGTTCGTCTATGCAATATACACTGCATGGTGCACAACATGTATGCATTAATAATTTCATTGTAAATTCTCCTAACTTTATTTATTAAAAAATCTTTTTACTTTTTCTATTATTTTTTCAATCCAATTCTTTTTCACTACAGTTGGTAACTCACTTTTTATATAATTTTTATTTCGTGACTTAAAAACTTTCTCAATATCATAAATTTCATTTGATTCTTCCTGAAATTTCTCATCATTTTCTTTCCATATTTTTGCGATTTCATTTTTTCTTTATCATCAGCAAAATAATTATAATATATAAGTGATATTATATCTTTGGTCTCCTCTGAAATATTTTGATTTATCAATTTTTTATTTGCATCTATTTTTACTTCTAATTTTGATTTTTTAGCCAATTCTTTCAACGAATTAAGAAAACTTTCAGAAATTTTACTTGTAAATTCAGTATTAAAATATTTTAAAACCTCTAAAGTCTCCAATGCTACATCACATATTTCTACCATATTTTCTCTCCTGTTTATCTATCTTTATCAAATAATTTTTCTTTTAAATTTTTAAATGCTATTATAATTTTGTTTTTTATCTCATTAATTTTACTAAATCTTCTTCCTTCACTTCCTGGTTGCATTGCAAGTTCTTTTGCATCTTCCATGCTAAATATGTTTTCTTCTTTATTGTTTTCAGATTCTATATTGCTTGTCTTTTCTTCATCTACATTTTTATCGCTTTCCAAAGATAATGGCTTTTCATTAATCTCGTATATTGTTTTGTCAAACACCATATCACCATCTGTTGGTACTTTTTCAATAAAATCAAATAAATCTTTTGTTATTTTATCTTTATCAGATACAAAAAACCCGCTGGCTCCACTTTTGGTTATACTGCTCTCATTTATTCCAGGTAATTCTCTTATCATTTCTTCATTACATAGCTTAGGTACAAAATATTTAACTTCTACCTCTTTAGGATTAGTTGTATCCATATCTATTGTTAAAGCATGGCCTCTATCTCTAATCATCATCAATACTTTATTTTTTAATGAAACTATATCTGTAATTCCACAGTCCATTTCTAATGGAAATTCTTTAAATATCTTTTCTGCAACTTCATTTTCTTCACCATATAATGTTATGGGTTCTTCTATTGTGTTTCTTTTTGTTCCAATTTGTGGCATGGATTCTAATATTTCATCATTATTTACAATACTTGAGTGTATTGAATGTAACAATTCATTTACTGTTTTTGCTTTTTTTACAAATCCTGGTAACTTTGATGGATTTGAAAAAAATGCATATCCAACAAAACCTTCTTTTACCTCTTCGATAAAATTTTCACTCATACTTGCAAATTCTGAATTATATATTTTTTGACAAATTCCTGCTTCATATTTTCCAACAGCCATTGACTTTTTCTTGTTTGCAAAATATTCTCTAATTGTATTATTTAACTCTTCTCCAAACCCAAATTTCTTTATGCTTGCTAAAGTATCATATTCTAGGCTATCTAATCCTTTTTCTAATTTATCTAAATATTCCATTCTGCTTAATTCATCATAATCGTCTGCTTCTGTTGGTGCTAAACTCATAAGAGTTTCCTTAATCTTCATATCTCTTTCAAAAAACTCTTTCATTGCCTCTAAATTTTTCATTTTATTTTCATCCATAATTTTTCTCCATTTTTTATAAATTTGTTCTTATGTTTAAATTCTCATTTGATAATCATATCCCAAATGTTCATAAGCCGCTGGCAAAACAACTCTTCCTTTTGGAGTTCTTGCAATAAAGCCAATTTGTAATAAATAAGGTTCATACACGTCCTCAATTGTGTCAATTTCTTCACCCAAAGATGCTGCTAAAGCCTCAATTCCCACTGGTCTTCCCGAGTATTGAACAATCATCATAGATAACATTTTTCTATCTGTTTCTTCTAAACCTAATTCATCAATTTCTAATTGATTTAATGCATATTTTGCGATTTTTAAATCTATTTTCCCATCTGATAATACTAAAGAAAAATCTCTAACTCTTTTTAGTAGTCTATTTGCAATTCTAGGTGTTCCTCTTGCTCTTCTTGCAATTTCTTTGCTTGCATCATCATCTATTTCGACACCTAAGATTTTACTCGAACGTTTAATTATTGTACTTAAATCTTCTACAGAATAAAGTTCTAATTTTTGCACAATTCCAAATCTATCTCTAAGTGGCGTTGTAAGTGAACCTGCTTTTGTAGTTGCTCCAATTAAAGTGAATTTTGGTAAATCTAACCTAATAGATTTTGCTTCTGGTCCTTTTCCTATTGTTATGTCTAAAACAAAATCTTCTAAGGCTGGGTACAAAATTTCTTCTACCACTTTACTTAATCTATGTATTTCGTCAATAAATAAAACATCATATTCCTCTAAACTTGTTAGAATTCCTGCCAAATCACCTGGCTTTTCAATTGCAGGGCCTGATGTTATTCTTATTTTAGAATGCATTTCATTTGCAATTATTCCAGAAATTGTTGTTTTTCCAAGACCTGGAGGTCCATAAAATAAACAATGATCAAGAGGTTCATTTCTCTTTTTCGCTGCCTCTATGTATATTTTCATACTTTCTTTTACTTTAGTTTGTCCAATATATTCATCAAGTGTCTGTGGCCTAAGTGTGGTTTCTAATCTTTCCTCCTGTACATTTGCCACTTCTGGACTACTTATGTTTTCATTTTCCATTAATATTCACATCCATTTTAAATTTTTTCTATAAAATCTTCTATTATATTTAGCATCTTCTGATTATTATTTTTATACTCATTTGGTTCAAAAGTTTCAGATTCTTTTATTGCTTCTGGTAAATCTTCCACATTTTGAATTCCTATTAAATAATTTTTTTCACTAAATACTTTTATTATTTGCCTTTGATGGTCATTTACGTGTTCACCATATTCGTGAAGTCTTGGCACAGCTATAACCTTTTTGCCTTTTTCCAAAGCCATTATAATTGAACCAACTCCGCCGTGTGTTATTACCAAATTTGCTTTTGACATATATTTGTCTAACTCTTCTTTTGATATCATATCAAATATTTCCATTTTATTGCTTTTATATTTTGTGAAACCTGCTTGCACAATTACTTGTTCTTTTATTATTTGGTTATCTATACAATTTTCTACTTCTTGTAGTAATCTTGTAAATTCGTTATGTTGTGTTCCTAATAGTACTAAAATCATTTCTTTTTCTCCTTTTTTGGATTGGGGACGTTTCTTTTTCTGAAAAGATCGTTTCTTTTCGCAAAAAATTTTTGCATTGGTGTTTTTTCGCGAAATTTAAAAAATTGATCCTCCATATACTGCTTTTGGATATAACTTAAGCATTTCCTCCCACTGCACAATAAATAAATCTGCAATTGGATATATTAGTCTTCCAGTTGCAGTTTTTTTATTTATATTTGCAAATGTTTCTATATATATTATCTTACTTCCAAATATTTTTCCTAAATAGCACATCGGTCCTGCCGTGTGAGTACCTGTTGTTACTATTACTTTTGGTCTTATTAAAATATATAAATATATTGTTTTTAATATTAAATAAAAATATATAAATATGTATTTTAATAGATGACTTCTTGTACCATAAGGCAAGTATTTTACTTTTTTTCCATATTTTTCTTTTAGATATTCATTTGTTTTATCTTTTTCTGTAATTATATGATAATCATATTTTTCAAATAATGGGCTTAATTGTAATAATTCATTTAAATGCCCTCCTGTACTCGATATAAATAGTACCTTCTTTTTTTTCATTTTTAATCAGCTCTTCCTAATATTATTATTCTATTATCATCACTAGCATCTGTACAACAAGATAAGGCAATTGTTGGTACATCTACATTGGTATTTAGAAATGATGTATCATCAGATGTTGTTGTAAATTTAGAATATATTGTGTATTTTTTCTTATTTCCTTCATAGTCTGTAAAATAGAAAATATCTCCTACTGCTAGTTTTTTATTATTTGAAAACATTTTTCCATTTCTTCTATTATGACCAACAAATAATGTGATTCCAACTTGATTTAGTCCTCCTGATGTGTATAAAAATGCTGGCATTTTTTCCATCTTTTTCGGATCTGGATTGCAATATACTTTTGTATTTAATTTTGTTTTTGGTATGTATAGAGTTCCTATTGTTGTATTCATATTGTATATTTCTTGTGTTAGTGCCGATGCATCTCTTGTTTGTTCTGGTTCTTGAGTCGGTTCTTGAGTTGGTTCTTCTGGTTTATTATTATTTTCTGGTTGTTTTTGCTCTTCTTGACTCGTTGTATTTTCAGTATTTATCCCTATAACCATTACATTTTCTTCTGATGTATTTTCTGGTTCTTCTATAGGAGTTACTGTTTCTTTTGATTCATTGTATTTTATTACTATTATTATAGCGATTGTTATAATTAGAATTGCTATTAATGGTATTATTATATATTTTATTTTTTTGTTCATAAATTTCACCTTCTTTTTATTTTTCTTGGCTACTTATTATTATAACATTTTTTTTAGGGTTTGCAAATGGTTTTGGAATTTTATTCTCTAAACCCATCAGCCAACTTCTCAATAGCCTTAGTCTCAATCCTTGAAACATAAGAACGAGAAATTCCCATCATTTTTGCAATCTCTTTTTGAGTTTTAGGCTTTCCTCCTTTTAAGCCGAACCTAAGCTCAATAATAGTTTTCTCTCTATCTTTAAGTACTTCTTTAATTTTATTGTACATTTTCCTTATTTTCATTTTAGTATCGACAACATCATCTAAACATTTATCGTCATTTTCTAAAACTTCTTCTAAGGTTATAACATTGTCATCTTTATCCTTTCCAATAGGCTCATTCAAGTGAACCTCAGTATTAAGTTTTTTAGTTGAACGAAGCATCATTAGAATCTCGTTATCCACACATTTTGAGACGTAAGTAGAAAGCTTAGAACCTTTTTCAGGCTTAAAACTATTTACTCCTTTTATCAATCCAATTGTACCAATTGAAAGCAAATCATCTTGGTCAATATTTGTATTTGCATATTTTTTACATACGTGAACTACAAGTCTTAAATTTCTCTCTATAAGCAAATTTCTTGCCTCTTCATCTCCATTTGCAAGCCTATCTATTGCTATCTTTTCTTCTTCTGGGGTTAATGGTTCTGGAAATAAATTTGTTCCAGTAATATATCCGAACAACCAATATGGCTGTTTTTAAAAATTGTAAAAAACCTGTCATAAAAATGCCAAAACACATATAAGCACCTCCATTTTTCTCTACACAATTATATGTGTGTAAAAATAAAAAGTGCCTGACCTTATTTTTTATTTCGTTTTATGGAAAAATCGGTATATTTATAGAATTAATACATATATTTATTTATAAGGAGCTGATTTTTTGAAATTTTTAAAAAGCTTTTTTCAGGGAATTTTAATCGGTGCAGGTGCTATTCTGCCTGGAATAAGTAGTGGCGTCTTGTGCGTCATTTTTGGAATTTATGAAAATTTACTTAATTGTGTATTAAATTTTTTTAAGAATATAAAAGAAAATTTTAAATATCTATTTCCAATTGGACTTGGCTCTTTAATTGGAATTGTTTTGTTTGGTAATATTTTAAAATATTTATTTTTTGCATATCCAATCCAAATAAAATTTATTTTTATTGGTTTAATTTTAGGTAGCATTCCAGCTTTAGTTAAGACCTGTACATCTAAAGTAAAATTTAAACCTTCTTATTTAATTTTTACATTTGCAACACTTTTGGTTGGAATTTTGCTCGTCATTTTAGAAAAAAAGATTTCTCGATTTAATGATGTAAATTATAATTTTTTATTTTTAATAATTTCTGGATTTCTTATGTCAGCAGGCATAATTATACCAGGTGTTAGTAATACCTTAATTTTGATGCTTTTAGGGATCTATGAACATTACTTAGATGCTGTATCTATCATATATTTACCCTTTCTTTTTCCATTAGGAATTGGAATTATAATTGGTAGTATATTTTTTATGAAATTAACTAAATTTTTATTAGATAAATTTTATCCTCAAACTTTTTTTGCAATAATAGGTTTTACACTTGGCTCTGTTTTCATATTATATCCACGGATTTACATTTGATTTAACGGGATTTGTTTCAATTTTAAGTTTAATTTTAGGATTTATTTTAGCTAATTTTCTTGGCTAAAATAAATCCTATTTAATTTAATGTATCATCATTTTTTATCCATTCTTCTACATATTCTACTCTGTAATTTTGTTTATTATCTCTCATAACAACTTTTTCTATTCCTGCATTTATTATCATTCTTTTGCATAATGTACAAGGATAATTATCTGCTATGTATTCACCATTTCTTTTATTAATTCCAACCAAATATAATGTTGCACCTAGCATATCTCTTCTATTTGCGCTTATTATAGCATTTTGTTCACTATGTACAGATCTACACATTTCATATCCAGCACCACTTAAATCTGTTTTTTGTTTACGTATACAATATCCCAAATCAAGGCAATTTTTTCTGCCTCTTGGTGCTCCACTATACCCTGTTGATATTATTTCGTCATTTTTTACAATTACACTTCCATAATTGTTTCTTAAGCATGTTCCTCTTTCTAGTATTGTTTCTGCTATGTCTAGGTAATAGTTTGTTTTGTCTACTCTTTCCATTTTTTTGCTCCTTCTTGGCTCATTGGGACCATTGGGGTCGGTTCTTTTGGGTCCCATTTTTATTATTAATAATAATTTGTCAAAATGGGACCAAAAAGAACCGACCCCAATGGTCCCCTACCTATTTATTAATATTTCAAAGCTCCCATTCTAGAAGTTGGTACAAATCCATCTTCTGCTTTTATTAAATCAGGTATTCTGTTTACAATACTTGCACAAGTAAGTTCAACTGTTTTAGGTTCAGTTATAACAACTCTTGTATCAGGTTCTCCAAATATTGTCCAATCATTTGTATCTACATCATCTTTGTCATATACTTTTCCTATGCATTCCGCTTCAATTACTACGCCTTCTTTAGTTTCTGCAGTAACTACAGCACTCATTCCTGTTGCATTTCCTGCTTTTATGTCCATATTTAATGTATTTGAATGAATATCTTCTTTAGCAACTATTGGCACACATTTTTGTGTAATAGATGTTATTGTAAATCCAAATTTATCTGCAAGCCAAGGAACTACATTCCACATATATGATGGTGTATATGTTCCACTTTCTATTATTTTTTGTCTTTCTTCCATACTTATTTTGTCTGCTGCAGCTATCTTTTCGTCAAATTCTTCTAAAGTCATTCCTGAACCATGAACTTGAGCAAGTGCTATTCCATAGTCCTCTACATTGTATGATGAACTTCCTTTTATTTTTGTTATTTTATGTGTTGCACCAGCCAAAGTGTAAATTAAATTTCCCCAAAATACGTCTTGGTATCCACTTCCTGTTATTGTGCAATGATTTTCTTTTGCTAATTTATCTAATTTTTCTGTCAAGTTTGGATTTGATGCTTCTGGATAAAATGCTTCTTCACAAGTTGTTATTGCATTTATTCCAAGCTCTGCACATAATGTAAGTGCTTCGTCTAAGTCACTCATTAAACTCATTGTTGTAATTATACATACATCTGGCTTTGTTTCTTCTAAAACCTTACGTGCATCTTTTACATCCGCAACTTTTACTCCTTTTTCCCCACAATTACATCCAATGATTTCTGAAATGTCTTTTCCAATTACATTTGGATTGATGTCTAATGCTCCTACAATTTCATACCCTTTTTCGATAGCATATCTCATTGTGTATGCGCTCATCTTTCCACATCCATATTGGACAATTTTTACTTTTTCCATAACTCTTACCTCCTAAAAATATTTTTCCCGTATGTTGCTATTTTAAACGGGATTTTTAGGTCTTTTCATAATTTGTATGATTTTTTTATATCATATTGATTAAAAGTTGTCAATAGTCTAAATTTTTATTGATTTTTAAACGTTTTTATGATATCATAAACATAATTTTTTGAAAGGACAAATTTTTATGGTATTAGGTATTATTGCTGAATATAATCCATTTCATAATGGACATTTATATCATATTTTAAAATCTAAAGAACTCACAAAAGATGATTATGTAATAGTGCTTATTGGTGGAAACTTTACCCAACGTGGTGAAGGTTCTATTGTAGATAAATGGACAAAAGCTGAAATGGCCATAGCTGGCGGAGCAGATTTAGTTATTGAACTTCCTTCTCTATATTCAGTATCAAGTGCAGAAAATTTTGCAGATGGTGCTGTGAAAATTTTAAACTCCTTAAAAGTTGTTGACCATCTATCTTTTGGTGCCGAATGTCAAGAACTTAATAAATTAAATATAATTGCAAATGTTTTATATGAAGAACCTAAAGATTTTAAAGCATTCTTAAATGATGAATTATCTAAAGGCATTTCTTTTCCTAAGGCAAGAGAGAATGCTATTTTGAGCTACTTACAAGATTTTTCTTATAAAAATATTTTATCAGAACCTAATAATATTTTGGGAATTGAATATTTAAAGGCTTTAAAAAAATATCGTTCTAAAATAAAACCTGTTTTGGTTCCAAGAAAATCTTCAGGTCATTTAACATTAGATTATACAGGTTCAATTAGCAGTAGCACGTCTATTCGAAATATGCTAAAAACAGGTAATACTGCTAATCTTAAAGATGCTCTTACTCCTAGTTCTTATACTATTTTAAAAGAAGAAATAAATAAAGGTCATTTTGTTAGAGATTTTTCGAAGTTCGAAAAAATTGCTCTATATAATTTACGTTTAATGAGCCTAGAAAAAATAAAAAAACTTCCTGATGTTTCTGAAGGACTAGAACATTTAATTAAAAAGGCTGCTCTTTCTTGTAATACAGTAGATGATTTTGTTAATATTGTTTGTTCTAAAAGATATACTAAAACTAGAATTAGAAGAATTCTTTTGTATGCTCTTTTAGGAATTTCTAAAAAGGATATTGATATTTCTAAAAAGGTTGTTCCCTATGTTAGGGTTCTAGGTTTTAATGATAAAGGTAAAAATTTGGTAAGTAAGATTAAACATAAAAATCCAAGTGCTAAAATTGTTACTTCTGTTAAGAAATTTGTTGATAGTAATGGAAATAAGAATTTGCAGGTTTTGATGAATAAGGATATTTTTGCTACTAATGTTTATACTTTGGGTTTTGAAAGTGATTCTTGGGGAAATTTGGATTTTAGTAAGAAAATTGTTGTAAAATAAAAAATCGGTATAATAACTAATACCGATTTTTTATTTTAGTCTACAATTTCAAAATCCACCTGTCTAAGCTCCTTACTTGCATCCTTAACTCTAATTTTAACAATATCACCAATCTTAAAAGTTTTTTTACTATTTTCCCCAACTAAAATCTTTCTATCTTGGTCATAAATAAAATACTCATTTCCCATATCTCTAAAGCCAACTAAGCCCTCAACAGTATTTTCCAATTCAACAAACATACCAAAAGATGTAATGCTAGATACAACACCTTCATATTCTTCTCCAATATGTTTTTCCATAAATTCTGCTTTCTTAATTTTATCTGCTTCTCTTTCTGTTTTAGTTGCAATTTTCTCCCTTTCCGAAGAATTAATTGCTGCTTGATTTGCAAGTACTTTATACTTTTCTATGAAGTCATTATCCACATCATATCCACAATCTAGGTAATGTGAAATAACTCTGTGTATAAATAAATCTGGATATCTTCTAATAGGTGATGTAAAGTGGCAATAATATTTGCTTGCAATACCAAAATGTCCCATATTTTCATCACTATATCTTGCAAGTTTTAAAGTTCTAAGTAATAAATTTGATACAACTCTTTCTTCTTCTTTTCCTTTTACCTCATCTAAAACCATTGCAAATGCTTTTGAATGAATTTTGTCTTTGTTCGCTTTTATTTTTAAATTCATATTATATAAAAATTTATTAGCTTCTTTTATTTTATCAATATCTGGCTCTTCGTGTATTCTGTATATAAAAGGTGCATTTAACCAATAAAATTTTTCAGCTATTGTTTCATTTGCTGTAAGCATAAATTGCTCTATTATTTCATTTGAAAAATGTGTTTCATATTTATGAACATCAATTGCCCATCCGTCTTGATCTAACTCGATTTTACTTTCTGGTAAATCTAAATTAATATATCCTTTTTCTAGTCTTCTTGCCTTTATAATATTTGCAAGCTCTGCCATTAATTCAAATTCTGGAATATATTTTTCATATCTTTTTAAAACTTTTTCATCAGATTTGTCCAATATTTTTTGAACATCGTTATAGTTCATTCTTTCTGTAACTCTTATTAATCCTTTATATACCTTAGAATCCACTACTTCTCCTTTATTGTTTATAACCATTGAACAACTTAATGTAAACCTATCTTCATTCATATTAAGACTGCAAATTCCATTTGATAGTTCTCTTGGAAGCATAGGTATAACTCTTCCTAACATATAAATGCTTGTTCCTCTTAAATATGCTTCTTTATCTAAAAGAGAATCTGGCTTTACATATTCACTCACATCTGCTATATGAACTTCTAACAAATAATTTCCATCTTGCAATTTTTCTACTCTAACTGCATCATCTAAGTCCTTGGCATCTTCTCCATCTATTGTAAAAATTTCTTTATCTCTTAAATCCACTCTGTCATTTATTTTATTTTTATCTATTTTGTCGCCTTTACTTTTGGCTTCATTTACAACTTCCTCTGGAAAAACTGATGGTAAACCATATTCTTTTATTAAGGATAACATATCAACTCCTGCTTCATTTGGTCTACCTAAAACTTCTAAAACTTTTCCTTCTGCGTGTTTATTTCCTTCAGGATATTTTGTAATTTCCACTAAAACTTTGTGTCCATTTCTTGCTTTTCCCATATTTGATTTAGATATAAATATATCTGTTCCGAAACTCTTGTCATCTGGAACTACAAAGCCAAAATTTTTATTAAATTCAAATGTTCCAACAACTGTATTTTTAGCGTGTTCTACTATTTTTATAACTTTTCCTTCTTGGCTTTTATTTTTATTTCCTTCATCTATAATTTTAATTATTACTTTATCTCCATTAAATGCTTTATTTGAGTTTTGTTTTGAAATATATATTTCATCTTCTTCTCCATCTATTTTTACAAATCCAAATCCTTTGCTATTTCTTCTATATATTCCCTCTAAAATCTTCTCATCATTTATTCTATATCTATTTTTTCTGTTTTTTACTATTTTTAGGTTTGATTCTAATTTATTTAATACTTCTATTAATTCATTATATCTGTCTTTTGAAATATTTAAGACCATTGCCATTTCTTTTGCTTTCATTGGCACATAATCTTCATCTTTCATAAAGTTTAAAATCATCTCTTCTTTTTCATTCATAAAATTTCTCCATTTCTTGTGTTTATTGTTACACTATTTATGATTTTTATTTATTTTACTACATTTTTTTGCAAAAATAAACAATTTTCTTTGATTTTGTGTTATACTAAGTATTATTATATAAAAAGGTGGTATTCATATGGATTTATTAAAGAAAAAAATATTAGAAGAAGGAATTGCTTTAAATGAAAATATTTTAAAAGTTGATAGTTTTTTGAACCATCAAGTTGATACAAATTTAATGACTGAAATCGGAAAATGTTTTGCTAATTATTTTAAAGATAAAAATATCACAAAAGTTGTAACTATAGAAAGTTCAGGGATTGCTCCTGCTTTTGCAACTGCAAATATTTTGAATGTTCCTATGGTTATTTTTAAGAAACAACATTCAAGTATTTTAAATAGAGATGTTTATGAAACAACTGTCCATTCTTATACTAAGAATTCTGATTATATTTTAACTGCTTCTAAAAATTTTTTACATGAAAATGACAATATTTTAATTATTGATGATTTTTTGGCTAATGGCGAAGCTGTTTTAGGTACTTCTAGAATTTTGAGTATGGCTAATTGTAATGTTAAAGGCGTTGGAATTGTTATTGAGAAGGCTTTTCAGCCTGGGCATGATAAATTAGTTAATAGCGGATTTGATGTTTATTCTTTGGCTAGAGTTAGTAAATTGGGGAAAAATTTAATTGAGTTTGTAAATTAAAACCAAAGAAACCACTGCTAAGTGGTTTCTTTCTTTAGCTATTTGGTAGGTGTGCCAAATCCTACATCTCTTTTGACCTATTTATTAGTAGGTGTGTGGAGGGCACAATTGTCCACTTCAAATAACCCTTCTTATTGTATGTTAATTATATCACTTTAATTCAGTTTTGTCTAGAAATTTTTAAATATTATATTTCCTCTATTTTTGATTGTTTGTTTCCATGTTCTTTCATTTAGCTTCATCAATGTCAAGATTTAGTTTTTAGGATGTTCTTTATCTTCTGCTATAGCAATTTTTATTACAACTCTTCCATTTTTTTCAATCTCATTTATTCTTTTTAATAATATAATAGTATCCTCATTTCTATTATCACTTAATATTAAATCTGGACTCTCTATAATATTTTTTAGATAAGGTTTTAACTCCATATATTCGTCAAAATGTTTTATTAATATATGTTCATTCAATCTTTCATCCGTTAATATCACTTCACTAGTTATTGCCTTTTCTCTGTATTCTCCTATATTTTCCAAATTAAGTTCTCCAATATACTGCACTTAACATACCTCATTTATTTATATTTTACCCAAACAATCCGCGTTTCTTCACAGGTGGTTGCTCATTCATAGTTTTAGCAAGTTCAACCATAAGTTCTCTTTGCTCCTTAGTAAGTCTTCTAGGCGTTTGAACAACAACTCTAAAAATAAAATTACCTTGAGCAGTAGAATTTAAGCTCTTAAATCCTTTAGCGCGAATAGTAAATTGAGTACCTGTTTGAGTACCATCAGGCATTCTATAAACTTCTTTAGTTCCATCTACCATTGGAATTTCAAGTTCTGCACCTAATGTTGCTTGTGTAATTGTAACAGGAATATCGCAATATACATTATTTCCATCTCTCTTATAAATACTACTTTTTCTAACTCTAACAGTTATGTATAAATCTCCAGCAGGTCCTCCTTTTGTTCCTGGATTTCCTTGACCTCTTAATACTACTGTTTGGTTATCATTTATTCCTGCCGGAATTTTAACTTTAACTTTTGGTGATTTTCTAACTGTTCCCTTTCCATGACAATTTTCACAAGGTTCTTTTATAATTTCGCCTGTTCCCCTACATTCTGAACAAGGTCTTGTAGTTTGAACTCTTCCTAATATTGTATTTTGGAAACTTGTTACATTACCTGTTCCATTACATGTTGGACATTTTATTGGACTTGTTCCTTTTTTGGCTCCTGTTCCATTACATTCTGTACAAGTCTCTTGTCTATTAACAATAATTTCCTTTTCTGTTCCTAAGAAAGACTCCTCAAAAGTTATTTCTATGCTTATATTTAAGTCCTCACCTTTTCGTGGTCCATTATTTCTTCTTGAATTTGTTCTTTGACCTCCAAATCCACCACCAAAGAATGATGAGAATATATCTCCCAAGTCTCCAAAATCGCCAAAATCTGATGATGTATATGAATAATATCCATTTCCACCACCAAATGGTCCTCCTGCTCCAAATCCTGCACCACTTGGATCTGCTGTTCCAAATTGGTCATACATTTTTCTTTTTTGTGGATTTGATAATACCTCATAAGCCTCATTTACTTCTTTAAATTTAGCTTCTGCTGCCTCTTTATTATCTGGATTTGCATCTGGATGATATTTTTTTGCCATCTTTCTATATGCTTTTTTTAGTTCGTCATCTGTTGCCGTTTTGCTTACGCCTAGTATTTCATAATAATCCTTTTTCTCTGCCACCTTTTTCACCTCCAACTAATTTTTCGTCCTTTATCAAAGTTTGAGGTTGGACATTTTTGTTTCCAACCTCTTTTAACTTCTTTACAATTATTTATTGTCATCTTCTACTTTATAATCAGCATCATATACATTTCCATTATCATTTGCTTCATTTCCAGCATTTGGGTCTACACCTTCTGCTCCTTCTGCTCCTGCATTTGGATTTGCATTTTTATATAGTTGTTCACTCATTTCATAGAATACTTTTGTTAATTTTTCTGTTGCTTCTTTAATTGCTTCAGTATCGTTTGATTCTAAGGCTTTTTTAGTTGCTTCAATTTCATTTTCAATTTTAGCTTTTTCCTCTCCACTAACCTTGTCTCCAAGTTCATTTAGAGTTTTTTCACTATTATATACTAAGCTTTCTGCATTGTTTTTAACTTCAATTTCGTCTTTTCTCTTTTTGTCTTCTTCAGCATGTGCTTCTGCATCTTTAACAGCTTTTTCGATATCTTCGTCTGTTAAGTTTGTTGATGCTGTAATTGCAACATTTTGACTGTTTCCTGTAGCCATATCTTTTGCTGATACGTGAACTATACCATTTGCATCTATATCAAATGTAACTTCTATTTGTGGTACTCCTCTTGGTGCTGCTGGAATTCCTGTTAATTGGAATCTTCCTAATGTTTTGTTATATGCTGCCATTTCACGTTCACCTTGTAATACGTGAACTTCAACTGATGTTTGACCATCTGCTGCTGTTGAGAATATTTGTGATTTTTTAGTTGGTATTGTTGTATTTCTTTCGATTAATTTTGTAAATACTCCACCATAAGTTTCAATTCCTAGTGATAGAGGTGTTACATCTAGTAATACTAAGTCTTTAACATCTCCAGATAATACACCACCTTGAATAGCTGCACCAATTGCAACACATTCATCTGGGTTTATACCTTTATCTGCATCTTTTCCAGTTATTTTCTTAACTGCTTCTTGAACTGCTGGAACTCTTGTAGATCCACCAACTAATAATACTTTGTGGATATCTGCCGCTGTTAATCCAGCATCTTTAAGTGCTTGGTTAACTGGTCCTGCAGTTGCATCTACTAAGTCTTTTATTAATTCTTCAAATTTTGATCTTGTAAGTGTTACATCTAAGTGTTTTGGTCCTGTTGAATCAGCTGTGATAAATGGTAAATTGATATTTGTTTGTCCAACACCTGATAAGTCTTTTTTAGCTTTTTCAGCAGCTTCTTTTAATCTTTGCATTGCCATTTTATCTGTACTTAGGTCGATTCCATCAGATTTTTTGAATTCTGATACTAGGTAATCTATAATTTTTTGGTCGAAGTCGTCTCCTCCTAAGTGTGTGTTACCATTTGTTGCTAAAACTTCGAATACTCCATCACCAATATCTAGGATTGAAACATCGAATGTTCCTCCACCTAAGTCATATATTAATATTTTTTGGTCTTGTTCTTTATCCATTCCATAAGCTAATGCTGCTGCTGTTGGTTCATTTATAATTCTTAGAACTTCTAGTCCTGCTATTTTTCCCGCATCTTTTGTAGCTTGTCTTTGGCTATCGCTAAAGTATGCTGGAACTGTTATAACAGCTTGTGTTACTTTTTGTCCTAAATAGTTTTCTGCATCTGTTTTTAATTTTTGTAGTATCATTGCTGATATTTCTTGCGGAGAGAATGTATCTCCTTCTATTTTTACTTTTTCACTTGTTCCCATTTTTCTTTTTATTGATATTACTGTGTTGTCTGGGTTTGTAACAGCTTGACGTTTTGCAATTTGTCCAACTAGTCTTTCACCATTTTTTGAAAATGCAACTACTGATGGAGTTGTTCTATCTCCTTCTGCATTTGGTATTACTACTGGTTCTCCTCCTTCCATAACTGCTACACATGAGTTTGTTGTTCCTAAGTCAATTCCTATAATTTTTCCCATTATAATCTTCCTCCCTTTATATTTATTAATTATTAACTACCACCATTGAATGTCTTAATACCTTGCTTCCTAATTTGTATCCTTTTCTGTATTCTTGTACTATTTCTTGGCTTTGTTTACTTTCGTCTTGTACACTTCCTACAGCATCATGTAAACTTGGATCAAATATTTGTCCATCTGTTGGTATTTCTTCGACATTGTGTTTATTTAAAAATTCTTTGAATTGTTTTTCTACAAGTTGAACTCCTTGTTTGTATTGTTCATCTTTACTTTCTGCTTTTACCGCATTTTCTAAGTTGTCTATTGCAGGTAACATTCCTGTTATTATATCCCCTAAAACAGAATTATATAAGCTTTCTCTTTCTTTTTGACTTCTTTTTTTGAAGTTTTCAAATTCTGCTAGGACTCTTTTATATCTATCATTTAATTCATCGTATTCTTCATTTGAATGTAATACTTTTTCTTGATTTTCTTTTACCTCTATATTTTCTACTTCTTCAGTATTTTCTTTTTCTGCCACTTTTATCCCTTCTTTCTTTTTTAGTGTTATTTTAGCACTCAAAAGTAAAGTTTGCTAAATTCTTGTATATAATATACTTTTTTTTAGCAGTTGTCAAGTATTTTTGCTAATTTTTATTTAAAATTGTAATGACCATAACTTTACAAGTACAATTCGCTTTCCCAACATTATTGATTTTTCATCCATTTTATGGTATTATGTTGAGTAGGAAATAAATAAGGAGGATTAATCTAATGAACAAAAACAATGAATTAGATATTAAATTAGACCCTATTGAAAAAACTGATGAATTCAAAAAAATTGAAAAAGAACTTAATGAAAAAATTGAACTTTTTCTAAATACTCAACATATTTCCAAGGGAACTTTGGGTTATTGTCATGCATATTGGGAAACAAAAAAAATGCTTTTACAAAAATACTATAATATTGACTGGAAAACACCTGCTGAACTTAACCCAGAAATTAATTTTGATTAAAAGAAGGTGACAAAATGAATATTTCAGAAAATATTAATAATAAAAAATTAGTTGAAATTGCAAAAATATTAACCATACATTACTTTAAAAATGAACATTCTAATTATCCTAATATTGATGCAGAAATCCACAGAATTGATAATCTGGCTAATAATATTAACTTTAAAGTTAAAGAAAAAAATAACTTTCAATCAACTAATGCAGAACATTCCGCCGAAAATAATTTAATTACTTATTATATTGACAAAGACAAAGATTACTCACTTCTAGATTCATTATATAGTACAATTCCAACAATTATTCATGAATTATTACACGAAGTTAGCTCAGAACACAATGGCTATCGTTTTATAGAAGAAGGTATGGTTACATATTTAACTGCAAAAATCGTTAGATACGCCATTTCTAATCCTATAGAAATTGAAGGTGTTGATGTAATAAAATTTTATGAAGTATTAAAAAAATATGATTTAACAAATGGCTATACTTATCCTTGTGAATTTGTTTCAAATCTTAATATAATTATGTCTTCATATAATATAGATGCACAATGTGAATACCTTTTTCATAGAAATGGAATTCAAACATTAATCAAATCTGCTGAAACAATTTCACCTGATTTTGCTAAAATATTATCAAATCAAAAAAACAAACATCCAATATTTTCGCAAAATTTTCAACACGAATATAATTATTTTTTTAAAACATATACTCAACTTGATTTCAATTACAATTTTGACCAATTAACTGATACAGATATTCAAATGAATCAAATATTGATGAATGTACTTATAACTAGTGGTCAAATAAGAAAATACCCCACTCTTATGAAAAGATGCCCAAACTTGTTGGAACCTAATTTGAGAGAAAAACTCTTATATATAGATTCAGATAAAGTATCTATTCAATCTGATGATGAAACTATGAAAAAATTAAAAGAATCTTTAGATTCAATAAAATATGATTATAAACTTTATGACTCTGTACCTCAAACCGGTAAACAATTTAAAGATTTGTTTTCACTTTATAACAAAGTTGCTGGTAAATACTCCGCTCTTACTTTAAGGGATTTTCTCCCTATAGTGATTACATTTGACCTTGCACAAAAAAACAAAAATATTAACGATACATATTCTGCTGCAACTGACTACTATATGTTAATTGGTCCTAGTAGAGCTGAGCATAGAATACTTGCTAATAAAATATATTCTTATTTTGATTATATAAGTGATTTATGCCATAATGGTAAAACTATTACTGATATATTAAACAGTTATGTTTATAAATCATGCTGTTTCCAAAGAGATTATTCGCAACAAAATATTCCTTCTGCAGAAAATCTTTGGTCCTATATTGATGAGATTGGAAACCTTACAAAAAAATATTTTGATGAAGAAGCTATTATATTATATGATACCTTTTACCAACTTGCAGATACTGTTTCTATAAAATATTTTTATCAAAAAAAATTATATAATCAAGAAGATTATTCTATTTTTATACAAAAAATGGAAAATATTTTTAGAAAATGTGCTTACCCAAAGTATATGTATGCATCAGGATATACTCCTGATTTTATATACATAAAAAATTTATCTGAAGAAATAGATATAAATGCAGACTATTTTACGGATCAAATTATTACTTTGTTAAATATAATAGATAAAAACAATTTGCATCTAGGAGATGGCCAGAATTATCAAGCAAAAGGAGACCAATTAGATAATTTAGGATTAAAAATAAATCTAGCTTATAAACAGCTAAAAAAGAAACCAGATTCTAAAGAATTTAAAGATTTTTCCTCTCTTTTAAAATCACTTTGCCTTGAAAAAGACACATTGGTTACATTAATGACTGTTCCTGATGAAGAGCTTGGTGAATTAGTTTATTATAATAATGAATTTATTATACAAACATTAACAGATTTATTTGGTAAAGAAACTTTAGAAAAATCTAAAACTTTCTCTTCAGATGAATTCGGTGAAAGAGATTAATTAATAAAAATAGTTCTCTTGCTTAATTCAAGCAAAAGAACTATTTTTTCTTTATTTTTCCTCATTTAATTTCTTACTAATATACTTCATAACCGAAATAACCTTAGAATAATCCATTCTCTTAGGACCTATAATACCAATAGTACCCATATCTTTATTACCAATCTTATGTTTAAAAGTAACAACACTAAAATCCTTAAGTTGTTCTTTCTCATCTTCGCCACCAATATAAACATTAATATCCTCGGCAAAGCCAGAATTAAGCATATCTGCAATAAGTTCTTTTTCATCTAGAATATTCATAAAATTCTTAGCAACTTGAAGAGAATTAAATTCTGGCAAATCTAATTCCTTTCTAGCACCTTGAAGATGGATTTCATTTTCCTCAAATAGAACCTTTTTAATTTGAGTAATTATAGGTTTAATTACCCCAACCATTCCTTTCATCTCATTATATAAATATTCTTCTAAAGGTTGGTTTATAGTCTCAATTGGTTTACCTTTAAGTTTATTATTAAACATATAATTTATAGTTTCAACTTGTTTTTCATTAACATCCTCATCAAATTTTATAATAGTTTCTTTAACCATTCCTGTATCTGTCATAATAACTGCTAAAATCATTCTTGAACCTAATAAAACAAATTTTATTTCTTTAATTATTTGTTCATCTGTTTTAGGACCTATTGTAACAGTAGTATAATGAGTTATTTCTGAAATAGTATTTGCTGTTATTTTAGTTAAATCTTCAATTTCATTAACTTTTGTTTCTAGTTTATCACTTATATATTTAACTTCTTCTAAGCTTATGTTGTCATCTTTAAGTAATTCGTCAACATAGTATCTGTAACCTTTTGCTGATGGTACTCTTCCACTAGATGTATGCATTTTGTCAAGTAAGCCTTTTTTCTCAAGGTCTGCCATTTCATTTCTTATTGTTGCACTACTACATTCTAAGCCATATTTACTTATTAAAGCATTTGAGCTTACTGGCTCTGCAGTGTTAATATATTCTTCAACTATTGCTTGCAAAACCTTTTTCTTTCTATCATCTAGCATTTTTATTCCCCTCTTTTCTATTTAATCTCATTTAAATTAATATTTTTTATTATGATATTTGAAAAATCATCATCTTCTTCCTCAAACTGCAACTTATTTATTTGTTTTGTTTTTTCTTCATTTATAGTTATTTCTGATAAATCAACTAGAATTTTATTTGATAAATTCATACCTAATGGTAATGTCATATTTTTATTATCAAAAAAGATTATGTTTGTAAATGCTATATTGTTTGTACCTTTTGGTAGCTTAATTTTATATAAGTATAAATTATCTACATTTTTCTCTTCTTTTAGGAACTCATTTAATTCTTTTTCAGAATCAAGTGAAACCGCTTCAAATGTATTAAATTCTAGTTCTTCTGAACTTGCTTTATATACATACATATCTTCTGATAACTGATTTTTCTTTATCGCACTTTTTATATCTTTTATTACTCTTTCTAAACTTCTTTTTAGCTCAATTCCTCTTGTTTCTTTTTTAACTCCAAGAATTTCAACTCTATCACGTGGTTGTTCTCTATGAGTTTTATTACCTATTGTTCTTTCTTTATTATTTGTTTGTCTAATCCTTCCAAAGATATTAAAAATATCATCATCATCTGTTTCTATGTCATCACCTTTTGCTCTAGCTAATTTTATCTTTTTTAGCTTTTCTGAAATTTCTTTATTTTCAGCTATTTTTAAGTTCATTCTGTTTAAAAGTGGTAAGACGTCTGTTGATGCAATATAGCTACTGTCTAATTCCGAATCTGTAAGTTTATTTCTTTGTGCTTTATCTGCTTCTATCCCAAAGTCCTCAAAATCATCTTCGTAATTAAATACTTTTTCTAGTTTTTTTACATTAAATTCTTCTTCTTCACCCTCATCTAATGTTGCAACAGCATCTTTGTTTGAGTATTTCCAGAATTCGAATATGCTTTTTTTATGTTTGTTTATTTCCTCTATATAACTGCTTGCATTTTCGATCTTCTTTTTTAAATTTTTATTTTTTAATTTAAGAGCATTTATATCCATTACTACCTTATTGGCCTCGTCTTCTTTTGCTTCAAGCTCCTTAAAACTTTGCTCTAATTCATATAAAGTATAATTTTTTTGCTCCATTTTAAATTTTTCTGGCTTATTTTTAGTTTTTCTTTCTACTTGCTCTTCTTTTTTGCTCTTTGCTTTTACAATTTTATTTGATGTTCCTTTTTTCCCACCAAATTTGAAGAAATATTTTACTTTTCCAAAGAAGGTTTTTTTACACTCTAAAAAAGTCGTTATTTGTTTTTCTTTTGCCATATATTCGTCTTCTAGAGCTTTTGATTCTTTTTTTAATACATCTAATTTAGCTTTAAGTTCATCTAAATCATCTGTCACCTTGTTTTTTAAGCTAACAGATTTTAAATATTGTTGCATTATAAATTCTGGTAAAACTCTATATCTTATATTTGAATTATCTAAGTAGAATTCCAAACTTCCTTCCTCATTTATATTTGTTTCAAATTTATAATAACGAGGAAGTTCAGTTTGTAAAATGAATAATGCTTTTACTAGTTTATAGAATTTTGCAGCTTCTTTTGGGTTATCTAATTTTACTTTATACAAAGTTTTTATTTTATCAAAAAGTTCAGTCTCACCAACGATGTTTAAACTTACTTCCTCTTTTTTGTTCCAAACTTCATATATTGTAGGATAGTCTTTTGTAAATAGCCATAGATAATTTTCTAAATCTTTTATTTCTTCTTTTTTTAGAATTTCGCCTTCATAATCTACTAAACTTATAGGTACAAATATCTTTTCATTTTTCTTGTTTTCTATTTTCTTTTTTAGAACATAGAAAAATGTAGAATAGTCTGTATCTTCTATTGGTACTATCATAAAATATTTATTAGATATTTCTGAGTAATATATTTGCCATAAATAATTTCCTGTAAACTTTACCTTAAAAGGAATTTCTTTTGAAAGCATTTTTTGTTCTTCTTCTATTTCTTCAATTTGAGGAATACTTACCTTATTTATCATATTTAAAAATTCAGTAAAATTCATCAAATTTTCCTCATTTTTAGAATCTAAATAAAAACATAATGGCATTGCTTTTTCATACTTTTCTTTTATTGTGTTAATTCTATTTGTTGGTGAAAGTAGAATTTCAATATCATTTACATTTATAAATCTATATTGCTTATATTTTTTTTCATCATATCCTCTTAAAGTTCTAAAATTTATGTCAGAATATTCTTTTAATGATTTTGGTACCTTGTCTAAATCTAGTCCTATATATTCTAGCTTTTCTTTTACTTTAGAATCTAGCTCGTTCTTTTTCTTTCTAGGCAATTTACTACACCCTCTCTTTTAAGTCTTTTAATTTTTCATTTTACTTTTTATAAATTCAATTTCTTCTTCTGCATTTAGTCTCATAAATAAAGGTTCACCTTTTTCAATTACTTTTGTATCTTCTATTTTTTCATAATTATCAAGGCTTTCCCAAGTTTTTAATTCTGGATTTGTTATGCCTAGTTGATTAAACATTTTTTCTGATGTAGATTCCATAAATGGACTAATTAAAATTGCTATTCTTCTTAAATTTTCAATTAAGTGATATATACAAGCTTCAAGTTTTTCCTTGTTTTCTTCTTTTGCTAATACCCAAGGTGATGTTTCATCTATATATTTATTTGTTCTTGAAACTAAACTCCATATTTCCTGAAGTGAATTTGCTATTTCGAATTCTTCAAATGTTTTTTCGAATTTTGATGTTACATTTTTTGCAAATTCTTCTAATTCTTTATCTACATCATTTTTGCATCCATTATATTTTGGAACAATTCCCCCAAAATATTTGTTACACATTGCAATTGTTCTATTTAATAAATTTCCTAAATCATTTGATAAGTCGAAATTGTATCTTTCTACAAATTCTTCTGGAGAAAATACTCCATCTGTTGAAACTGGCATTTCTCTAAGTAGGAAATAACGTGTTGCATCTAATCCATATCTATCAATTAATAATTCTGGATAGATTACATTTCCTTTTGACTTTGACATTTTTCCATCTTTCATCATTATCCAGTTATGTACAAATATTTGCTTTGGAAGTGGTAAATCTAATGCCATTAGGAATATTGGCCAATATATTAAATGGAATCTTGCTATATCTTTTCCAACTATATGTAAATTAGCTGGCCAGAATTTTTTGAATAGTTCATCATTATCTGATTCATATCCAAGTGCTGTTAAATAATTTGTTAGGGCATCTAACCATACATATATTACGTGTTTTGGGTCTTTTAATACTTTTATTCCCCAATCAAAAGTAGTACGAGTTACACATAAATCCTCTAATCCTGGTTTTATAAAGTTGTTTATCATTTCTGTTTTTCTGTAATCTGGCTTTATAAAATCTGGATGTTCTTCATAATATTTTAATAGTCTTGGTGCATATTTTTTCATATTAAAGAAGTAACATTCTTCTTTCATTAATTTTACTTCTCGTCCACAATCTGGGCATTTTCCATCTACTAATTGTGTTTTTGTGAAGTAACTTTCACAAGGTACACAATACCAACCTTCATATTCTCCTTTATAGATATCTCCTTGGTCCATTAATCTATCAAATATTTTTTGTACTACTTTTTCGTGTCTGCCTTCAGTTGTTCTTATAAAGTCATCATAATTTATATCCATTAATTTCCACAATTCTTTTGCTGCTTTTGCTGCTCCATCTACATATTCTTGTGGTTTCATATTTTGTTTTTTGGCTACTTCTTCTATTTTTTGTCCGTGTTCATCTGTTCCTGTAAGTAGGTATGTTTCATATCCTCTTAATTTTTTGTATCTTTTTATTGTGTCTGCTAAAACTGTTGTATAGGCTGTTCCTATATGAAATTTTCCGCTTGGGTAATATATTGGTGTTGTTAAATAATATGTTTTTTCCATAATCTCTCCTGCCTTTCTCCTCAAATATTTTACATTATAATATAATTTTGTAAAAATTTCAATCCTTTTTTCGGATTGGGGACGGTTCTTTTTCGGAAAAAGAACCGTCCCCAATACAAAAAATCAAATTTTCTTTATAAATTTACAAACTACCACACTCATATCATCTTTAATCTTTCCAAAATTATTATCTACTGACTCATTTAAAATAATATCTGCAATCTTTTGTGGATTTGTAACTTCTATATCTTCTAAAAGGTATTTAACCCATAATTCTTTATTTTTATACTCAATATTAGAATCCAAAATTCCATCACTACACATAACAATAATGTCGTTATTTTCAATATCTTTATCAAAAACATCTGTACTTGCACTTTTTACTATTCCTGCAGGTAATGTAAGTGATTTTATTATTTGAATTTTTCTATTATTTTTTATATATGTAGGACAAGCCCCATTTTTTATAAATTCTATATTTCCTTTGTATAAATCTACTATTGCAATATCTAATGTTGCAAAAACATCATCTGCTACATTTAGTAAATTTGAATTTATTAAATCTACTGATGTGTTTCTTTCAAATCCAGAATTTAATAGTCTCTTAAGCATTGATGTAACAATTTGACTGCTTTTTCTTGCTTCTGGCCCTGAGCCCATTCCGTCACTAATTGCTATTAAGTATTTGCCATCTTTTAGCTTTGTTTGTATTATGCTATCACCCGATACTGACATATTATCTTTTATTGCTATACTATGTCCAACATCTAATATGTATTTATCATCTGATATAAATGTATATTTAACTGCATTTTCGCCTTTTATTTCTTTTTCTTCTTGAATTACTACTTTTTCTTCTAATACTTTATTTAATATATTGATAATTATATTTTGAACATCTTCATTTTCGTTTTTCTCAATATAAAGTTCTATTTTATATCTTTCATTTTCTTTTCTATTTATAGCAACATCTTGTACTAGAATTTCTTTTTGTTTTAATAGCAATATTATTTCTTCTTTTTTATCATTAAATAAATCATCTGATGATAATTCTTTTTCCATATTATCTGCTATTTCTGAAATTGCTTTTGATACCCCATTTAGCTGAGTTTCAAAGTTTCTTTTTTCTTCATTTAGTCTTTCTGACCATATAAAATTCATTTTACTTATTCTAAATGCAGAATTTATTGCTTCCATCATTTTTTCTACATCTCTTGATGTTTTTTCATCATTTTTATCAAATCCTACAACATAATTATTGTTTCTTGCTAAAATTCTTAGTAAATCACTTTCTTTTATGAATTGTTTTTCCATAAGTTCTTTAAATATATCGTCTACTATTTTTCCGTCCACATCTTCTATTGTGTCATATAAAATATTGGTTTCCATATATTCTATATTATTTAGTAATTCTGTTATAAATTTTTGTTTATTTTTCTCTGTGATATCTTCCTCTGTAACTGCTGTTGCCGCAACATTTTTGTAGGTATCTGCCATTTCTTTTACAACTTTTGATACATTATTTAGTTTGCTTACTGTTTCTTTACTTCTATTTAACCCTCTATTTGTTCCAGCTGGTAAAAATTTGTCTTTTCCTATTATGTTTTCTATATTTAGATTGATATTTTTTGGAACCGCTAAAAGCGCAATTCCTGCAATTAATATTTCCTTAAATAATATTAAATTTTGGACCATTCCATTTGCAACATAAGAAAGCACTACATTTCCCAGTACAAATCCACAAATTACGCCTATTTTTCCAAATTTGTTTAATATTCCTGCGATCATACCTGATATTGCATAAGCTGCAACGACTATTGGCTCATTGTTTGCAATTATTCCAAGAGTTACTCCTATTGTTGCCCCTGCCGTTGTTCCTATTAGAATCCCATTTTTCCATCCTAAGACCAAAACAATAAAAATTGATAATACATTTCTTACTGAAAATCCAAGTATACTAAAATTACCTAAACTACATAATGCAATTGATAATAGCAAACTTGTTCCTAATACTTCTTCTATTGAAAATGCCATTTTTTCATTATAACTTGTAATTACAGTAAGTGAATTTGCAAATATTTTGTAAAAAATTACTGCTACAATTGACATTGATATTGCTGTTAATAAATCATATATTAAAAATTGTGTTATGAATATTTTTACAACACTTACTATTAAGCTTGAAAAAAATATTCTTCTAGATAACATTACTTTTTCATTTCGGCTTGCATCATTATATTTCGGCTCTCTTATGAAAAAGCTCGCAAAGAATATTAATAATGTAACAATTAAACTTATGGTTCCATTTAGCCCCGCTCCAATTCCATTTCCCATTAATGCTAAGCCTATTACTGCAATTATTGGGATTTCATTTGCTATACTTGCTCCTATTATTGCTAAACTAAATGGAGACATATTGTATCCCATATTTACCATTGATACCATAAATGTTACTATATATAAAATTATATACTTTTTTGAAATTACATTGGCTAATATATTTTTTTTGCCGTTTTCTTCTTTTGTTTTTTCTGTTTCAGTTATGTTTTGAAACACTTTTACCACCTCTTCTTTTTTTAATAACATTTTACTACTTGTCCTTTGGTTTTTTTGTCTTTTTTAGTATGCTAGTTAAAAAAAGTTTTCTACATATATTGCCTTTTTTATACTACCTTCCCTTTCTTCTTTCGTTATGTGTTTTTTATTTTATTATAGATTGTCGAAAAATACAATATTTTTTTGTAAAAAATAAAAATATCCTAGAAAGTTTTATTCTTGGATATTTTTTGTTTTGATTTATATATAGTTTTAGGTTATTTCCAAAGGCCTATGCGGAAGCCGATGATGCTACTAGAAGTGGCAAGACTAGTATCTGCTCGAGATTTTGCATAAATACTTTGCACATTGTCAAAATAACTTCCTCCTCTATAAACACAAGGTCTATCATCGTTATAATACTCCAATACAAATTCCCACACATTTCCCGCTATATCAAATATATTCATTAACGAGAAACTTTTGTCTGCTCCAGTTGTTAATAACACACTCTCTGCTATTTCTTTTTTATACGGACATACTGAAAAACTTATTCCATCACTATTTAAATATTTCACATTTGAATTCGTTATATTCCATAAATTTTTATAATAATTTCCAGTTGTTGTACCATCCACTGTTAATTTTGATTTTATATCTAAACTATCATTTTGTTCTGCATATTTTGTTTCAATATATTTTAGAACTAAATCCCATTGTATTCCAAAGATTAAACTGCTTGTACATCTATCATAATTCATTTTTGTTGCTAATGTTTGTGCTTCATCTCTTGTTATATGATTATATGGAAATTTATTTTGTTTTACTACAGCTCTATCACTATCTTCTAACTTCGTATATGCTATTCTAGGTGTATTTTCTTCAATTCCTGCTTCATATCTTCCAATCCAGAATCCTCCGTATGTATATATACTTTTTAACATATTTTGATATAATTCAGAAAAATTTGAATCAGTATCATCATAACCATTATCTTTATAGTCTATTGTATATTCTTTCAAGTCAGATTTTATTTTTGAATATTCTTCATCTGTAAAATTTATTATCCCTAATCCTGCTGTTTTATATATTGTTCCTGTTTTAGGTACTTCTACCCAAACATATTCATTTCCATCTTTATCTTTTATGACTAACCCTTTATTTAAATCTCCTTCTTTATACGAAAATGTACTGTTTGGCAAATAAGGCTCTGTATATTCTGTTGATGGTAAATTTGACGTATATTTATCTATTATTTTTTCATAATTGCTTAATGTTACATTTTCCTCTTTTTGTGCCAATTCTGTTTTCTCTTTAGCCTCGCTTGCTCTCTTCAAAATTCCATTTTCCCCTGTAAGCATACTTATACTAATTCTGAGCTAAAATTAACAAAACAATTATTGTTACAACCAAAGCTATAAGCGTAATTCCACGTTTATTCTTAAAATTCATCTTTTTTTCCTCCGTCATTTAATTTATTCATTTTTCAAATTATTATGCACTTAAAACTGATATCACATCCTGTAGTTTCATTTAACCATATTTTGCACGCATTTTCAATTACTTTTTGTAATGTTATTCATTTGTTAATGTAATGTAATTTTTCTGTAACACTCGTAGTTTAGCTACATATAGAGCTACTTTTGTCGATTTATGTCGAACGATTTTTCTTGACTTTTCAAACTTTCCGCCATATAATTTATAAAGATTTTTTTCAAGCTCGGTTAAATCTAAAAATCAAATTTATTTATGTTTTATAATTATTCGAATATTAAATTTAAAAATTAAAGGACGTGGTAAACTATTAAAAATAGAAAAATAATATTTCAAAACAAAATTCGGAATCTAAACAAAAAAATAAGTTTGAAAAATACCAACATATAAGACAAAGTAATTCTCTTATATGTTGGCATTTTTATAATTATCTTACCTTAAAAGCTCTACCATCATATTTATCAAAGAATTCCTTAATACTTCCATTTACTAATCTACTAAAAGATATACCTGTTTCATCTCTTAATCTAATTAATTCATCAAAAAATTCTTTTCTAAATAATATAGAACGATATATTGAATCTGTCTTATATGGTTTCTTATAAAATTTTATTTTACCTTTATGAAGTAACATTGTCTCTGCACAAATATTTACTAACTTGCTTACAGATGTATCATATATATTGTCACATAAATATTGTAATTTACAATATAAATCTTCATCTATATGTAAACTCCTTGTAACCATTTCATCTTTTCTATATAGTCTTTGTATTGGTTCCATATTGTACCTCCTATTATACAATCATATATTAAAATTATATATAATTATTTCATTGAATTATACTAATTATTTTAGTACTATATTGTATAATTAGTGGTTCATATATATTTTTATTTAAGAAGATTCCTTTTTCAGAAAATATCCTAAAATTTTGCATTTGGACCGTATCATTTTGCAAAAAGAAACGGTCCCAATGCAAAAAGAAACGATCTTTTCGCAAAAAGAACCGTCCCCAATCAAAAAAAAGCACTAAACTTAATTAGTGCTCTTTTATTATTATTCAGTTACTGTTGTATTTTCTTCGTTGCTAGTTTCTTTTTGATTATTTTCAGCATTTTCGTTATTTGTTTCTGCATTTTCTGTATTAGTTGATTCATTTGCTTCTGAATTTGAAGTATTTTCTTCTACATTTTCAGTAGTGTTTTCTTCCTCATCATTTGATTCTTTCTCTTGTGTAGTAGTAGCATTATTATTTGTTCCATTCGAAGTATTATTCGATTTATTCATCCAAACAATTCCTATAATTAATACTATTAAAATTACTACCATTGCTAAAATTTTTAATAATTCAATTTTTGTATCTTTGTCCATTTTCTTTTCCTCTTTCTTTTTATTTTTTACAATTTTAGCATAAAGATTTTCTTTTTACAAGTACTAATTTTATATTTCACAAAATGTTCACATTGATTTTGCATATATCGTCTTAAATATTTCCATTACTATAATTAATGGAATTGTTCCTAAAAATAACATTCCTATATTTTCGATAGGTATTGTTGTGAGTCCAAAAAATCCCGCTGTTTCTGGTATTCTTACAATTATAGTTTGTATACACAAGGTTAATATTATTGAAATTATCAAAAATCTATTATTATTTCCAGATATCTTAAACATTGATATTCTTTCACTTCTACAATTAAAAATTTGAATATTTTCCAAAAAGACCATAAATGTTAACAAATATGACCTTACAAGAGTTATATCTAGATTTTTAATTCTATATAAATACACATAAAAAACAAATTCCAGTACAGACATAATAATCGCAGAAATTGTTATTTCTTTTATCATTAAATTATTAAATATTTTTTGTCTTTTGATTTTTTTATTTAACACATTTTCTTTATCTTCCTCAAATGCAAGTGCATCTCCTTGAATTCCATTTGTTATTAAATTAAGCCATAATAGTTGTATTGCAAGTAATGGAATTGGAAGATTAAATATTATTGAAAGTACAAATAAAATTATTTCTGAAAACCCCGTTGATAACAGCAAATATATGACTTTTCTTATATTGTTATACGCCCTTCTTCCTTCTTCTACTCCTTTTACAATAGTAGAAAAGTTATCGTCTGTTATTATCATATTTCCTGTATCTTTTGCAATATCTGTTCCACTTCCCATCGCAACTCCAATATTTGCGGCCTTTAAAGCTGGAACATCATTTACTCCATCACCAGTAACAGCCACAAATTCATCATCTGCCTTTAAGTTATTTACAATCTCTAATTTTTCCATAGGCGTTACTCTTGAGTATATTTTATTAATACCTAATTTTTTTCCAATTGTTTCTGCTGTATTTTTCTGGTCGCCTGTTATCATAATCGTTTTTATTCCCGCATTTTCACACATTTGTACCGCTTCTTCCACATCTTCTCGTATTGGATCTATAAAGCCTACCAACCCTAAAAAAGTTAATCCTTTTATGTCATTTTCATTATATTCTTTCTTTATTTCTAAACTATTTTCATTAAGTTTTGCAACACCTATTACCCTAAATCCTTCTCCTGCTAGCTGATTATTTTGATATAATATTTTTTGTTTATCAATCTTTTGATTTTCTCCATCAATATTCATATATTCACAAAAATCTAATATTTTTTCTGGTGCTCCTTTTACAGTAACTGTCATTTTATCTTTTTGTTTAAAAAACACTGCTGAATACTTTTGAGCAGGTTCATAGGCTATTCTGTATTCTGCTTTTGGTACATCATTTATAGATGCTTTTAATCCTAATGCTAAAAATGCTGTGTCTATTGCATCTCCTGTATGACTCCATTTATGATTTTCCAATTTTAAAGATGCTTCATTATTTATCATTCCCATTAAGCCTAAAGTCTTAATTTCATTGGCCAAATTTCCCTCATACTTAATTTCACCAACATCATTGTATCCAATTCCTTTAATGTATGCTGTTTTATTTGATGGAAAAATAATTTTTTTGGCAGTTTGTTCATTTGCAGTTAAGGTTCCTGTTTTGTCTGTTGCAATTACTGTACAGCTTCCTAAACTCTCTACCGAATTTAACTTTTTTATTATAACATTTTTTCTTGCCATTTTGTTTGATGCTATTGATAAAACAATAGTCATTGCAATAGTAAGTCCCTCTGGAATGGCTGATATTGTAAGAGCTATAACTGCTGAAAATATTTCCGAAATCGCATAGTTTTTTAAATACAATATTATTGCTAGAACTATAGCTAAAATGATAAAACCTATACTTATTTGTCTAGAAAATTTACTAAGTTTTATTTCCAAAGGAGATTTAGTATCTTCTGTTTGTAGCACATTTTCAGCTACTTTGCCAAATTCTGTATCTTTTCCAACACCAATAACTACACCTTTTCCTCTTCCATTTGTAACAACAGTTCCTGCAAATGCAATATTTAATCTTTCAGCTAATTCCGTATTTTTTGCTAAAACATCTGTCATTTTATTTTTAGGATTAGTTTCTCCGTGTTAAAATAGATTCATCAATACTTAAATTTTTACTTTCAATTAATCTTAAATCTGCTGGAATTTTACTTCCAGATTCTAAATCCACAATATCTCCGAACTACAACTTCTTCTGAGTTTATCTCTATTATATTTCCATCTCTTATTACTCTTGTTTTCATTTTTATCATATCTTGTAGCTTTTCCGCACTTTTCTTTGAATTCCATTCTTGGGTTGTTCCAATAATTGCATTTATTAATATTACAATTAAAATAAATATTGCATCAGCATAACTTTTTATAATAATAGAAAATATTGCTGCAACTATTAAAATTAATATAATTGGGCTTTTAAATTGCTGAAAAAAGCTTTCTATTATACTTTTTTTCTTTCCTTTTGGTATCTCGTTTTTGCCATTTAATAATAACCTTTGTTCTGCTAGTTTTTGAGTAATTCCATCTTTACTTGAATTTGTCATTTTCAAAACTTCTTGAACTGTTTTATCCCACATAATGTTTCCTCTCCATTACATTTTTTTATATTATTTCCAAATTGCTTCTTTTTTATTAATAAATCTAATATTATATTTTGATAAATATTTTTAAACTTTTTGCAAAGTTTTATCAGTAATTTTTCCATTTTATATTATTATCATTGTAGAAAAGTCCCCTAGCTATTTCTAACTAGGGGGATAAATGTAAAAAAAACAAAATTATTTACATTGTATCAATAGAAATCTTTTCTTGATTTCTTACAATATATGTTACATCCGCCCCAACAGCAATGCTTTTGTTTTCAATCTGAAGATTCAGGATTTTTTCATTAAATTTCATTGTCTCATAATCTGGTGCTGTTAATCCTAATTCTTCTTTCATTTTCTTTACACTGCATTCTCTTTGTTGAAGCTGTTTCCACGTAGTATCAAAATCAGGTAATATTAAAACTAGAATAACATTTTTAAAATATTTTCTTAATTCATTTAAACACGTCACTCTCTGCTTAAAATAATATGGTGCGGAGTCAAGTACAGTATATGGCCTTTCTTTACTGTATTTCTTTAACATTTGATACAATAACTCATTCGTTCTCATACAAATGTCATCGTAATCCTTCTCTGACCGCATTTCTTTTTTCCCTGATTTTCTAAATGTATTCCAAAACATTTCATCATTACAAATAATATTTTCCTTTTCGAAATATTTATTTGTAAAAAACGTTTTTCCTCCACCTTGTAACCCTGTCATTGCAATTATAGAGTCTTTTGGAATCCGAATTTTAGTTGCATTATCAATTAATTTCATATTGATACCTCCATAAAATTTTATTTACATAATTATATCATACTTTATATATGTTTTCAATTTATTTAAAATTTAAGAAACAAAAAACGACAAATTTCATACTATATATTAAGCAATTAATTGCTAAAAAAATATTGGAGGAAAAAATAATGGAAGATAAAAATATTGGAATGGAAATGAATATGCCAAGACCACCACATCCACATTGCCCTTGTTTTGATGTAAATGGTTTAATAGCTAATGGAAAACAATTCGATTTAGATATTACTTTACCAGAAGATGCAAGAGATGTAGTTTTTGGAACTATAAAAAATGTATTTAAAGAGCCTATTAAAGATGCTGTAGTAAAATTAATTGAAATAGATTTTGGAAAAGATGGAAGAAAAAAGAGAATTCCTGTATCTCATACTTTTACAGATGAATATGGTGAATTCGTTTTCGGACCTCTTTGCCCTGGAAAAAAATATGCAATTGACATTTGGGTAAATGATGTACGTCATTATAATATGGAATTTAAAGGACATCACGAAGGTAAATGCTTAAAAGGTAGACCTGGTGAAAAATGTGAATGCGAAATAGATGAAAAACCTTGCAGAGGTTAAAAAATAAAAGCTCAAATTAAAAAAGTCTAAAAATGGGAAGTTTTCCCTTTTTAGACTTTTTTTTATTTGCGCTTTTTGTTTTATTGTTTTAATCTTAAATATCCTAATTCTTCCCAGAAGTTATATGCTAAGTTTAATCTTAACAATACCTTTGGTTTTGCACCTGCCCTGTTTTTATCAACAACACAAGCATAGTATCTAACATCTGGATCATCAAATTTTTGTAAATTTTTATATGGTGCTCCAACTTCTTGGTTTGAATATTCATAATCAACTATATGATCATTATTAATTTGTTTTACTAAACATAATGTGTCTAACACTTCTTTTACAGTTTTACTTACTGCTAAATCATTTACTGTTAGATTTATTGGTGTTGTTGCATTTTCATTTAACTGTATAGTTGAACCTATAAATAAACTGAAATTTTGTGCTAAATTTGATAACATTGTAGCTGTTTTTTTAATTTCTTCGCCGTTTCCTATATTTTCTGTATCTGTCTTTAATGTATCATAAAACATATAGTGGATTTCTTCTTTATAGTAATAATTCATTATTATTTTTTGTAATTCATCATTTGTATGGTTGGTGATATTTACAAAATATATTGAATTTTCTGTTTGTTCTTTTACCCAATCCATTGCTCTTAATGTCATTCTAAATTCTTCAGAAATATTTTTTAATCTCTCTACAAATTCTTCTTGTGTTTCATTTCTTTTTTTTATTACATATCCATTTTCATCCACATTTATATTTTCTAAATTGTCTGGTCTAAACTTAAACTCTAGTAGTTCTCCTTCTGATTTATGAAGTTTTTGTCCGTGTAATTTTTGGTATGCTTCATTATTTAGAATTGTTGTAATTAAACATAATTTCATTTTTTCTTCTGACATTTCGTTTGAGATAACAAGCACTTTCTTTTTATGTATGAAAGCTACATATGCTGCTATATTTATTGTAAACCTACTTTTACCTGCATTTGATGGCATTGCAAAAGCCATTGTTTCTCCTCGCCTTATTCCTTTGAACACACTTGATATTATTCTAAATGGAAATTCTAGTCCGTTTGTTAAATTGTTGTTTCCTTGTACAAAGAAGTCTGTTAGTTCATCACTTAATACTGATTGCTTAAATTTATCTGTTACCATAACCTGATTTACAGCACTTTTAACCTCTTCCTCAGACATTTGATCATATAGTTTATAATCAGTTATTTTTACAATTCCATTTTGTATACTTTTTATTGGCATTGATGTATAATTTTTTCTTAATATAAATAATTTTTTTATTTCTACATATATCTTTTCCATATTAAGTTTTTCGCACTTATACTCATATTCATATTTTAAGCATTCTTTTGTGTGATTTATTTCATAATTGTTTTTACCAAAGTTATATCCACTTTTTGCAATATATGGTGTATATGCTTCACCTTCTGTGAATACTATTCCTTTATATATTTCTAGAAATATTTTATTATCAAAATAACATTCATCATTTAATATATAATATTTTGCCATTAATTTTGGGTCATTTAGAAGCATTCCTATAAAGTCTTTTTCTAAGGCATAGTTTCTTAATTTTTCCGGATATAGGCTTTCCTCTGCTTCTTTTTTTGTTTCTGTTATAATTTTATCAGGATCAAGTTCTTCTATTTCTGTAGGTTTTATTTCTACTTGTTCATCTTCCTTTTCATCTAAAAACCTTCTTACTTTTTCTAGAGCCATTCTGTATTCTTGATTTTTTATGTTTTCATTTACGTCATTTATAAAGTCTTGATTTTTAATTTTTATTGGTATTATTTGTAATAATTCTTCAAGTTCTCTTTTTGCTTTTTCCTCACCATACTCTCTCATTTTTAACACATTCCTTTCATTTGTCACTATACAATTCCAATTTATTATACCATAGAACATATAAATTTACAATATAAAGTACTTTTCTCTCTATATAATAAAGGTTTAATTCTTTTCAATCTCTAAATATGGTAAAATCTCGTTAAAAATCTGCCCTCCAACAGGAGCTGCCACTCCACCACCTTGATGTCCTCCTTCTCCAGTTGGATTATAAAGTGTAACTAAAACCACAACTTGTGGGTCATTAGTAGGTGCAACGCCACAAAAAGATGTAACATATTTTCCCGTATTTACACCATCTTCTGAGGTTCCAGTTTTTCCTCCAATCCTATAACCTTCAACTTTAGCATTTTTTCCTGTACCTTCCGAAACAACAGATTCCATCATACTTAAAACTTTTTCAGAAGTTCCTTTTGAAATAACAGTACCCTTGTTTTCTACTGGCAAATCTGTTCTTTCTCCTGTTTTGGAATCTATCGTTGCCTTTACAATTCTTGGTGTAATTAAATTCCCACCATTTGCAATACTAGAAACTGCTGTTACAAGCTGAATTGGAGTTATCTCAAATCTTTGCCCAAAACTTATAGTTGCAAGCTCTACTGGGCCACATTTATTTTGAGCAATAAATATGCTATTTGCCTCACCTGGAAGCATTACACCTGTTTTGGAAAGTAATCCAAATTTATTTAAGTATTTATAATATGTATCAACTCCCAACTTCTGACCAAGTCCAATAAATACTGGATTACACGAATTCATAAGTCCTTGTCTTAAAGATTCACTTCCATGTGGTCTATAATATCTCCAACACTTAATACGTGCTCCTGCAACTGTAATTGAACCAGTACATACAAATTCTCCGCTCCTATCTATATCTGTTATCCCTTCCTCTAATGCACTTGAGGCCGTTATTAATTTAAACACCGAACCAGGTTCATACGTATCTGAAATTGCTTTATTTCTCCACATTGCCTGTAAATTTTTTGATTTTTCACTTTGCTCCATATTATCCCAATTGCTTTTAAGTTCATCATTATTTATAGTATAGGGTTCATTCAAATTATAAGATGGATATGTAGCCATAGCTAAAATATCACCAGTCTTTGGGTTCATAACAACAATATTTCCACCATCTGTACAACTATTATCAATACAAGCCTCAGCTAAATATTTTTCTACTATAGATTGAATTGTCATATCAATAGATAAAACTATGTCATCACCATTAACAGCTGGAGTATACACCTCTCCATCTGTTCCAATTTCTTCACCTGTTGCATCAGTTACCCTAGAAATAGAACCAGCAGTTCCAGATAAAACCTCATCATATTTAGCCTCAACTCCATCTAGACCTTGGTTATCTCCACCACAAAATCCTATAACTTGTGAAGCCAAATTACTATATGGATAATATCTTTTGCTATCTTCATCAATATTTACACCTGTATCTATATTATTTTCTAACAACCATATTCTTAATTCATCTGCTTTATTTTTTTCTATCTTTTTTACAATTGTTTCAATTGAACTTCTTTTGCTTACCTTTTTTAATACTGTTTCATAATCCAAATCAAATATTTCCGCTAATTTTTTTGCTATTAATTCTTTCTTTTCATTTGGAATATTAGTTGGATTTACACTTACAGTATACGCAGTACTACTTATCGCCAATGTGTATTTTTCTGATGAATCATATATTGTTCCTCTTCTTGGATTAACTGTCCTTTTTTGTACCTGTTGTTCAAATGCAAGCACCTGCAGTTCCTTTCCTTGGATAAATTCTATGTAGCATATTCTAGATAGCAGTAATAATAAAATTAAAAATGTTATGAAAAGTGTGTTTCTCATTTTCTTTTTGTTTTTGAGATTTATTGTTTGCATTATTTTTCTCCTTTTTTTGAAATGGGGACGGTTCCTTTTTCAAAAAGGAACCGTCCCCATTTCGAAATCCTCTTCAATTATATTCTGCCTTCTTTTCATTTATCACAAAAAAGCAACCACCTTATTTTAGATGATTGCTTATTTTCCTAAAATTTTATTTATAATTTTTTTATACCAAGTATCACTTGATTTGTCTAAATCACTTGTAATATCTATATTTTCTGTTGAACCTTCTACATAATCTTTTTTATCTAGTGTTACATATACTTTTTGTCCATTATCAAGTTCTTGCATTCCTAGTTTGTCTTTTGCCGCATTTTTTACATTGCTTAGATTTAGACTGCTTTCAATACTAACCTCTAATTGACCATTTGTTTTTTGAATTGATGCTAGTTTTTCTTTTGAGTTTTGAATTTCATTAAATCTTTCATTTATTAGTGAACTTCTATAACTTATAGTAAGTAATATTAAAAATATTGCTGCAACTAGAGCCACATTTTTATTGTGTTTCTTTTTTTCCATTTTCATTGCTTCTTTTTTTTGTTTTTCATTAATTTTTATTTGTTTTTCAAATTCTTCTTTTGATTTTTTTGTTTTTCTTGGCCCATATTCTGGTTCAAGTTTTCTCGGTGTAGCTCCGTACTCATAACCAAATTTTTCCATAAGTTATTTTAATTCACCTCTTTTCATTTTGTACATTTATCTTTTTTATATTTTCTCAAAAATCCTTAGTTTTGCACTTTTTGACCTTGAATTTTCCTTTTGTTCTTCTTCTGATGCTATAATTGGTTTTCTGGTTATTACTGTTCCTAATTCTTTTGCTCCACATACACAATATGGGATGTCTTTTGGACATGTACACATTCCTTTTGCTCTATTCATTGCTTGCTTTACAGCTCTGTCTTCTAATGAATGGAATGTTATTACACAAAGCCTTCCTCCCTGTTTTAATACATCTATTGAATTTTTTATTGTGTCTTCTAGTGGCTTTATTTCATTATTTACTTCTATTCTTATTGCTTGGAAGGTTCTTTTTGCTGGATGTCCCTCTTTTGGATTTAGTCTTGGAATTGATTTTTCTATTATTTTCACAAGCTCATCTGTTGTTTCAATTTTTTTCTTTCTTCTTTCTATACAGATGTTTCTTGCTATATTTCTAGAAAATCTTTCTTCCCCATATTCATATATTATATTAGCCAAATGCTCTTCTTTATAGTTGTTTACAACTTCCATTGCTGTTAATCTTTGGCTTTTGTCCATTCTCATATCAAGTTCATTTGAACCTAAGTAACTAAATCCACGGTTTCTTTCATCTAATTGATATGACGATACACCTAAATCTAATAAAATTCCGTCAACTTTATTTATTTTTAGGCTTTCTAGTATTTCTTTTATATTGTCGTGATTTCCATGCACATATTTTACATTTTCATATTCTGATAGATTTTGTTTTGCAGCTTGCAGAGCTTCTTCATCTCTATCTATTCCTATTAATATTCCTTTATTTTTATCTAACCTTTTTAGAATTTCTTTGCTATGTCCTGCACCCCCAAGAGTTCCGTCAACATATATTCCATCTGGTTTTATATTTAATCCTTCTATACATTCATTTAATAATACTGGCTTATGTTTAAATTCCACAATCAATTAACTTATTTTTATAAATAAGTATCTCCTTTCTAGGATTTATATGTTTTAAGCAGCTAGTATTACTCTTAAGAAAAATACCAGCTGCTTATTTTGATTCTTATGTATAATATAAATCTTATGTACTTTTTTCCTACGTATTTTTTTCTTAGGTTTGTACATATTCTTTTGTTTTACTTTGACTTTGGTATTTTTCGCTTTTGTATAATTTTATCTTTTGTGTGAAATAGGGATTTCTTTTGTAAAATTTACTTTAGTAGATTTTATTTATCTTTTGTATTTTTAGGGCTTTTCTTAAGCAATTTTTTCTTTTGTATTTTTTTCTTTTGTGTTCTTAACATAATCAATTCCCTGAAAAATTTCAGTTCTTGATTTTTATATAAACTTTTCGTTATGAAAAGATTATATACCTAACATTGTCATATTTTCTGCAATTTCTTCTGCAGATATTTCTTCATCTTTTGATTGCCAAATAGATTTGTTCCAAATTTCTAGTCTTGTTCCAACTCCAATAATTACAGCTTCTTTTTCTAAATTTGCTGATGTTCTTAAATTCATTGGTATTAAAAATCTTCCTTGTTTATCTATTTCGCATTCTGTGGCTCCTGCTAAGAAAAATCTTACGAAGTTTCTCGCATTTTTGTCTGATAGTGGTAGTCCTTTTAGTTTTGTTTCAAAATTTAACCATTCTTCTTGTGAAAAAGCAAATAAACATCCATCTAAACCTTTTGTTAGTATAAATGTGTCTCCCATATCTTTTCTTAGCTTTGCAGGCATTGATATTCTGCCTTTTGCGTCTAAGGTATGTTCGTATTCACCCATTAACATAGTTAAATTTCACCCCACTTTGTACCACTTTTTTCCACTTCGATTAAATTCTAATACACTTCTTCTTATTTTGCAAGTGTTTTTCGAAAAAAATTTATTTTTTTTAATATTTTTTTCTTTGAACATTGTCTGATATATTTTTTTTGCTGTATAATATGTCCATTCCCAACTCCGAAAGGAGGTGAAACTTATGGGGAAATACATAAAATTATTTTTAAAAGTTATTGTTTTAGTACTTATACTTAAAATACTTGAGAAATTCGACTAAAGCAAAAGACTAGAGTTTGCCGACTCTAGTCTTTTTTATTCCCTTTATGGGTCAATACATAAATTATTTTGAATTAAAGAGGAACAAATTCTCTCTTCATTCTCATTAACATTATACTAAAATTTATTGAAAAAATCAACACTTTTCTCAATAATCTTTCGCTATATATCAACAATTTTTGCACATACTCCAATCTGGGTAATCCTCAAATTCCACTAACTCTTTTTTCACTGGATGCTCAAATTTAACACTGTAAGCCCATAGTCTAATCTGCTTTCCTTTTCCCCTAACACCATACTTCTGGTCTCCAAACAAACTATGTCCACTATTTGCCATCTGAACTCTAATTTGATGATGTCTTCCGAGTATGTAAATCGATTTTTACTAAACTTAAATCTCTTTTGTCATCATAATTTAAAACTTCATAATCTAATTTTGCAAGCTTGGCATTTTTCTTGTCTTTATTTACAACTTTACTTATATTGTTTCTTTCATCTTTATATAAATAATCTTCTAAACTTCCTTTTTTGTTTTCAAATTTTCCATCAACAACAGCTAGATATTTCTTTTTAAATGTTTTATTTCTAATTTGTTCACTAAGCCTAGATGCTGCCTTTGATGTTCTTGCAAATACCATTATTCCACCAACAGGTCTATCTAATCTATGAACTAAACCAATATACACTTCCCCTGGTTTGTTATATTTTTCTTTAACATACTGTTTTACCAAGCTTAACATATCTATATCACCTGTTTTATCTGCTTGTGATGGAATATTAGGCTCTTTTTCTACAACTATTATGTGATTATCTTCATATAATACTTTCATTTTCTAATCTTCCCATCTTCCATAAATTCCACAAGGTAAAATAAGTTTTGAGTTTTCCATTGGCAAACCAATTTCACCTGCTTCTATCTTTCCCTTATGCTCTTTGTTTACTGTTAAATTTAAAATATTTGCTAAAACTGTACTTGATATTCCTGTTGTATATGAATTTATTAAGAAAAATAGCGGATTATCTGACAATACTTTTGTACATAATTCTACCAAGTCATAAATATTATTTTCAAATTGCCAAACTTCTCCTTTTGCACCTCTTCCATAAGATGGCGGATCCATTATAATTGCATCATATTTGTTACCTCTTCTAATTTCTCTTGCTACAAATTTATTTACGTCATCTATTATATATCTAACCTTTTTCTCATTCAATTTTGAACTCGCAACATTTTCTTTTGCCCAAGATACCATTCCCTTTGAACTATCTACGTGACACACTGATGCTCCTGCTGATAAACAGCTAACCGTTGCTCCACCTGTATATGCAAATAAGTTTAGGACTTTTATTTCTCTTTTTGATGATTTTATTTTATTTATCATCCAATCCCAATTAACAGCTTGTTCTGGAAATAATCCTGTATGTTTAAATCCCATTGGTTTTATATTAAATGTTAGATTTTTATATTTTATTTGCCAATTATCTGGTAATTTTTTGTTATATTTCCAAGCTCCTCCACCTGTTTTGCTTCTAGAATATATAGCATCTGCTTTTTTCCATTTTTCTGGGAAGCTTTTGTTTGTCCATATTATTTGTGGGTCTGGTCTTGAAAGTGTAATGTTTCCCCACTTTTCTAGTTTTTGCCCATCTGCCATATCTATTATTTTATAATCTTTCCATTCATTTGCTATTATCATTACCGATACTCCTTATACTACTTATTTTTAATACTTATCTATTTTACTACATTTTTCGGATTTTTTCAAGAAAAATGGAATAGCCTCTTTAGAAAGAAACTATTCCATTTTTTAAGTTTTCCATTAAATATATAAATTTGTAAATCAAGCATAAATTTGTTATCACACACATAGCAACAATTGCTAATACAATAGTTAAAAATTTATGTTCTATAATTTTCTTAAACACCTTACTTGTCCACTTTTCTTTTTTGTTTTCAAGAAATGGTGAATATCCCACCTTAAAAAAAACATTTTCCTTCATATACATCCTCCTTATTATATGTATATGAAAGAAAACGTTGCTTTAGAACATTTTTATCAATTTTCTAATTACTTTTTGTTGTATTTTCCTGTTTTTGATTAGATGTTGAACTACTTGTAGATTGTTTTAAATATTTTAAAGCTTCATATTCTTTTCCTCTAAATGTCATCCAATATGATGGCTCTCCTTCTGAAACCTTTATATACATTTCATCAAACAAAAAGTTAAGTATGCTATCATTTCCTGTTGTGTCCATAAATGCATATTTTCCATCTTCGTCACTAACAACTACAACATTATATTCTGGTATTTCAAGTAAAGGATATATATTATTTGCACTTTTAATACTTGAACATCCTATATTTTTATATTTAAACCCATTAGATACCTTATTTCCGCTCTTATCATAAAATGCCCACATATCGTCTCTTTGTACTGGTATTAATGTATTTAAAAGAATATATCCATTTTTTATTCCACTATATGAAAAACTTCCAACATCTGTACCAATTTTATCATATTCTGGATATATTATTATTTTTCCATTTTCGTCAACTACTCCTGACATTCCATTTGTTTCTACAACATATAGCTTCGAGTCTTGTCCCATTGATGTAATTTTGTCATAAACTAAATCTATTTTTCTTTTTCCATCTTTTGTAAATAAACCTATTTTTTTATTGCTTTCTACTAAAAATGTTGCTGAATCTACAACATAATTTATATTATCATATTGTGGCTCTAAAACAAATGATGTATAATCATCAGTTCTTACAATTCCGTATTTGCCATTTTCTGCTTTAACTATTAGCAAATCTTCAAAAATTGATTTACAATCTGCATATTTGTCACTTACTTCTAATTTTCCATAATTGTCAATTGTCTTTTTTGCTAAAGCTTGACTATGAATTTGTGTCATATAGTCTAAAGTATATATTGTTATTACTTTTTTCTTTTCATCATAAGAAAATGCTACATTATATCCTTTTTCTATTCCTTCAACAGATGTATATAATTTTCCATTATTTTCGAATATATCTTTATTTGTTATGCATTCTTCATATTCATCACTTTTATCTTGTAAATTTAATTTGTATATCGTTTTGGATTTTTTTGTGTACATAGCCACTTCATATCCTTCTCTATAAACATAACATTTATTATCTTCTTCTGTTTTAGGGCTATAATCTCCTTTAAATGTTTGATATCCAAATTTTGAATTTACAGCATTTAAGTATGTTGCAAAATCTCTTATTGGTACATATATTTCTGTTTTTCCATTTTCGTCTGTTGAAAAATCGAGTATTTTGTCAAAATCGTTTACTTTTACTCCATCGATATATGTTGTAATTTGTGTTGGATTAGCCATTCTGTATGCTATTAATGCAATTATTCCTGAACATAATAGTAATAATAATACTATTGTTATTATTATCATTCTTTTAGTTTTTTGGGTCTTTATTTTTTGTTTTTCTACTTCTTCTTCATCAATTAATCTCATATAATCCCCCCTAAATTATTTCAGTATATCCATATTTTTTATAGAATTCCTCTCTAAATGCTAATAAATTATCGTGCTCTATTTCTATTCTAACTCTTTCCATTAATTTAGTCAAGAACCTTAAATTGTGAAGTGATAATAGTCTCATTCCTAATATTTCATTTGTTTTAATTAAATGTCTTAAATATGCTCTTGTATAATTTTTGCAAGTATAGCAATCACATTCATCATCAAGCTTATTCCAATCTCTTGCAAAATTTTGATTTCTTATTACTAATTTTCCTTTTGATGTTAGAGCTGTTCCATGTCTTGCTAAGCGAGTTGGAAGTACACAGTCACACATATCAATTCCAGCAAGTGAAGCTTCAATTAAATAATCTGGTGATCCAACTCCCATTAAATATCTTGGTTTATTTTCTGGCATTAAAGGTGTTGTATATCTTAAAATGTCTAAAAATTCTTCTTTAGGTTCTCCTACACTTATTCCACCAATAGCATATCCAGGAAAATCTAGTGAAATTAAATCTTTTGCAGATTGTTCTCTTAAATCCTTATAAAAACCACCTTGTATAATTCCAAATAAACCTTGATTTTCAGTTTTATGTGCTTCTTTACATCTAACAGCCCATCTAGTTGTTCTTTCCATAGATTTTTTTACATATTCATAATCTGCAGGATATGGACAACATTCATCAAATGCCATTATTATATCTGCACCTAGAGCTTCCTCTATTTCCATTACTTTTTCGGGTGTAAACAAATGCTTACTTCCATCTAAATGAGAGTTAAAAAGTACTCCTTCTTCTGATATCTTTCTTAAACTGCTTAAACTAAAAACTTGGAATCCACCACAATCTGTAAGAATCGGCCTGTCCCAATTCATAAATTTATGTAGTCCTCCTGCTTCTTTTACTATATCATGCCCTGGTCTTAAATATAAATGATATGTATTTGATAATATAATTTGTGCCTTTACGTCATTTTTTAATTCTTCTGGAGACATTGCTTTTACTGTTGCTAAAGTTCCTACTGGCATAAAAATTGGAGTTTGTATATCTCCATGTGGAGTATGTACCACTCCTCTTCTCGCTCCTGAATTTTTGTCTACGTGTAATAGTTCATATGTTATTGCTGGCATAAAATTCTCCTTTCAATTTTTCTTATTTGAGGCATTTTCGCTAAAATTTCGAAACTGGGACGGTTCCTTTTTAAAAAAGGAACCGTCCCCATTTTAAAATCTTACTTCTTTGCAAGTTCCCTTAATCCTGCTTTTATAATATCCTCTAAACTCATATTTTCCTTATCAATCTTATCCATCGTTTTTTCAATTTCTCTGCTTGTATATCCTAATACTTGAAGAGCAGTAAATGCTTCTTCTTCTTTGCTATCTTTTTCTATTGCTTTTCGAATTTCTAGCTTTTTGTCACCTGAATTTGCTGCTATTGATAATTCTTCTATTTGCTGTTCTTTCTTTAATTTATCTTTAAGTTCAAGTACAATTCTTTGGGCTGTTTTAGGTCCTATACCTGGAAGTTTTTTTAGTGTGTTTATATCATTTGATATTATTGATATTGCAAAATCTGATGGTTCAATTACTCCTAGCATATTTATTGCTGTTTTGGCTCCTACTCCACTTACAGATATTAATAATTCAAATAATCTTAATTCTTCTGGTGTATTAAATCCAAATATGCTTATATCATCTTCCATTACTCTGTAATATGTATGAACTTTTACAATATCTCCTATTTTTCCAATGTTTTCCATTGCAATTTCAGACATAAATACTTTGTATCCCAAGCCACCTACATCAATAACTACATAGCCTCTTGCTTTTGTGGCTAATTCTCCTTTTATATATGCTAACATTTTTCCTCCGTTTTTTCTATTATCCTACCATTTTATTTCTTTAATTCTATTTATTGCTTCAATTGAATTTTCTTGTGTTCCAAATGCTGTTAATCTGAAATATCCTTCTCCTGATGGTCCAAATCCGCTTCCTGGTGTTCCTACAACATTGGCTTCTTCTAATAATTTATCGAAAAAGTCCCAAGATTTCATATTATTTGGTGTTTTAAGCCAAATATAAGGTGAATTAACTCCTCCAAAAACCTCAAATCCTGCTTCTTTTAATCCATCTTTTATTATTTTAGCATTATCTTGATAATATTTGATATTTTCTAAAATTTGTTTTCTTCCTTCTTCTGAGTATGTAGCTTCTGCCGCTCTTTGAACCACATAAGAAACTCCATTGAATTTTGTTGTTGTTCTTCTATTCCATAATTTATTTAAATAAACTTTTTCTCCATCTTTTGTATATCCAAATACAGTTTTTGGAACTACTGCATATGCACATCTTACTCCTGTAAATCCTGCTGTTTTTGAGAAGCTTCTAAATTCTATTGCAACATCTTTTGCTCCTTCTATTTCGTAGATGCTATGTGGTACATTTTCTTCTGTTATAAATACCTCATATGCAGCATCAAATAGAATTATTGCTTTGTTTTCTTTTGCATAATCTACAAATTTTTTTAGATCTTCTTTTCTTAAAACTGTTCCTGTTGGATTATTTGGAAAACATAAATAAATCATGTCTACTGGTTCTTTTGGAAGTTCAGGCACAAAATTATTTTCTTTTGTAACTGGCATATATACTATATTTTCATACATTCCATTTTCTTTGTTATAGTTTCCACTTCTTCCAGACATTACGTTTGTATCTAGGTAAACAGGATATACTGGGTCTGTTATTGCTACTTTATTTTTTCTGCAAAAAATATCAACAATATTTCCACAGTCACATTTTGCTCCGTCTGATACAAATATTTCATCAGCTTCTATTCCTAATCCCTTAAAGTCGTTTTCCATAATTGCATTTCTTAAAAAGTCATATCCCTGTTCTGGTCCATATCCTCTAAATGTTTCAGCATTTGCTAGCTCGTCTGTTGCTTTATGCATTGCTTCTATTACTGCTGGAACTATTGGTTTTGTTACATCTCCAATTCCAAGCTTTATAACCTTTTTATCTGGATTATTTTTTTGAAATTCTGCTACTTTTTTTGCTACTGTTGAAAATAAGTAGCTATCTTGTAAATTTAAAAAGTTTTCGTTTATATTTATCATAGTTACCTCCTTTTTTTCTCATTTGGACCGTTTCTTTTTGCAAAAAGAAATGATTTTTTCGTAAAAAGAAACGGTCCCAACGGAAAAAATTATCTATTCTGATTTCTTGCATAGTCGATTTCTCTTGATTTGCCCATTATTCTAAATTTTTCCAAGCTCATTTTTATTCCCTTAAAAAATCTAATAATAGGGTTTTCTTTCTTATATAAAACAATACTAAATGTTTCTTTTTTCTCTGCTTCTAATTCTAAATCTGTAAATCTTTGTTCTTTAATTGGAATTATATCTGCTAACATATTACTTAAATCTTTGTTTTCTCCAATTATACTTATTTGCATTAGTTCTTTTAATTCATTACTCATTTTTTTATTTTCCTTTCGTTTCTTACCAATCGATTTTTCCTTCAAATACTGTTGTTGCAGGTCCTGTCATATACACGTGATTATCATTTTTATTCCATTCAATTTTTAGGTCTCCTCCTAATAAATGTACAGTTACAACTCTTTTTGTATATCCATTTAGTATTGCTGAAACAGTTACCGCACAAGCACCTGTTCCACAAGCCAATGTTTCTCCTGCTCCTCTTTCCCATACTCTCATTTTTAAGGTTTTGTCATCTATTACATTTATAAATTCTATATTTGCTTTTTTAGGGAATGCTTTATTTACTTCTAATTTTGCTCCATATTTGCAAATATCGAATTTATTTACATCTTCTTTTATAAATGTTACTGCATGTGGATTCCCCATTGATACACAAGTGAAAGTAAAATCATTATCTTCGGCTTCTAATTTTAAGCTCTTTACTGGATTTTCGTTTGATATTACAGGTATTTTTTCTGGTTCTAATATTGGCTCACCCATATCTACTCTTGCTGTTTCAATTTTTCCATTTTTTGCTGTCATCACAAGTGTTTTTATTCCTGCTAGTGTTTCTACTGTTATGGTTTCTTTTTTTGTCAGTCCTTTGTCATATACAAATTTTCCAACACATCTTATTCCATTTCCGCACATTTCTGCTTCTGAGCCATCTTGGTTAAACATTTGCATTCTGAAATCTGCTTTTTCTGATGGACATATTAGAATTAATCCATCTGAACCTATTCCGAAGTGTCTATCACTTACAAATTTTGCAAGCTCGCTTCTATTTTCTATTTTTTGATTTATTGCATCCATATATACATAGTCATTTCCTAGTCCGTGCATTTTGGTAAATTGTAACATTTTCATCACCTCTTTGTTTGATGGTATTATTATATTCTAAAGATTTAAAAATAGCAAGGTTTGAAAATAATTTTTTTCATTTTTCACATAAAAAAGAACCTAAATTATTAAATTTTTTTAATAACTTAGATTCGGCTTTTTTATTTGTTTTATTATTTATCTTAAAATCCCATCTGTCTAATAAATTTTTTACCTTTTTTCATAATTTTCTTACTATCTTTTCCCATTGTTTCACTATACATCCACATTATTCCTGCAGAAACCAAAGTTCCGACCATAACACCTTTTGCAAATTTCATCGTTAATCCCTCCTTTTTAAATTTCTTTTGTTATTATTCGTTTTTTTATAATTTATATACTCTTTTTTTAATGAATATATTTCATTAATTGCCACAATTATCAAAAATATCCCAAAATATTTTCTAAGTTCATTTATAGGAAGATTTACCGATAATTTTGCTCCTATTACTGCTCCTATAATTCCAAAAATTATCACAAATTTTGAGACTTCATAATTTATTTTTTTATTTCTAATATTAATCACAATTGCCGTAACACAGGTTGGAATAAAAAATACTAAATTAGCTCCTTGGCTAATGTGTTGGTCTATTCCGGAAAAAGCAGTTAATAAGTAAATTAATACAGTTCCTCCTCCGCATACCAATACTGCTTATAAATCCAGATATTATACCAAATAAAATCTCCATAGCCTTACCTTTCATAATTTTTATACAATTCCAATCATATATAATGCCACATATATTAAAAATATTGCAAATGATATTTTTAGTATATATGTTGGAATTTTGCTTATTACTTTAGAGCCAATGTAACTTCCTATAATTCCTCCTATAGCACATAAAAAGCCTAGTCTCCAGTCTATATATTTGTTTTTTGCATAGAAAAAGCTGGTTGTTAGTACCATTGGTAATATACACATTATTGATGTTGCTCTTGCTTCTACTGTATCTAGTTCTAGTAAATATGTAAATGCTGGTACTAGTATTAAGCCTCCTCCTGTTGAGAATAGTCCAGAAATAAAGCCTGCTAGTAAACCTATTATTATTTTTTTAATTTTTTGTTTTTTGTTCATATTTTTATTATGTACATTTACACAAAAAAAACACCTAAAAAATAGGTGTTTTTTAATTTTTCTGTTTTTTCAAAATACTTTCCTCAAATATTTTATCTTGTTCCTTGCTATGTTCAATAATTTGTAAAATTCTTTTTTCATCTACTGTTCTAAATTCTTTTTTATCTGGTAATATTTCCTTATTAATTTCATCAAAATGCAAAGTTGGTAAATTTAATTCTAAATCTTTTATGACATTGTCTATTTTTAGACTATAAGACATTACAAACATTTTTTGTCTTGCAATACATGATAATATCATTGCATGGAATCTTGCACATATCATATATTCCATCTTACTATATATTTCTAAAAACTTTTCTATATCACCATCATATTTAATATATTTTACATTTTCACAATTAGCAAATTCTTTCGAAATTTTTTCAACAATTAGCTCGTCTCCCTCATGTTCACAGAAAGAATATAAATATACATCATTCCCCTCTGACACATATTTTTTTATTGTATTCACTAAAAATTCATGATATTCTGTAGCTAAATGACTAATCTTTTCTCTTTCTTCAATATTTATAACCGAAATACCTATGCTATTTTTTATTTTTTCTTGCCTTTTCAAATTATAACTGAATATGAAATCTGGAGCATATCTAATATTTTCTATATCTTTAAATAATTCATATGAATACCTATCTCTAAAACATATATCTGTGCATGTTTTAAAGTTTTTTATAGATAAATCAAAATATTCTTGTGTCTGATATGGTCCATAATTCGAACTTATATAACAAAAAGGTATATTTTTTTCCTTGCACCTTTCCACAAAATCTAAAAATTTGTGTGATAGATTATACACTTTTCCGCCTTCCATAAATATTGATCCACCTATATATACATATCCATCATATTCCTCTACATTCATTTTATACAGTTCTTCATCTGTATCTTCCCCAATTAATATATGTAAATTATTATTTTTAGCTAATTGTTCTACAAATTTTTCATCATTTATTTTTATATAAAAATCTATTTGAGAATATTTTTCTAATAACATTTTAATAAAAATATCATCACCTAGATTTTTTCGTGCATATGCCATTATAAATATTTTCATTTTTATATTCCCTTTTTATTTAATCATTATTTATTTTGTTTTTTAATTCTTTCCATATTTCATTTGTTCTTATGTAATCATTGTAATGCTGTTCTACATCTTTGTCATATTTTTTTAATTCTTCTAGTAATACAGAAAAACAGTTATCATTAAATATTTCATTTAATTTTGGTACAATTTCCTGTAGCTTTCCAATCATAGCATCTATTTCTGCTCTATATGTTTCTCTATTCTTTATATATAACAATAATGGTTTATACTTTATCCATCCTAATGTTGCTTTTAAAAATCTACTTTTTATATTTTCTTCTTTTACATTTATTTTTCTTAAACTTTTTGGATATGTCCCTTCCATTATTCCTTTGTATTTTAAGAAGCCATCATGAAAGTGATATACTGGTATTTTTATTATTTTTGAATCTCCTAATAGTGTAGAGAAAAAAGTATCTTCTCCTCTTGCTAAAGGAGGATTATAAAATGCAGGTATTTTTTCTCGGTTATTTAAATTTAAACATAATGTCGAACCAGCTACCCATTTTCCAATTCCATCTGATTTTATTTCATATTCGCCTTTTCCTCTTGCAATTTCGCTATTAGCATAAGTTACTCCATTGTTATTATTCATTTTTTCTCTTATTGATTCCCATGATATAATATCATTACTTATTACTTCTATAAATTCTTTCATATCTTTTTCTGTGAATTTTTCAGTATAATCTATATATGGAATTGGTGAAATATATCCACAATGATATCCTATTGTTACATCTGCATTTTCTTTTTTCATAAATTCTAAATGTTTTAATATGTTGTCTTGTTTTAGCCATACATTTTTTCCATTTTCTTTTAAAACAGCTACTGGATATTCATCGTCATCCCAAAATAATAAGTAATCCATTTTATATTTTATTGCATAATACATTATTGTATTTCTACCTTTGGCATGTCCATGACCTAAGAAAAATTCTACATCTTCATTTTTTATTTCTTTTTTCGCTGATAATTTTTTTATTTGTTCTTTTATATCTTCTGGCGTTATATATTTTATTTTTATATTCTCATATACTGGCGCTTTTATATTATAAAATTCTTCTCTAGGTGTCTGTTGGTATGATGAATCAAATAGTATAAATATTGTTATTTTTACTTTCTCACTAAATCTACCTACTTGCTCTAGCATATCTTTGTAATAATTGTTTACTATATCACATACATTGGATCTTCCTGTAACCAATCCTATTCCAAAATTAATTTCCTTTTCCATATTATACCTACCTATCATATTCTCCTATTATACCAAATTTATTGCATTTTGTAAATATTTGTCGACATAAAGTTTTTGAATATTTTTAGCTCTATAAAAAAAGAGACCTAATGTCTCTTTTTACTTATGTATCTCAAAAACATCCTTACTTTCACCACAAACTGGGCAAACCCAATTATCTGGTAAATCCTCAAAATTAGTTCCAGGTGCAATACCTGCCTTTTCATTTCCTGTTTTAGGGTTATAAATATATTTACAAACCCCACATTCATATTTTTCGCCTTTTTCGCTTTTTTCTGTTAAAAAGTTTCTATATCCTAAGAATAATGCTGCTATTACCATAAGCAAAAATGATAATGCTTTCCAAATTCCACTTTCTAATAATATTATTGCAAAAAGTCCTAAAGCGGCACTCATTGCATACATTACTAAAACTGCTTGTTTTTGTGAAAATCCTTTTGCTAATAATCTATGATGTAAATGTCCTTTATCTGCTTTAAATATTGCTTTTATTGATTTTCCTTTTACCATTCTTCTAATTATTGCCCAAACGACATCAAATATTGGAAGTCCAAGTACTAGCATAGGAAGTGCTATTACTACAGCTGTATATGTTTTTGCTACTCCTAAAATTGATACTATTGAAAGTATGTATCCTAAAAAATTTGAACCTGTATCACCTATAAATGTTTTTGCCGGTGAAAAATTAAATGGTAAGAATCCAACTAGTGCTCCTATTAATGATGTTATCATTAATATTGCTATCATTGGAGAATAGTTTAGTGCAAATATTATTAATAGTGATATACAAGATATTAATGCTATTCCAGATGATAATCCATCTAGTCCATCTATTAAGTTTATTGCATTTGTAATTCCTATTATCCAAATTACGGTTACTATCATAGATATTTCATTTGCTAGTTCTGTATTTTGTATAAATGGAATATCTGATGCACTTATCCTTATTCCAAAACCTACTGCAACAACTGCTGCTAGAACTTGTCCAAATAATTTTTGCAATGGTTTTAATGTTTTTGTGTCATCTATTACACCTGTTATTGTAATTATTATTACTCCAAGTCCCACTCCTATTAATTTTTTCAAGTACATATTTTCATCAAATAAATTTATACTTCCTTCTATATTCATTACAGATATTAAATATATTAGTGATATTGCAAATCCTGTAATTACTGCTAAGCCTCCAAGTTTTGGTATTGATTTTTTTCTCATTCTTCTGTCATCTTTTGGAATGTCTATTGCCCCTATTTTTTCTGCTATTTTTATAGAATATGGTGTTGCCATAAATGATACTATAAATGCTAATAGGAACGATATTGCTATATTTCCCCACATAGCTTTTTCCTCCTATTTCATATTTTCTTTTTCTATTTTATTTATCATTTCTATTCTTTCTTGGTATCTTCCACCTTTGAATTCTGTTCCAAGCCACATTCTGATTATTTTTATTGCTTCTTCTATTGATGTATTTTTTCCACTTATTGTTATTACATTTATATCATCATCTGCTTTTGCAAATTTTGATTCATCTTCATTTATTACAAGTCCTGCTCTTATTCCTTTGAATTTATTTGCAACTATTGTCATTCCACAGCCTGATTTACATAGTAATATTCCTTTATCACATTCTTTATTTTGGATTGATTCAGCAACCTTTTTTGCATATATTGGATAGTCTGTTCTTTCTTCTGAATCTGTTCCAAAATCTTTATATTCTATTCCTATTTCACTTAAATATTTTTTTATTTCTTCTTTTAATTTGTACCCTCCGTGGTCACTTCCTATTGCTATCATAATTTTTTCCTCCCTTGGATTATTCTTGTTTTACTATAGCATAATTTGCTTAAGAATTCAATACAATGGAGGAAAAATGTTGAAATCATATTCCAATCATCCTTGACTTAAGCCACCCCATTGTGCTAATATATAAAAAGTTTTAAAAATTTAGGAGGAAAGCCAAATGAACTTTTTTATAGATTTTGATCACACCTTATACAACACTCCTTTGCTTACGGAAGATATGTTAAAAGCCTTAGCTTCATACATTTCAAAAGAATCAAATAAAGATTATAATAATATATTTGAAAACCTTAAAGATAAATTTAAAAGAGGAACAAATAATATTTATGATATATATAAATTGATTGAATATTTTGCAAATCAATATAATTACAACATAGAAGATGCAACAAAAATTGTAAATGAAGTAATTTCAAATGGAAAGCAATATCTGTTTTCTGATAGCATTCCATTTTTAAAAGCTTTAAAAGCACAAAATCATAAAGTATACATATTATCATATAATGAAAATGAGGTATATTTCCAAGCTGTAAAAATTGCAGGTTCTGGTTTACTCACATTTGTTGATGGCATTTTTCCAACAACATCTATAAAAGGTGACATACCTCTTGACTTTTCAAAATGTATATTTATTGATGATAAGCCAAAAGATTTAATATCAATTTACCAACATCAACCTTTTAAAATTTTTAGAATTAGAAGAAAAAACGATACATATTCCGAAATAGAAACTAATCTTCCTATTTCCGAATTTGCAAGTTTAGATGAACTACAACAAAATTTATAAGATAAATATACATAGCAATTTATGGAGGAATGAAATATGCAAAGAAAAAAAATAGTACTTTTAGGTGGAGGTACAGGGGCTTCTACTATCTTAAGAGGTTTAAAATATTTCCCTGTTGATATAACAGCTGTAATTACTGTTTCAGATAATGGACGTAGTACTGGTAGATTACGTAAAGAATTTTATACACCTGCTGTTGGAGACATACGTCACGTATTAAGTAACTTATCTACTCTTCCTAGTGAAGTAAAAGATATTATGGAATATAGAATGTCTACATATAGTGACTTAAATGGTCATTCTATGGGAAATTTAATTTTAACATCACTTTATAAAAAAACCGGTAGTTTAAAAACAAGCATTGAGTATTTTAGTAAACTTTTAAGAGTTGAACATACTGTTCTTCCACTTTCAGAAGATTATTTAACTTTAATGGGAGAAACTGTTGATGGTGAAATTATTGAAGGTGAAGACGAAATTACACACGCACATAAAAAATATAAACGTATTTTTTATAAAGAAGAGCCAACTATCTTTCCTGAAGTTTTTGATGCAATAGCAGATGCTGATTTAATTATTTTAAGTATGGGAAGTCTTTATACAAGTTTGCTTCCACATCTTATTTGTAAAGATGTTGTTGAAGCAATAAATAAATCTAAAGCAAAAGTTATGTATGTTTGTAATGCTATGACTCAACCTGGTGAAACCGATAATTTTGGAGTTAGTGACCATCTAAAAACTTTAGAAAAATATTTAGGTCCTAATACAGTTGATTGTGTTATTGTAAGTAATACCGTTCTTCCTCAAGAAATTCTTGATAAATATTCTAGAGAAGAAGAAAAGGATTTAGTTAAAATTGATTATGAAAATATGAAAGATGCAAGTTATGAAGTTTTAGAAGATGATTTACTTGTAACTGATGATGGAACAATTAAACATGATAGCTTAAAATTAAGTTCGATGATTTTTTCTTATTTAATGAGAAAAAATTAAAAAAGCTCTTGTCAAACCCACTATTTTGTGCTAAAATAGTGGGTGTTATAAATTACAAGTACTAAAGGAGGTGCCTTAAATGCCAAACATAAAATCAGCTAAAAAAAGAGTTAAAATAATCGAAAAGAAAACATTAAGAAATAATATGATTAAATCAGGATATAAATCAGCTGTAAGAAAATTCGAAGAAGCTATCGAAGCTGGAAAAATAGATGAAGCTAAAGTTCTATTTTCACAAGCTACAAAGAAAATCGATCAAGCTTGCACAAAAGGTGTTTTAGTTAAAAATACTGCAGCTAGAAAAAAATCTAATTTAGCTAAGAAATTAAATGCTGCTATGGCTTAATTATAAATTGATTAATCGGCCGTATATTAATTAGTTAATTTATAAATTTAAAAGATTATGCATAGTTTTTTAAAAGGAAATCACTTAGGTGGTTTCTTTTTTTATATAAAAATAAGATGGATTTTTTCTTCCATCTCATTTTTCACCCTACCTCTAAAATATTTTTTAATTACATAACAATTTGAAGCAATATTACAAGTACAACCCCAGGTACTCCAAAAATACCAACAATTAAAGAAGTTAGCCAAGTAATATTAAGAGCAAAACCAAAACCTGCACCTACTAAATTAATTAAAAATAAAACTACTCCTCCTACAAAGGCATTAATCATAAGTTTAATTATAATCTTAACAGGTGCTGCTATAATTTTTAAAACTATGTATAAAACAATTAGTGCAACTAAAAAACTTAAATATTCCATTTTTATTTATCTCCTTTTCATTAAAATTTCTTACTTTTCATAATTCCTGGCACATACAAAAGTCTATATAAACTTTTATTTAATTTATCCTTCATAAAACTATCATCAAATTTATTATTTGTCAAATAACTAAATAAAATATAATGTTTAATAGCATATAATCTCTTACTAAATAACACTCCTCTCATATCCTTAGATAAAATTTCCTTAAAATACATATAATATCCAAAAGGAGATTCCTTAAAGGTCTTGCTTATGTTTTTAGTATATCCTCCATCAATATAGCTTCCCTGTTCTATAACATCATTTATAGCAATTACTTTGTATTTTTCGTCCATTTCATAATACATTCTAGCTTCTGTTATAAACTTTTCGTTATGTTCCAGTTTATGAAAAAACTCTTTTCTTATTTTACTATTAAAAACAATTATTTTTTCTCCTTGAACATCTTCCTTAAAATACAAATCAAACATGGATGTTATTTGTTCTTGCCTTTTAAATTCGTTTCCACTTATTTTTCCATCATTTTCTTTTTTTAAAAATACCATCGCATATAAATTTTCATTTTCTAATAATTTATTTGCATTTTTTTCAATTTTCTGGAATGCATCTGGTACAAAATAATCGTCTGAATCGCAATCTACAATTAAGTTTCCTGTTGCTAATTTAACAGCTTCATTTATAGCTGACATTTTGCCATTATTTTTTTGATAATAATATATAATTGGTATAATATTTTCATCTTTAAATTTTTTTACAAATGTTTTTGTATCATCAGTTGAACCGTCATCTACTATTATCCACTCACAATTTTGATTGTACTTTAAATTTTCTTTTATGCTATCATATAATTTTTGGAGGTATTTTCCTCTATTATATGTTGCAGTTAATATACTTAGTTTCATTTTTTCTCCCTTTTTTTGGATTGGGACCGTTTCTTTTTCCATTTGGACCGTTTCTTTTCACGAAAAATGTCCCAAAAAGAACCGGTCCCAATGGGACAATCCCAAATTATAAAATTTCTTTTATTTCATCTAATAAAAATTCATTATCAAAACTACCTTCACTATCATCAAAAACAACATTTTTCAAAATAACCTGTTTCAATCCCTCATAAATTGCATCTTCCGTATTTTGTAAAATTAGTTTTGGTAGATAGCCTTTTACCGCTTCTTTTGCCGCAGTGTCTGTGATAATTATTTTTTTGTTTAAAATCTTTGCTTCATCAATAACCATTCCGTAACCCTCAAATTTTGAAAGCAACGCAAAATAATCTGCTCTTTTTATATATGGATACGGATTTTCTCTTTTTCCCATAAGTTTAAATGTATCTTCTACTTTTAGCTCTTTTATTTGATTTTGTAGATTTTCCTTTTCAGGTCCATCTCCTATTACATAAATATTATGCATAATTCCATCATCTATAAGTCTTTTATGAACATTTATTAACCTATCAATCGCCTTTTGTTCTACAAGCCTTGCAACTGTGATGATAGATGGTATATTTTTATCTATATATTCTTGTCCAATTTCAGCTTTAGATTTTTCTATTATTCTGTCTTTATCTATATAATTATATATTACTTCTTCTTTTTGACCTAAATTAGGAATACCACTATATATCCTATTAAATGAGTTCTCATTATCTTTACTTACAAATATTATTTTATCATATTTGCTATAAATTTTTTTATCAACCTTAAGTTTTAATTTTGCTTTAAAATTATCTCCAAAAACTTTTGCTATGTCATTATGAACCCATACAATTTTCTTATTTGATTTACCATATTTAAAAATTCTTGTAATTGGCCCTTCCAGAAAGGCTATTTCAACATCAAATTTTCCTTGGATATATTTTTTGTATATAGATTTTCCACTTATTAATACTTTTATGGGGATAATTTTCTTCTTGATTTTGCTCATTTCCTCATAAGAATTATCATATAGTCGTATTATTTTTATTTTATTTGATAATTCTTTTTCAAAGGCTCCTTTTCCATATAGTGTAAATATTGTTATATCATATTCATCTTGTAATTTATTTACTATATCTACTAAAACTCGCTCTGCTCCACCTATTCCTAGGCTAGTTATTCCAAATACTATTTTTTTCATTTTCTTCCTTTCTTGCCTTTTGTTCATTTTGGGACCAAAAAGAACCGACCCCAATGGTCCCACTTGTACATAAAATTATTACCATTGTCATGCTTGATAAATTGAAAAATACATATCCTGAAAAACATGATAAACCAACAGCTAATAACATGCCAAATAAATTCATAACTGTATCAATCTTTATTTCTTTTCTATTTTTCAATGCCTGCCAAATAGCTCCTCCAATTATTACTGCAAATGGTCCAAAGTATAGAATAAATCCTATTACTCCAAAATTGCAAATAAAAGCTGGTAACTCCATTTCCATTACTAATTCACCAGTTTGATTTTTATATCCATTCCCAAATAATATTAATAATGGATTTTTTTGCTCTTTAACCAAAATTATATTATAAATAAGCTGTTGCTTTCTTAAATTTACATTTGATAGATTTGTTTTTTTAGCATAGTCACAGAATTTTACTATCGCTCTTTTTTCTGCTTCTGACATATAATTTTCTTCTATAGTGCCACTTTGTATTTTTTTATAAATGTTTAATATATCCCCTGTAACAAATCTTACTTCCCCAGTTTCCTCATCTACATTTGTTATTTCATTTTGCTTTAATAGCTTTCTTCTTTCTATTGTTTGTGAACCAAGTATTGTAATCAATACAATTGCAATTATTATAAATACAGAAACTATAATTATTTGTTTTTTGCTAAATTTTACGTTATCTCGAATATTTATTATAAACTTTCCTAGTATAAATGTTGCTACAATTAGTGCAAATCCAAATAGTCCTGTTCTCATTCCAGATAACATAGTAAGATATATTCCAGTAAGTATTATTAATATTAATTTTTTCCAATCTTTTAGCTTAAAATCTCCAAATATTATACATAAGCCTAATAGTAAAACCGTACATAAGCTGTTTCCAGATTCAAAATATCCTTTATATCCAATTTCCTCTAAATATGTATGTGATGATGTTTTGGTTATTATCGAAAAATATAATGATACTATGTATATCGCTACACTTATTAATACTGATTTTTGAAGTTTGCCTTTATCTTTTATAACAGTAAAAAATAAATACAAATTCATTATCATCATTCCATAATTTATCAAATATTGCATTTCATTTGTTATACTTCCATAAGAACTTCCATTATGTAATTTTTGAAATATTATTAAATGGATTGCCGAATATATTAAATATACAAGTCCTACTAATATTTTTTTTCCTTTGTTCTTCTCCTTAAAAAATAAAATTACAAATACAATACAAGGTATTAATGGCCTTAATAATGTTGTTGGAGATATTGATGTATCAAAATAACTTCTAAATAAAAAACTTATTATATCAAGCAACGGACAAAATATTACAAATAAACACATTAAATTTTCAAGAGTAAGTTTTTCCTTTATTTTCATCTATTGCCCTCCTTTACAGTAAGTGTAGAAAAAAGCAATAAATTTTGAAGGTTATTTTGTTATTACTTTTTATATACAGATTTTTTAAACTTTTCTTTTTGAGTATAGGATTTTTTCTCCAACTTGGGAATTTCAAATTTATGTTGTTCCAGGTTTCTTTTAAAGCTTTTTTTCTATCAGTTTTGTTACTTATTTTGCACATTCTTTTTAATGAACTACATAATAAAAATCTGATATATATATATTCCAATTCATCTTTATATTCATCATAAAAACCTTGTATCTTATAATATGTAATTACATTTTCAAGCACTGTAAAAATTTCTGTTGTTCTAATATTTTGTGTATTTGCAATTGAATTTTTCCTTTGGACGTAATGTACAAAACATTTTTTTACAAAAGAGACTTTTTCTAAATATGGAACTAATTTATAAAAAAATTCCACATCTTCATATCTTAGTCCTACTGGAAATTTTATTCCAGTTTTCTCTATTAACTCTCTTTTTATTAATTTATTCCAAGCAACTACACGTGCTTTTTCTATCATTTCTTTTTTGGATTTATATATAGTGCCTATATCTTCTTTTCTTTTATCTGGATATTCCCAAATAAAGTCACATTCTACCATATCTGCATTTTCTTTTTGGGCCATCTCATACATATCTTCATACATTGTGCTTTCCACATAATCATCTGAATCTAAAAATGCTATATATTCTCCTGTAGCATAAGGCATACCATAATTTCTTGCATCTGATAATCCACCATTTTCTTTTTCTAAATATTTTATAGATGGATATTTTTTTAAATATTTTTCTATTTTTTCCTTTGATGTATCTTTGGAACCGTCATTTACAATTATTATTTCTATATCCTTTAGAGTTTGATTTATAACAGAATCTAGACATTTTTCTATATAATTTTCAACATTATATACTGGTATTATTAAACTAACTTTTGGCATATTTTCTCCTTATTTTTCTAAATATTCAAGTGCTCTATCAGCTAATTTTCCGTATTTTAATTTTTTGTCTTTTATTTTTTCTCCTAGTTCTGGCACAATTCCAAAGTTTGCATTCATAGGCTGGAATTTATCATTTTCAGTTGATATATATTTTGCTAATGCTCCTATCATTGTATATTCAGAAAATTCTTTTTTTGTATCATTATTGTATTGGTGTGCAGCATTTATTCCTGCAACTAGACCTGAGGATATTGATTCCACATATCCTTCTACACCTGTTATTTGTCCTGCAAAATATATATTTGGAGATTTTTTTAGGTTATATGTATTATCTAATAAGTAACTAGAATTTATGTACGTATTTCGGTGCATTACTCCATATTTTATAAATTCCGCATTTTCTAGGCCTGGTATCATACTAAATACTCTTTTTTGTTCTCCATATTTTAGATTTGTTTGGAATCCTACTAAATTATACAAGCTCGCCGCACCATTGTCTTGTCTTAATTGCACTACTGCATAAGGTCTTTTTCCATATCTTGGATCATCAAATCCTACTGGTTTTAATGGACCAAATCTTAATGTATCTATTCCTCTTTTTGCCATTATTTCTACTGGCATACAACCTTCAAATATTTCTCTTTTCTCAAAATCGTGAAGTGTTACTACTTCTGCATTTATTAGTTCTTGTACAAATTTTTCGTATTCTTCTTTGTTCATTGGAAGGTTTATATAGCTTGCATCTTGCGATTTTAATCTTTCTTGCCATTTATCTATTGTTTCTTCTTTTTTCTTTTCTTGTTCATATCTATTTCCGTAAAATGCTATGTTAAAATCTATGCTTTCTTTTGTTACTATTGGAGCTGCTGCATCATAAAATGCTAGTTTTTCTTGGTCTGTTAGTTCTTGAATTTCTTTTGATAGACTTTCCGAGGTTAGTGGCCCTGTTGCGATTATTACTATTCCATTTTGGGCTAAGTCTTTTAAGTGAATTTCTTCTCCTATTTCTTTATTTATTATTTCTATAAGTGGATTTTTCTTTATTTCTTCTGTTACAATTTCAGAAAACTTTTCTCTATCTACTGCTAGTGCTTGCCCCGCTGGTACTGCTGTTTTATCTGCTATTTTTATTAGTAAAGAGTCTAGTTTTCTTAGCTCTTCTTTTAGTAAGCCACAAGCATTGGTGTGTAAGTTTGATTTAAAAGAATTACTACATACTATTTCTGCTAAATTTTCATTAGAATGTGCTGGTGAGTATTTTTGTGGTTTCATTTCATATAGTTTTACTTTTATTCCTCTTTTTGCTATTTGGTAGGCCGATTCTGTTCCTGCTAGGCCACCTCCTATTATTGTTATATATTCGTTCATTTTTGTTGTCTCCTTTTGGGGTATATTATATAGTATTTTTGGGGGATTTTCAATCCCTAAAAAGTTAACTTTACAAAATAGGTAAAAATCATTTTACAAAATGGGTAAATATCTATTACTGATATGCTAAAATCCAAAGATGGTGACTTTTTTGTTTCGGATTGGCTAAGGAATAGAAATACTATTGAGTTTTTAAGTATTTGGGAAGAAATTCATAACCCTAATTCTAATTATAGAATACATACTGATGCTATTAAAAATAATTTAATACCTAAGGAATTAACTAAAAATCAAATAAACTTTGTTTATGCAAAAGAAGCAGATGTATTAAATAGGGCTTTATTTGGTATGACAGCAAAAAAATGGCGTACTAAAAATCCTAATTTAGATGGAAATATAAGAGATTATGCAACAATGAATTAATTAATATGTTTAGCAAATTTAGAAAATTTGAATTATGTTTTTATAAATGAAGGATTAAAACAATCTGAAAGACTTGAAAAATTAAATAAAATAGCTATATCACAAATGCAAATTTTAAACAATACTGATATAAAATACTTGAAATAAGGTGGTCATAATTTGTGACCACTTCGTTTTAAATTCTTTTTTGTTAATTATTTATATTTTTTGTTCTATAATCATAAAAAAAAACTTACGAAATAACAAAATTTTGTAAGTTTTAAAATTTGGAGCCTTAACTATGCACGTTTACGAAATTAAGACTATAAGATTTGATTAAATCTCTCTGGTAAATTAATTGTATCATTTGTTTTTATTTTTTTCAATGGAATTATACAAAATCTTTATTACATATGATATAATTCTTATAGTGAGGTGCGTTATGAAAAATAAAAAAATAATGGTATTAGTAATCATATTTGCTATAGTAATAATATCTATCTTTAGTTTTAATTTATTAAAATCAAATAAATATTCAAATGATACTATTGGGAGTTTAGCATATAATTATACAAAAAATGAAGAAATAGTTTATTTATTAGAGGACGGAAAATATATTCCGTATATTGTTTTACACAATAATTATAGCAATAACTCTGACACATTATTGTTAAGAAAAAATGTTATAGGAAATGATGAATATTACACCGGTTATAATGGTTCAATTATGACTGAAAAAATATATAAAAGTCATTTAGAAATGAGTAATTTTGAGAATTACGAAAATACAGCAGTAGATAATTTTTTATTAAATGTATTTCCTCAAAAGTTTGAGCAAAACTTTTTAAATATAATTAACAATACAAAGTTAAGTCTTTCTTTATATAATAATGGAGATTATAATAATTCTGCAATCAATAGAAAATTTTTCATTTTATCATTTTTAGAATTAAATACTACTGATACTTGGGAAAATCAGTCAGCTAATAAAACTCGATTAAAATATTTTGAAAATGATAACAAGCGTGTGGCTAAAAATGACGCTGGTATAACAGTTGTTTATTGGACAAGAACATATGCGTGGAGTGGTTTTGGTGCTGTTGGATTAAACGGTAGTATTATAACAGAAACTAGCTCAGAAGCTAAATATGGTGTTAGGCCTGCATTAACTATTAATAGTAATACCAAAATCAAAAAGGTTTATAACCAAGATTATAATAAAGAAATTTGGATTTTAGATATATAAGTTCACAAGACAAAGACAATGCTAGCTGGCACTGTCTTTATCATTTTTAATAGGTATATATTTTTTTAGTGTAGTTTTTTGTAATTTTAAATATTCAATTTTAGTTCCAATTGCTCGTTCATCTTCAAAGTATCCAAGATAATGAAATTTATTTTTTACTTTAATTAAGCATTCAATGTTTTCTTCTAGTGCTTTAGCAATGTTCTCAATAACATATTCATCTTTTTTAGGCTTAGGTTCTTCTTTAACTTCTGGAACTTTAATCTTATATCCTATAATTAAATTTCTAATATATTCAGATTGAGATAAGTTTAGTCTTGAAAAATCTCTTTTAAAAATAAATTTTTCATCATCACTTAGAATTTGTATGGGAGTACAAATTCAGTGCTTGCTAGACACGATATGTGAGTACGTACTCACACATTTTCAGTATAAATTAATTCATTTAATATGATTTCTTCAGCTGTATTTTTATAATTATTCATTAGTTTTACCCATTCAAGTTGTTTTATTTCTTTATTCTTTTCAGATAGTTTTTCATCTGATTTTTTATAACTTTCCATCAAGTTATTTAATAAATTTTCTGCATTTTTACTTACTGAAACAAGATGATTAGTAATTTCATCTTTCATTAAAAGTGTAGTGTAAAGTGCTTTTTTATGTTGTTTTAAATAATCAAGTCTTAACATTCCATACTTATTAATTGTCCCTTTTTTATTATCATTTAAAGTTAAATTTGGTAATTCATAATCACCAATTCTTGTATATTTTAATTCCATAATTTAATCATTTCCTTTCTTATTTGGTTTGTTAGGATTGTAAGTAACAATTCCATATTTTGTTTCAATATCTTCTTTATTTATAATTGATTTTGTTTTTATTTCAGTAGGTGAAATAGGCACTATTCTTATAATCTTTTCATCTTTTTTAGGTGTAAATTCACCAATAATATTACCTGTATCTTCATCAACTTTTTCATAAAGTTCATACATTTTTGTTTCATAAAATTCATTTAATCTATCTAAATATTCTTGTACTTGTTCATTAGAAACATTAGGACTACCAATAATAAATTCATCTTTACCATTTATTTCAACTGGTACTAATACATCTAATATTCCTTTATCTAAAAACTTCATTAAGTTATTTATATAACTCTTTCTGAAATTAATTTTTTCTATATGAAGTTCATTATTTTTATCTTTTATTAGAATAACTGATTCAATAAATTTAGATATAAATTCTTGTTTTTCATCTTTAGTTTTACTTTCCCAATTTGTTTTAACAACATCATTTAAGGTGTCTAATCTTATCATAGTCTCGCGCTCTATATCTCTATCTGCCATTAATTGTTGTGGGGTAAATGTTATATTATCTAGATTTAATAGTTCGGATTTCTTTTGTTCTAAAATTTCTAATTTTTCTTCAATTAGTTTATAATCTTCTGAAAAATCTTCCATTTCAACAATACCGCTCATATATGCTTTTTTAATGCGTTCTTTTTGTTTTTCTAACCCTCTAATATCTTTATCTATATCATCAGTTTTTGTTGGTTTATGGTCTGCTAGAATAGGTAAAAAATACTTTTTAACTGCCATATCATACTCAACTAAATCATAAATAAATTGCATTAAACATTCTTCAATTTTATCTTCACGATAATTTAAATGGCATTTCTCACAGTTATAATACATATATTTTTTCTTTTTACCACCAGAGCCTTTACACTTCATTATTCTTCCACAAGTAGGGCATTTACTCTTTTGAAAGAATAAATAAACTCTATCTCTTGTGTAAGTTCTTTGATTAACTTCTTTTTGTCTTTGGCATTCTTCCCACATTGCACGTGATATTATGGGTTCAACAACATTCATATAAATGACAGGTTCTTTGTTTTCTTTTTTAGCAATCCTTTTATATTGCTCATAATCTCCCATATAGATTTTGTTATCAATTATCTTTTGAATAGTCGTGTCTTTCCATTTCTTTGGATTTAATAGTTTCTCTTCATTAAAGATATTTGATATTTGCTGAAAACTTTTACCTTCTAAATACATTTTAAATATTCTTTCAATAACAGGTTTAGTTGTTTCATCAACAATAGTTTTCTTATTACCATCTTTTTTATATCCTAGTGGAGCAGGGCCTGGTAAATGGCTTGACTTAATTGATCCATTAAGTCCAAATTTAGTTCTTTCCGATACAATTTCAATTTCTAACTGTGATAATACTGTTAGCATTCTTACAAAAAATCTTCCGTTAGCAGTAGAAGTATTAACATCATCTCTATCACAAACAAGATAACAATTATATTTTTCTAACTGAGATATTAGTTCTTCTAAATCACGAACTGAACGAGTAACTCTATCTAGTTTGTAGGCTACAATATAGTAGATTTTTCCATCTCTCATATCTTGTAGCATTTCTTGAAATGCTGGTCTATGTTCCATATCTTTTGCAGATATTCCCGCATCTTCATAAACCTAAAATACTTCATAACCTTTAAATGCACAGAATTGTAATAACTTTTCTTTTTGTTCTCCTAAAGAAAATCCTTCTCGTGCCTGATTCTCTGTCGAAACACGAATATAAACTGCTGCAATCATCCTTTCATTATTCATAACATTTCCTCCTTTTCTTTTAATGAAAGGCACCAAAAAAGGTGTCACATAACAAGACACCTTATACTTCATATTGATTATTTATACGACAAAATAAACCAATATTGTGGGAGTATATAAACTCTCAATTAATTAATGCCTTGCTATGTACTCTGATAAATCAGCAATATGGATTTTCTTCTTTAAATTCCCAATATAAAAATGTTTTTGTTCATTGAAGAATAAATATAGTGTATCTCCAATAATTACTTTGTGTGGCTCTACATACGCTAGATTTGTATGTTCCACAATTCTTAGGTGACCCTCAATAATCTGGTAGGGTCTGTTATTAAATTTGCAAGACCAATTAATTTTGCTCCTAAGTTCATCACTCATATTGATTTTCTTTTTAATTATTTTAATCATATCACATCACACCTTTCTTTGCAATAACGCACAAAAAATCAATCTTTTCAGATTGATTTAATCATTAACGTCACATCGGTGCGACGATTTTACCTTATGGAGCAGGTAGTGGGAATCGAACCCACGTAGCTAGCTTGGAAGGCTAGGGTTCTACCATTGAACTACACCTGCATTTATTCTTTATGGTAATTGCATTAAAATTGGAGCAGGTAGTGGGAATCGAACCCACGTAGCTAGCTTGGAAGGCTAGGGTTCTACCATTGAACTACACCTGCAACTTCTCCTTAATGCTTTACTATTATATCATTTTTTTCAGATTTGTCAAGGATTTTTTAAAAATTTTGTAAAAAATCCGTAAACGGCTATTTTAAGCCCTTAATACTATTATAGCCGTTTATTTTCAAATTATTTTTCCGAGAAATCTTCATAAATTTTAGTAATTTCTATCTTAGATTTTCCCTGTTTAATTTTCTCGTCTGCTTTAACAATTAAATTCACATCATAAACATCTCTTAAATTATTAATATTATCTTTTCTTTGACCAATAACATTGTTTACATCTGCTGGATTAACAGTAACCACAACTTCTTTAACCTTGGTATTTAGTTGTTTTATTTTTTCAACTATAACATCATACCACATTCCAGATTCAACTAATTGTCTAAATGCTGGATGAAATGGTCCTGCTACAACTTCGCTTTTATCATTTTCCGGATTTGTTATAGTATCTGTTGGCTGAAGTCCTATTCTTATTACTTCTATATGTTTTTTTACAAATAGTTTTACAAGTTCTTTACAAACTTCTACAGCCTGTGTAACTGTTAATGGCTTATATTTTCCGTCATTATAGTCTTTTTCTAGTTTAGTGTTTTTTATAACTAAAACTGGGTATATTCTTACCATTTTAGGTTTTAGCTTTATTAATTGTTTTGCTGTATTTATTTCATCAACAGTTGTACTTTCTGGAAGTCCTACCATCATTTGGTGTCCTAAATCGAATCCATACCATCTAATTAATTTTGATGCTTTTACAACATCTTCGAAAGTATGCCCTCTTCCAGCTTTTTTTAGGATATAGTCATTTGCAGATTGTACCCCAAGTTCTATTGTTTTTACTTTGTATTTTTTTAATCTTTTTAGAATCTTTTTATCTATGTAATCAGGCCTTGTTGATATTCTTATACTATCTACCTTTTTTTGTTTTATATATTCATAAGCTGTGCTTAATAATTCTTCTTGTTTTGCTTCTTCTATTCCTGTAAAACTTCCTCCGAAAAAAGCTACTTCTACTTTAGAATCTTTTTTTATATATTTTAGGTGTTCTTCTATTATATTTTTTACATCTTCCTTTGTTACTTGCCTTGTTTGCCCACTTATTGATTTTTGGTTGCAAAATACACAATCATTTGGACATCCTAAGTGTGGTACAAATATTGGAATTATATATTGTTTTTTCATAGTTTCACCCCTTTTTTATTAATTCTATAGCATGTTTTGCTGCTTCCATTTCTGCATGTTTTTTGCTTTTTCCTTCTCCAGTTGCTAAAATTTTTCCGTTGTAGATTACTTCTGATACAAATATTTTATCGTGATCTGGTCCTACTTCTTTTATTATTTTGTATTCTATATGTACATCTCCATGTTGCTGAAGTATTTCTTGTAGTACTGTTTTATAGTCCTTTTGTCCGACATTTTGACTTGCTAATTTTATTTCTTCTTTTAGGTTTCCAACTATAAATTTATTTGCTGGCTCTATCCCTCCATCTAGGTACATTGCTGCAATTACTGCTTCTACACTGTCTGCCATTATTGCTGGTTTTACTTGTTTGTGTGCTACCCTTTCTGATTTTCCTAGGCGTAAGAAATCACTAAAATTATGTGATTTTGCAACTTTGTATAAACTTGCTTCACATACTACTTGTGCTCTAACTTTAGTCATTTCTCCTTCTTTTAGTTTGGGATAGTTTTGGTATATATAGATGCTTGATAAAAATTCTAGTATGCTGTCTCCTAAAAATTCTAGCTTTTCGTTACTTATTGTTTTTTTCTCATATGCATATGATGTATGTGTTAATGCTGTTTGTGGCAAATTTTTGTCTTTAAATGTGTAACCTATTTCTTGTTCTAGTTTTGTGTAGTCCATTTTTTCACCTCTTTTCAATATGTATCTATTATATACTTTTTTGGGATTTTTTCAAGTGTTTTGTGGAAATATTGAGATTTATGATGATTTTTTTGCAGAAAAAATAAATATCCACCAGCCTAGCTGGTGGTTTTTCAAATTCGCCCATAGGGCTTTTCTACTAGCCACGTCTAAAGACGTACTTTTTCCAACTGGCTCTTGCGTCTATTACTTACTGACCCTTAAATGGGTCTATATCATCCATCGTTAATTGATCTCCTAGTCTATCTTCTTTTAGTTGATTTGCTATATATTCTTTTATCTTTTTTGTATTTTTTCCTACTGTATCCACATAATATCCTCTACACCAAAATTCTCTATTTCTATACTTATATTTCATATTTCCACACTTACTGTATATCATTATACTACTTTTTCCTTTTAAAAATCCCATTATTCCTGATACACTGTATTTGGGCGGTATTTCTATTAGCATATGTATGTGATCTGGACATACTTCTGCTTCTATTATTGTTATTCCCTTCCAATTGCACAATTCTCTTAATATTTTTCCTATTTCTAATCTTTTGCTATTATAAAATACTTTCCTTCTATACTTTGGGGCAAATACAATATGGTACTTGCAATTCCAACTTGTATGTGATAAACTTTTAACATCATTCATTTTGAATGTTCTCCTTTCAATATATTTTTTGCAATCGCCAGTCGCAAAATTATTATATATTGAAAGGAGTTTTTTGTCTACTCATCGCTGAAGCTTTTCCGAACCCCCAGACTATCTGGGGGTTTTCTAAAAACAAAAAAGCATAGCTTTATTTTGCTATGCTACTCCAGTAGGGGCCTCAAAGTCTTGAAAAATTTAAAATGTAACTTTTCGGCCACCTACCTATTCTTATTTTTATATTCTAAAACTAATATTCTATTATTCTAGTTCTTCGCCATCAGAGTTCAAAGCTACTTCCATAGTCCAAGACGGAAACCGATGTTGGCGTTCGAGAGGATAGTAGTGGTGAATAAGCGGTCCTTGGCTGAAGTGACCGAACCACCGCTGCTGTAACAGCCACCCCTGTAAACACAAGGAAGGTTAGTAGTGATGAACTCTAATGTCCATTCCCATACATTTCCAGCTATATCATAGATGTTTTGTAAATTTGTTGCCTCTGTTGCTCCTGTTGTTAATAATATTCCGTTTTCATATGAACTTTGTTTTTTCTTCTTGCTTCCTGTTACTAATGTTGATTTTTCTTCACTATTATAAGCCTTCCAATCAGATAACTCATTAGTTTTTGCAAATTTTCCTCTATTTAATGTAAATTCTGAATTATAATAATTTCCTATTTTTGTACTATTTGATATTAAATTAGAGCTTTGTGCTGGATTTTTTGTTTCAATATATTTTAATACTAAATCCCATTGTATTCCAAATATTAAACTACTTGTACATCCATTATAATTCATTCTTGTTGCTAGTTCTTGTGCTTCATCTCTTGTTACATAATTATATGGATACATATTTGGCTTTATTACTGCTTTGTCGCTTGTTGATATTGCTACATATGATGTTCTAGAATCTTTTCCTTCTTCCAATCCTGCTTCATATCTTCCTATCCAAAATCCTCCATTTTTATACACACTTTTTAACATAGCTTGATATTGTTCTGTAAATTCTGAATTTGTATCACTATAATTAGAGCCTGAATAATCTTTCGTATAAGACTTTAAACAAGCTTCTATATTTGTGTAATCCTCACTATTACTTGGTTTTTTTGCTCCATTATTATTATAAGTTGTATTATCATATATTGTTGTTGGCACTTCTACCCACACATATTCATTATCATTATTATCTTTTATTACTAATCCTGTTGCTAAATCCCCTTCTTTTTTTGAAAATGTGCTATTTGGCAAATATGGCGTTGTTCCTGTTCCCGTTGGTAAACTTCCTCCTGCTGGATTTCCTCCTTCAGAACCTCCACCTGTACTTCCTCCATTTGAACTTGGTGCATATTGGTTTATTGTATCTTCATATCCTTGTAATTTTAGACTTTCATCTTCTTGTGCTACTCCTGTTTTTTCCTTTGCTTCTCCTGCTCTATTTAATATTCCATTTTGCCCAGTTAACATTGCTATACTTATTCCCGCAAGTATCAAGAGCACTATAATTGTTACAACAAGAGCAATTAAGGTTATACCTTTGTTTCTTCTTAATGTGTTTCTTAACATTTTTCATCCTCCTAATTTTATTTTTTTATATAAATTTAGCCTTACATTTACATACTTATCTATTATTGTCATTTCTAGCTTTTTTATACTTAACAATTAGCGGTTTATTCAATTTTCAATGTACATAAGTTTTTGGCTAAATACATTTACATATTAACATATTGTGTACTTTTTTGCAATATTTTTTGTTTTATTTTATATTTTATTTTAAATTTTATAAAACCATTACAAGACAAAAAAATTCCCTATAAAATATTTCTATCTTATAGGGTACTTTATTACTTATTGATAATTTTTTTCCAAAATTATGCAACATTTTCCTTTATGTATTCAACTACATCTCCAACTGTTACAACTTTTTCAGCTTCTCCGTCTGGAATTTCTATATTGAATTCTTCTTCAATTCCCATTATTAATTCAACTAAATCTAAAGAGTCAGCTCCTAAATCATCTATAAAATGTGCATCTAATGTAACAGATTCTTCTGAAACTTGTAATAAGTCTACTATTATATTTTTTACCTTTTCAAATATTTCTTCTGAACTCATTTCTTAAGTTCACCTCCTCTCAAGTTTATAAAAATTTACTATATCCTTTGATATAAATTTAATGTTATTTTTATATAGACATTTATATTATATGTTTTTTCTTTTGTCAATAGATATCTCAAATTTATTTCATTTTTGAATGGTTATTCGGTTTTTGTCTTTTCTTTTTCGAATTCTTTTATTAGATTTTCAACTGTTTGGTTGTTTACAAATTGTTCTGCTTGTTTTATTGTGAATTCGAATAATTTTGCATCACTACTTCCGTGTGCTTTTACGACTGGTTTTTTTACTCCTAAAAATAGTGCTCCACCATAAGATTTATAATCCATTGATTTTGAGAATTTATTCATTGCAGGAAGTGATGGTAGTGCTGCTATTTTTGACCATATATTTTTCATTAGGTTTTCTTTTAGGCTTCTTTTTACAAATTTTCCAAGTCCTTCTACTGCTTTTAAGAATACATTTCCTGTGAATCCATCTGTTACTATTGCATCAACTTCACCAGAAAAAGCATCTCTTCCTTCTACATTTCCTATAAAGTTAACATTTAGTTCTTCTGATTTTTCTTTTAGTAATTTGTAACTTTCCTTTGTTAATTCATTACCTTTTGTTTCTTCTGTTCCAATGTTTAATAAGCCTATTCTTGGATGTTCTACCCCAAAGGTGTTTCTTATATATATGCTTGACATTTGGGCAAATTGTAATAGGTTTATTGGTCTACAGTTTGTATTTGCACCTGAATCTATTAATACAAGTCTACTTTTATATGCTGGCAATATTCCAGCCATCGCAGGTCTATCTATTCCTCTAATTCTTCCAACAAGCAAAGTTGCTCCTGCAAGTAAGGCTCCTGAGTTTCCAGCAGATATAAATACATCTCCTTCTCCTTTTTTTAGCATATTAAATCCTACAACCATTGATGAGTCTTTTTTGTGTTTTATACTATCTGTTGGTCCATCTTCCATTTCTATTGTTTCTGTTGCATTTTTTATTGATAATCTTGGTGATATTTCACTTAAATTTTTTCCGTAAAATTCTTTTACTTTTGCTTCTATTATTTCTTGTTTTCCAATTAAAATAACTTCTGCTTTTATTTCATTTATTGCATTTACTGCACCTTTTATTGTTGCTTCTGGAGCGTTATCTCCTCCCATAGCATCTAGAAGTATTTTCATCTTTTATTTTCCTTTCATTTTTCAGTTTATTAAGATATTATTCATTTTAGTATGGTTTTTAGAAAAAATCAATATATTTTATTAATATTTTTTAAATTCTTCTATTATATTTTCTGCAACATCTCTTCCATTTCGTGCAGCCCAAGCTACTGTCCCTTTTCCACCTATTAAATCCCCTCCAGCATAAATCTTTGGATTTGATGTTTGGAATTTATCATTTACTTTTATATAATTTCTTGGTGCTACTTCTAATCCTAAATTTTGTACAAATTCATCTGTTTTTGAACCTAATGCCATTATTACATAATCGGCTTTTACTGTATAATTACTTTCTTCTATGTTTACAGGTGAAAGTCTTGTATCTCCTTCTTTTTGAACCAATTCAGTTTTTATAAGTTCAATGTTTTGTACTTTATCTGTGCCATTAATTTTAACAATATTATTTTGAAATAATATCTTTACCCCTTCTTTTTCAGCATCCAAAACCTCTTTTTCTTCAGCTGGCATTTGCTCTTTTGCTCTTCTATAAACAATTATAACCTCTTTTGCCCCTTTTCTTTTTATTGTTCTTGCAACATCAATTGCAACATTTCCTCCACCATTTACAATTACTGTTTTTCCATTATAATTTGGGTGAGTATTATTTTCTAATAATTCATTTCCTCCAAATACTCCATCTAAATTTTCGCCTTCAATTTTCATTTTAGATGAAATATTTGCTCCAAATGCTAGGTAAATATAATCATATTCTTTTTCTAAATCACTTAAATTAATATTTTTTACAAGTTCTTGGTTATATTTTACATCAATTCCTAAATCCAATATTTTATCAATTGTATTTTTAACTATATCTTTTGATAATCTAAAATCTGGTATTCCATAAACTAAAAGCCCGCCTAAAAAATCTTTTCTTTCATATATAGTTACTTTTACACCTTTTTTAGCCAAAAATGCTGCACAAGTAAGTCCTGATGGTCCTCCACCTATAATTGCTACTTTTTTATTTTCTAAATTTTCTTCAATATTTTTTTCAAATTTCAAGTTATTTTCTATTGCATAATCACCAATAAAGGCTTCCATATCTCCTATACTTACAGGCTCACCTTTTATTCCTCTTACACACGAACCCTCACATTGTTTCTTGTGTGGACATATTCTACCACATATTGGTTGAAGTACTGTTGTTTCTTGCAATATTTTATATGCTTCTTTATAGTTTTGTTCTTTTATTTGTTTTATAAATTCTGGTATATTATTGTTTAAAGGACATCCTTTTTTTGAGCAAGGTTTTATTTTGCAATTTAAACAATAATTTGATTTTTCTTGTATTTGTTGATTCATTTTTCTTCCTCTCTTTGTTCTTTTTTCATTGGGACCGTTTCTTTTTCTGCTAAGATCGTTTCTTTTCGCGAAAAGAAACGGTCCCAATACGAAATTTTGCAAAAAGAACCGTCCCCAATCAGAAATTACTCCTCTAGTTTTTTTATCACTTCTTTTAAATCTCTTATAAAATCTATTTTTTTTGTTTCATCTCTAAGTAATGCTGCTGGGTGCCAAGTTGGCATATATAGTATGCCTTTTTTTTCTACCCATTTTCCTCTACTTGCTGTTATTTTGTATTCTTGCCCTAAAATATTTTGAAGTGAAATTCTGCCAAGTAATACAATAATTTTGGGTTTTACTATCATTACTTGATTTCGTAAATAGTTGATACAACTTAAAACTTCATCTGGTTCTGGGTCCCTATTATTTGGTGGTCTACATTTTACTATATTTGCTATATATACTTCTTCTCTTTCTATTCCTACTGCATCAAATGCTTTGTTCATTAGTTGACCTGCTTTTCCAACAAATGGTATTCCTTGATCGTCCTCGTCCGCACCAGGTCCTTCTCCTATAAACATTATATCTGCATTTTTGTTTCCTACTCCAAATACAATGTTTTTTCTTCCTGTACATAGTTTACATTTTTTGCAATCTTTTATTGCTTCTTTTACTTCTTCCATTGTTTCATACATTTTTATCACCATTTATTTTATTTTTCTGTATTGTATCAAAATTAGTTTTATTTATCAATATTTTTTTGTAAAGTGACTTGGTATTCTATTTATTTTTTGATTTTTTATAAATACTTTAGTGGGAAAAAAGTGGGAAATACAAAAAAATAGCTTTCGAGATAATTCTCGAAAGCCTTTATTTTTAGCAATTATTATTCGATTATGTCAGCAACAACACCTGAACCAACTGTTCTACCACCTTCACGAATAGCGAATCTTAATCCTTTTTCGATAGCGATAGGAGTAATTAATTCGATTGTCATTGTTACGTTATCTCCTGGCATTACCATTTCTGTTCCAGCTTCTAATTCAATAACACCTGTAACGTCTGTTGTTCTGAAATAGAATTGTGGTCTATATCCATTGAAGAATGGTGTATGACGTCCACCTTCTTCTTTTGTTAGAACGTATACTTGTGATGTGAATTTTGTATGTGGATGAATTGTTCCAGGTTTAGCTATAACTTGACCTCTTTCGATGTCTTTTCTATCAATTCCTCTTAAAAGAACACCGATGTTGTCTCCAGCTTCAGCTTGATCTAGTAATTTTCTGAACATTTCAACACCAGTAACAACTGTTTGTTTCTTTTCTGTTGAAAGTCCAACGATTTCTACGTTGTCTTGTAATTTAACTGTTCCTCTTTCTACTCTACCAGTAGCAACAGTTCCACGTCCAGTGATTGTGAATACGTCTTCAACTGGCATTAAGAATGGTTGGTCTATTGGTCTTTCTGGAGTAGGTATATAAGAATCTACTGCTTCCATTAATTCTTTCATTGGAGCATATACAGGATCATTAGGATCTGTAGATGTGCTTTCTAGAACTTTTAATGAAGATCCTTTTATGATTGGAATTTCATCTCCAGGGAAATCATAGCTTGATAATAAGTCTCTAACTTCCATTTCAACTAATTCTAATAATTCTGGATCGTCAACCATATCGCATTTGTTTAAGTAAACAACGATATATTTAACTCCAACTTGTCTAGCAAGTAAGATGTGTTCTCTTGTTTGTGGCATTGGTCCATCAGCTGCAGAAACAACTAATATTGCACCATCCATTTGAGCAGCACCTGTAATCATGTTCTTTACGTAGTCTGCGTGTCCTGGGCAGTCAACGTGAGCATAGTGTCTATTTTCTGTTTCATATTCAACGTGTGCTGTGTTAATTGTGATTCCTCTAGCTTTTTCTTCTGGAGCACCATCGATTTGATCATATGCTTCATATTGAGCTTTTCCTAATAATGATAGGTATTTTGTAATAGCTGCTGTTGTTGTTGTTTTACCATGGTCAACGTGTCCGATTGTACCAATGTTAACGTGTGGCTTTGTTCTTTCGAATTTTGCTTTTGCCATTTTAAATTCCTCCTTCTTTTAAGGTAAAGGGACACATCTTTAATATAGGGTCATTTCTTGTTACTAAGATATGTCCCTTTTGTGTTAATAACTGATGTTACCTCACTTAAACGATTGTCCATTTCCTTTATTATAAACTTTAAATTTAATAACGTTTTTATTATGTGCTTGCATTATATACTATTTGGAGTAAAAATGCAAGCTTTTATTTTTATAAATAAATATTCTTTGCAATTAGCTTTAAAATTAATCTATTTTTTATAAATTAATTAAGCGTTTTTGCTTCTTGAAGCTACTATTTGTTCATGTACTGATTTTGGAACTTCATCATAGTGAGATGGTTCCATTGAGTAACTTCCTCTACCTTGTGTCTTAGAACGTAAGTCTGTTGCATATCCAAACATTTCTGATAATGGGATAAATGCTCTTATTTCTTCCATTCCTTGAACTTCATCCATTCCTTCAATTCTACCACGTCTAGAGTTTACATCACCAATAACATCTCCCATGTATTCTGTTGGAACTGTTATTTCAACTCTCATTATTGGCTCTAAGATAACTGATTTAGCTTGTCTACATCCTTCTTTGAATGCCATTGAAGCTGCAATTTTGAATGCCATTTCTGAAGAGTCAACTTCGTGATATGAACCATCAACTAATGATACCTTGAAGTCGATAACTGGATATCCTGCTAAGATACCTGTTTGAGCTGCTTCTCTCATTCCTTGTTCGATTGGTTTGATATATTCTTTTGGAACAGCTCCTCCTACTATCTTGCTTTCGAATTCAATTCCTTTACCAGCTTCTAATGGTTCCATTTCAAACCATACGTCACCATATTGTCCTTTACCACCAGATTGACGGATAAATTTACCTTGAACTCTAACTTTATTTCTAATTGTTTCTTTGTAAGCAACTTGTGGTTTACCTACGTTACATTCAACTTTGAATTCTCTCTTTAATCTATCAACAATTATGTCTAGGTGTAATTCACCCATTCCTGCTATAATTGTTTGACCAGTTTCTTGGTTAGTATATGCCTTGAATGTTGGATCTTCTTCAGCAAGTTTTGCTAAAGCTATACCCATTTTTTCTTGAGCTGCTTTATCTTTTGGCTCAATAGCAATATCTATAACTGGTTCTGGGAATTCCATTGATTCTAGTATAACTGGATGATTTTCATCACATAAAGTGTCTCCTGTTGTAACATCTTTTAGTCCAACAGCTGCAGCGATATCTCCTGCAAATACTTTTTCTATATCTTCTCTATGGTTAGCATGCATTTGTAAGATTCTTCCGATTCTTTCTTTTTTATCTTTGTTTGCATTTAATACAGAAGATCCTGATTCTAATGTTCCAGAATATACTCTAAAGAAACATAGTTTTCCAACAAATGGGTCTGTTGCAATTTTGAATGCTAAAGCTGCAAATGGCTCATTGTCGTCAGTTTTTCTTTCAACTTCGTTTCCTTCTAAATCTACACCTTTGATATGAGCTATATCTGTTGGTGCTGGCATATAGTCAATTATTGAGTTTAATAATTCTTGTACACCTTTGTTTTTGTATGAAGATCCACAACATACTGTTACGATAGAGTTATTGATTGTTCCTGCACGTAAACCTTTTTTGATTTCTTCTTCAGATAATTCTTCACCATCTAAATATTTCATCATTAATTCTTCATCTTGTTCACATGCTGCTTCAATCATGTTTTGTCTCCATTTTTCAGCATCTGCTTTCATATCTTCTGGTATGTCTGTTTCTTCTATTTCTTTTCCTAAATCATCTTTATGAATGAATGCTCTCATTTTTATTAGGTCAACTATTCCTTGGAAATAGTCTTCTTTTCCTACTGGTAGTTGGATTGGAACAGCATTTGCATGTAATCTATTTTTTAATTGATCTACACATAACATAAAGTCAGCTCCAACAACGTCCATCTTGTTTACATATACCATTCTTGGTACACTGTATTTATCAGCTTGTCTCCAAACTGTTTCTGTTTGTGGTTGAACTCCACCTTTAGCTGCTAATACTGTAACAGCTCCATCTAGAACTTTAAGTGATCTTTGAACTTCAACTGTAAAGTCAACGTGTCCTGGTGTGTCGATTATATTTATTCTATGATCTTTCCAGAAACATGTTGTTGCAGCAGATGTTATTGTGATACCTCTTTCTTGTTCTTGAGCCATCCAGTCCATTGTTGCAGCACCTTCGTGAACTTCTCCTATTTTATGAGTTTTTCCTGTATAGAATAGGATTCTTTCTGTTGTTGTTGTTTTTCCTGCATCAATGTGAGCCATTATTCCTATATTTCTTGTTTTATCTAATGGACATAATCTTCCTGCCATCTATTTTTCCTCCTCATACTAAAATTTGTAATGTGCAAAAGCTTTGTTAGCTTCAGCCATTTTATGAGTATCTTCTTTCTTCTTAAATGCTCCACCGTTTCCAGCTACAGCATCCATGATTTCTCCGGCTAATTTTTCAGCCATTGTTTTTTCATGTCTCTTTCTGCTGTAAGAAACAAGCCATCTTAAACCTAATGTTTGTCTTCTTTCAGGTCTAATTTCTAATGGAACTTGGTATGTAGCTCCACCTACTCTTCTTGCTTTTACTTCTAGAACTGGCATTACATTTTCTAAAGCTGCTTCAAAAACTTCTAAAGGTTCTTTTCCTTCTTTTTCTTTTATGATGTCAAATGCATCATATACGATTTTTTGAGCAACTGATTTTTTACCATCTAACATTATGTTGTTTACTAATTTTGTAACAACTTTACTGTTATACATTGGATCTGGTAATACGTCTCTTTTTGCTATAAAACCTCTTCTTGGCACTATTCTTCACTCCTTTACATTTTTATTTTAATTAAAGTCAACAATTTGATTTTCCAAATTGCCAAAAGTTACTCTGATAAGTTTCTACCTAAAACTATCCGTATAATGCTCTATCTATTGCTAAATTTAAGTACCTTAATTTAGTAAGAATAAGCACTATTTAATTTTGGAACTATCTTATTTTTTTGCACGTTTAGCTCCATATTTAGAACGACCTTGCATTCTGTCTTTAACACCTGCTGTATCTAATGTTCCTCTGATGATGTGGTATCTAACACCTGGAAGGTCTTTTACTCTTCCTCCTCTTATTAATACAACACTGTGTTCTTGTAAGTTATGTCCTATACCTGGGATATAAGATGTAACTTCATAACCGTTTGATAAACGAACTCTTGCTACTTTTCTTAAAGCTGAGTTTGGCTTTTTAGGTGTTACTGTTTTTACTACTGTACATACTCCTCTTTTTTGTGGACTTCTTGCGTTTGTTAATTTTTTGCTTTTTGAGTTGTATCCATGTTGAAGAGCTGGTGCAGTTGATTTTGTAACTCCTGTTTTTCTTCCTTTTCTTACTAATTGGTTAATTGTTGGCACTTAAATTCACCTCCTAAAATTAATTTTGCCGTTATGGTATAAATTCCATAACGGCTTATATTTTATCATTTTTTTGCTTTAGTGTCAATGGGTTTGATGAGATTTCACATAAAAATTAAAATAATAAAAATCCTATTTTATTAAATATCCATTTTCATTTTTTTCAAGTCTAGTATTTTGTTTCAAACAAATTACAGGTCTAAAACCGAGCGTGTCATAGCTATATGCTCCATAACTTACCGTTCCACTATGATTTACATACATTAAGCTATTTGTATAGGCCGCAGATGGACTTGCCACCCACATTACATTTGCAAACGATTGTGACTTTATTACGTATAAACTATCATTTTCATCTAACATTTTATCATAATTATCTGCCCACGATGTTCCATCATCAATACTAACTTGGTATCCTGTTGCACTAACAGCGCTCGCTTTATAATGTACGTTATATTTTTGACTATATGAATTAACTACCATTTCTATTGTGGGGCCTCCAATAGCATAATCGGCATTTCCGTCCTCATCTATGAAATCATTCCAAGCTTCGGTATCTAATAGATAAGACGTAACTTTCATATTTTCAAATATACTTGAATAATTCTTTACATTAAAATAATCATTGTTTAGTTTTTTTATTCTTAAGTCCTTAATTCTTTCCGTTCCAATTTTATAATCTTCTCTTAATTCATTTCCAAAATACGCACTTCTTAGCATTGATCCATTAGCAGGTTTATTCTCGGTCTTTTCTCCTAATTCATTTGTTCCAAAAGGTAAATATTTTGTCTCAATATAATCATCAGCTATTATATATATATTAATTGCATCTGCATAAAATATTTTCCAACCAATTTCTAATCCATTTTTAGGTGTATATCCTAATACTATTTTTCCGTAATACTCGCTTTTATCAGTGGAGTTAGATATATCAGCCGCTTTTATTATACTACTTTGACTATATTCATCTATTTTTTCTTCATAATTACTTAATATGCTTTTTTCTTCTTCTTGCGCATTAGAAGTTTTCTCTTTCGCTTCTATAGCTCTCTTCAAAATCCCATTCTCCCCAGTCAACATACTAATACTAACGCCGTGCCAAAATCAACAAAACAATTATCGTCACAACCAAAGCAATAAGTGTTATTCCTCTCTCCTTCATTTTTTCTCTCATAAAAAACTCCTTCCTTTGTTACTATTCCTAAATTAATGCATATTATTCACATTTTCGCATTCGTACAAATGCATTTTGAAATTATTATACAAATAACAAAATTAAAAGTCAACATATTTTGCATTTTTTTAAATGCATTTTTATGCACGTATTCAAATGCGTGTTAATATACTGTTAAAGTTAGGAGATGAGCCAATGTATCTAAAAAGATTAAAAGATTTAAGAGAAGATTTTGATAAAAAACAACACGAAATAGCAGAATTTTTAAATATTACAAGACAACAATACAGTCTATACGAACTTGGAAAACGTGACATCCCAGCAGAATTTATTCGTAAATTAGCAAAGTATTACAATACCTCAGCTGACTACATTTTAGAAATAACAGATGAAATAACTCCATACATTAATTCTAATACAATAAAAAAAGATATACCATCAAAATAATAAGAAGAACCCAATTTATTAAACTTTCTTGTCTAATAAATTGGGTTTTCCTCAAAATAATTAAATACATCTTTTCTATCAAAACCATTAGTGTTCTTCATAGTTATTCTCAACAACATTCTGTTCCTTGCCATTTCCGTTTATGGATTTATGCTTCTCTGCAAAATATATATTAGCTTTCTCTATAGTTTCTTTCTCATCTGAACTCAAAACCCACCATGGTTGTTCTTTTTCTTCGTTTTCTATATCATCATTTTCTCCATATAGCCTCATTTTCTTTTCGGGTCTTATTTTTCCTCTCAAATCAGTACCTTCTGGTAAAAGCAATTGTGATTTGCGTTTAAAAAACATTCCCCTTATCCTTAAAAAGCTGTTTTTTAATCTTGTTTTCATCGAAGGCATTAAGGCTTTTTTCATCATTTCAATATTTTCCTTATCATAGTGTGAACTAAAATCTTCTTCTTCAATTTGTTTAACCGTTTCTGGTTTTAGTTCAAATTCTTTTTCAACCCCTGGTTCTATATATTCTTTGGCAATATTGCTTAAATCAATATTATATAATTCTTTAAATTTATTTTGAATATAATATATATCTCTTGTTTTGGTGGTAAATTTTTGTATATAAAGCATTACCATTTTCTTATTTTTATCGCCATTTTTTCCCTTAAATGCCTCATTTGTTTCAAACTCTTTTGATAATCTTTCCAAAATTGCAATTCTTGCATTTAGTATATTTCGTTGCTCTTTTTGCATATTGCTGATTTCTTTTGGTGAATATGGTCCAAACCCTTGGACAAGTTCTAGTGATGGTTTATAATTCTTTATTCCCTTGTTTTCTAATTCCTCACATAAGATTTGTGTTATTTTATTTGAACTATATTTTAGATTTTCAACAAAATCGCTCATATTTTCGTTATTTATTTTTGCATTTGCAAGACGTAAATTTATAAGTTCTTTTCCGCCTTATATATATTGCGTGATATGCCTCAGTTTGAATGGCATCCATTTCTTTTTTGGTATGTTTTTCTTCGTAGGTAGCCTTTCTTATTTTTTCCAATTCACTATTTATTTCATATAAATATCTATATGCTGTATCTTTTGACCCTAATTGTTTTTCTAAGGTTTCATTTATTCTATGTTCAAATGCTAATTGTAAAAATTCTTTTTCAGATACTCCCATTGCTGCTGCCAAAATATTTACCCCAAATGTAATGTTTCCATATCCTAGTGTTTCTTCTCTGTAGTTTTTCATTCTTTTTTTATCTTTTCCAAATGATGTCCTTGATGCTGCAACCTCAACTATTGCCTCTGTTAAAGCATTTCCAACGTCTGTTATATCTTGAAATAGAATATGCATCATTTCATGATTCAATATATGACTTACATATTCATATATATTATCACTTTTTTCAGTTTGAGCTCTTTTTGCAATATATTTATTTATAGTTATATTTTTCTTAGATATAATAGTCACACCTAAAGCCCATTCTAAATTTTTAGGCATTTTTCCTATTTTTACTGTTTTACAGCTATTTGCAAATATATCTATAAATTCTGGTGATAAATCATATTCATTTAATGCCCTATTAAGGTATTCTTGAATTAAAGGTGTAAATTGCCCATATTTTTCTTCTGTTATTAATTCTGTTATTCTTTTATCAATTTTGTTTTGTTTTTCTTGAGTTAAAGATTTATTTTTCATCTATAATTTCTCCTTTTCGGAATTTTTAGTTATATATCTTTTTATATTATATCATTAATGAGAAAAATCTCAAATTATTTTTTCAAATAATTTGAGATTTTTTATTAAGAGTTAAATACTCTATCAAATTCTTCTCCATCAATTTTTTCTTTTTCTAGTAATATTCCTGCAACAATATGAAGTTTGTCAATATTTGCAGCTAATATTTCTTTAGCAGTATTATAAGCTCTATCTATAATAGCTTTTACTTCTTCATCTATAACAGCTGCTGTTTCTTCTGAATAGTTTTTAGTTTGAGCCAAATCTCTTCCAAGGAAAACTTCTCCTTGACCTTGACCATACATAATAGCTCCAAGTCTTGAACTCATTCCATAAACAGTTACCATACTTCTTGCAATTTGAGATGCTCTTTCAATATCGTTACTTGCACCTGTTGAGATATCATTTAAAATTAGGGCTTCTGCAACTCTACCACCTAATAGTGATATAATTTGTTCTTCCATTGCTGTTTTAGACATAAATGATTTATCTTCTGTTGGTCTATACATTGTATAACCTCCAGCCATTCCTCTTGGTACTATTGATATTTCGTGAACAGGATCTTGTGTTGGTAAGAATTTACTTACAACTGCGTGACCAGCTTCGTGGTATGCAACCAATTTCTTTTCATGGTCACTTCTTACTTTTGTTTTCTTTTCAGGTCCCATTGTTACCTTAACCATAGCATCTTCTATTTCTTGCATTCCTATTTCTGTTTTATTTCTTCTTGCTGCTAAAAGTGCCGCTTCATTTAATACATTTTCCAAATCTGCTCCTGCAAATCCTGATGTATTTTTGGCTATAATTCTTAAATCAACATCATCTGCTAATCTTTTCTTTTTGCTATGAACTTCTAGTATTTGCTCTCTTGCTTTTACATCTGGAGCTCCTACTACTATTTGTCTATCAAATCTTCCCGCTCTTAATAATGCTTTATCTAATACGTCTGGTCTGTTTGTTGCAGCTAAAACTATAACTCCTTCGTTTGCTGAGAATCCATCCATTTCAACAAGTAATTGGTTTAATGTTTGTTCTCTTTCATCATGTCCTCCACCAAGTCCTGCTCCTCTTTGACGTCCTACTGCATCTATTTCGTCTATGAATATTATACATGGTGCATTTCTTTTGGCTTGTTCAAATAAATCTCTAACTCTTGATGCTCCAACACCAACAAACATTTCAACAAAGTCTGAACCACTTATTATAAAAAATGGTACTCCTGCTTCTCCTGCAACTGCTTTTGCAAGTAATGTTTTACCAGTTCCTGGCTGACCAACTAAAAGTACTCCTTTTGGAATTCTTGCTCCCATATCTGTGTATTTTTTAGGATTTTTTAAGAATTCTACTATTTCTTCTAGTTCTTCTTTTTCCTCGTCAACACCTGCTACATCATCAAATGTGATTTTGTTTTTCTCTGCAGTGTTTATCATTCTAGCTCTACTTTTTCCAAATGTCATTGTTTTGTTTCCACCTTGGTTGTTTCCTGGGTTCATCATAAAGAACCAGAATACTAGGAATATTATAAGCAATCCGAATGGAGTAATTAAACTTAATATCGTTATCCAAATTGATTCAGATTCCTCATCTAAAGCTAGATTTCCATTTTTGATATATTGCTCTGCATAAGTTACAAAGCTGTCTAAACTTGGTATGTTTACTTGTTTTACTGTTTTATTATTATCATTTAGTGTAACTTTTGCACTTTGTCCTCCTGCTGATAATTGTACACTTGACACATTTCCCTCTTCTATGTTTTCAATTAATTCTGAATAGGTCATTTTGTTATTGCTATTTTCCATTATTGAAGAAATAACTACTATTAGAATTACACCTATTATTAGCCATATAGCTAAAGATTTTATTCCATTTTTCACTATTCAATTCCTCCTTATCGCTTGAACTATACCATAACAATTCCGATTTTGCAATAGTTTTTTATATTATTTTTTGTGCTATTTTTTATCATTCTACGGCTTTCTATAATTTGCCCTCGAAAAAAATTTGATTTTTATTGACTAAAATCTTTATATTTTTGTTTGGCATTAAGTATTTGTTTCCTATATTTTTTTCGCATAGTTTTATTATATCATTTATATTTACTTTTTCTATGTTTTGTACATTTCCTATTGTTTTGTTTATAGCATATAATATTAATCTTTTCTTTATTACAGTATCCTGTTTATTAAATTCTTTTAATTTTAATACTAAATGTCCTTTTTCTTCTTTTATTTTTAACTTTTCAAACACATCTATTGTTATTTTTTCTAAGTATCTATTTTCTTCTTCTATAATAGAAGATAGTCTATCCATTGTGTTTATGATATTTGGATTAAATTCGTTTTTTATATACGGAATAACTACGTTTCTAATTTTATTTCTTGTACAATCATTTATAAAATTTGTTTTATCAATTCTTGGTCTTAAATTTTTTTCTTTACAATATTCTTCTATGCTCGTTCTCTCTGTTTCTATTAAAGGTCTTATATATTTGTTTTCTCTTTTAGGTTCAATTCCCTTTAATCCTGAAATTCCGCTTCCCCTAAGCATATTCATTATTATTGTTTCTATTTTATCATTTTTGTTATGTGCAATTGCAATTTTATTTGCACCTTCTTTTTGTAAAATTTCCTCAAAAAATTCATACCTTACGTTTCTTCCTGCTTCCTCGGTGCCTTGTTTATTATTATCTGCATATTTTTTTACATCTATTCTTTTAACATAGCACTTAATATTATTTACTTTGCAGTAATTTACAACATATTCTTCGTCAGAAATTGCTTCTTCTCTTATTAAATGATTTACGTGGCATACTATTAATTCAAATTTAAACCCTTCTTTTAAGTCTTTTAAAATATCTAACATACAAATTGAATCTGGTCCGCCTGATACTCCACATATTATTTTATCATTTTCATTTATTAAATCATATTTTTTTATTGTATTTAAAACTTGTTCTTTTAACATATTAATCATCATATCCTCTTGCAAGATTTACAAATTTTGTATAATTTCCCATCCATAATAGTTTTACTGTTCCTGTTGAACCAGCTCTGTGTTTTGCAATTATTACTTCTGATATATCTTTTTCCTCACTATCTGGGTTGTAATAGTCATCTCTATATAAAAACATAACAATATCGGCATCTTGCTCTATTGATCCAGATTCACGAAGGTCAGATAGCATTGGTCGATGGTCTGGTCTTTGTTCAACCGCTCTTGATAGCTGTGAAAGTGCAATTACTGGCACATTCAATTCTTTTGCAAGTATTTTTAAAGATCTACTAATTTCTGCAATTTCCTGCTCACGGCTTCCGTTTTTTCTGTTATTGCTTCCTTGTATAAGCTGAATGTAATCTATTACAATTAAGCCAATATTTTTTTCCATTTTAAGTTTTCTACATTTGGTTCTTATTTCCATTATTGAGATACCTGGTGTATCATCTATATATATTCCCGAATCTGAAATTGGACCTACTACACTTGCAAGTTTGCTCCAATCGTCCTCTTCTAGTTTACCTGTCATTATTTTGTTACTGTCAACCATTGCCTCAATACATAAAATTCTGTTTACTAATTGGTCTTTTGACATCTCTAAGTTAAATATAGCAACAGGTGTATTTGACCTTATAGCTGCATTTGCCGCAATATTTAGAGCAAATGCTGTTTTTCCCATAGCAGGACGTGCTGCAATTAGTATTAAATCTGAACCATGTAATCCTGCAGTTTTGTCATCTAAATCCACAAAACCTGTCGGAACACCTGTTATTTTAGATTTCTGATTATATAGTTCCTCTAACTTAGTAAAACTTTCTATTAATACATCTTTTATTGGTGTATAGCTCTTTTGATTTTTATTTTGTATTATATCAAAAATCTTCTTTTCAGCGCCTGCCATTATATCTTTGACATCTTCTGTTGGATTATATCCTAAATCGATTATTTCGTTTGCTGTTTTTATTAACTTTCTTAAAGTTGCCTTTTCCTCGACAATATCTATATATTTTTGAACATTTGCAGTTGTTGGAACTTTGTCTGGTAGTATCGCCAAATATTCAAATCCACCAACTTTTTCAAAATTTCCCATTGATGATAATTCATCTTTTACTGTTACTAAGTCAACTGGCTCTGACCTATTATATAGATTTACTATTGCCTCAAATATTAATTTGTTGTCTTCTCTATAAAAGCTATCTTCCCTTAATTTTTCCACTGCTGCCATTACAGCATCACTATCTGTTAGCATACTTCCTATTACTGCTTGCTCTGCTTCTATGTCGTGTGGTGGTATTTTTCCTAGTTCCATCTTTCAGCTTCCTTTCTTTTTTCGTATTAGCGACATTTTTCTGATTGGTGACGGTTCTTTTTCGGAAAAAGAACCGTCCCAAATCAGAAATTTCGCCAAAAGAAACGGTCCCAATACAAAAATTATTCTCCAATAACATCTACCTTAACTGTTCCTACTACACCCTCATATAATTTTATTTGAACATTTGTAGTACCAAGTAATTTTATTGCATCTTTTAATTCTATTTTCTTTTTGTCAACTTTGATGTTGTATTCTTTTTCAAGTTTTTCTGCAATTTCTTTGCTTGATACTCCTCCGAATACCTTACCGTTTTCTCCTGCTTTTACTTTGAATTTTAATCTTATTTTTGACATTTTGTCAGCTTGTTTTTCGGCCTCTTCTTTTTCTACGTCTTTTTTATATTGTTCTGATTCTTTTTTTGATTTTAGTTTTGCTAGGTTACTATTTGTTGCTTCTACTGCTAGGTTTTTGGCAAATAAATAGTTTCTTGCATATCCATCTGATACGTTTATTATTTCATCTTTTTTTCCTATTGATTTTATGTTTTCTTTTAGTATTACTTTCATTTTGTTTACCTCCTTATTTTTGCTCGATACTCGTTATATATTATCATACTTTTATAAAAATTTCTATACATATCACAAAAAATTCAAAAAAGGCAACTATGTTTTACCATAATCACCTTAATTTTCATTTTCCTCAAAATACTCGCCAATTCTCTCTTTAAGTTCTTCCTTAACCTCATCCATACTTTTACCCTCAACTTGAGCACCAGCCAAAGTAATATGACCTCCACCGCCCATTTTCTCAAGAATAACTTGGACATTAATGTCACCAATAGAACGTCCGCTAATAGTAATTTTTTCTCCATCATTTCCTAAAACAAATGATGCTGTAATATTTCCTATTGCTAAAAGTTGGTCAGCTGATTTTGCACAAATTATATTTGCTTCTTTGTCATTTTCATTATATGTTGCAATTCCTATTGTATCATTTACAATTTCTGTTGTTTTAATAATTTCTGTAATTTTCTTATAAGTTTCTAAATCGCTTTGGAACCATTTTTTAACACGAATTATATCAACTCCACATTTTCTTAAATATGCCGCTGCCTCAAATGTACGTACTCCTGTTTTAAAAGTAAAGTTTTTTGTGTCCATCATAATTCCTGCATATAGCACTTCTGCTTCTATTTTCTTTAATTTAGTTGTAATTTGTGTATATTGTAATAGCTCTGTTACAAGCTCTGCTGCAGAAGATGCATATACCTCGTGGAATGTAAGTATACTTTTTGTGATAAAGTCTGGACTTCTTCTATGATGGTCTATTATAGCTATTTGATTTGTTTTTTCTAACAATTCAGGTGCTTCTACATAGCTTGTTTTGTGAGTATCTACCACTATTAATAATGTTTTTGGTGTTATTTTTTCTTCTGCTACTTCTTTGTTTATTATAACATCTTTGTATTCTTCATCTTCGTCTAAGCTTTTTTGTATATTTCCAAGTGCCATTGTGTTTGTATTTGCAACTATATATGATGGCTTTCCTAGGTTTGTTGCTAATCTATACATTCCTATTGCAGAACCTAGTGCATCTATATCTGCATTTACGTGTCCCATTATCATTACTTGGTCATTTTCCTGTATTAATTCTTCTAAGGCGTGTGCAACAATTCTAGCTTTTACTTTAGTTCTTTTTTCCACTTCTTCTACTCTTCCACCAAAGAATTGATATTTTCCATTTTGCCTAATTGCTGCTTGGTCTCCACCACGTCCTAATACAACATCCATTGTGTTTAATGCTGATTGATATTTTTCTTTGTCTGTTTCGCCCTCATTTGATATTGCTATACTTAAAGTAAGCTGTGCTCTTCCTTTTATGTTGATATCTTTTATAGTATCAAGTATATTAAATTTATTTTCTTTTATTTTTTCTAGATATTTTTGCTCAAATAAATATACAAATCTATCTCTATCTGATTTTACAACTATTCCTTCTGTTTCGCTTGTCCAGTCATATATTGCTTTTTCTATTTCTGCAATTATTCCTGGTCTTATGTCCATATCTATTGATTGCATGGTTTCTTCGTAGTTGTCTATCATTATTATTCCAACACAACTTTTTGAATCATTGTATTCTTTTTGAAGTTTTAGATTGTCTGTTTCATCAATAAAATATAGTATCATCATATATTTGTTTTCTCTTTTTCTTTCATGATTTCCAGACTTTACAAACTCTCCAAGTATTTTGTAAGTTTTGTTTTCTATTTTTAAACTTCTTATTATTGATTTGTCTTTTTTATCTTCTCTTGCATTTATTTCTGTGTTTATGTTATCTAATAAATCACTTATATATCCATTTATATCTATATTTGCAAATTCTGATACAAATTTTGTACTTCTCCATACTATGTTTCCATCTGTTTCGACTATTATTAATGGAATTGGTGAATATATTAAACTGTTTTTTGCAGCTGAATTTACATTTAGTGTTAGGTCTTGTAAGTGCTGTGATATTTCACTTTTTCTCTTGTTATTTGCAAAATATGTGTATCCTAAAATTGCTATAAATAGTATTATTGCTGGTAGTATGAATTTTGGATTTTGCGTACATATTGCTACTAATAAAATGAATATAATTACTAGATATATCTTCGTTCTTGATACTAAACTATCAAATAATTTTCTATTACTACTTTGCAAAATAATTTCTCCTTTATTTTCAAATACATATATTTTACCGCAATTTGAGGTATTTGTCAAATCGGACAAATACCTCTTTTTTTCTCTATATACAAAATACAGCATACAATGGTACAGATTTTATACCATCTTCCATTCCGAAATTTTTTTCTGAAATTCTAATTCCATATTTTGGATTAAATTTGTTCATATATAAGTCTAAACTTCGTGATTTTGTACGGATACTTGATTTTACTTCAATTGGTACTATTTCTGTTTCTTTCTGTATTATAAAATCTATTTCTGCTTTTCCATCAGATTCCCAATAATATGCATCATAACCTTTTATCCTTAATTCATTTGCTACATAATGTTCTGTAAGTGGCCCCATTGATATCATTGTTGGCTGTGTATTTAAGTCTATTTGATATAATGGATATCTTGCTTTATTAACAAAAAGCCCAACATCACTCATATATAATTTAAATGATGTTAAATCTTTATGCATCTCTAGCGGTATTTCTGGTTTTACCCTATATATTTGATTTACTATTCCGCTATTTTTTAACCATAATATAGCTTCTCCAAATATACTTGATGTCCCACCTTTTGAAATTACTTTATATTGAAATTTTTGATTTTCTTTTGCAAGCTGCACAGGTATTGAATCAAATGCTGAAATTATTCTATTTGATAACCCATTATCTGCATATTTTGTCATATCTCTTTCATATGATGATAAAATTTCAGCTTGTATATCTATAGCTGCTATTGTTTTTTGTTCATCTAAATATGTTTCAACAACTTCAGGCATCCCTCCAACCACTAAATATGTTCTATATAGTTTTAAACATAATTCGTGTATGTCTTTATCCATTTTCTCATTTTTTTCATAATGATTTTCTATTTCTTTGATTAAATTTTCTCTATTTACAGCTATTAAAAATTCTTTAAATGATAACGGATACATATTTATCATTTGAACTTTACCAACAGGAAAAGAATAATTCTTTCTATTTATTGCTATTCCAAGTAACGAGCCTGCTGCAATTATATGATATTCTTTTGCATCTTCATAAAAATATTTTAATGCTGTTAATGCTCTTTCATTAGCTTGTATTTCGTCAAAAAATATCAGTGTTTTTTCTGGTAATATTTTTTCACCGTAAAATAATTCGAGTTTATTTATTATATATTTTGCATCTATATTTTCAGATATCTGCGAACTTATTTCTTGATTTGTTTCAAAATTTACATATATCAAATTTTCATAATGTTCTTTTCCGAATTTTTTTATTATATATGTTTTTCCAACTTGCCTCGCTCCGTGAACAATTAACGGTTTCCTATTTTGAGATTTTTTCCAATTTATCAATTCTTTTATTATTTCTCTTTCCATATTACCACCCTCTTATGCCAATTATACCTTATAAGTTCAAAAAAGTCAACTTTAGTATGTACTTTTTTGAACTTATAAGGTATCGTATGCATAATTATCAAATTTTATTCACTCTAATATTAAAATAATTGAAGCCTGCATTTAAACATTACAGGCTTTTTCCAATTATTTTACAACAACATTATAAATTTTATTTTTAACATAAATTTCTTTAACAATAGTTTTTCCATCCAGTTTGCTCTTAATAGCATTATGGACTTTTTCTTTAACAGACTCTTCGTCTTCATCCAAATAAATAGTAATATTTGCTTTAAGTTTACCATTAATTTGAACAGGTAAAGTAATTTCATCATCAATAGTTTTAGCTTCATCAAATTCAGGCCAACTGTATGACGCAACATCAGCTTCAAATCCTATCAATTTATTCAATTCCTCAGAAATATGAGGAGCAAAAGGATTTAATAAAGTTAAAAATGTTTTAAATTCAGCTTTGTTAATTCTCTTTAATTTATAAAATTCGTTAACCATTGTCATAAAAGTAGAAATACAAGTATTAAATTTCATTTCTTCAATATCATTAGAAACTTTTTTAATAGCTTTATTCATCATTTTTTCGGTTTCAGGAGTAAATTCATTACCATCAACCAAAAATTCCTGCATATTCCAAACTCTGTCTAGGAACTTGCCACATCCACGAATACTATCCATAGACCAAGCTGCAGTTTGATCAAATGGTCCCATAAACATTTCGTAAACTCTAAAGGTATCTGCACCAAATTCATCTACGATATCATCTGGATTGATAACATTTCCTTTAGATTTTGACATTTTTTCTCCATTTGTTCCTAAAATCATACCATGTGAAGTTCTTTTTGCATATGGTTCTTTGTTTGGAACAACGCCAATATCATATAAAAATTTGTGCCAGAATCTTGAATATAATAAGTGAAGAGTTGTATGTTCCATTCCACCATTATACCAGTCAACTTGCCCCCAATAATTTAAGGCTTCTTTTGATGCTAATTCATTATTATTATGTGGGTCCATATATCTTAAGAAATACCAAGATGAACCAGCCCATTGAGGCATTGTATCTGTTTCACGTTTTGCAGGTTTTCCACATTTTGGACAAGTTGTATTTATCCAAGAATCAAGTTTAGCAAGTGGAGATTCTCCATTTTCACCTGGTTTAAAGTCATCTATTTCTGGAAGTGTAAGTGGTAAATCCTTTTCATCTATTGGTTGCCATCCACAGCATTCACAGTAAACCATTGGTATTGGTTCTCCCCAATATCTTTGACGTGAAAATACCCAATCACGAAGTTTGTAATTTACTTTTTTAGAACCGATTTTATTATCTTCAAGATATTTTATTACTTTTGATTTAGCATCTGTTACAGATAGTCCATCTAAGAAACCTGAATTTATAAGTATTCCTGTTGCAACATCTGTAAAGGCCTCTTTACTTAAATCTACTTTTACATCATCATTTGATGTTACAACTTGAACAATTGGTAAGTTGAATTTTGTTGCAAATTCAAAGTCTCTTGAATCGTGTGCAGGTACAGCCATTATAGCACCTGTTCCGTAACTTGATAAAACATAGTCTGAAATCCAAATAGGAATTTCTTTGTTTGTTAATGGATTTATTGCTTTTATTCCTTTTATTTCAACACCTGTTTTGTCTTTATTGATTTCTGAACGTTCAAAATCAGATTTTAAAGCTGCTTTTTTCTTGTATTCTTCTATCTCCTCTAGATTCAAAATTTTATCAGCCAATTTTTGTATTAAGTGATGTTCTGGAGCAATAACCATATATGTTGCACCAAATAGTGTGTCTGGTCTTGTTGTGTAAACAGTAAGTTCTTCGTCAGAATCTGCTATTTTAAATTTAACCTCAGCTCCTTCTGATCTTCCTATCCAGTTACGTTGTTGAGTTTTTATTTTATCTAAAAAGTCAACATCATCTAAATCATCAATTAACCTTTGGGCATATTCTGTAATTTTAAGCATCCACTCGGATTTTTCTTTTTGAACGACTGGACTTCCACATCTTTCGCAAACACCATTTACAACTTCTTCGTTTGCTAATCCAACCTTGCAACCTGTACAGAAGTTGATTGGCATTGTAGCTTTATATGCTAATCCTTTTTTAAATAATTGAATGAAAATCCATTGAGTCCATTTATAGTAATTAGGGTCTGTTGTATCAACAACCCTTGACCAGTCAAATGAAAATCCTAATGATTTTAATTGTTCTGTAAAATGAGCTATATTTTTGGCTGTTGTAATCTTTGGATGTACATTTGTTTTAATTGCATAATTTTCTGCAGGAAGTCCAAATGCATCAAATCCAATAGGATATAAAACATTATATCCTTGTAATCTTCTTTTTCTTGCAATTATATCTATTGCAGTATAACTACGTGGATGACCTACGTGTAAACCTTGTCCTGATGGATATGGAAATTCTATTAAACCATACCATTTTTTCATATTGTAGTCAGTTTTGGCATTAAATGTTCCTTCTTTTTCCCATTTGTTTTGCCATTTTTTTTCTATATTTTTGAAATCGTATGACATATATGTTTCTCCTCTCAATATGTAATGGTTAAATTATATCACAGATGAGTGTAAAGTCAAGTGATTTTAATAACTCAAACTCTCCGATTTTTTTACGTTTACGTCTTTTTTTCGTAATCTCCATACATATTGTTACCATATTTATTGACTATATTCAGAATTATATATATAATATTTTCATACTAAAAGGAGAGATATTATATGTTTGTTTACACTTTCGGCGTTGTTTATGGAGCTATGGCTTTAAATCAACCTACTCCAAATCTATTATGGCATTATTTAAATAATACAAAAATTGCCTTCTGTATTCTTAGTCTTTTATTTGGACTTCTGTTTTTATATGATTTATTTCGCCTACGTAAGAATAAACTAATTAATAATTTTAGAGAGCAAAAAAAATATAAAAGATACAACAAAATATTATTATTACTTTTTGTACTTTGTATAATAATTTCTATAATACTAAATTTTATTTTACATGCAAATATAAAATCACTATATTATTAAATTAAAAACTGAAGCAAATTAAACATTTGCTTCAGTTTTTGACTATTTTTCTTCTAAATCTAATTTAATATGAACATCTTTAAGTTGTCCATCAGATACTTTTGAAGGAGCCCTCATAAGTAAATCTCTAGCCCTCTTATTTTTAGGGAATGCAATAACTTCTCTAATATTACTTGAATCTTCAATAAGCATAACCATTCTATCAATTCCAGGTGCAGCACCAGCATGTGGTGGAGTTCCATATTGGAATGCATTATATAAAGCTCCAAATTTTGTTTTTACATCTTCCTCTGTATAACCTGCTATCTCAAAGGCTTTTACCATTATTTCCGGATTATGATTTCTAACTGCTCCAGATGCCATTTCGTATCCATTACATACTAGGTCATATTGATATGCTAAAATGTCTAGTGGATTCATATTTTCTAATGCTTCCATTCCACCTTGTGGCATTGAAAATGGATTATGGCAGAAGTCGATTGTTCCTTCATCAGATAATTCATACATTGGAAAATCTACTATAAAGCAGAATTTGTAAACATTTTTTTCTATTAAATCTAAACGTTTCCCAAGTTCTATTCTAACAAGTCCTGCTATTTTTTGAGCTGTTTTAAATTCATCTGCAATAAAGAACATGCTTGCATTTTCTTTTAAACCATAGTTTTCTTTTAAATTTTCTACAATTTCAGGTGTTATAAATTTTGCAATTCCACCTTCTAGTTCACTTTCAGCATTTAATTTTGTCCAAGCTAAACCTTTAGCCCCACATTCTTCAACTGCAAATTCTCCCATTTTGTCAAAGAATTTTCTTCCTTGATTTGCTCCTTCTGGCACTATTATAACTTTTATAGTTTTGTCTTTAAATGCGTTAAATTCTGTATTTTCAAAAAAAGATGTTACATCTTGAATTATTAGTGGATTTCTTAAATCTGGTTTATCAATTCCATATTTTTCCATAGCTTCTTTATATGGTATTTTTATAAATTCACCTTCATCTACTTTCCAGTCTGTAAATTTCTTAAATACAGATGGTACAACATCTTCAATTACTTTAAATACATCTTCTTGAGTACTAAATGCCATTTCAAAATCTAATTGATAAAATTCGCCTGGTGCTCTATCTGCTCTTGGGTCCTCATCACGGAAACATGGTGCTATTTGATAATATTTGTTAAATCCAGATACCATAAGTAATTGCTTAAATTGTTGTGGTGCTTGTGGAAGTGCATAAAATTCTCCTGGGTTTAATCTGCTTGGTACTAAATAGTCTCTTGCACCTTCTGGTGATGAGTTTGCTAATATTGGTGTTTGAATTTCGAAAAATCCTAATTCATCCATTTTATCTCTAAATGCTTTTAAAATTTTTGAACGAAGCAAAATATTTTTATGTAATTTTTCATTTCTTAAATCTAAAAATCTATATTCAAGTCTTAAGTCTTCTCTTGCTTCAACTTCTGAATTTATTTCAAATGGTAATTCCGCTTTACATTTTCCTAAAACTTCTATTTTGTTAGCAATTATCTCAATATCACCTGTTGGCATTTTAGGATTTTTGCTTGTTCTTTCCACAACTTTTCCTTCTATATGAATACAGCTTTCTTTTACAAGTTCTTTTGCTTGCGCTTGTAGACTTTCATCATTTATTACTATTTGTGTTATTCCATCTTCATCTCTTAGGTCTATAAATACCATTCCACCTAAATCTCTTATTTTTTGTATCCAACCAGCTAGTTCTACTGTTTCTCCTACATTTTCAATTCTTAGTTCTCCTAAATTCTTTGTTCTGTACATATTATCCTCCTTTTAAATATATTTTCGTATTAAACTTCTACTCAATCGGAAAGCCTGCCACAAATAATATATAACTAATTACTATAAAAAATCCCAATTCCAAACCTATAATACTAAGACTTTCTTTTATTAAAATTTCTTTTCTTATTTTACAAACTATAAACCAAATCATAGTTAAAATTAACATTATAAATAAAGATATTTGTGCACTTTTTAGTGATATTTTAACTCCATCTCTAATTAGACATTCAGAAATAGTCATTTTAGAAGTAGTATCAATAGGTTGTATTACTTCATTACTTTTTGAACTTATATCATCTTTAATGTAAGCATTTTCCTCATTGCTTTCTTCTTTTAATTTTATATATTCAATTGTTATTTGATATATTGTTAAAACTAAAAATATAATTACTGTTAATGCAATTATTATTTGCATTCCTTTTCTGGCATTTTTACTTTTCATAAACATCCCCCTTAGATATCTCCTTCTCCAAGAATAACTCTACACAAATGGAGCAAAGTATTCATCTATTGCATTTTCTAACTCCTTTTTATCATCAATTGCATTTACCCTAACTCTAAAATTACTAGAATTAGGCAAATTCTTACTATAAGCTGCCAAATGCTTTCTAAATTCTTTTATTGCAACATCTTCGCCTTTTTCTTTTACTAGTAGATTTAAATGTTCTTTTATTATTTTTAATTTTTCATCAGATGTTATTTTAGGTAATTTTTCGCCTGTTTCTAAATAATATTTTATTTTTTTAAATATCCAAGGATTTCCCATAGATGCCCTTCCTATCATTATTCCATCTACACCAGTTTTCTCAAACATTTCTTTTGCGGATTCTTCATCTACTACATCGCCATTTCCTATAACTGGTATATTTACAGATTCTTTTACTTTTTTTATTATTTCTAAATCAGCCTTTCCAGAATAATATTCTGCTCTTGTTCTTCCATGTATTGTAATTGCTGAGATTCCAGCTTGCTGGGCTATTTTGGCAATTTCAGTTGCTACAATATGTTCGCTGTCCCATCCTTTTCTAAATTTTAGTGTTACAGGTACTTTTGAGTTTTTTACAACTGTTTCCAGTATGTCTTTTGCTTTTTCTAGATCTAATAGAAGCTTACTTCCATCACCATTTTTTACAACTTTTGGTGCAGGACATCCCATATTTATATCAATTATATCTGCTAAATTTGATACATATTTTGTAGCATACTCAAAAGCCTCTAAATCTGAGCCAAATATTTGAATACTTACTGGTCTTTTTTCGCCTTCGAGATTCATTAACTTTTTTGTTTTTTCATCTCCATAAAATATTGCTTTTGAACTTACCATTTCTGTGCATACAAGCCCAGGCTCAAATTTTTCACATATTAGTCTAAATGGCAGGTCTGTTATACCTGCCATTGGAGCTAATAAAATATTATTTTTTAATTCTACATTTCCTATTTTTAATTTGTGCAAATACATTTAACTGCTCCTAATTTTATTTTATAAATATTGTCTTTTTTCTATTTCCACTAATATTTAGAAGTAATCCTATACATATATAGCTTGTTATCATTGAACTTCCACCATAACTTATAAATAATAATGGAACTCCTGTTATTGGAAGTAGTCCTAGTGTCATTCCTATATTTTCTGCCATATGAAATAAAAATATTCCACTTATTCCTGCTGCTATATATGAACCTAAATCATCACTTGCAGTTTTGGCAACATACAAGGATTTAGTAATTAATGTTACATAGACTAGTATTACAGCTGCTGAAATTATAAATCCCATTTCTTCTCCTACAACTGAATAGATAAAGTCTGTCGTTTTAGGTGATAGATACCCTAATTGTGTTTGGTTTCCATTCAATAATCCCATTCCTGTAAGTTCTCCTGAACCTATAGCTATTTTTGACTGTAATACATTGTATCCTGCTCCTTTTGGGTCTGATTCTGGATTTAAGAATATGTCTATTCTTGTTTTTGCATGATTTGGTAATACAAAGAAATATGCCAGCGGAAGAGCTATAACAACTAGTATTGATGCTACTATTATATATTTTTTGTCTATTCCTGATACATATAACATTAAAACTAGTGACACTAAATAAGCTGCTGCCGTTCCATAATCTGGTTGTAATATTATTAAAAATACTGGAAAAATGACTGTCAAAAGTGTTACACACAGTTTCCAAAATACATTTATTTCAAATTTTCCTCTTTCCTGTACTTTTACAATTGTAGATGATGTAAATAAAATAACGGCAACTTTTGCAAGTTCTCCTGGCTGTAATGTAAATGCTCCTATTTTAAACCAACTGCTTGCCCCATTTCTGGCTTTTGTAAACAGCACCGCTATTAGCAATATTATTGATATTCCATAAAATACCGGTGATAATTTTGCCCATACATCATAATCTACAAGCATTATTACAAGCATTATTACAATACTTACCCCAAACCACATTACTTGTTTTTTTAATTCATCAAAACCACTTGATTGTGTTGCAGAATATAAAGCTACAAAACCTACTATACTTAGTAAAAGTGCCGATATTAATATCATCCACTCCATATTTTTAAAAATTCTACTCTTCATTTTCTTTTTTCTCTTCTTTTATTTCTTTTTTATCTTTTTTTTCTGTTGTTTCCTTTTTTACTGTTTCATTTTGTTTTACTTTTTCAGTAGATTTTTCTGGCTTTTCTTCTTTATTTTCGTTTTCATCTTTGTTTTCTTTTGTTTCTTCTTTTGATTCTTGTATTACTTCTTCTGTTTTTTCTTCAGTGTATGCTTCATTATTTTCATCATTTTTTTTATTTTCTGTTTCAGGCATTTTTTCTTCATTTACTGTTTTCTTTGATTCTATTTTTATTCCATTAGGTTCTAAATGATTTTCTTGATTTGTTTTACTCATCTGTCTTGTTTCATCTTTTATATTAATTATAGGAATATTTGCATATAACGCTGGTGCTCCCTGGGTTCCATCTTCATTTGTTTCTGTAGCTAATCTTACATCCATCGCTTCTTCATCTATATCTATATATTTTTTTATTACCTCTATTATTTCTTGTCTCATTAAATCTAAAAAGTCTGCTGAAACATTTGCTCTATCTTGCATTAGTACTAAATGTAACCTTTCTTTTGCAGTGTCTTTTGAACTTGACTTTAATAATTCTCTTTTTTTACTTCTTTTAAAAATGTTTTTAATGTTTTCAAACATTTGATTCCCTCCAGTTTCCATTATTATGTAACTTAATACATTTTTATTTTTGTCTTTAGATTAGTTTATTTTTTTCCAAAGATTCTTTTTATTTTTGCCCAAAATCCTTTTTCTCTTCCAGGTATTGTAACTTCTATGTCTTCTCCTAATATTCTTTTTGCTATCTCTAAATATGCTTTTCCTGATGGAGCTTTTTTATTTTGGATAACTGGTTCTCCTTTATTCGTTTGTGTAATTATGTATTCATCATCTGGAACTACCCCTATTAGGTCTATTGATAATAAATCTACTATATCATCAACATCCATCATTTCGCCTTTTCTTACCATATTTGGTCTTATTCTGTTTATTATTAATTCTGGATTTTTTATTTCAGATGATTCTAAAAGTCCTATTATTCTGTCTGCATCTCTTATTGATGATATTTCTGCTGTTGATACAACTATTGCTCTTGTTGCTCCTGCTATCGCATTTTTAAATCCTTGCTCTATACCTGCTGGGCAATCTATAAGTATATAGTCAAATTCTTCTTTTAGTCTTTCTGTTAATTTTTTCATTTGTTCTTCATTTACTGCTGATTTGTCTCTTGTTTGGGCTGCTGGTAATAAATATAGTTCTTTGAATCTTTTATCTTTTATTAATGCTTGTCTTAATTTACATTTTCCTTCAACAACATCTACTATGTCATATACTATTCTATTTTCTAGTCCCATTACAACATCTAAATTACGAAGTCCGATATCAGTATCTATTAATGCTACTTTTTTTCCTTCTAATGCTAAACTTGAACCTAAATTTGCTGTTGTTGTTGTTTTTCCAACTCCACCTTTTCCTGATGTGATAACTATAACTTCTCCCATTTTTGTTCTTCCTTTCTTAGGATTTTTTGCTTGTATTATCATATAATGGATTTGGCAAAAAGTCAATAATTTGACATAAAAATACGAAATATTTTTTGTCTCATTCATAAAAAAATTAAACTAAAAATTTGAATTCAATCTAAATTTATGATATAATTGGAATCCTCATAATAAAAATTTTAAGGAGGTTAAATTTTGGAATCAGTATTAAACATACTAAATTCATTTTGGTTTCAATCATTATTAAGAATAACATTAGGTTTTGTTCTTGCAGGTGTAATCGGATTAGAAAGATCTTCTTGGAACAAACCTGCTGGATTTAGAACACACTCTTTAGTTGGTGTAAGTGCTGTTTTAATTATGCTTTGTGGAGAATATATGTCAAGCGAATATGACATAGACCCTTCAAGAATTCCTGCACAATTACTTTCTGGAATAGGATTTATTGGTGCTGGAACAATTTTAAGAGATGGTTTTAATGTTAAGGGATTAACTACAGCCGCTGGACTTCTTGCTGTAACTTGCATAGGATTAAGTATAGGAGCTGGCTTTTACTTAGGTGGAATTTTTGCAACTTTAATTGTTTATTTAGTTTTATCTTATTCTTATAAAATTTCTGATAGATTAGACCATTTTAACATTTTAGAACTACAAATAAATATATCTAAAAATTCAAATGAAGTTTTAGCACAAATAGAAAATATTTTTAATGATTTTAATGTTGATATAAAACATATTAAAAGGCCTAAAAAAGATGAAATTGAATCTAATAGTGAAATAATTAATATTGTTGGGCAATATGCTAAAAAGGGCTTTAAGAAAAATGAACTTTTAAGAAGTATTAGTGCTTTGGAAAATGTAACTGAAATAATGGAAGAATAGTTTTGGTATTCTTCCATTATTTTTATATATTATTTTATGTGTTTTTTTACACTTTTAAGCACATAAAAATGTAATTAATTACATTTTTACAACCAATTTATCAAATTTACTCCTAATATAATTCTCCAATTTATCCATAAAAACTTGTGGTTCGATTTCTTTTTTAGCAACCATATCTAATCCTTTTTCCCAACTTGCAGTAAGTTTTGGGTTTAAAATATCTGGCATAGCTTGATATACAACATCATATATTACTTCTCCTTTAACTGTTGGAGTAACAATTTGAGTCTTAGAATTAATCTGGATGTATTGGATTTTTTCTAGTTTTTTTATAATCTCTCCCCTAGTAGCACTAGTTCCAATTCCTGCTCCTTTTATTTGCTCACGAAGTTCTTCTTCCTCAATTAATTTTCCCGCATTTTCCATTGCTAAAACTAAATTTCCCGAGTTATATCTTGATGGTGGTGATGTTTCTGCATCTTTTAGTTCATAATTTTGAACTTGTAAAATTTCATTTTTCTTTAAAGTATTTAACACATCTAGATTAGTGTTTTCTTCTTCCTCTTCGTCTTTTTTTATTTCTTTTTCTTGCTTTTTTTCTGGTCTTAATACATCTAAAAATCCTCTTTTTATACATACTTTACCTGTTCCTAAAAATGTTTCATTTTCTACATTTACTGTAACATTTATTTTGTTATATTCAGCAGGTGGGTAAAATATTGCTAAAAATCTTCTTACAATTAGTTTGTATACATTTGCCTGCAACTCATTTAAACCTTTGTAATTTTCAAAGCCTTGTCCTGTTGGAATTATAGCATAGTGGTCTGTTATTTTGCTGTCATTTACGTATTTTGTTTTTACAAGATTTGTTGAATATTTTTCTTCTACCATTTTTTTCATTATACTTTGTATCTCTTCATCTTGGAAGTTTTTAGCTAATCCATTTAAGTTTTTAGAAATTTCTTTTGCAACAGCTGTTGAAAGTACTCTTGCATCTGTTCTTGGATATGTTACTAATTTTCTTTCATATAGTGTTTGAATTATTTCCAATGTTTGGTCAGGTTTTATTTTGAATTTTTTTGTACACTCATTTTGTATTTCTGCTAAATTAAATAAAAGTGGTGGATTTTCTTTTTGTTTGCTCTTTTTTAATTCAGTAACTTTTGCCTCTTTGCCCTCAAGTGATGCTATAAATTTTTTTGCTATTTCCTCTTTTTTGAATCCACTTTCATTATATAGTAAAGGAGATTCGAAAAGTTTTGATTTTTCATTTACCTTCCATTCGGCCTTAAATTCTCCTTTGTCATTCGCAAATGTTCCAATTATTTTATAATATTTTGTTTTTATAAAGTTTCTTATTTCTCTTTCTCTACTTACTATCATTCCTAATACACATGTCATAACACGTCCAACCGATATTGCAAAATAGTCTTGATTTAAAGACCTAGCTAATCTATTACCATATATTATTGATAGTAATCTTGAGAAATTTATTCCTATAAGATAATCCTCTTTTGCTCTTAAATATGCACTATCTGATATACTGTCATATTCTCTTTCACTTTTTGCTTCTCTTATCCCTCTTGATATTTCTTCTTCTGTTTGTGAATCTATCCAAACTCTTTTTATTTCTGCTTTTGGATTTGGTTTGGCCATCATAAATACTAACCTTTGTATATATTCTCCCTCACGTCCAGAGTCACCTGCATTATAGATTTCTTCTACATCTTCTCTTTGCAATAGTTTTTGCACTATGTCAAATTGTTTTTGTACATTTTCTATTACTTCATATTTGTATTCTTTTGGCATAAATGGAAGTGTGTCTAGTCTCCATTGTTTTAGCTTTTCGTCATATTTTTCTGGATAACTCATTGTTACTAGGTGTCCCACACACCATGTTATTATCCATCCATTTGACTCCATATATCCACCTTTGTTTTTGCCATCTACCTTTAGTACTTTGGCAAATTCTCTTGCTACTGATGGTTTTTCTGTTATTAGTAGTTTCATTTTATCATCCTTTTATTTTGGTATATATTGGTTATAGTAACACAAAAGGCTTAAATTTACAATTAATTTTAAAAATTAATTGTAAATTTAAGCCCCTTAATTATTAGTCGTTGCTATATGGTAATATAGCTATTGCTCTAGCTCTCTTTATTGCTAAAGTTATATCTCTTTGATGTTTGCTGCATGCTCCTGTTGTTCTTCTTGGTAAAATTTTACCTTTATCGTTTATGAATTTTTTCATAACATCAGCATTTTTATAATCTAATACAAAGTTTTTGTCTCCACATAGTGGGCAAACTTTCTTTCTTTGTTTTTTGAATCTTGGATTATAATCTTCATCATAGTTTTTATTGTTTCTGTTATTTCTTTTTGCATTTCTTTTATCTGCCATTTTTTTCACCTCTATTTCTTTTAATTAAAATGGTAAATCATCACTTGCTGATACTTCAAAATCTGATGCATCTCCCATTCCACCTGGCATTGTAGCTCCAAAAGAACTTTCAAAAGATGAAGATGAGCCATCACCATCTCTTCTGCTATCTGCAAAATATACTTCTTCTGCAACTACTTCTGTTATATAGTGTTTTGTTCCGTTTTGATCATCCCATGTTCTTGTTTGTAATCTTCCGATTACTCCTACTTGTTGACCTTTTTTAAAGTATTTGCTACAAAATTCTCCTGTTTTACTCCAAGCTACCACATTAAAGAAGTCTGCTTGTCTTTCTTCACCTTGTCTGGCAAATCTTCTGTTTACAGCTAGTGAGAATGATGCAACTAGTGTATTGTTTGTTTGTGTGTATCTTACTTCTGGGTCTCTTGTTAATCTACCCATTAAAATTACTTTGTTCATATTTTATACCTTTCCTTTCTTTAATAAAGGCCCCTTATCTTTATTTCGTTTTGATTATTAGTCTTCTTTTCTTACAACGATGAATTTTATTACTTCATCTGTGATTCTGTAATTTCTTTCTAATTCAGCTATTGAATCTGGTTTAGCTTCGAAATTAATTAATATGTAGAATCCTTCTTTGTTTTTCTTTACTTCATAAGCTAATTTCTTTTTTCCTTGATTTTCGAATGATTCTACTTTTCCGTTTTCATTTATTAATCCTGTAAATTTGCTTTCTAAAGCTTTTAAAGCTTCATCAGTACAATTTGGATTAATAATGATTATACTTTCGTATTTGTTCATTATTTTCACCTCCTTTTGGATATATAACCCACAATTTCTTTGTGAGTAAGGTTTTTCAACGTTCCTTATTTTATCATATAAATTTAGTTTTGGCAAGAGGTTTATTGACTTTTTTTGCATTTTGTGGTATTATAGGTGGAATTTAAAATAATTCCAAGGAGGAATATAAAATGGATGCTCAAGAGGAAGTACTAAAAAATGTTTATGACAATGCTTGTGAATTATTATCGATTCACGCAAGTAAAGAAGATTTTTATCACCTCTTTGAAGAGTCGAAAGCTAAAATCACACGGCCAAGTCTCTTAAAAATGCTTGAAAACTACGAAAATGCTTTTTATGAACTTGCAGAACTTTCAGATTTCAAACATTAGCATTCTAGGCTTATCTGTCATACAGATAAGCCTATTTTTGTTTAATATGCTTTATTGACTTTTTTTGCATTTAGTGATATTATGTTAATAAATTAAACTCAAGGAGGAATGCATAATGACAGAACCAAGCTATGATAAACAGAGAGAGAAATATTTTGATCTTTTGCAAGCCGCAGAAGATTTGTTAAATGATGGTGTTGACCCAGATAGCATCATCGAATACCTTAATGAAAAAAAGGAAAAAGAGCTTTCCAGAGCATTTCCATTTTATGGACTTTTTTCAAGTTTTCTTTCTGCAAATCTAGCCTGAAAATATCCACTAACTATCGTCTTTTTGATAGTTAGTGGATATTTCTATCCAAATAAACTTATTTGATTACTTTCCTGCATTCCCTCAAAAACTCCAAATTCTCTTAATAAATCTACAGTAGAATCTCCAAGTTTTGCAGCTAACCTTACTTCATCTATTGACATAAATTCTTCTCCACTTTTTGCTGCCTCATAAAGAGATTTTGCAGCAATTGGTCCAAATCCTGCAATACTTGAAAATGGTGGTCTTATTCCATCATCTTCTACTAAGAAATTTTTGTAATGAGATTTATATAAATCAATTGGTAAAAATTTTATTCCTCTTTCATACATTTCTAAAACAAGTTCAAGAACTGCATACATATCTTGTTCTTTTTTAGTTGCTGTATTTCCTTTCATATCTATTTCTTTCATTTTATTTTTAACTTTTTCTTTTCCTAAAATCATAGATGCTGCATCAAAGTTGTCTGCTGCCCTTATTGAGAAAAATGCTGAATAATAGGCTTTAGGGATATGAACTTTAAACCAAGCGATTCTAAAGGCATTTGTTACATAAGCTGCCGCATGGGCTTTTGGGAACATGTATTTTATTTTCTCACAAGAACCTATATACCATTCTGGCACATCGTGTTCTCTCATCATTGCCTTATATTCTTCCCATTTGGGCTCTTTTCCTTTTGCAACTTTTCCTTTACGTACTGCCTCCATTATTTTAAATGATTTGTTTGGGTCTAGTCCTTTTTTTATTAAATATATCATTATATCATCACGACAACATATAGCTTCTTTTAAGGTTACAGTTCCATCTTCTATTAATGTTGCAGCATTATTTAGCCATACATCAGTTCCGTGTGATAGACCAGATATTCTGATTAACTCGTCAAATGTTGTAGGCTTTGTATCTACTAACATTCCTCTTACAAATTTTGTTCCAAATTCTGGAACTCCAAAGCTCCCTACTTTTGACCTTATTTGCTCTGGTGTTACACCTAAACTTTCTGTTGAGCAAAATAGTGACATTGTTGCTTTATCATCTAGTGGCACTTTTGTTGGGTCAACTTTTGTTATATCTTGTAACATTCTTATAACTGTTGGATCATCGTGTCCTAGTATATCTAGTTTCAATAGGTTTTGGTCTATTGAGTGGTAATCAAAGTGTGTTGTTATAATGTCTGAATTTGGGTCATCTGCTGGGTGCTGAACAGGGGTAAATTCGTATATTTCTCTTCCTTTTGGCACAACTATAATTCCTCCCGGGTGCTGACCTGTTGTCCTTTTTATTCCTGTACATCCTACTGCTAATCTAGTTGCTTCCGCTTGACTTACTGGTATGTTTCTTTCTTCGAAATATTTTTTTACATACCCATAAGCTGTTTTGTCTGCAACTGTACCAACCGTTCCTGCTTTAAATGTTGTTCCTTTTCCGAATATTACTTCTGTATATTTATGTGCTTTTGCTTGATATTCTCCAGAGAAGTTTAAGTCTATATCTGGTTCTTTGTCTCCATTAAATCCAAGGAATGTTTCGAATGGTATGTCCATTCCATCTTTATCTAGTCTTGAACCACATTTTGGACATTTTTTATCTGGCAAGTCAAATCCGTTTCCATAGCCATAGTCTGTAAAATCTACATATTTACATTTTGGGCACCTATAGTGTGGAGGAAGTGAATTAACTTCTGTTATACCTGTCATATTTGCAACAAATGAAGAACCGTACAGAACCTCTTGAACCTACTATATAACCATCTTCATTTGATTTCCATACCAGTTTTTGTGCAATTATGTACATAACTGAGAATCCATTTTTTATTATAGAATCTAGCTCTTTATCTAACCTAGTTTGTACTTGCTCTGGTAAAACTTCTCCATATAATTTATGTGCTCTATCATAAGCTATATCTTTTATTGTTTGCTCACAACCAGGAATATGTGGTGGACATTTTTCTTGTGATATTGGAGAAATTTGCTCACACATATCTGCTACTTTATTTGTATTTGTTATAACAACCTCATAAGCTTTTTCCTCTCCTAGGTATTTAAACTCATCTAACATTTCATTTGTTGTTCTTAAATACAAAGGTGCCTGATTGTCTGCATCTTTGTATCCCTGGCCCGCTTCTAGTATTCTACGATACACCTCATCCTGTGGATCCATAAAATGCACGTCACAAGTTGCAACAACTAGCTTGTTTAGCTTTTCACCTAATGCTACAATTTTTCTATTTATATCTTTTAATGCTTCATCATCTTTTACTACACCATTCCTTACTAAGAATTCGTTATTTCCAATTGGCTGAATTTCTAGGTAATCATAGTCATTTGCAATTTCTTCTATTTCTTCATCTGACCTTCCAAGTTCTATTGCTTGGTATAATTCTCCCGCCTCACAAGCACTTCCAAGTATTAATCCTTCTGAATATTGCTTATACAAACTTTTTAATATTCTAGGTTTTTTATAGAAGTATTTTAGATGTGATATTGAAACTAATTTATATAAATTTCTTAGTCCTACATAATTTTTTGCAAGTATTATTGCATGATATGGTTGTAGTCTTTTATATTCTTCTGCCTTTGCTTTTTCATCTTCACATTTAGTCGCAATATCTCCAACAGTTTTAGCTCCCCTTTCCTTTAATGTTTTCATCATTTCTCTTAAAACTTTGACTGTTGTATCAACATCATCTAATGCACGGTGAGCTACTTCTACCTTTATTTTTAAGTGTTCCGCAATTTTTCCAAGTTTATGTTTTTTTAGCTCTGGATATAGTTTTCTAGCTAATGGCAGAGTATCTACATAAGTATAGTCAAATTCGTAGCCTAGGTCTTTTGCAACTGTTTTTAAAAATCCTATATCAAATGTCGCATTATGTGCAACTAGTACAGTTCCTTTTATAAATTCTAGAACTTTCGGAAACATTTCTTCTATTGTTGGTGCATCTTTTACCATATCATCTGTAATATTCGTTATTTCCTGAACTCTTTGTGGAATTGGCTTTTCTGGGTTTACAAACTCGCAAAATTCTTCTAAAACTTTACCATCTTTTATTTTCATTATTCCTATTTCTGTTATTTTTTCTGTTTTAGCTGAAAGTCCTGTAGTTTCTAGGTCTAATACGCAATAGGTTGTATCTATATCTTGTCCTTTATCATTTACAACAACAGGTGAACCATCTGGTACTAAGTATGCTTCTACTCCATAGATTATTTTCATATCTGGATTATCTAATCCTAGTAATTTATGGGCTTCTGGAAATGCTTGAACAACTCCATGGTCTGTTATTGCTAGGTTCTTCCATCCCCATTTCATAGCTCTTTTTATTAAGTCTGTACAAGAAGTCATTGCATCCATCTGGCTCATTTGTGTATGCATATGTAGTTCTACTCTTTTTATGTCTGCTAAATCTTGACGTACTTGTCTTTTTATTCCTTCTGTTTCTATTACCACATTTGCTAGAATTTCCATTTCATGTGTAAAGTTACTTATTCCTGATTTTCCTTCTAGTTTTACCCCTTTGGCTGACGATAGTCTTTTTACTATTTTTGCCTTTTCTTCTGGTTTGGCAAATACTTTACAGGTTATTGTACTTGTTCCATCATATACATTAAATGAAATTAAGAATTTACCGCTTTTTAGTTCTTTTTCTTCTATACTTCCACCTAATATTTCTCCACTTATTGCTGCCATATCATCGTCTGGCGAAATGTCTGCCACTTTTATTATGCTGGTTCTTAAGTTCGGATTTCTTCCACATATTAAAGGTGTTTCTTCCTCTGTTTCTTCCATTACAGGTGGCATATCTGGTGGTGGAGGAATTGGTGGCATATTTTCTGGTGGTGGTAGTTGACTTTGATTATTTGGTACTTTAGTATTTTGATTTTTTGGATTTGATGCTTGCTTTTTATTTGCCATTTCTTCTGCTATTTGTTCTCCTATTGCCATGTGTTCTAAGGCTTTTTTGATTGCCATATTTTTGCTTTGCTCTCTTCTTTCTTCTAAAGCTTTCGCATCTTGTTCATTTATATTTTCTACAAATTCCACTTTATAATTATATCCAAATAAGTTATTTATTACTCTTTCTAGCTCTCTATCTAGTTTTCTTCCCCTTAAGAAGTCTGCCCCCTTAATTTTCATACTTACTATTATTTTATTGTTTGTTACCTCTATTGTACTTTTTAGTAGTATCATTGGCCTCATTAATGGGTATTTGTGTACCATATAGCATATTAGGTTTTCCCATTCTTTTTCTATTGGTTTTATTGTTACGTTGTCTGAATATTTTATTTTAATGTCTATGTTTGAGAATTGGAATCTTTCCTTTAGAAATTTTTCAAAATACCATAGTTCTTTTATTTCCAGGTAATTTTCACTTTCTAGGTCTATTTCTAATACATTTGCTTTTTTTATTAGGTTTAGTTCTAGTATTTTGGCTTGTTTTATTATGTTTTCTGTTTTGTAGTCACTAAATACCTCACTTATTAGTTTTGTTGTTTGCATTTTCTCGCTCCTTTGAAAGTGAATTATATATCATTTTTTGTTTTTGTTCAATTGTTGTTTTGGTGTTTTTGGATGGATTTTCTCTTTTTTTGGTAGCTTTACTTATTTTTTCATCATAACTATAAAAAACATCATTCTCAACATTTAATATTTCCTCTCTAATTCTAGGAATAATATTTTCAGGCAAATTCTCCGTTTCAAACCATTTCAATTCTTTACATTTTTCAGGCTCATTATTAATCAATCTTCCCTCATATCTATTTGCAGAAAATCCAAATTTTAACATACCATTTCTAAAATGATGATATATGTGTATAATTTTCATATCTTCTCTAAAAATATCTATTCCAATTTCTTCTTTTGCCTCACGAATCATTGCAGCAAATAAATCTTCATTTTCATCTACATGACCACCTGGTAAATCATAGTATCCGTCTAAGTATCCTGTGTTTTCTCTTAGTAATAACAATATTTCTTCTTTGCCATTTTCATTTTTTCTTTTTAACAATAAATCCACAACAATTTTACTTTTATATCTTTCTTCCATTACAATACCTCATAAACATTTTTTAATAAATACTCTTCTGTCATTGGAACAGTTCCCTCTACACAATATCCAAGCTTTTGTTTTTCATCTCTATGGAAATCACTTCCTCCACTTATTTTTAAATTCTTCTCTTTTGCAAAATTTTTTATAAATTTAATTTGCTCTAAACCGTGTCTTGTGTGTATGCATTCAATTCCATCTAATATTCCTAAATCATACATATCCTCAATATACTTTTTATGATCAATATCTTTATAATCAAATGGATGTGCCAAAAATACTTCTCCACCTGTACTATGAATTAAGTTTGCAACTTCTTTTGCTGTTGGCAAATTTTTGGTCATATCAATATAGAAAGGTGAATTTGGATTGTGAACAAATCCTCTTGCAAAACTTTTCTTTCTATCTTTTCCTAACATTTCATCTAATATTAAATCGTTTTCTTTGAATTCCATCATATTATATTTTAAAACTGTGCTTGCTTTATCATTTGGTGTTTTTATGTCTAAATTTTCATCTATTTTTATTCCTTCTTTTTTACATACTGATTTTAAAAATTCTAAATTTTCTTTTTCTTAATTCACATTTTCTTGCTTTCAATTTCGTCGTACGCCCCGTACAACATTATGGTCACAAAATGATATTGTTGTTATTTCTTGTTTTTTCGCCATTTCTAAAATTTCTTCTACTTTTAATCTACCAGCTGAATTTGTGGTATGTACATGTAAATCAATCATTTACAAATTCCTCCTTCAATTTATATTCGAACCACATTTCATTTTTTATTTCCAGCATATAAATAAAAGTTGAAACTAAAGAGATTACCCCCTTGGTTCCAACTTTTTATTTTTTTATATTTAATTATCTCATTTCAAATATTAGTAGTTTACATTATTTTTTCGGTGTTGTCAATAGATTTCTTTTAAAAATCCACAAATTTCATTAGCTTAAACATCTTCTTTTCCATAATATGAATATTAGCACCATCAATATAGCCAATATATTTATTATTTGGGTTATAATAGTGTCCTCCAATATTAACTAAATTGTTTCATTTTCTATCCACTCTAAAAATTCCTTATTTGCCCCCTTTATTTCATAATACGAAATTTCACACACATCATAATCATTAATTTCTAATATTATTTCTTTTATTTTATCAAATAAGTTTTCTTGACTTCTCATTTCTAGATGAAATTCTGTTGCTTCCTCAATAGAGTTATTCCACCAATATGTTGATCTTCTCTCTGATATTTGACATCCTGCAATTAATCTTTTTTCTAATAAAGTAAATTTCATTTTATCAGCAATTTCTTTTTTATTACAAAGTGTAGTTACAATAATTGGATTACTAATTATTTTCTTTTTTTCATAACTACTATACTTTTCATAATTTTCCTCTATTGCTTTATAAACATCAATCAAATAATATTCTTCACATTCAATATTTTTCTCAAAAACTCCACCTAATGATAATATTATTTTTCTTGAAGCATCATTATCACTCACACAATTCATTTGACACATTTTTATATTATATTTCTTTAATTCTTCCAACGCTAAAAAGAATTGTATTTTTCCATAACCTTTATTACGTTCTAAAGGCCTAATTGAATATCCTATATGTCCATATGGATAATCTTTTAAATCCTCACATATTCTAATATTTAACATTCCTATTAATTTATCATCATTTTCTCTAATAAAAAGGAAACAAGTCTTATGAAACTCTTCGTTTTCTTCTTCTTTTATTTTTTTAAACCAAGCATCAAAATCCTCAGTATCCTCTGTTACATAATCTTGAAGTCTGCCAACTCCATTTATTCTTGAACCCAATTTGTATAATTCTCTTATATACTCAATTATATCTTCTTTCCTTTTGTAAGTTACTTTTTCTAAATAAAACTTGTCCATTATTGCATTGTCCTCCATATCCTTAGATTTTTTATATTATAACAAATAAGTCTTTGGCACACAAGGAAAAACTAATATTTGACAAAAAATCACATCTTATAAAACTTAATCATAAAATATTATAATACACTTATCAAAAATTATTAAGAAAGGACTAAAATTAAATGAAAAAATTAATAATATTATTTACATTGATATTTTGTTTCGGAATTTTAAATTTTACTGGATCTTATGCTTCTTCTCTTCCAATATATGACGAAACCTACAACAATAATCAAGGTGCAATTTATGCAAATGGAACATCTATTACTGTATTCGAAGAAAATGGTCAAACTGTTGTATCATGGGACGGTGAAAGCCAAGTTGTGCCAAATACTGTGTCTATTTTTGGCGGTGGAAATGGAGGAAATTTTGCTTCATCTAGCATCACAATGAATAGTGGAACTGTTCAAAACCTTATAGGTGGAGGAATTGGTTTTACTGAGGATACTTCAGCTTTTGTTTCTAATACAAAAATAGTTATGAATGATGGCAATGTAACAAATGCTATTGTTGGGGGAGGATATTTTTATGCCACAGTTGATACTTCAAATATAGAAGTAAATGGTGGCAATATTTTTTCTATGCAAGGTGGTGCTATTGCAACTGGTAAAATTAGTGGCGTAAATTATTCTGTTGGAACTAAAGATGACGCTATTAATTCTAAATGCCGCGTAACTACTGCAAATACTATTGTAAATGGCGGAACTATCCAATCTCTTCTTTTTGGTGGAGGTCAAGGTTATTCTTATACAGGAACTGCAAATCTTACTATTAATGATGGAGATATGAGTAAAGCTTATGTAACTGCTGGAGGTTCAAATGGCTATACTGGTAATTGTACTGTGAAAATTAATGGTGGTTCTATTTATTTGTATCAGTCTGTAAATAGAGGCACTGTAGAAAGTGCACAAGTTAAACTTAACTCTGGCTCTATTGATAAATTTTATGTTGGCGGCGAAACTGAGGATTCGACTGTTACTGGCAAAATAGATACTGTTAATACCAATTTGATTGGTGGTAATATTGGCAGTTTAAATGCCGGAACTAGCAATAGTTCTGTAATTTCAATTAATAATGATAATTTTAAGGTTATTTCTACTGATGAAGTTAAAATTACCAATGATACTATAGAGGATTCTAAAATTAAAATAGATTATGATTTTGATATTTCAGATGATAATTTAGTTTTGTTTATTAACAAAAGTAAAAAATTAGATTTAAATATTAAAACCATTCCTGAAAATTACGAAGGTATTTTTGATGATGTTATTAGTTATAATTGTCAGAATTCTGATATTGCTCGTGTAAATGATTATGGAGTTGTAACTGGTATATCTAAGGGAAATACTATTATAGAAGTTAAGGTTGGTAATAAAATGAAAACTGTTAATGTTGAGGTTAAAGATTTTGGGTTATTAATTATTGCTGGTATTGCTATGTTGATTTTATACGTTGTTATTCTTTTTCTTATTTTTGGTGTTTATGTGCCAATATGGTAGATTAAATTTTAGTTAAAAAATTAGGAGAGTTTTAGCTCTCCTTTTATTTACATACTAGAATATTTCGTTAAGTTAATTACTTTCCAGTAACCAATCTATTATATTTTTATGAATAATTCCTTGTCTAGAAAAATTAGTATTATCTAATGAAAGAACATATTTAGGATAATTATCTTTGATTTCTTCAAATGCTCCAAACTCCCTATTTATAACCTTTTCGCTTTCTAATAAATAGGTAACCTGTATATATATTTTTTCTTCTGTTTTTGTTGCTATAAAGTCAATTTCTCCATCTTTTGTTTTCCCAATATATACATCATATCCTCTTTCTAATAATTCATTATATACCACATTTTCAATAGCAAAACTCTTGTTTATTTCAAAATTGTTATTTTTTATTTGCGCAATTCCTAAATCTGTCATATAATATTTATTCAATGTTTTCAATATTGCTTTTCCATGAATATCATATCTATATATTTTCTTTATCATTAGAGCCTTACATAATGCATCTAAATATGTGTATAAAGTTTCTGTTGAAATAGATTTCCCCTCTCTTTTTAAAAAGTTTATAACGTTTTCAGCTGAAAATTGTCGACCTGTTGTGTCTACAATATATTGAAGTATTAAATCAAATAAAATTGTATCTTTTAGTCCTAATCTTTCAACAACATCTCTTAATATAATCGAGTCAAATACACTATGCAAATAATCTTTTATATTACCCTCATCTTTAAATTGTGTCCTATTTGGAAGTCCTCCCCATTTAACAAAGTCCCAAAATGTTTCTATTGATTTTGCATCTTTTCCTGTTAATTCTATAAATTCTTTATAGCTTAATGGATAAATATTAAATAATACATATCTTCCAGATAGTACCGTAGATAATTCATTTGATAGTAATTTACTATTTGAACCAGTAATAAAAATACTGATATTTTCTATTGAGGCTCTAAGTGAATTTACAACCTCTTCAAATTTTATTACTTTTTGAATTTCATCTAGAAAAACATAATATTTTTTGTCATCCTTTATTTTTTCTTTGATATATTTATTAAGCTTTTTATAGTCTTGTAATTCTTCAAATTCTATAAGTTCAAAATTTACATATATAATGTGATTTTCATCTACTTTTTTTTCTTTTAACTCATTCATTATTTGTTTTAGTATTACAGATTTACCACATCTTCTTATTCCTACTAGTATTTTTATTAAATCACTGTCATAAAATCCTCTTATTCTTGATAAATACATTTCTCTTTTTAACATTTTCATCACCTATATTTATTTTAACTCCCCATAGAATTTTTGTCAAGTTATTTCTCAAATGAGAAATAATTTTTATTTTTTAGTTTTTTATTTCGTGTTTAAGAAATTTAATTGCCTTTTCGGTTATTTGTGACTTTTTTGTTCGGTTATTTGTAGGTTTTTCATTCGGTTATTTGAAAATATCTTTAAAATAATTTTTGTCCCAAAAAGAACCGGTCCCAATGGGGCAATTTACCCAAAAAGAACCGGTCCCAATGGGTCATTTACATCTCCACAACTACATCATTTACTCTACCATCATCAACCAACAAAATCGCCTTATTTTGAACTTCTTCACCATTTACTAAAATCTTATTAACCCCAAAACACTTCCCATTAGGATTTTTCACCTTAATATTATAAATACTCCTACCAAACTTGTACCTCATACTAAATTCTCGCCAATCCTTAGAAATGCAAGGATTAATTCTAAGCATATTGTTTTCAATCTTAAACCCTAAAATATACTCAATTCCAGCCTTATAAAACCAACTTGAAGATCCCGTATACCAAGTCCAACCTCCACGTCCTGCAAGGTTTGAGGCTCCATATACATCAGCTGCAATAACATAAGGTTCAACTTTGTATTTATTTGCTGATTCTTTTGTTTTAGAATGTTCAATTGGATTTATCATATTGTAAAAATTAACTGCCTTATCTCCAAATTTAAGCATAGCTTCTGCTATAATTACCCACACACTTGCATGCGTATATTGTCCTCCATTTTCACGAACACCCGGCAAATAAGATTTTATATAACCCGGATTTAATTTTCCATCTATAAATGGGGGGTCTAAAAGTTTTATTATTCCATTTTCTTTGTCTACTAAATGATTTTCTAAACTTTCCATAGACACTAACTGTTTTGTCATATCTCCTGCTCCTGAAATTACAGACCAACTTTGTGCAATGCTATCTATTCTGCATTCTTCATTTTCTATACTTCCTAATATTTGTCCATCATCCATATATGCACGTCTAAACCATCTGCCATCCCAGCATTTGATATTTAGGGCAATTCTTAGGTTCTGTAAGATTTTTTTGTATCTTTCTTCTCTTTCCTTATCTCCTTTTTGTCTTATAAATGGTAAAAATCTATTAATTACTAAATACTGGAAAAATCCTAGCCATACACTTTCTCCTTTTCCTTTATTCCCAACAGTACTAAATCCGTCATTCCAGTCACCTGTTCCAATTTTGGGTATTCCATGTTCTCCAAAGTTTAAAGTTTTTTCTATAGCTCTTATTGAATGGTCATATATTGAGCCTTGAATTTCTGAGCTTTTATATAAGTCATATCTTTCTTCTTCATCTTCTTTTAAAACCTCTCCTTGTAAATATAGTGTTTTTATTTCTAAAATTTCGCTATCTCCTGTTGCTTCTATATATTCTTCTACCATAAATGGTAACCACAATAGGTCATCTGAAAACCTTGTCCTTATTCCTCTTGAAGTTTCTTCATGCCACCAGTGTTCTACATCTCCCTCTATAAATTGATGCATGGAATGTTTTATTATTTGTTCTTTTACCTTATTTGGATTTGTATATTTTAAGCACAAAGTGTCTTGTAATTGGTCTCTAAATCCATAGGCTCCACCTGATTGGTAAAATCCTGTTCTGCCATATAATCTACTTGATATTGTTTGGTATAAAGCCCAACCATTAAGCATTATATTCATTGACTCTATTGGAGTATAGACTTGCAATCTTTCTAAAGTATCTTTCCATTTTCGTTTTACTGCCTCTAATTCTTGTTTACAATTTTGAATTTTGTTATATTTATATGCCATATTTTTTCCATCTATAATATTTTCACATACACCTAAATTAAGCACAATTTCTTTTGATGACATACTCTCTAACTCGATATCAATTTGAATTGCAATACAATTTGTTGCTCCAAAACCTGAGGAATTGTTTAATCTAACTTTTTTAAGTCCATCTGGATTTGAAATTCCGCCTTTTCCTAAAAATAACTTTTTATCTCCTGTAAAACTTTTTATTTTTTCACTACTTGTTAAAAATACCTTATTTTTAAATGTTGCTTCATATAAATTTTCGCCTATAACCATATTTGAATTATCATCATAATTTATTTTTATACATCCATCTGATTTTATTTCGTCTTCACCTAAAACTGGTTTTATATAATATACAAGTTTCAATTTTCTTCTTTCTGGATTGTTATTTGTAAGCCTTAATATACTTAGTTTTGCAGTATCTAAGCAAGGCACAAATACCTCCAATTCCTGATTTATTCCTAAACTATTATGAATAAATTTACTATATCCAAATCCATAAATTATGCTATAGTCATTTTCGTCTGGCATAGGATTTAATCCAAGTGACCACTTTTTTCCTGTCTTATAATCTTCTAAATATATAATTTCTGAAGGATCATCTAAAAAGGCTCTATTTGACCAGTTTGATATCCTATTTAATCTGCTATTTTTATACCAAGTATATCCTCCCATATTTTCTGTGACTAATGTTCCAAAATTTTCATTTGCAATAATATGGCTCCATACTGTTGGTAATCTATTTTGTTTGTTTACTTTTATTAAATATTCCTTTCCATCTGGTGAAAATGCTCCATATCCGTTGTAGTACTTGTTTTCGTTACTTTTTAGAATATCAATTTCTGTTCCCATTTGAGGGCTTTCAATATTCTCATTTTCAATATATTCTTCTGGTATATTTTGAACACTTGCTAAATATTCTTCTTCAATGTCTTCTACCAAATGTCTTAAGTCCCCTAAATGTGCATCAATTGTGAAACTTGATAAAAAGTTTATTAAATCTAAGTCTTTTTTAGGTAGCTCACTTTTTTGTAATACAAAAATTCCGCCTCTTATATTTTTTAGGAAGAACAGATGTCTATCCAAAATTTGGGAATCGATTTCTTCTCTTACATAATTTTCATAGCTATGATTTTCCTCATCTAAAAATACCAAATCTATTTTGATATTTTTACTTCTGAAAAATTCGTACATCTTTAGAACTTGTTTTATTACATAAATGTCATTGCTATCTCGTATTTTTACTAAAATGATTATTAAATCTCCTGAAATACCATATTTCCATATTTCACTTTGGCTGTATCTTGTAACATTTAATTTTTTTATTTGTCTTGACCTTATAGGATTATCGAAAAGTATATATCCTAAAACTTTTTGGTATATTTCCATCTCTTTTGCTTTTACATCTAAATACCTACTTTCAGCTTCTGCTTTTGCTTTTGATATTTCAAATGCTCTTTTTATATTTTCTAGGTTTTTGTATTTATCTAAATTTTTGATAGCCGATTCTTTTGTTTTATCAACCGAAATAATCAAGCTTATCATTCTTTTTTGTCCGCCACCTAATTTTATTGTTTTTCTTAGTGCTACCATCGGTTCTGTAACTAGTCCTAATTTCTTAGAAAATGGAAGGGATTTTTCTATTGCTACTGGTATTTTTAAGTTTCCTCTTTCATTTAATCTTTCTTTATCTATTTCAAATTCGTTATCCACAATTGTCTCACAATCTGTTAAAAATGCGGTTTCTAAGTAGATTTCCTCTTCGTCTTTGTTTCTTTTTTTACGTTTTACTTCTAATATATTGTTTTCGTTATCATAATCATATAGCAAAAATAAATTGTTAAATGCAGGATGTGCATAGTCTTGCTCTCTTTTCGATAGTATAGGCTCAAAAACTCCTGTTACTTCTAAAGTTTCTTCCCTTCCTCCCTTATTTTCTAGTTCTAAACATCTTATTTCTACACCTTCTTCAGTATCTAACGTTATTTTTAAGTTTGTTTTTATATATCCCAAATCTTTTTCATAAGACATTTGGTCTGGCATAAAACTTGCAGTTGTTCCATCTTCTCCAACTGTTAAAATATTTTGATTTTCTATATTTTTTACATACATAAAAATTCCTTGATTATAGTCAGCCGTTTTTTTAAATCTGTTTACATATATATCACCAAATTTGCTAAAGCCTTGGAGTCTTTGATTACAGCAAACAGTATAGTTTCCATTTGATATTACATTTGACCTCATTATTCTTTCATCAATCTTTTTATAAGCTACAACAGAGTAATTTTCATAATCTTGATATTTCTGTTTTTCTGGCTTTTCTTTTTCCTCTTTTGTTACAATAAATGTTTCTGGCATTTTCTCCTGTAACAAAATTGATACTGCCTCTACCTCTGGATTTTTCATAAATCTTTCCTGAAAAATATTGTTATTTATTAAATTATTTATTGATAATAGTATTAAAGCTTGATGGTGTGCCATATATGTTTTTACAACATTTGCTTCCTCATTTGCCTTAAGCCTTTGTGGTGAAAAGTCCAAACTCTCGTAAAATCCATATTTGTTGTACATTCCATATTTCTCAAGTCGTTTTAAATTTTGTACTACTTCTTTTGGTTTATCTTGTAAAGCCAAAACACTTCCATAACTTGCAATTACAATTTCATCTGCTAATCCTCTTTTTAATCCAAGCCACGGAATTCCAAAGGCTTTATATTGGTAGTTTGAGTGTAAATCTTTTACATTAAATGCAGATTCTGAAATTCCCCAAGGTGTACCTAAAGCCTCTGCATATTTTATTTGGCACATTTCTGCAAATCTTATTGATTCATCTATTAAACTTCCTTTATATCTCGGTATATTTATATTTGGCATTAAATACTCAAAAGCTGTTCCAGACCACGAAACTAAGCCTTTTTTGTTGTCTAAAATTGTTAGAGTTCTACTTAAACTATTCCAATGTTTTATTTCTACATCTCTTTTTATTATTGCAACAAGGCTTGCTTGTCTGGCTTCTGATGCTAGCAAATCATAGTAAGAATCTGTAAGTTTGTTTTCTTCTATATTAAATCCAATTGAAAATAATCTATGCTCTTTGCTATATAATTTTGAAAAATCTGTATTTTTTATTAAATAATCTACATTTTTTATTAAACTTTCATCTTCTTTTTGCTCTTCTAAAAATGCTTTTACCACATATAAATATCCCACAAAATTTCCGCTATCTACTGTTGATATATACCTTGGTATTAGTGGTTTTAGAGTTTTTATATTATACCAATTATAAAGGTGACCATTCCATTTTTCGAGTTCATTTATTGTGTTTATTATATTTTTTAGAAGTTCTATTGTTGTTAATAAATCAATATATCCTAAGTCATAACCTGCAATAACAGAAAGCATTGATAATCCTATATTTGTTGATGATGTTCTATCTACATATAATTCTTTTCTATCTTCCTGAAAATTATCTGGTATTAAATAATTGTTATCTGTATTTAGGTTATCTAAGAAAAACTCAAAAGTTCTTTTTCCCACATTTTCCAGGTATTTTATTTCTCCTGTTTCTAGCTCTGCTTTGGGATTTTTTTGTTTTATATCTTTACTTATAAGCCACATTAAACTTGGAGCAAGTAGCCAAATTATGCCAATTACGGCTCCGAGGATATTTGGTTTAGTACAAAAATATATTAAAGTTATAAAACCTAAAATTGTATTAAAATACATTAATTTATAGTAACTTGCAATATCATCTTTTAGTACCTTTTCAGCTTCTTCTGATGTCATCCATTCTAGCTTGTGTTTCTTACTCACCAAAATTCTGTATAATGTTATTACAATTGCTTTTGCACTTACATAAGCCTTATATGGCAGACTACTAAATGTTATAAAAGCTCTATAAATAGCACCTGTAACTCCTGCAATTTTGGGTGTGAATGTATTTTGTTTTTGTTCTCCATCTTTTTTGAAAATTATTACATTTAAGTATTCTAAAATAAATGGCAACATTGTAATAATTCCAAGTAGTGTAACTGGCAATACTACATTTATTTTTAATATATTTGATATTATTAAAAAATAAATACTTGCAATTATTATAGAAAATTCAAATAAACTTCTTCTTAAATTATCAAATATTTTATATTTAGAAAGTAAATTTAATTTTGGGTTTTTAAGCCATCCTACAATTTGCCAATCTCCTCTAATCCACCTAGAAAGCCTTGCCATAAAACTTAAATATTTAGTTGGATATCCATCCATTATTAAAATATCTGATGCTAGACCACATCTTAAATAACTTCCTTCTAGTAAGTCGTGGCTTAATACTGTGTTTTCCGGTATTTCACTTTTTAGTATTTTTGAGTATAATTGCAAGTCAAAAATTCCTTTTCCTGTAAATATTCCCTCTCCAAAATTATCTTGGTAAATATCTGATATTGCATTTGAATATGAATCAATTCCACCACTTCCCGCAAATATTTTTGTAAATAAAGTTTTATAGCTTACATCTAAATTTATACCAACACGTGGCTGAATTAGACCATATCCTGTTACTACTTTTCCATCGTGTATTTCTGGTTTATTTAAAATATGCGCCATTGAACCAACAAGCTCATAAGCTGAATTTAAACTTAGGTCTGTATCACTATCTAATGTTATTACATATTTTATTTTTGGCATTTCTTTTTTGTAATCTATTAAAGTATTTACATTAAATTTTTCTTCCTGTTCTTGTTCATTAATATTTCCTAGCAAAAATTCAGAAAATTCGGTTAATGCTCCTCTTTTTCTTTCCCAGCCCAAGTATGAATCTTCTTTGTCATTCCATTTTCTTTTTCTATAAATAAAATGAAATATTGGAAATTCATTATTTTCATATTTTTGATTTAATCTTTGTATTTCTTCTAAGCCTTCTTTTATAACTTCTCTATCATAATTTTCTTGTTCTAAATTACTTTCCTTGCAATCTCCAAGTAAGCAAAAATAAAGGTTTTCTGATTTATTTGCTAGAAAATCTACTTCTAGTTTTCTAAACATTTCTTTTACTTTTTCTTTGGAACTTACTATTGTTGGAATTACAACAAATGTTGCTTCATCTTTTGGAATTCCATTATAAAAATCCATTTTTGGTATCAATTTTGGTTTTACAATTTTACTCAGAATGTATTGTGTAATCTGAATTACAAGTTCTGAAATAGGTATTATTAATAGTAAAAATGATATTACATTAATCCACATATTGTGCGGATTTTGTGGATATTTGCTGGCAATTACACCTGCAACAATAGCAGTTAATATATATACAAAATAAATATATATTTTTGTTTTTTTATTTGGAGATATTGCTTTCTCCTCGTTGTATTGCAATTTTTTATATAATAAATTTACATTTTTCCCAAATAAATAATATCCAATATGTGTCTTTTTTATTTTTTCAGTTATTATTTCTGTATTACAATTATTTTCATCAGAATTTGACTTTGCCTCTATTGCTAGTTCTAGAAGTTTTTGTGCTATATACATTTCAGATATTTTTGTTTTTTTAGAAATTTCTTTTATTTTGTTTCTATAATCTTCTTTTGTCTTATAATCCATATTTTCATATACACCTGACGGGTCCTGTCTTAATACTTCCTCTACACCATTTATTTTCTCAAATATTTCTAAGAAATTTATTCTTTGAATCTTTTTTATTGATGTTATACAATTTCCTATTGTTATTTTTCTTACTGCAATATCAAAGTGTTCTCTTTTTATTATTTCCGAAACTGATGAACCTGTTTTTAAGGTTTCTTCTTCTAATATTTTTAGGTAACTTTCTGTTTTCTTTCCATATTTTTTTAGTTTATATGACATATATTCTATAAATGGATATTTTAAGTCATACGTTTTTATTTTTAATTTTTTGGTTGTTTTTTGATTTTCAAATTTTTGATTTTGTTTTGGAGTTAAATCAACTAATCTTTCTACAATAGATTCGACTTTAAACTTTTCGACTTGAGATACATAAATTACTTCACATATTTGCCTTATATTTTCTATAATTGCTATCCAAAGAAATAGTCCTATATTCCATATTTCGTCCATACTTAAATTCTTTTTTGTTTGGTAAGCAGTAATTCCATTTTCTAATATTTCTCTGGTTATTTTATTGTCTGTATAATTTACTATTTCTGCGGATAATACATATATTCTTGCAAACCCTTGATATTTTCCGTTTGCTATTCCTACAAATTTTGTGTATTTTTCAAGGGTTAGCTCTTTTTCTATGGACTTTGTTACTTCTTCTATTATATAGAAATTGTCTAGTAGCCATTCCCCTGCAGGATGTATGGCTATTTTTTGTTTTATATGTTCATTTAAAAGGTTGTACACTTCTTTTATTACTTGGTAGTTTTCTTTTAGACCTGGTATTGGGTAGGTGTTTTTGTCTGATTTTATTTTAGTGTTATGTGTGCTTGCTATTTTTTCTAGGTGTTCGTATAGTTCTTGTTTGTTTAGAAGTGCTCCTTCTAGTTTTAGTTGTTTTGTGGTCATAAATTTTTCCCCTTTTTTTGCTTTTTGTGGTTATTGTTTGCTGTTTGGGGATTTTTTATACATTTTGTGTTTTTATTATTGCTTTTGCTAAATTAAAAAAATAAATCTCAAGGTTTTAATCCTAAGATTTATAATATTTTTATTTTTCTTCTTCTTCTAACAACCAATCTATTACATTTTTATGGATTATACCATTTTGTGAAAAATCAAATTTATCCATTGTTAAAACATATTTAGGATAATTATCTTCTATATTTTTGAATGCTCCAAATTCTCTTTCAATAACAGAATCATCTGCTAAAATATATGCTACCTGAATATATATCTTTTCTTTAAATCTTGTTGCTATAAAATCTATTTCTCCATTATCTAAATTTCCAACTTTAACATCATATCCTCTAGATAATAATTCATTATATACTATGTTTTCTAGATATGCTCCTAGCTGTGACCTTTTTCCAATATTCATTATTTGGCCAAATCCTAAATCTGTTAAATAATATTTGTATTTTCCATTTAATATCCTTTTTCCTCTAACATCATACCTATCAGCCTTATTTACCATCATAGCTTTTGTCATATATTCTATATAGTTATACAATGTTATTTTTGAAACTTCTCTATTATCTTTGTTTGCAAAATAATTTGATAAACTTTCTGCCGAAAAATTTTGCGATGGAGTTGTAACAATATATTCTACTATTCTATTAAATAAATCTAAATCTTTTATATTAAACCTTGCTATTATATCTTTTACTAAAATAGAATTATATATATCTGACAAATATGTTCTTGTTTGAACTTCATCTGTCATCATAAATCTTTGTGGCATTCCTCCCCAAGTCATATAATCATTAAATGCTTCTTCTAAATCTTTTCTATCTGTTATATTTTTTAAATTACATACTTCTTTAAATGTAAATGGGTATGTTTTAAAACTTACATATCTTCCTGCTATATGTGTAGCAAGCTCCCCAGATAGTAAATCACTATTAGAACCTGTAATAAATATTGATACATTTTTAGATACTTTAAATGAATTTATTGCTTTTTCCCATTGTTCTACATTTTGAATCTCATCAAAAAATAAGTAGTATTTATCGTCATTTACTATCTTTTCTTTAATATAATTATGTTCATGATTGTTTTTTCTTGTCAATATTTTGTTTAGTGTAGTAAACAAAATGTATGTTTTTTGTAATTTTGTTCAGTTTCTTTTATATATTTAAAATTATCTCTATTTTATAAATTGGAATTATAGGCTTTTTATTCGTATTTTTTACTTTTTATTTTGTATGATTATTGTTCGCCGTTCGTAGATTTTTTATACATTTTATGTTTTTAATTATTGCTTTTGCTATTTCATCAATATTTTTTATTTTACACTTATTGTTTCAATTTGTTCTATTATTTTGTTTATTTTTTCTTTTCTGTTTCCAGATGTATCAAAAAATTTTATACCATATTTTCGGCATTCTTTTTGCATTTCTAAGGTCTATATTCATTTCATCTGCAATATCTGTCACTAGCATTGTTATTACCCTTTCTGGCACCAATGTTTGCTCTATATTTATTTCATATACTCCGTTATTTGATTTTGCTTCTGACATTACTTTTTTTCGTAACATACTATTTAAGGCTATTGAAAATACATCTCCTCGAACTAATTCATAATTTTTATTTCTTTGAAATAAAGCATTTGATATGGTCGTTTTACCACAACGTGGTTCTCCTATAATTAAAATATTTTTACTTATTTCGTCTTCCTCCTTTAACTTTTTGATGAAATAAGCAAAAGCAATTATATTATAACGTATTTTTGTGCATTTGTAAATGATTCTTCTTTATTTAATTCTTTTACTTTTTTCTCCAAATCCACATAATTTTTTATTGCTACAAATATTGTTATTAAAAGAAACATAATAATATTTTCTATAAAGTTTCCCAAAAAATCTGACAAACCACTCATTGCATTTGGCAAACCAAATATTATTGAAAAAAATATATCTGCAAAAATCATTGTTTTATATATATTTATTATATATTTTTTTCTTTCTTTTTTTCCTTCTATAGTATCTTTCATATTTATGATTGGTTCATTTGAATTCTTGGTATTTTTTCTATAAACTTTTATTTACATCTATGCTACTTTTGGTTGCATTGTATTTATTTAGCTATTTTCGATTTTTTTTAATATATTGTTTATATTTGGGAACACTATGTTTTTCATTCCATGCTTATATAAATTTAATACTTTATTAGCTTTAAATATTATCTCTTCTTGCAATCTATTTGATACTGTTATTTCCACTTTATTTTTTATATATTTACATTCAATATATTTTTCTGTAACAGGAAACATATTTTGTATTAAAAATGTACTATATGTATTAGCTACATATCCAAAAACAATAGTATCAACAGAAGGATTTTTCCTTAATTCTTTTTGTTTTTGAATTTTTTTATCATAAATTTTTTTATATTTCTCAATTTTGGTGCTTACAGGTATAAACCATATTATTTTTTCGTTTTCTTTGCTTTTAAAACAATAATAGCAAGGTCTTTTTATACTATTTTCTTTATTTTTCATTAATTCTCTATCATTTACAATTTCAAAGAACTCGTCTTTTATAAAATAAAATTTTCCTACGTCTATTTGCATATTTCCTCCTTATACAGTATAAGGCTTACCATTAAAGGTAAGCCTTATTATTTATTCACTCTCTCATTTATAACTCGCCAAAGGGGCGGCGACAAACACATTTATTCACTCTCTCATTTATAACTCGCCAAAGGGGCGGCGACAAACACATTTATTTAACAATGATGTTCTTCATTATTATATTCATAATAGCATAAAATATGCTTGTATGTCAATGATTTTAGAATTTTTTTGTATCATTATTTTTACTTATTGTGCATTTTTTGACATTTTTGTTGTGCATATTTTGACCGTTTCGTTGTGCAATTATCTCCATATCTCTCCATTAATATATCTAGTCAAAGCCATAATAAAAGCACTTCTAGTTAAATCAATTCTAGATAATTCGCCACGAGTTAGCAACCCAATTCCGCCTTTTCCTTTTCCTAAATCATGTCCTTCAAAAATTCTATCCATAACACTACCTAGTTCTTTTTCTTTAATTTCTTCTATGTATTTATTTGGAATAGGAAATCCTTGACTTGCACCATAACTTATTATTCCATTTTTATCTTCCATTACAACCGCATTAAAATCAATCCATTCATCACATAGTAAATTTTGAATTCCACCTTCACTTGCTACATAAAAATCTGCAATTATGTTGTTTTCTTTTGCATATTTTTTTAAATTTTTAACTCTATTTTGTGCTCCTTGAAATATTTCTTTGTTTATTGGCTGAGCATTCACATCTGAGCTTACAGGTATTCCTTCAATTTGAACATTCTCAAAATATTTTTCAAAAGCTTCTTTTGCACCCTGTATTTTTCCTGGATTTTTTGTTCCTATTAATATTTTCATTATTTTCTCCTTCTATAAAAAATCCTCGGAAACCAACTGATTTCCAAGGATGTAATATATTAATAATTTTCAGCTTTAATTTCAAAATAAGCTTTTGGATGATTACAAACTGGGCAAACTTCTGGAGCTTTTGTACCAACAACTATATGACCACAATTTCTGCATTTCCAAATTTTAACTTCTCCTGCTTCAAAAACTTTTCCTTCTTCAACATTTTCTAATAATTTTTTAAATCTTTCTTCATGTTCTTTTTCTATTTTACCAACTGCTTCAAATAAATAAGCAATTCTGTCAAATCCTTCTTCTTTAGCAGTTTTTGCAAATTCGTCATACATATCTGTCCATTCATAATTTTCTCCATCAGCTGCTGCTTTTAAGTTTTCAGCTGTGCTACCAATTCCACTTAATTCTTTAAACCACATTTTTGCGTGTTCTTTTTCGTTTTGAGCAGTTTCTTCAAATATTGCTGCTATTTGTTCATATCCATCTTTTTTTGCTTGACTTGCAAAATAAGTATATTTATTTCTTGCTTGAGATTCTCCTGCAAATGCCGCCTTTAAATTAGCTTCTGTTTTTGTTCCTTTTAAATCCATTTTAGTACCTCCTAATTTTTTTCTTATTATATCACATTTTTTATTTTTTACAAGTTTTATTTTGATTATTTATTGACATATTTGGAAGCTTTTAGTAAAATATTTGTTTGTAAGGAACATTTTTTTGAAATGGGGACGGTTCCTTTTTGAAAAAGGAACCGTCCCCATTTCAAAAAAGAAAGGATAAAAACTATGGAACACTGGAGCGTAGAAGATTATAAAAATTACACAGATAAAAAAACATTAAAAAAAGCCAAATACAGGTCATATAAAACCTCTATAGATGGACATACATTTGATAGTTTAAAGGAAGCAAATTATTATAATGATTTAAAATTGAGACTAAAATGTAACGATATAAAAGGTTTTTGCTTGCAACCTACATTTATTCTTGCACCTGGTTTAAAATATAAGGCTGATTTTATTGTTTTTAATAATGATGGAACCTACGATGTTATTGATGTTAAGGGGTTTAAAACTAAAGAATATATCGCAAAGAAAAAAGTTTTTGAGGATAAATATAACCTAAAATTGACAGAAATCGAGTAATTTCTTGACATATTCACATTTTTTTTATATTATTTAGTAAAAATACAAATATGAGGTGATTTTATTGAAAGTAAATATGTCACGCCCAAAAGAATTTTATATAAAAATTATAGTAATTCTTTTTATAATTTTAATGACAGTTCTAGTATTTGTAAAATTTCGTAAAGATAATAATCCAGATAGAATTACAGAAGAACAAAAAAATGCAATTTTTAGTAATATTGATAAAAGTACAAATGCTAAAATCACAAAATTTGCAACCTATGGAACCCACTTTAATTTAGATGGAATTATAGATATTGTTAAATTATCGGGTATAAAAATAGAATATGTTGATTTAGTAATAAAAAATTTGAATGGTGATGAAAATAGTATTAAGGCAAATTTTAATTATTCGGATAATACTTGTTATTTTTCTACTTCTGATGAAATAAATACTGGTGTCGATTTAGAAAATTTACCAATAGATACTTATTATATGTTTATAAAAGTTACTTATTCTAATAGTGATATCAAGTACTATTCTCTTGTTAATGATTCTGAATATAGTGATATAACTTATTATACAATTACCAAAAATAATAGTAATAACAAAATTGATATTTCATTTAATACATATAATGATACAAAATATTTATCAATAGTTGTTTCTAAAGCTCAAAATTTACCTGATGATGTATATGATATTGCAATTGACCCAGCACGTGGCGGTTTAGATAGAGGTTCTACTTCTGGCGAATATACAGAAGCTGACTTGGTTTTAAATTATGGTTTAAAATTGAAATCTGAATTAGAAAATTTGGGGTTAAAAGTATATATTTCAAGAGATTCAAATTCTTCTGAGAAAGAGGATACAGCCAATAATATGTATAGCGAAAATGGAAGAATTAATATTTTAAATGCATCACATGCTAAACTTTTACTATCTCTTCAAATTAATGGAACGTCTTACAATAAAAAAACTGGTGGGCTTGAAATTTATGCTCCAAGTAATTGTAATTTAGATTTTGCAACTTGCCTTGCTGGAAATATTGTTAATAAATCAGGTTTATATTACTCTGAGAATACGCAATTTAAAAAGGCAGACGGCGTATATGTTCGTAATTTTACTAATAGTGATATTTTGGCTTTCAAATCAAATGCAATAAAAGGAAAATACGAGCCTTATAATATTACTTTGACTACACCTTATCTTTATATAATTAGAGAAACTGGTGGAATTTCTACTAATGCATTTGTTGATGGTAGAAATACTAAATATGGTACTAATAAGTATTATAATTCAAATACAGGTATTGAAAGCTATGTTGTAGATCTTGGATATATGTCTATTGAAAAAGATTTAAGTATTATTGTTAATAATATGAGTGGCTATATAGATGGAATTTTAAATAGCGTAAAAACTTATTGTAATTTATAAAAAACAAGCTAATTTTGTTTTAAGTACAAAATTAGCTTGTTTTTTAGTATATAATTCCATTTTGATTTTTATATTGTTCAAATGTTTTTATACATTCTTCTCTATCTATTTGTTTTAAATTTATTAAATCTTTGTTTTTTCCTTTTAAATAGTCATATATTATATCATCTCTAAATCCTATATTTCCAGCATCTTCTTTAGTACATCCATAATATACCTCTTTTATATTTGACCAAATTATTGCTGATAAACACATTGGACAAGGTTCACAGGATGTATATAATATGCATTCTGATAAATCGTATTTGCTTAATTTTTTACAAGCATTTCTTATTGCTACTATTTCTGCGTGTGCCGTTGGATCTTTTTGTTTTAATACTTGATTGTTTCCATTTGAAATTATGTTTCCGCCTTTATCTGTTATTACTGCTCCAAATGGTCCTCCTTCTTTTTGGTTTATTCCATTGTCTGCATTTTGTTTGGCTTGATTCATAAATTTATTCATAAACATTCCATCCCTTTCTTAAATTATTTAAAGGCATTACTTAATTTTAAAAGATTTTATTTTTTTTCAAACTAAGTTTTATTTTGATAAAAAAAGAAGAGCTTTAACTTAGTTTTAAGTTGCTCTTCTTTAATCTTTTTGGTTGCGGAGGTAGGACTCGAACCTACGACCTCAGGGTTATGAGCCCTGCGAGCTGCCAACTGCTCCACCCCGCGATGTGCGAACATTTAATATTATAAACTTTTATTTTTCTTTTGTCAATAGTTTTGCGGAAAAAGTTTTTGGCTTTTTCCGCATATTTTTAGGCAATTTCTTCATTTTTTATATTATTCTTTCCTTTTTCTACAGAATATACTACTAAAAATGGCAGTGTCATTTGAGATATTATCATTATTGGTGTAAATAATTTTCCGGTTAAATGATACAGTATTGTAAGTGGGGTTCCCGGAAAATCTTTTGATATAAACATTAGATTACTATCAAAAATATGATTTATTACTAAAGATATAGCACAAATCCCACCTACTAATTCTGCAAAATATATAATATCTTTAAACTCTAAATTAATATAATGTGTAGCATTCATAAGAAGTCCTATATATACCATTATTCCGTGATATAAGAAACTATGTAAACTTAGGAAATGTAGCATTGGATATGTAGGAAGCGATGTCGTTGGCATTATTATAAATACGATTCCTCCAATAATTCCTCCTGTAGATAAAAATACATCTCCAATTCTTTTTATTTTTCCTTTTCCGAATGATGACATTAGTCCAGCATATAAAAGTAAACTACAATAATATAATGGCAAATATTCATTTACATTATTTGCATTTCCTATGTAAAGATTGAATCCTATTCTTACAAATTCTAGTATCCAAATTATTATTGTTAGTTTTTTTATTATCTTTTTTACTTCCTCTTTGCTTTTATTTACTGTTTTTTTCAATGCTACAGATATTGCTGCTATTGTTAGTATTATTAATATAAAATGTTTTGTGGTAAATATTCCACAAGGTTCATATTCATTTGGTCTTGCAAAAAACATATCTTTACTCCTTGTATTTTTTTGATATATATTATATCATTTTTTTTATTTTGTTCAACTTTTTTTATAGTTTTAAGAAAAATTGTAGACTTTTTTTTATTTATATGCTAGAATATACAGGTATTAATGCTGATGTGGCGGAACTGGCAGACGCACTGGACTCAAAATCCAGCGGGAAACCATGTGGGTTCGAGTCCCACCATCAGCACCAAAAAATATACTGTACAATTTTAATTGTACAGTAATTTTTTATATTAATTCTCACTAACTAAATCATCCATATTATAAAATCCATTTTTCTTTCCAACAATAAACTCAGCTGCCTTAATAGCACCTTCTGCAAAAACATTTCTAGAATAAGATGTATGAGTTATTTCAAAAGTTTCAGAATCTCCAAAAAACTTAACAGTATGTTCTCCAACAATATTTCCTCCACGAATTGAAGTCATACCTATCTCATTTTTAGCTCTTTTTTCATGTTTACTATGTCTATCATATTCACAAACATATCCGCCACCTAAAGCCTCATTTATAGTATCTGCAATCATTTGTGCTGTTCCACTTGGACTATCAATCTTTCTATTATGATGTGTTTCTATTATTTCAATATCTGTATCTTTTAACTTTGGAGCAATCTCCTTAAGTATGTGTTGAAACATATTTATACTAAATGACATATTTGCAGACTTAAATACTGGTATATAATTTGAATACTCTACAATTTTCTTTTCTTCCTCACCTGTAAAACCTGTTGTTGCAATTACTACTGGCACATTCTTCTTTTTAGCATATTCTAAAACTCCAAATGTTGCAACTGGAATTGAAAAATCAATTATTACATCTGGTTTTTCTGATATTTTGTCTAAATCAGTATATACTGGGTATGTAAAATAACCTGTGTCTACCTTGTCGGCTCCGCATTTTAATATCATATTTGGATTTTTATCTACTAAATCACATACAATTTGTCCCATTTTGCCATTGCATCCATTTACCATTACATCTATCATTTCCTTATCTTCTCCCTTTCTCTTATTAAGATTTCATTATGATTTTTTATTTTTATAAAAGCTTCTGCTACTGCAAAATATTTATCTACTAAAGTTATTATGAAGGTTTCTTTGTATTTGGGTACTGCAAGTGTTACTGGCCACATGTGTTTTATTATCATATCTTTTTCTTTATCATTTAATTTTAAAAATGTTGAAGCTTGCTCATAAGCTGTTCTTCCATGTGTAAAAGCATGAAGCCCTTTTCTTCCATTTTCACGTTTTCTCCAATCATATAAAAATAAATCGTGTAGCATTCCCGCTCTTGCTGCTGATATGTAATCCAAGTGATGTTTTTTGCAAATTAAATATGTATTATATGAAACAAATAAACAATGTTCAAAACAGTTTATTTTATGATGTTGTCTATATTGCTTCATTTCTTGAACTTTTTCTTGGTTTATTAAATCAGCTATTATTATTAAATATTCTTTGTCTTTAAGTATCTTTTCAATATTTCTTACCAATTTAAAAATCTCCTTGTAGTTATAAATTCAATTTTCATTATAGCATTTTTCTCTTTATAATACAATTGAAATTTTTCTCAATTTCTGATTGGGGACGGTTCTTTTTCGGAAAAAGAACCGTCCCCAATCAGAAAAATTAACCCTCCATACATTTCATTAATATTTCTCTTTTTTCTTTACTCATTGGTACTAATGGTAATCTTGGTTCTCCAAAATCGTACCCACATATATTTAATGCTTCTTTAACTGGAATTGGGTTTACCTCTGAAAATAGTGCATTTATTAATGGTATTGCATATATTTGCATTTGAGCTGCTTTTTTTACATTTCCATCAAAATAATTGTAACACATTTCGTGAGTATATTTTGGTTTTATATTTGATAATACCGAAATTACTCCAATTCCTCCTAAAGATAATATTGGTATAATTTGATCATCATTTCCTGAATATACTTTTAAATTATCTCTGCATAAATTTATTGTTTGAGCTATTTGTGATAAATCTCCACTTGCTTCTTTTATTGCTACAATATTTTCTATTTTTGATAGTTTTAATGCTATTTCTGGTTTTATATTTACCCCTGTTCTACTTGGGACATTGTATAAAATAATTGGTAATGTTGTATTTTTTGCAATTTCACTATAATGTCTAACCAAACCTTCTCCTGTTGTCTTATTGTAATATGGTGTTACTACTAAGACTCCATCTACTCCTATTTTTTCAACTTTTTTGTTCATTTCTATAACTGCTTTTGTGTTATTTGAACCTGTTCCTGCAATAATTGGTACTCTTCCATTTGATATTTTTACCGCACATTCTATTGTTTGTAATCTTTCTTCTTCTGTCATTGTTGCTGATTCTCCTGTTGTACCACATACTATTATTCCATCTACTCCTTGTTTTATTTGTTCCTCAACAAGTTTTGAAAATTCTGGTAAATTTACACCATTTTCGTTAAATGGTGTTGCTATTGCTGTTCCGCAGCCTTTAAATATAATTTTTTTCATAGCGCACGCACGCTCCTTTTTATGTTATTTAGTATTAATTATATTTATAAAACATACTAAAAATGAATATTTATATTCTTATCAAAAGATATCACAAAAATAAATAATATGCAAGACTATTATTTAGTACTTGCATATTATTTGTTCTTTTATTTAATATATTAATTACTTGTGTTACTCGAATTGTCAGTTGCAGTTGTGTTGTATTCATACCATAAACCTTTTTTCTTTAATGTTGCTATTGTTTCTTGATGCTCTTCATAGGTATCTGAAAAATATATATCTCCATTTTTATCTGCAACAAAATATAGTGATTTTTCTCCAGTTGGGTTTAGTGCAGCCTTTATAGATTCTTCTGATACGCTAGCAATTGGACCAACAGGTAATTTTCCTTCCATATTTGGACCTCTTGTGTTATAGGCATTATATGTATTTATCTCTTTTGCATATAAATCTCTTTCGCCCATATCAACTCTTATGGCATAATATGTTGTTACATCACTTCCTAATGACATATTTGCTGCTAATCTATTATAGATTACCTTTGCAATTTTTGATCTATTATCACTATTATTTCCTTCTAACTCAACTATTGATGCAATTGTTAAAATGTCGTGTGCTGAATATGAACCTCCTGTTGAATTTGGAATTCCCTTATATTTTGTTAATACTTTATCCATTTTATCTAGCATTTTTTCAAAAATAGTTTCTACTGAAACCTCCTTATTTTCAAAACTGTATGTATCTGGATATAAATACCCTTCTAATGGATAATAAATAGCTGAATTTTTTATTCTGTCTGTTAAGAACCAGTATTTATCTATAAGTGATGTTATATATTCATCATTTTCAAGTGTTTGGTATACATCATTTATTGTATTATCAGTCTTTTCAGCTATTGTAGATGCTATATAACGCATATTTTTTCCTTCTAAGAATGTTATTGTTACTGTTTCATCCATAACTTTACCAGAAGATAATATATTTACTACCTCTGGTAATGTTTCATTACCTGTAAATAAGTATTTACCTGCTTGTAAACTTTTTACTTCGTGTAGTGCAATATATATTTTTGATGCAAATGGACTTTTTATTACTCCGTTTTGTTTTAATAAATTTAATATTTCCTTTGTGCTTGTCCCTGTTTTTATCTCTACTACTGCTTGAAGGTCTTGATTTGTATCTTTATTTGGCTGTTTTAACGATACTTGATACCAAATTATTGATGATATTATTACTATTAATATTACTAATAATATTGCGCCTAATATTATAAATCCTTTTTTTCTCATAGTATTTCCTCTTTCTTAAAATTCTACTTTTATTCCACATTCGCTTAATATTGGAGTAATTTCAATTTTAAATCTATCGTATTTTTGTTCTTCTGCTCCATTATATGTAATCTTCACATACATCTTATCATTTTTTATTGCTTCTTGCAATATTAAATTTATAATATTTTGTCTTTTTTCAAATGTTGATATATCTTTTTTTGAAATATCGTATTCCAATTTATTATTTGTTTGGCTATTACTATTATCTACTAAATTAAAATCCTCACGCTCTGTTACAAAATTGTTTAATTTGTTTGTTTGAACATAACCAATATTTCCATTTTGTGTTCTTACTTTAGTCATTTTTCCTTCTTGCTCTATACAAACCAGCCAATTGCCTTTTTCAACCTTTTCTATATTTTTTGAAAATAAATTATTTTGTTCTTTTATTTTTATGGTCTTTTTTGTATAAGCTTTAATCATTTTTTTATTTAAACTGTCAATTGTAGCTATATTGGTTGTGGGTATATACTTAAACTCGTAATCATAAACATTTTCTAATTCTGATATTGCTATATAATCTTTGTCATTTTTTTCTATAACAATATCCTTTTCTTTCTGGCTAGCTCCATTTATATTAATTTGATCTTCCCCAGTTTTTAATGTGGCAAGCTTTTTAGGACTTGTTGTTATTATTGTTCCTGTTTCGTCCTCTTTATATATTGTATTATCTATAAATTTTTGTATATCCTCAAAACTCATATATATTTTGTCATTTTCTTTTATTAAATTGTTTTGTAACTCTTTGGTTACATTGTTATTATTTATAATAATTTGTGTATTTTCTGTATTTTGGACTTTATTTGAATTTTTTATTGCTATAATAACTATTAAAATAAATATAACAACAAAAGCTATCTTTTTATAGCCTTTGTTGTTTTGCTTTTTATTTTTTATATGTTTAGAGCTCTTTTTTGACATTAATTTCTCCTCTTTTTTATTTTTAACTACATTTTTCTAAACACACCTATAACTTTTCCTAAAATTTTGCAATCTGGTACTATTATAGGGTCCATTGTTGGATTTTCTGGTTGTAAACGAATATGGTCTTTTTCTTTGTAGAAGGTTTTTACTGTTGCTTCATCTTCTATTAATGCTACAACAATTTGTCCATTTATTGCATCTGATTGTTTTCTTACTAATATTAAATCTCCATCTAATATTCCTGCTTCTATCATACTTTCTCCTCTAACTTTTAGCATAAAACAATCTGAACTTCCAACAAAGTCTATTGGTATTGGGAATGTATCTGTAACATTTTCTACCGCTAATATTGGCATTCCTGCTGTTATTTTTCCTACTAATGGTACATCTATTAATTCTTTTTCCGCATAGAAATTCTTTGGAGTGTTATCTACTGGTTCTCCGTTTCCACCTTTTAATAATTTTAATGTTCTTCCTTTTTTATCTTCTTTTTTTATGTACCCTTTTTCTCTTAATTTTGCTAGGTATCCATGAACTGTTGCTGTTGAGCTTAACCCTACAGCTTTTCCTATTTCTCTTACTGATGGTGGATATCCATCTTCACTTATTTTTTTTTCGATAAATTTTAATATGGCTTTTTCTCTCTTATTCAATTCTTGTGCTTTTCTTGGCATATATATCACTCTCCAAAATAAATTTAAAAATATAATATCATACAAAAGCAGTTTTGTCAAACAAAATTTTGCGTTTTTTTGTATTTTTTTATTATTAAAATTTATCTATATGATTCAACCTTGTATTCATTTTTACCATCAAACTTTATCATTATTATTTTGGTAAAATTGTCTTTAGAAGGTTTGCCAATTTCTTTTATTACTAGACTTCCCTTACATTCATTTAAAGTATCAAAGGTATTCATAAAGCCCATTCCAGTACCGCCTTCGTCTTTATGTGTAGTACTTGGTTTCTTTCCTAAGTTTTTTAGAGTTTCTTTTTCAAATTCAATACCTGAGTCATATATGTATAATCCATAACATCCATCTATTTTTCCTAATTTTACTAAAATACTTTTATTTATATTATCTGTATGCTTTATAGCTATGATTGCATCTTTTATGTGGTCAGCAATTAGGATTTCTAGTTGCTCTACTGTTATTATATTGTTTATTATGTGATAAACATTTCCGATTATTTGTAGGTTAAAGTCAATTTTATTTTTTACACATTCTGATTGCATAAATTCTAACATATCATCTATTTGTGTTATTTCTGTTGAAGGTAAATCTTCTATTGGTATTTGATATAATTCTTTTGATAGTTTCTCTATTTCTGTTTTTATCTCTAGTTCTTTTGAGGTTTCTTCTTTCATAAGTAAGTGATTTAATTTATATTCTAGTGCTCTTTGTTTGTGTGCCATTGAATGGCTTTTTTTACTAAAGTTTAAATTTTCTTGCTCTAATTTTTCTATTTCTTTTTGTTTGTTGATAATTTCATTATCAGCTTCTTCTAATTGTTTCATTAGCAATTTTTGTTTGTAGTAGACTTGGAAGGATTTTTTGATTGTTAAATACATTATTATAGATAAAATTGTAATACAACTGCCAATCCTTTCAACTTTAAGAACAGTATAATTTCCAAATATTTCTATTGAAAATAGAATTATAGAACTTATATTTAAAATCAAAACATCAAATAATTCATTTTGTGTTTTTTTATTTATAAATAAGAAACCATTTTTTAGCCTCTTCATTTTCATAATTCCATATAATAATAGAAAATAAACTAAAATAATAAATATAAACGTTATGTTATCATCTTTTATATTTAACACTATATTTGGTACTCCATTAATAACTGTTGCCACAAAAAATATAATATTACTAATGCATTCTGAAAATATTGTCATTATAATAGTATAACCAATTGGCTTCTGAGTAGAATGCGAAAAAATAATAACCAATATCACTAACATTAAAATAGTTGAATCAAGCGGGGTTGATATTTCTTGAATTTTAGTATAAACTATTGTTGAAATTGTTATAAATACTACTGCAATTACATTATAAACACTTATTTTCTTGTCATTTATTAATCTTTTAAAAATATAATAAGATCCAATATTCATAAAAAAATATTTAAGAAAAAATATTATTATACTTATTTCTTCATTACTAACTATATATTCCAAAATATCCCTCCTTTTATTACAACAATTATATAAAAAAATAATAAGATAATCAATAAAAATTGACTACCTTATTACAAAAATCCTATTTTTTGTTATCTCATCCAACGTTGTACCCATCTCCAAAATGTATTCCACATAATTCTCACCACCTTTTCATTCATCGCTCTGTTTGAATCTGTACATATAAAATACCACCCAACAGTTGATTTTTAGCGGTATTTCCAGATGATTAAATTTAGCGAAAAATGAAAAAAAGTGGTAAAAAATAGAACGTACATTCGGTTGTACGTTCTATTTTTTGGTTTATCTACAATTTTTCCTTGCAAATAAACCTATATTTTCTTTTTTATTTTATTAACATAATAATATATAAACTCCATTGGTGTTGGAATTCCAGTATCTAAATTAATTCTTGCAGTATAATACTTAATTAAATCATCTGGAGGCGTTATTCTCCACGCATATATTATTGCATTTTGAATTCCGTTATTTATTGTCGTAGATGATTTTTTATATTTATTTACTAAATATTGTATAACATTAATTTTATTGCTATCATCTTGTATTAAATATAAAATTGCATCGTGTATATACTCTCTTCCTTTCAATTTAGATGTCACGCCTATTAATTCTAGTTCATCATTAATTAAATTAGATATTCTTTTTTCTTCATTTTCAATGTTTTCCTCTACTGATGGCATCTTGTAATTAAAATCCACCTTTCTTAAATTGATAAAATTATTCAATACGTGTTCACTTGAGTATTTTGGATTATCTTTATATAAAATTAAATCTACGCCATTTCTATGTAATATGTCATAGGTTCTTTTGGAATTTACGTGTGTTGTAACTATTACTATAGGCTCATAACTTAAATTTAATTTTTTTAAATCGGATAAAAAGTCTAATGAATCTATGCTTCCATTATAACTATTATTTAGTTCTAAATCTAAAACTATTCCCTCAGGCCTTTTTGATTTTACAAGTTTTAATCCTTCAACATCTGAGTCTGTTATTGCAACAATTTCGATATCATTTCTCTCTTTTGCGCACTTTATAAATGCTTCACAGTCTTTAACATCATCCTCAATAATTAAAATTTTCATCGGCTTATTTTCCATAGTAATCCCCCTTCACATATATTTACAACATTTATACCATAAAATACCAAAAATTACTATATGTACACATCACTTTTTTCCATCGTTTTGTGTTTTTTGTGTTTTAAAATTATATAGAGGTGATTTTATGAGTAAAAATTTTGATGTTAGTATAGAAAAACAGGACCAAATATTACGAGGCAAAAGAATAAAATATATTAGAGAGAATGAACTTAGGCTGAATAAAACTGATCTTGCTAAACAAATTGGTGTATCTAGTCAATTTCTTGGATTGGTAGAGGAAGGTAAAAGTAATTTAACATTTAGAAGCATTAAATTACTTAGGAATTTATCTGGCCATTCTGCTGACTATATTATATTTGGGCTTGATGATACTGTTATAGATAAAACGCAAATTTATTTGCAAAGATATACAGAAAATGAACTTATTGGAGCTTTGGATATGTTGAAAGAATTGTGCTTTGTTTTGAATCGTAAATAGAAATTATCTACAAACGACAATATAGTATTGCCATCGTGTGTCCAAATTTGTTATAAAATAATAGAAAAATTTAGGAGTGAATAAAATGAGTGGTAGCAAAAAATTGAATAACAAATCAAATGTAATTTCTGAAAACTTCAAACAATTTCGCAAAGAATGCGGTTATTCACAACGTGCTCTATGTGAAAAATTAGAACTAATGGGATTACAATTATATAAAGCCGATATTTATTCCATAGAACACAATAAGCGTTCTGTAAAAGACTTTGAGTTATTGGCATTTTCAATTGTTTTTGATAAACCAATTGACGATTTTTTTAAAAACGTAACCGATTTTGATTAAATAGTGTATTTAATAAAAATAATTAAATACACTTATTTTTTTCTTTCATTCCATCTATTAATCCTATTTTGTATACCACATTCTTTTCAATTCTACCTAGTTCTGTTATAAGATTTTTTAGCTCTTCTACTTTACTTTTTTCTTTTACTTTTAATTTGTTTTCTATCCATTCTTCTATATTCTCTATGCTTATTAAAATTTTCTTATACTTACTATTGCATTCGTATAGCTCCTTACATTTTTCTATTTTTTCGTTTATATAATTATCATCCAAATTTATATTTCTTATATCCACTTTTTTCACCTTCTTTAAAATTTTATCATTTTTTTTCGTTAAAGGCAAGACTTTCTTGTCGATTTGTGCTATAATTCAAAAATAAAAAAGGAGGAACTTAAATGAACACTAAAAATAAACCTAATCTTATCATTTATCAAAAATATATGAATCTTATATATTACACAAATGATATTTTAAAAAAATACCCCAAATCAGAAACTTTTGCTCTGGTAAAGGAAATTAAAAGTACCTTATATACTGGTCTTAGATTACTTTTGTATGGTATAAAAAGTTATAGTATACAAGATAAATTAAAATATTTAAATGAATTTGATGTAAATCTATCTATTTTAAAAATTCATATTCGATTGTCTTATAAATACAAATATATATCTACTCAAAACTATGGTACTTGGTGTAATTCAATTACAGATATTTGCAATATGCTAGGAGGTTGGATTAATTCGTGCCTAAAAAGATAAAAAATTTATTTTACAAAAATCTTACTTTTAAAAAACTTCTTGATGCTCATTATAGAGCCAGAAAAAATAAAGCTTATAAAAAAGATGTTATATTATTTGAAATGAATTTAGAAAATAATATTATAAATTTATTAAATTCTATAAAAAATAATAATTACAAAATGGGCAAATATTATGATTTCAAGATTTTTGAACCTAAAGAACGAACTATTCATTCTCTTCCATATAGAGATAGAGTTGTTCATCAATGGTATGTCGAAGAATTTATTAAGCCCTATATTGTTCCAAAATTTATAAATTCGAGTTTTGCTTGTATTATAGACAGAGGTACCCACAAAGCAAATAATTATATTCAGCACCAAATGCAAATTTTTAAGAGAAATTATGGTGATTTTTGGGTTTTAAAATGCGATATTAGAAGATTTTTTTACAATATTGATCCTAATATTTTATATCACATTCTTTGCAAATATATTGGAGATCCTTATTTAAAAAGATTTACTAAACAATTAATTTTTGATGGTAGAGATATAATTGGTGATGTCGGTATTCCTATAGGTAACTACACTAGTCAGTATTTTGCTAATATCTATTTAAATGAGCTTGATCAATATGTTAAGCGTATTTTGAAAGTTAAATTTTACCGGCAGATATATGGATGATTTTATTCTTCTTTTACCATCTAAGGAAGAGTGTATTAATAAAAAAGAACAAATAGAAATCTTTTTAGAGGAAGAATTACACTTAACATTAAATTCTAAGTCTAGATATTATCCAGACAAGATGGGAATTGATTTTTGTGGTTATAGGACTTTTCCTACTCATAGATTACTTAGAAATAATAGTAAGAAAAAAATTAAAAGAAATGTGAAAAAATGGAATTATTTATATCACTCTAAAAGACTAAATTTTAAAAGTACTCTTTGTAGTTTAAATTCTTGGAAAGGACATGCCTCTCACTGTAATACCTATAAATTACAGGAAAAAATTTATAATTCTTGTGACTTTCTTTATAAATTTGATATAATTTAAAACCCTATTGAAAATTTAATTTTCAATAGGGTTCCCATAAATTTGGATTTTCGCAAATTACTACTAAAACAAACTTACTGTTTATGTGTTTATGACATTTTTCAATATCAAAGGAATTAAACTTCTTTGATACAAATCTAGCTGTTCTTTTTATATTGTTTTAACTCTCGGTATTTTCCTTGAATCATACCCATCTGAGATAGAAACCTTTATGTTTCTTCGTGTATCAGAGTGCTACTGCACCACCAACACGGTACGGAAACCGTTTGTTGTTGTTGCTGTTACCATTGTCGTCGTCAAAGCCGAACACGCCGGCATTTGACGTATTATTCCAATTAGCTCCGCGCGTGAAAAACGGACCAGAACTGAATTTCTACAGTTTAATCCCTAATGTATTACAACTAACACATTATAGTCACTTCTCTATTTTATTTTTCGACTTTTGCAGGTAACCAGTGCCAATTTTTAGTTTAAAAAGGGAATCAGGTTACTAGGAAAGTTCTAAGTGCTACTGCACCACCAACACGGTACGGAAACCGTTTGCCGAGGCCGCTGTAACCACCGACGTCGTCAAAGCCGAACACGCCGGCACCGGACGTATTATTCCAATTAGCTCCGCGCGTGAAAAACGGACCAGAAGCATCGTTATTTTCCCAATCACCAAACCAAGTTTGTGTTTCATAGAATCCATCTCCATATCTTGAGGCCAATCCATCAAAAATCTTACCACTTGCATATTCCGGATATTCTGTAGCATATTCTGTATTTCCTTTATAACTACTTGATGAACCATTTGCAAATACAAATGCTTTTCCATACGATTGTAAATAGCTTGATAAATTAGAAAAATTAGCATTAGCGCTTGTAACTTTTACATAAGAAGCTGTATATTCTGCTAATCCTCCACTCATATCATATATTCCGTAGATATTTCCTGTTGTACTTGCCTTTATTCCGTTATTTGTATACCAAGCATAAGATGTTTTAGTTCCTGTAACTGTATCTCCTAACGTTGTTGAAGATAATATATTTTGTTCTTGACTTGCATTATCTCCAGCATATCCTGTTACAGCATAACCATTGTTTCCTCTTACCGTAGTTTTTATACTGCTTTCTCCCCAATATCCATAACTTACATTGTTAATATATACTTCTTTCGTTGTATCATATGTTCCACCAGTTTTGCCATATTTACTATAAGATAAATATGCTGCTGCTCCCCATTCACTATTTTTTATTAAGTGACTATCTGTTGAACTTGAAAATCCATAAGGATTATTGGTTTCTGTTAATGTTTTTGATAATAAATAACATTCTGACACATTTATATTATTATATGAGCATTTCTTTCCTTGAAACACTGGATAATAACTATTTCCCATTCCAGTTACAGCTGTTGTCTTTGGTGCTGAACTTTCATCTGGTAAGCCTGCTTCAAATTTGGCAACCCAGATTCCTCTTATTTCTGCTTTCCATTCTCCATTTTGATATCCTGTTTTGGTTCCATTTTGGAAACAAGGATGAATTTTATATCCTGCTGGTAAATCCTCCGTTTTATTTGTTTTTGGATCATACCATTTATTTGTTGTTCCTACTAAAAATTTTATGTCCATAGATTTATCTGCATTTATTATATATGCATATCTTGGTATCCATACCCACATACTTCCATCTTTTGTCATTACATTTGCCCATTTTTGCGAATTATAATCATACCAATCAGTAGACCATCCACTTTCACCGTCTTTTATTATTGTACCATTTGAGCTTGATGTTGGATCTGTAAACATTACTCTTGTCATTCCACTTGCTAATTGTGGTCTGTTTACTCCTTTTTCTTTATCAAATCCATCATCCTGATAATTATTCATTTGGCTCTCTAACTCACTCAATGCCGACTGTTCTTCAGCTTGGGCTTTTTCTGTTTTTTCTTTAGCTTCTGCTGCTCTAGTTAGTATTCCATTTTGTCCTGTTAGCATAGAAATTGATATTCCTGCTAATATTATAAGTATAATTATTGTTACCACTAGTGCAATCAATGTTATACCTTTACTGCTATTTAATGTGTTTTCACATTTTCTCATCTGTAAATTCCTCCTTTATTATTTTATGTGTATTAGCAATACACATTGCACCTAAAAAAATAACTGAACAATAGATTATTCAATTTAATTGTTTATGTGTATTAACAATACACATTGTATCATAAAAAATATTGTAAAATCAATAGGTAATTTAAAATTTTTGTATTTTTTTATGGAGGTCTTATGAAAAAGTTTAATAACTGTAGAAATGTAATTGGCTCGACTATAAAAAAGTATCGAGAACTTAGGCATTTTACTAAAGCTGAGTTATCTCACAAATTAGAATTATTGGGCATTGAACTTGATAGATTTGAACTTTATAAAATAGAGTCTGGGAAAACTTCTGTTAAAGATTTTGAGTTAATTGGCTTATGTATAGTTCTAAATATAGACTTTGAGGAATTGAAAAAAATAGTTGAAAATTATGAATAAAACTACCAAATATAAATTGGATTTATATTTGGTAGTTTTTTTCAACCTAATTCCAATATATCTTTGCAATACTTTCCGCAACCTTCAACCCATCCATAGCAGCAGACATTATTCCCCCTGCATAACCGGCACCTTCTCCGGCTGGATAAATTCCTTTTATATTACTTTGTCCTAGCTCATCTCTTAAAATTCTAACAGGAGAAGATGTTCTAGTTTCAATAGCTGCAAGAATTGTATCTCCATCTGAAAATCCTTTTATTTTCTTATCAAAATTAATAAATGCTTCTTTTAGTGATTCTGCAATATAATCTGGTAATATTTCATTTAAATTTGCCAAACTGTAATCGCCTTTCATTTCTAATTCTACACTTCCAATTTTTTCTGTTTTTTTATTTTCCATAAAATCTTTTAATGTTTGGATTGGTATTTTTCCTTTTCCTATTTCATAAGTTTTTTCTTCTAATTTTTCTTGAAATTCCAAATCTCCAAATAAATTTCCATTAAAATCATTTGGAATAACAGTTACAACAATTGCAGAATTAGCATTTTTACTATCTCTTGAATGGTTACTCATTCCATTTATTGCAAGTCTTCTATCTTCTGATGATGCATTTACTACATAACCACCTGGACACATACAAAATGAATATACACCTCTTCCATTGCTTGAGTGATAAGTTAATTTATATGCTGCTGGTGGTAATATATCTTTAAAATTTCCATATTGACTGTAATTTATTTTTTCTTGCGGATGCTGAACTCTAACTCCTACCGCAAAAGGCTTTGGTTCCATTTTAATTTTGCTTTTATTTAACATTCTAAATGTATCTCTTGCACTATGGCCAATTGCTAATATCAGCACTTCTGTTTCAATTTTTTCGTTATTATTTATTTCTATGCTTTTTATATGTGAATCTTGAATTTCAATATTAGTTAAACAAGAATTATATCTAATATCTCCGCCCATATCTATTATTTTATTTCTTAAATTTATAATTACATTTCTTAGTAAATCAGTTCCTATATGTGGTTTATTTAGATATAAAATTTCATTTGGAGCACCTGCTTCCACAAACATTTCTAGAACTTTTTTATTTCTCCCCATTTTATCTTTTACTAGTGTATTTAGTTTTCCATCTGAAAAAGTTCCAGCACCGCCCTCTCCAAATTGAACATTTGATTCTTTATTAAGATTTCCTTCTTTCCAAAAAGTTTCTACTGTTTTTACTCTTTTTTCTATTTGTTCTCCTCTTTCTATAATTATTGGTTTATACCCATAACTTGCAAGCATATATCCGCAAAATAAACCTGCTGGTCCTGAACCTACAATTACTGGCCTATTTTTCATTTTTTGTTTTCCTGTTATTTTAAATTCATATTGAGTGTTTGACGCTTCAAAAATATCTTTTGATTTATTTTTTCTTAATATCTCATCTTCATTTTTTGCCTTTATATCAACCTCATAACAAAAAACAATATTTTGTTTATCTCTTGCATCAATTGATTTTTTTACTATTTTATATTCTTCTATATTTTCCTTATTTATTTTCAATTTTTTTGCACATTTAGTAATTAGTTCGTTTTCATCTTCGTCAATTGCTACATTTATTTGCCTTATTCTAATCATTTTATTCCTCCCTAACTTATACTGTTTCCTGCAATCATTCCAGTTGTCCAAGCCCATTCTAAATTATATCCACCACAATCTCCATCTACATCTATCATTTCACCAGTTATATAAAGTCCCTTTTCTTTTTTAGATTGCATCGTTTTTGTATCTATTTCATCTAATGGTATGCCTCCTGTGCATACTTGGGCTTTATCAAATGAATTTGTTCCAAGTATATTTATACTAAATTTTGTAATATTTTTTGCTAATTCATTTTTCTGATTCTCACTTAATTCGCTCCAATTTTGATATGGTTTTATTTCTGATAAATTTAGCAAAACTTTCACTAATTTATAATTCAAAATTCCTTCTAATGCTTCATGCATATTTCTATCTTTTAAATTTCTATTTCGGCTTTCCATCCAATTTATGAATTGTTTTTCATTTTTTATATTCAATCCATCTAAAAAGTTTATCTCTATTTTTTCTTTTCTAGACGCCTCTAAGCCCTTTGAAACTCTGCCACTCAAATTAAATACACATATTCCACTTACTCCGTAATTTGTTAATTGTATTTCCCCAACTTCTTTTCCTATCTCTTTTTCATTTTCATATAATTTTACAGAAACTTCCGCTCTTACGCCTTCCCAATCTTTTAAGTATTTTTCATTTGCCCTTAGTTGGACTAGAGCTGGTAGTGGCTTATTTACAGTATGCTTAAATTTTTCACATATTTTATATCCAAATCCATCTGAACCTGTTTTAGGAGCCGCTTTAGATCCAGTTGATAATACTACTATGTCTGTTTCAATTTTGTTTTGATTTTTTAAAACAATTGTAAATTTTTTTTCATTTTTTAAAATATCTACAACTTCCGAATCTGTTAGTATTTTTACTTTTTGTTTTTCTGCTTCTAATATTAAAGCTTTTTGAATACTAATTGCTTGATTAGAAAAAGGATAATAATATCCATTTTTTATTTTGGGTTCAATTCCTATTTTTCGGAAAAACATCAATATTTCTTCTTCATTTTTTGCATTCAAAATATCTTCTATATTTTTTAAGTTTGAACCTCTATAATGGCTTAAAGATTGGTCTTTATTCCAATAATTACATCTTCCATTTCCTGTTGCTAAAATTTTTCTTCCACATATTTCATTTTTTTCTATTAATATTACATCATTTCCGTTTCTTTTTGCATATATTGCTGTAATCAACCCAGATGCACCTGCACCTATTATTACTACTTTTTTCATAACCCAAGCTCCTTATTTATAATATTTTTTTATTTTCTGTACAAAATATGTTTAGTTTAAGTGTACAAATAATCCTTGTAAGTATGTTTAAATAGACTATTTTCAATATTTTTCTTGCTATACTTCTTTATATATCAAAATAATTGAGGTGATTATATAATGAAATTATCAGATGCTGTTCGCAAACGCATAAGATATTATTTAGATTTAAACAGTATGTCTATTTGGGGCTTATTTAAAGCTTCTGGTATACCACGTTCTACACTATGTGCATTTATGAATGGTACTACAGAACTTATAAAATTAGATACTTTACTACACGTTTGTGAAGGTTTTAATATAACTTTAATAGAATTCTTTAGTGATCCTATTTTTAACGATGTAGAACAAGATTAACTCTAAAAATAAATATCTTTTCGAAATTATTTTTCGAAAAGATATTTTTATATTGCCTCTGCTTGTACAATTACCCTTTGTTTACTGTCATCTGTACAAGTAATAAGTGTCACTATTTTTTTTCCATTTGTTATTTGACTTGTACAACTTGTATCTGTTGGATCTACTGTGTATTTATCATAAACCGCATATTTTTGTGTTTTTTTAGTTAAATCTGTTATTTCAATAATATCTCCTACTTTTAAAGTTGGTACCTTACTGAAAAATCTTTTATTTCTATAATTATGTCCTGCTATACACAAATTTCCTATTTGATTTGGATTAGCTCCCCAGAATTTACACACTGATACTTTTAGAAGTTCATCACTTGTTTCTGATAAAATTGAATAATCTACATTTATTGATGGTATTTTTATTTTTCCCACAATTTCATAAGTATTTCCATTTGAAGCTTTATATGTATCTGTCATACCTGTATATGGATCAGATGTAGATGAAGATGATGTTATTGTTAGATTATTTTCTGATGTTTCGTCATTTCCATCTAGTGCTACTATCCATACATCACTATCACTTTTCATTGTAGTATTATCTGTATTACTTGTTCCAAGTAATATTTCCTGTGATATATCTGCTGTTTTGTTTCTATCGTATTCAGCATACGCATAAAAAGAAAATAGTACTACTATTAATATTATTGATATTATAAAATTAAATTTGTACATTCTCTTTTTCTTTTTTAATTCTGGAGTTATATATATTTTTTCTGTTATTAGAATTTGATTCATATATACCTCCCTCTCTTTAAATTCTTTTTATATTATATCATCTTTTTTTGTAAATTAAAAGAGCAAAGTTGAATTTATACTTCAAAAAATATTCTTCTTTGCAATTTTCTAAGTATCTGTTGCTAATTTATTTTATACTTTCACAAAAATAGTTACATATTCTTGCAAAATCTTCAATTGTAAGTTTTTCTGCTCTAATATCTTCTCTTAAATTTAGCTTTCTTAAAATCTCGGCACCTTCTTCTTTTGATTTAAACACTCCTGTATTTACTAATGCATTTAATAAAGTTTTTCTTCTTTGCATAAATGCACTTTTTATTATATTAAAAAATACCTTTTTATTTTCTACTTTAACAGCAGGTTCTTTTCTTAGTTTTAAATTTATTACTTCTGATGTAACCTCTGGCATTGGTACGAAGCATGTATTTTCTACTTCTCTTATTTTTTCACATTCACAATAATAATAAACAGTATATGTAATTGCTCCTGTATTTTTTCCACTTGGAATTTCTATTAGTCTATCTGCAACCTCTTTTTGTATCATTACCGTTATACTTGCAATATCTAAGTTTTCTTCTAATAATTTCATTATTATTGGTGTTGTTATATAGTATGGTAAATTTGCAACTATTTTTACGTCTTTTATTTCATTTTGCTCTTTTTCTTGTTTTATTAATTTGTTTAAGTCTAATTTTAAAACATCCTCATTTATTAGTTCAATGTTGTCATCAGCTATAAATCTGTCATTTAAAATTTTAATCATTTTTTTGTCTAATTCTACACATATAACTTTTTTTGCTTTTTCTACTAATAGAGCTGTCATGCTTCCAAGTCCTGGTCCTATTTCAATTACTAGGTCATCTTTTCCAATAGATGCACCTCCAACTATGTCTTCTATAACTGTGTCATCTATTAAGAAGTTTTGTCCTAGACTTTTGTTGGCTTTTATTTTATATTTTTTCATTAAATATTTTGTTTCTTCTAATACACTCATTTTTTTACCTCTGTTAGGTATTTTACTATATTTTTGCTATAAAATCAAGAATTTATGTTAACATTTTTATACACGCAGTTTAATGTTATGTGTATACTTTTGTAAATTTTATAAATCAATTTCAACATTTTTCAAATGGCTCAATTTATACTTATCTTTTCTCAAATAAATTTCAATCACATCAAACCTAACATAAGAATTTTCTAATTTATTATTATGCAAATAATACTTAGCAGTTTTATATATATGGTTTTGTTTATAATTATCTACTGCCTCTCTTGGTCTCCCAAAACATAAATTACTTCTTGTTTTTACCTCAATAAATACTAGTTCATTTTTATCTTTTGCAATAATATCAATCTCCCCCTGCCTACATCTATAATTTCTTTCTATAATTTTATATCCACATTTTTGCAAGTAATTAGCACTTATTTCTTCGCCAATACTTCCTAACTCTTTTTTGTTAATCTAAATCACCTCTAATATACATATTTCCTGGTAATTTCACTACTTTACCGTCTAATTCTAACATTGTAAGTTTTGATGAAACTTCTCTTAATTCTACTAAACTTTTCTTTGCAATATCATTTATATTTATTGGAATATCTGTTATTAAGCTATAAATTTTCTTATATTCTTCTGGAATTTGTTCTTCTACTAATGTATTTGAATTAACTTCTATTTTATGCAAAAAATTATAGTTATTTATAACATCTTTAGGAGATGTTACAATTTTTGCAAATTCTTTTATTAAATTATTTGTTCCAATACTTTTTGGGTTATCTAAACTTCCAGGTATGCAAAATACATCTCTTCCTTGTTCTTTTGCAATTTTAGCTGTAACACTTGTCCCACTTCTGTAGGCTGCTTCTATTACGACAGTTCCTAAAGATAATCCACTTACAATTCTATTTCTTTCTAAAAAGTTCTTTGAACTTGCTTTTATTTTGGGTTCATATTCTGAAATCACACATCCTCCGTTTAAAATTATTTCATTATATAGTTCTAAATTTTCTTCTGGATAAATATTTTCTAATCCTGACGGTATAACCGCAATTGTTTTTCCTCCATTTCTTATTGCTGTTTTATGTGCTATTTTATCAATTCCAAGTGCCATTCCACTTACTATTGTTAAATTGTATTTTATAAATTCTTGGGCAAATTTTTTGCACCATTTTTCTCCATATTTTGTGTTTTTCCTTGAACCTACAATTGCAATACAGTTTGAATTTAAAATGTCTAAATTTCCATTTATATATAATTTTTTTGGTACTTTCTTTATATTTTTTAAAATTTTAGGATAAAGCTTATTTTCCAATTCTATTACAGTCATTTTTTCATATCACTCCCTCAAATATGCTAATTTCATATAAATATCAATTTTCTATTATCTCTTCCAATATTTTCTATCCAAACTCCTATACTGTATTGCTTCTGCTATATGATTTTTTCTAATCTCATCTTCTCCGTCTAAATCTGCAATTGTTCTTGCAACTTTTAAAATTCTGCTATAAGCTCGTCCACTTAATCCCAATTTTTCAAATGCTTTTCTTAATAATTCTTTTGATGTTTCATCAATTTTGCAATATTTTTCAATCAATTTTGGTGTTAATTCACCATTTGAGTATATATTTAAATCTTTATATCTTTCCAATTGAATTTTTCTTGCCTTATCTACTCTTTTCTTTATTTCTTTTGAAGTTTCTCCTTTTTCTTCTGAGCTAATTTTCTCATATTCTACTGGCTTTACCTCTATATGAAGGTCTATTCTATCTAAAAGTGGGCCACTTAATTTTCCCATATAATTTGAAATTGCTGTTTCAGAGCAATGACATTTGTCGTCATCTGTTCCATAATATCCACAAGGACATGGATTCATACTTGCAATTAAAATAAAGTTTGATGGATATGTAACTGCCATATTTGCTCTACTTATTGTTACATATTTGTTTTCTAATGGTCCTCTTAAAACTTCTAATGTACTTTTTTTAAATTCTGGTAATTCATCTAAAAATAATACACCAAAATGTGCTAAACTTATTTCCCCGTGGCTTTGGATTTCTTCCACCTCCTATTATTGCAATTGGTGAGCTTGTATGATGTGGCATTCTAAACGGCCTTTTTGTAATCAATCCTGTTTTACTACCAAGTTCTCCTGTAATGCTGTGAATTTTTGTTATTTCTAATGCTTCCTCAAATGTTAAATCTGGTAAAATTGTAACTATTCTTTCTGATAATAGGCTTTTTCCCGAACCTGGCGTACCGGCACAAAATACAGTTATGTGAACCTGTTGCTGCAATTTCTAAGGCTCTTTTTGCATTTTCTTGTCCCTTTACATCTGAAAAATCAAATTCATAATTTTGTGTAGGTCTTAAATTTATATTTTCTTTTGATACATAGCTTGGTATTTCTAAATTTCCTGTAATATATTCTTTAGCATCTAACAAATCTTCTACTGGTATAATTTCTAAGCCTTTTATTATCGATGCTTCTATTGCATTTTCTTTTGGAAGCACTACCCTTTTTATTCCAAGTTCTAATGCTTCTATACATATTGGTAAAACTCCATTTACTCTATTTATTTTTCCGTCTAAAGAAAGTTCTCCTAAAAATATTGTACTTTCAAAATTTTTTATTTTAATTTTTGATATTTCTTTAAGTGCCATTAAAATTCCTATTGCAATTGGCAAATCAAAAAAAGTACCTTCTTTTCTTATGTCTGCTGGAGCTAAATTTACAATAATTTTTCTACTTGGAAACTCTATTCCTGAATTTTTTATTGCTGTTTTTACTCTTTCTTTTGCTTCTTTAACTCTAACATCTGGAAGTCCTACAATCTCAAAGTTTGGAAGTCCTCCAGATACATCTGATTGTATTTCTACTAAATAGCCTGTAAGTCCTTCTAATGACATACTTTTAATTTTAGATAACAAATATTTCTCCTCCTTTTTTTATAAATTTATTGATTTTTATTATTTTTTACTATAAAATAATTGTGAAAATTTAACATTTTAAACAAAAAGAATGGTGATTATATGAACAAAAAAAATAAAAAACTTGCTAAAAAAGTTAAAAACAAAATAATAAAATCTAAAACTGATGATAAAATTGCAAAATTAAAAAGCAATCTTAATATTGAAAATGTAGTCTCATCTAAAAAGCTAAAATTTTCAATGATTGTTGCAGTTATTTTGCTTATTCTTCTTATTATTAGATTATTTTATTTACAAATAATAGATGGAACTCATTTATCTACACTTGCATCTAAACAACAAGTTAAAAGTGAGGCAATAAGCAGTAAACGTGGTAATATTTATGATTCAACAGGTGCTTCTCTTGCAATAAGCGAAACTGTTGATACTGTATCTGTAAATCCTTCTAAATTGAAAAGCAAAAAATACACAGATGAAAATGAGCTAAAACAAGCCCTTTGCAAAGAACTTTCAGATATTTTCGATCTAAATTATGAGGAAACTTTAGAAAAAATAAATAATTCTAAATCTTCTATAACTATTGCTCAAAAAGAAGAAGAAGAAAAAGTAAACAAGCTAAAAGAATGGCTAACAGAAAATAAGATTTCAGCTGGTGTAAATATTGATGAAGATTCTAAAAGATACTACCCATATTCTACTTTAGCTTCTCAAGTAATTGGCGCTTGTGGTACTGATAATCAAGGTTTATCTGGAATTGAGTATTCTTATGATTCTATACTTAAAGGAACTTCTGGAGAGGTTGTAATGTCTACAGATGCATCTAAAAGTGAAATTCCAAATTCACAAGAATCTTTTATTCCAGCTGAAAACGGATATAATCTCACACTTACAATAGATATTAATATTCAATCTATTGTAGAAAAATACTTAAAAGAAGCTGTTGAGGAAAATGCTTGCTCTAAGGGTGGTAACTGTATAATTATGGACCCTAAAACTGGTAACATTTTGGCTATGGCTTCATATCCAAATTATGACTTAAATAGTCCTTTTACACCTACTTCATATTATGCAGATAATTGGGATTCTTTATCAAATGAAGAAAAGAATTCTAGAATATATAATATGTGGCATGTTCGTTCTGTTTTTGAAACTTATGAACCTGGTTCCGTATTTAAGTTAATTACTGCATCTGTTGCTCTTGAGGAAAATATTACTAAAACAGATGTTGCAAACGATTTCTACTGTAATGGCGTTGAGGAAGTTGCAGATAAAAAAATTCAATGTTGGTATTACCAAGCACCATATTATAGCAAACACGAGGGAGAATCTTTAAGAGAAGCTCTTATGCATTCTTGTAACCCTTCATTTATTCAACTTGGAAAAAGAATTGGTGCAAACACATTATATAAATATTATAAGGCATTTGGACTTTTTGATAAAACAAATTCAGGGCTTCCTGGAGAATCTTCAAGTAGATTCCACGATTTAGATAAAGTCGGAAGTGTTGAACTTGCAACAATGTCATTTGGTCAAAGGTTTACTATTACACCACTTCAAATGATTACAGCAATTTGCGCTATTGCAAATAACGGAAACCTTCTTCAGCCTAAAATTGTTAAATCTATGACAAATACTGATACTGGAGAAGTTACAAATTTTGATACAACTAAAATTAGACAAGTTCTATCTACACAAACTGCAAATCAAGTAAAATCTATGATGAAATCTGTTGTAACAGATGGAACTGGTAAAAATGCACAAGTTCAAGGTTATTCTATTGGTGGTAAATCTGGTACTTCTGAACCAGTTGTAGGTGATTCAAGTTCTGGTTATACAACATCTTTTGCAGCAATATCTCCTATAGAAAATACTCAGGTTGCAATACTTGTTACTCTTTATGACCCTAAAGGCCATAGTCACCAAGGTGGTCAAACTGCTGCTCCTGTTGTATCTAAAATACTTTCTGAAGTTTTACCTGCTATGGGAATTGAACCTGATCAAAATTAAAAGATGGCAATTAATTTTGCCACCTTTTTTTACTTTCTTTATAACACTTTATTTTAGATTCCATATTTTTCTTTGTATTTCTGTAATGCTATTGCTATTTGATCTGGACAAGATGTCCCTTTTGCTCCACATGGTATCCCTTTTAAAAGCTCAATTATTTCATCGACTTTTTTTCCTTTTACTAATGCTGATACCCCTACTGTGTTTCCTGGACATCCTCCAATAATTTGTAAATCTTTTACGGTGTTACCTTCTATATCAAATATCATTTGCATAGAACATACACCTTGTGGCTCATATATATATTTCATTTTTTATCACTCCTTTATTGCTTTTTTCTATTTTATTATAATAGATTTTTCACAATAAATCAAGATTTTTGTCTACTCCAATTATTACTATGTCTTTTGAATTTATTTCAATATTCTCAATCCTTTCTTTGATATTTTTTAAAAATTTAGACATTTGTATGAAGTAAATTTCCATATTTTTTTCATTATTTAAATTATCCTCAAATAACTTTACAGAAACCTTGTTTATATTTTCATCTTTTTCTTGAGTTTCCAAAATTGATATTTTCTTTAGTTTTTTAGAGTTATTTTTATAGTACTTTTCATAAGTTAAATCACATATACAAAATAATGATTCTTTTATTTTTCCCTGTTTTATACTTTTTATAAAAATTGATTGTTTTTCCCCACTTTTTGTAATCCCAATAAGATTTAATAAATAAAACTCATATTCTGAGATTCCTTTATATTTTTCTATTTTCTCAAAATTAATTTTTTCTAATTTTAAATTTAAAGTTTCATTTAATATATTTGTTATTATCTTTTGTTTATCATTATTTTGCAATATTTCTAAAAAAACTTTGGTAAAGTTATATGATGAATTATCTATATGCTCCTCCTTTTAGTACAAATTATAGTTTATTAATTTAAACAAAAATTAATCCATATTTAAAATTAAATTCATTCAAAAAATCTTTTTTTATATCTACCTCCTATTTTTTTATTTGTTTTATTATTGGATATTTTTTTAATAAAATATTTGAATAAAAACAATTTTGAGTTATAACTCTTTTTTGAATACAATATTTTTAAAATGTATGCATCCATTTTTAATATTGTAAATGAAATTATATAATTAACAATTTAAAGTATAAATCCCTATTAGAGTTTTGTCAACATTTTTAGCTAATTTTGTTTAAACTTTTCATCGCAAAATTCGACAAAATTTGCATTCGGAAAATTTTTATACTTTTAATAAATCACAAATTTATGCATTATTTTTCACAAAGTTTTCACAAATATATTGTATTATAATTAAGAATTAAATTATAATAATAGAAAAATATGGGAGGTCATTATGATGAATGATAACGAATTTAAAAATGTAATTACACATCCTAGTAAAAATAATTCTTTTGGAAAAAACATTGCTGTTCCTTTTATAAGTGGTGTTTTAGGATGTAGTTTGGTTTTAGGTACATGTTTTGGTGTTCCTAGTATAAAACAAAAATTATTTTCTGGAACAGGATCTTCAGTTTCTACTTCAAGTGGGGCTTCAGCAAGTACGTCTGAAAATTCTGGAACAATAAATACTGATTTGGTATCTCTTTCAAAATATTCAGATACAGCAGTATATGCAGCTAATAAAATTTTACCCTCAATTGTAGGTATTTCAATTACTTATAATGTAACAAGCTCCTCTCCACTTTATAGTATGTTTGGTCAAGGAAGAGGTAGTTCTACTACATCTGAAGCAACAGCTTCTGGTTCTGGAATAATTATTAGTGATGATGGATATATTGTTACAAATAACCACGTTGTAGATTCCTCATCAGAATCAACTTATTATGATATATCAGAAGCTACTTCTATAAAAGTTTCATTATATGGTGATAATACACAATATGATGCTCAAATAATTGGTAAAGATTCTCAAACAGATTTAGCTGTTTTAAAAATTGATAAAACAGGTCTTACAGCTGCTGAATTTGCTGATTCTGATAGTGTAAAAGTAGGAGAATTTGCAATGGCTGTAGGTAATCCATTGGATTTAGGAACTTCAATTACTTGTGGTGTTGTAAGTGCCTTAAATAGAAAAGTACAAGATAGTGATGGTAATACAACATATACTTGTATCCAAACTGATGCCGCAATTAATTCTGGTAACAGTGGTGGAGCTTTAGTTAATAGTCAAGGTCAAGTTATTGGTATAAATACTTTAAAAGTTGCAAGTACAGGTGTTGAGGGTATTGGTTTTGCAATTCCAATTAATTCTACAACAGATATAATTGACCAATTAAAAACAAATCAAAAAGTAAAAAGACCTTATATTGGAATTTCTGGTAGAGATTTAGATGATGATACTGCTAAAAGATATAACCTAGTAAAAGGTGTTTACGTAGTTTCTGTTGATGAATATTCTGCTGCTGAAAAAGCTGGATTAAAAACAGGTGACGTAATTGTTGGTATTGACGATAAATCAATTTCTACTATGAATGAGTTAAACGAAATTAAAAATACTCACTCAATAGGAGATACAGTAAAATTAAAAATTAATCGTGATGGACAAGAAAAAGAAATTAGTTTAACATTAGGTGAACAAAATTCTAATTAATACTTTTTTCACATTGTTTTCACAAAATGGACAAAATTAAGTAGTATATTATATACAAGTTAGTTGAAACAAGCAATTAACTTAAACAAAAAGACATCCCCTTTTATTTTCAAAAAACAGAGAAGTTTAACACTTCCCTGTTTTTATTTAAATATTACAACATCTAATTCACTTGTAAAATCATCATTACCGTATGCATATATAACATATAAATATCCATTTTTTCCTAAAAAGTATTCAGTTGCATTTTCTATTTTGAACTCATCTTTATTTGTATCTCTTACAGTTACATTATATCCTAATTCTGCAAGCTTTATATTTTGTTCTTGTGAATTGTTTATTTCATTTTTTATTTTGTTATTAGCATTTGCGGTATTAATATTTTTCTGGTTTATAATATCATTTACATTTACCATTTGGTTGGTTTCCAAATTATAATTATATGTCTGTATTATTATTCTTTCATTACTATTTCCTTCTTTTAGCTCTGATAAAATAACCAAAGATAATATATTATTGTTTTCATACACTTTATATTTTACATTGAAAATTATATTTTTTCTACTTGTTGATGAAAGCACACTTTCTGATTTATCCTTAAATAAAGATTTTATCTGCTGATTGTAATTTCTAGCAGTTTCAGAATCTATATTAAAATATGGTATTTTAAAGTCTACAGAGTAGTTTTCTTCTTGTTCTTGTGTATTATATGCTACTAATACTACATCTTCATCTTCTTTTATTTTTTTTACATTTCCATTATATTTTGATACTACATCTATACTATTATCAAAAATATTAAGGAAATTTTCTTTCAATTGTTTTATTTCTTCATCTTCTTGTTCTTTTGTAATTCCTAATATTAGTCCTATCTTTTCGTCCTTAAAAAACTGCATATATACCGCTATTCCAATTGCTATTAAACAAACTATTATAATAATTATATAAACTACATGCCTTAATTCGAATCCTCTTTTTTCCATTACAGGTCTCATATTGTATTTCCTTTCTTTTTCTTCTTGCCAAATATTTTACTAAAGAATTCCAATATTTTTTCCTTAATTTTTTCATACCACTTTAAATCTTTATGTAATATTGGTAAATTGTTTTTCCCATTATCACTTTTTTCTTCTTGCATAATTGCTTCCAAATTATTTTCTTCTGATTCCTCTATTTTAGTCTCTTGCTCAGCCTTTACATTGTTTTCTATATTTTCTTGACTATTTTGATTTTCTTCTTTCTGAGTGTCATTATCCATATCTAAAACTTCTTCTTTTAATTCTTCATTCCAATATTTGGTTGCAATCCACGCTAAAATTGATAATGTTTCTGGTTGTAAATTTTGCTCTTCTAATGGTATATCTTTTGAAATTTGAGGCTTATATTCTGGATTTGCCTTTGATTTTAAAACCTCTAACATTTCAATTGGAAGTGCTTCTAACTTTTTTTCATCATCTAAAAATTTTAGGATTTCTATTACTTCTGAATAGGCATTTCTATTATCTTTTTCCATTGTACTTTCTCACTTTCCTTGGTTATTTTTCTTGTAATTTTTGTCTTACATATTCATATAAAATTACTCCTGTTGCAATAGATGCATTTAAGCTTTCTGTTTTTCCAAACATTGGAATAATTGCTTTTGTATCTGCTATTTTCTTTATTTCTTTTGATACTCCATTTGCCTCATTTCCTATTACTATAACATTTTTCTGTAATTTTATATCATAAATTGATTTATCTGTTCCTAAATCTGTTACCATTACCTTAAAGTTATTTTCTTGTAGTCTTTTTAATGTTTGCTTTAAATCTTCGCATTCTACAATTTTGACTCTAAATATTGCTCCCATAGTTGAACGTATTACCTTGGAGTTATATGGATCTGTCGTTCCTTTTGATATTAGAATTTGATTTAACCCAACACTATCTGCCGTTCTTATTATTGTTCCTAGGTTTCCTGGATCTTGTAAATCATCTAATGCAAGGATTATATCTTGATTATAATCTATATATTCTCCGCCATTTTCTTTTTCAATTACTGCTAGCACTCCTTGTGGTTTTTCTACTTCTGATATTAATTTGAATATATTTGATGGCACTTGTATATAGTCTATTTTTTGTAGTTTTTCTTTTAGATGTTTTTGTACTAGTTCGCTATTTATTGCATCTTCTGATATTATTATTTGTTTTATTTTTGCTTTTTCTTCTATGGCTTCTTCTACCATTTTTACGCCTTCTATTATATATTCATTGTATTCTTTTCTGTATTTCTTTTCTTTTAGTTTTATTATGTGCTTTATTAGTTGATTTTCTTTGCTTGTTATTTGTAACATTTTTTCTCCCTTTTGCCCCATTGGGACCGGTTCTTTTTAGGACACATCCCCAAAAAGAACCGGTCCCAATGGGGCATTTTATTTTCCATTATTATAATAACATTTATTTGTTTTTTGTTCAACATTTTTATATAATTTTACTCATCAAAATAATTACTCACTTCTTGCAAATCCTCAAAATTCTTTTGCCTTAAAATCTCATAAGTAATAATTGCAACCGAATTTGATAGATTTAATGATCTAAGTGTTGGAAGCATTGGTATTCTTATTGTTTTGGCATTCAAGTATTTTTCTAATAACCATTCTGGTAAACCCTTTGTTTCTTTTCCGTATAAAACAAATACTTCCTCCATATTAGAATAATTAATATCTGTATATTTTGTTTTTCCTTTTGTTGTTGCGAAAAACATATTATTTTCCTCTGGTTTATATTTTTCTAAAAATTCTTCAAGCGAATTATGTTCTTCGATATCTAGTTTATCCCAATAATCTAGTCCTGCTCTTTTTAATGATTTTTCATCTAGTTTAAATCCTAATGGATGTACAAGATGTAGTTTAGCTCCTGTTATTGCACATGTTCTTGCTATATTTCCTGTATTTTGTGGTATTTCTGGTTCTACCATTACTATGTTTAGTTTCATTTTTTCTCCTCATCATCTAATTTTAATACTGATAAAAACGCCTCTTGTGGCATTTCAACTTTTCCAATTTGTCTCATTCTTGCTTTACCTTTTTTCTGTTTTTCAAGTAATTTTTTCTTTCTTGTAATATCTCCACCATAACATTTTGCAAGTACATCTTTTCTTAATGCTGATATTGTTTCTCTTGCAATTATGCTACCTCCAACAACAGCTTGAAGTGGAATAGTAAATAAATGTCTTGGTATGACTGTTTTTAGCTTTTCTACCATTTTTCTTCCTCTTGAATATGCCATGTCTTTGTGAACTATAAATGATAAAGCATCAACAGCTTCCCCATTTACGTGTATATCTAATTTAACAAGTTTTGCTTCTTTGTATTCCTTAAACTCATAGTCAAATGATGCATAGCCTTTTGTTTTTGATTTTAAATTATCAAAAAAGTCATAAATTATTTCATTTAAAGGCATATCATAAATTAATTCTACTCTTGTTTCATCTAGATATTTCATATCAATATAATTTCCACGTCTATTTTGGCACATTTCCATTATTCCACCAACATAATCTTTTGGTGTTAAAATTTTGGCTCTTACAATTGGTTCTTCTATAAATGATATTTCTCCTTGTGGTGGTAAATCTCCCGGATTATAAATATCTAGCACTTCTCCATTTGTTTTATGAACTTTATATATAACAGATGGTGCAGTTGTAATTAATCCTAAGTCAAATTCCCTATCTAGTCTTTCTTCTATTATTTCTAAGTGAAGTAATCCCAAAAATCCACATCTAAAGCCATAGCCTAATGCTACTGATGTTTCTTGTTCAAATTCAAGTGCTGCATCATTTAGTTTTAATTTTTCTAATGCTAATTTTAGTGCTTCGAATTGACTTCCATCTATTGGATAAATTCCGCAATATACCATAGGTTGTACTTTTTTATATCCTTTTAATGGTTCATCTGCTGGATTTTGATTTAATGTAATTGTATCTCCAACGTGAATTTCAGATAGACTTTTTATACTTGCTGCAATATATCCAACTTCTCCTGCCTTTAATTCATTTGCTGGCATATATGAACCTGGTGCAAAGTATCCAAGTTCTGTTACAGTAAATACTTTATTTGCTTGCATTAATCTTATTTCGTCTCCAACTTTCACTGTTCCATCCATTACTCTTACATAAGCTACTGCACCTTTGTAATTGTCATAATATGAGTCAAATATTAGGCATTTTGTTTTTGCTTCTTCATCTCCTTTTGGAGCGGGCAAGTCTGTTACAATTTTTTCTAAAACTTGTTCTACATTTAAACCTGTCTTAGCAGATATACAAGGACATCCTTCTGCTGGTATTCCTATTATGTCTTCTATTTCTTTTTGAGTTTCTTCTGGCCTTGAACTTGGTAAATCTATTTTGTTTATTACAGGCAAAATTTCTAGGTTATTGTCTATTGCAAGATATACATTAGCAAGAGTTTGAGCTTCTACCCCTTGTGTGCTATCTACAATTAGTATTGCTCCATCACATGCTGCTAAACTTCTTGATACTTCGTAGTTAAAGTCTACATGTCCTGGTGTATCTATTAAGTTAAATGTATATTCTTGTCCATCTTTTGCCTTGTATTTCATTCTTACAGATTGGGCTTTTATTGTTATTCCTCTTTCTCTTTCTATCTCCATATTGTCTAAAATTTGTTCTTCCATTTCTCTTTTAGACAATGCCCCTGTTAGCTCTATTAGCCTATCTGCTAATGTTGATTTTCCGTGGTCTATGTGTGCTACTATGCTAAAGTTTCTTATATATTTTTGGTAATTGTTTTTTTCTTGCATTTATATTTTTCTCCTTTTATGTTTTATTTAAGGCTTTTGTAATTTCATTTTCTGAAATTGGCCCTTTTCTTAATATTTTTATTTCATTTGATGTACAATCAACTATTGTACTTGCTTGTCCAAATGATACGTTTCCTTCTAACATTCCATCTAAATCTGGGCAATTCTTTTCTATATCTTCTAGGTTTTTGCAAACTTCTTCTCCGCTTTTGTTTGCACTTGTCATAAATATAGGGCATCCTAAGCTTTTTATTAATTCCTTTAGTTCATTTGATGTTGCCATTCTTATGGCAATTGTTTCTTTTCCATTATTTATGTATTCTGATAACTGTGATTTTTTTCTTAATACAATTGTTATTGGACCTGGCATAAATTCTCTTATTATTTTTTCTGATTTATTGTCTATTATTGCAATGCTTTTTATTTGATCTATATCTGCACACATTATTGGGAATGGTTTGCTAGCTGGTCTTTCCTTTATTGATTTTAATTTTTCTTGTGCTTTTTTCGATTTTATGCTTCCACATATTCCGAATACTGTGTCTGTTGGCACACTTATTACTCCGTCATTTTTTAGAATCTTTGTTAATTCTTTTATTTGATTTTTGTTATATCTTTTCATTTTTATTTTCCTTTATTTTTATTCTTTGGTATTTTATCATATTTTCATTGATTTTTCTAGGGATATTTTAAATTTTGCACATCAAAAATTCCCATCAACCGTATAACAATTGATGGGGATTGTGCAGATTATAAAAAAAATCCGGAAGTTAGAAAATTAGCAATAAGATTTGGTATATTTGCAATCCATTTTAATACCATATCAATTGCTTCAGTATCAACTCCTGTCATCTCTCCGGCAATTTTTAGCAAAAATACTATAAAAAGCATTCTTGCAATAGCTGATATCATCCCATTTTTCTGAATTTCATCAACTAAAATTCCTGCCAAAACTACTACTAACATTACCTGAAATATTTTAATCTTTACTAATATATAGTAGAAATAATACATGGTAATTTCCATTGTACGAGGTAATATTAGTAACATTAATACTGCTGCCAAAATCATTAGTAAAATCTTTGTTCTTTTATTCAGTTTATACCAAACAGAACAACTTTTGCCTAATTTTTGGTCAGCATTACTAGCTGCACTCCGAATTTTTTTCTCGATGTTATTTTCTTTCATAATGTTTTCCCTTTCCGCACATTCTTTTGTATTTGAGGAATGAACAATTTTTCCTCTATTTGTGCACTTAGATATCTTTATTATATACTTTTTTTCTGTTTGGTTCAACTTGTAAAAATTTATAAAATATGATATAATAAATGGTTACGTTTTTAGTAATTCTCCAATCCTCCATACAAATTCCAAACATTCCTATATCCTAAACATCTAAGCCTCCTATAGGCACTTGTACTCCTAAAACCGCTTGAGCAATACACGACAATTTCTTTATTTTTATTAGGTACAATTCTCTCAAAACTTTCGTTTATCTGGTATTCTGGAACATTTATACTTCCTAAAATATGACTTTCATCATATTCTCTTTTATTTCTAACATCAATAATTTCAGCACCTTTCATTTGTTTTTCTTTAAGCTCATCTAAAGTTATATCATAAGCTTCCATCTGTCTAAATAATTTTCTTTTTAGTTTGTACTTTATTTCTTCTAACATCTTTTCCTCCATATAATACTTTTTATAATATTATATGTTTAAAACTATTTTATCGTTAAAAGTATATTTTTGTCGATTAAATAGTTATATTATCAAATAATGTAGATTATTATTTCAGTATTTGCTAAATAACCTCCTTTTGTTTCGAAATTATTACAATTATGTCTATTTTATTACATTATGTTTAGTTATTTATGTAATCTTCTTATCCACAACAAATGTGGATAATGTGGATAACTCTGTGAATAACTTTAAAATGTATAGTTTTAATGTGTAAGTTATTCACAATTCATTGTTGATAAAATGTTTATTAGTTTCTTCCATCTTCCTGTCAGTTTTATGTATACTTTATTTTTAAAAAATACACATTCAATAAATTATTATTGAATGCATTATATTTTTGTTTATTTTCTTTATTGCTTATTAAATGTATACTAATAGTATTATTTATGGTAATTATAGGTAACATATAGAATATATTTTTGACGTTTTCCTCTATTTTAAAAATTTGATTTTGAAAAGTATTTTTAAATATTTTCCTGTAAATTGCCTACTTTTCATTACTTTACCAAAAATTCATAAAATTTAAAATTTGACATATAATAAAATGTGTGCTATCATAATATCAACAACGTTGGAATAATAAAGTTTTTCACAAAAGTGACAAAAAAAAGACTAGGAAAGTCCTTAATCAATTCCTAGTCTTTTTGTGTGCTATTCTTCAAACAGTGCTTTTACAATTAAATAAAGTACTATAAGTTTTAATAGCTGAATAAAGTTTTTCACTAATTGTGACCTCCTTTCTACCCTTAAGAGAAAGGCAACAAATACTATAAATCATTTATAACCATTTGTCAATGTTAAATTTAATTTGCCTATTAAATTCACTACATCACATATTTAAAATAAACAAAAATTAATATCTCCAAAATCAAAATCAAAGGCATTCCAACCCTAAATTTCATTTTCTTAGTCTTATGGTGAAAAACATACATTCCAGCAATTGTTCCAACTCCACCACCTAAAATCGTAAACATAAACAAAGTATTTTCAGGTATTCTTCTTTCTGCCATTTTTGCCTTATGTTTGTCTAATCCCATAACCAAAAAACCTAAAATATTAATTACCATCAAATAAATTACTGCAATTTGTGTAAAACTCATTTCAACTTACCTTTCTATACAATTTTATCTCCAAATTTAGCACCTGCTAATAAATGATAATGTAAATGCATAACTTCTTGTCCAGAATCCTTACCGCAATTTACAATTACTCTATATCCGTTTTCTTTAAATCCTTGTTCTTCTGCTATTTTGTTCATAGCTTTATGAATAGCCCATACATATTTTTCGTCCTCGTCTGTTAAGTCTGTTAAACAATCAATATGTTTTTTAGGAACAACTAAAATATGAATTGGTGCAGCTGGATTTATGTCTTTAAATCCATATACTAATTCATCTTCATACACCTTTGTTGATGGTATTTCTCCTTTTATTATTTTACAAAATAAACAATCATCTTTCATTTTGAAAACTCCTTTCTTTTTTGGATTTGGGACGGTTCCTTTCACGAAAAATGTCCCAAAAAGACCCGGTTTCAATGGTACTTTCACAAAAAATGTACCCAAAAGACTCGGTCCCAATGGAACATTTCGCAAAAAGAACCGTCCCCAATCAGAAAAATTACTCTAGTATAGCCTTAATTCTTCTAACTCCTGAAGAACTTGCCTCTTCTTTTTTTATCTTAAAATGGCCTAATTCACTTGTATTAGACACGTGAGGTCCGCCACATAATTCTATTGATACATCTCCAATTTTGTATACTGTTACAGTATCTCCATATTTATCAGCAAACATTGCTTCTGCTCCCATGGCTATTGCTTCGTCTTTTTTCATTTCTAGTCTTTCTACTGGAATTGCTTCTGTTATCCATTTATTTACTAAATCTTCTGTTTGCTTCTTTTCCTCTGGTGTCATTTTGCTTGGATGTGAAAAGTCAAATCTCATTCTTTCTTCTGTTATGTTACTTCCTCTTTGATGTACGTGTGAGCCTAGAACTTGCTTTAATGCTGCATTTAGAAGGTGTGTTGCTGTATGGTATTTTGTTTCTATAACTCCAGTTGATGCTAAACCACCTTTGAATTTTTGTGTTGCTCCTGCTCTTGATTTTTCTTGATGTTCTTTGAATAATTTATCAAATTCTTCCATTGATATTTTCATTTCTGATTCTTCAGCTAATTCTTTTGTTACTTCTGGTGGAAATCCATAAGTATCATATAATCTAAATACCATTTTTCCATCAATCATATCTTTTCCTTGTGCTTTTAGTTTTGCAACTTCTTTGTTGAATTCTTTTTCCCCATTTGCTAATGTTTTTACAAATTTGTCTTTTTCTTCTATTATGACTGTTTTTATTAGGTCTTTATCTTTTTCTAAATCTGGATACATTTCTTTTAGATTTTCCACATTTAATTCTATTAATGTTCCTAATTCCTCAAGATTTATTTGAAGTTTGTTCAGATGTCTTATCATTCTTCTTATTAAACGACGAAGTACATATCCTCTATCTAAGTTTGATGGCCTTCCTCCATCTGATATTATCATCATACTTGAACGTAAGTGTTCTGCAATTATTCTTCTACTTTCTATTATATCTATCTTTTCAAGCTCGTAAAGTTTGTCCATTATTGGTTTAAATATTTCTGTATCAAAAGGTGTTTCTTTTCCTTGTAATAACATTGTCATTCTTTCTAAACCAAGTCCTGTATCAACATTGTGTTGTTTTAGTTTTGAATATCCTTTTTCGTCTTTAAAGTATTCCATAAATACATTATTCCAGATTTCTACGTATTTTCCACAATCACAACTTGGTTGACAGTCTGGTGAGCATGCTGGCTTTCCTGTATCGTAAAACATTTCTGTGTCTGGTCCACATGGCCCTGTTTCTCCTGCTATCCACCAGTTGTCGTCTTTCCCGTAATAGTAGATGTGTCCATCTAGTATTCCTGCTTTTTTCCAACATGAAGCTGCTACTTCATCTTTTGGACAATCTTCATCTCCCTTGAATACTGTTACAGATAGCTTTTCTACTGGTATTCCTAATTCTTTTGTTAGGAAGTCGAAACTCATTTTTATTGATTCTTCTTTGAAATAGTCTCCAAGTGACCAGTTTCCTAGCATTTCAAAGTATGTTAAATGACGGTTATCTCCTACTTCGTCTATGTCGTTTGTTCTTACACATTTTTGGTAATCTGTTAGTCTTGTTCCTGCTGGATGTGGTTCTCCAAGTAAATATGGGACAAGTGGTTGCATTCCTGCTGTTGTAAATAATACTGATGGATCATTTTCTGGTATTAATGATGCAGATGGTATTACAGTGTGTCCGTGAGCTTTAAAAAAGTTTAAATATTTGTTTCTTATTTCTATTGCTTTCATTTATTTTTCCTTCTTTCTCTTAAAAAATCTTTTTTATTATACATTAAAATTGGCTAATTTGCAAGATTTTTTGATTTATGGCACATATTTTTATGACTATTACTAATTTTTTTATAGTATTGGTATAAAATTCATTTTTCTGCCAATACTATAAAAAAGGAGAAATTTATGAATATTAAACAAATTTTTAAATATACCCCACCCAAAAACTATAATTTCACATTAACCCCATATATTCAAACAGATATAAAACCAAAAGACCAAAATAAAGATATAACAAATAATATATCTTTAAATTTAAAATATATAAATTTACAATATAATATAAAAATAAATAGCGATATAATGCTCCGCGAATTTTCGCTAACTGCAAAAAATAAAAATTACAAAGCTTTTTTGCTATATATAGATGGAATGGTAGATTCTGACTTAATAAACAGATTTGTTTTAGATCCATTAATGCTAAGAAATGATAGTAATACCTTTGATGGTAATTTAAAACAAGAAGTAATATCTTCAAACCCTAAAGATAATATATCTGTAAAAAAAGTGAAGAATTTTAATCTTGAAAATTATATATATTCACATCTAATGCCTCAAAATAATCTAAAAAAAATAACTCAATTTAAAGATGCTTTTAGTGGTGTGAATTCTGGGAATTGCATTCTTTTTGTGGATACAATAAGTACAGCTTTTGATATTGATGTAAAAGGATTTAAACAAAGAAGTGTGCAGTCCCCCAATAATGAAGTTATTATAAAAGGTTCTCAAGAGGCATTTGTAGAAAATCTTAGAACAAATACTTCTCTTTTAAGAAGAATTATTAATAACGAAAATTTAATAATAGAAAACATAGATATTGGCAAAATTTCTCAAACTAAAGTTGCGGTATGTTATATGAATAATATTGCAAATCCTAAGCTTGTAAATGAAGTAAAATATAGACTTAATAATTTAGAATTAGATAGCATCTTTTCTTCAGGACAACTTGAACAGTTAATTGAAGATACTGATTATAGTGGAATTCCAAGTTTGATATCATCAGAAAGACCAGATAAATGTGCACAATTTTTAATGCAAGGAAGAGTTGTAATTTTGCTAAATGGTACTCCGTATTCAATCACTGCTCCTGCTGTTTTAATAGATTTTTTGTCATCTCCAGAAGATACCAATTTAAAAGTTTCTTTTGCTAATTTTCTAAAATTGTTAAGATGTATTGCATATTTTATAACATTACTCTCTCCTGGAATTTTTATAGCAATAACCTCTTTTCATCAGGAATTGTTTCCAACCGAATTACTGTTTTCCATTTTAGCTAGTAGAGAAAATGTACCCTTTCCAATTATTTTTGAATTATTACTTATGGAACTTTCTTTTGAGCTTATACGTGAATCTAGCCTAAGAGTTCCTGGTCCTGTTGGTTCAACTTTAGGAATTGTTGGTGCTTTAATTTTGGGAGATGCTGCAGTTTCTGCTCATATTGTAAGTCCAATTCTAATTATTGTTGTTGCAATAGCAGGATTAAGTTCATTTGCAATACCAGATTTTTCCTTTGCCTTTCATTTAAGAATTTACAGATTTTTGTTTATTATTTTAGGATATATAGCTGGATTTTTAGGCATTGGATTAGGTTTGTTTGTATATATATCTATGCTTTGCAGTATGAAATCTTTTGGAGTTGATTTTACCTCTCCTTTTACACCTTATTTAAGTTTAGGACCTAATAGTTATTTTATAAAACCTACTTGGAAACAAGAACAACGTGCAAGTTATATTTTACCAAAGAAAAAAGAGGCTCAGCCTAAAATTAGTAAGAAATGGAAATATAATAATTAGGATTTTATTTTATGAAAGGATTTAGTTTTTATGGATAATTCGAAATTAGAAAATATTGAAGCTATTGCATTTTTAACTTTAATATCTATTAACGGAATGGTATTATCTACTAGCCAAGAAATAATTCGTACTTGTTCTTCTGCAAGTCTTATAACATCTTTTATTGTAAGTTTGCTTGCAATTGTAGTTGTTCTAATTTTGAGTTTATTTGCAAAAAATTTTTCTGGAAAAAGCCTTCTAGATATTTCCGATTTTCTAGGAGGAAAAATCTTAAAGTTTTCCGTAGGAATAATTTTTATTGTTTATTTTACTTTTAGAGCTTCTTTGTTTTTAAAAAAGATTTGCGACTGTTTGCAAACTATCTATTCCCCTATGACTAATATAATTTTCATTTCTTTATTATTTTGTATTGCAACAGGTATTGTTATCTTTTTAGGAAATAATTGTATATTTAAAACTGCTGTTTTAGTACTGCCTTTAATGCTTGCAAGTGTTGTCCTTATATTTGTTGGTAATGGTAAAAATTTTGATTTTACAAATATTTTTCCAATTTTGGGTAATGGAATAACTTCAACTTTTTTAAGTGGATTAAGTAATATTTATGCTTTTTATGGACTTGCCTATTTATTATTTGTCCCTCAGAAACTTAAACATCCAGAGAATTTTAGAAAAATTTGTCTGATTGCAATTATTTTATCCTCATGCTTTTTGTTATTTAGCTGTGGTAATATTTTATTTTTGTTTGGAGAAAAATTCAGTAATAGCGAATTTTTTCCTTTGTATATTTCTGTAAGATCTATCGAATTTGGTACTTTTTTCCAAAGACTAGATTCTATGTTTTTACTATTTTGTGTTTTAGGATTTATTCCTATTTTTAGCATAAATGCCTATATTGTTATAGATATTTTTAAAAATATTACAAATATATCTAATGAGAAACCTATAATTTTTGCTTATTTATTAAGTATTTTTGGAATAACTATGTGTTACAAACTTAACTCAACTATTTTATTTTTGGAAACAACTATTTCAAAATCTTTATTATTAATTATAGGAATACTACTCCCATTTCTTATTTTAATATTTGCAAATATTAAAAAGAAATTTATGAAAAAAGCAATTTAATTTTAAATGAAAGGATTTATTAATTATGATTAAAACCTCATTAAAGATTATACTTATAGCTACGGTTACTCTTGTTTTTGTATTTGCTTTCTCTTCATCCTACAATTCTCATAATATAGACCATCTCGATTATGTAATTGCTATTGGAATAGATAAAGCCCCATCTGATGACAATTTACAAATTTCTTTTGAATTTACAGATTTATCGGCATTTTCCGAATCTAATTCCTCAACTTTAAGTGAGCCCATAATAGATTCTGTTGTGGCATCATCTATTCCAGAGGCTATAAATTTGATGAATGCTTATGCAGGAAAACAACTTAGTTTATCACATTGCAAAGTTGTTGTATTTTCAGAAGATGTTGCACAAAGTGGTATTTCCCAAGAAATTACTTACCTTATGAATGATACTCAAATACGCCCCACAACTAATGTTATAATTGCAACCGAAACTGCTAAAGATTATATAAAAAACTCATCTTCATTACTTGAAGGAATACTTACAAAATATTATGATATTTTTCCTACATCTGCTGATTACACAGGATATACATCAAATATTTTACTTGGTCAGTTTTATCGCAACCTTACAAATACAGATAGTGGTGCTGTTGCAATATTAGGAACAAAAAGTAAAAATGAATCTCAATCTAATTCGTCTAATAAAAAAAATTCAATTTCTAGTGATGGCTCTTCTCAAAATAATACATCTAATGATGAATCCTCTTTAAATTCAACAAATAATAATTCTGAAACAAATGATACTTCGTCAAATACATCTACTCAATCTACTCATTTAGAAAAATCTAGTGACAATTCATCCTTAGATAACCTGTCTCCCGGTTTTGCTATAGTAGATGGTGACAGAGGTACCGAAAATATTGGATTAGCTGTTTTTAAAGATGATAAATATATTGATAAACTTTCTGCAATAGATACTCTTTGCTATAGTTTAATTGAAAATGCTGTTGATACCTTTAATATTTGCATTAATAGTCCTTTTGAGGAAAATAAAAAAATAGATATTTCTGTAAGTAGCTTAGAACCAGCATATACAAATATAAATCTTTCTAAAGATGTTCCTGTAATAACAATAAAATTAAACCTTACAGGAAAAACTTTGACAGGACAGGAAAATTTGCGTATTTCAGATAGCTCAACTCTTACAAAAATAAATGACTCAATGAAAGATTACCTGTCATCAAAAATGAAGGATTATTTATACAAAACTTCTCGTAATTATAAATGTGATTTGAATGGTTTTAATAAATTAGCGAAACAAAAATTTTTAACTATTCCTGACTATACAAATTATGATTGGAATGAAAAATATCCCTCTGCTGAATTTAATATTGAGATACAATCTAATATTGTTTCTAGTCTTTTAATACAAGATTCTTAAATGGAGGTATAATATATGAATACGTTTTTTATTAGATTATTTTTCTCTATAATATGTTTATTGATTTTTTTATATGTTTTATTATTTGGAATTTATGAAATAAAGAATAACCATAATATGTTTGGTGGTATTTTTACAATTTTAATTACTATTTTTAGTATAATTTTTAGTAATATTATCTTCTGGATAAACTAATATTTTTATGAGGCTACAATATCTATATTATGTAAAAGTAGCCTCTTTTATTTCTATACTGTTATTTTTGAACTTAAAATTTTATTATTTATTACAATAAATAAATAATAATCTCCTTTAGTTTTTGCATTACTATTTGTAGCAATCAAATTAGTTTCTGTATTAGCATTTTCTATAAAATTCCATCTTTCTACTGTTTTTACTGAGTCACTAGTTCCCCAACCGTATTTTATAGATTTTATGCTAACATTTTCTGCATTGTTAATTTTAAATTCTACATTTAAAATATTTCCAGAAATTGTTGATTTTATAATATTTACACTTACATTGTTTAATTTTTCAACTTCTATATAATCATTTTTTAAGTTTTCCTCTTCTAAAGTATTTCCTTCGTAATTGGATTTTATTGCTCTATATTCCCTATCTACAGCTATTTTTTTACTTTGCATATACATTTGAACACAGGCTACTGATGCAACAAAAAATAAACAAGATATTAATACAAATAGTGTTATTGAGCCTTTTTCATTTCTTAGATTTATCATAAGTCTTTCTCCCTTTTTATATACAAATATTAATATACTATATTTATAAAAAAATAGCAAGTATTACTTACTTGCCATTTTATTTTATACTTTTATTCTTTTTTTACTTACTACTTGTGCTGGTGGTATTAATGGACAATATGTATTATCATCATTTAAAACTTGTACTTCAACAGTTCTAGTTAATATGTCTGTATAACTATATGTCGCATTTCTTGCTCCTTCATCATATTTCACTGTAAATATATTTGAATATACTTTATCTATAGTGGCTTCTTTTTCAAAAGATTTGTTTCTTCCTAATGATCCTTTAACTATTATCTTTTGTCCAATTTTGTCAATTATGTTTGACTTTAAGTTTGTAATATCTTTAGAGCAAATCATTTATATCACCTTCTAATATATTTATTGTCTGAATTATAACATTTTGGTGGTAGATTGTCAAAATGCCTTTATTTTTGTTTTTTCCTTGTACCTCAGTTGTTTCAAATGTTCCGATTGTTATTTTGTTTAATATTACATTTATATTACATTTTAATTACAAACAAATATAGAAAACACATTTCCTGCATTTTCTATATTTTGCTATATATTTTTCTTTCTTTTTCCGTCTTGCTCCTGTACCTCCAATCCCTCTTTTTCCATCTCTTAATTTATTTTCAATATCTTCTATTTTCACGTATTTACAATCATCTGTTATTGCAACTTCTTTTGCAACTATTAATGGATCTAAAATATCGATTAGAATTCTTGCAGGAGATGAAGCAAAATTTGCTCCTGCTTGCATCAATGCTTCAAAATAGCTTTGACAGGCTCCCGCAAATATTACTAAGCTTGAATCCGTATCTTTTTCATATCTTCTGGCTTCTTTTACAGTAGCTATAAAATACTTTGAATTTCTATAATTATATATGTCGTAATAACCATATCCTTTTTTTAACATACCGTCGTGTCCTGTAATTACTAGTATATCTGGTTTATACGTTTTCAATAAATTATATACAACTCTTGGCTGTTTATTTTCGAGAATGTTTTTTACTATGGCATTTATTCCCATCTTTTGATAATATTTAAAGGATTTTTCACTATATCTTTTATCTCCATCTAAATGTAGAATTTTTCCATTAGTAGAATCTTCACCTATTCTATTTTCCTGCTTTTTTAATTCATATTCTTTTAGTGCCTCTTTTATATTTATTTCTTTTTTATCTATTAATTCTAAATCATATATACTACTATCTGCTATAATTCTTTCAAAAATCCCTTCTAAAATAACATTGTTTTTGTTTCTTATGTCTTTAACAATAAAAATAATGTCTTTGTTATAGGAAATTCTTCCAACAATGTCTCCTTTTTTTATTTTAGTCATATTGTATCACCTCATTATATAGGCTAATATTATTATATGTCGAATTTTGTATGTTTGACACTATTGAATTTTATGTAGAATTATGATATAAAGTGTATATATTTAAAATTATTGGGGGCAAACATGATAACTAATAAAATTTTTCACCCAACTTCAGATGAATATGATTTAAACATGGCATTTTTCAAATGGCTGTTTGAACAAAATAATATAGAGCTACATTACGAAGAAGATCCCGTACCTTTGGTAAAAAAACCTTTAATATATTATCCTAAGGAACTTAAGGATTTATTTGAAACTTTTCCAATGCAAAGATTAAAGAAAATTTTACAACTTAGTAAATTTATAGATAATAATTCAAATGCATTGCATACAAGATATGAACATTCTCTTGGTGTATATAATTTGAAAAGGCAAATCATTTTGCAACAATTTGTAGATAATCCTGAATTCAAAAAATATGTTGAACAAAATGACTTAAAGCTAAACTTGATTGCTGAACTTATAAAATCGGCAGGACATGATATTGGGCATTTGCCACTTTCCCATTCACTAGAATCATCTGTTATTCAAAAACCTGGATTTCATGAAGAAATTGGTAAACGTATTTTATTAGAAAATGAACAAATTCAATCTTGTCTATCAAATATTTCTCCTAAGCTTCCTCATGTTTTTCAAGATACTTTAGAACATAATTATTTTGGATTTAATTTTTTAGATGAAGGAAATTACGATATAGATAGGTTCGATTATTTATATAGAGATTTAGCTTTTAATGGAAAACCCGAATATAAAAAATTTGAACCTTTTAAACTTTTAAAATCGAAAGATGCAAAGAGTTCTTTTATTCCTGTTTTTGATATCTCTTCTATAGATTCAATTGAGGAATTTTTAAATTTAAGAGTTAAGGCTTATAAAGATTTCTATTATCATCCTATGACAGAAATTCGTGATAAATCCACTGCACTTGTTATTAAAAAAGCATTAGAAACCAATGAACCTAATGGAACAAATTTACAGCAATTTTTAGTAAACTTAAAAAATATTCATTCTGCAAATGATGTGAATTTAGATGAATGGTTAAGTTGGAATGATTTAAGATTTTATAATGAACTCTTAAATATTGCCGAATTTTCGAAAAATAAAGCATTGCAAAAGGCTGCAATTTTTTCTGTTCCTGGATTAGATCAGCTTCTTGATATTTCTGCTAAAATGCTTGATTTGAAAAATACATCTAATCAATTAACACCAAATGAAAATGCATTTTTAAAGAGATTGCACAAATATATAACAGAAAAAAATGATTTTACAAGGGCTCTTTCAGATTTCAATTATTGGGATAAATGTATTAAATATACGACCAATCCTCAAAAAGTAAGAAAATTACAGGCTAATTCTAATTTGCCGATTGAATTTTATACTCATACCATTGTTGGATATAATACTAAAGAGCCTATCTTCTTTCAAACTGAAGATGGTAAGATTTATACATATGATGCTATTCCTAATAGAACGCCAAAAGTTAGTAGTGATAAAATAACTCTTGATATCGCTTTTTGCTTTTTGCCTTTCTTAGGTGAACCCACTCAATCTAATGTAGAAATAGTTTCTGCTCTAAATGAAAAAAGGCAAACATCTTTTGGAATTCCATATTTTAACAGACCATCACCTGCTGGAACTTATATAGAAAATACTATGAAAAAAATAGATGAAGAGAGATAGACCAAATTCTATTTCTCTTATTTTTCAATTAAAAACATTTAAAATCTCTTATTTTATTTTTTGTATTTCGTACATAAATTTTAAAGTTCTAACCTAATTTATTCAGAATATAATTAAACAAAAGTATTTCTAAACGGGGGCTTTAAATGAAAAAATTATCAATCGAAGATCGTGCCACTTTACTTGCACATTATATAATTGAAACCAAAGATACTGTGAGAAGTACTGCAAAAAAATTTGGTGTCTCAAAAAGCACTGTTCATAAAGATGTTTCTGATAGATTACTTAAAATTAATCCTATTTTAGCAAAACAAGTTAGAGAAATTTTAGATGAAAATAAAGCTGAAAGACATTTAAGAGGTGGTATGGCTACTAAGCTTAAGTATTTAAAAGAAAAAGAAGGTTGACAATTTCGTATTGGGGATGGTTCTTTTCGCAAAATGTCCTTTTGGGACCGGTTCTTTTTTGAACATTTTTGAAATGGGGAGGGGTCCTTTTTGAAAAAGGAACCCTCCCCATTTCGAAAAAATCACTATAACAAATCTTCGTAACTTGTAACTAGCCTACCTCCTTGTTTTATTAAATCATTTGTTCCTTCTGAGTTTGATGAATCTATATTTCCGTGGTACTATGAAAACATCTCTGCCCTGTTCTAATGCAAAATCTACGGTAATTAATGTTCCACTTTTTTTCTTTGCTTCTACAACTAATAATCCATCTGATATTCCGCTTATTATTCTATTTCTTGCTGGAAAATTCATTTTTTCTGGCTTTGTTCCTATTGGATATTCTGATATAATTGCTCCATTATTTCTTAGAATTTTTTCTGCTAAATAATAATTTTCTTTTGGATAAATTGTATCTAGTCCATTTCCTAAAACTGCTGTTGTTAGGCCTTTTGCATATATAGCTCCTAAATGTGCCTCACTATCTATTCCTTTTGCTAGTCCACTTACTATATTGATTTTATTTTGTGCTAAATTGTAACTAAATTTTTGGGCTGTCTTTTTTCCATATTCAGTACAATCTCTGCATCCAACTATTGCTATACTTTTATTTTTTAATATATTTTTGTTGCCTCTAATATACAAGCATATTGGCGGACTATATATATTTATTAAATTAATAGGATATTCTTTTTCTTCTATTGATATAATATCTATATTGTTTTTTTCCATATATATTAGGCATTGTTTTGCAAGTATTTTATTTTTCTCTTCTAATATATTTTCTATCGTTCTTAAATCTATTAATGGAATATTTGTTAAATCTTCTTTTTTTGCATAATAAATATTTTTTCTTGTTTTGAATTTGTTTATGAGATTTGTATATTTTTTTATTCCTAAGCCTTTTATTAATGTTATCCATATTTTATAATATTTTTCTTCTACTTTTATCATCTCCTAAATTTGAGCACAAAAAGGCAAAGGAAATATCAAAATATTTCCTTTGCCCCTTAAGCTTTTTTATGATACCACTTTTTGACTTATTTTTCAATACCTTTTAGCATTTACTGATAAAAATAATCTATAATTCCATTATAAATTCCCCAAGCTAGCTTATTTTGATACTCATCTTCTAACAACAATTTTTCCTCATCAGGATTTGATAAAAATCCACATTCTACTATTGTTGTTGGGATTTCAACGTGTTTTATAATATATATTTTGTCTATTGTTTTAGCTATTCTATTATTTTCTTTTTGGATTGTTTTATTTAGGTTTTCTTGTATTGTTTTTGCAAGTCTTGCGCCATCCTCACTTCCTTCTTTGTAAAATGTTTGCCAACCATCATATTGAGATTGTGGAATTTTGTTTAAATGTATTGATACAAATATGTCTGCCGAACTTTCATTTCCTATTTTTACTCTATTTTTTATGTCTGATATTTTTTTCTGTTTTAAAGTTTTACTATCAATATCATATATTGCATTTTCATCTGACCTTGTTAGTATTACTGTACATCCACTTTGCTCTAGTAAGTTTTGAAGTTTTAATGCTATTTTTAAATTTGTCTCAGCCTCTGTTGTTCCATTGCTACTTTGAGCTCCTTCATCTGGTACTCCGTGTCCTGCATCTATTACTATTGTTTTTCCTGATGCTGGTAAACTTACTGTTGATATGTATTTATTTTGCTCCTCGGCGTTTCCTGTTGTTAGGATGAATACAAAAACTGATAGGAATATCCCTGATAGAATTAATGTTATTCTTTTTTTGTTTAATATAATCATAATAACCTCACACATATAGTTTTTAGTAAATTATATGTGTGAGGTTTGTTTTTATTACTAATTATAAAAAGGAACCCCGCATTATTTCATGCGGAGAACCTCAAGCAAATATCCCATATCTTGCAAAAGCAAGCGATATAAGAGATACAACGATGATGCACAAATAAATATACTAATGACCAAAGCACAAACTCTTATTATCTTTCCCGTAACGGTACTTGATGAAGAAGATAACCAAGAAGCTACATCTGAGCTTTCTACAAGCTCTTTCCGCTCATTTATCTTATCTTCATATTTCTCCTTAAGGTCCGGATATACATCCCAACCACAGGTTCGGCCACCTTTCTTATATATTATTTGCTTACCATTGTCTTCTATTTCTCTTATCTGAAGACCAATTATAGTATACCGGCATGTTTCTTTTACAAAACCTCCAGTTACTAAAATAGTCAAGAATAATGCTCCTACAACAAAAATGTTTAAAATAACTTTGCCCCTATTTGTCATATCAATTCTCTCCTTCCGATTCGCAATATTATGCATCTTTCTTAATTATACCACTATATAAAAATTTTTTCAAATATAAAAAAACTTTTGCAAAAAAATATTGCAAAAGTTTAATATATTAAATAAAATTATTTTTTATTTACAACGTCTTTTAGAGCTTTACCAGCTTTGAATACTGGAGCTTTAGATGCAGGTATTTTTATTTCTTCCTTAGTTTGTGGGTTTCTTCCTTTTCTAGCAGCTCTCTTTCTAACTTCGAAAGATCCGAATCCTACTAATTGGATTTTATCTCCTTTTTTTAATGCTTCTGTTACTACTTCAACAAATGCATTAACTGATGCTTCTGCTGCTTTTTTTGTTTCTCCTGTTTTTGCAGCTACTGCTGCTACTAATTCAGCTTTGTTCATTATAATTACCTCCTAAAAATATGTGTTTATGTAGTTACTTCTAATGCTATTTTGTTGCACTTTTATAACCTACTTTATTTAATTTATTCGCCAATCTTCGATAAAATCCCTCTTTATTTAGGAAAAATTTTTTATTTTTATTTTTTGGGGCAAATAAATTCTAAAAATAATTATTAAAATTAAATAAATTAAGTAACTTACCATTAATGTTACTATTATTGCCAAATTGCTTGATTTTATGCACTTTAGGTTACTATGCAAAACTATTGATATAATATTCATACATATTGTAGCCAAAAGTGGTTTAATCATTAATTTTTTTAAATTAATTTTTAATTTTATATTTTTTATCAATACACAACTTGATATAATACAAGCTAAAATATTGCATAAAATATTTCCAATTATTGCTCCATATATCCCTATTTGTTTATTTGGTATTAATATTATATTGCATAAGAATTTTACAATCATTCCAATTCCAAAAGAAATTGCCGGAATATTTACTTTTCCTATTCCCTGCAAAACTCCATTAATTGTTTGTGCAAGAAGCATAAAAACTATTGTTATACTACTTATTTTTAAGTACATAGCACCACTTGGAGCGTTTGGAAATAGTATTTTTAATATTTCATTTGGATATATAAACATTGTTGATGCAATTGGAAATGCTATTAATATACTAATTAGTATATATTTTTCTGCCTTTTTTGCAACATCTTCTAAGTCTCCTTTTGCCATTGATTTTGAAATACTTGGAACTAATGTAGTTACAAATGCTACATTAAATGCAAATGGCAAGCTACATAAACTATCTATTTTTCCACTTAAAATTCCATATTGAATTTTGGATTCTTGTTCTGTTAGATAATTTTTTAAAAATCTTACAATTGTAAATGAATCTATATTTTTACCAAAGGATGATATTAAACTACTTATAGATATTGGAATTGCTACATTTATTATTTTTTTCAAGGTTTTTCTTATTCTTGTTGGCTTGTAATTTACCGTTTCAGCTATTTCTTGACCTATTTCTCTTCTTTTTGTTCTATAATATAGAAATATATATATGAAACTTGAAACTGTTGCTACAGTTGTTGCCATATTAGCAGATGCTGCCATTATTTCTGTATTTTGTTTTCCTAAAATTACAACTAATTCTACCAGTGAAACTGTAAAAACCGTTTTAAATATTTGCTCTATTGTTTGTGATTTTGCGGTAACGGAAAAACTTTGTCTGCCATTAAAATATCCTCTTATTACAGATGTTATTGATACAAAAAATATTGATGGTGAAAGTGCCATTAAAGAATATTTTGCTTCTGGTATTTGTATCCATTTATCTGAAATTGTTTCTGCACATACAAAAAGAAGCAAAGAACCCATTATTCCAATTAATGCAAAAGTTACAAATGCAATTTTAAAAATTTTATGTGCACCCTTATTATCTCCTACAGCCAATCTTTCTGATACTAAATATGAAATCGCATTAGGTACACCTGTTGATGAAAATGTAAGAAGTAATGCATATATTTGAAATCCACTACTGTATATTGCATTACCACTATCTCCAAATCCTTCCCTATTTGTTAAATATAATTTATATATTAAACCAATTATTTTTATAAATACTTGTGATATTAATAAAGATATAATTCCTTTTAGTATGCTTTCCCTTTTATTTTCCATAAAAATCGCTAAACCCCTTGACAAATTTACTTTTTTGTAATAAAATTATTCAGTATTATGAGAAAATATGAATTAAATGTAAGACTTCTCCCCGGTGGTTTTAAATTTAATTATCATATAAATATATATATTAATTAAAATAGGAGGGTACATTTTACCATGAATAATATGACATATAGTGTTAAAAAAAGTGAAATACAAAGAAAATGGTATATAATTGATGCAGCAAACAAACCATTAGGTAGAGTTGCAACAGAAGCTGCTAGATTACTTGCTGGAAAACATAAACCAATCTATACAAAGAATATAGATACAGGTGATCACGTAATAATCTTAAATTGTAAAGACGTAGTATTAACAGGAAACAAATTAAATCAAAAAATATACAGACATCATTCTGGATATATTGGTGGAATGAAAGAAGTTCCTGCTAAAGATATGTTAGAAAAAAATCCTGAAAAAGCTATGATGTTAGCTGTTAAAGGAATGTTACCACACAACTCTTTAGGAGCTCAAATGCTTAAAAAATTAAGAGTATATGGTGGTTCAGAACACGAAAATCAAGCACAAAAACCAGAAATATGGAATTTTTAATTTAAAGGGAGGAATATAAATGTCTAACGCAGATAAAAAATATTACTACGGTACTGGTAGAAGAAAAGACGCAGTAGCTAGAGTAAGACTTATAGAAGGAACTGGAAAAATAACAGTTAATGGAAAAGATTTAGATGAATATTTTGGATTAGAAACTTTAAAAGTTATAGTTAAACAACCTTTAACAGTTACTAACACAACAGCTAAATATGATGTAATTTCTACTGTAAAAGGTGGAGGATACACAGGTCAAGCTGGAGCTATCCGTCACGGTATAGCTAGAGCTTTAAACGAAGCTGATATCGAATATAGACCAATCTTAAAATCAAATGGATTCTTAACAAGAGATCCTCGTATGAAAGAAAGAAAGAAATATGGTCTTAAAAAAGCTAGAAAAGCTCCACAATTCTCAAAGAGATAATTCTTTTACACAAATATATACAAAAAACTCGGAATTTTACTTCCGAGTTTTTTTCTCTATATAACACATTTTATCTTGACTTTTCTATAATTTTTATAGTTATTAAACTTTTAATTTGCACAAATCTGAGCTAGAAAGCACCTCCGGCCTCCTCCGTGAGCCTCCTCCACCAGAAAAGCCTCCACCACCTGAGAATCCGCCTCCGATCTCCGTGAACTGCCTGAACCAATTTCCGAAATCATTGTTCCTACAGTTTTGCCATAGCTTTCTACAAATCTTGAGTCTAAATCTGCATTATAGTAGAAAAAGCTATAATCTGTCATTATATATTCTAAAATGTCCTCATTATTTAAAAGTTCTAATAAATCATCATCTAATGATAGATTTTTTATCCTCTTTCTTATCTTATCTGCTATTCCAAAACTTACAGCATATGCTAAATATTTTCCCCATATTGTAACTTGTTCTATATCTCTATCTTCCATCATAGTGTAATTTTCTATTTTGTCCTTAAAACAATTTATTTTGCTAAAATCTTCTATCATTCTTATGCTATTTTTCATCATTAAATTATCTGTAAGCATAATTATAAGCGATATACATATCAATACTTCATCTGCTATTATATACTTATTTGCGTTACTACTAAAAAGAGCTGTTAATATAATTATTATTAAAAATATCACAATTATAGCAACAGTTGTTGTTACAACTCTTTGTCCTGTAATTTTGTTTATCAGCTTATTTACTTTCTTTCTAACTGTTATTATAATTTTTAAAACTCCATATATTACAAGCATTGTGATTGGTAACATATATATAAGCATTATAAATATTGTAGATATTAATGACCAAGTATCATAAATTTCCATTCCTTCATATAAAATATGTTTTACTGATATATATACTGTAAAGAAAAATAAAAATGTATTAAACATTCTTATAAATACTGGAACTTTCTTTTGATTTGCTCCAATACTATTTAGCTTTTCCTGTGTAGCATTATTTAGTTTCTTAAATCTTTCATTTGCATCCTTTTCCTTAGGCATATTTTGCAATCTTTGTGATAATTCCACCTTATCTGCATTTTGAAAAACCCAATCATATACCATTTTCTCAATTTCATCCATTTGGTTTTCTTTTTCAGGATTTTTTGAAACAGTATATAATTTATACGATCTACGCGTTGTTTCAGAAGAATAGCCATCTATTTTAAATTTCATATTGCCTTTTTCTATTAAATTTAATATAACTCCTATAATATCTCTTGCTAAAATATCTCTACTTCCCTGTAAGCATCCTGCTAGCATAGGATTATATTTTCTAAATAATTCATCTTCATCATATGGAACTAGTTTAATTTTTTTATCTTTTTCATATATTATTAATAATATTATCCAATATATTAATAACACTAAAGCAAATATGTATATATTTCTTGTATAACCTTTTTTTGCATCACTTATTTTGGCAATATTTTGCTCATCTTGATAAATCAAGTTATATGCGTTTAAGTTTGATTTTTTTGTTGTATTTAATATGTTTGATTTATCAAAAACTACTCTTGTGGCCACATATTTTCCTGTAGGAACATTTTTTACATTAAAATATGCGTGTGTATTATCTATTATTTTTGAGTATCCATTATCAGGCCCATGTCCCCATATTTTTATATCTTCTTGATTATTTGGTAAAAATATGTCTATATCTAAATTTTTTATTGAGCACTGCCAATCTCCACCTATAAAGTTATAGTATAATTCTCCAACATCATTATGTTCGACACATACATTTTGCAATATATATTTTATTTTAAATGTTTTTTTCGTATCTACAGATGGTGAATATACTTTTATTTTACATGAATTATATGTATTTTCGGTAGTATATACACCTTCATTTCCATTTATTGCACTTCCAACTTTGCTATAATGATATTCATTAGAATCTTCTATAAGAGACACATCTTGTACAAATACACCACTTGCATTGTATATATCATTTGAAATTTTTGATATAACTTCCTCTTGATTTTTGTATTTTGTTGGTATTGTTATATATATACCATTATATTCTCCATTAAATGCATATTTTAATGTTTGTTCTATTTGTAAATCACCATTATTTTGAACAGTAGCTTCTATTTGCATATCATCTATATAATAGCTTTTTGCTTGTACTTTTGTGTTTGTTATTAAAATAAAAAAGATTATTACTAACAAACTTATTATTGCTTTTGTTTTTATTTTCATTTTTCCCCTTTTCTAAAAAAATTCTAAAGCAAAATTTATACTTTAGAATTTTTTTATTATATTGTTAATTTTACTTTTTGAATTTATCAAAAAAACCCTTTTTCTTCTTCGTTTTGTCTTTTTCATTTATTTTTATGAATTCGTTTCCCCAGTCGTCATTTTTCTTATTTTTTGTTTTTGGTTCTTCTTGTTCTTCCTCTTCATTATCATCTTCTTCAAATTCGTCGTCCCAATCATCGTCATCATCATCTTCTTCGATTTCGTCATCCCAATCCTCATCATCTGTATCTTCTTCATAATCTTCCCAATCTGAATCGTCATCATCTTGGTCATCCCAATCGTCGCTTTCATCGTCATCTTCTTCTGTTTCCTCTTCTTCATTGTCATCGAAATCTTCTTCATCGTCAAAATCATCCTCATCATCTTCTTCGGCATCGTCTTCATCTTCATCTTTTATATCATTACCCCAAATGTCATAATATACGTCATCATCTTCTTCATCTTCCCTAAAGTCATCTTCTGGAGCTATTTCTTCATCGTCAAAATCCTCTGGAGCATTATTTTCACCATTAAAGCCTAAAATCATATCAATTTCATCATCGTCTATTTCGGAATTTGATTTTTCTTCTTCTTGTGATATTCCTTTTATTTTTCGCTTTATTCTTTTGGGTTTTACAGCTTTCTTTTCTTCTTTTGTTTCCTTTTTATTATCAATAATATCAAAATCCCAATCTTCATCTATTTCTTCTTCGTCGACACTCTCTTCTTCTTTTGGCATATATTCTGATAAATCTCTTCCATATTCTTCTGTAACATTTCTATAAAATACATCATATATTTTTTTCATTCCTTCTATTCTCCAATAGTTTGGATTTATAATTGTTACAGGTAAATTAAGTTTTTTAATTTGCTTTTCAAATTCTTCTGACTTTTTTTCTAAATCTTTTAAATAATCTATATTATATAATTCTGCATAAGATTTTTTTGTTATCTTTTTTGAAATTTCTTTTAGTAATAATGTATATAAATTATTTATTTGTACAATATCTTCATCTAAATTTTCACAAGCTTCTTTCATTAATTTGTTATGCTCATCTGCACCATTTACAGCTGTTAATCTTTCATTATCTAGAAATTGTACTAAATATTCTTTTAATGCTCCTACAAATTCTAATTTACTTTTTGAATCTTTTATTATTTTTTTGTGCTTGTCCCCTTTTGTAGCATTACTTTTTATCTCAGAAAATAGTTTATTTGTTTTATCATATATATTTGCTAATATTTCTGTTTCTCTTTTTTGAATATCAACACATAAGGTAATTGCTTTCGTTATTACTTCCATATTGAATGGTATTTTTTCTTTTTCACCATTTTTCTTTATTTTTTCTTTTAATTCTTCTTCTATGTCATCTGTTGGTGTATCTATAAATTGTTTTGCTACTTTTTCTATGTCTACATCAATTTCTTTATAGTCATTTAATGCTTTTGTTAATTTTTTATTATATTCACTTTCAATATTTCTTCTTGTTCTTCCACAATTTGTTCTTACTAAACTTTTTTCACTAAATTCAGCTATAACATCAACAAAATTGTTTGCATTTTCTTTTATTTGTTCATTAATTACTTCTATGTTGTTATTTATAGCTTCGAATTTTTTTTGTATTGTTTCAGAATTTTCATCTATATTTTGAAATAAATCTTCTCTCTCTGTTTGGTACTTTGCCATTTTTTTGCTTAATATTTCTTGTCTTTTTTGAACTTCTCTTATTTTGTTTGCTGTTAAGTCATATTCTTGCATTATATTATCTTCTTCATCTGTTATATCTCTATATTTTTCAAAATACTCAACAAGCTCACAATAATCTTTGAAATTTGTTTTTATGTTATTTTTCATATTGTAACCAAACATTTGATTAAAATATCTTTCAAGTACTATTGCATTCCTTTCATACATACAATTATCCCTCCAAAAATTCCTTAATGTTACTAAACATTAAAATCTATGTCTTCTTCTGTCTATTGCGTAACTACTTCCCATAACTGCCTTAACTGCGTGTTTTACTTGTGCGGCTGTATCTCCAATTTCTAGTATATTTGCAAATCTTCCTTTGTCAACAACTACTACTGCTATAGATATTGATGTTAATGGAAATTTTTCTATTATTCCTTTTCTATTAGCAACTTCTATATATCCATCTTCTTGGTCTTTTTCGTTATAAAACCTTGTTACTCCATTATCAAAATTGTATATTATTGCTTGGCAAAGTTTTTCTACATCTTTACAAGGTATTATTGCAATAAAATCATCTCCACCAATATGTCCTACAAACCCATTACCATAATTATGTACAGCATTTACAATTATATTCGCTGTATATTCTATTATTTGATCTCCTTTTAAAAATCCATATACATCATTATATGCTTTGAAGTTGTCTAGGTCTAAATATAATATTGAAAATTCGTCATTTTTTAGAAGATGTTTTTTTAATTCTGAGTTTATTTGTACATTTCCTGGAAGTCCAGTTAATGGACTCATTCTTCTATTTATTGTAAGTAATCTCATTAGATTTTTTACAGTATAGTATAAATATCCTGCATCTACTGGTTTTCTTATAAAATATTCTATTGATTCATTTAGAATTTTCATTCTATGTTCTCTTTCACCATTAGATGATACAACTATAACTGGTGTAATTGTGTTATCTTCGTCTTTTCTTATTTTTTTACAAACATCTATTACATTCATTTTTATTGCATCTTCATTTATAACTATTAATGATGGTATATTTTTTAATGCTATATCGATTTTCTCTGATTTTACACTTATAAATTTATATTCTTTATCTTCTCTAAATAATTCTCTAAATACTGCTATAGAAGATTCATCATCATCTATTATATATACTTCATTTATCATTTTTTTACTCCTTAACGTATTCTACTGTTGTTGTTTCTGATAACCCATTTTTATTATATACTGTTACTGTTAAATTGTTTTTTCCAGCTTGAAGCTCTAGGTCTTTTGTATATTCTTTATCACTTACTTCTTCTGTTTGCATTTCTTGTGAGTTAAATGTGTATTCTATTTTTGAAAGTCCTTCATCATCTGATGCTATTATTCTGAATACTTTTCCATTTGTTTTTACATCTATTTTTGGTTTGTTATCTCCTATTATTTTTTGAGATTTTTTTGTTTGATTTCCGTTAACATCTACAGCTATAATATTTAATGTATGTGTTCCTTCTAAAACATCAATCATCGGTTCAGTTTTTGTATTATTTATTGTTCCTTTCATTGCATTTGCTTCATCTTCATCCCAATAGTACATTACATAGTCTATATTATTTTTGCTTTCTATTGTTGCTTTTATTTTTCCATCAACCTGCTCTAAAGTAATACTTGGCTTATCTTCTACCTCAAATGTATTTTCATATGATGAAGAAATTCCATTTATATCTTTTGCAATTATTGTTAATTTTGAGCTTCCTATAGGTAATTCTACTTCTTGCTTAAATTCCATTTTGTTGTCACAATTGACTTCTGTTGCTTGTCCATCATTTATGCTATATGTTAAACTTACAATTCCTTTATCATGTGTTACTACTATATTTATTGTTGATGCATTTACTCTTTCTGTTGTTATTACTGGTTTTGTACTTCCCTCTGAGACTATGCTTTTATCTAATCCACTAGTTAATCCTCTATAATATGAATATGCACCTGTTGATGTTAATCCTATTCCAAATATAATTAAAATTACTGAAAATACTATGAGAATAGAATGTATAGCTGATTTTGGCTTTTTGTTTTTTGTGTTTTCTACTGATAATATTTGATTCATTTATTTACCTTCCTTCTCTTTTAAATCTTTTTAGATTATAACATAACCCATTTTTATTGTAAACGTTTTTTTCTAAAAACCAATTAAAAAAGACGAGGAAAATTTAACCTTTCCCTCGTTTACAATATATTATAATACATATTTTTTAATTAATATTATTCCACCTATAAATACTATAAATATTACAGCTCCATAAGTTATATATAATGTCATATGTCCTAATATACCTGTTTTTATTGATAGTAATACTGACGCATCATCTATATCATCTTCTCCTGGCTTTTTGTTGTCTGGAGTTGAATCTCTGTCTGGTATTCCTTCGTCATTATAATCTTCTGATATCTCTGCAGTATTTGTTTTTAATCCAAGATTTGTGCTTCCATTTATCCATCTTAATATTACTGTCACTTCTGCACTTTCTCCTGGTTGTAATAATGTATTTTCTAATAATTTTGTAGATATTACATTATTTCCTTCATCTGTCCATCCATTGTTGTCTTCTGCATAGAATTTCAATCCTTCTGGTACATAGTCAGTTATTTCTTTTGCATATCCTGCTATATCACCTTCGTTTGTTATTTTTATTGTGTAACCAAATTTTACTACTGTTGAATCTAGTTTTTTCTTGTTAACCTCTACCTTTGGTATTTTATCTGTATTGTCATCACCAGTATTTCCTGTTTGTGAAGTTGTTGTTTTTCCATCTTCAGTTACATATACTGTTGATACATATTTTAATAAACTTAAGTCAAATGTTTTTATGTTTATTACTTCATAGTCATCATCATCTTCATTTTTCTTATCAACATTGTCTGGTGTTGAATCTATATCTTTTGGTATATCTTCACCATCTGGATCTTGATATTTTGTTATTTCTGCAACATTTACTATATTTGTATTTGTTGGAGCATTGTCATTTACTCTACATAGCACTTGTACATCTCTGTAGTCTAATCCTAAGCCTTCTCCGTCATCTTTTTTCTTGTCAAATGCTTTTAGTAAGTTTTTAGCTTCTTTATCTTTTTCATCATATCCTAAATAACTTGTTTTTATTGTCTTTCCATCTGATCCTACTTTCCATCCAAATGCTGTATTAAAATCACAGTCAACATAGTCTAAATAATCTGGTAAGTGGTCTGTTATTTCTCCTGCATATACATCTGTTTCACCTTCGTTGTATACTCTAATATTATATAGTACATAAGATTTTGCAGGTACTGTTAATGGGTCTTTAACCATTATGTATGTTGCATCATGACAATCTTTGTTATCTCTTAATTCTTTAGTTTCAACTTTTGTTGCTCTTGTATATGGATTTTCTTTGCTTCCTATTTTTCCATTTGTTGTTAAATATTCTCCATCTTCTATTTTTGTATCATTACTTACTGCTGTAATGAATTTTGTTAATGCTAAGTCTACATTTCCAAGTATTATATTGTCATAATCTTCATCATCTTGGTAATTTTTATCTCCATCTTTTCCTGGCCATTTGTTTGTTTGAGAATCTCTATCTTTTAAATCTGTAGCATCTTGTTTGTTTCCATTTGAATCTTCTGCTTCTGTTATTGCTGCTTCGTTTCTTATTGTTACTCCTGCTCCATCTTGTGCAGAAACTCTTAAGATTACTGTTACACTTGTTTTGTCTAATACATCACCATTTTTGTTTGTATCTTTACTGCTATCATAAGCTTTTAATAGTTTATTTGTTCCATTTAAGTAACTCTTTACATCACAAGTTATACTTGTTGTTGTTTCTCCATTATATGTGTCTGTAGCTAATTTTCCATCTTTTTGATCTATTGACCAAGAAGCATTGTCTTTTGATACAGAATTGTAGATTGCTGTATCAACAACTAGCTCTTCTGTTTTTCCTTGTGAATCACAAGCTATTAAAGTTTTTCCATCTGTTGGTTGTTTTGGATATACAAATTGTAATCCTGTTGGTATATTATCTGTTATTTTGTCTACATATCCATCTATGTCACCTTCATTATATACTGTGAATGTATATGTTACATAATCTCCACTTTTTACTCTAATTGGTGTTTTATCTTGTGTATATGTAGCTGTTGTAGCAGTTTTATTTGCTAATTTTGTTGTATCTATTGTTGGTTCTTTTCTTCCAGCTTTATTTGTTCCATTTGAATATATATTTGATATATATTTTTGTAATGCTAAGTCAAATGTTGCTGGTTTTACAACTACTACCTCGAAGTCGTCATCATCTTCTTTTCCTGGGAAGTAATCATCATTGTTTGTTCCATCATTATATACGTCTTTACTATTATCGCCATTTTTGTTATCTCCACCGTGATATCCGTTGTATTTATCTCCTGTTGTATTTTGCTCAGCAGATGGATTTTTTGTTGTATCTGAATCTCTGTCTTTTGTTACTTCTGTATTTGCTTCAGAATTATATTCTTTTGTTATGTAAGCTATATTTGTTAAATATGTATTTTTTGATGTTGCTGGTTCTTGTGTTACTTCACATTCAATTTCTATTGTTTCTGATGAAAGTGTATTTCCTCCATCATAAGCTGTTAATACATTTTTGCTTACATTTGTAAATGTTATTGTGTTTGAATCTTCATTATATACATATGAATATTTAACATTTCCTGATGTATATGTTCCTGTTGTTGCCTCACCATGTAATTTTAAACCTTTTGGTAGTTTATCTGTTATTTCTTTTGCATACCCATTTATATCTCCTTCATTGTAGATTGTTATTTGATATGTAACGATGTCTCCTTTTTCTACTACTACTGGATCTTTTCTGTGATTATATGTAGCTGTTCCTGTTGTATCAATACTGTTTGTGTTGTAATTTATTTTTCTTGTTGCTAATTTACCTTCTTCATTTGATATTAACTTTGTTTCTTGTGTTCCAGCTTTTTTTAATGCTGTTATTGCTTTTCTTAATGCTAAGTCAAATTCTTTTGTAACTGGTGCATTTACTGTTAGATTAATTGGTTCTGTTCCAGGTATAACTTCTACAACTGGTTGTTCTGTTTTTGTTGTTGATATCCATAATGTTTTTTTGTTTGCTTTATATGTTCCTTCAAAATCTATTTTTATATTATTTCCTGTTACTGCTGATTTTGGAACTGATATATAAAATTCTTTTCCTATGTAATTTGCAACTGTTTGGTCTGAATTTCTTGTTCCTTCTGCATTTGATATATAGGCTCCTGTTTCTGTACTTCCATTTACTGTTATTGTATTTAATAAATTATATACTGCTGTTCTTGTTGAATCTATTTTTATTGGTCCTACTACATAGTAATTTTTGCTATCTACTTTTTTCTCTGCTATATTTGCTGTAGCTGGCGTAATTGTTAATGGGCTTCCTGTTGTTTCTGTATTTGCATTTTTAGCATAGTTGTTTGCTGCATCTATTAAATATTCGCATAATATTGCTGCTTGTTCTTGTTTCCATTTTCCAACTGTTGCAACATAATTGTTTACATCTGTTTCCACATTAAATATTTCGTTTTCAAGTGATAACCATTGTTGTGAGTTTGTATTGGTTTTTCCATTTGAACATACTAATGCTAAAAATTGGTCTTTAACATTATATGTTTGGCTATTAGCTGTATTGTTTTCTAGGTAGTTTGTAAAATACCATATAGCTGCTTGTTGAGCTACTTCTACAATCTCATCTGGTAATTCTACTTCGTGATAGTTTTTAGATTTATCATAATAGAAATATCCTTTTTTTCCTTGCTCTGATACTTTAGCTGAATAATCATAACCTGTTTGTGCAATATATCTGTATCCTTTTGTTATTGTTCCATCTGTTTCTTCGTTGTCTACATCTCCATATACAATTCCTGCTTTTGCAAGTAATGCTCTTTTTGCTGCTAAATTTGCAGCTGAGGCTGTATCTGTTGTATCTGGAATATATATATTATCTAATATCCATAATATTTGTTTTAAATATTTACTTGTAACAACATTTTTATATGTTTCAGATAATGAACTATCATTTTTTAATGCATCTATATCACTTTGAGAATTTAGGTTATATGCTCTATTATATGTTGCACTTGTTCCTACTGTTCCACTTAACCAACTTTCTCCTGCTGTTGCATTTAAACAATAATAATTTGTTTTTGTTCCATTCATTATTTGGTATACTGGGTGATGTGATTCTCCTTCATTTCCGACTGTATTTAATGCATAACCATCTTTGTATTCACCATTTGCATATCTGAAATATGATAATGACAATGTTAATGCATTATTTCCTTGATAATCTTGGACTGCGAAACTTGAAGTTGTTCCTATTCCCAATATCATTACTATCATCGTAATCAATAATTTTTTGATATTCCTTTTCATTTTCATAAAATACCTTCCTTATTACATAATTTTGCTATATTCATTTTACTATTTTTGTATTTATTTTTCAATATATTAATACAAATTTATTTTATGTTGTTTAATATAGCTTACGGACTGTCGTTTTTGAGGTTTTTTACAGTTCCTTTACAATTATATTACATTTTGTTCACAAAATCAATGCTTTATGTAAAGAATTTCGACTTTTTCCTTATTTTTAATATTTTTTGTTTGAGGTTATATTTTTCATTTATTATATATATATTTATATAGATTTTATTGGAGGCTTTTTAATGAATTTAAGATATAAATTTTTTTGTGCATTTTTTTCTATTATTTTTTGTACGATTCCTACCATCTCATTTGCAGATGATTTTTTTGAATACAACATTTCAGATTCAAGCATATTAGAAGTTTTTTCTCAGGATGCTGATAAAAATATTCCCTCTATTAATGCAAGACACGCTGTAGTACTTGATAGAAATTCTGGTACTGTTTTATATGGTAAGAACGAAAATGAACAATGCAAAATGGCATCAACTACCAAAATTTTAACAGCTATTGTTGTTATTGAAAATTCTCCTGATTTATCTGCAATTGTTACTGTTTCATCAAAAGCTGCTCATACTGGTGGTTCAAGACTTGGCTTGTCTACAGATGATAAAATATCTGTTTATGATTTACTTTATGGATTACTTATGGTTTCTGGAAATGATGCCGCAGTTGCTCTTGCTGAATTTATAAGTAATGATATTAATGGTTTTTCTATTCTTATGAACCAAAAGGCTAATGAACTTGGTCTTACTTCTAGTCATTTTGTTACCCCCCACGGTCTGGACCAAGATGAACATTATACAACAGCATATGAACTTGCAAAAATTGCAGATTATGCTCTTAATAATCAAACTTTTGCTGAAATTGTTAGAACTTCTGATTACACTATAACTATTAACAATAATTCTAAAAATTTGCATAATACTAATGAACTTCTTGGAACTTTAGATGGAGTTTATGGTGTTAAAACTGGCTTTACAAATGGTGCTAATAGATGTTTAGTTACCTCTTGCAAAAAAGGAAATTTAGATATTATTTGTGTTGTTTTAGGTTGTGATACTAAAAAAGATAGAACTCAAGATAGTGTTAAGCTTATTAAGTATATTTTTAGTAACTTTTCAGTAGTTGATTTAGGTAGTATTATTAATAATTATTTTAATACTTGGCTTAAAAATGATGCCTCAAAAATTAATGTAGAAAAAAGTACCTCTTCTGATTTAATTTTAGGTTTAGATACTTCTCAAATAAAATTTAATAATGTTGCTATAAATAATGATTGTTTAGAAAATATTGATTTATCAATTAATTTTGCAGATAATTTTACAGCTCCTTTGCCTGAGAATTATGTAATAGGAAATTTGATTGTAAATATTAATGAGTCAAATTACTTTTCTGTTGATATTTTAAATAAAAACTGGGTTGAAAGAAAAAGCGTTTTTTATTATATTAATGGATTTTTCCAATTATATTTTTCGTATTTCGATTTATGATTTTTTTGCTCTATTGCTATTGACTTTTATACGTTTTTTTGTTATTATATTAAAGTATTTTTTAGCTAAAATACTTTTGCAGGTATAGTTTAGTGGTAAAATGAGACCTTGCCAAGGTTTAGTCACGAGTCCGATTCTCGTTACCTGCTCCATTTTTTATGTACTATTTTTGAGTTATGTGCATATAATTTAATATGTGGCGACTTAGCCAAGCGGTAAGGCACGAGTCTGCAAAACTCTGATGATCGGTTCGACTCCGATAGTCGCCTCCAAAATGTAAAAGAGAAAACATTGATAACACAATGTTTTCTTTTTTACTATAATTATTTGTCAATTAAATTTTTATAACACTTAACCCAACAATCTCCTCTACAACTTCCTTAGCAAAATCATCTCCAATAAAACCACATTCCTCATAAACTCTATTCTCATATTTATTAATAGTATATCTAACCTCATCTAAAATCATTTGCTTGTCCATCCCACAAATCGGTTCAATATTACCATTTAAAAATTTCTCTTTAACATATTTCCACCAATCCTCATTTATATTGCTATTCTCAAATTTTTCTATTCCTTTTTCGTAATGAGAATATGCTGTATTATAATCATAGCCTTCTTCTAGTAATTTAGGATACAATTTATTTTGATATATTCTATCACATATAATATCTGTAAGAATATGTATAACATATCCAGCTAAATATGTTTCCTCAAATTTCCCTTTATTTTCTTTATAAAATTTTATTACATTTTCTTGCCAAATGTCTAGATTCTTATCTCTCCTATGAGTTCTCCATCTATTTTCCTTACTTGCAAATCCATAGGCATTTACACTATCTGGAACCATTAATCCTAAATAAAAATTGTTTGTATCATATTTTTTATATTTTGAAGCTATTTTATAGCCTACTAATTCGTGAAATAATATGCTTGGCATCTCGTCTCCTCCTTTGATAGAGTTATTATATAGCAAATTTATAAAATTAACAAGCTATTTTACTGTTATTAAATCCTTGATTTTTTCGTATTTATTGTCACCTATTCCATTAACATTTTTTATATCCTCAATGCTCTCAAATTTTCCATTTTGATTTCTATATTCAATTATTTTGCTAGCAAGAGATGGGCCTATTCCTGGCAAAGTTTCAAATTCTTTTTCTGTTGCTTTATTAATGTTTATAGTTTGAGGACTATTATTTGATGGAACTGCATTTTCCTCTATTATTATATTATCGCCACTTTTGCTATCTATAATGTCCTCATCACCAATATCTTCTTCTGATGCAGATGGTATTTTTATTTTTGTACCATCTTCTACAACATAAGCAAGATTTACTTTAGTTATATCTGCATTTTCAGTTAGCCCTCCTGCAGACTCTATTGCGTCTTCTATTCTACTTCCTTCTTTTAATTTTACTATTCCTGGATTTTTTACACTTCCAGTTATATGAATTATAACTATGTCATCATTAGTATGATTTTCATTTGTAATTACATTATTTACTAATATTTCATTTTCTATATTTATATCTTCTTTTACTTGATTTTTATTATAAATAAAATACATTATTCCAATCACTACTATTCCAGCAATTGCAATCACTACTATTTTTTGTTTTTTTGTTAAATTATCTAACATTTTTCCTCCTTTTTTATTAAAATTCTTGCAAATTTTTGCTTTATATTGTATAGTTTAACTATTATTATTTTTAAGAAAATTGGTGAACTTATGAAAAAGAAATTTATTTACATATTAGCATTTTTATTGCTATTTATTTTTATAATACAAACAACTATTGTATATGGAGCAAATACAAATCCTGATTCCGATAATTTGAATATACATTCAGATGCAGCTATACTTATGGATTACAAAACAGGAACAGTGCTTTATTCCAAGGCCTCTGAGGAAAAGATGTATCCTGCAAGTACAACTAAAATATTAACTGCAATTTTAGCCTTAGAAAAGTGTAATTTAGATGATGTTGTAACTGTATCTAAATCTGCAATTTCTTCTATTCCATCTGGATATTCCTCAGCTTATCTTTCTGAGGGTGAAGAAATAAGTGTTAATGATTTAATTACTGTTTTTTTAGTACATTCAGCAAATGATGCAGGCTATGTTTTAGCAGAACATATTTCAGGTTCTATTGATGAATTTGCTAATTTAATGAATGAGAAAGCTTTAGAAATTGGTTGCAAAAATACACATTTTACTAACCCTAGTGGCATTCACGACGAAAATCACTATACAACAGCTTATGATTTAGCTTTAATTGCAAAATATTGTATGCAAAATTCTAAATTTAGAAATATTGTTTCAATGAAAACTTGTACCATAAATAGTACAAATAAATTTGGTATAAGAAAATACACAAATACAAATGATTTAATTAACACATCCTCAAAATATTATTTAGAAGAATGTATTGGTATAAAAACAGGGTACACTACTCAAGCTAAAAATTGCTTAATTTCTGCGTGTTCTAAAGATAATCTAGCTTTAATTTGTGTAGTACTTGGAGCTAATCAACTAAACTCAGGTGAAAGTTCTAGATATGAAGATTCTATTAATTTGTTTAAATATGGATATTCTAATTATTCAGTGAAAACTTTTGCTAATAAAGATGATGTAATTACAAATATAGAAGTAAAAAATGGTACTAAAGATACCAGAAATTTAGATTTAACTTTAGAAGATTCTATTTCTGGATTAACCCCAAAAAACGTAAACCTTCCAGATAGCACTATTACTTTAAATGATAATATTTCTGCTCCAATTGCTAAAGGTACTGTATTAGGTACTGTATCTTATACTATAGATAACAATACTTATACCCAAAATCTACTTGCTTCACATAATGTTGAACAAGATGCAGTTTTATTATTTATTTTTGAAATTATTTTGGGAATTGCTTTATTTTTGATTTTAATTACTGTTTTATTTTCTAAATCTAAGAAAAAAAGAAAAAAGAAGAAAAAATATTATTATGGAGGGATTTAATTTATCCCTCCTATTCTTTTATTTATAATCTTTTCCAATTACAATTCTTATATCTACTGTACTTGAACTTGATACGCTACTTGATATATTTCCGACACCTAATACATCTTTTATATCATCTACTATGCTATTTTTTACAGCTGTTTTATTTACTATTGTTGTTTTCGATGTTGTAGTTGTTGTTCCTGTTTTATATACATTATATCCCTCTGCTTTTAAAGCTTTTGTTGCTTTATTTAAAAGTGTTTTATCTCCACTTCCATTTAGTAATTCTATTTTTATTTTTGAATTCTCTGTAGTTTCTGTACTATCTGCCGTTTTGTTTGTTACAGCTGAATGTGTTGTATTATTATTTGTTGTGTTTGATGAATTTGTTGTATTTTCACTTATTTCTTCTTCTACCCCATTTTGTTCATCAAATAATTCTGTTACTAATTTGTTGGTTTCTTTTTGGTCACATATAAAGAATGATAATTTGTTGTAATATCCTGCTTCTCCAGGTATGCTTGCAGTATTTATATTTTCGGTATTAAAATCTACTGCATATGCAACATAATCTGTTATTGTTGACCAATTTTTTATATTTGTTGTTACATTTTGTTTTATTATATCTACAAAACTTCCAATTTTAGTTATATTTTTTAATTGTAGAGTTTGTTTTGCAACTTCTGTTATGAATTCTCTTTGTGTTCTCATTCTTCCTAAATCATTATCTCCATAACTAGATGGATATGATGTTCCGTTGTTATTTTTTCTAAATCTTACTAGCCCTTCTGCTTGTTCTCCATTTAGTTTTTGTACTCCTTTTTTTAAGTGAATTGCTAAGTCTTGTGAGCTATCATCATAATTCATATCTATTGGTACATCAAATTCAACTCCACCAATTTCGTCAACCAATTGGACTAATGCATTGTTACTTATTACAACATAATATTTTATATCTAACCCTGTTATTTTATTTACCGCAGCTAGTGTTTTTTCTGGACTTGATTGATATAATGCATTTATTTTATCATAAGATGTTGCTGTATTTTTATTTTTTCCTATAAATGTGTCTCTTGGAATTGATAATAATGTTGCTTTTTGTGTTTTGGGGTTATATGATGCAACCATTATCGTATCTGTAAGTTTTGAGGATATATCTTCACTTACTCCCATTATTAGTACTGTTAATGGATCTAAATCTGCTAGTTTTTTTTCGTCTTGCCCCATAGCTGTTTGTATCATTCCTTTAACTCCCCATCCATTTTTATAGGCACTATATCCAACAAATCCTGCTATAAATAAAATTATCATTAATAATATGATTAGTAAGACTCTTAATACTTTATTCTTTTTCTTTGTTTTTTTCTTTTTATCTTTTTTTTCTATATTTACTTTTTTATTCATTTGATTTTTATTTTCCACTCTTTCCCATTTAAATTAAAAACTATATGCCAAATTATAACAAATTTTTGCCTAAAAGGCAATAGTTTATAATAATATTGTTATTATAAAAGAATTTTGTTATATTTGATTCTTCTATAGAATTTGCAATTGTTCCATTTCCATTTATAGAAATAACCAAAAATAATATTGTTAGTAGTATATATATTATTATTAATCCTTTTATTACACCATAGACTAATCCGCCTATTTCATTAAATTGTTTTATTAATGGTAGGTTTGCTATTGTTTCTGTTACAAATTTTAATAATATTAGTATTATTCTTGTTAAAATAAATAATATTATACAGGTTATAATTTCTACTACCTTAATTGCAATAGTTTCTGCTACTGTTTCAGTTGCTTTTTCTTTTGCATCATCTGCAACACCTTGAACTGTATTTTCTATATATTTTTGTATATCATTTGTGTCTTTACTATCTTCTTTTGTAGCTTCATTTTTATTATTGTTCATAATTGTTGTTTTTATATTTTCTTTTATATTTGTATTTTCAATTATTATATTTGAAACTGGTTTATATAATATAATTGTTATTACTATTGCAAGTAAGAATGCACAAATATTAAATATTACATTTATTAATCCCTTTTTATATCCTATAATTACGTTTAACACTAAAATTGCAATTAAAATTATATCCATTAATAATCCCATAATAATCACCTTCTATAAATTTATTACTTCTATTCTGTCTTTATAAATAATTATTGCTATATTGTTTGTTATCATAACATTTGTTATTTCCTGATTTGATGTGTATTTTTTTATTAGCATTCCATTTGTTTTTACAAAATAAATTTCTGTTCCAATATTTATTCCTATAACATTTCCTGTTGTGTACATTTCTTTTGCAATTTCGCCAAAATTATACTTATATGTTTGCTTACTTGAAGTATTTACTATATTTAGTGTTGAACTTGAATTAAATGCACTTCTTTGTTCTTCTTTTATATATGCAATACTATTTCCAAGATTTCCAGATACAAATGTTGCTTCATCTTCTTTTTTTATTAATTCCTGTTCATATCCATCTTTTACAATATTTATTGAATCATCATATACACATACTAACTCACCATTTTCTTGGTATTGAATTTTCAGTATCATTTTAGATGTTTCTGCTTCTTTTGTATAAATTGTAGATTCTGCAGAATTACTTTGCGCTTTTTCTATAGAAATTATTTTTACACTTGATTTTATTAATGTTCCTGATGTATCTATTTCGGCATAAGCAACATATTTATTGTCATATGATATTGATACATCTGTTACTCTAGATGATGCTAAAAAGCTTCTCATTAACTGTTTACCACTATTATCATAAACTGTTATAATTGATTTATAGGTTGTGTCTGTTGTAACAAGTATTACATATCCATTTTTGTTTATATATATTTGCTGTATTTCACCATCAACTTTTTGGCTCCATAAATATGTTTTATCAGATATAACACATAATTCTTGTCCATTTTTTTCTGCAATTGCCAAATATCTGTCATTTGTAGAAAATATTGCTGTATTTATATTAACAGATATATCTGTAATGTTTTCTCCTGCTGAATTATATATTTTTAGATTTTTTTCATTTAATATTCCAATATATTTATTGTAACATACTATTTGATTGTTTTTATCTACATTTAAGTCTACTGTTGCAACACTTTCTGATGAAATATCCTTTCTTAAAACATTTATATCTACCCATTTTCTAAAGCCTTCTTCTGCTATATATAATGAAAATATAATTACTACTGCAAGAATCAAAACAACAACTATTCCTGTTATAATTATTTTTCTAATATTTATTTCCCTTTGAATTTGATATTCTTTTTTTTCTTCGTCCATTAATAAGCTCCTTTTTCATTTAGATTCGACTTAATTTTACCAAATAGCTAAAAAAATATCAATATTTTTTTATTTATTCTTATTTTAAAAAACGAGATAGAAAATTTGATTAATTTTCTATCTCAATTTTAAATTATTATTTTATATATTTACTTAAGTTTTTATATCTTATATAGACAAATATACTTATTACAGCTACTATAAATATCAATATCAATATTGTTTTAATTCCTGTATGAGGCAATATATTGTAGGCTTTTGTATTATCTATTTTATTTGTTGATATTTGTTGATTTTGATTATTTTTATCATTTGTATTATTGTTGTTCGTTGTATTTCCATTGTTTCCAGTTGTATCATTTTTTTTATCATATTTTACACCATCTAAATAAAGTTCTGCTTTAATATCTGATTTCATACTCATTGCTTCTGTTACTAATGTTACTTGCTTTATTCCTTTTTTTGCAATTTCTTTTACATATAGGTATAAAGAATCTGCATTTTTAATATCATTATAATTTTTTATATCCTTTGTATTAATCTCAAATTGAAGCTTACCATCTTGAATTTTAGCATCTTTTATTTCTACCCAATTATCTATATTGGTTTCTTTTGAATCTTGAGATAAATAGTAATAATATTCATAAATATCATTTGTTGTATTTGTTGCAATATTTGATAATTTTACATCTATTGTAACATATTCTTCTTTATTTGGATCTGAGAAAGTATAATCCTTGACACTATTTATATCTAATTTTGAATTTTTAAAATCAGAACTTTTTGGTTCTTCATTTTTGTTTTCATCTGGCGTTTCTGTTTTTGCTTTTACTGTTATTTGTTGCTCTACAGATTTTTCATCATACGTGATTGTTACTGATTTTTGATTTAATTTTAAATCTGTTCCATTTTCTATTTTATAGTCTGTTATATCTTTTTTGGTTCCATCTTGATATATTCCCTCAACTACCATTCCTTTTGCGTCAAAGTTTTCTCCCTCTATATATTCTGTTTTTGTAGGTGGTGTTTTTATATTTATAGATGTTAATACATTTGGCACTTCTTTTGTGTTTGTAAATGCTTTTATTGTTATATCACTATTTGGAGCTTTTTTATTTGTACTATTATAAAGGTCTGAGAAGTCTGACCACTCATTTTTATTAAATTCATCTTCGCTTGAATAGAAACATTTATTATTTTCTATTTTTACTCCACCATATACTTTTGCAACTGTATTACTTGGTATATCATTTCCTGTGGTTTTTTTATAGAAATCAGGATAATCAAATTCTACTGATATTCCAAGTGCATTTGATCTTTTTCCTTGAATTTCTATTGCTACAACAAAGTTTTCTCCACTAATATCTACAGGATTTAAAAATTCTAATGTGTGATATCCTGCATCTATAGTTGTACTATCGCCTTGTTTTAATTGTACTAATTTTAAGTCATCTTTGTTTTTAGATGTACCATTAGGATTTACATATACCTTACAAGTTACTGTTTCTGGTGTTGAAATTGAAACTTGTGTTAATTCTTCTGTTTTTGTTGTATTTTTCTGGAAAACACTAGCTATATACATATTATTTGATGTAAAAGTTACAGTATTTGCTGCTCCTAAATAATCATATTGGTATATATTATCATAACTAACATTATTTTCTGCTTTTGTTATTCCCATAAGTGTTGAATATATATTTGCATCTTCATAAGATACATATAAATATCCATTATCATTATGTTTTATATATACTTTATCATTTTCAATTGTATATCCAGCTGTTTCTACATATTGTCTAACAAAATCATCAGTAATTTGACTTGCCGATGTTATTCCTTTTTCCTCAAATGTACTTTGTGCTGCTTTAAATAACATTTCTTTAAATTCTGTAAATGTATATTTACAATCTTCATTTGTTCCGTGAGAGTCTTTTATAATCCATGCACCATTTGCAGTTGGTCTACTATTTTCATTAAAGTTACTTATATTATAATCATCATCCCATCCTACTATTAAAACATCGTGATTTGCAATATGTAAAGTAGAATCACTACAATATAATGCTCCTGTTTGATTATTTAAGCATTTGCTACCTTCATGTATTCCAGCATCAATTCCCCCATAATTTTTTATTTGTTCTTTCATTTTTGTTTTTAAGGCTTCTTTTTCATCTGTAGTTGTTGGTTTAGAAAATTCAGTAATATCATATACTTGACTAGTTACTTTTTTATTTTTAATTTCACTTATGTTTATTAGCTCATTTGAATCAACATATGGCATATCTTTTTCATCAATTGCTCCCATTCCATTTGTTAAATATGCTCTTGCTAATGCTGAACTTCCACCATCTCCTGGTGCTCTATTAAATCCATTTTCGTTTATTTGATTATTTAGGAAGGTTTTTGTTGTTGAATATTCCAAATGTCTTTCAGAGAAGTCATAATTTTTGGCTGTTTTGTTATTGTAATAATCTTTTAATGCTAAATTTGTTTCTAATCCTGCAAGATTTGAGAATGCCCAACAAGCTCCTAGTTTTCCTTGATTTTTTATAACCATATTGTTTTGTATATAGTCTTTTAAATTAAATTTTGTTTGAACTGTACTCCCTAATAATCTTGCCAATTTGACTGGGTTTCCATATTCTCTATCACTCGAATATATATTATACATTCTTGGCATAATTGAATTTTCTTTTGTTTTCTCATCTTGTGCTAGCCAATCTAAATATTCTTGTGAATATTCCATATCTGTAACAATATTTTGCGAGTTAAATGCCAAAACTTTGCTAGTTGATAAAAATATTAATAATATGGAAATTAATGTTATTACTGATTTCTTTTGTTTATTCATATTTTTCCCCTTTTCGTCGTTTTTCTTGATTATATTCTAAAAAAAGATTTTTGTAAATAGAAATTATTTCTTTTTTAAAATAAAAATCATTTGTAATAATCCTAAAAATCCAAATAGTGGAAATAAATATTCAACTAATTTTGAAAAACTTATTTGTGATATTATTACACTACTTATGCACAATATTTCCGCTTTTTGTGGAAAACTTTTTTTATTTTTGCTTATATTATTTAAAAAACTTATTCCAACCGACACAGCTGTTGTAAATATTGCAATTAGTATTATTATTCCATATAAATAAGTAAATCTCGGGAAAGTTTTTTCAACTACATAAACTAGTGGCATTTCTAAATTTTTAAAGTTTACATCTACATTTGTTAACAATAAAAACTCTAATGTTGCAAGTATTGTCATTATAATTCCTACTCCTATAGATATTTTTAATATTTGTTTTTTGTTTTTTAAAAATTGTTTTAAATTCACTAAAACAGGTTCTACTAAAACTAGATTGTAACTTGCATACAAAATCGCTTGTAAAATCCAAAAATAGCTTTTATCTAAATAAATATTATTATCTATTTTTTTTAAATTTACGATATTAATTATTCCTATTATTAAAATTATAGTAATTAGTATAGGTATTACTATATTATTTATCTTTGCAAAATCTTCTATTTTTCTTAAAAAGACTATATATGATATTAATGCTAATATACTACTTCCTATTATTTGGTTCATACCAAAAGATTGTGATAAATATGTCCCAAATCCTGATATCATTATAAAAAATGTTGCACATAAAAATATATTTATTATTATATTTGTTATATTGCTTAGTTTTTCATTTTCCAAAAATATTTTATCTAAAAAATTTTTATATGTGTTTATATTATTTTCATATAAAATTTTTAAAGTTTTATATATTATAATTGCCATAATAATGTTACATATAATTATTCCTAATAGGCCTTTTGTTCCAAATCTATAAAAAAATAAATATATTTCTTGTCCGTGAGGCAAAACCTGCCCCTATTATTGCTCCTATAATTGTAAATAAAATCATAAAAACCCCTGTATTATTATATACAGGAGCTTTTTATTTATGATTTTATTTCTTTCTTCTTCTTACTTGCCATACTATAAATCCTAATAATATTATAGCTATTGGTACTATAAAGATTATTCTAACTATTGTTAATTTTTGACCATCTGTTGGTGTAAAATCACTTGACTTTGTATAATCTTTTCTTATTGTTATGTCTTCGTCATTATTTGTTAAATATGCTATCGAGTTAAGCATTAAGTCTTTGTTATTTGCTAAAAATACCATTGGATTTACTTGACTTGTTAGTTGTATATCTGATACAAAATTGTTATCTCCAAAGATTACAAGTGTTGATGTTATAGCATTTTCTTCACTATTGTTTTCACTTGTTTCATCTTCATTTTCTTCTGTTCCATTTGATATTTTTTTAGTAAATATTCCACCTACTGTAAATCCACCTTGTTCATCTCCGTCTGTTCCACTTGCTGTATTTGAGACATTTTTTCTGAAATATGATGTGCTTGAAGTAGATATTATTGCTTGTTCAGTAACTCCTAAATTTGTAAGTTCATCTGTATTTACATTTATTTTTGTTGCATTTAATAAAACTGCATCTGTTAATTTTTTTGCTATATCTGTTGAACCTAAATCTTCAACTATACAACTTGCATATCCTAAAGCTGTTCTTGAGTTATCTGTTTCATATACATATCCAACTTCAAATGGATTTATTCCATATAATGCCAATATTTTATTTACATTTGGTAAATCTTTTTGTTCTGAGTAGCTAGCATTTAACCATAATATTTTTCCACCATTGTTTATGTATTTTGTAATTTCATTTGTTGTTAATTCATCAAAATCTTTTTTTGGTGTTGTTATGACTAATGTATCACAATCTTCTGGAATTGATCCTTTTACTAATATGTCTAAAGTTTGATAATTTAAAACTTCATCTTTTAGATATGATGCTAAATAATACATTCCTCCTGAATATTCAAGAGAATAATCAGAATATCCTGATAGAAAATATACATTTGCTATTTTTTCTGATGTTACATTTAAAATAGCTGATGTTATTTTTTCTTCAGTTAAATCTATTGTTTGATAACTGCTATCATATGTATATAAATCATCTGAATATAATGTTTTTGATTTTTCTCCATTTTCTATTATTATTGCTTTGCTATCATTTGTAACATTATATTTTGAAGCTATATCTGTTCTTTCGTTTGTATCTATTACTTCTACATTTAGTTTGCTATTTGCCTTGTTGTATTGTTTTGCTAAATTTACTTGTGTTGCAGAATCTTCATATCCAACAAAGTAAATATTTACATCACTGTTTATATTTTTAACTCTGTCTTTGCTTTCATTTGTTAATGTATATTCTTTGTTTGATGTACAATCTATTGGTGTTAAATCTAATGATTGTACTGCTGAATTTATTAATATTACTATTGCAACTAGTATTGCAATTAAAAGTAATGTATTTGTTCCACTAATAAGCCATTTCTTTTTTATTGTATTTACAAATTTTGTTCCAAACTTTTCTTTGTTTGTATTTTTAGCTGGCTTTTTTTCTTTTTTCTCTTTCAATTTTCTTACTCCTTTCCTATTTCACACTTTTTCTTCTTTGCATAACTATCATTGTAATTAAAATGCTTGCAACTGTTAATGTTACAAATAATACACAAGAACCTATATTTATTTGTCCATATAAGAAGTTTATGAATTGATCCATTAATGATAAATTTGATAAACTATCTACTAAATATGGTACCCAAGTTGCTGCAAATACAAGTGCAAATGTTATTATTCCTGCAATTATTGGTGATTCTGTAAGACTTGATGCAAGTGTACCAAATGATATATATGTCATAGAAAGTAGTAAAAATCCTAAAATTGATGTTAGGTATATTGGAATATTAGGCATTTCGAAGAAACATAAAATTCCAAAATATATTAATGTAAATACTACTGGTATTACTATTAAAAGTAATGCTGATAAAAATTTTGCTATTACAACTCCTAACATACTAACAGGTGATGTTAATAGTAATTGGTCTGTTCCTGATTTTCTTTCACCCGAAAATGTCCACATTGTAAGAAGTGGTACTATAAACATTAGTCCATATAATGCTGTATAGTAAAATAAATATGTTAAGTCTATACTTGATTGTCCTATTGTAGTTAAATAAAAGAAACTACTAAATGCTAGTAAAAATATTCCTATTACAACATATCCTATTGGAGATAAGAAGTAATTTTTAAGTTCTTTTTTTATTACTGCTCCCATTATTTATCTCCTCCTTCTTTTATTATTTTCATAAATGCATCTTCAAGTGTTGCTTCTGCTTTTTTCATTTCTACTATTGTTATATTTTCTTTTGCAAATTCGTTAAATATTGTTTTATTTAAGTTTACGTCACTTTCTCCTGTTATTTCATATTGTTTTGTTTTGTCTTGATTTTCTTTGATTAATTTTATTTCTTTTATTCCTGTTATTTTTTCTTTTATTCCATCGATTTTGTTTTCCTTATCTTCTACTGTTACATATACAATGTTGTTATCTGATACTTTCTTTTCTAGGTTTTCAGGAGTGTCTATCGCAACTATTTTTCCTTTATTTATTATTATTACTCTGTCACATATTTGACTTACTTCTGATAGGATATGTGAACTTAATATTACAGTATGTTTTTTTCCTAGATTTTTTATTAGACTTCTTATTTCCGTAATTTGTTTTGGATCTAGTCCAACTGTTGGTTCATCTAATATTAATATCTTTGGATCTGCAACTAATGTTCCTGCTAGACTTACTCTTTGTTTTTGTCCTCTTGATAAATTTTTGATTAGTTTGTTTTGCATTTGGTCTAGCCCAGTTTCTTTAAGTACCTTTTGTACATTTTCTTTTTTGGTTTTTCTGTCTACTTTTCTTAGTTCTGCCATATATGTTACAAATTCTTTTACTGTTAAATCTGTATATAATGGTACTCCTTCTGGCATATATCCAATTTCTTTTTTTGCTTTCTTTGATTTTTTTAGTGTATCAAAGCCATCTACTATAATGTTACCTTCGGTTTGTTCAATATAACCTGTTATCATATTCATTGTTGTACTTTTTCCTGCTCCATTTGGTCCTAGGAATCCTACAACTTCTCCGTCGTTTATAGTGAAGCTGATATCGTCTACGGCTACAAAGCTTCCGTATTTTTTTGTGACATTTTTTACCTCAATCACGGGTGTTTCCTCCTTATTCTTTTTTCTTTGATTTAACACGGTTATATTATCATTTATGTTTTTTGTTGTAAATGGTTTTCACAGAAAGTTCACAATTAAGTTTGGGAAGGCTACGGAAGGTAGGGTTGAAATTTGATGTTCTATATATATTTTTTGCAATACTATAGTAAGGAAAAACTTAATTTTTAAGTTTTTCCTTATGTTTTTATGTTCACTATTTGGTATAATTTGCTAGGAAAAGAGGTGTAATTATGCAACTTTCAGATGCAACTAGAATACGAATTAGACAACTATTAAAAGATAATAATATGAAATTATGGAATCTGGCTACTGCTGCTGGAGTATCACTACCTACAATATCTGATTTTATGAAAAATGATACCAAACATCTAAGAATGGATACTATGTTACATATTTGTGAAGGTTTTAATATAACATTAGTAGATTTCTTTTCAGATCCAGTATTTGATGATGTTTACGCAGAATAATTTTATGTAACTTTTATAAAATTTGTATTTTTTTGTTACTTTTTATTGACAACACTTTATTTTTATGTTATTATAGTTCTGTTGATTTGATATGGGTCAGTAGCTCAGTTGGATAGAGCACAGGCCTTCTAAGCCTGGTGTCGGGGGTTCGATTCCCTCCTGGCTCACCATAATATAAATAACCCACAACAAAATATTTTGATTTTGTTGTGGGTTATTTTAAAATAAAAATGAGGTGACACCATGAAAATAAATGTAAAAACAATACAAAAATTATCAAAAATAAAAAACTCTTTTTATGATGCCCTAAAAATAGACTTTCAAAAACAGATTTAAAATTGTGCGAACCACACTTAGTCGAAAATAGTATTTTTAATCTTTTTGAAGATTGGAAAGAAAGTAAAAAAGATATATTTGCTATTGCTAATTTCCACCAAAAATTTGAACAAATTCACCCATTCCAGGACGGTAATGGTCGTATAGGTAGATTTATTATTTTAAAGCAATGTATAGAAAATAATGTTGATTTAATTTCTATTGATGATGAATACAATACTGAATATAGAAGTAGCTTATATCAAGCTCAGACCACTAATAATTTAGATACATTGGTTTCTGTATTTGAAAAATGTCAATTTAGATTAGATATTAAATTAAGTGATTTTTTTGAGTTAATTGACCAAGTTAGTAAGGAAGTAAATAGCTAAAAATCTAAAGTCACTGTTTTTTCAGTGGCTTTAGATTTTTGAGTTTTACTTTTATTTAAACATAAATTATATTTTTTATTTTAGTCTTTATTCCAAAAAGCTTTGTATGCTCTATAAGCTTCATAAATATCAAATTTACTTGTAACCTCATAAGGAGCATGCATTGATAAAACTGGAACTCCACAATCTATTACATCTACACCTTTATTAGCTAGAATGTAAGCGATTGTTCCTCCGCCTCCTACATCAACTTTTCCAAGTTCTGAAACTTGATATTTTATATTGTTTGTTTCTAGAAGATTTCTTACCCAAGCTACATATTCAGCATTTGCATCTGACGCGCCTGATTTTCCTCTTGCACCAGTATATTTATTTAAAGTTATTCCTTTTGATAAATATCCGCTGTTATCTCTATCTGAAACAGAAGCATATAATGGGTCAAAGCCTGCATCTACATCTGATGATAACATTTTTGAGTAACAAAATACTTTGTCTAATAAGTTTACTCTATTTTCACCAGTTTTATTTAATAACTCTGAAACAAAATAATCAAAGACATGTGATTCCATACCAGTATTTCCCATACTTCCAATTTCTTCTTTGTCTGAAAGTATGCATATAGATGTTTTTTGAGGTCTTTCTATTTCCATTAAAGCTTTTAAAGCTGTATAACTACATACTTTATCATCTTGTCCATAAGCTGCTACCATTCCATAATCAAATCCTAATGAACGTGCTTTAAATGCTGGTACTAATTCTAGTTCCGAACTTACAAAATCTTTTTCTGTTATTCCATATTTTTCATTTAATATTTTTAGAATATTTAGTTTTACTTTTTGTTTTGATTCATCATCTAATATTGGTATACTTCCAACTAATAAATCTAAATTCTCTCCTTCTATTGCTTCCCTAAGTCTTTTAGCTTCTTGGTCTTTTGCCAAATGTGGTAATAAGTCTGTTATAGTAAATATTGGGTCATTCTCGTCTTCTCCTATATTTATTATAATTTTTTCACCATTTGATTTTATCATTACACCATGTATACTTAGTGGTATTGTTGTCCATTGATATTTTTTTATTCCACCATAATAGTGTGTATTAAAATATGCTAGTTCTCCATCTTCATATAATGGATTTGGTTTTAAGTCCAATCTAGGTGAGTCTATATGTGCACCTACAATGTGTAATCCTTTTTCTAATTTTTGTTCTCCTATTACTGCTAAATATACGCTTTTTTCTCTATTTACAAAATATACTTTATCTCCTGGATTTAATTTTTCTACTGTGTTTACATCTTTAAATCCATTTTCTTCAGCTAATTTTTTTGCATTTGCTGCGAATTCTCTTTCTATTTTCGAACGGTTTAAAAATTCCATATAACCATTACAAAATTCAAATATTTTTCCAAATTTTTCGTCATCTGTTTCTAGCCATCCAGATTTTTTTTCGTTTAGTAATTCTTTTCTTTGATTTTCGTTCAAATTTATTTCCTCCTTTAGTTTTTTTCTTATTATATCACTTAAGTTTATTTTTTACTACTTTTATTAATAATTATTTCCTACTTTTTCGATTTCCTTAAATACATCTGTAAACATTTCCGCAGTATCTTTTATATTTTGTGACATACTGTTATTCAAATTTTCTTCTGCATTATCGATTTTTATGTTTAATTCCTCTTTTACACTATCAATTTTATCATTTAGTTTTTTCTCGACATTATCAATTTTTGCATTTAATTCCTCTTTTACACTATCAATTTTATCATTTAATTTTTTCTCGACGTTATCGATTTTTACATTTAATTCCTTTTTTACACTATCAATTTTATCGTTTAATTTTTTCTCAACATTATCGATTTTATCATTTAATTTTTTCTCGACATTATCGATTTTGGTATCTAATCTTTCTTCCATTTGGTCCATTCGAGCATTTAGTCTTTTTTCCATTTCAATCATTTTATTATCTTGTTCTTTGAATCTTCGTTCCATTTTTTCGTCTTGTCTTTTAAAACCTTCTTCCATTCTAGCTCCAAGTTCTCCTATTTGCTTTGACAAGTTCATAAATTGTTCTAACATTATTTTCTCCATAATCTACCTTCTTTCCTCGTATTTTAATGTTTGGATGTAAAAATAAAAAATTTATAGGAATATAAAAATCTTTGTTTATCAAATCGATTTAATACAAAAATTATATCACAAACTTAACAAATGTCAACAAAAATCGTTCGTCAAAAATCGACAAAAAATGCACATTTGTTTAATATTTTATTTATTTTTCTTTTTTTATATATTTTTTTCTCCTATGAAATAAAAATCAATGACCTATTTTACAGTCATTGATTTTTCTTTATTTATTTTCCAAAATTTTTTATTTCTTCTTGTACTTTTTGAATAAAATCTTTTTCATCCATCGCACCAATATCACCTTCGCCTCTAGCACGAACACCGACTTGGTTACTTTGAACTTCTTTATCTCCTAAAATTAACATATAAGGAATTTTATTTAATTGAGCTTCACGAATCTTATATCCAATCTTTTCTTGTCTATCGTCTAACTCCACACGAATTCCTTCTCTACGTAGGTTTTCTGTTACTTTTACAGCATAATCTCTTTGTTTATCTGTAAGAGGCATAACTTCAACTTGAACTGGTGCAAGCCATAAAGGTAAAATTCCTTTTGTTTCCTCAAGTAAGAATGAAATAAATCTGTCTGAACTTCCAAGTATAGCTCTGTGAATAACAACAGGTCTATGTTTTTCTCCATCTTCTCCTACATATTCAAGTTCAAATCTTTCAGGTAAAGCAAAATCTAATTGACATGTTGGTATTGTTACATCATGATTTAGAGCCGTTTTTATTTGTATGTCTATTTTTGGACCATAAAATGCAGCTTCACCTTCTGCTTCGTAAAAGTCTATATTTAGTTCTTTTAAGATTTCTCTTAATTGGCTTTCTGCTGTTTCCCACATTTCATCATTGTCTATATATTTTTCTTTATTATTTTTATCTCTTAAAGATAATCTATAACTAAATGCAGATGCTGGGAATCCAAAATCATCTTGATATACTTCTTTTATTAAACTTAGTACTTTTCCAACTTCTTCTTTTATTTGGTCAGGTCTTACAAATAAATGTGCATCATTTTGACACATTTGACGAACTCTCTCTAATCCGCAGACACTTCCGCTATCTTCATATCTAAAGTCATTTGCAAGCTCGCCTATTTTTATTGGTAAATCTCTATATGAACGCATTTTACTCTTATATATTAACATGTGATGAGGACAGTTCATTGGTCTTAAAACTATTTCTTCATCTCCCATTTTCATCATTGGGAACATATCATCTTTATAGTGATCCCAGTGTCCTGATGTTTTGTATAATGCTACATTTGCTAAGCTTGGTGTATATACATGTTGATATCCTAATGCTAATTCTTTGTCTTGAATATATCTTTCTAAGACTCTTCTTATTGTTGCTCCTTTGGGTAAATATAAAGGCAGTCCTGAACCTACTAATTTATGTGTCATAAATAGTTCTTGGTCTTTTCCTATTTTTCTATGGTCTCTTTCTTTAGCTTCCTCAAGTTTTGCTAAATATTCTTCTACTTGACTTGCTTTTGGGAATGATATAGCATAAATTCTTTGTAACATTTTGTTATGCTCATCACCTCTCCAGTAAGCACCTGATGTAGATAGGATTTTTACAGCTTTTATTTTTCCTGTGCTCATTAAATGTGGTCCAGCACATAAATCCGTAAATTCTCCTTGTTTATAGAATGATATTTCCTCTCCTTCTGGTAAATCTCTTATCAACTCTACTTTGTATGGTTCATTTTTTTCTTCCATAAATTTTATAGCATCTTCTCTTGGAAGTGTAAATCTTTCTATTGGTAAGTTTTCTTTTATTATTTTTTTCATTTCTGCTTCTATTTTTTCTTTGTCTTCATCTGTAAAGTTTTTCTCTACATCGAAATCATAATAAAATCCTTCATCTATTGATGGTCCAATTGCTAATTTTGTTTCTGGTTTTATTCTTTTTATTGCTTGTGCCATTATATGTGATGTTGTATGCCAATATGCCTTTTTTCCTTCTAATGAACTTTCAAATGTGTGTATTTCTAGGTTGCAATCGTTATTTAAAATATATCTTAAATCAACAACTTTTCCATCTACTACTGCACATGTTGCTACTCTTGCTAGCCCTTCACTTATTTCCTTTGCTACATCAAATACGCTTTTTCCTTCTTCTACTTCTTTGATGCTTCCATCTTTTAATGTTATTTTAATCATTTTTATTCCTCCTTTTCTATATTTCGCACAAAAAAGACCCGGTCCTTTTTGTACCTTTTTTCTATGCAAAAAAGCTCCTATAGATACTTTTTTGCATCCATAGGAGCGTATATATTTTACGCGGTTCCATCCTTGTTTGTTCTTAATTAATAGAATTATAACGTATTCTAATCGTCTGGCTTATTCACCAGAAATATGAAGAGGTAGTTTTCAAATAGTTTTACTTTGGTTAGCTCTCAACCTTTGACTAACTTCTCTTTTAAAGATATTTTCTATTTTACTTTTCTCTTACTATTTTTATATTATGTTAATATAATAATACGTTTTTTTATTTTTGTCAACTATTTTTTATTCTTCTTCACCTTTTAATTTTTCTGCCCTATCTGCTGCAATTAAATTATCAATCATTTCATCCAAATCACCATTCAAGAAATTCTCCATTTGGTAAACACTAAATCCAATTCTGTGGTCTGTTATTCTTCCTTGAGGATAATTGTAAGTACGAATTTTTTCGCTTCTATCTCCTGAACCAACTTGAGTTTTTCTAGCATTTGCAATCTCTGAATCTTGTTTTGATTTTTCAATATCATATAATCTTGATTTTAATAAATTCATTGCATACTCTCTATTTTGTAATTGTGATCTTTGAGTTTGACATTCTGCAACTATTCCTGTTGGAACGTGTATTAATCTTACGGCTGACGATGTTTTGTTGATATGCTGTCCTCCAGCACCTGATGCTCTAAATACTTCCATTTTTATGTCTGCTGGGTTTATTTCTATTTCAACATCCTCTACTACTGGAAGTACTGCAACTGTTGCAGTTGATGTATGTATTCTTCCACTACTTTCTGTATCTGGTACACGTTGAACTCTGTGTACTCCACTTTCAAATTTTAGTCTGCTATATGCACCTTTTCCTGTTACCATAAATGATATTTCTTTGTAACCACCTAATTCCGTAGCATTTTCATTTAATATTTCTATTTTCCAATGTTTTCTCTCTGCATACATCCCATACATTCTAAATAGTGTTCCTGCAAATAGAGCTGCTTCTTCTCCTCCTGCTCCACCTCTTATTTCACATATAACACTTTTATCATCATTTGGATCTTTTGGAATTAATAGCACCTTTAACTCTTCTTCAACTTTTGCAAGTTTGTCTTTTGATGAATAATATTCTTCTTCTGCTAGTTCTTTCATTTCTGGGTCATCTAGCATTTCTTTTGCTTCATTCATATTATTTAAAATTTCTTTGTATTCTCTATATTTTTGTACTACATCTTCCATTGAACTATGTTCTTTTACTAATTTTCTCCATTCATTAGTATTTGCAATTACTTCTGGGTCGCTTATTTGTGAATTTAATTCATCATATCTCTTTTCTACTAATTCTAATTTTTCAAACATAATTTATCTTTCCTTTCTTAAATCTTTTCTATTATACTACGTTTTTGGCTTTTAAACAATAGAAACACTTAATTTTTTGCAATTAAGTGTTTCTTCTTTGTTTAATTATCATCATCTATTGGTCCAAATAATTCATCAAATTTTGCTTCTAATTCTTTTTGTAAGTCATATTCATCTTCCGGATCCTCATTCATTGGAAGCATTGGCGCATCGTCATTATCTATATCATCTAATGATAATTTTTCTATTTTTTTATCTTCTTGTTTTGGTTTGCTTTCTTTTTTAGGTTCTTCGATTGGATCTGGGTCATCAAACAAATCATCTAGTGATTCTACTTTTAAGTCTTTTACTGGTTCTTTGTCTTTTTCTTCTACATAAGGATTGTATGGATTATATTTTCTCCATTTTCCTCTTTCGATTTCACCTATATCATTATGGCTTATCTCTAAGGCTGCCATTTCTTTTGCCATTGGCTTTTTAAAGTAATAGAATTTATTAGCCTTTACTGGTTTTACACCTTTTTCGAATATAATACATAAGTCATTATCCATTCTTCTTAATTCATCTGGTGTCATTAATGCTCTTGCCATTATTTGGTCAGAATCACTTGTTCCAGTCTTTTTATGTTCTTTATCCCTGTTTGTTGATATGCTTTCGTGTGATATAGTCTTTTCTCCTAATGCTTTCGAGAAGTATTCAACTGTTTTTTGAGAGTTACTTCCTAAAAATACGTGTGTATCACAGTTACCAATAATTGTTTCATTTGCTTTTTCATATATTGCCTCTAATTGATCTAAGTTCTGCAATATAACACTAAATGATATTCCTCTACTTCTTGATGTTGATATTTTTTTATCAAAATCTGGTATTCTACCAATGTTGGCAAACTCGTCTAATATAAAGTATGTACGTTCTTTTAATTTTCCACCATTATTGTCTGCAAAGTCATACAATTGTTGTATCATCTGTGCAAAGAATATTGTTAATAAGAAGTCATAAGCTCCATGTGTATCTGATGATATAACATATACTGCTGTTTTTTCGCTTCCAATTTCCTCAAAGTTTATTGTATCTGTTGATGTTAATTCAGCTATTTCCTTTGAGTCGAATTTTCCTAATTTTGATTGTAATGTACTTAAAATAGAACTATATGTTTTTTCTGGTGCAATTTCTATTGATTTATAGTTCATTCTTGCTGGATGGTCATAAGGCAATTGACTCATTAATTCCGTAAGTAAGTTGCTTCCTCCATTTGAGTTTGCAGCTCTAACCATTTCTGCACAACTTGCTAAGTTTTGCTCTTCTTCTGGTCTTGTTGCCATTAAGTAATATATTAATGATTTTAATAATGTTTCTGCTGAATCATCCCAGAATGGGTCTGATCCTCCACCTTCTGATTTTTGTCCTTTTACTATTGTATTTGCTATTACGTCTACATCTATTTCTGATGATATATGCAATAATGGGTTATATCCGTCACTATATTGCGGATGCACAAGGTTTAGGACTTTTATTTTATATCCGTGTTCTCTTAAGTATCCTGCTGTTCTATCATATAATTCACCTTTTGGATCTGTAAATACATAAGACCCTAACATTTGATGTGCATTTGGTATAGAATATGATGCAGATTTACCAGAACCTGAACCTCCGACTACTAGAACATTTACATTTCCTCTTTTATCTAATGGCAAATAGTTATTTTCTGCAAGAATTATTCCTGATTTCTTACTTAATACTTTATATTGTTCACCATTTTCACTCCAGTCACTAGAACCGTGTTCTATATCATCATATTGATGTTTAGGCATTAATCTTATTATTCCTATTGCTACAAAAATTGTATAAAATAATGTAAATCCAAATAGATTTTTTATGTATTCTCCAAATATTCCACTTGAAAATATTGCTTTAAAACCTGTTGATGGACTTGTTGTTGTTTTCATATAAACTCTTAGGAATTGATCCATATCGAATTTTCCTAATAATTTCATTTGATAACAACCGCAAGTCCAAGGCATTATTACAATTACTGCTAGTAGTAACCATAATATTACAGATACAATTATTGTTGTTTTTCCCTTTTTAAATGCTTTTTGTAATTTATAATTCATAAATTTTCACCCTTTTCTTTTGGTTACCTTCCAGATTTTTCTCTTCCGCTTTGTTCTTTATTCATTTCTTCATATCCACCGTCTATTGTTTTTATTGATGCATCTGATAAAACTGTTTGCACATCTTTTCCATTTTCTACTTTTAGAGATTTCTTTTTTGTTTTTTCTTCATATTTTTGTTTCATATCTATTACATCAACATGTAAGTTATCAGATTCTGAACTTGGTGTTTTGGCTTCTTTTGGTACACCATTTTCCATAAATTCCGTCAACTCCTTTATTTTTGCTTCTTGTTCCCTTTTGGTCATTTTAGAATTCCTCCTTAATTTTTATCATCTCTTATCTCAAAAGCAAAATAAGATTTGTTTGGTTTTAATTTGCATTTTCCCTTTACTTCATCAGTTTCTTCATCATAGTAAAGAACTGGTTTTATCTCTTCTGTAGTTTCTGGGTCTATTATTGTTATTGCCCTTTTTAAGTTTGGTGTATATTTAAAGTCTTTTATTTCTGTCGCTTCTTCTGAATATAATGTATCAAATTTGAATGGAACTGGTTTTTTAGAGATTTTTACTTCATCGTCAATAAGCAAACCATTATTAATAACAACTTTTTCTTTTGCAAAAGAAAATATTACTAATTGGTTTCCGCTTTCTTGTGGATCTTCAACATAAAAAGTTTTTTTCTTTAAATCTCCTACTAATTGTTCTGTTGAACGTAGTCTTTCAACTGTATATTTAGGATATTTTTTTAAATATTCTTTCTTTGTTTTATAAACCTCATATATAACTGTATTAACTCCTTTTGGGTCTGTTACACTAAAATGTTTTCCTTTCCATGATTCCATTTTATTTTCCTCCATTTTCTATGATTTTATAACATAGACTATTCCTTTGTATAACCACTATTTTATTATAACAAGTTTTCCGTTTTATGTCAATAGAGATTAGGAAAATCTATATTTTTCTAGGATTAAAGCTTGAAATTGTACTTAATTTTTCAAATAATTTTTTTTCTTCATTATTTAATTTCTTTGGTACCATTATATTAACTTTTGCAATTAAATCTCCTCTGCCACCTTTTCCGTCTTTGTATCCTTTTCCTGAGATTTTTAGTATTTCTCCTGTTTCTATTCCCTCTGGAATATATACTACGGTTCCCTCGTCTATTGAATAGACTGTAGTTCTTGTTCCTAGTGCTGCTTCCCATGGTGTTAAATATAAATTTGTATATAAGTCATTTCCTTTTAGTTTGAATTTTTCGTTGTCTTTTATATTTACTTTTATAAATAAATCACCATTTTTTCCACCGTCTATTCCCTCTTTTCCTTGCCCTAGAAGTCTTATTTTTTCACCGTTTCTAAGTCCCGCAGGAATTGATACTGTAAATACTTTCATTTTTCCATCTACTGTTCTTAATGAAATTTTTTTGTCTAAACCATAAAAAACTTCTTCAATGTCAACATCTATACTTGTTTCTACATTTTCACCTTTTATTGGATTTTTTTCTTTTTTCTCTACTTTTTTTTGTATTATATTTTCTGTTGTTCCAAAAAACATATTAAAAAAATCTCCAAATGATGAATTGTTTTTTTGATTTTCTTCTTTATATTGTTGCTGTTTTACTTTCATATTGTTTCTATTCCATATTCTGTCATATTTTCTTTTTGATGTGCTATCTGAAAGTATTTTGTAAGCTTCATTTATATCTTTTATTTTCTCCTCAGCTAATTTGTCTTTAACATTTAAATCTGGATGATTTTTTTTGACTGCTAATCTATATGCGTTTTTTATTTCTTCTGAAGATACTCTATTTGTCTTTAGTTCTAGTATTTTGTAATAATCTTTAAAAACCATCTTTTCTTCTTAGCCCCTTTTAGCTAATTCCTCCTTTACCAGTTATTACAAGTATTTTTACCTGTTTGTTTTCTATCATCTTTTTCCAAATTTAAAATCGATTTCATTATATCAAGGAAATCAAAAAAAATCCATAGTTTTTATGGATTTTTTGTATTTATTTTTTATTCTATTAAGCCAAATCCTGTTGATACAAATCTTGTTTTATGTGCTCCTGAACTATCTACAGGATCATTTATTAATTCATAATTAACTGTCATTGCTGTAGATGTTCCCCCATCTAGGTTTGCAGCATTATATGCTCCATAGTTTTGCATTATTTCTATTAAATCATCCATATCTGCACCTGGTCTTTTTACTGTTCTTCCATCTACAACTAAAAATAAAACTATACCATCTTTTCTTTGTCCAATTGCTGTACGTGGTGCTGTTCCCCATCCACCATTTCCTACAACTCCTGATTTCTTTCCATTTACTATTAAAAATGGCCCACATGTTACGGCATCTCTTATTTTAAGTGATTTTGCAGATTGTTCTGTACATTTTGATGATAATACAAGTTTGTTATTTGTATCAAATCCTATTATTCCTCCTGCTCCTGCATAATAATAAGATGTTAAAAGTTTTCCTTTAGAATATGTAATTCCTAGCGGATTTGCTGCATTACTGCTATAATTTGGATCATCAAATCCACCACCATTTATTGCTACAACTGCTTTATTATTTTTAGCCATTGTTGTCAAATATTGTCCACTTGTTCCAATTTTTGATGTAACTAATGTATGTATTTTTGAAGGATCATAAATAGCTGCTAAATATCCAGAATATCCTTTTCCTTCTATTTCTATAATTTTATATGTATCTCTTGGATTATTTTTTTCAAGTATCGCTTTTTCATATTCATTTTCATAAGTTTTTTCTGGCTCTTCTGATACTCCAACAACAATTGCATTTGTGTCTGTATCTTCTTGTACTTCATCAACTCTATTGCTTGCCATTACTGCATTTATTGTATCTTCATCATAAAATAAATATGCTATCCATTGATGTGTCATTGTTGTCATAGCAGATGTTATAAGCCAATCTCTAAATCCATTATATGGTCCATATAGTAATATTCCTAAAGTACTTACACCTATTACAATTAAAATCGCTATTGTAATTAATATTTTCTTTATAATACCTTTACTTTTTTTGTTTTTCTTACTTTTCTTTTTTGGAACCTTCTCCTTTTTTTCTGTTTTTAAATTAATTTCTTCATCTTTTTGTTTTCCCATTATTTGATTCATCTGTTTTCCATCCTATCTTAATTTTTTTTGCATTTCTTATTTTACTATAAATATTTTATAACATCAACACTTTTCGACAAAAAATCACATAACACATTTTTCCATCAAAATTATTTTATCCTTATTTTCTGTATCAATTTTAGCTTTTACGCCGATTGGTATAACTTGTTTTTCAGCAATATGTCCAAAATTATTTGATTTTATAATAGGAAAATTATAATTATTTTCTAGAACATCTAAAACTATTTTTTCTAATTTTATTTTACTTTCGTGTTCATAATTTCCTATCCATAATCCTTTTATTTGCTCAAAAACTTTATTTTGTTTCATATAATAAAGAAAGTTACTTTCGAATTTCGGATTTGATTCTTCTCCTAAATCTTCAATAAATAATATTTTATCTTTAAAATCAATTGAGTAGGCTCCACCTACCATTTCCCTAATACAACTTAAATTTCCACCTATTAAAATTCCTTCTGCAGTTCCGTCTTTTATAATTTTAAACGTTTCTGGATTCATATTTAAACTTGTACTTCCATTTATCATTTTGTTTATTATATCTTCAAATACACACTTTGAATCCCAATCTGAAATAGCTTTAAAGGTTGATCCGTGAAATGTTACTAAACCTGTTTTTTGATATATCATATTAAGTAAAAATGTAGAATCACTAAATCCGCAAAATATTTTAGGATTTTTCTTTATTATTTCATAATTAATATATTCAAAAGTTGTATTTGAATTTTCGCCACCTTTTGCACAAAAAATTGCCTGAACATTTTTGTTCTCAAACGCTTCGTTTAAATCATTTGCTTTTTCCCTAGGTGTTGCTCCATATCCTAATGTATTTGAATATATATTTTTTCCATATATTACATTTATGCCATATTTATTAAATTTCTTTTCTGTTTCTTTTAAAAATTTTATATCATCCTCATTTACCTCATTTGATGGTGCAATTACTGCAATTGTGTCTCCTTTTTTTAATTTATTTGGTATCATATTTTTTCCTTTCTTGACTCATTTGGTCTCATTTGGACTCATTGGGACCGGTTCTTTTTGGGCATTTTTACCCATTGGGACCGGTTCTTTTTGGGCAAAAATTCTTATTTGAGCATTATAAGTGCTGTTGCTAAACCATAATTTGCTCCTTCTGCTCTATATGAGTGTACTTTGTCTTTATTGCATACTGAACAAATTCCGCAATCTTCTATATTTTCTTCTAATATTCCAACATTTTTTAAAATAATTTTATTAATTAAAACTGTGTCTATATGCCATTTTTCGCCTTTTACTTTAATAAATTCTTCAGTACATCCTAATTTTTCAAACTGATTATAGAACATTTCATATACATCTCTATCAACCTCAAAATGACATTTTCTTATACTTGGACATATACATACTATAATATCTTTTGGATTGCATCCGTAGTCTTTTACCATTTTTTCGACTGTTTTTACTGATATTTCTTGAAGTGTTCCTCTCCATCCAGAATGAACATTTGCAATAACTTTTTTTATTGGATCAAACATTAGTAATAATATGCAATCAGCATTCGTTGTTGCAAGAACGATTTCTTTTTTATCTGTTATTAATCCATCTACTTTTATATTTATATCTATTGTTTTTCTCAAATTTGTTTCATTAATATTTAATATATTATCAGTATGAGCTTGGCTTGCTTTTACTATATTTTTATAATTCAAATCATTTTTTTCACACAATAATTTATAATTATTCATGTTTTTTTCAAATTCATTTTCTGGCAAAGATTCCTTATTTGCTTTAAATGTTCTATAATTTTTATCAATTCCTAAAGAATAGCAATGAGAAATTAAATTAGAATATTTTTGCAATTTTTTAAATTGTAAAAATTCTTGATTTTCTTTTTTTATATCTAAAACAATATCATTAGATAAATCCATACATTAATTCTCCTTTTCTAATTTTTCAAAAATATCTTCTTTTTGTTTTTTATTAATAAAATTATATTCTGTTTTATATAATCCGGAATTAAATCCACACACATTTTTATAGCTACAATATTCACAAGGTGTTTTTTTATTTTTATAATATGGTTTTAATTTAATATTTCCATTTAATATTTCCTCAGATATTTCTTTTATTGTATTATTTACATATTTTTGTAATTTTTCAAATTCTTCTTTTGTTGCTATACTACTTTTTTTAGGACTTAAATTTTCTGTTTTATCCATATATGCAGGAATAATTTTAGATTGTGTGCTTGCCATTAAATTATTATCTTGCATTTTTGCAACTCTTACATCTGCTAAAATTAAACCTTTCATTTTAAAATTATTTTTTATTTTTTCTTCTATTTCTTCATCTGTAATTTTTTTATCCGAATTTATTATTTGTTCTAATAAATTAAAATATAAAATTCCAGCTGGAATAAAATCTTCTATTTTACACATTGCATCTAAATATGTAATTAATTGAAGTTGAAGTCCTGCATATATATTTGTATAATCAATATCTTTTACAGATGATTTATAATCAATTATTCTAAGATATTTATTATTTTCATCTTTTGCAATATCTATTCTATCTATTTTTCCAACAATTTCTACTGTTTTTCCATTTTCTAATTTTATTTCAATTGGCTTATATGTTCCCTTTTTTTCGTCAAATGCTACTTCTGTTCCTTCGACCTCAAAGTCACTTACCTTTAATCCTAAAATTATATATTTTAATGCTTTTAAAATAATTCTTTTTAATCTTTTTACTAATAATTTATATTTTTCTGTTGCAGTAAAAATATAATTTTTATTATTATTTAATTTTTCATCAATTATTTTATTTATTATTTTTTCTAATTCTTCCTCTTGAATATTTTTTATATTTATTTTATTATTTTTAATTTCCTCGAAAAAAGAATTTATTACATCATGCATAAATGAACCAGTATCTAGGTTTCTAACTTTTAATTCTTCTTTTTCTTTTATTTTTAAACTATATTGTAAAAAATATTCATAAGGACATGATTTATATGTTTCTAATTTTGATACACTAGTTTTTAATTTATTTCCATATAATTTTTGAATATTTTCTTTTTTTATTTTTTCTGGCATTTTTAATTTTTTTATATAACTTAAATTATTTTTTAATATTTTTTTGTAATTATTATTTTCATTAAAATATTTATAAAATAAAAATAAATTATTATTTATTTTTTCTTCATTATCTTCAGAAATTATTTTTGAAATAAATTCTTCATATAATTCTTTTTCATTTATAAAATAATTTTGTTTTTCTAAAATATCATTTTTTTCAATTAATTCTGGAAATATTTTTTTTATTTTTAAAATTAATGTTGAAGGTCTTAATGATTTTCCATCTGTATCTGATTGGCAATATGATAAAAATAATTTTTCTTCCGCAGTTGTAAATGCTTTATAAATATTAAAATTATCATCATATAAATTTTCTATTGTTCCTTTTGCAAGTTCAATTCCCTGTTCCTTTAAAATGCTTCTATCCGTATCATTTATAAATCCTTCATCTTTATTTACACTTGGGAAAACTCCATCATTTAATCCTATTATAAATATTGCTTTTACCTTATGTGTTCTAGACCTTTCTGTATCTCCAACTGTAACTCCATCTTGACTTGCTGGTATTTTTCCTAAACTACTATTTTTTAATCCTATTTTAAATATTTTATAAAAATTGTCTAATGTAAATTCTTCATTATTAAATATATTTGAAATTTCGTCAAAAATATTTATTATAATTTCATAACTTATTTTATATTCTTTTGCTAATTCAAAATTATTTTTATTTTCTAATTCTTTTATTTTTTTATTTAATTTATTCTCTATATTTTCATTAATTAAAAATAAATATAATTCTTTTATTATATTTTTTATATTTTGTTTTTTATTTATTTTTTTTTCTAAATTTATTATTGGATTAATTATTTTTTTTCTTAATTCATTTAAATAATTAATTTCTTCATTATTTATTTCATAAATAAAATCTTTTTTAAATTTATTATTTTTTATTCCATATTTAATACAATATTTTTCTAATTTAAAAATATCATCTTCATCAAATTCCGAAAAATTAATTTTTAAATAATTAAATACCGATTCATATGAATAATTTTTTATTATTATTTCTAAAATACTTAAAATATATCTAATTAATATATTTTGATTTAAATCTTTTTTTTCATCAATAAATACTGGTATTTCATATTTTGCAAATATTGCTTTTATTAGTGATGAATATGTATTTACATTTTTCGTAATTATTCCTATTTCATTAAATTTATAATTATTATTTTTAATTAAATTAATTATATTTTTTGCAACATATTCAATTTCTGAATATTGATTTTTTGATAAAAATAAATTTATATTTTTTATTTCTTTTTCGTATTTTTTTATTTTTAAATTATATAAATAATTTTCTAAATAAATTAATTCTTCATTTTTAAATCTATTTAATTTATTTAAATTTATTGTTTCTATTTTTTCATCATTATTTAATGTTATTTTATTTGGATAAAATATATCTGTATCTGGATTAGAATTAAAATCTAAATTATCTATACAAAATGTTATTGTTACATTTTTTGATATATTTAATAATTTTTTTATTATTTCTAATTCCTGTTTTGTATATCCTACAAATTCATCTATATAAAATATTGAATTTTTAAATAAATTTATTTTTTCTATATTTTCTGATAATTTTGTTAATAAATCTGTTTCATCAATATATTTATTTTCTATATTATTATTAAATTTTTCATAAATTAAAATTAAATCTTGTAATTTTATTTTTAAATAATTATCATTTATATTTTCTGTTTCTTTTTTTAATTCATCAATTGAAACTTGATTTTTTTTAAATTCAGAAATTGTTCTCATTGCTAAATCTATATTTTCATCTGATTTATTTAATAAATTCAAATTCTTTTTTTCTTTTTGCAAAATAGAATAAATAAGCATAGATTTTCCACATTTTGTTAAACTATTGTGGATATTTCCGCCAATTTCATTCATTACCCTATAGGCCATTCTATTAAATGTAATTACTTCTGCATTTATTACAGATTTTTTATTTTCCATTAATTTTTTTTCTGCTGTAAATGAAAATTGTTCTGGGGTTATTATATATATTTTGTTTTTTTCATTTTGTTTTATTTTTTCATTTATTTCATTATAAATAAAATAACTTTTGCCTGTACCCGATTTTCCGTAAATAATTCTTAATGGCATTTTTATCACCTTCTTTTGGCAAATTATATAAATTTTATAAAAAAAAGTCAATAATATTTATTTTCAATTGTAATTATTTCCAAAAAAATATTTTAAATAAAAATTGATTTTCTATTTTCATTATAGTATAATTTGTCTAGGATAAAATTAAAGGAGAAATACGTTTATGAAAAAAGAAGTTTTTGATTTTTATGATAGGACCTCTCTTAAGTCCTACAATTTAGATAAAACAATGCAAGATCAATTAAATGCATTAGGTTCACTTGATGTTTTTACAAGAAAACATTGCGAAAATGTCGCTGCAATCACTTGTCGTTTATGTGAATATTTGCATTGCTCAAAAGGATTTACTGAATATTGTACAATTTGTGCATACTTGCACGATATAGGAAAGATCTTTATTCCCGCATCAGTATTACAAAAGCCAGGAAAACTTACTGATGAAGAATATGCAATTATAAAAACTCATACGACAATCGGATATGAAATGTGTATGAAAGATCCTAAATTACAACCGTATGCTGCTGGCCCTTGGTATCACCATGAAGCACTAAATGGAACTGGATACCCTAGGGGATTAACTAAAAAAGATATTCCTTATGAGGGACAAATAATTCGTGTTGCAGATGAATATGATGCAATTGTTAGTAAACGTCAATATAAATCACACATTGGTATTTCAGATACATTAAAAATATTAATTGAAAATTCACATCCAAATGAACAAATACAATCTTCTGCTGTTTTAAAAGAGGTAGCTGATAATGCTAAACTTGGAAAAAATAATCCAGCAATTGTTAAGGTTTTAATAAAAGTTGTATTAGATGATATTTATTACGAAATATCTTGTGCTCAAGATTATGTTGATTATTTACAAGAAAATATAAAGAGATTGGAAACTGTACAAAAATATTATAACAAAATGGTAAAAAGTAAAACCGAAGATAAAAAGAATTATTATTTAGAATATATGAAAATATATTTACAAGATAATGAAACTGTTGGAAATTTCTTTACTATTTATGATAATTATAAAAGTGCTTATCAAATAAGAAAAAATAAAATTGATACTTTATATAATGAGATAAAAGTTATAAAAAAATTGAAAGTATAATATTTAAACGAAAAATTAATTTAATTAAAAATTAATTTTTCGTTTTTTATTTTTATTCACCTAATCCAAAACTAACACCTAACGCATTATTTATTTTATTCATAACTAATTCATCATCTATATGTCCTATTTTTTCTTTTAATCTACTCTTATCTATTGTTCTAATTTGTTCTGCTAAAATAACAGAATTATTTTTTAGGCCTTTAGAATCTCCATTTATTTCTATATGTGTTGGAAGTTTGGTTTTATTAGTTTGAGATGTAATTGCTGCTGCAATTACTGTTGGACTATATTTATTGCCTAAATCATTTTGTATTATTAAAACAGGTCTTACCCCACCTTGTTCTGAACCCACAACAGGACTTAAATCAGCATAAAACATATCTCCTCTTTTTATTGTCATAATATTCACTCCCATTATTAGCATATTTTTAAGTCTATATATTCGTAGATAAATTTTGAAATATGGAAATAAATATTTATTCCATTTTCTAATTTAATTCTATATTATTATATTGTATGTTTATTGTCGTATTTTGGTTATTATCTTCAATTATCATTTTTGTAGGTAATTTATTTTCCTTATTTATGTACAATATTTTATTTTCGGTATATTTATTTTTATTATTACTTTTTGTTTTCATTATTATTTCTTTTTCATTTTCCTCAAAATTTGATTTTTCATAATTTTTATAATCATTAATAAATATATTTAAGTCTAAATAATTTTCTCCAATTCCTTGATAATTTTCAAAAATTGTTGATAAATTTAAATTTGAATTTTCTATTTTTAAATTGCCATCTTTTTTTATTATTTTTACGCCCATAATATTTACGGGTTCAACAACTTCTTGAATAGCCTCATTTTCTTCGTTATATTCTTGATTTAAAATATATTTATTTTTATTTTTGTTACTATTAACTTGTACAGAAATATTTGCTTTATATTTTTTTATATTTAAAATATAGTCTACGATTTCTTGACTATTCATATTGTTTCCATTTTTACTTTTTTTAATCATATTTTTAAAAATAAATACACAAAAAATAATTAATAATATTATTATAATTATAAAAAATATTTTTTTATTAATTTTCATAAATAAAATCCTTTCTTTTTAATTTATTAATACATTTTTATTCAGGAATTTTATTTATATACATTTAATTTTCTATTTCTGTTGCTTGAACACATCTTCTGTATTTTGGTTCATTTTCAACACATGTAATTAAAGTGATTTTATTTTCTTCTGTTTTATTTAAATAACTCCAATCTGTATTTTTTATTATTTCTATAATATCTATTTTATATGTTTTTTTATAATCTAAATATTTATATATTATTTCATCATCTATTTTTAATTTTTTTAAATCCCCAAAATAATTATATTCATATCCTCTGTTGTGTGCCGCTAAGCCAATATTCCCTAGAGTTAAATCTGTTTCAGCAAAATGTCCTATTTTTGTGTTTAAGGTATTTTCTTCTGTTCCTTCTGCAATTGGTGCTTTTAAATTTATTTTTGGAATTTCTATATACCATTTTTCTAATTCTTCATCTGATATATTCATTTTTATTTTATTATTTATTTTTTCTTTTTTAAAATTAATTTTTGGAATAATATTTGACATATTTTTTTCTGAAATATTTGGTGTTTTTATAAATAAAATATTTAGAATTAAAAATATTATTATTGTAATAATTAAACTAATTAAATTAATATATTTATTTGTATAAATCATTTTTTTATTTTTAAATATTGAAATAAATTCTTTTTATATATTATCATATTTTTATGGTTTTGTAAATAAAAACTTTTCGACATAATTCTACAAAAAAATAATAAATAATAAAAATATTTTATTATTTATTATTTTTTTTATTTATATTTTAATTTATTTTTTTATTTTATTTTTTTATTATTTTTATAAATTAATTTTAATTATTTTATCCAATAATTCACTATATTTATATCCATAATTTTCAAATAATTTTGGATACATACTAATTTCTGTAAAACCTGGCATTGTATTTATTTCATTTATATATATTTTATTTGTATTATTTTCAACAAAAAAATCAACTCTCGAAAGTCCATTTCCGTCTATTGCTAAAAATGCTTTTTTAGCTAATTTTTTTATTTCTTCTTTTTGTTCTTCAGAAATTCTAGCCTCTACTAAAGTTTCTGATTTTTTATCATTATATTTTGAATTAAATGAATAATATTCTCCGCTAGGCAATATTTCACCTGGATCTGTTACTTCTATACCTATCTCGTCATTTCCAAGTACAGCACATTCTACTTCTTTTCCTATAATTCCTTGCTCAATTAAAATTTTATTATCATATTTTGTGGCTTCTTCTATATTATTTTTTAATTGTTCTTTATTTTCACATTTATTTACACCAACAGATGAACCAGAATTTGAAGGTTTTACGAAAATAGGATATTTTAATTCTTTTTCTATTAAATTAATTAATTCATTTAATTTAATATTTTTTTCATCCATATTTTTATCTACATAAATATAATCATTATTTTTATATTTTTTTATGTATAAATATTTTGTTTGATTTATTTTTGCTTTTTCAAATATTATTTTAGTATATGCTTTATCCATTCCAACACTTGATGCTAATACTTTGCATCCAACATATTTAACTCCCGCAATTTCAAATAATCCTTGAATTGTACCATCTTCGCCCCATAGTCCATGTAGCACAGGAAACACTATATCTAAATTTTTTAAATATTTAATTATATTTTCAATTTTTATTTTTTCTGAATTTTTTTCTTCAAACCATATTCCATTTTTATCAATAAAAATTGGATAAATTTCATATTTTTCTTTATTCAAATTATTTAATACTGATTCTGCGGATTTTTTTGATACCTCACTTTCAGTTGATTTTCCACCATATAAAACACCTAATTTAATCATATTTTTTCCCCTCCTTAAGTGTAATAATATTATTAAATAATTAATAATTATTATTTAATAATTTTATTTTTAAATATTTATATTTTTTAATTTTTCTGCAATTTCAAACAATTTCATTCCATTTGATGCTTTTATTAAAATAACATCTCCGCTTTTTAAATTATTTTTTAAATTATTAAATAATTCATCTTTATTTTCGAAATAAAAAATATTTTCTTTTTTATATCCTTCTTTTTCAGCTTCTTCTCCAATAAATTTTGAATAATTTCCAATTAAATATAATTTATCTATTTTATTTTTATAAATTTCTGTTCCAACTTCTTTATGTAATTTTTCTGAAAAATCTCCAAGCTCAAACATATCTCCTAAAACTGCAATTTTTCTTTCTCCATTCATATTTTTCAAATTTGAAATTGATGCTTTCATTGATTCATAACTTGCATTATAGCTATCATTTATAATTGTTATATTATTTTTTAAATGATTTATTTCCATTCTTTTTGCTGTTAATTTAAAATCTTTTATTCCTTTTTTTATTTCTTCATTATTCAAATTTAATAATTTTCCAACAGTTAAACCACATAATGCATTTAATATAAAATGTTCTCCTCCAACTGGAACTTCTATATTTATTTTTTCATTTTTATTTTCACAAATAAATTCACTTGAATTTTCTTTTAATTTTATATTTTTTGCATTAAATTCGCTTTCATTTTTTATTCCAAATGTATGTATTTCTATATTATTTTTATTTTCTAAATACCATTTATTTAATAAATCATTATCATTATTTATTACAATTTTCTTTTTATCCATTCCTTCTAATATTTCTAATTTAGCTTTTAAAATATTTTCTCTTGAGCCTAAGTTTCCTATATGAGATGTTCCTATATTTGTAATTACTGCAATATCTGGTTTTGCAATTTTTGTTAAATAACTTATTTCTCCTAAATGGTTCATTCCCATTTCTATTACTGCAATTTCTTCGTCTTGTAGTCTTAAAATTGTGAGTGGTAATCCTATGTGGTTGTTGTTATTTCCTTCTGTTTTTAGGACTTTATATTTTTTGGAAAGTACATTTGCAATTATATCTTTTGTGCTTGTTTTTCCTACGCTTCCTGTAACTCCAACTACTTTTAGATTATATGTATTTTTTAATATTCTCATTTTTAGACTTGCCATTTCTCCAATTGCTTTTATTGTATCTTCTACTTGTATAATATTTTTATTCTGTTTTTTATATTCTTCTATTTCGTCTAATTTTATATTATTTATTATTACTGTTTCTGCTCCATTATTTAAAGCATCCTTCCAAAATGAACTTCCATCAAATTTTTCGCCTTTTATTCCTATATATGTATCTCCTTTTTTTATTGTTCTTGTATCTTTTGAGTAATTTTTGCATTCTTTTTCGGTATCGCCTATTATTAATTTTCCGTTTGTGCATTTTAATATATCTTTTATTTTTAAATTCATTTTGTGCCTCCTGTTTTGATTAATTTTTTTTATTATAGTATTAAAATATTAAAATTACAATATTTTTGTGATATTTTTGAATATAAAAAAAAGAAGCTGAATTTTGGTTAATTTTCAACTTCACACAATTATGTTTATATATCTAGATTTTTCTATTTTTTAAACATTCAGTCGAATAAGGAGCAAACTTTCGTTATTTCTAACTTATATTCTCCCCTCTTCTAGGAACTGTACGTACGACTTTCACCGTATACAGCTCGAGCCTTTGTAATCTATAAATCGTTATACCCTAATTCATAAACAGCCAAATTCTTATATGCTTTTTCTCTTTTTGCTTGTTGTCTTATCTTGTATGCTTGATAGTATTTCCTGTCTAAATATGGATTTTTATTTAAGTTCATTATTTCTTTCCTTATTATTGGAACATCTGCAAATTTTTTTAATCTTATATTGTTTTCCTCAAATATACTGTTTCTTCCGTTTATATTCTTCCAGTACCTATTGTATATCCAATATTTACCTTTGTTATTGTGTCGTCTTTTTGCCCAATGTTTTAGCATTTTGTATACTGTATAATCTAGTTTATGAAATGTTTCTTTTGCACATACTACTTGATGATAATTACTCCAACCTATTATTACTGGGTTTAGCTTTTTTAATTAACGAGCTTTTACAATTCTGATTTGTAGTCTATTAACAAATTCTTCTGCTTTTTTCCAATCTATTTGTTTCCATTTTGTTATTTCGAACTTGTTTGATTTTCTCTCGCTTTTAGCGTATTTGAGATTGTTATCATTCATAGTAATTCTCCTCTTTTTGTAATCAAAGACCAATAGGTGTCTGCTGTCTTTCGACCAAGTCAAATTTTGAAACTCTATGATATACATTACATATATCCATTCGCTTCTCCTATTTCCTACTCCCACAGTATATTGTATATTCCTCACGGTTTACCTACCATTTTTATATGGAATACTATGTGGTTATCCCACTTAATTAATTAAGATAATGCTATTTACTTAGGATATGCCTTTAAACCGAATAAGTTTGAAATTTTATTTCCGCTATCTTTACTTCAACGTAGAACACTTTGAAGTCCAACTTATTATTAATATGTTTCAGTTACTTTCATATTTCTTTATTCACGATTCTTGCAACATTTCATTATTTTATCCTTATAAATATTTTCCTAGCAATTTTTACATTCTCGTAACTAAATGTAATTATCACATTGTCCTAACCTATTTAATACCCTCCAATTACTCAGAACGCACCGGTTAGTAGGAATATCACAAGATAGAGTGATAGCTCATAAAGTAAAATACAGACTTGAGAATATCTCTCAAAGTCTGTATTTTGAGCAATCTTAATTAACCATTTTGGGTCATACGACCTACTCTATATAAAGTGTGGCACGAGAGGAAGTACGGCTACCGGTATTGTTCGGATCGTTGTCACTGCGGTAGGCTAGAGAAAGGCTATGACCGTAATCGCCCCCACGACAAGCCCTGAAGTTAGTGAGGTCGGCCTCTAATGTCCATTCATAATGGCATCCATATAAATCATATACATTATTTATTACATCATCAGAGCTACTTCCTGTTACCATATTTTTATCTGTATTTGTTTTTGTACTATCCGCCGTTCCAACCGTTTTTCCTTTCTTTGCCATCCAATTCATCATGGCATCATATTGACTTCCCCAAATCATATTTGTTACAAATTTATCATTTGTTTCTGCAAAACTTGCCATTTTTTGATATAATCCATACCACATATTGGCACTACTAGAACTTGCACTTAGTGTTGTTACTCCACTTGTTGTTTTTGCATTTTTAAATACCACTTTTTTTGTTGTATTATCTAATCCTGCTTCATATCTTGCTACATAAAATCCTTTATATTTTAGTACACTTGCTATCATGCTATTATATTGTGCTTGTAGTCCATCTTTTGTTATATTGTATGATTTATAGCTATTTTGTGAATCATATGATACTACATCTGGTTCCCTATAATCTGTTGATCTTCCTTGATAATTATTTGAAGAATTATTATACATTACATATCCATTACTTCCTGAAAAACTATATAAAATTCCTTTATAATTATCTCCAACCTTAACTGCCATTGGAGTATATTTTGTTGTATCACTACTTGTTTTAGGTAATTCACCTTCTCTTTCCGTTTCTAATACTACATCATCTACTGGCACCCACACAAATTCGCTTCCTTTTATATTTACTACAACTCCTGTATCTACTGTTCCTTCTACATATGTTGCTCCATCTGGTTTTGCAAATGATTTTCCTGTTCCATCTGCTGTTGCTTGTGCATTTGGGTTTTCTCCATAACTGTCTGGATTTTTTATTGCTGTATCCGCTGGCTGTCCTTCTGCTGTTTCTGGCAATTTACCTTCTCCAGGAGTTCCCTCTGTTGAACCTCCTCCTGTACTTCCTCCTGTTGAGCCTGATCCATACTTCTTCATTAACTCTTCATATTCTTTTAATATTGTATTTTCTTCTTCTTGAGCTGCTTCTGTATCAGCTTTTGCTTTCAATGCCATAGTTAGTATTCCATTTTGTCCTGTTAACATACTTATGCTTACGCCTGCTAAAATAAGCAAAACTATTATTGTTACTACTAATGCAATTAGTGTTATTCCGTTTTCTTGTTTTCTTATATTTTTCATAAGTTTCTTTCTCCTCCTTATCTTTCTTTTTATTTAGCTTTTATTATGTTCATTTCAAACTGCTTTCTTTATTATCTACTAAATATGGCTTTTTTATTCAATTTTCAATGTACATAACTTTTTTGCTAAATACATTTTTATAATATCATATTGTACACTATTTCGCAATTGTTTTTGCAATGTTTTTTCATTGCATTTTTCTGTTAATAAAAAAAATGCTAAAAATATCAAAACTAATATTTTTAGCATTTTTAAACTAACTATTTACACTTCTATTTGCTATCTCAATTGCCTTAGAAACTATATTACCACAAGTTTTAGATGAAACATTTTCCCATCCTCCATCTTTTTTAACTTGATCATATACTCCAAGTTCTCTTGCTATTTCTTCTTTTAAATTTTCAGACATTAGCTTACTATTTTTAGACATAATAAATCCCCCTTTGTAGAAATTATTTTTAATTTTTTTCTACAAATTTATTATTTGCAAATTTTAATTTATTATAATTATAAATTTATTTCAAAATTTGATTTTTATGGAATTAATGTTACATAGTAAGCACACCATTAGGAGTATTATATACAATTAAAATATCTTCCTCATCACCAGTTTCAGCATTTATATAAACTAAAAATTCACTGTCATTAATTTTCCCCTTAAATTCATAACATAAAATCTCAGTCTTAAATTCCGTAGGAATCATAGCCATTCCCTCACTTTGAATATTCAAATTTTTATTTAATTTCTTTTTAGCTTCATCAATTGAAATTATATTTTTAGATATTGTCCTTTCTGTATGATTATTTAAATATCCTTTGGTTTCAACACCTAAAATTTCCCCATCATCTAAAGCAACTTTAACTTTAATTAAATCCGGATACATAATTACATCATCTTGATTATAAGCATAATTAATTGTAATAATTCCATTTTCATTCAAATAATAAGTTTCTTTCATATTATTTATACCAAGATTATTTAAAAACTCAAGACCTTTTCTATTTGCATCATCATAACTTAATTTTTCTTCATTTACATCCCTATTACAATTAAAATAAACAATATGTCCACCTTTTTTTGTTATTGCAATAGTTATATTTTCATCTTTTTTATTTTTTATGGAAAAATTATATGATTGTAATTCAGAGTTTTCATTCTCACCTAAACTCGAAATTTCTTTTATATTCTCGCTTCCCAAAACTTCATTTATTTTATTTCTTGCATCATCTTCTGAAATATCATTTCCTGTTAACCCTTTAGGCTCCGTAGATGTTAAATGTTCTGAAAAAGCTCCATCATATATTAACCCAGAATACTCGTGAAAATCTTCCTCTAATGAACTAAACACATCTAAGTTAGAACTTACAGCTTGTGCAAATTCCTCCTTTCCATTAGATTTTAAATCTTTCCAACTAATAGCTCCTCGCTCTAAATCCGTAGCTAATTGGTTTAATACATTTTTTAATTCTGTACTATAATTATGAAGTTCCTCTAAATTTTTTAATTCTTCATCATTCAAGTCGGTTCCTTTTATATTTTTTCTAGATAAAGTATAACTGTAATCGCTTACTTGATTTAAAAATTTTTCTGTTTTTTCAAGTTCTTGACTTTCTATTGGTAAACTTGCTAAATATGTTTGTGCAAGGTTTGCCTCTCTCCATAAATGTGTAAGTGTTTCTGCACTATGTGTACTACTTTCAGATATTGTGGATTTTGCTAAATATGTTTCAACATTTTGTACATAATTTACCAATTCATAAAAATTACTATTATATAAATTTCTGCTTGCAAGTTCTACCTCATTATTTTTCTTATATAAAAAATACCCCAAAATTGCAATAATTATGGTTAAAGTTGCAATTATTGACCACATTATAATTTTTTTAGTTTTTTTCATTATTAATATTCCTTTCTTTGTTAAAAATATCTTTGTTTATTTTGTATTAAATAAAAAAAATTATTCCAATTTTTTGATTTTTATGTTAAAATGTGAATTGATTTAATTTTATTTATTAAATTATATTCTTAAAAAAGGAAAAAAAATATATGAAAAAAATAATGATATCTTATGCCTCTTACGGTGGAGGTCATTTGTCTGCTGCAAAAAATTTAAAAGAATATATTGAAAAAAATTATCCAGATACAGAAGTATTTTTATTTGACTGTATGAAATATATAAATCGTGTAATTGATAAAGTATGTGGTTCTACATATTCTAAAATAACAACAAATATTCCTTGGTTTTGGGGAAAAATTTATTATAATACACAAGAACCTATTTTTGAAAGAATTATGTCTTTGTCTAATAAAGTTCTTTCATATAAACTTGGTAGATTATTAAGAGATTTAAAACCTGATTTAATAATTTCTACACATTTTTTTGTTGGACACATGTGTACTATTTTAAAGAAAAAAGGCAAAATTGATGCAAAACTTGCAACAGTTATTACAGATTATGGTGAAGATCCTTATAATGAATGGACTTGTAATTATAAATATATTGATTATATTTTTGTGGCACATAATAAAATTAAAGAAAGATTAACAGAAAAAGGCGTTCCTTGTGATAAAATTTTCGCAACAGGAATTCCTATATCTGATAAATTTCTAAAAAAATATGATAAAAATAAAACTTTTGATGACCTTAATTTAACTCCAAATAAAAAAACAATTTTATTTTTTGGCGGAGGAGAACTAGGGCTTGGTAAATCCAAAACTTTGGAAATTTTTGAATGTTTAGCTAAGAATTTCGAAAATATTCAGATTATTACTATTAGTGGAAAAAATGAAACCTTAAAAAATAATTTTGAAAAATTAGTTGATAAGTATAATAGAAATAATGAAATTCGTGTTCTTGGTTTTACCGATAAAGTAGCTGAATTTATGTCTGCATCTGATTTGGTAATTACCAAACCTGGTGGTTTAACTTCAACAGAGGCTTTAGTTTCAGATTTGCCTATTGTTGCAATTAATCCAATTCCTGGGCAAGAAAGTGAAAATGCTGAGTTTTTGGAATCTAACGGTGCAGCTATTTGGCTTAAGAAAAATGATGATATTAATTTTGTTTTGAAGGTGTTGTTAAATGGTGATGGTAAACTTGAGGTTATGAGAGATTGCATTAAGAAAATTGCCAAACCTAATTCTACTAGGGATATTTGTGAGGTTATTTTTGACTGGGATAAAGCTTAAAAACTTTCCCAGTCATTTTTTCACACTTTATTTATTTTTTAATATTATATCGAGAGGTGAACTATCTATGAACTTATCCAATTTGTCTGGCTCAAACTTAATTGCTTTTGCAAGTAGTTTGGCAATTTTAATTTCACAAGATTTAACTACAGATGAAATTGGACTTTTGGCTGCCTTTTTTAGTGCTTTAGGTGATAATTTAGCAATTCTTGCTATAAATTCTACAAACAATTCGTAAATTTAGTATTATTCCCAGATTAACAATGGTTGTTGTTCATTTTGTATATTTTGTTTAAATTTACTATCTCCATTTACTATATTTAAAAAACTTAATATACTATCTAATTCTGTTGCCCCCTCACTTGGAGTCGTTCCTTTTAAATAACCACAATTTTTTAGATTTCCATCTTTTGAACTAGTTATTCCACCATAAAGATCTTTTGCGAAAATATTAGATGTGTTATAGCAATTTATAATTGTCGTATTATCATTTCCACTAGTTCCTGCTATTCCTCCAACACATGATACATCATTTAATATAATATCTACTACATTATAACAATTTCTTATAATTCCTCCATCATAATTTAAACCAGTTATGCCACCTACATTATCTTTAGTTGCTTTAACCTCTCCTGCATTATAACAATTTTCAATAAGTGCTTTAGATACTCCAGAAATTCCACCAACATATTGTACTCCTCTTATTGCTCCAGTATTGTAACAATTAATTATTTTGTTATTTTTTCCATATAAATTACCGACAATGCCACCTGTGTATGTACCTTCTCCGATAATTATTCCTTTATTATAACATAAACTAATAGCACCATCTCCACATCCTGCCACAATTCCTGCTGTTTGTATTCCCTTCGTACTTATTGTTCCTAAATTAGCACATTGAGATATATTTCCAGCTAGGTTTTGCCCCACAATACCTGAACCATTATTAACATCTGCCGTTATATTGGCTTCATTATAACATCCTTTTATTATTCCGTTATCATTTGCACCACAAATTCCAGCTACCCTTTCATTACCGTGAATATCTCCTGTACATGTACAATTATATATACTTCCATAATTTTTACCTGCAATTCCACCAAGGTAACTTTTTGCAGAAATTGAACAATTAATTATATTTACTCCAAAAATTTCCCCATAATTTTCTGAGAATAGTCCCATTAATGAACTATTGTTATTTATATTCATATTTTTTACTGAAAAATTATTTCCGAAAAAATTTCCTTTAAATCCAAATTCTTCAGTTCCTATAGGAGTCCATTCTTCTCCATCAAAATTAATATCATTTGTTAAGTATATATTTTTATTTTCGTAATTGTTCCCAGAATTAACTGAATTCTTAAAATTTTTTAAATCTGTTTTATTGTTAATAAATAAATCGATGTCTATTTTTTCTACTATATTATCATCAATCTTGTAAATTTCTTTATTATTGCTTAAACTTACATAATAAAAATTTTCTTCTTTCTGCCAAACACTTATATTGGTTCCATTAATTTTTTCAGAAATATAATTTTCTAATGTCCTTTTGTTTTCATTTGAATTAAAATTATCATCTATTTGTTTTTCATATAATGCCATTGAAATTATTTCAATATTTTGCGCTTCTGCTGTTTTTTCTTTAGCCTCCTGTGTTTTGCTTAAGATGCCATTATTCCCTGTTAAAATACTTAATGATATTCCTGACAAAATTAATATAACTATTATGGTTACTACCAAAGCAATTAAAGTTATTCCTTTGTTTCTCATAAAATCCTCCTTTTTTCTTTTTTGTTCCACTATAGAACAATTATATCATCACAATATTATAAAATCAAGTAAATTTTGTTCTTTTTTAGAACATTTTTAAAGGAGAATATTATGCAGAAAATAAACAAGTTTAATGCTAATTTAAACATTATAGGACCTAAAATTAAATATTTTAGAAAACAAAAAAAAATAACACAAGAAGATTTATGTGCTAGAATGCAAGTTATGGGATATAAAATTAGTCGTTCCGACATCTCTAAAATTGAAAACGGAAAAAAATTTATTGCTGACTTTGAAGTACTTGGATTTGCAAATGCTCTAAAAATTTCTATTTTAGATTTATATAAAGAATAATCCTTTTCACTATTAATTTTTTTTAAAAGGAACATTACCTCTAAAAAATTTCAATAGGGACAATGTACCAAAAAGACCCGGTCCCAATGGTACAGATTTTAAAAAGGGGACGGTTCCTTTTTCAAAAAGGAACCGTCCCCTTTTCAAAAAAATCACATTTCTCTTCTACCTTCCAAAGCCTTAGTCAAAGTAATCTCATCTGTATATTCCAAATCTCCACCAACAGGAATACCGTGTGCTATTCTAGAAACAGTAATTCCAAGTGGTTTAATAAGTTTAGATAAATACATCGCAGTTGCTTCGCCCTCAACCCTAGGGTTTGTTGCAATAATAACCTCTTTAACTTGTCCATCCATAAGCCTTGCTAAAAGTTCCTTAATTTTGATATCATCAGGTCCTACTCCATTCATTGGAGAAATAGAACCATGTAAAACGTGATAAACGCCTTTAAATTCGTGTGTTCTTTCCATTGCAGCAACATCTCTTACATCTTCTACTACACAAATACTTTCTTGATTTCTCTTAGGGTTTGAACATATTGGGCAAGGGTCTGTATCTGTTATGTTAAAACATTTACTGCAATATTTTAAGTTCTTTTTAGCATTAACTATTGAATTTACAAATTCGTTCGTTTGTTCTTCATTCCAATCTAACACGTGAAAGGCAAGTCTCGCTGCTGTCTTGTGTCCGTATGCTTGGAAGTCTTTCAAAACTTTCTATTAATTTTTCTATTGATGGTGCATATTCTGACATTTTTTACCTTACTTTCTTTTAAATTACATTAATCCAGGAATATTATATTTTCCCATAGCATCACTGCTTGCGTCATCAACTTTTCTTAATGCTTCATTTATAGCTGTCATTATTAAATCTTGTAGCATTTCAACATCTTCTGGATCAACAACTTCTGGTTTTATTTTTATTTCTTTTAAAACTTTTGCTCCGCTAACCTTTACCTCAACTGCTCCTCCACCACATGATGCTTCAAATTCTTTGCTTGCAAGTTCTTCTTGTGTTTTTGTTAAATCTGCTTGCATTTTTTGAGCTTGTTTCATTATATTTCCTAGATTCATTCCTCCGAATCCTCCCATACCTCCTGGGAATCCACCTCTTTTTGCCATTTTAAATCATTCCTTTCTTGGTCGGGACCATAGGGGTCGGTTCTTTTTGGTCCCATTTATAAAAATAAATTTAGTAAAATGGGACCAAAAAGAACCGACCCTTATGGTCCCTATATTATATTAAATGGTATATCATTATTTTCAATAAACTGTTCAAATTCATTACTACTAGTCTTAGTAGCCTCTTTTGTATCAACGAATTTAATTTGCATTTCTTTTCCACAAGCCAAATGAACTGTTTCTCTTAAATTTTGTTTAACATCAGGTCTTGCTAAAAAGTCTTTTGCAACTTTGTTCATTCCATTTGGAAATTCTATTTCTAATGTCATATCATTTGCTTCCCTAGCAATTGTTCCAGCTAAATTCATGTACATAAACATTTTTCCACTTGTTTTATAATCTTCTACAATTTTTGGCCAGTAATCTTGTGTTTTTCCTTGATATTTTGGCTTTGATACAATTGCCTTATTTGGTTCAACATTGCTTGGTATTTCTTGAGCTTTTGCTTTAGTATTTCCCTGTGCGCTTGCTCCATTTCTATTAACCCCTGCTTTTGCAAAATTACCAGCTCGTAAAAAATTTTCGATTTTTGTAACTCTTCTCTCTAGGTCAGAATTTTGTGCGTTTCCACCATCTGACGACGAATTTATATCTGTTTTTACAGGTTGTTTGTTACATAATTTTATTAATCCTGTTTGTAAAATTATTAATTTTTGTGTAGATAGTTTCATACTATTTTCTATTTCAGATAATTCACATATTAAATTTATTAAATCTAATTTTGATGTCTTATCTGAAATATTTTTTATTTTTTCTATTTCCTCATCATTATACAATTCTGTTTTTCCAGTTGATTTATATAATAAAACATCTTTTATGTATTTAATAATTTCCCAAACTAAATTATTTATATCTTTTCCATCTTCTATAACTTCTTGTAAATTATTTAACGTTCCCTCAACATCCTCATTTACAACAGATTCTACAATATTGTTTATAAATACTGTTTTTGGAATTCCTATTAAATCTTTTACTTTGTTTTCATCTATTTCGTCTGTTCCTTCTTGACTACATCTTTCAAGAATTGATAAAGCATCTCTCATTCCACCTTCTGCAAGAACTGCAATTAGTTCTAATGCTTTTGGTGTTATTTTTATATCACTTTCCTTGCATACATATTCTAGGTCTTTTACAATATCTTCATTTGAAATTCTTTTAAAATCAAATCTTTGACATCTTGATAAAATTGTTGCTGGTAATTTTTGTGGTTCAGTTGTTGCTAATATAAATTTTACGTGTTCTGGTGGTTCTTCTAATGTTTTTAGTAATGCATTAAAAGCTCCTGTTGATAACATATGAACCTCATCTATAATATATACTCTGTATTTGGCTTTTGTTGGTAAAAAGTTTACTGCTTCCCTTATGCTTCTTACATCTTCTACACTGTTGTTTGATGCAGCATCCATTTCGATTATATCTGTAAGTGAACCATCTAATGCTCCTTTACATATTTCGCATTCATTACATGGTTCCCCGTCCTTAGGGTTTAGGCAATTTACAGCTCTTGCTAAAATTTTAGCCGTTGTTGTTTTTCCTGTTCCTCTACCACCATTAAATAAATATGCATGTCCTACTCTATCAGATATTAATTGATTTTTTAATGTTTTTTTTATGTGTTCTTGTCCTACTATTTCCGAAAATTTTGTAGGTCTAAATTTTCTATAAAGTGCTGTATACCCCAAAACTTACACCCCCTAGAATATTAAAAATGGTGTGAAGCTAAATTCCTCTATGGAAAGCATTCCACACAAAAGTATCTACTTATTGCTGCTTCCTTCCGGACCTGACAAGGTTCATAGGCTTTTATTGGATGCCCTCCATACAAGAATTTAATTCCATACCATTTGCAATTATATAACGTATTTTTTAATTTGGCAAGTTTTTTTCCAATTTTCTTTAATAAAAATTTTAATTTTCAATTCTTTTAAATACAATACTTTGTAAGTCAGTATATTCATGTCCAACAGTACCATTTTCATTAATACCTTCATTTGGAACCTGAATTTCCACATTATCTGCACTAAAGACTTTTCCAGAATTTAATGTAATTTTTATATTAAATTTAATCTTTGAAATCAAACTGCTTTCTTCTATATTTAATTTATTTATCAAATTATTATAATTAATTTCTGCATCATCATTTGATGTATATGTACCGATATTATTATTTGCACATCTAAAAATTAGGACCCCACCTTGATTCGATATCTCTAGTTTTTTAGCATCTGTTGATTTTGCACCTTTAAATTCCAATTCATTAACTATATTTTCATCTTTATTTTCAAATAAAACCGAATCATTAGAAATTGGCTTATAAATTTTAATCTCTCCAACCTCTGGTTTTTCCGCAATTGTAATATTTTCTAGCTTAACACTTTTTATAGTTTCTTGTTTTTTGTAATCATCATTTTTTTCAATATAAATATAAATATCATTATTTTGAATTACATTAATATCCCATTTCGCCTCAGAGTTTTCCACATCTTGTCCATTAACTGTGGATACTATTGATATTTTTGAAACTTTAAATGGCATATTTGTTTCGCCTTTTTCGTCATAATTTAATATTAACATTACTGCTGTAAATATTATTGCTACAATTATTATGCATATTATACAAATATTTAATATTTTTTTACTAAATCTTTGGTTTGCCATACTTTTCTCCTTTTTGACTCATTTGGACCGGTTCTTTTTGTGTCACTTTACCCATTGGGACCGGTTCTTTTTGTGCCACTTTTTTGTTTTCTTAATTCCTTAAAAAATTCCTGTAACAAATTCTTACATTCATCTTCTAATATTCCCTTTTCAAAATTCACATTATGATTAAATTTATAATCTGTAAATAAATTAAGCACAGACCCTACGGCACCAGTCTTTTCATCTGATGCACCAATATATACATTTTTTATTCTCGAATTTATTATTGCCCCAGCACACATTGAACATGGCTCTAAGGTTACATACATATCACAATCTATAAGTCTCCATGATTCTAATTTTTTACTTGCTTTTTGAATTGCAAGTATCTCTGCATGTTTAGTTGTATCAAATTTTGTTTCTTTTTGATTATGTGCTCTAGCTATTATTTTTCCATTCTTTACAATTATTGCACCTACTGGGACTTCCAATTTTTCGTAAGCTTTTTTAGCTTCTTTTAGAGCTTGTTTCATAAATTTTTCTTTTTCTTGCAATTTTTTCTCCTTTTGCACATAGCACATTGGGACCGGTTCTTTTTGTGCCAGTTACCACTTTGGGCATTTTAATTTATTTTGTTTTACTACTTTTATGTTTCATATTATACCAACAGATTACACAATTGTCAATTTATGGCAAAATTATTTATAAGCATTTGTTCTAATATATGCATATCTTCCTGTTTTCACTACATATACATAATCAATATTACTTGAAACATTTCTAATTATTTTAACCTGTGTCTTTGCTAAATACGTATATTTTTTTCCTGTTAAATTTGATTTTGAATACAAATATGTCCTATTTTTTAATCTCTTATATTGACCTACCGTATTTCGATTCACATTAACACTTTTTTCTGCTAAATAATCTGACGAAACCCATTTATTCTCGCCAATTCTACTCCAGTTCCCCTTTGTTTCATACACAGTAACTCTTTCATTATTGTTCAATTTTCCGACTATTTTATTTTCAATACCAGCTCCACTTCTTATATTTAATCTACTTGATACCCTAACATATCTTGTATAACTTGTCATCTCCGATTTATTCTCATTTGAGTTATCTGTTCTATTATATTTATAACAAAAAAATCTTTTATAATTTGCATAATTTTTAAAATTAGTAGTACTACAAATAACCGTATCTCCATCGACATACGCTTTCCCTTTACGAGTTGATGTATCAAATTTTCCTTTGTATAAAAAAGGATCGTATATTTTCAAATTATTTCCATCAACTCCATAAATCATTATATAATGTCCGCCCATAGTAAATAATCCATTTCCAACTGATGCTATAATATAATTATTATTTTTTAATTTTTCAAGCATAACACTGAAATTAGAGGTCTCTTGATACTCTATATTAAATTCATCTGCAATTGCTCTATTTGCTGACCAATAAGTTCCGTTATTAGGCGACCTATATCCATACTTTACAAACACATCTGCTAATTCTGTTACAGATACATTTCCGACTATACTATCGATTATCATTGCAGTAGTAGCTACTCCACACCCACTTTTCCCTATAGTTTGGCTTTTATTATTTGTTACAGTATACGGATAATTTTTCCACCTATTATCAATCTGACTTATATATGTTAATTTTGGTTCTCCATATATATTCAAATTCCAACTTCGAGATTTACCTCCCTCATAAGCAATTTCTCCTTGGAGTTCAAATCCCTCATCCTCAACTTCTTGTTCTTCTAAATTTTCTTCGTCTTGAACTGTTAAATTTGGTATTTCTGCTGATATATTTACTTCTGCTTGATTTTTCTCTTTATTTTCTATTAAATTATTTTGTAAATTGTTTACTTTTTTATTTAAGTCTATTATTGATATAATAACTGCACATATTGTTATTAATGAAATTAAAATTATTATTTTTTTTATATTTTCCATAAATAAAAACCTCACATTTGAATACTTTATATATTGTATTCTTAGTAAGGTTTTATTGTTAATTTTTTTGGTGTTCCTATGCGGACTCGAACCACAATCGGTCGCTTAGGAGGCGACTGCTCTATCCTGCTGAGCTATAGGAACATAAGCACAACAATAGTAATTATAGCAATTTTAATATAAAAAGTCAACGTTTTGAAAAATTTCTCATTGGGACCGTTTCTTTTTTCAACAGGACCGTTTCTTTTCGCGAAAAGAAACGATCTTAGTGAAAAAAGAAACGGTCCCAATGGAAAAAGAAACGATCTTTTTACAAAAAAATCGTTTCTTTACTAATATCAATTATTTAACCAAAGCACTCATAGCCTCTTTCAACTCTTCTAAATCACTTTCAGCCTTATCCATACTATTTGCTTTAACACCCATATAAAGCTTAATTTTAGGCTCTGTTCCAGAAGGTCTTACACAGCACCAAGCATCATTTTCAAGTTCATAATAAAGAACATTTGATGTAGGAAGTCCTGTTTTTGAAGTTTCTCCTGTAACTAAATTTTTAACAATATCTAATTTGATATCCTTAAACTCTAATACTTTATATTTACCAATCTTCTCTGGCAAATTATTTCTCATATTTTCCATCATTTCTTTAATTTTTTCAGCACCCTCAGCACCCTCAAGTACTATTGCTACTTGACCTTCTTTGTAATATCCATATTTTTCGTAGATATTAATCATTTGATCCCATAGAGTCATATTTTTAGACATATAGTAACATGCTGCTTCACATAAGCTCATAACAGCTGAAATTCCGTCTTTATCTCTTGCGTAATCTCCAATTAGGCATCCGTAGCTTTCCTCAAATCCAAATACATATTTTTTACCATTTGGCTTTTGTTCTTCTATTTTTATTTGTTCACCTATATTTTTAAATCCTGTTAAAACTTCTCTAAAGTCTAATTTATATTCTTTAGCAATTGCTTTTGCAAGATTTGATGAAACAATTGTTGATACAAACATTCCATTTTCTGGTAATATTTCTTTTTCTTTCATTTGTGATAATCTATATTCTGCAATTAATAAAGCTGACATATTTCCTGTGTAGTCCATATATTCACCTGTTTTACTGTCTTTTGCATAAATTCCAAGTCTATCTGCATCTGGGTCATTTGCTAAAACAATATCTGCATCTACTTTTTTAGCCAAATCTAAAGCCATTTTAAATGCTTCTTTTGCCTCTGGATTTGGATAATCTACTGTTGGAAAGTTTCCATCTGGTTTTTCTTGTTCTGGTACTACATAAACATTTTGAAGTCCAATTTCCTTTAAAATTCTTTGTACCATTTCGTTTCCAGCACCATGAAGAGGTGTATAAACTACTTTTAGCTTTTTGCCTTGTTCCCTAACGATTTCAGGATTTAATACTCTTGATTTTAGTTCATGTATATATTTGTCATCTATTTCTTTTCCAATTACATTGTATAATCCTTTTTCTTTTGCTTCTTCTATTGATATTTCTTTTATTGCTTTATAATCTGTAATAGCTTGTACCTCACTCATTATGTCTTTATCTACTGGAGCAATTATTTGTGAACCATCATCCCAGTATACTTTATATCCATTATATTTTGGTTTATTATGACTTGCTGTTATCATTATTCCTGCAGTGCATCCAAGTTCTCTTACGGCAAAAGATAGTTCTGGCACTGGTCTTAAGTGGTCAAATATGTATGTTTTTATTCCATTTGCATTTAGTACTAAAGCTGTTTGAGTACTAAATTCTGGTGACATTCTTCTTGAGTCAAAACTGATTGCTACTCCTTTATTCCCAGTTCCTCTTTTTAATATATAGTTTGCTAATCCTTGTGTTGCTTTTCCAACTATATATTTGTTCATTCTGTTTGTTCCAGCCCCTATTACTCCTCTTAAACCTGCTGTTCCAAATTCAAGTTCTTTGTAAAATCTGTCTTCTATTTCTTTTTCATCATCTTTTATTTTTAATAATTCTTCTTTTGTTGCTTCGTCGAATTCATCGCTTTCGCACCATTTTTTGTATTCTTTTAAATAATCCATTTGGGTTACCTCCTTTTCCTTTGGACATAATATCACAAAAGTTGTTTGATGTAAATATTTTTGACAAAGTATTTACATTAGCCTAAAGCACCAAAAATAAAAAACCAGGAAATTCAAAAAATTCCCTAGTTTTTATTTTTAATTCTTTTTATAAAAATTATTATACAACTCTCTTGCTGTACTTGGACAATCAACTCCTGCAGAATCGGCGTTTTTAACAGGCGCAAATTCTTCTTCTCTCTTAACTCTTAAAATAGCCATATCGTCAACTTCACCAAAAGCATCAAATAAAAATGCTTCAAACTTAAATGCATTAGGGCTATCTGGAACAACCTTATTTCCATCTTTATCTATATAAGTTGCTTTTTTGAAAGCAGAGTGATATGGAAGTGGTTGACTTCCCATTCTTTCAATAGCAGAAATATTGAATAAATTACATAAAATGTGAGATTCACCATATAATAATTCACCATTTTTGTCTCTTGCTTCTGCCATTTCGTCTGTAATTTCTGAATATTCTACAACACTTGGTCTACCATTTTTCTTGCAGAATGCTCCAACTTTTTCATGTGGATTTGCTTTAACAACTGATTTACCAGCTGCTGTAACATGCTTGTCTATTGCAATTCCCATTAATACTGGGTCTACCATTTTTACTAAGCAGTTATCTACTCCACCAATAAATACCCATTCAACACCTAATTCTTTCATTTTGTTTACCATTCCACTTTTTACAAGTGACTCGTAAACTCCACCATGACCATCAGCAGCTTCTTTTATTAATCCATCTTCGCCAATTAAGATTTTTCCTTCTGTATCTATCATTGGAAGTTGTCCTTGGATAAAGAAATAAATATTCTTTTCATATCCAAAATATTTATTTTTCTTAAAGAATTCTACTGTATCATGATTATTTTCTCTACTTGTCATAATAAACCAAGGTATATCTACCCCATATTTTTTTGATTCAGATTTTAAGTAGTCACATAATAATTCAAATAAAGATTTATGTGAATCTAATCCAATATCAAATGTTCCTTTTGGTCCTTTATGACCCAGTCTTGTTCCTTGTCCACCAGCCATTGTTACAGCTGCAAGTTTTCCTGATTTTATTGCTTTTTTACCAATATCTTCATAGTATTTGTACATATCATTTAATTTATATTTATCTATAAATTCAATTGGTTCTACATCTGCATCTTCTTGTTTAATTCCGTCTTTTGTTTTATTATATAAACTATTTATAAGATCAAAATCAATTCTTTCAATTTGTTCAAGTAATTTTTCTTGTTTTTTTTCATCTAAAGTATCATAAAAATTTAATAGGTGTTCTTGTCCGTATTTTTTTAATTTGCGTTTTATCTCTTCAATATTGTATTCCATATACATTCTCCCTTCTAAAATAAATCAATTAGTATAATTGAATTAGATAAAATTTTAGCTATATTTTTACTTTATACACCTTTTTTCAATTTTTATCAATACTTTTACATATTTTTTTACATTTTTTTATACCCACTTGTATTTAATATATCATCATATTTTTCTTTAATTCTTTGAGGCTCTATATTTTTATCATTTATACTATAACAATCTATTATATTAATTTTATCTGGATTAATTTTATTTATTTTATCATTAATTTCCGAAATATATTCATTATTTCCATTTATTATTATTGTATAATTATTTAAATCTTTTTCTTCTAAATTTCCTTTTCCATCCCAATTTAAATTTAGCATCATATTTTTTTCATCAGAATCTAAATTAGTTCTATTTAATAAAATCTTCATGCTTTCAGATAAGTTTTCTTGTGTGAAAATTAAAAATTTATCTTTATAAATATTTTTCTTTATATAAGGCAAAAGTATCATTTCCAAATGAAAATCACTTGCATAAAATAAACAGTATTTCTTAACTTTATGTTCTTTTGTAATCATAAACATCATCCTTTCGTTTTGGAAAATTTTACCATTATTTCAAAAATATGTCAATAATATTTCAATTAAATTTCATTGACTTTTTTCGACATTTGAGCATTTGTATAATTTTATTATTTTTTGCAAATAATTACATTGAATAAATTTCTAATGGAGGAATTACTATGAAAATTTTAAAAAATAAAAAATTCAAATTATTTATAACTTTACTTATTTTACTTTCTTTATATGTATTTATTAATGCTTTTTTGTATGCTACAACAATATCAAACGACTTACAAAAAAGTGTATTTCGATTACATGTAATTGCAAATAGCAATTCAAAAAAAGACCAAAATTTAAAATATGTTGTAAGAGATAATATTATCAAATATATGAAAACAATATGCAATGAAAGTCATTCAAAAGACGAAACTATAGAAATTGTTTCTAATCATTTAGATGATTTTACACAAATTGCTAATCAAACAATTAAAGAAAATGGTTTTGCTTATACTGCTAATGTATCTTTAGGGAATTTTGAATTTCCCACAAAAAATTATGGAGATATTTCTTTTCCCTCAGGTTATTATGATGCTTTAAAAATTCAATTAGGAAATGCAGATGGTCAAAATTGGTGGTGCGTTCTTTATCCCTCACTTTGTTTTGTTGATGTAACTTCTGGTGTTGTTCCTCAAGAATCGAAAGAACAACTTCAAAATAGCTTAAATGAAGAGGAATATAAATTAATCTCTAATTCAGATACCTCTGTAAACTTTAAATTTAAGTTAGTAGAATTTTTCAACAAAAATAATATTATAACTGCAAAAAATTCTAATTAATAATTATAACTTTAATCATTTACCAATCCTCTTTGATTAAATAATCAAAATATTTATAAAAACGGTTGTAAAAACTTCGAGTTTATGATATATTACAATGGAAAATTTGAATAAAACTATAATATTTTGGGGGTATACAATTGGAAAAATTAGTAATAACTGGTGGAACTCCTTTAAAGGGCGAGGTTACAATAAGTGGCGCAAAAAATGCGGCTGTTGCAATTTTACCTGCAGCACTATTAATAAATGGAACTTGTACAATAAATAATTTACCAAATATAAGTGATGTAAAAATTTATTGTGAAATTCTAGAAAATCTTGGTGCTAAAATACACTGGAATTCTACAAACGAATTAACAATAGATACAAGAAATATAGATACAACAGAAGCACCACTAGATTTAACAAGTAAATTTAGGGCTTCATATTACTTATTAGGAAGTCTATTAAGTAGAAAAGGATCTGCAACTGTCGGAATGCCTGGTGGTTGTAAATTAGGTGCAAGACCTATAGATCAACATATAAAAGGATTTGAAGCATTAGGAGCAAATGTTGATATTGGACAAGGAAAAATTATAGCAAAAGCAAAAAAACTAAAAGGTGCATCAATTTATATGGATATTACATCTGTTGGAGCTACAATTAATGTAATGCTAGCAAGTGTTTTAGCTGAAGGTACAACAATAATAGATAATGCCGCTAAAGAACCTCATATAGTTGATGTTGCAAACTTTTTAAACACAATGGGTGCAAATATAAAAGGTGCAGGAACAGATACAATAAAAATAACTGGGGTAAAAGAACTTACTGGAAATGCTACATATTCTGTAGTTCCTGACCAAATAGAGGCAGGAACATTTATGGTAGCTGCTGTTGCTTCAAAAGGAAATATTTTATTAAAAAATTGCATAACAAAACACTTAGAAGCAATTACAGCAAAAATATGTGAAGTTGGCGGATCTGTTGAAGATTATGGTGATGCAATTAGGGTATCTTGCAATAAAAGACCTAATAAAGCAATTATAAAAACTTTACCATATCCTGGTTTTCCTACAGATATGCAATCACAAATGGGAGTAATATTATCAATTGCAGATGGAACATCTGTTATTAATGAAAGCATTTGGGATTCACGTTTTCAATATACAGAAGAGCTTAACAAAATGGGTGCAAAAATTACTGCTCAAGGTAAATCTGCATTTTTCGAAGGTGTAAAAGAGCTTAAAGGTGCTCCTGTTTATGCTTCAGATTTACGTGCTGGTGCTGCTCTTATTGTTGCTGGAATTGTTGCTAAAGGCACAACTGATATTTATAATTTAGAGTATATTGACAGAGGTTATGAAAATATTGAAGAAAAGTTCCGTAGCCTTGGAGCAAAAATAGAACGTGTTGAAGAAAATTAATTTTCTTCAACATTTTAATTGCAACTTAACAAATTGACAAGAAAGAAGAAATACATATGTTAAATTTTTGTAGTTTATATAGTGGAAGTAGTGGTAATTGCTTATTTGTTGAAACCGAAAAAACAAAAGTACTAATAGATGCTGGTGTAAGTTTAAAGAAAATTGAGCAAGGTCTTGAAAGTATAAATGTTTCTGGAGCAGATTTAGATGCTGTAATTGTAACACACGAACACGTAGATCATATTCAAAGTGTTGGAAATATATCAAAAAAATTTGATATTCCTGTTTTTGCAACATCTAAAACATTTGATGCAATGCCAAAGCAAAGTGAGAAGATATCTGATAAAAACAAAAAAAATGTAGTAATTGATGAAAAATTTTCTATAGGAGATATTGAAATTTCACCATTTTCAATTCCACATGATGCAGCTGATCCTTGCGGATACACACTTTTTTCAGATAACAAAAAAATAAGTATTGCAACAGATATTGGTCATATAAATAATAATATTATTAAACATATTGATGGTAGTGAATTTATACTTTTAGAAGCAAATTATGACCCAGAAGTATTAAAATACACAAAATATCCATTCAAATTAAAAAGTAGAATTGCCGGACCTACAGGTCACCTTTCTAATCAAGTAGCTGGACAAACAATAAATTATTTAATAAAATCTGGTCTAAAAAATGCTATTTTAGGTCATTTAAGTAAGGAAAGCAATTTTCCAGAACTTGCATACCAAACGGTTGTTGATGAACTTATTTCTAATGGTACAAATTTAGATAATTTTAATTTATCTATTGCAAGTCGTGATGTGCCTGGAAAATTACTAAATATATAATTAATATTTGTAGAGAAAATAAAATTTTAGAAAACTTAATTTTTATTGTAATTGCTTGCTCTTATAAGCAATTACTTTTTTTATATTTATTGGTGGTAAATATAAATAGAGGTAATTTTTATTTAATATTAAGGGGCATTTATGATTCAATTATTTATTTTTATTTTGCTTTATTTTCTCTACAAGTTTAATAACTTTTTGGTATATTTATTTTTCCGAATTAATTTCTTTTATTAATTTTATTGATAAAAATTTAATAATTAAAATTCTGATAAAAATAAATATTGATATAAATAATATTATTTTTAGAAACATAATTAATTTTCCTTTGATATAATTTTTTGTCACTTTCTGGTTTTATGTTACACCTTTTTACATATTTTGTCAAGAAAAATCGTTCGACACATTTCGACAAAGTATTAATATTGTGCTATTTTTCATCACAATTCAACATTTTTTTGGAAAAATTTGTATTTTTTATTGACCAGAAGAAAAAAATATGTTAATATATATTTTGTAAAAAATAACAACATATATTATTTAAGGAGGAGCAAAAAATGAAATCAACAGGTATTGTTAGAAAACTAGATGAATTAGGTAGAGTTGTAATTCCAAAAGAAATAAGAAACAAATTAGATATAGAAGAAAAAGACCCCATCGAAATTTATTTAGATGGAACATCAATAATTTTAAGAAAATTTGAAACAGGATGTATCTTTTGTAATAATTCAAAAGATTTAGTTTCTTTTAAAGATAAATTAGTTTGTAAAAAATGTCTTTCAAAAATAACAGACTTAAATAACGAAGAAAATTAATAAATAAAAAGCAATCATTTTTTGATTGCTTTTTATTTATATTTATTTTTCTAAAGCTATATAAATTTATATAAATTCATATAAAATAGTTTTGCATATAAAATCTCTTAATATATCTTTTTATCTATTTATTTCTAATTTATTTGAATTTATTTATTTTTTAAAAAATATTGATAAATTTCATTTTTATTTACTCCTCTATCTTTTGCAATTTTTTTAATTATTTCTTTTTTATCTAAACCTTGTTTTTCATAAACATTATAATGTTCTTCTAAACTTAAATTATTTAAAATATTTTCATTATTAATTTCATTATTTCCCTCAATTAATAAAATCATTTCACCTTTTAAGTTTTCACTTTTCTCAATAATTTCATCAATATTTCCTCTAATAAATTCTTCGTATATTTTTGTTAATTCTCTTGCTAAAACTATTTTTCTATCCCCAACCACATTTTTTAAATCATTTAAAGAATCTTTTATTTTATGAGGTGCCTCATAAATAATAATTGTTTTATTTTCATTTTTTATTTCTTCTAATTTTTCTTTTCTTAATTTTTTATTTAATGGTAAAAATCCAAAAAATACAAATTCTTTTGTATTTAAACCAGATGCAATTAATGCATTAATTGCGGCACAAGCTCCTGGTATTGGAATTACTTCTATATTTTCTTCAATTGCTCTTTTAGCAATTACTTCTCCTGGATCGGAAATTCCTGGTGTTCCTGCATCAGAAACCACTGCAATATTTTTTCCATCTTTTAATTTTTCAATTAAACTATTTTCTCTATCTTCCTCATTATGTCTATGATTACTAATTAAAGGCTTTTTAATTTCAAAATGATTTAATAATTTTAATGTATTTCTTGTATCTTCTGCTGCAATATAATCTACTTCTTTTAAAATTCTTAATGCTCTTAATGTAATATCTTCTAAATTTCCAATTGGTGTTGCAACTAAATATAATTTTCCATTCATTTTTATTTTTCCTTTCTTTTTTAAAAATTATTACAGGCTATATAAAATTATATAAATTCAAATTAATTTATTTTCTATATAAAATCTTTTTTTATATTTTTTTATCTATTTTTTTCTTTTTTTTACTAATTTATTTGAATTTTATTATATATTTTTAAAATTTCATTTGTATAATTTCCATCTTCATTATAAACATATAAATTATTTTCAAATTCTAAAAATTGTTTTCCATTTTTTATTCCTTTTATTAAAACTAAATTTGTTTTTTTATTTTTATTTGGATAAATAAATTTTATTTTTTTAGGCTCTATTTTATTTTTTCTCATTTCATAAAAAATATCTACTAGTCTATCTGGTCTATGTACCATATAAAATTCCCCTAAATCTTTTAATAAAAAAGAAGCCGTTCTTATAAAATCCTCTAGGGATGCCGTTATTTCGTGTCTTGAAATTAATTTTTTATTATTTTCATTTATTACTCCTGTATTTATTTTTTTATATGGTGGATTTGTTGTGACAACATCAAAACTTCCTCTATTATATATTTTACTTAATTCTAAAATATTTGTATTTAATATTTCTATATTATTTTCTAATAAATTTAATTTTACACTCCTATCTGCCATTTCTGCCACTTCTGGTTGGATTTCAACCCCTACAAATTTTGTGTTTTTTGTTTTTCCATATAAAAGAATTGGAATAATTCCTGTACCTGTTCCTAAATCTATAACTTTTGAATTTTGTTTTATATTTTTTGCAAAATCAGTTAATAAAATACTATCTATTCCAAAACAAAAACCATCTTTATTTTGTATTATTTTTAAATTTTTAAATTCTAAATCATCAATTCTTTCATTTTCTTTTAATTTAATTTCCATTATATCACCATTAATTTTATTTTTTCATATTATATATTATTAAATTATACACTAAAAAAGGAGTTTTTTCAATGAATAATTTGTTTTTTGCAAATAATGAAAATAGATATTTAGAACAAAAATGTCCTCCTCCACAAAAACCAGCTTGTACACCGCCTAAACCTCCGCCTCCTCCACCAAAACGTCCTAAGCCTCCTAAGGCCGGACCGCAAAAGCCTAAAAAGAAAAAAGTTGATTTTAAACAGCTAAAAAATAATACTTGTAAATCTTTAAATGAAGTTGAATATTTTTTAAATAATTTTCAAAAATTTACTAACTGTATCAAGCTATATAAAATATTAAAATAAAGTTCTAAAATGGACAACATAAAAATATTATTTACAAATGAAAAAATAAGGAGGCTTTTACATTATGAAAAATAAGAAAATATTCTTTTTACTTATTTTAGTTTTAATAATTATTTTAATATCACTTTATTTTATTATTAAAAATTTTAAAGCAAAAAATTCCACCAATGAAAATCAAACTCTTTTAGAATATACTCCTGAGGAAGAAATTAGTTCTAAACAAATGAGAGAAACAACTGTTACTTTATATTTTATTGATTCTAATAATAATATAAAAAGTGAGGGGAAACTTATAGATTCTGTAAATTTATTACAAAATCCATATAAACAATTAATTGAACTTTTGCTTTCAGGTCCTCAAAATGATGGATTAATTAATGTTTTTCCTGAAAATACTAAAATTTTAGATGCAAAATTAAATAATAATTGTGTTACTTTAGACTTTTCTGAAGAATTTTTGAATTTTAAAGATGATAATCAAAAATTTAATATGATTAATTGTGTTTTAAATACCTTGAAACAATTAAATGAAGTCAGTTCTGTAAAGATTTTAGTTTGCGGTAATTTAAAAGATGGTTTTAATGAAACTTATAGTATCACAAGTCAATTAGAATAATATTAAAATCCCAAACAAATAAAAGATCTTATTTTAATAAGGAAACTTGCACAATTATTAGATTTTTGCCAACCAAATCCATTGACAAAAATCTAATAATATTGTAACATAAATAGGTATAAATTAAAGTAATAGAAACAATTTTAATATATCACATATAATAAAAATAGAGGTACAAAAATGATTATAGAAGAAGAACAAAAAGTAGAAATTGTAGAAGATTCTACTAAAACAGAAAAACAAGAATTTAAGCAAATACCTAATAATTCAGAAAAAACTTCTAAACACTGGATTATGGCTATTTGTATTTTTTTAATAAGTTTTCTAGTATTTATAATAATTATATTTGGAGCATTCACATTTTATAATTACAACCAAAACACAACCATTTCACAAGGAATTCATATAAATGGTATAGATGTATCAAACTTAACTAAAGATCAAGCAAAAGAAAAATTAGAAAAATATTATTCCGAAAAACTTTCAAATGATATCACTTTAATACATAATGATTATACATCATACATAAAAACATCAGAAATAGACCTATCATTTGATATAGATTCAGCAGTCAACTACGCATACCAATGTGGTAAAACCAATAATATCTTTTCAGATAATTATCATATATTTAATGCTATGATAAATGGTATTAATATAATGCCTACTATAAACTATAATGAAGAAGAATTAAAAACCTTATTAAATAATATTTCAAAAGAACTTCCTGATGCAGTAGTAGAAAGTGGTTATTATATAGATGGAAAAAAATTAATTATAACAAAAGGAAATGATGGTTATATAGTAAATACTGATGCAACAGCAAAAAAAATTGTGGAAAAATTATCTAATTTTAATTACATTAATGAAGTCATCGAACTTGAAACAATTCAAAAATCTCCTGATGAAATCAATATAGACAAAATTTACAGTGAAGTTCATAAAGAACCAAAAGATGCATCATTTGAGCCTGAAACACATACAATAACATCAGCTGAAAATGGAATAGATTTTAATGTTGAAAACGCCAAAAAAATACTTGAAACATCAGATAATGAATGCACAATTCCTTTAACAGTATTAAAACCAAATGTTACAAATAATATGATTGGATCAGAAGCATTTCCAGATTTACTTGCATCTTATTCAACCAAATATGTTGCATCAAATAAAAATAGAACAACAAATCTTAAACTTGCAGCTGGAAAAATAGATGGAACTGTATTATTACCAGGAGAAGTTTTCTCTTATAACAATGTAGTTGGAGAAAGAACAATTTCAGCAGGTTATAAAGATGCTGCAATATACTTAAATGGTCAAGTGGTTGATGGTTTAGGTGGTGGAATTTGCCAAATATCTACAACTTTATTTAATGCTGTACTATTTTCTAACCTAGAAATTGTAGAACTCTATAATCATCAATTTGTTCCATCTTATGCAACTGCAGGGCGTGATGCAACTGTTGTTTATGGAGTTAAAGATTTTAAATTTAAAAACTCTAGAAATTATGCTATAAAAATTAATTGTTCTGTTGCAAATGGTGTTGCATCTTTCCAAATTTGGGGATTTAAACAAGAACCCGAATATGAAGTCAGTGTTTCTGCAAATGTAACAAGCCGTACTTCTTCTTATATTAAGTCTGCTACATATAGGACTTTGAAACTTAATGGAGAAGTTGTTAAAACTGAAAAAATTTCAAATTATACTTATAAAGTTCATTAAAAGCATATTTTAAAAAATTTGACATATAATAAAATATGTGCTATTATAATTACAACAACGTTGAAAAAGGAAATCAATCAAGACAAAATAAAAAAGACTAGGTAACGAGCATAACCTAGTCTTTTTTGTGTGCTATTCTTCAAATAATATTTTTACAATTAAGTAAAGTATTACAAGTTTAAATAGCCTTAGGAAATCTTTCAAAACAAAACCTCCTTCCTGCCTCTTAGCAAGTCGGCACCAACTACTATAAAATATTTATATGATTTTGTCAATGATTTTCCATTAATTCCAATTGACAAAATGTCGAAAATTGTATAGAATTAAAAGGATTTAAAGGAGTGATAAATATGGCACAAAACATATTACACGTAGGACTAGATGTAGGCTCTACAACAGTAAAAATCGTAGTAATGAACGAAGATAAAGAAACAATATATAAAGATTATAGGAGACATTTTTCAGATACAAAAAATACGGTATGTGATGTACTTAATGAATTAAATGAAAAATATCCAGACAGTAAATTTACACTTGCCTTAACAGGTTCAGGTGCAATGTCTGCAGCAAAATTTTTAGGTGTAAATTTTATACAAGAAGTTGTATCTTGTAAAAGAGCAGTAGAAAAATATATCCCTCAAACAGATGTAGTCATAGAACTTGGTGGAGAAGATGCAAAAATAATTTATTTTGATAAATCAATTGAACAAAGAATGAATGGAACATGTGCTGGTGGAACTGGCGCTTTTATTGACCAAATGGCATCTCTACTTCATACAGATACTGCGGGATTAAATGAACTTGCAAAAAATCATAAAACAATTTATCCAATTGCATCAAGATGTGGTGTTTTTGCAAAAACAGATGTACAACCTTTAATAAATGAAGGAGCCGCAAAAGAAGATATTGCTGCATCAATTTTCCAAGCAGTTGTTAATCAAACAATTTCAGGTCTTGCTTGTGGTAGACCAATTAGAGGAAAAGTAGCATTTTTAGGTGGGCCTCTTACATATCTTTCAGAACTAAGAAATAGATTTATAGAAACTTTAAAGTTAAAAGATGACGAGATAATAATACCTAAAGAAGCTCATCTTCTAGTAGCTACAGGTGCAGCTCTTGATTCCCTAGATGAAGAACCTTTTTCTAATGAGGAATTAGCAACTAAAATTGAAAATTTAAAAGTATCTAAAGATACTACAACAAGCCCAATTGAGCCATTATTTAAAGATTACAATGAATATGAGGAATTTAGAAAAAGACATTCTAAAGCTTCTGTTCAAAAAGCTAAACTTCAAGATTACAATGGAGACTGTTTTATAGGAATTGATGCTGGTTCAACAACAACCAAAATTGTTTTAATAGATAACGAAGGAAAATTACTTTATTCATTATACGGAAACAATGAAGGAAATCCTTTACAAAGCGTTATAAAGATGTTAGATAGTTTATATGAGGTCCTTCCTAAAACAGCCAAACTTAGATTTAGTGGTGTTACAGGATATGGTGAAAAACTGATTCAAACAGCTTTAAATGTTGACATTGGCGAAATTGAAACAATAGCACATTTTACAGCTGCTAAACAATTTGAACCAGATGTTACAAGTATAGTAGACATCGGCGGTCAAGATATGAAATATATACGTCTTAAAAATGGTGCAATAGATAGCATAATGCTTAATGAAGCTTGTTCATCAGGATGTGGTTCATTTATAGAAACTTTTGCCAAAAGCTTAAATCTAGAAATTTCAGAATTTGTAAAACAAGCAATCGAAGCTAAAAGACCAGTAGACTTAGGCTCTAGATGTACCGTATTTATGAACTCTAAGATAAAGCAAGCACAAAAAGAAGGCTATTCTGTTGGAGATATTTCAAGTGGTCTTTCATATTCTGTAATTAAAAATGCTTTGCAAAAAGTTATGAAAATAAGAGATTTTAATACCTTAGGAGACAAAATAGTAGTACAAGGTGGAACATTTTATAATGATGCCGTTCTTCGTGCATTTGAGAAAATTGTTGGTAAAAATGTTATAAGACCAGATATAGCAGGCCTTATGGGTGCTTATGGAATGGCCTTAATTGCCAAAGAACAATATGAAACAAACCTTGATATGGAATATTATTCTACTATATTAAAACAAGATGAATTAGATAAATTAGACATAAAAATAAATCATACAAGATGTAATGGATGTGAGAACCACTGTAAACTTACAGTAAATATATTTAGTAATGGAAAGCGCTACATCTCAGGAAACCGTTGTGAAAAAGGTGCTGGAAAAACAGAAACTCATAAAAATTTACCAAACTTAGTTAAATACAAATATGAAAGAATATTTGATTATAAACCAATAGAAGAACAATATGCAACTCGTGGAATTATTGGTATCCCTAGGGTTTTAAATATGTATGAAGATTATCCCTTCTGGTTTACATTTTTGACTAACTTAGGATTTAGGGTAATTATATCAGATAAAAGTACTCGTAAAACTTATGAGGATGGGATGGAATCTATGCCATCAGAATCAGTATGTTATCCTGCGAAATTATCACATGGTCATATTGAAAATTTATTACAAAAAGGAATTAAAACAATATTTTATCCTTGTATGCCATTTTCAAGAAAAGAATATGAAAAGGCTGATAATAAATACAACTGCCCTATTGTAATTTCATATTCAGAGGTTTTAAAAAATAATGTTGAAGGATTAAAAAATTCTGAAATAAAATTCATTAATCCATTTTTACCATTTGATACACCAAATTTAGTAAAGAAAATTTTAGAATTAGATGAATTTAAGGAATATAAATTTACAAAACAAGAATTGATAGACTCTGCCCAAAAAGCACAAGCAGAATATCATAAATGTAAAAAAGATATTCAAGACAAAGGTATTGAAACAGTACGTTATCTAGAAGAAAATAACTTAAAAGGAATTGTTTTAGCTGGTAGACCTTATCATATAGACCCAGAAATAAACCATGGAATTGATACTTTAATTACATCTCTTGGACTTGCAGTTTTAACAGAGGACAGTATTTCAAATCAAACTCAGGCTACAAGACCAATAAGGGTTGTTGATCAATGGATGTTCCATTCAAGATTATATGCAGCTGCAGATTTTGTTGGAAAACACGATAATCTAGAGCTTGTACAATTAAACTCATTTGGATGTGGAGTTGACGCAGTAACAACAGACCAAGTTGAAGAAATTTTAAGAAGCTTTGGAAAAATGTACACTTTAATTAAAATTGATGAAGTAAATAACTTAGGAGCCGTAAAAATACGTATCCGTTCACTTCTTGCAAGTATGAATAAACGTGCAAAAGAAAAATTAGAGGGAAATTATGCAATTAATAAAAAAGTATTTACAAAGGATATGAGAAAAGATTACACTATACTAATTCCAATGATGATACCAATTCATTTCGAATTATTAGAACCTGCTGTAAACTCTTGTGGATATAATATGGTACTTTTAAGAGAATGTACTCAGCATACAGTTGAAACTGGTTTAAAATATGTAAATAATGATGCATGTTACCCATCAATATTAGTTACTGGCCAAATGATAGAAGCATTAGAATCTGGAAAATATGATGTAAATAAAACAGCACTTATAATGTCACAAACAGGTGGAGGTTGCCGTGCTACAAACTATATAGGGTTTATCCGCAAAGCCTTACGCGATGCAGGATTTGAGCAAGTTCCTGTAATATCATTAAATGTTGTTGGTATGGAAAAAATGCCAGGATTTAAACTTACTCCAAAGATGATGGACAAAATGATTAAAGCCGTACTTTTAGGAGATTTATTGCAAAAAATGCTTCATAAAAATAGAGCTTATGAGGTAAATAAAGGCGACACTGATAAAGTATTTGATAAATGGATGGAAAAATCTAAAAAACTTGTTACAAAATGTACAAATTCAGAATTTAAACAAGCTATATATGATATGGTTGACGACTTCGAAAAAATTGAAGTTGATATGACAAATGTTAAGCCTAAAGTTGGAATTGTTGGAGAAGTATTAATAAAATACCATCCTTTTGGAAATAACTATGTTGCAGACCTACTTGAAAAAGAAGGTGCAGAAGTTGTTTTGCCAGATTTTATGGGATTTGTAAAATTTATGGCAACACATAAAATTACATTTAATCAATTATTAAATAGTAATAAAATATCTGCAACTGTAAGCAAAATCGCTTTAAAATTAATTAATCTTATGGAAAAAGATACAAAAATGGCTTTGGAAAAATCAAATAAAAATTATTTACCAACTTGTGATATTTACCACTTAGAAGACAAAGTTAAGGATATTTTATCTATTGGAAATCAAACAGGCGAAGGATGGTTCTTAACTGCTGAAATGGTAGAATATATTGAAAACGATATACCAAATATTGTTTGTGTTCAACCTTTTGCTTGCCTTCCAAACCACGTTGTTGGTAAAGGTGTTATAAAAACTATTAGAAGTAAATACCCTATGGCAAATATAACTCCTGTTGATTATGACCCAGGTGCAAGTGAAACAAACCAAGCTAATAGAATTAAGCTTATGATGGCTGTTGCTAAAGATAATTTAAAAAATTCTAAAAATTAACATTATAAAGGTTTTCAAGTTAATTGCTAGAAAACCTTTATGCCGTATATAAAAGGAGAAATTGATGAAAAATTATTATGAATTATTAGAAGTTTCTGAAAAGGCTTCACCAGAAGTTATTAAAAAGGCTTATATTACTTTGGTTAAAAAATATCATCCAGATTTACAATCAGATGATGAGAAAAAATCTGCCGAAGATAAAATTAAGGAAATTAATGAGGCTTATGAGGTTTTGTCTGATAAAGCGAAAAAAGAGAGTTATGATAGAAAACTTCAAATGCAAAGAGTTAAAGAAGAACATTATAATACTTCTTCAAATAGTCAAAATACTTCAAATAATACATATAAAAATACAAATAGAACTCCAAACTCAAATAATAAAAAAAATAATTATTCAAAACCTAATCCACAAAAAAGAGTTATTCATAAACCTACTATGAATGAAAATTTTGATGATTTTGGCGATTTTAATAATTTTCAAAATGATTATAATAACATTATGAATGAAGTCTATAATAATGCTTATAATGAAGCTTACAATAACGCTTATAATCAAGCTTATATTAATAATTTAAAAAATATGGGATATGAAATTCGATATGAAAGACCTTTTAAGGAAAAACTAAAAATTGCATTTGCTTCATTTTGTGGAATTTTACTTGTTATTTTTATTGGTTTTATTTTATGGCATATACCTTTTATAAAAAATTATTTTATTAATTTGTATAATGATAATGTTATCTTTAAAATTATAGTTGATTTAATATCTACTATTATAGAAAGTTTTTTAGCTTTATTTAAGTAAAAAAAATCAGAGGAGTTCGAAAAAACGAAACTCCTCTGATTTTTTACCACTAAAAAACATTACTACCTTTATTCTCAATTGTATCGTATTGATCATCAAAAGCATATTCACTCAAATCTTCAATATTTCCATCATAAGAAAACGTTCTATTATTTTCATCAATATTTATAATCATATAATTATACACAATTGTTCCCTCTACATCTGGTAATTTCAAATTAATTGCATATTTAGCAACATTATTTTTTTCGCCTATTTTATATATTTTTATTATAGAATAATTATTAATATTATTTAAGTCATCAATATAAGATAAAATATTGTCAGTTGTTATATATTTTTTACCGTAACCTAAAGTATCCAAAAATTGTTCAGAACACATATCAATTAAACTTTGTTTTTGATCTTTATCATTATTTTTTTTAGCAATATATATCGTATTTATAATCTTATCTTCAATTGTGTACACAACTTGATACTCATTACTCGATTTATCAATCTCTTCTAGCCCTTCTTCACTAAGAGTTATGTCCTCAAAAATCGACTTATTTTGAACTTCATAGTTACTCTTTTTTTCCTGTTGCTGATTTCTAAAAAAAGCATTCATTCCTTTTATTAAAATATAACAACCTAAAATACATACAATAACTGTTATTATTTTAATTTCATTTTTATTAGCCCACAATCTAAATCTATTCCACATATTATCAATCTCCTAAATCATATTGTTACTTAACCTTATTTTTCATTTTTTTTCCGCCTAAATCTCTAAATAAATACTTTAAAGATTTAACAAATAATATACAAATTCCTATAATTACAAATATAATATAAAAAGGCACATCACTTATTAAATATATATTACTTTGTACCATTACATAATAAATGAATACTATAATTGGTCTAAGTAATACTAAATACAAATATAATTTGATCCAATTACTAATAAAACTTTTTCCGCCTCCAATTTTTATAAAAGCATCCATTAATATTAAAATTGGAGCTACTGTACTTATACCTGCAACTAAAAGCATTCTAACAACAAATAATCCATATAAAAACCATTTAAATATTGTTACAACAAAACCAGATATCATATTTATACCTGCTTTTAAAGGAGATTTTGCAGCATTATATTGTGATTGGAACATTAATAGTCCTTCTAAATTTGTATCAAAATAATAATCTACTGTTTTAGTTTCTACACCACTTGATGATGTACTATTTGATGATGTACCATCAGAAGCTACTGGTCTATATGCATACAAAAATCCATTTGATTTTGCCTCAACACTTGGTTGTACACTATCAATACGACTTTGCATACCACAATCATATCTTTCCCAGCCATTATCCTTTTCATAACCTAATATATATGTATGTGTCGGTACAGATGAACCCTGTAACATAATATCACCAGCTTTACACTCATCTAATGAAGTTATCTTTTGAAAACCATGTGATTCACAAAACGAAGATAAATCATGAGAATTATCATTACTTCTAACATATAATCCTCCTTCTTCTGGCTGATCAGTATATCCCACATTATAAAGAACCCAACCAACAAATCTATCACAACTTACTAAATGTGCATCTGAATTAATAGCTGGATTTTTTGGAGCATTTCCATAGGTAAAACCGTTTGTCCTAACGTAATCTGTAATAGATTTAGCTTCACTAAGAAATTTAGTTACAAAATCATCATCGCTTCCTGTAGAACTAATTGGCGTACTTGTTGAACTTGAACTTCCACTTCCACCTAATATCGGAGCATCCACTGCAAATTTTGAATTTTTAACATAAACTGTTATCTTTTCACTCTCAAGCTTTTTTTCATTCATATCATTAACAATATTGTTCGAAAAAGCCACAATTAAATTCATTACAAATACTGCCAATGCAAGTGAAATTACCGATTTTATCCAATTTTCGACTAACTTTTTAGCTTTTAAATATTGATTAGGTTTTTCTCCTTTTTTTCCATTAATCAATCCCGAAAATGGTAAAATATTAATTGTTGGTGAAATTCCAGAAACTACAGTCACTATAGACATATATATAAGAACAACAATCATAGCTCCACATGCTATATATAAAAATACTCTATATGCATTTCTAACAAAATTTTTAATTGTTTGAAATTTCTCTTCTTCCTTCTCTTCTTTGTTATCCTTTTTATCCGCTGTCTTTTTATTCTTAGAATTACTTTTTGCTTTGGTTTTATTTTCTCCAAAAAAGTCTATTCCTAACAATCCCGAATTATCATATAATATATCTTCAATTGTTGTCTTTATTCCAGCTGGTAATTTTTCATTTGTTATCAAATCTTCTGCATCTATTAATATATCATAATTTTCTGGCTCTCCATCTTCTTCTACAGTTTTAAAATTGGCCTCTTTTTTTACTTCTTCTATTGAATATGCATATATATTATTATTTAATGTTTGACACATAATGCAAAATAGACATATACAAATCATACAAATTTTTTTAATTACTTTTTTCAATTAATATATGCCTCCTTTTAATTATAATCTGAAATATCAATTTTGCCATTTGCATTTACTATAACTCTCAACTTGTTTTCATTTGTATTATTAAGTACGAATATTATTCCCAGTCTATCTGTATTTTCTTGATATTCATACTTTTGAACTTCCATTGCCGTTGCATCTACTAATCCATTTTTATAAATATATTCCTTTATTGCTTTAATAAATTCACTTTGATTCTTTATATGTTTTGATATATCCTCTGTTATACCATTTATTTCAATAGAAACATTATCTAATTGATTTTCACTATATTTAGTATTACCGGTCTCTTCCTTATTATAAAAAACGTCATTAGTCGTAGAATCATTTGATGAATTTGTTGAATTTGTAGTATTTCGATTACTATTCACAGTATTATTAGTGCTGTTTTCATTTGATACAGTATTAGAAGTCACTTCATTTTGCACATTATTCTTCTCAATATTATTAGTTGTGTTCACATATTCATCATTACTAGTTGTATTTAATAATGTTAAATCAGCTATAAAGAATAATACAATAGTTAATAAAATTACCAGTATTATTATTAAAATTCCTATTACTTTTGTTTTTTTCATAATCTATCTCCCTTCAATTAATTAATACGAAAATATCCAGTAATTTTGTGCTGCAGCATTAATTTCTGATTTCGTAAATTTCCTATCGTTATATCCTTTATTTATAGCATTATTTTTATTTGGATCTTTTACTATAATTCCATTATCTCCTTCAATTCCTGCTAAAACAATAAAATGTCCATGTTCTGTAAATAATCCTGGACCTTGTGAAGAAATAACCAAAGCTCCTGATTTCAATGCATTTACTACTTCATCTATACTGTTTGTTTCCTTCATAGTTCCTGGTACACCAAAATGTTCCTTAGCTGCTGAAAAATATGACCACGATGTTCCTTCTCCCCAAACATAGTATGTATTTCCACACCAACTTACTGCATCAGCTGGTGTTATCTGCTTATGAAGTATTGTAGATGCTACCATAGCAAATGATGTAGGTCCACAACCACAGTTTCCAATATTCGAGCTTCCATATGCAACATCTGAATAATCTCCTTGGTAATATTGTACAAAACCACTTACAGACACATTTTTAGAAGATTTATTTGTATTTAAATTCTTAATGTCATATAAAACTGTCATATCATTCCTATCATTTTGGCTATTTTCAAAAGTTGTTGCTGTTGAATCCCAAACATCCCTAAAAAACATATTTAATGCTCCTAGAAAAGTCTCTGCTTCATCATCACCATTTGAATTGCCACTTCCACTGCCTGTCCCAAAATTATATGTATTATTTAACCCTACTGGCATTCCACCATTAAGACAAGAACCCCCATTCTGTATCCATTCTACAGGATTTAATGAATTTAAAAAATCTTGTGATGGTATTTTATTATAATCTTTTAATAATATTTCCAATACGCAACAAGTTCCATTATCATATTTATGTCCAATAGGTTGTCCTTTGTACATATACCATCCTATAACTCCACCTCCGCTGTCATTACCCTTTGCATCTCCCATAACACAAGGTATTGTTTTTCCATCTTTTGTATGTATGTCCAAATAATCTCCTGCATTACCAAATAGTGGTGTAACTGCTACTAAATATCTATTTACCCCATCAGGAGTCTTTATATATGCCCAGTTATTTTCATCAGTTAATTTTCCTCCTGCTTCCCATAATTTATTTACTTTTTCTTGTCCTGTTCCTGGATACCAAGATATGTCTTCTTGCTCATATGTAGCACAACCATATTGTTTAACTTCACTTTCATCAGGTAATATAACTTTAGTTCCAGCACTAATAGGTGTTACTCCATCTTCTGCATTAACTTTAATATAATAACCATTAAAAAAAGAGAACAAAATAACAAAAATAAGTACCATTAATAAAACTTTTTTTAAAATTCTTTTTCTCATATATTGCTCCCTCCTTTATTTTAATTTTCTGCTTCATTTTTTAGTTATCACTATTTACTATACTAATTGTAAAATCGGCATCATCTTTTAAAGTTACTGCCATAGTAAATTTAGAATATGTAAATTCTCCACCTGTTGCATCTCTTATTGTAACCGTAAATTGGTAAACATTATCTGAAATTATCAAATAATTATCATCTATCTCATATGAATTTTGTTCATATAAAGCTTTTGATAAATAATTTTTAAACTCGTTAACATTTTTATAATAATTATTTTTTTGTACTGGATTCAATTTTGAATATACAAAATCATAATCTTTATAATTTAATGCTTGTACTACCCTGTCAACACAATATTTTGCCTGTGCTGCTGGTAAAAAAGCATTATAAGTATCTTTATTTTGTACTACACTATAATTATCTAATGAAACTGTATAATCCATCATATTTTTTGCATTAAAAACATAATTTCTTTGGCTATTACAAATCGCCCTATATTCAACATATTCATTATAATTCACAACCTTATATTCAGATATCATATCTAAATATAAATCTGTCCTATTATCATTTATATATTTCTTTAAATCTTCTAAGTTAGAATATTTAGCATTTTTGTAATCAATTTCTAGTATTGAATATAAATGTTCTCTATCAACTAATAAATCAAATTTATATCTTTCAAACAAGCCCTTCATACATAATTCTGTATCTTCATCAATGTCATCATCCTCTTCTGAATATTTATTTTCTGCATTTTTTTCAATTATTTTACTACTATTTACCGGAACTGTATCTCCTTCTTTAAAATTCAAATAATTTTTTATTTTTAAATATTCATATGGATATATAGAAAAAGTATTAGAACTTGTATCTTTTTCAACCCATACAATTGAATCTTTTGCATCTTCTTCGCTTTTTCCATATCTTAGCTTTACAACATATAAACTTCTATTCTTATTTAAAATTTGCTCATATATTTTATCAATTCTAAATATTGGTGCATCAAAATCATTAAACTTTCTATAATTATCAACTGTCACTCCTAATTCATTTATTACATCTTTATCCATTAACATTGTTGGATCATCTAAATCATTTGAAGAATAATATAATGAAAGTCTATCTTTTAGCCAAAAATATGATTCCAAATCAGCAACTTCCTCTAAATACCCATCACTATTATTATTATTTGTACCATCAGAAACATTTGTATTCTGAATATTATTTATTTCATTGTTTGTATCTGCTGACGTATTATTATTTGTATTGTTTACAGCATTATTATTTGTAGGAGAAGTTCCACTTTTTCTATGGGTAATTAATATTAAAACAATAACCAAGATAATTATAATAATAATAAAAGCTAATACCTTTATTAATCTTTTTATATCATCAGATTTTCTTTTATCCATCTTCATTATTCCCTTCAATATATTTTAATTTCCAAACATTTGAATTCTTTCTGCTCTAGATTTTCCATCACACACAAAACTAAAATGCATTAAGTCCTTTGTACTTCCTGTCCAATCTCCTCCCCAATATAATGTATATTTATGAGCTATTTTTACAACATTAGAATCCGTATAAATTATTTGGTGCTTTAAATGACTTTCAGACATTGCCTCCCACTGTGATTTCGAATATGGCTGTTGTTCTCCATATGGATTTCCATCTTCATACCAGTTTATATCCACTGCTGCACCATAAGTGTGGGCTGATTTAAATCCAATTTGTCCATATCCTGTTCCATCAATTCTGAAACATCCAACTGAGTTAATTACAAAATCAGGAGCCTCATTATATAAGTCATTAAAAAACGCTGTCCAAAGCTTAGCAAGCAAACTATTTACTTCAAGTGTAACTTCTTTTTTCACTATATTCATATTTGAACTATCACTAGGATTTTCCCACGCTCTTGTAGGAACTGTGATATTTACAATTTGTTTTCTAACATTAGCTTCAATTTGATCTGCGTTTGCAGGATTTTTATCAGCTGGTCTATCTGTTAAAAGCCCACCTGTTAAGCCTTTCCAAACCTCTGTATCTGACATTGCCATAACTTCTCTTACATCCGCATCTGTTACGACTCCATTAACAGAACTATTAGAATTACTTCCCCCTAAATCAATTATTCCAACACCATCTAGTACAAACATAATTCCTATAATAATCATAATAGAAAGCAAAATTGTTATAAATATTGTTACTATTCTTATCTTCTTAAACAATTGTAACCTCCTTTATTAAGCCATTCCTCCACCTTCAAGCTTATCTTGAACCTGTCTAGGTACAAAAACTGTTGATCTATTTACTTGTGGCTGAGGATTATTAGCCTCTAAATTCTTTCCATATTCATTTTTACTACTTGTTGTTCTTTGTGAATATAACTTACCAACTGCTGTTTCAATATCTTGTTTCATTTCGTCATGCTGTCTAGCCTTATATATTTCTTCGAATCTTGATTTGTTATATTCTGGATGCTTTTTTACATAACTTGCATTTGCTTTAAAGTTTTGTTTTATTATTTCTTCTACAACAGCTCTATCTCTTTTATCTTTAATATTTTCTAATTGTTCTTGTAATGCCGCTGCACCTTCTTTTCCTAATACACTTCCTGCATCTTCAGGGTGATCAACTATTCTTTCTTTTAATAATTGCTCTATGACTTCTGAATTTTCACTTTCTTTATCACCTAACAATTTAGCTTTTTCTTTCTCATATTCTTCCTCTTTTTGTTCTAAAGGAATATCATTTCTCTTGTTAATATTTTCTCTTGCTTGTTCTTCTATTTCTTTTACTTCATCTGGGCTTAATTCACGTTCAATTTCATCTTTGAAATTCTCTTCAATGAAATTATGGAAATGTGTTGAAGCTGAACCACTTGTATCTTTTAGTAAGTTATTTAATGCACTCATACTTTCTTTATTCATATCAACTCTTTCATTTGCCATTTGGTTTGCAATTAATTGTTGATTTCTCTTTCTTTCTTCACTTAATCTATTAGCCTCACTTGCAACTTTTCTCATATCGTTTGTATTCATTTCAGGAACAGTTTGAACAAGTTGTCTAAATAATTCTGTTTTATCATATCCTTCACTTGAACCTTCATTTCTTGAACCAATTCTTCTGGTTTCGCTTACTCTTGTTAATGAATATAATTTAGCTTTTTGTTCTGTACTTAATCCATTATTTCTTGAATCTCTTGCAATTCCACCCATTCCAATCATTGTTACATAATCATTTGAACTTTTGTTAACCATATAATGTTGTCTTTGTAAGTTATATCCATTTTGCTTAGATAAATTAACATCATTAAGATTAACATTAATATTGTTTCCTGCGGCAAGTGCTGGTACTACTCTATTATTTCCTAATCTAAGTATTCTCTTACCATTACCTGTTGTATCTTCAGGTAATTGATTAACCAAATTAACTTTTCCCTTACCCATATAACCATTATTAGTTAATTCTTGTATCTTAAGTCTCTTAGCTTTAGGTGCATATAAATTTCTAACAAATAATGACTTTGGTTTAGAAGGTCCTTTAATTCTTAAATCTCTTGTTGTAATATTTCCTATTCTTGATTTTATACCATTTACATCACCATAAATATAGTTGTTTGTTGCTCCTGTAGGCTTGATGTTAACTCTTCCTTGCGATATAGCATTTCTAACACCTTGCCCTTGAGTCATTCTTACTCTTCCTCTATTTGTAGCATTTAAAATATTATTTGCATTTTGAGTTAATCTACGTGCTCCTTTTGATTTCACATTGTAGATCATTCCTCCACCTTGAAAAACAGGTCCCATAATTTGACGTCTTGCTGCAAATTTATTCATTACATTTCCATTTTGGAAAACTCCACCAATTCCATTTACAAGTCCAACTACAGCAGTAACGCCCATTCCACCGCCCATTGCTGGCATACCCATACCACCGGCATTTGATTGCGTAGCAGGTACTCCGCCATTTATATTACCATTATCTACACCTCTCATCATAGGTATTCTATTCTGACTAAATCCTACCTCAGTTCCTACATTTGCAGAAGCAGGAGTACCTGAAACTTCTGGATTAGATAAAGGAGCCTTATCCAATATTTTAGCCTTAGGTCTTTCACCTTCTCCTCCACCAATTAGTTTAGAAGATGAATAACCATGTAAAGACATAGATATTGCTTTTTTTAATTGAGATTTCATAATCCAATAACCTCCTACTACAGAAGCTATCGATAAAAATATCGTTAACAATAAATTCATTTTTATTTTCCTCCTTTATTAAATCGCATAATTTAAAATTAATGTATAAATCATTGATAATAGTACTTGTATAAGAGATAAACTAATATACAAACCTGCCCATCTTCTAAAGCTCATCATTCCTTCTATATTTAAAATGTGCAATGCAGCTGCTATTGGCCCTATCATTGATAAAATCCATAGAGCAAACATTCTAACTATCATAAATATTATTACTGCTAAATTAACCCAAGCAAGTACAATAAATCCTAAAGTATACAGTCCTTTTTCTACCCACTCATCAACGTCTTCGATTCCCGCCATATATCTTGCATATCCAGCTGCAGTTGTACTAAAACTGTATCCTGCTGTTTCTACATTAACTCTAATTGGTAATTCAGCATTTTCTCTATTTTCTAAACTTTTAAAAAATGTATCACTTCCAAAAATACATAAGCCCATTATTACTACAGAACCAATTAACATAGCTATTGATGTTGTAAATTGTTCCAATCTTGTTTTTGCTTCTGCCTCTCCTTCCGGATTATCAAAAGAATGTCCTACAATTTGTATTCCATAAATAATTAACATTACTAGCAAAATCGCACTTGCTATATAAATAGATATATGTATTAAACCTGCTGCGAAGTTTCTTAAAATCATCCACGGTGAACCTTCATCATGATCTTTATTTCCTGTAAGAAAATTTACATCTAAAAAGTCTATATGTCCTACAGCTACATTATACAAATCTCCTGTCATTACTGGTATTTTTGTATCTTCTGCAAATCTTTTATCATCATCGTCTTCTTTTTCAATATCTATTACTTTTTGCCAATCTTCACCTTTTCCTTTATCGTAATTTCCTACTTGAGTATATTTATTTAAATCTCCTTCGCCATCTTTTTCAAGTTCATCTTTTTCATACATATATTGCCAGTTCAAAAAAGTATGATCAGTTGCTGTTTGTACCATATTTGCAATAAACTGTGGTAAATCTCCTAATATTGCTCTTACCAAATCTAGTCCTAGTGTTATTAATGTTCCAACTGGATTATGTTGAAAGTTTTCTTTTATTTCATTTAACCCTTCAACAGCTCCCTTAATAGTATTTACAAAATTTGTTCCAGCTTCAATTCCATTATTTACCACCTCGGTCGCAGGAGATTTAATTAAACCCCCTAAAAAGCTGTATTCTTTATCATCTATTTTTGCACTTTCACCTTTAGATATATCTTCTCCTGTATAAATATCTTTAAGTTGCGCTCTAAAATAGTAATTATTTCCCCAAGATTCTTCTTTAGCTGACATAACAATAACTGCACTCCAAGAATCTCCTTCATTATTCGAAGGTGCTCCATAAATATTTTTTAAATCTTCTTCACTAATTCCTGATATTGTTTCATAACTATCACTTCCTGTTCCGAACTCTTATTGTATATTCATAAGCTGCATCATTCCAAGGAAGATATGAAAAAAACTTTCTTGATTTTTTTTCTATGGAAATAGTTGTTTTCATTTTCATTTCATTAGTTACAGTATCTCCTGTATACTGAAAATCATTTTTTAAGTAACTTAATATCTTATCATATTCTTGTTTTTTTAGATCATCCGTCCATCCGGTATATCCACCAGATGTCCAGTTAGTAATTTGTTTATTTATATCTTTACCTACTACAGCAAAGGATTTTATATTAAACATCATTATTAATAAAACACTCAATATAAAAATTTTATATATTCTTTTACTCACAACTACCTCCTTTCCTAAATCAATTCTTACACTATAATTGCTAATATTAATTTATAAATAAATGCTATAACTACTTGTATAAGAGACACTGTTACATACATTTCTGCCCAAGTTCCAAATCCCATCGTATTTTCTCTTCTAAAAACATTCATCGCAGCTATAATTGGTCCAGCCATTGAAAGTATCCACAAAACAAATACTCTTGCCATCATTATAACTACGGCAATAAGATTTATAAGAGCTAATAATAAATATGTCATCGTACATACAACTTTTTGTAACCACTCATTAACATCATCTGTTAGTGACATATATCTTACATATCCTGCTGCAGTTGTACTAAAGCTATATGTATTTTCAACATTAACTCTTATTGGTAATTCATAATTATCATCTTCTATACTACTATAAAATGCTTTCGTTCCAAAAATACATAATGCCATTATAACAACAGAACCTATTAACATTAAAAGTGATCTTTCAAATCTTTCTAATCCCTCTTTATATTCCGCCCTTGCTCTTGGATTATCTAATGATGTCCTTACAATTTTTATTCCAAACCAAATTAATGTTATAATTAAAATTGCACTTGCTACATATATACAAATATGTATTATAGTTGCTGCAAAATCTCTTAATTTTATCCACGCTGATCCATTTTTGTGTTTAAGGGTTCCATCTGGTTTAGTTGCAGTACTTCCTGTAAGAAAATCTGCATCTAAAAAGTCTATATGTCCAACAGCAACATTATATAAATCTCCAACCATTAATGGTATTCTTGTTTTTTTAGTAAAATCTTTTGAACCATCATTATTTCCATCTTGTTCAACATCTATTCCAGTGACAACTTTTGCTCCTTTTTCATATTTTCCAACATTCGTATATAAATTTCTTTCCTTTGCTCCACTTTTGTCGCCACTTAAATATGTATATGTATATAAGACTTTTGTTCCATCTTTTAATTGAATACTATTTGCAAGCCATTGAATTCCATCTCCTATCATTCCAAAAAAATCCATCAAAGTTGAAACTATTTTTCCCCACGGATTTTTCATAAAATCTGCAACCCAATCTTCAACTACTTTAGCCATAGTCTCAATTTTTTTTCTATCATCTGCAACAGTTGCATCTGCATCTTCATCACTAGTTACTTCTCCATCTATTTTATCTAAATCGTCTCCTGCAAATAATTTCTTTAAATAAATACTATATGCAAGTGTCGAATGATCAGTTCCAAAATTTCCAGATGCTTCAACAATAATATTTGTTTTCCAAGTGTATCCTTTTTTCAAATCTGATTCAGTAACACCTTCATCTAATCCCCACCATTTTTTTAACTCTTTAAGCGTATACCTTGTATGTGGTGCCTTAACCGTATATGTTATTGGTAATCCACTCTCTCCGGAATTGTATTTTATACTTACCATCTTTGGCTTCTACTATTTTTAAATAGGTTTTAAATTTCATTTCCTCTTTTAATGAATCACCTTCGTAACCCAGTTTTTTAGATTTTATCTCTTTTAGTATTTTATCTGATGTATTACCTTCACCTTCCCATCCTATTACTAATACATGTTTAGGAAAGATTCCCAAATATTTATCTCCGTAATCATCTTTTATAAAACCATAAGAACAATTTTCGAAAAGAAACAAACAAAATATTAGAATTATAAATATTTTGATAATTTTTTTATTCATAATTTGTCTCCTTTCTTTCTTACTTTAAATTACATTTAATATTACTGTGTAAATTATTGTTATTGCTACTTGTATCATTGAAAAAATAGCATATAATCTAATCCATGTTCTAAAACTCATTGGTCCTTGTCTTCCAAATACATAAAACACTGCTATAATTGGACCTATTATTGATAATCCCCATAATATAAACATTCTTGCTATCATTAATAATATTGCTAAAAGATTTACAATTGCTAAAATTATATATATAAATGTATATATAAATTTTTGCAATGGTTCTTCTAAATCTGTCGTTAATGACATATATCTTATATATCCTGTTGGTGTTGTACTAAAACTATATGTATCCTCTACATTTACCCTAATTGGTAGTTCGTAGGAATCTTCGCTTTTTATTGCATCACAAAATGCTTTCGAACCAAAAATACATACTGCCATAAATAAAATTGTTCCAATTAAAATTCCTAGTGCATTTCTTAACCTAGCTAATCCTGCTATTGCATCTGCTCTTCCTCTCGGATTATCTAATGTATGTCTCACTATATTTATTCCATACCAAATTAATGACATAAGTAATATTGCACTTGCTATATATATACTTATTCTTATAATTGCTCCTGCAAAATCACTAAAGTTGTTCCATATAGAGCTTTGGGAATGTCTTAATCCTTTTCCGTCTGCTTTTTTAGATTTATTTCCAGATAAAAAATTAATATCTAGAAAATCCACGTGATCTGAGGCTATCCCATATAAATCTCCAATAATTAACGGTATCTTCGTTGATATATCGAAATCATCTTCTCCATTGTCATTCTTATCTTTTTCTACCGTAATTGCTTTTACAACTGCTTTCCCTTTTTTATACTCACTTATCTTGGTATATTTATCTCTATTTCCAACACCATAACTATGATCATACGAACTTAAAGTAGGTGTATTGGTTCCGCCCAGATTTTATTTGTTCTTCTAAAAATTTTAATATTCTCTTATCTGTTTCTGTAGTATAATGTAATCCATCTGCTGTCTTATAACCATTTGACTTTAACTCAGCATAAAGATCTATAAAAGTAACATCTGAACTTAATCCATTTTTCAATGCACTGTTAAAAGCTGTTATATCTGAGTCTGTTGCATATGGATCATTATCTACAGGACCTACAGAAGCAAAAAACACTTGCGCACCTTTTGATGTCCATTCTTTTGCCTTATTATTAATTGCCTTTATATAATTATCTTTATTATATAAATCATTAACCCCCATAAGAATAACAAATGATGTTCCTGATTTTGCATAACCATCAACTGCCGGAAAAGCTGTACTCGTCATCCAGTCATATCCCATACTAACTTTACATTGGAATATATTTGATGAACTTGAATTCACTTCACTCAATCCAACCGTACGCGAATCACCTATAAAAACAATTTGATTCGTTGATTTTGTACTGCTTTTTGTAGTTGTTCCATCCCCATATATACCTGTATTATCAACTCCATCTTTATTATCTGTAGCCAAATCCTTATATGTATATAAAACAAGTGTATCTCTATATGTATCATCAGGAAGCGCTTGTACTAGGTTTGCAAGCCATTGTGCTCCATCTCCTAATACATGTCCTAGAGGATCCATAATAGTTTCCATTATTTTTCCTCCTGGATGCTCACAAAATTCTTCGACCCACTCTGACGTAAAATTCGTAATAGCTGACACAACATTTGCAACTGTATTACTTTCTGTTTTTTCGCTTATCTGAACTTCATCAATTTTATTTAAGTCTGCTCCTGTATATAATGATTTTAACCATATATTATAAGCTCTTTCTCCTTTTTGCGCTCCAACTATAATATTTGCATTCCAAGTATATCCTACTGATAAATTGCTTTTTTTTACATTTTCATCTAAACCAAAAATTTCTTTTAATTCTTTTATTGTAAAACGTTGATTAGCTCCTCCTACTCCTAAACCATATTTTATCGGATACCCTGTTTCTCCAAACTGAATTTCATATGTGTTAAGTATACTATGATATTTAATTATTTTTATATATGTATAAAATTTCATTTCCTCAGTTGGTTTACTTCCATTATATCCCAATTTATCAGTATTAAGTTGTTCAACAATTTCTTTGTCTGTTTTTGACATATATATTGCACTATCAACTACATACACAGGAGGATGCGTTATTTTTTCTGATGCCTTTTCTTTATAGAAATCATCTTTAACAAATCCATATGAAAAATTGCTCACAAAAAGAGACAAGAATAAAATAAATATAATTGTCACTAATTTAAAAAACTTTTTTTCCATTTCTTGTCTCCTTTCTTAAAATTATGCAATATACATTATTATTTTTTGTATTCCTGCTACCACTAAAGGTAAAAACAATAGTACTATATAAACTCTCATAAAATGTCCAAATGTCAATGCATTTCTAGCATTATTTCCTTCTGTTGGTGTTCTTCCAAGCATAGAATATACAGCAGTAAATGGTGCTACTATTATTAAAATTCCAATTATTGCCATTCTTGCAAACATAACTCCAAACCATAACAAATTAATAAGTTCAATAATCATATATAAAAGTGAATATCCTAATGATGCAAGTACATTAGAATTTAGAGTCATATATTTTAAATAACCTACGACATTTGTATTAAATGAATATACATTCTCTACATTAACTCTTATTAAATATATCGAATTATTTCCATTTAAGAATATTTTTAATAATTTGTTATACAAATACATCATTATTATCATTGCAAAATACACACATCCGAATTATAAGTACTGCTTTAATAAAATTATCCATTATCTGTCTTGATTCAAAAGCTCCTTGTGGATTATCCCCTAATGCCGAACGTACAAATAAAATACTTCTCCAAATTAACATTGTTAAAAGTAATGCCGCTGCAATATACATTGCAATATGACTTGCACTTGAAACAAATTGTCTTATACCTTTCCATAATTTATTTGAATTACTACTTTTTGTATTATAAAAATCTATATCAAAAAGTTTCACTTTGCCTATAGATGAACTATAAAAATCAATTGGCATAACAGGAATTTCTGTACTAGATGTATATATTGTTTCTTTTTTACCTTGTTTATTATCTGCTGTACTAGAAATATTTGCTTCTTTTATTATTTTATAATCCTTTTCTTCAGTTTTATTAGAAGTATCGGATTTTGCATCTTCTACTTGTATTTTTTTGTTTAAATTTTTATTTGCTTCAATATCTCCTTTTGAATATGTGATTTTTTTAGCATCTTTCCATTTCATATTAGTTCCTGCATAATTTAATGCCATTTGAATTCCATCACCTATTCCGTGAAATATTCCAGCAAAAAATTCAATAATCATATCTTTTTTGTTTTGTGAATTTGTTTTTCCTGCACTCGATGAAAATACACCAGTAGTACTTACACTAACCTTTTGTTGATTAAACGTTTCACCTTGTTCATTATATGAATCACTACTTCCCATATATATATCTATAATTTGAGGATCATTTTCTCCAACTTTCATAGAAGCACCACAATAATCCAAAATAATTGCATTATATAATTCTGTATCTCCATTTTCCTTAAATTGAAATTGAAAAGTTTCAAATTCAGTCGAACTTTTGCTTTGAGTATCAGGTCCTGTATGTGAATAATGTATGTAATCTTTCCAACTTGCATCAGTATAATATTTAAAATATGCATATGAAGCAATTGCCGTAACAACATAATTTACACCATTATAATTAAATTCATACCATCCATATTTAGGATTTTGTGTAAAATCTGATACAGAAAAGCCACTACATGTCGCGGCTCCTCCAAAATATGTTAACTTAAAGCCTTGTTTTTTATCAATTTCGTCCATAGTAGGATTTGGTTCAGTATCATGTGGATACACTCCTGTTGGATAATCCGCAAACGAGACATTTACAAATAAATATTCAATTAAATTTATCATAATTATTGCCATAATTATAATCAGCTTGCTAAATTTCAAAAATTTTTTCATATATTTACTGCCCTCGTATAGATATCCTTTTCTAACTCTCTTTTGCCAACTTATTCAAGTTAGTCTCAACAAACTTAAATTCCTTTTGAGTAGGAGTAATTTGAAGAATAGCTGTTTCAGAGCCTACCTTCAAAAGTCCTTCACCCCTAGTACAAGTAACCAAAAATGATGCCTCTCCAGAACTTAATTTGAATACTTCTTGTAATAATGCTATTTCAGATTTATCCTGTGCTAAAAATAATTTTGTATCTGATGATGTAAGTACTGCCTGAGCCTCTGGTTTTTCATAAAAATCTTGGAATCTTTGTGAAATAATAGCAAGTGATACATTTCTTTTTCTTGCACGTCTAGCCATTTTATTTAAGAAATCAACTGCTTCTGGGAACGGAAGTAACATCCAAGCCTCATCAACTATAACTCTTTTTTGTCTAGCCTTTTTTCTATCCTCACTATTTTTCTTAACAAACTTTTCCCATATCCAAGAAAGTAATATTTGTTGTGCAAGTGGTCTTGCAAATCTTTCCTCTAATTGTGAAATATCAATATTTATAAATGGTGCTCCATCTAATAATTCAAATGTAGATTGTCCATCAAAATATGCCATTTGTCCACCAAATTCTCTTATGTATTGTTTCATAACTTTTAATAAGTAACTATAATGAAATCTATAGTCTTCATTATCATTTTCTTGAGCCATATGTTCTAGTCTTCTATACCATGAACCAATTGTAGGCATCAATTTTTTCTTTCTTCCAAAGCTTCCAACATTTCTTCCATTTTCATATAAACTCATTGGATCAGATGTAATTCCTAAAGCCGCATATTCTGCCGCAACAGATTCCGAAATTATTTGCTTTGTAAGCTCATTTACTTGTTCTGTTTTTGTACTACCTTTTGCCATTGTCATTAATGCTTGTGTTACGTCCTCTACCTTATTTTCTATATTTAAAACTTCTCTTTCTCTACCTGTTATAGCGTCTTTTGCTCTTTCAACTTCTATATCAAAAACATTTATAATAGTAGAAGAATTTGGACTTACTATAACATTTATTCCTCCTAGTGCTTCAGCAACTGCGTAATATTCACCTTCCGCATCTAGTGCTAGACTTTCAATTCCCATAAGAACTGATGATCTTGAAATTAAAGTTTTCATTGTAACTGATTTACCAGCACCAGACTTAGCAAATATAACCATATTATAATTTGTTAATGATGGATGGAAATTATCAAATAATATTGGTTCACCAGTTTGTTTATTTATTCCTAAAGGAACACCAGTTGGATGTCCAACTTCTGATGTTAAAAATGGGAATACTGTTCCCATTGATGGTCTATCAAAAATTTGCTTTTTTTGAACTGTATTTTCCATTAATGGTAAACATGTCTTAAATGCATCTTCTTGCATTGCCCACGCACTTTTTATACTAACTAATGACTTTGACATTTCATTTGAAAGTAGTTTTGTAAGTCTCTCTAAATCTTGCATACTATATGCAAATAAAGTTGATACAATTGTTGCTTCATATAATTTATTAAATCCTGCAGCAATCTGGTCTCTCAAAATTTCTGTTTCATATCTTTTTTGAGAAACATCACTTTCTCTGTTGATATTTCCTTTATCACTTGCCATTAATCTTTCTGTTTCTAGTTCTACAATAGTCTTATTCAAATCATTTTGAGAACTAGCCTCTGAAACTGGATAAATATATATAGATGTATTTATATCTCCAAACATATACAAACTTCTAAATAACTCTGGGAAAGTACAAGATCTTGGAAGTCCTGAAACAAAGAAACTTCTTGCATATCTTGTAACATTAGATACTATTTCCATATGATCAAGTTTAGATGCATCTATACCTGCTGGAGCTATTATTTCTTTTATAGTTTTTTTATGTAATACCTTATATTCATCTTCACGCTTTTCTTCTTGGTCTTCCTCTCTTACCTTTTTCTTGAACATTGCCATTTTCTAATTCCTCCTTCTCAGTTTTAGCTTGTGTGTCTTTATCTTTTTCTATTTTTTCAATTGCACTCTCTGCAACATCTTCTCCAATATATCTCTTATGTTTTTGAATTATTTCCTTTGCCTTTTTTTGAACAAGTTTTTCTTGATTTTTTTCCATTTCCATCGCTTTTATTTCTTTATCTCTTCTTGCTTCTCCAATTTTTTGATTTGCTAATGATACTGATTCTTCTTCAATTTTTTTATCTAATAATTTTAGTTTTTTCTCTATAGCATCTGGAGCTGTTGAATATAATTCGTCAAATCCTGCTTGTTTAATTTTTTCCATCCAGAATAAGTCTGACTCATCTCTGTTATAAGCTATATATAAAAGTTCTGTTAATTCTTCAGAATTTAAAACTTTTCCTGTTACTTGACAAGCAAATAATGAGTTTATAACAGCTCTTGCTCTTGTATACAATTCTGAGAAAGCCATATTTTTTACTTCAGATTTATCAAAATCTCCTGCTACTATTTCAGATTGATAGCAAGGAATAATTACATAATATCTTTTATTTAAAATACTTCTATTTAAACTTTGTCTTTCAATATCTCTAATTATATCCTCTGTATATTCTTTTAAATTTTTTTGTTTTACAAGCTCATATTTTGCTTTTTCTATTTCTGTTATTGATGATGTTTTATCTTTTAAAAGTCTATCATATTCATCTTGTAAGCTTAGGTATTTTTTATCTATATCTGATAATCTACTCTTATATCCATCTATACTTCTTTCTAGGTTAATTGTTCTTGTTTGTATATATAATTGTACAGGATGTCTTAATGTATTTAAAAATGATATAAATCCTTGTTCTACAGAAACTTTTTCCATTTCTGACATTAAGTCGTAGTTTATACCTTGGCATTCAACAACCATTAAAAACTTTCCTCTTTTTTGGATTATCATATTATCTTCGATTCTATCAAAATCCATAAAATCAATTATTGATTCTGGTGTATAAATAACCTGTGATTTTTTAACATGACTTTTTTCATATTCTGCACTTGCTTTTTCTCTCTCGGCTCTTTTTTCTTTTGCTCGTATAGTAAACCATACAAAAATTAAAACTATAACTACAATTCCTATTACTCCTGCTAATAATATTAATAGTTGTACCATATTATCATTACTCATCATTCTTCTCCTCCGTAAAAAAAGTATATATTTTGTTTTTTTGCATTTTAAACTTTATATATCTCATTATTATTTGATCTATATATTCTCCTCCTGCTTTTCTTGTAAGCTCAAAATTATTTGAATCTGGAATTTTGAATGATGTTATAGCAAAACCTATTAATCCAAATATTCCTGCACAAATTATTCCTAATGATGTAAAATTTATTAAACTTCCTATTAATCTAAAAATAAAATACGCCATTCCGGCCATAACCGAAGTTACTATAAGTGCTTTTGTTGTAAATATATAAAAAAATCTTCCTTCACCTTTAGTATTTCTTGGTATATTATATGGTCCTCCTGCCATAGTATCACTCCCTTTTTTAAATCTAATAATACATTTTTATTATAACATAAAAAGCAAAAAAAAAATACAATTTATGATAAAAAATATCATAAATTGCACTTTTTAATATAATTGTAACATTTCCGTAATATCTTTGTAATTTTATTCTCCATTTTGAACTACTTGTGTTCTATCATATGTATTTAAAGAGCTTGAACCTCCATTTACACTTATTATAAAACTTGCTATTGATGTCGCACCAAAAACTAACATTATTCCAATTATTATTGGAAACATTTTCTTCTTTATTGCTTCTCTAGTTTCTGGCATTGATGTTATTAATTCAAATCCTAAAAATGCTATCATAATAACTGTTGTTATTCCAGAAGCTATTTGTAAAAAGCCTAAAATTTTTCCTACAACTTCGGCCAAATCTGAGTACTTATCTTCTGTTGGATCTGTAGGACGTATCCCTTTTACGATTCCACTAACAGATATGCTCCCATCTGTTGCTTCCACTTTACTTTGAGGAATAATTCCAAAGCTACAAATTATAATCATAAATATTATTAACATTTTTTCTGCTTTTCTCATAATTTTATCCTCCTATCGCTCCTAAAATAAATCCAGCAATTGTAACTGCCGAAAAAACTAATATTATACCTAGAATAACTGGTAACATTCTTTTCTTTAATTCTCCTTTTATTTCAGGTGTTGCAACAATATATTTGTATCCTGTTGTTCCCAAGACTAAAACTAGAACTAATCCTGATATTATTCTCAAAAAGCCAAGAAGTCTATTAACAACTATCTTTAAGCTTTTTGTTTTCAGTACAGCATCTTGTGTTAGCTCTGCTTCAAATCCACCTACATCATCACTTAACTTTGCTGCTAATATAAAATTTGGACTAAAAATATTTATTAATAATAAACTTATTAAAATCAATTCTGGCAATCTTTTTAATACATTCATAAGATCTCTCCCTTCTTTTGTCTAAAATATTCAAAAAAATTCTATCATTTTTATTATAACATAAAAAAGAACAAAAAAAAACAGTTTATGATAAAATTTACCATAAACTGCCTTTGTTTTAATTATGCTGCTACTCCAATCAAGAATTTAGCAACTGATGTTGCACCGAAAACTAATACTATACCAATTATAATTGGTAACATTTTCTTTTTCATTTCATCTTTTACTTCTGGTGTTGAAATAATATAATTAAATCCTACAATAGCTATCATTAAGACTGCAACAATTCCTGATGCTACTTGTAAAAATCCTAATAGTTTTCCTATTACTGATGCCAATCCTTCTGCAGCTGTTGTTGCATTATCACTTTTAGCCTCATTCTCTACTTTACTAATTGCATTAGTAGCATCTGCAAAACACATATTGTTAGGCATAATTACAAACATAGATACAGCTATCATTAAAATAGCAAATACTTTATAAACTGTTTTCATACGTACTCCCCCTTTCCCATAAATATATATTTTTTTAAATTTAATATCTTTTTAACCAGCTCTTCCGAATGAAGCTATCATTATAGAAACTATTGCCATAGCAACTCTCCATATTACAAATGCTCCAAAACCAAATGCCATTCCTATAAAAATTGTATGTAAACTTTGTTTAGCAATGTCTCTTTGCTCTGGTGATGCTCCACTTGCTAGATACCTAACACCTGTTACTGAAAGTGCTATTGTTGATATTCCTGCAAGCAAAACTATTAATATTCTATTTATTGCCTTTACTATATTTTGAAATAATGTAAATGTTGGACTTAGTATTCCTTTAAAATCCTTTGTCGGTTCATTTATAAATGTTGATGCCGCTGAAAAAGCTTTACTTACCCAACTTCCATCATCTGCTGTCGACTTTCCTGACTTATCTGTCGCATATACGGATGTGATTGAACTTGTTAAAAATATTATTATAAAAGCAATTGTTGATATAAATATTTTTTTCATATTTCAATCACCCACTTTCTTATATATTTCTTCCTATATATTAAATACATAAAATACGAATTTTACTATACTTGCACTACAAAATAATAATACTGCTCCTATTAATAATCTTCTTCCAAAATTTAGTAATTCCAATTTTGCTTCTGGTCCTCCACCTCCATGAGGTCCTCCCATCATTCTTAATCCTAATTCTCCAGACAAATGCTCATTTCCTGTTAATAACATTCCAAATCCGAATAATGCAATTGATACAACAGTTAAAATTCCTCCTATTATTTGAATAAATCCTAATATTGGATTTACAACTTGATGAATAAATTTTACAAATGGATTAGATAATTGTTCCGCTGTTCCACTTATTCCATCAGGATTTAGGGCTTTTGTAAAACTATCTCCTGTTATGCTAGTATCTATAGTTGCTTCTTCATCTTTGTCAGTTGCAAAAATAGAATATTGTGAGCTTATAAGAAAACTAAATATTAAAACTAAAATTATTATTTTTAAACATTTTTTCATCTTTATCACCCACTATTCTTCCTTATTATAAATCTTTTTATTTTTTTTTGCAATATTTATTCAAATTTTCGACAATATTTTTATATGTTGCAATCAACATATTAACTGCCTCAATCTTAATTTTACATTAATTCTACTAATTTGTCAATACTTGGAATGCTTCGCATTTCACATATATCTAGAAAAAAATTTTGTTGACAAAAAAAATATCAAATAGTACAATAAAAAAAATTTATATTAACAAATTACAGAAAGGACTTTAATTTTTATGAATTCATCTAAAATAACATTACTTTTAACAAAAAAAAATATTCTAATAACAATATTGTTACTTATATTAATACTATCAATAATAACTTTGACATATTTATATAAAAATCCAAAAATTCCAGTTTTATGTTACCATAATATTGCAACACAAAACGAAAAAGAAAATTATCCAGAAGAATCGGATTGGACCATCACAACAGATAATTTTAAAGAACATTTAGATTACTTAAAAAATAATAATTATAAAACATTAACTATGGATGAATTTTACAATTGGAAAATAGGAAACTTAAATCTTCCTTATAAAAGTGTTCTTATAACTTTTGATGATGGATTTTTATCAAATTACGAATATGCCTTTAAACTTTTAAAAGAATATAATATGAATGCTACTGTATTTGTTGTTGGTTCTTTTATTGATAATTCAACTACAAATGAATGGAATGGCAATATAAAGACATATATGACAAAAGATTTATTAGAAAATTTAAAAAATGAATATCCTAATATCGAAATATATTCTCACTCTTATAATTTACATTATCAAGGTGCAATTAATCAGAATAAAGATGTTCTTATGCAAGATATAAAAGATTTTAATAATTTTTATCCTAATAATGATATTCTTTGTTATCCTTTTGGCCAATATAATGATAATATAGAAGATTGTTTAAAAGAAAGTAATTATAAAATGGCTTTTAGATATGGACCAAATAAAAAAGATTATAAAAAAGCTAGTAGGAATGATAATATTTATGAAATCCCTAGGCTTAATGTTTCTCACGGTATGAGTGTTTTTAAGTTTGCTTTAAGACTTTTAATGTATAACTAAAAATAGATTTGCATAATTAATGCAAATCTTATTTTTTTGGCGGAGAAAGAGGGGTTCGAACCCTCGCGCCGATTACTCGACCTAACAGTTTAGCAAACTGTCCCCTTCACCACTTGGGTATTTCTCCAAATTGTATATATATAATTATAAAAAAACCGTAGAAGATTGTTTATGACAATTTTTCTACGTTCTTTTTGGCGGAGAGGGTGGGATTCGAACCCACGGTAGGCTACAAACCTACGCCAATTTTCAAGACTGGTGCCATAAACCAACTCGACCACCTCTCCAACTGTTTTTGACCTTCATCAACAACAGTTTATATACTAACATATTTTTTAGTTGTTTGTCAATAGTTTTTTATTATTTTTTTTATTTCCTAACTTTTAGGCTATTTTTCTCATTTTTACCAAAAAATCTATCTCTTAAACAACTATTTATTTACATATATTCATAAATTAGAATTAAAATAATTGCACTTATATATGCAAATACACATAATGATACTCCCACAATTCCTGTAACTAATCCTGCTTTTCCTATTTTGCTTCCAAATCTTTTTATAGTTTTAGTTCCAAATATAATTGCAAGAATTCCTGTAGGAAGGCTAATATACCAAAATAAATTTAATATTATTGATATTATTCCTAATGGCAAACTTGCTACTGCCATTGCACTTTTATTTTTTACTTCTATATTTTCTTCATTCATAATATATTCATTCCTTTCTAATTTTAATTAAAAACATAATTATTAAATTTTTTCTATATTTACCTATTTTTATATTTTAATTCTGAAATTAAACTTAAATCATCAAGTTTATTTACTTTTATCATATCTTCAGATACAGTAAATAAATTATCATTTATCCAAAGACCTCTTAAAAGTTTGCTTTCTCCATAAGAATATCCTATACTTGTATTTTTTTCGTGTTCAATAATTCCCTTTAATTTGAATCCATCTGTTAAGTTAATATTATAAACAAAATATCCTTCTGCTGTATAGGTTTTATTATATTTTGTGTAGATACTTTCCATATCACTTATATTATCTTCATTATTTACATTTATTTCAAAATCAGATTCATATTTATTTACAGGTATTGCAAGTAATCCTTTTTCTTTTGAGAATAATAATGCCTTATGATTTGTTAATATTGCAGAAGTTGTTCTACTGTCTCCTATTACAGTTTTTGAAATTTGAATAGGATTATTTATATCACTTACATCAAATAAAGCCATTTTCATTCCTGTAATTATTGCTGTTGTTCTTTTAACTTTTCCAAATGAATCTCTATATACTTTTTCCTTTGTTTCCATTCCAATACCAATTAAATGATTTTCGTCATAAGGATGTAAATATGTACTATATCCTGGTATTTTTAGTTCTCCTAATACTTTTGGAGAAGTTGGTATAGTTAAATCTATTGCATATAATGGATCTGTATTTTTATATGTGACCATATATGCTTTATTTCCTAAAAATCTTGTTGAATACATTTTCTCGCCTTTTGACAAATATTCTGTGCTTCCAATCTTTTTTAAATTTTCATCAAATATTACAATCCTTGAGCCTTCATTTCCTGATAAGGCAACTCTTAGATTGTTTTGATATTCATCTAGTGAAAATTGATTTATTGTTGAGCCTTCTTCTTTTGTTTTATTATTATATTTTAAACTTCCATCATCATTTATTTTAAATTTGTATATAGTTGTATATTTATTATAGTCATAATCTGCCATTTCAATATTTCTTATACAACCTATAATTCCTTTTAATAAAAGGTTTTTTATATTTTCAAAAATTGGTGTTTTATTATTATTATATTCACTATTTACTAAATAAATATTATTTTCTGAAACATAAGCATTTTCAATATTAAATAAATATTCACTTAATTTTACACTTTCGTTTGTGTTTAAATTAGCACTTGCTATAATTGTTTGATAATTTGTAACTTCTCCTTTTAAATATTTTATATTATTTAAACCAATTTCTTTTTTCTCATTATTTTCCATATAATATGTCACAATTTTATCATTTTCTTTTCTTAACATATCAGAACATATAACTAAAAGCTGTCCATTTATACACCTTGATGTATAATATCTTGAACACACTACATATTCATTTATCTTCTTTATTCTTGTTTTATCTGATATATCATAAGTTGTAACCACTGTATTATCATTTGATGAACTATTATAATATGTGTATTGACTTGATGATGTGTAATTTGTAGATATAACCACAAGTTTACCATTATATAAAATTATATCTTCTGGCACATATCCTGGATTGCTTAAACTTGCTTCTATCTTCATATTTTCTGGATTTTCTACATTTGTTATTAAAACATTATTTTCTGAGATAGAGTATACATAATTTCCATCTGTTTTTGTTATATCTGCTTCATCAACATTTTCAACTTGAATATTTGTTGTTGAATAATCGTTTTCAGAACTCGTACTTTCCTTTTGGTTTGAATTTCCTTTTTCTGCAGTTGATGTACTATCGGCAGATTCTAGAACACTATTTATTCCACCATTTGTTATAGTACTTGAATCTGTTGTTACTCCTAAAGAGCCATTTACACCTCCCATTAAAAATTCTAGACAAGCATACGGAATTCCTCCTAAAATTTTAGGTATTATACTCCCTTTGTCATTTTGATTATTATAAATTGACATAAGTTGTTTTTCTGATTTTATGCTTTGTAGTTCTTCTGTTTGTACATTGTTTTTACATATTCCTACTATTATAGAAATTGTTAAAATAATAAGTATAATTACTGCTATTATTTTTTTATTTTTCAAATTTATCCCCTCCTATATTCAAAATTATACTAATAAATTTTCATTTTGACAATAGACATAAAAAAATTTAGGATATTTTTTAAATACCCTAAATTTTTACCATTGCTCTATTTATAGCTTCTTGCTCCTCTGGAGTAACTTTATATTTAGACATACCATTTTCAATTGGTTTTGCATAAATATTTGACATATCTCTTGAATATATTCCATTAAATACTACTCCATTATTTTTTTCATCTAATAAACATACTGTAAAACTTAAATCACTTCCAGTGTCTTTATATGCATTATACCTATAAATTCCTACTTTTTGAATGCAATTTTTAGTTTTATTATCTAATTCTTTATAATATAATGAAAGTTTTCTAATTTCTTCTTCTGAGCCTGAAACTCTTCTCATATAATTATCTAAATCTTCTTTTATATTTTTTCCGTCCCCTAGTTTTTCCATAAAAATTTTATCTTTGTTATGTATATTTCTTATTCTAATATTACTTATAATTGAGCCAATTAACAAAACTATGTTCAATATAAATATAATTATTAAAAATAAATCACTATGTAAAAAACTCAATTTAATCCTCCTGTTCCTTAATCATGTTTTATCAATCCAAGTATTCTTTCTAATTCATCATTATTTGTATAATTTATTATTATTTTTCCACTACGTCTTCCTGCATCTATTTTTACTTTTGTTCCAAAAAATCCTTGAAATTTATCTTCTATATCTCTATATACAGCTGCATATTTTTCTGCTGTATTTTTATTATTTTTTTGATGATGTATTTTCTTTTCTGCTTGTCTTACAGAATCTCCTCTTTCTATCATTCTTTTAGCCATTTCTAGTTGCTTGGCTGGGTCAGTAATAGCAAGAAGTGCTTTACAATGTCCCTCTGTAAGTTTTCCTTGTTTTGCAAATTCTAAAACTTCTGGACTTAAATTTAAAACTCTAACAGAATTAGCAATACTACTTCTTCCTTTTCCTAATACTTTTGCAATTTCTTCTTGTGTCATATTATAATCTTCCATTAAAGCTCTTATTCCTGCAGCTTTTTCATAAGCATTTAAGTCTTCCCTTTGCATATTTTCTATTAAAGAAATTTCTTTATTTTTCCTATCATCATCATCTCTAATAATTGCTGGTATTTCTGTAAGTCCTGCTTTTTTTGCGGCTCTCCATCTTCTTTCTCCAGCAATAATTGCATAATATCCTTCTTTTTTAGTAACAACTATTGGTTGTATAACCCCATACATTTTAATTGATTCTGCAAGTTCTCCTATTGATTCTTCATCGAAAAACTTTCTTGGTTGTTCTCTGTTAGGTTCTATATCTATTAATTTTAAGCTTTGTAAAGAATCATCTGATTGCATTTTCTCTTCTTCAACAACTGGCATTGAAAATAATGCATCTAACCCTTTTCCTAAACCTGTCTTTTTTACCATTTCTACTGTTCCTCCCCTATATTATTTATCTTGATGCTCTTGCTTTTTGTTCTAGTTCGTTCCATTTTAAAAATTCTTTTGCAAATTTTTCATAACTTCTTGCACCTTTTGATTTTGGATCATATATTGTTATTGGCATTCCATAACTTGGTGCTTCACTAACCTTTACATTTCTTGGTATTACTGTTTTATATACTTTATTTTGAAAAAATCTCTTAACCTCTCTAACTACTTGGTTTGCAAGGTTTGTCCTTATATCATACATTGTTAAAATTGCACCTTCAACATACAAATTTTTGTTTAGGTGTTTTCTTACTAGTTCAACAGTATTCAAAAGTTGCCCAAGTCCCTCTAAAGCATAGTATTCACATTGCACTGGTATAAGTACACTATCTGATGCAGTAAATGCATTTAATGTAATTAGTCCTAGTGATGGTGGACAATCTATTAAAATAAAATCAAATTTATCTTTTATAACATCTAATTTTTCTTTCATTCTTTGTTCTCTTGACATCATAGAAACTAACTGTACTTCAGCTCCCGCTAAGTTCATATTAGATGGTGATATATATAGATTTTTGATTCCAGTTTCTTGTATTATATCTTCTGCTGCCACATCTGTTATTAACAAATCATAAGTTGATAAATCAGATTCTTTTTCTATTCCAAGACCACTTGTTGCATTTCCCTGTGGATCTGTATCTATTAATAATACTTTTTTCCCTCTTTTTGCTAAAATTGTGCTTAAATTTACTGTTGTGGTTGTTTTACCAACACCACCCTTTTGATTTGCTACTGATACTATTTTTCCCAATTTTCTTCCTCCATTTGTACCAAAAGGACCGGTTCTTTTTGGTACATTTTGTTTTTATGTTAGCTTTTTTCTTTGATTCTTTTCTCTTTTTTTCAACCAATTTTAATATAAATAATAATATACAAATATTACTAAAATGTCAATATAAAATTTTTATTTTTTGAATTTTATATTTTACGTTTTACTTTAAATTGAAATAGAAGTATTCTATATATTGAAACGACTAGTGTTGAGCTTATTTGTACTAAATTTTTATAACACTTTCGACATTTTTCGACAAAATTCGACAAAATGTGACAAAAATAACCTCTGAGTATTACGCATACCGAACATTCTAAAAATTGTTCCACAAAAAAATTGATAATGTTCCACGCTTTGTTTAACATTATCAATTTTATATAAAAACTATTTTAAAGGTTGTTTTGCAGGTGTTCCTGCTTTTCTTGGATACTTTTTAGGAGTTTCTTTAATTTTTTCAACTATAATTACATTTCTCTTCATATCAGTTCCTGGTAAACAAAATTCATCTACTGATTTTATTTTTCCACCTAATTCCTTTAAAGCAAACTTAGCATCATTTAATTCCTCTTCTACTTGGCTTCCTTTCATACAAATAACTTGTCCACCAACCTTTACTGCTGGAAGTAAATATTCTGCTAAAACACTTAAATTTGCAACTGCTCTTGATACAGCTATATCAAATTTTTCTCTATACTTCTTATTTTGACAAAATTCCTCTGCTCTTGAATGTATAGCTTCCATATTTTCTAACTTTATTTTTTCTTTAACATCATTTAAGAAATTTATTCTTTTATTTAAAGAATCTACTAAAACAAAATTATTACTTTCATTCATAATTGCAAGTGGTATTCCGGGAAATCCTGCCCCTGTTCCAATATCAACTATTTTTTTATTTTTAACAATATATTTTTGAATTGTAAGGCAATCCACAAAATGCTTTAAAATTATCTCATCTTGCTTAGTTATTGCTGTTAAATTTATTTTTTCATTCCATTCTAAAAGTAAATTCATATATTCATAAAACTTTGATATTTGATTTTCTGTTATATCTACATTAATTTCATTTAATAATTTTCTTAATTCATCATTAAAATTATTTTCCATTTAACTTTTTCCTTTCTTTTAAGCTTTATTTTTCATTTGTAAATAAATTAAAAGTACATTTATATCAGCAGGTGAAACTCCTGATATTCTTGAAGCTTGACCAATAGACAATGGTTTTATTCTATCCAATTTTTGTCTAGCTTCTAAGCTTAATCCTTTTATATCTTGATATATAATATCTTCTGAAAGAGTTTTACTTTCCATTTTCTTAAATTTAGCTACTTGTTCTTCTTCCATTTTTATATATCCTTCATATTTTATTTGAATTTCGACTTCTTCTTTTTCTTGAGCTGAAAGTTCAGGCATATTTTCATCAATTTGAGCTAAATCTTTGTATCTAATTTCGGTTCTTTTTAGTAATTCAGAAAGTTTAGAACCTGTAGATAATGGTGTTGTTCCTTTTTCCTCTAAAAATTTATTTACTTTTTCAGATGGTTTTACAATGGTTTTTCTTAATCTTTCCATTTCTTTTTCAATATTAGCTTTTTTCTGTAAAAATTTTTGATATCTTTCCTCAGATATAAGCCCAATTTCGTGCCCAATCTCAGTTAATCTTAAATCTGCATTATCTTGGCGAAGCAATAACCTATATTCAGCCCTAGAAGTCATCATTCTATATGGTTCATTGGTTCCTTTTGTAACAATATCATCTATTAAAACTCCAATATATCCTTGAGTTCTATCTAAAATAACAGGATTTTTTCCTTTTATTTTTAATGCACTATTAATTCCTGCAATTAAGCCTTGGCACGCAGCTTCCTCATATCCAGAAGTTCCATTTGTTTGTCCTGCAAAAAATAAACCATCTATATCTTTATATTCTAATGATAATTTTAATTTTGAGGGATCAATTGAATCATACTCTATTGCATAAGCAGGTCTTGTAAATTCACAGTGCTCTAAACCAGGTAAAGTTCTATACATTGCAATTTGAACATCCTCTGGAAGTGATGAACTCATCCCTTGAGCATACATTTCATCAGTATCAAGACCTACTGGCTCAATAAATACTTGATGTCTTGGTTTATCACTAAATCTTACAACTTTATCCTCAATAGATGGACAATATCTTGGGCCTGTTCCTTCAATTTTTCCAGCATACAATGGAGATCTATGTAAATTTTCTCTTATTATTTTATGTGTTTCTTCATTTGTATAAGTTAAATAGCAATCCTGTTGCACAAAGTCTTTTACTTCATCATCTAAAGAAAAAGGAACTATATCTTCGTCTCCCTTTTGAACTTCCATTTTGCTAAAATCAATACTTTTTCTATTAATTCTTGCAGGTGTTCCAGTTTTAAATCTTATTAATTTAACACCTAACTTCTCAAAACATTTAGCAAGTTTATTAGCTGGAAATACACCATCTGGTCCACTTTCTTTCGAATAATCACCTATAAATATTTTTCCTTCTAGATATGTACCTGTTGCAACAATAATATTTTTGACATTGTATATTGCTCCAACATCTGTCTCTATAGATTTAACTTTTCCGTTTTCTACTTCTATATTTACAATCTCTGCTTGCTTTAATTCCAAGTTTTCTTGTTTTTCCAATGTATGTTTCATTTCCATTTGATATCTTTTTCTATCTGCTTGTGCTCTTAAAGAATGAACTGCTGGCCCTTTTGATGTATTTAACATCTTAATTTGGATCATAGTTTTATCTATATTTTTTCCCATTTCCCCGCCTAGGCAATCTATTTCTCTTACTAAGTGTCCTTTTGAACTTCCCCCAATATGAGGATTACAAGGCATATTCGCAACTGCCTCTAAACTTATTGAAAACACTAAAGTTTTCATTCCCATTCTTGCTGATGCTAATGCTGCTTCACAACCAGCATGACCAGCACCTATTACTGCAACATCATAATCACCTGCTACATAACTCATTTTTATAATTTCCTCCTTTTATCAATAATTTCTGTATGTGTACATTTTGCTGTACTTAATTTGTTTGGTTTTTCCAGTTTTTTCCATTTTTCATTTTTTCCGTGGAACAAGAATTTTTGTTTTGTTTACATAAATCGAATACGTCTTTTAAAATACTTATATCTGTATGTTTATACAATATTATTCATTTTTTATTCCTTTTAATTTTTTGAATTTTGTGTTTTGTTTTAAATTTGCTTCACAATCGAATTTAAAAGATTTTGCATTTTTGCAATAAACATTATTGTTTTTCGTATAAAAATCTTTTATTTTGGATTTTGAAGCTTTAATTGTTGATTATTTTCCCAAACAAAATCTGGCAAAAATTTCATTAATAATTTCTTCACTCGCTTCTTCTCCTGTAATTTCTCCTAAATCACTTAAAACATCTTTCAAACCAATAGCTACAATGTCTATCGGCATATTAATATTCAAACTTTTAATTGCTTTATTCAAATTTTGGATTGCTTTTTGAATTTGAATTTTATGTCTTTCATTTGTAATCACAATATCATTATCCACATTTATTTGATTAAAATTAAATAAATCATTTATTTTTTCATATAATTTATCAATTCCCTCTTTTTTTAATGCAGAAATTTTAATAAAATTATTAAATTTTACAATTTCAGGTGTATTTTCATCAATTTTTTGTTCCAAATCTATTTTATTTAATATAATAATAGTTTTTTTAGGATTAACAATATTTAAAATTTCAATATCTTCTTTACTCAAATCTTTACTTCCATCTATTATAAGAATTACTAAATCCGCCTCTTTAGCGTATTTTATAGATTTTTCAATTCCTATTTTTTCAACTTCATTTTCGGTTTCTCGAATACCAGCTGTATCTATCAATTTTAAAGGAATTCCATTTATATTTACAAATTCCTCAATTGTATCACGCGTTGTTCCCTCATATTCTGTTACAATTGCCCTGTCTTCCTTTAAAATTGCATTTAAAAGTGAAGATTTACCTGCATTTGGCTTACCTATTATTGCTGTTTTTATTCCCTCTTTTATTAATTTTCCATTATCAAAAGATGCTTCTAATTTATGCAATTTATCTAGTACCTCTTCCATCTTCTTCTTTAAATCATCCTCTAGAACCTCTGGTGTATCATATTCTGGATAATCTATAGAAACCTCAATATTTGTCATTAAATCTAAAATTTCATTTTTAATTTTTCTAATTGATGTTGCCAAATACCCTTCTAACTGCTTAATTCCCTCTTTTGCCTCCCTGTCAGACTTTGCATTTATAATATCAATTACAGATTCTGCTTGAGATAAATCAATTCTTCCATTTAAAAATGCTCTTTTAGTAAATTCGCCAGGTTCTGCCAAATCTGCCCCATTTTTCAAACAAATTTGCAATATTTTTCTCATTATAACATTTCCACCATGTGAATTTATTTCACACATATCCTCTGTTGTATAGCTTTTTGGGGCTTTAAAGTAAGAAACTAAAACCTCATCAATTATTTTTCCATCATCAACTATATTTCCGTATTGCATAGTGTATCCTGGTATTTCAGATATATCTTTTGGGTTTTTGGCAATAAACATTTTAGCTAAAATTTCAAATGTTTTTTCACCACTCATTCTAATTATTCCTATTCCTCCAATTCCGTGGAGCCGTAGATATTGACGCTATTGTACTCATTATTTTTTCTCCTTTCTTTTGCTACGTTGGGACCATTGGGGTCGGTTCTTTTTGGTCCCAACGAGAAAATTAAAAAAGTCAAAATTCCATTAATCTTTTGCGATTAAAATCGGAACTTTGACTTCTGATTTTTTATTTAATTTTTTATTTTAAGCTAATAACCACTCTTCTTCTTGGTTCTTCACCTATACTTTCTGTTTTTACGGTATTAGAATCTTGCAATGCTGAATGAATTATTTTTCTTTCGTATGCTTGCATAGGTTCTAACTTTACTGGTTTTCCAGTTCTTTCAACAGATTTTGCAAGTTTTAAAGCTAGATTTTCAAGAGTTTTTTCACGTTTTTCTTTGTAATTTCCAATATCTAATAGAACTCTTATTTTTTCATCTAAATTCTTTCCTGCAACTGATGATATTAATGTTTGAAGTGCATATAATGTTTCTCCTCTATACCCTATAAGTATTGCTGCATCTTCCCCTTCTATTGTAACTTCTAAACCATAATTGTCTTTTTTTATATCATATTTTGTATCATTTCCTAATTGTTTTAAGAATGTATCTAAGAAAACTTTTACATTTTCTTCAGCTTTTTCAATATTTTCATTAGATACAGGTTGTTTTTCTTTTTTTATATGCTTTTCGTGAACCTTTTCTTCACTTTCCTCGCGTTCTGATTCTTCTTTTAATGTTAATTCTACTTTTACAACTCTTGGTGCTAAAATACTAAAAAAACTTCTTTTTTGTTCATTTTCTAATACTTTTACATTTACCATATTTTTAGAAACATTAAGTATTTTTAAACCATTTTCTATCGCTTCATTTGTTGTGTTTCCCTCTGAAATAATACTATTTTTAGGCATTTTCTTTCTTTGCCTCCTCTTTTTCATCTTTAAAAAATTTATTTAAGAATAATCTTTCGAAAATCATTAAAATATTATTTACAAGCCAATATAGAGCAAGTCCTAAAGGAGCAATACATGCAATTGATATTGACATTAATGGCATAAACCATGACATGCTTTTGTTTGCTTGTTCCATTGCATCATATTCTTCTTCTACTTTGGTTTCTTTTCCATCACCAATTAATTTTTCATCTTTTTTCTTTTTATTTGTTGTATTTGTTGATAATTTTATAGAAATAAATGATGAAATTACATATAATGCTGGAATTATAAGAACTTTTAAGTCTCCTAAATCTTCTGTTGGAACTTTACTTAAGTCTAATCCTAAAAATTCCATATTTATATAAGCTTGATCTTTGTAATCATTTATATTAAATGTATCTTTCTCTTCAGTTTCAGTATTTCCCTCACTATTTGTTTGTTCTTGACTTTGAGTGTTTTCATTTTCTGAATTTTCACCATTTTCACTCTCTTGGTTTTCACCATTTTTTTCTTCTTCACTTACGGAATCAGCACTTTCGCCTTCTAGCTTATTCATATAATTTATTACTGCAATTTCTTTATAATTACTTGCATTTCCCTGTTCTTGAACAACAGCTTCCATTTTGTTAATTACTTCTGAATCAACTTTTTTCATATATGTAAGTGGCGAACGAACTAAGTAAAATACTGCGAATAACAATATTATCTGTACTATTGCACTAAAACATCCTGAAAATGGGCTTAGTTTTTCCCTTTTGTATAATGCCATCACTTCTTGATTTAATTTTTCAGGATCATTTTTATACTTGAACTGAATTTGTTTCATTTCGTCATTAATTTTTTGACTTTTTTTCATTGTTTTTTGTTGATTTATTGAAATTGGAAGCATTATTATTTTAACTATTACAGAAAATAAAATAATCGCCCATCCATAATTTCCTACAAATCCATACAAAAAGTTTAAAACATATCCAAACAAGTTTGCAAAAAAAGATATCATATAATCCCTCCACTTTATCGAAATATGCCTATTTTAGTGGGTCATATCCTCCTTTCGAAAATGGATTACATTTTAAAATTCTTATACTTCCCAAACATATTCCTTTTAAGGCTCCATATTTTTCAATTGCTTGTTTTGTATATTCTGAGCATGTTGGATAATATTTACACCTTACATTTTTACTTTCTAACCATAATGATATATTTTTTTGATACCAGTTGATTATTTTTATTAATATTTTTTTCATTACTATTCCGATACTATGATTTCAGCTTTTTTAAATATTTTATTCATATCTTTTTTTATTTTTTGATAGTCTATTTCATCTGTATCAACATCTTTTTTTATTAAAAATACTATACTATATCCTTTTTCTATTTTTTCTTCTAGGTTTTTATAATTTTCTCTTAATAATCTTTTAATTCTGTTTCTTTTATTAGCTTTTCCGCACTTTTGTGCTTATAGCTAGTCCTAAAAAATTATTTTGTTTATTGTTTTTTATTATAAAAGCTTTAATATATTGACCAGAATAGTATTTTCCACGTGTTAATACTTGCTTAAATTCATAGTTTTTCTTCAACATTTTTGTTGTTTTCATTTCCTCACATCCTTTGGCTAAATAAGCTTTTTTGTTTGATTTTTCAAACTTTTCTAGCTTATATAGCCTTTAATGTGTGTTAAAATTAAGCACATAATCTTTTTCTTCCTTTTGCTCTTCTAGCTTTTAATACGTTTCTTCCAGCTCTTGTTGACATTCTTGCAAAGAATCCATGTACTTTTTTGTTTTGTCTTTTTTTTGGTTGAAAAGTTCTTTTCATGTTTAAAACACCTCCACTTAATAGTCTTTTTATATATTTAATATATATTTCTTGTTTTACATACGTTTTTGTTCTTTAAAACGCAAGTGAAAATATTATATCCTAAAGTTCATAAAAAGTCAATGAAATTTCGAATTTTTTTTCATTCCCTTAAGGAAATAAGCATTTCAGCGCTTTTTTTGTATAATTTTTTCAAATTGTGTTGCATTTTCAAAAAAAATGTTGTATAACACTTTTATCATTACAATATTTCAAAAAAATGTAAATTTTAAAAAAGTTATGCACAGGTTTTCCACAGTTTGTTAACAGTTTGTGTGAATAATTTTTACAAAGCGATTTTTCATTTATAAAAAAGCCGAATGTGCTTCGCTTACTAGCTTTTAAGCTATAAATTTATGTTCGGAATAAGCAGTATTTTTTACTGAAATATTACAAACTTATCAACACATGTGGATAACTTTGTGGATAACTTTTCATCAAAAATAATAAGAGCTATTCTACATAATTTGTTACATTTTTTATTAATATACAATTTTTTAAGAAAGGAGATGTTTTATGTTAGATTTAGACAAAAATGATCTAATGGAGCAAATACGAAATCAATTAAAACCAGAAATGACAACTTTATTTTTTAACACATATATCGAACCGTTAGAAATAGAAAGTATTGATAATACAAATGTTGTATTTCAAACAGATACAATCTATAAAAAAGATATGTTAGAACATAGATATTCAAGTTTAATTTTAAATGCTCTTCAGGAAATAACTAATAGGAATTTCACTTTTTCAGTAAACTTACTTGAGAAAAATACACCAACAGATTCTAATAGCAATCAAATTATTTCATCTCAATCAAATGACAAAGAAGAAATCGATTATTCAAATCAAACTCTAAATCCCAAATATACATTTGAAACATTTGTCGTAGGAAATAACAATAGATTTGCACACGCTGCAGCATTAGCAGTTGGTGATAATCCAGCAAAAACCTATAATCCACTATTTATCTATGGTGGTGTTGGACTTGGAAAAACTCATCTTATGCAAGCGGTTGGAAATAGAATCTTACAAAATAATCGTTCAATGAATATCGTTTATGTAACTTCTGAAAAATTTACAAATCATTTGATAAACTCAATAAGAGAAGGAAAAAATGATCCATTTAGAAACAAATATCGTTCAGCTGACGCACTTTTAATTGATGATATTCAATTCATCGCAAAAAAAGAAAGAGTCCAGGAAGAGTTTTTCCACACATTTAACACATTGTATGAAAATGGAAAACAAATAATAATTTCAAGTGATAAACCACCTAGAGATTTGCCATTTCTAGAAGAACGTCTAAAATCAAGATTCGAGTGGGGACTTTTAGCAGATATTTCGTGTCCAGATTATGAAACAAGAGTTGCAATATTAAGAAAAAAGGCCTTAGATGAAAGTATAATAATAGATGATGAAATTTTAGCAGATATCGCAACAAAAATAGATTCAAATATTCGTGAATTAGAAGGTGTATTTAACAAAATAGTTGCACGTGCTTCACTTACACATAGTCCAATTACAATAGAGCTTGCCGAAAATGTAATTAACGAATTTATTTCTAAAAAGGAAAAAGTAATCTCTTCTGACTATATTCAAGAAACAGTTGCTAAATACTTTAGCATTGATAAAAAGGAATTAGCAGGTGAGAAAAGGTCAAATGACATTGCATTCCCAAGACAAATTGCAATGTACCTATGTAGAGAAGTAGCTAATATGAGTTTTCCACAAATTGGTATTGATTTTGGGAAAAGAGATCACTCAACAGTAATGCACGCATACAAAAAAATTGCAAAAGAGATTAAAGAAAAAACAAATACAAAACTAATTGTGGAAAGTGTGAAAAACATTATACTAAATGTGGAAAATTAAAAATTGATTAAAAAATAGATATGTTGATATAATTTTTTAAAATCTATGTTTGGAAAAATTTTCGTTCGATAACAAAAAATCTTTCTCTTCTTACGGAAGAGCTTGATTGGTTATCCACATACTACTTGTGGATAACGTGTGGATAAGGTGTGGATAACAACTTTTCCACACATAAATGTGGAAACTGTGGATAAGTACCCCATGTTTTCCACAGAATTATCCATACCGTTTTCGCTACGGACGCAAAGTTTCCACATAGTTTTCCACAGTTTCCACAGCACCTACTACTACTACTACTATATATATTATATTAATATTATAAATAAATATGCCAAAAGAAAGGATGATTGATTAATGAAATTTGTTTGCTATAAAGACAAAATTATAAAAGCACTTAATTCCGTAGTAAAAGGTGTAGCTTCTAAAACAACAATGCCAATATTAGAAGGTATACTTATTCAAACAAATGATAACGAAATTAAATTAACAACTTATGATTTAGAATTAGGTATTGAATATACAATGCCTTGTGATGTTACTGAACAAGGAAGTACAGTCGTAAATGCTATGATGTTTACTGAAATAATTAGAAAATTACCAGATACAGAAATAAATATTAGTGTAAATGAAAATAATTTATTAACAATAGAGTGTGAAGGTTCTTTATATAAATTAGCAACTATGAATCCAGATGAATTTCCGGAATTGCCAAAAATAGAAATTGAAAATTCAATAAGTTTGGAGCAAAGTGCTTTAAAAAATATGATAAGAAAAACAATTTTTGCTGTAAGTACAGAGGAAAATAGACCAATTTTTACAGGTTGTCTATTTGAAATTAAAAATAATAAATTAAATGTTGTTGCAATTGATGGTTTTAGATTAGCATTAAGAACAATAAATATACCTGTTCCAGTAAATGATTTTAAAGCCGTTATTCCTGCAAAAACATTAAACGAAGTAAATAAAATTTTATCAGATTCATTTGAACCAATAAAAATAGGGGTTTCAAAAAATCAAGCAGTTTTCGAGATGGAAAATTGTAAAATAGTAACAAGAATTCTTGATGGAGAATTTTTAAATTATTCAACAGTAATTCCTAATTCTTGGCAAACAAGAATTAGAGTTGAGAAAGAAGCATTACAAAACAGTTTTGAAAGAATTAGTTTAATATCTTCTTCTAGTATTGAAAAAGAGAAAAAATATCCAGTAAAAGTTACTGTTGATATTGGAAAATTAACAATTTTATGTACAAATCAAACTGGAGATGCTAAAGAAGAAGTATTTATATCAACAGAAGGAAAGAATTTGGAAGTTGGATTTAACCCAAAATATTTCTTAGATAGCTTAAAAGCTATTGATGAAGAAGAGATATATGTTGAATTTGGAACAAATGTATCTCCTTGTTTAATAAAATCTGTTGAAAATAATGATTATGTTTATATGATTTTACCAATTAGATTAAAAGGTGAGTAAAAAAGGTAAGAGAAAAATCTCTTGCCTTATTTTATAAAAAAGTTATCCACAAAGTTTTAACAATTTGTGGATAAATTGATTTTTTTGTTGATTTTTAAGAGTTTTTAAAAAAAACGGCCTTCGAGAATCGAAAATAAGCCATTTTTATATTTTTAATAATTAATTTATTAATAATAAAAATTAATTAAAATAAATTGAAATAAATGAATTGAAAAATGAAAAAAATAGAATAAAAAAGATTTTAATAGATAAAAAAAGATTAAAATAGAAAATATGTAGCAAATAAACTGAGAAAAATCTATAAAAATCAAAACAACCAAATTTGATGTATAAAAAATAAAAAAATATTATTTTAAATCAAAAAAAATCTGATTTTTTTTAAATAAATTTATATTTAATTATTAAATATAATAAATTAAATAAAAAAATCGAATAAATTAGTAAAAAAAAGAAAAAAATCGAAAAAAATCGAAAATAAAAGATTTTAAATAAAAAATATCGGAGAGAAAAATGTGGATTGAAAAAATAAAAATAAATAATTTTAGAAATTATAAATCACAGGAAATTAATTTTAATAAAAATATTAATATTTTTTATGGAGAAAATGCACAAGGAAAAACAAATATAATTGAGTCAATATTTTTAGCAAGTATTGGAAAATCTTTTAGAAGTTCAAAAGATAGTGAATTAATTAAATTTGGTGAAAATTATGCAAAAATTGAAATTTATTTTCATAAATCAGATAGAGATGGAGATATTGAAATTGGGATTGCAAATAAAAAAATATAAATATAAATAAAATAAAAATAAAAAAATTAAGTGATTTATTAGGAAATATAAATACTGTTATTTTTACACCAGATGATATAAATATATTAAAAGGTGGACCTCAAAATAGAAGAAAATTTTTAGATATTATGATAAGTCAATTAAGGCCTAATTATATGCACGCAATTAATTTATATAAAAAGGCTTTAGATGAAAGAAATAATTATTTAAAAAAAATAAAATTAGAAAATGCAAATGAAAATTTATTAGAATTATGGGATGAACAATTAATTAATTATGGAAATATTATTTCTAATTATAGAAATGAATTTATTGAAAAAATAAAAGAAAAAATAAATATTATTCATAAAAATATTACAGGAAATAAAGAAGAAATAAAAATAGAATATATTAGTGATTGTTTAGATAAAAATAATTTTAAGGAATTTTTAAAAGAAAGAAGAAAATTAGATATTATAAAAGGATTCACAACAAGGGGAATACATAGAGATGATTTTCAAATATTTATTAATAATATTTTAGTAAATGTTTATGGCTCACAAGGACAACATAGAACTGCGGTTTTGTCTTTAAAAATTTCAGAATTACAGGTAATTGCAGATGAAATTGGGGAAAATCCGATTTTATTATTAGATGATTTTATGTCAGAACTTGATGAAAAAAGAAGAAACAATTTTATGGAAAATATAAAAGATACACAAGTTATTATTACTTGTACAGACAAATTATTGATAAATGATGTAGATGCAAAAATTTTTAATGTAAATAATGGAGAAGTATTTGAGGAAATATAAAAAAACTATTTGACAAATTTCAAAATTACAATTATTATATATAATGTAATTATATCGAAGAAGGGAAGGACAAAATAATGGAAAAATATGAACACGAATATGGTGCTGAGCAGATACAAGTTCTTGAAGGACTTGAACCCGTAAGAAAAAGACCAGGTATGTATATAGGTAGTACATCAGTTAGAGGTCTTCATCATTTAGTATATGAGATTGTGGACAACTGTGTTGATGAAGCATTAGCTGGATATTGTACAGAAATAGATATTGTAATTGAAAAAGGAAATATAATATGTGTAACAGATAATGGTAGAGGAATACCAGTAGAAGTACATCCTAAAACAGGACTTTCTACATTAGAAACAGTTTATACAGTTCTTCATGCAGGTGGAAAATTTGGTGGAAACAGTGGATATAAAGTTGCTGGAGGACTTCATGGAGTTGGTGCATCTGTTGTTAATGCGTTATCTGAATGGACAGAAGTAACTGTTAAAAGAGATGGCGGAATTTATACAATGAAATTTGAAAGAGGAAAAACTGTAGAGCCAATAAAAAAAATTGGAGAAACAAAAGAAACAGGAACAAAGGTTAGATTTTTAGCAGATAATACAATTTTTGAAACAACAGAATATAACTTTAATACACTAGAAACAAGATTTAGAGAGGTGGCATTTTTAACAAAAGGTTTAAAAATTAATATTGAAGATCAAAGAGGAGAAGAACCAAAAAAATCGGAATTTTGTTTTGAGGGTGGATTAATTTCATTTGTTGAATATTTGAATAAAAATAAAGAAAAAATAAATGCAAAGCCAATATATATGGAAAAAGATGGAGAGGTTCCAGTAGAAATTGCAATTCAATATACAACAAGCTATTCTGAAAATATTTATACATTCGCAAATAATATAAATACTGTTGAAGGAGGAACTCACTTAGAAGGGTTTAAACGTTCCTTAACAAAGGTATTTAATGATTATGCAAGAAGCCATAACATTTTAAAAGAAAAAGAACCTAATTTGCAAGGGGAAGATATAAGAGAGGGAATTACAGCTGTAATTTCTGTAAAAGTAAAAGAAGCACAATTTGAAGGTCAAACTAAAACAAAACTTGGAAATAGTGAAGTTACAGGTGTTGTAATGAGTATGGTAAATGAATCTTTATCAAACTTTTTAGAAGAAAATCCATCTGTTGCAAAAGCTGTACTTGAAAAATGTATGAGTGCATCAAGAGCTAGGGAAGCTGCAAGAAAAGCTAGAGAATTAGTAAGAAGAAAATCAGCATTAGAGACAACAACATTACCTGGAAAACTTGCAGATTGTAGTAGTAAAGTTTCGGAAGAATGTGAAGTTTACATAGTCGAAGGAGATTCTGCAGGCGGAAGTGCAAAACAAGGAAGAGATAGAAGATATCAAGCAATTTTACCTTTGTGGGGAAAAATGTTAAATGTTGAAAAAGCAAGAGCAGATAAAATTTATGGAAATGACAAATTAAATCCTGTAATTATTGCAATTGGTGCAGGAATTGGACCAGAATTTGACATTACAAAAATAAGATATGGAAAAATTATAATAATGGCAGATGCCGACGTTGATGGAGCACATATTAGAACATTATTATTAACATTTTTCTTTAGATATATGAGACCTTTAATAGATAATGGAAATGTATATTTGGCTCAACCACCATTATATAAACTAGCTAAAAAAGGTATGGAAGATGTATATTGTTATACTGATGAAGATTTAGAAAAAGCTTATAAAACATTAGAGGAAAAAGGAATTTCAAGAGATCAACTTGGCCTTCAAAGATACAAAGGTCTTGGTGAAATGAATCCAGAACAATTATGGGAAACAACAATGAATCCTGAAACTAGAACATTAATTAAAGTTACTATGGATGATGCAATTAAAGCAGATGAAACATTTTCAATTCTTATGGGAGATGAAGTTGCACCTAGAAAACAGTTTATTGAGGAGAATGCAAGTAAGGTTACTAATTTGGATGTTTAATAAATGGGTAAAAAGCATATCGCGTAAGTGCGATATGCTTAATTTACCCTCAAGTAAAGCTAATAACAATTTTCTGCTAAAACTATCAAACCTAATTTTCTAACCTAATATATATTGCTATATAAATAAGCTATGAACCAAATTTGAAAATCAGTTGCTCGACTAAGAATACACTTTTAATAACTTTATTCATCCAACAAGGGACTAATAAAAACCATTAAGAAATATAAAAATAATCTTATCTCGAATATAATACCTATATTGTAACCATAATGTTTATAGCTTGCCTACAAATATTATATTCTTATCGCCGACATATATTAATCTAAAAAATAAACTAATATATATCTTTGCCCGAAAATTATTAAACTAATATATATTTAATTTAATAATTCTCTTGGAACAACTGTTATTAACCTTACTGATTATATTGTGTGCAGATTTATTTTTTTTATTCAAATTTTTTTAATTTTTTTTAATTGGTAAGAAAAATAGATAAAAAATTGATTTTTTAACAAAAAAAATTATTGTGTGTGCAAAAGAGTTTCAGTGGGAGAGTAAGAGTTGAAAGCTTGTGGTCGAAATTTGTCGAACGATTTTTCTTGACTTTTAAAGATTTTGTAATATAATGTTGAAAGAAGGAGGGAAAATGAAAGAAAAAATAATTACAACACAAGACTGGATTCCAATAGAAAAAATTAATGAAAATGGAATTATAAAATTAATTAATAATAAATTTATTAAAATTATGAAAGTTAATCCAATTAATTTTAATTTAAAATCTAATTTAGAAAAAGATGCAATTTTAAATTCTTATAAAATATTTTTAAAAACTTGTAATTTTGATATTCAAATTTTAATTCAAAGTAGCAAAGAAAATTTAGATAAAAATATTCAAATAATTAAAAATAATTTAGAAAAAGAAAATAAAAAATATTTAAACGAAATTGCAGAAAATTATTTTGAATTTATTCAAAAATTTAATTCTATAAAAAATTCGTCAAGTAAAAATTTTTATATAATTATTTCAGAAGAAAAAATAAATCAAAATGAAGAAAATATATTTCAAAGTTTAAATGAAAAATATTTTAAAATAAAAGAATGTTTATTTAGATGTGGAAACATTGTTCAAGAAATTAATTCAAAAAAAGAAATAAAAAAATTATTTAATTTATTTTTAAATTCAATAAAAATAAATAAAATAATAAATAAAAAAATAAAGGAGGAATGAAAAATTCTTAAAAAAATAAATAAAAATAATGAAGAAATAAATTTTTATGATGGTACTATAAAAATAAATGATGAAATTGCACCAAGTTATATAAATATTAAAAATCCAAAATATTTAGAAATTGACAATTTATTTTTTAGTGGATTAATTGTTGTGAATTATTATAGAGAGCAAAATGACATTTTATTAAAAACTCTTTTAGATACAAATATTAATATGAATATTTCTATTTTTTATGAAAAACAGGATCAATATAAAACAATAAAAGATTTAACACATCATATAGGAAATGTTGGAGTTGATATCAATGAAAAAAATAAAAATAGAGATGATATTGATATTGCGATTTATACTTATAATGATGCAAAATATATTAGAAAAGAAATGCAGGTAAATAATGAAGATTTATATTTTTTGTATATTTATGTGAATATATTTGCAGACAATTTAAAAGATCTAAATTTTTATTTAAATAGTATTGAAGGTTTAATGCAAAGCAAAGGAATGCAGACAAGAAGAGCAAACTTTAGGGAGGAACAAGTTTTTAAGAGTTGCTTGCCTATAATGGAAAATGATATAGATATTAAAAATTCAGCAAGGAGAAATATTTTAACAAGTGGTTTAATTTCAACATATCCATTTATTACCTCAAGTATTTTTGATGAAGAAGGAATTTTTATTGGAAAAAATATTTATAATAATTCATTAATTTTTGTGGATAGATATAATACAGAAAAATATAGAAATGCAAATATGTGTATTTTTGGAACGTCTGGTGCTGGAAAATCTTTTTATACAAAATTATTAATTTTGAGATATAGACTAATGGGAATCGAACAATATGTAATTGACCCAGAAAGAGAATATGTAAATTTAGCAAAAGAATTAAATGGAACAGAAATAAAAATTGGACCATCTTCAAATACTTTTGTAAATGTTTTTGATATAAGAGAAGAATCTTTAGAAGATGGAGAAAAAGGATATTTAGCAACTAAAATTGCAAAATTAATTGGATTTTTTAATTTAATTTTTGGTGAATTAAATGAAGAAGAAAAAGCAATTTTAGAAGATAAAATAATTGAATTATATAATTCTAAAAATATTAATTTTGATGATGAAAGTTTATTTATTGAAAATAAAAATAATATTATTTCTAGAAAATTCAAATCAAGTTTAGATATGCCTATTTTAGAAGAATTTTATGATATTTTAAAAACTGATGAAAAAACAAAAAAATTTAGTATTAAATTAATTCCATTTATAAAAGGTTCTTTAAATTTTTTTAATAATTATACAAATATAGAATTAAATAATAAATTAATTATTGCAGATGTATATGAATTAGGAGAAGAAAATTTAAAATATGGAATGTATTTATTTACTGAATTATTTTGGGACAAAATTAAAATAAATAGAAAAAATAAAAAAGCAATTTATTTAGATGAAATTTGGAGATTAATTGGAATTACATCAAATAAAGAAGTTGCATCTTTTATTTATAAAATATTTAAAACAATAAGAAAATATGGTGGAAGTGGTGTAGCAATTACTCAAGATATTTCAGATTTATTTAGTTTGGAAAATGGAATATATGGAAAAAGTATTTTAAGTAACTCTAGTATAAAATCATTTTTCTTATTAGAAGAAGATAATATAAAAATACTATCTGAAAATGTAAATTTATCTGAAAAAGAAAAAATAGAAATTAAATCTTTAAAAAGAGGTGAAAGTTTAATGTTCATTGGGGATAGTCATGTTTTAGCTAAAGTAGAATGTTCGGAGTTAGAAAAGAAAATTATAGAATAGTTATTCACAAATTGTTAAAAAAGTGTGGATAATTATTAGTAGAAAGTGGTGAAAAAAATAAAAGTATTAACTGCAATTGGAAATGAAAATCTAAATAATATTTTAAAAAATCAAAATGAATTTGAAATTTTAGAAAATGACATTTTTTATAAAGAAGGTATTTTAGAATTTTTAGAAAAAAATAATAATGTAGATATTTTAATTTTATATGAAAAATTATCTGGTGAAATTAATATAATTAATTTAATAAATAAAATTAAAATAATAAATAATGAAATTAATATTTTTTTTATTTTAGAAAATAAAAATGAAGAATTTGAAAAATTATTAAAAAAAGTAAATATTAAAAATATATTTTATATTAATGAAATAAATATAAATGATTTTATTGAAAAAATAAAAAATACAAAAATAAATAATAATGAAAAATTAATTGAAGAAATTAATTTATTAAAAAATATAATAAATAAAAAAGATGAAGAATTAATTAAATATAAAAATAATAATGTAGAAAATAAAAAAAATATTATTTTAATAGGTGAAAAAAATGTTGGAAAAACAACTATTTTAAATAATTTTGAAAATATAATTGAAAATAAAAATAAATACGAATTTAATGAATTAAATTTAGAAGATTATTTAAAAATAAAAGATGATGTATTTAAAATTATTTTTATTTTAGAAAGAAGAATAGATAAAATAAAATTAAATAAAAAAATAATAAATGAATTAATAATTAAAAATAAAATTAATCCAGAAAAAATAAATATTATTTTCAATAAAATAAATAATTATTCAATTAATAAAAATATATCTAAAAATCTTTTGGAAAATATTAATATTATTGGAAATGTAAAATTAAATAGTTATAATAGTTATTTAATAAATGAAAAGAATAATTATAAAAAAGAAAATAAAAAATTAAAAATTAAATAAAATAAATAAAATAATTAATAATAAAATAAATTGATAAAAAGAAAGGAAAATTATTTAATGGAAATAGGACAAGATATTCAATTAAATTTAATAAATGAAAAAAATCAAAATGAATTTTTAAATTCAACATTATGGAAAACAATAAATAATGGAATTGATATAGGTATAAGATATTTGTTACCAGATTTAATAGAAGAAGAAATAATAGAATTAAAAGATAATTTAATAAATTTTGGCTTAAAAGATGGAATAAAAAAATCTATAGATTCCGTAATAGAAACAGGAAAAGAAGCAATTGGAATTTTTACAGGAAATTTTGAAAATGTAACACAAATTCAAAAAGTTGTAAAAAATGGAGGGATAATTGATAAAGTTTCAGATGTTTTAGATGTTGTTATTGAAAAGGGGGAAGAAAAGGGAAAAATAAATAATACAATTGGAAAAGCTTTAAAAAAAGGAAAAACATCTATTTTATCAAGTGTAGAAAGAAATATAGAAGCTACTTTAAATAATCAAATTAATAGTGCAAAAAATGTGGAAAAATATATAAATAATTGGAAAGAATATTATAGCAATAAAGATTTTGATGGAATGCAAAAAGAATATTATAAAATGGAAAAAGAATTAAAAAAATTAGTACCAATTGAAAATACTATCAATAATGCAAGATATATAGAAAATATACATAATTTAATAAAAAATAATGGAAAAAACTTTGATTTAAGTAGTGAGGAATTAGAACTAGCTAAAAAACTTGCTATTTAAAAAATGTTACAAATTAAACTTGCAAAAAATCAATCTTTTTAGTATAATACAGGATATAAAAACGATTGAAAAGAGGTAGAAACAATGGCAGAAAGACAAGATGGAAAAATAATCGAAAGAGACATCGATGAAGAAATGAAAATGGCATATATAAGTTATGCGATGAGCGTTATAGTACAACGTGCACTTCCAGATGTAAGAGATGGTTTAAAACCAGTTCATAGAAGAATTTTGTACACGATGCATGAAGATGGACTAACACCAGATAAGCCATACAGAAAATCTGCAACAACAGTTGGAGACGTTTTAGGTAGGTATCATCCACATGGTGATGCATCTGTTTACGATGCTTTAGTAAGACTTGCACAAGATTTCTCAATGAGATATATGTTAGTTGATGGACACGGAAACTTTGGATCAATAGATGGGGATCCACCTGCTGCATACCGTTACACAGAAGCAAGAATGTCAAAAATAGCAGAATTAATGCTTACAGATATTGAAAAAAATACAGTAGATTTTATGCCAAACTTTGATGATAGACTTCAAGAACCAACAGTATTGCCAGCACAAATACCAGCATTATTAATAAATGGTTCATCAGGTATAGCCGTAGGAATGGCAACAAATATACCACCACATAATCTAACAGAAGTAATAAACGGGCTTATAGAAATAATAGACAAAGACGAAGTAACAGATGAAGACTTAATGAAAATAATAAAAGGTCCAGACTTCCCAACAGAAGGACTTATCCTTGGAACAGAAGGAATAAGAGATGCATATAAAACAGGAAGAGGAAAAATTATTTTAAGAGCAGAAACTGAAATTGAGGAAATGGCAGGAAATAAGCAAAGAATAATTGTACGTTCACTTCCATACCAAGTAAATAAAGCAAAATTGATAGAAAATATGGCTCATTTAGTTAGGGAAAAAAGGATTGAAGGAATTTCTGAAATTAGAGATGAATCTGATAGACAAGAAAGAGTTAGAGTTGTAATTGAGCTTAAAAAAGATGCAAATGCACAAGTTGTATTAAATCAATTATTTAAAAATACTCAAATGCAAACAAGTTTTGGTGTAATAATGCTTGCATTAGTTAATAATGAACCAAAAATATTAACATTAAGGCAATGTTTAGATTATTATTTGGAACATAGAAAAGATGTAACATTAAGAAGAACAAAATTCGAATTAGATAAAGCCCTAGCTAGAGCTCATATATTAGAGGGGTTAAGAATTGCAATAGATAATATTGATGAAGTTATTGCAATAATTAGAAGTTCTTATGATGATGCAAAAGAAAGATTAATGGAAAGATTCAAATTAACAGATATTCAAGCTCAAGCAATACTTGATATGAGATTAAGAACATTATCTGGATTGCAAAGAGAAAAAATAGAAGATGAATATAATGAATTAATGAAATTAATTGCACATTTAAGAGATATTTTAAATAGTGAACATTTAGTATTTGAAGTAATAAAAGAAGAACTAATAAAAGTTAGAGATAAGTTCGGTGATGAAAGAAAAACTAAGATAAAACCTGCAGAAGGTGATATAGAAATAGAAGATTTAATAAAAGAAGAGCAAACTGTTATTGCCCTAACACATTTTGGTTATATTAAGAGAATGCCAATAGATACATATAAAAACCAAAGAAGAGGTGGAAAAGGAATTACAGGAATTGCAACTCGTGAAGGAGATTTTGTAAAACAAATCTTTACATCATCAACACATGATCTAATACTATTCTTTACGAACAAAGGAAAACTATACAAGCTAAAAGGATATGAAATTCCAGAAGCTGGAAGAACAGCAAAAGGAACGGCAATTGTAAACTTATTAAGTTTAGATGCTGGAGAAAAAATATCTGCAGTTATTCCAATTCAAAATTTTGCTGAAGGTAAATATTTATTAATGGGAACAAAAAATGGTTTAATTAAGAAAACATCTCTAGCAGAATATGATTCTGGTAAGAAAACAGGATTACTTGCAATAACTTTAAAAGATAATGATGAATTAATTTCCGTTAAATTAACTGATGGACAAGATAATGTAGTATTAGTAACACGTAAAGGTTTATGTATTACTTTTGAAGAAAAAGAGGTTAGACCAATCGGAAGAATTGCTCAAGGCGTTATTGGAATTAGATTATCAGACGATGATGAAGTAATTGGAATGGAATCAATAATTAGTGGAAGCAAAGCAACTTTACTTGCAATAACAGAAAATGGATTTGGAAAACGTACGGAACTAGACGAATATAGAGTTCAATTAAGAGGAGGAAGAGGTGTAATTACATACAAAGTTACTCCAAAAACAGGAGAACTTGTTGGTGTTAAAATTGCAGATGAAACTCAAGATGTTATGCTTATTACTGATACTGGTACAATAATTAGAATGAGTGTTAAGGAAATAAGCGTTCTAGGAAGGTCAACACAAGGTGTTACTCTTATGAGAACAAATGACGGCGGAAAAGTTGTTAGCATAGAAATTGTTGAAAAAGACGAAGAAGACTAAATATAAAAATAAAGAAAAAAGCAATAGTTGTACAAAAACTATTGCTTTTAATAATATTATAAAAAATAGAAAAATACCATATTTCGACAAACTTTTCGTTTGGAATATGGTATAATATGAGGTATAAATAGTTTTATTCAAAAATAGTTACTAATATTAAAGGTGGGTTTAGTTCTAATATTAGTAGCTATTTTCTTTTTGGTGACCCATCTCGGGATCGAACCGAGGACCGCCAGATTAAGAGTCTGTTGCTCTACCAACTGAGCTAATGAGCCATAAGTGTAATGTGTTTTTTATAAAACAACATAAACACTTTAATAGTATAATCCCTAGAATCAATTTTGTCAAGAACTTTTTTAGATTTAGTCGGCTCTTTTAACAACAATTTTATCTAAAGATTTATAAATATCTTGGTAAATAAAAGTTTTAGAAACAATACTTCCATTTAATTTAACAACTTTATAAACATTAACAGTCATAGAATTTGAGCCAGACTGTTTAATTTTTTGTTCTCCTAAAGACAAAGAAGAGTCAAATTCATATTTAATAGGAGCTTCTGCAAAAGAAACAGTATCAACATCAAAACTAACATCATATTCAGGATATTCTTTTATTCCATAAATAGAACAAGTAACAACACCACTATTAACTGTAGTTTCAATTTTTATAGGAAAATTACGATTATTCTTAAACTTGAAATCCTTTACTCCGTAAACAACAGTGGCATCTCTACCTTCTTTAACATAGGATGTTAAAAATTGGTGATTGTATCTTTCTGTTATATCCAAATTCGCAAAAAATGCAGCATTATATAATGTTGAAGATAACTGGCAAATTCCTCCACCAATACCATCTACAACTTGACCATTAGAATATATTTTGGCCTCTTTATATCCAGCTTCTATTGTTCTAGCACCAACAGTTAAGTTGTATGAAAATTCTTCATTAGGGGATATAATTTTACCATTAATTTTTTCGGCAGATAATTCCAAATTTTTTGATCTATCTTTATTAGATGTATCATAATATGTTGTAAATGAAGATAATTTATCTCTAAAAATATTTATATTAAGGTCATTTATTGTTGTTTCTGGGTAAGTATATTCAAGCTCTATTGTATATTCATTTTTATCTTCTTCAAGTAAAGCTTTTGCATTATCTAGGTTAAACGAAACACCTATAACTTCTGGATAAACTTTAAATGGATTTTCCTCATAATAAGCATTTTGTACATCTTTATGTATATCATTATAAATTTTATTAATGTCAATTGGATCGGAATCAATATGATGTGTTGATGCCTGGATGCAATTTTCATCAGAAGATAAATTATTTAAAACATTATATAAATTTTTAGAAAGATCATCTGCATTAACAACATCTCCAGACTGTCCCTTAGTAATAATAAGGTTGTTATTTTCTATATAGTAACTATTTTGTACAACTTTGTTTTCTAAATTAGAAGATAGTTCATTAACTAATAAATTTAATTTATCATTATTAAATTCTATACTTAAATTTATATTTTTTTTATTAAATAATAAATTAAATATTTCAAAATTATTTTTAAAAATATTACTAGAACGTCCAATATTAAATGCATCATTTATACAATTACTTAAATTATAATTTACTTCTAAATAATCAAAAGTTGTAGTAACTTCATTTTCTGAATCAATTTTAATACTTAAATTTTTACCTTTTTTATTTTGAATAATATTAGAAATTTTATTGGTTGCATCTTCTTTTGAAAGACCAGAAATATCTATATTATTTATTGATATACCATTTAAAATATTAGTATTATTTATATTTATAAGCGAAAAAAATACAGAAAAAATAAGTAATAAAAATAAAATTATAAAAAAAATAATTAAAAATATTTTTTTTCTTTTTTTATCCATTGTATACCTCGTTTAAAATTATTTTTCAACAAAATATTAGCATAAAAAATTTTTTTTGTAAAGGCGAAAAAAATACAGAATTGGAAAATTTTGAAAAATTTTTTGAAAAATACTTGATTAATGTAAAAAAGTATAATATAATTGGTGCTAGCAAAAGACAAAAAAGGGAGAAGATGTGAAATGGAATTAACTAAAAATATATTTTTTAATACAGATAAGTTAATTGAAAATAGTAAAGTAAAAATCTCATATACAGGAAAATTTTATCAAGAAAACAGTGAAAAAGTAACAATACATTATGGATTTGGAAATCAATGGAACAATGTAAATGATATAGAGATGGAAAAAACAGAATTAGGCTTTCAAACAGAAATAGATTTATTAGAAGGCGAAAGCTTTGAATTATGCTTTAAAAATGAAAAAGATGAATGGGATAACAATGATGGAAAAAATTATGTATTCCCATTAGAAAAAGTGTCTCAAGAACTAATAGTATTAGATGATGAACCAAAATCAATAGGTTCTGCAAGACAATTAAGAAAGTCATATATATGGAGCAAAAAAATAAAATTGGCTGTATATAAAATAATAACATATTTGCCAAAAGTAATATCAGGAAATTATAGAAAAAAATCAAGTAATGAAAATTAAAAAAAACATTATCCACATATTATTAATAATATGTGGATAATGTTTTTTAATTTATAATTAAACCACCATTTACAGGAATAATTTGTCCTGTTGTAAAATTATCTTCAATTAGCCATTTTATACATTTAGAAATATCACTTGCTTGGCCAATTTTTTCAAGGGGGGTATCATTTATTATATTTTGTACATCCTCTTTTGTGTAACATTTATTCATATCTGTATCTATAAAGCCAGGAGCAATTGAATTTGCTCGTATTCCAGAAGGACCTAATTCTTTTGCTAATGATTTTGTCATAGCATCAATTCCTGCTTTAGTAATAGAATACAAACTTTCACAAGAAGCGCCTACTTGTCCCCACATTGAGGAAATATTTATTATACAACCTGATTTATTATGTATCATGTTAGTAAGACAGTTTTGTGTTAATTTAAAGCAAGAATATAAATTGGTATTTATCATTAAATTCCAGTCGTCATCTGTTATATCTGTGAACATTTTTGTTTGTGAAATTCCAGCATTATTTATTAAGACATCTATTTTTTTGTATTTATTTAATACATAATCAGTTAATTTTTTTATTTCTGAGCTGTTTGATATATCAGCTTTGAATATATCTATATTATATTCTTTTTGTAGTTCTTTTGCTGATTGCTCGGATTTATTGTAGCCAGCAATTACAGTATATCCGCATTTTGTTAGTTCTATAGCTGTTTGTTTTCCTATGCCTCGAGAGGCTCCAGAAATTAGAATTATTTTTGAGTCCATTTAGTTTGATTCTCCTTTTTTAAATATAAAAAAAGCCAACAATTAAGAGCCTTCTCAAAACTATTGACAATACTGGAGCCACTTGTCCGATTTGAACGGACGACCTACTGATTACAAGTCAGTTGCTCTACCAGCTGAGCTAAAGTGGCATATTAAATTTAAATGGTGACCCCTACGGGAATTGAACCCATGTCCCCGCCGTGAAAGGGCGATGTCTTAACCTCTTGACCAAGGGGCCACGTAAAAATGAATATTAAATTTTGCTTTAATATTCATTTCCTACTTTTGGTGAGCTATCCGCGACTCGAACGCGGGACAACTTGATTAAAAGTCAAGTGCTCTACCACCTGAGCTAATAGCCCGTCTGTTGCCTGTTCGCAAACAGAACGATATTATAATACTATATTTTAAATGCTTTGTCAATAGTTTTTTGAAAAAAATTATATTTTTTTTCGAATTTTAGTAATTAAGTAACTAATAGGCCTAAAATAAGCTAAAAATACTATGCCAAGTAAACAAAAAATTAATATTGGCATTAAATAGTTTTTGTTTTTCCCTGTTGGAGGAATAATTGAAGCCCAGTTATTTGATTCTATATAATCGCTTTCATTTATATTAAAATTACCTGCAATGGCATCAGTAGTGGATTTGTCTGTTCCAAAATATTGAAGACGTCTACTATAATCATTTTCATATTCAATAATTTCAACTTTTCCATTATATAATAAATTATCTTGTTTAGATAATAAAGAACTTACAGATAAAGTAACATTTATAGATTCTCCTTGGGATAATGAAAAGTCTTGGTTAGTTAAATCAATAGAAACATATATAGCAGAGTTTTTTGCAAGATAGTTAATAACATCATCAGATACATCGTCTAAATCATCAATATTATCAGAGTTAAATGTTGTTATGTTATCAATTGCCAAATCTGTAATTTCGTTGTTTCCAGATATTCCTGTAGCTTTAATTCCATATGATTCATTATAGTCGAATTTGTTAGGTAAATATAGTAAAAAAGCAAGTCTGGAACAAGAACTATAGTTAGATACATTATCAAATGAAATATTATATTTTAATTTTAAATTAGAACCATATGTATTTTTTTCATCTAAACTAGAAACTAGATCTCCTGGATTTGAAGCATCTGTTGACATACTATCAATAACACTACCATTATTTAAGGTAATAGACATTTCCAAAAGAGAAACAGAAGGAGATATAGTATATGGATCTCTTTGCATTAATTTTAATACAGGACCCTCTATTTGATTAGAAGAATTATCAATTGTAAATGCTTGTGCGGATTTACCTGTCATATAAGTTGAATTAGACAAATCTAAAGCATATTGTTTAAAATTTTTCAAATCTGAATCTGAAGAAACTTGCATATTAAGAGCAGTAAATATTATAGTATTATCATACGAAAAAGATTTAAAATAATAATTAATATCTTCTCTTAATTCGTCATTTTCTAATATAGAACTTTGATTTTCATCATATATATAATAATCTTGGCCATTATACTTTAAAATATTTTGGATTTTTTTTACATCATTTTCGGAAGTAGCATTATTAAGCTCATTTTCATCAACTTTTCCCCAAGAGTATTGTATTTTGTATGTTCCATTTCCGACATTATTAAATGTATATTTTCCGTTTTCATCAGTTCTTGTAGATGCAACAGTATTATCATTAGAATCTAAAAGTTCAACAAGAATATCTTGAATAGGGGATGTTTCATCATCTTCTTCATCAATAATATTATCATTATATACTTCTACAGCATAACCATCAATAGATGCAGAACCAGTATTTTGTGCATAAGTTTTACAATTAATTAGACTCATTAAAATAAGACTTATAAATGCATAAAAAATTTTTTTATTCATAGCTAGTAAGACCCTCCTTACTATTAACATATAAGTAATTAGATAAATTAAATTTATCATAATAAAACACTTAAAAATATTATATTATAAAAAAATATGGTTGTCAATTTTGCCAGAAAGCCAAAATTGTAAAAAATTGACAAATTTTGCGTTTGGATTTATAATAAAATAGGAATAATTGTGTAAAAAAGGGGGAATACCTATGATTAAAATTAAAAAGATACACATAAAAGTTATTTTATTAGCATTTATATTAATTTTACTTAATACTATGAACAATGTTTATGCATCATATGATGATTTTAGTGGATTTAATAATGCTCCAAGAATGACAATCGAAACAAATAAAAATAAATATACAGATGTAAAATTGAAATTTGTAGATTATAATGGGTTAAGCGAAGAAAAGATAAAAATCTATAAAGTCACTTCAGATGGTAAAAAAACAGAAATTTCTAATAATGGTAAAATAATAACTAAAAAAGAAACGTCAGAGTCTGATAATTCAAAAACATATATATATACATTATCAAATGAATTTTTAAATAAAGAAACTACAAGATTTTATATAAGCTTAGAAGATAATAGTGGAGAATTTTTAAAATCATATTTTAGAATAATGAATAATGGTAAGGGATATTCAGTAGATTATGCACCAAGAATTTTGTCTTGGAAAACTGACGGAAAAAAGGTCTCTTTTACCGCGAGAGACTTAGCAGGTACTGTGAAATTGGTTTTGTATGATATGAACAATAATGGGAAAGTTGTAGTTACTAAAAATAATTTAAAAAAAGGAAATGCTACTGTAACATTTAACATATCAAAATTTAAGGCAAAAGATGGAATATACAGAATACAAATTTATGCTAAAGATAAAGCGAATGGACAACCTGCAAGGAGAGAAGTATGCTTTAAGTTACCAGAAAAGAAGGAAAACACATCGAACAATACTCAAACAAATACTGCAACTAAAAATAAAGAAATAATAAGTGTTACTATTAATAAAAAGCCAACAAAGAAAAATTATGTACAAAATTTAGAAGAACTAGACTTATCTGGTGGAGAGATTAAAGTAACATATGATGATGGTTCTTCAAAATTAATAAGTATGACAAATAATAAAGTTAGCTGTTCAGGATTCTCAAATGAAAAAGTTGGAACCTCAACAGTAACAATAAAATACGAAAATAGAGAGTTAAAATTTGACGTAAATATAAATAAAAGAGAAGAAATAAAAGCTCAAAAATACAATAAAGTTACATATTTAAAAAAATTAACATCTGCAGAAGTTAAGAGTTTTATTCACGTATCAAGTGGGAATGGATGTACAGGAGCACAATCAATGTGTGTTGCAGGAGATTATATTGTTGCAGCAAAAATAAGATCAGGATATAATGATAGAACTTTATTAAGGATATATGATAAAAATACAGGAAAAAAAGTAAATGACATTATAGATAATTTTCTTCATGCAGGAGGAATGACATATAATAGTAAAGAAAATAAAATTTATGTAGCATTAGGACATGGAAGTAATAAATATTCATATTTCAAAGTTGGAAATCTAGCTAAGGACAAGAAAATTTATAATAAAACAACAAGAAATTCTTCAAAACCTTTAACTGGAATTGCATATGATGAATACATTGATAAATATTATATATCAAGTGGAAATACAATATTTGTTATGAATGGAAATTTAAAATATGAAAAGAGAATTACAAGAATAAGAGGAAGCTATCAAGATATAGGGGCTTATAAAGGAATAATTTTAGCTACATACAGTAATAGATTAAATGCAATAGATTTATACAGAGAATCTGATGGAGCATATATAGGAAGTTATAAATTTAATATTCCTGGATTTGAAATTGAAAGTGTAGATTATTATAAAGACAATGTATTTTTTGTATTTGGAAATATAGATGGAAAAAATAAAGATAAAATATTTAAAGTTACACTTGATTTACCAAATATTTAAAATAAAAGAATCTATTAGCCAAAAACTAATAGATTCTTTATTTTATGCATTCAATTTTTCCAAAACTTCTTCAACATCAATTCCGTGAACTTCACAAGCCTCTTCTAAAGACTCTTGTTGAGAAGCAGGGCAAGATAAACAATGCATACCCATTTCTAGTAAAATATCAGCTTTATCAGGTGCAACTTCTAAAATTTCACCAATTAAAGTATCTTTATTAAAATTCATAATAATCCTCCTTAAAATTAAAAATAAAATAGTAAAAAATAAATCACTAAAAAATATTTTAACATAAATTTTCAAAAAAGTATAGACAAAATGAAAAAAAAGTGCTAATATACAAAACGCAAGGTGGTGAAAGGCATAAATAAATTAATTAACTTTTTCTTTATAACACTTATTATAAATTTTTTCATAACATTTTATACAATATATAATTTTTTAGATTTCAAATTATTTCAAAATAAACAAGGAATAAAACTAAAAATCAAACAAGAAAAAATAAATTCTCAAAGGGATGATATTAAATAAAAAGAGCAATATTTTGTAATTTAGTATTAATAATATTTGTGGCTATATTTATTCCAATACTAAAACCTATATTTCAAGCACAAGAACTTATAATAACATACGGATTAAAGCCATTTGATATATGTGAATCAAATGCTAAATTGTGGCAATATATAAAAATAATGTATATAATAACATTTTTTACATCAAATTTAATCTGCAGTAATTTTGTATATAATAAAATACCAATTAAAAAGAAAATAGAAAAACATTTAGATACAAAAAATAAAGATGATAAATTAAAATTACTTATAGGATACAATCAAAAAACAAAAGAAAAAATATATATACCAAAATCAGGTTTATTTCAAAATTTTTTAATAACAGGGACGATTGGTTCAGGAAAGACAAGTTCTGCAATGTATCCTTTTACAAAACAACTTATAAAATACAACTATTTAAATCCAAATAACAAAATAGGAATGTTAATTTTAGATGTAAAAGGTAACTATTATAATCAAGTAAAAAAATATGTTAAAAAATACAACTTAGAAGATGATTTAATAGTTATAGAATTAAAATCAAAAATAACTTATAATCCTCTCAATAAGCCAAGTTTAAAACCAATAGTATTAGCAAATAGGTTAAAAACAATTTTAGAATTATTTTCGGAAAATAACTCAGAAAGTTATTGGCTAGATAAAGCAGAACAAATTTTAGCAGAAGCAATAAAACTTTGTAGGATATATAATGATGGATATGTGACATTTAAAGAAATTCATAATTTAATTACAATACCAAATTATTATAAGGAAAAAATACAAAAATTAAAGGAATTATTTATATTAAATAAATTAAGTTTGGAACAAATTTATGAATTAAATATGGCATTAAATTTTTTTGAACGTGAGTTCCAAAGTTTAGATCCAAGAACATCTAGTATTTTAAAATCTGAAATAACAAGAATTACAAATACATTTATTTCAGACTATAATGTACTAAAAACATTTAGCCCAGAAAGAAAAGAACTAACATTTTTAGGATTTGAAGATGTAATAAAAAATGGAAAAATAGTTGTTTTAAATATGAATATTGCAGAATATAAAAATTTATCTAAAATAATTGCAGCATATTTAAAATTAGATTTTCAAACAGAAATAATGAAAAACCTAAATAATAACAATGAAAGAATTACTGCATTTATATGTGATGAATATGCAGAATATGTAACTAAGACAGATAGTGATTTTTTTGCCTTAAGTAGAGAGGCAAAATGTATAAATATTGTAAGTACACAAAGTTATTCATCATTAAAAAATACACTAAAAGATGAAACATCTGTAAAAGTAATATGTCAAAATTTAATAAACAAAATATGGTTTAGAACAGATGATATTTTTACAATAGAAGAAGCACAAAAACAACTAGGGAAAGAAGAAAAAGAAAAGATTTCTAAAAATATATCTGAAAGCGCAAAGAAAACTAAGTATAATTATCTAACAAAATCTTTGGTAAATAAAGATTCAAGTATTTCTGAAAGTTTAAATATATATACACAAAATGATTATGTATATGATACAAACTTTTTCACGTTAGAATTAGAAACATTTAACTCACTTTGTTTTTTATCAGATGGAAATAAAATTTTAAAACCAACAAAGATTAAAATGTATCCATATTTTTTAGAGGAGAAGGAGGAATTATTATAAAAACAAGAAAAACATTTTTTATAAATTTTATATTAATATTGTCAATAATATTAATATTTTCATTAGCAACTATTAGTATGTGTGCAGGAACACCAAAACTTGTAAGCACAATAGAAAAAGCATTTCAAAATATAGAATCTTGGCTAATAAAACTTGCAACACCAATGGCTGCGGTTGCAGTAGGTTCTGGACTTTTTATGCAAAAATTTAGCTTGGGAGATGAAGAAAAAATCAGAACAGGAAAAAAATTAGTAAAAACAGCCTTATTTTCTTATGTATTTATTTTGGGAATTGATTTAGTATTGTCTGCTATACAATCTTTAATATAGAATGGAAGTGAAATATTGGAGAATAATACAGAAATTACTACAAACATAATAAACACAATAAATACTATATTTGAAAATTTATTTTCTTCAATTGATAATAATTTATATGGGGTACTAGATGATTTAGTTTTTGTAAATAAAAATATTTTAAATGATAAATACTTTAGCAAATTATTTGGTACATCTACAGCAAATGGAATATTATTAATTGCAAATTCTTTACTTATAGGAATTTTACTATTTTATGCAGTAAAATATATGATGTCAAATTTTACTTATGAAAGAACAGAAAATCCATTTCAGTTTGTTTTCAAATGTATAATTTTTGGAATATGTATGAATTGCTCATTTTTTATAATTGAACAAATTTTAGATTTGAATAATAATGTTTGTTCATTAATAAAAGGAATAGGAGAAGATTTGTGGGGAAAAGATATATGTTTTACAAGTTTAATAACAGAAATTAATGAAAATTTATCAATAAATAAAAATAATTTAGATATCTTTACATTAGATGGTTTAATAAAAGGAACACTTACTATTTCACTTTTAAATATGGTATTTTCTTATTCATTAAGATATATTTTAATAAAAGTATTTATTTTACTTTCTCCATTTGCTTTTTTATCTTTAACCGTAAATAGCATATCACACTTTTTCAAAGCCTGGTATAGAAGCTTCTTTTCATTGCTATTTATACAATTAATTGTGTCTATAGTATTATTATTGCTATTTTCAATGGATTATTCAAAAGAAAATTTAGTAAATAAATTTATTTATATAGGAGGAATTTATGTACTAATAAGAGCAAATTCAATAGTTAAAGAACTATTTGGAGGAATTTCGACTACTGTTCAATCTGGAATAAGTAGTTTAAGATCTTTTTCAAAATAATTTAATAAAAAAGGAGGGATAAAAATAAAATTTATATTTCCACAAAATTATAAATTTAATACCAAAATATTAGGAATTATTGATTATCAAACAGCTATATTAAACTTAATTTGGGATGGAATTGTATTTTTAATTTTAAATATGATTTTTAGGAGTTTAAATATAAAAATATTTCTATTTATAATATTTAGTTTTCCAATGCTTATATTTAGTATAATAGGAATAAATGGCGACAATTTAATAAATGTGATAATATATATGTCAAAGTTTATAATAAAACCTAAATTGCTTCTTTATAGTAAATAAAATAGCTATTTCTCCAATTTTCTAATTTTATTATCAATTTTCGTATTTGAAAAATTATAGATTAATGATATAATTTGACAAATGGGGTTGATTGAAAAATGAAATTAGAACAAAATGAAAAAGCAATGATATTTGACACTTTACAAATACCTAATATATTTTTTGCAGAACATTTAAGTGATATGCCAGGTGATTATTTAAAAATATATTTATATTTAGTATTTTTATCAAAATATAATGGAGAAATTGGAATAAACGATTTATCTAAAAAATTAGCTCTTCCAATAAATATAATAAATGAAGGAATGAAATATTTAGAAAAAGAAGAATTAATTTTAAGAAAGCAACAAGGCTTTGAAATAGTAGATTTACAACAAAAAACATTAAATAATTTATATAATTTAAAAATAGAACCAAGTAGTGAAAAAATAGAACAAAATGAGCAGAATAAAGAAAGATTAAAACTAATAGAATACTTAAATAATAAATACTTCCAAGGAATTATGGGACCTACATGGTATTCAGATATAGACAACTGGATGGACAAATTTGGATTTGATGAACAAGTTATGATAAATTTATTTGATTATTGTTATAGTAAATCAGCTTTACATAGAAATTACGTACAAGCTGTTGCAGAAGCATGGGGACTAAATAAAATTAAAAATCTTGATGATTTAGAGGCATATTATACTGTTCAAGATAAATTAATGAAAATAAAAAAAGAAATAGCTAAAAAACTAGGAAGAAGAAATGGTCTTACACAATATGAAGAAGCATATATAGAAACTTGGGTAAATGAATATAAATATGATTTATCAATAATAGAAATAGCATTAAAAAGAACAACATTGCGTTCTACACCAAGTTTTGAATATATAAATAATGTAATAAAAGACTGGAATGATAGAAACCTAAGAACACCAGAACAAGTAAATGAATTTTTAGAGCAAAGAAAGAAACAAAATAAAGATACAAAAGAATTACAAAAACAGGTAAAAAAAGAAAGCTTTGAGCAAAGAGCATACAGTAACTTAAGCTTTTTATATGCCAATAAAAATATAGAAGGAGTGAATAATGGCAACTAGTGATTTAGACTTTTTATTAGTCGAATACGAGCAAAAAAAAAGAGACGCAGAATTTAATTCACAAAAAAGAAAAGAAAAAATATACAAAAAAATTCCGAGACTTGAGGAAATAGATGAAGAAATAAACAAAATATCTATTAATAAAACGAAAAGCATATTAATAAGTCAATTAACAAATAGCTTAAATACAGAATTTGAAAATGAATTATTAAAATTAAAAAAAGAAAAAGAAGGAATTTTAAAAAAAGAAAATATAGATGAATCATATTTTAAGCCTAATTATGAGTGTGATAAATGCAAAGATACAGGATATATTACATATCCAGATAAAAAAACCGAAATGTGTAATTGCCTAAAACAAAAGCTTATAAATATATCATATAATAAATCTAATTTAAGTAATTTACAGAAAGAAAATTTTAAAAATTTTAATTTTAATAAATTTTCAAATGAAATAAATATTGGAAAATATAATATGAATATATCTCCAAGAGAAAACATAAAAAATATAAAAATGGCAAGTGAAAATTTTATAAAAAATTTTAATAATCCAGAAACGAAAAATTTATTTTTTACAGGAAATACAGGACTAGGAAAAACTTATATGACAAATTGTATAGCAAATGAAATATTAAAACAGGGAAAAACAGTACTATATCAAACAGCGCCAGTACTTCTTGAAAATATAATTGATAACAAATTTAATAAATATAAAACAAATAATACAAATGATTTTAATAATCAAGTATTAAATGTAGATTTATTAATAATCGACGATTTAGGAACAGAATGTATTAATAATATGAAACTTAGTGAATTATTTACTATATTAAATTCAAGAAGTTTGAATTTGAATAATAAAATAACAAAAACTATTATTTCTACAAACTTAAGTATAGAAAAGATATTTAGTGTTTATGAAGAAAGAATAGGTTCAAGAATTGCTGGATTTTATGATATATATTATTTCTTTGGAGATGATTTAAGACTAATGAAATAAAATAAAAACTACTAATTAAATTTTAAATCTTAATTAGTAGTTTTTTATTTACCAAAAATTATTTTATTTCATCACCAAGAATTTTTTTAATATTTTCTAATTCTGTTTTAAATGTATTATAAGTTGCTTTGCTTAAATTTGGGCTATATCCTGCTTCATAGCTATCTATAGCATTTGAAATATTTATAATTTCAAATTTTTGAGTAGATTTAGAAGTATCCTTGTAAATATAAGTAGGAATATACTTAACAGTATTTATTTTTATTTTATCATTTTCATCTTTTGTAATATTTACATTCATAATTGCAGAATCTCTTGTATATTTTTTATTTTGATCAGCTAAGAAATTTCCTAGAGAATAAATTACAAGTCCATCTTTTGTAGTTCCATCATCTAATGTAATTTCTTTTTTCTCAAAATTTTGTAATACATGAGGGTGATTTCCTATAATAATATCAGTTCCATTTTTAAATAAGAAATCAGCTAAATCTTTTTGCTCAGAATTAGGAGTTGTTTGGTATTCTATTCCCCAATGCATACTTACACAAATCATATTAGGATTTTGAGCTTTAGCTAAATCAAGTTGTTTTTTTATTAAATCTTTATCAATTAAATTAACAGAATAACCTTTATCAGATGGAACAGGAATTCCATTGGTGCCATAAGTAAAGCTCAAAAATGCAATTTTAATACCTTTTACATTTTTTATTAATATTTTACTTTGTTCTTCCTCGGATTTAAAGGTTCCAGTATGAGATATATCTGCATCATCTAAATAATCAATTGTGCTTTCAATTCCGCTATATCCTTTATCATAACAGTGATTATTTGCAGTAGATAAAACATCAAATCCAACTTTTTTTAAGGTATATGCTAAATTTTCTGGTGTATTAAATGTTGGATAACTGCTATATCCCTTAGAACTACCTGCAAAAGTTGTTTCTAAGTTTCCAATGGCAATATCTGCGGTTTGAATATTATATTTTATATCATCAAACAAATAAGAAAAATCGTAAGTATTTGATTGTTTATTAAATGCGTCATTGTAAATAGTATTATGGCACATTATATCACCAGTAAGAGCCATATTTATAGTTGTGTTTTTTTTAGTAACTTCGGGAGTTATTTTAGTTTCTGAAGTTGTGTTTTCCGTAGTAATTGTCGAATTGTCTGATGTGGATACCTCAGTAGAGTTTTGAGGTTCTTCATTATTATTAGTAATTTCAGAAGTGTCTATTGGTGTTTTAAGTGTTTTTTTGTGATTTATAAATGCATTTAAAAATATAATTAAAAATATAATAATTAATACAGCTAAAATTTTTGATATTAATTTTAGGTTACTTAAGTTATAATTATATCGATTTCTTTTGAATCTTCTATTTCTCATAAATTAATCCTCCTTTTACAACTTTTTTCTACAAATTAGATTATCACAAAAACGATAAATAAGCAATATTTGTAAATTGAAAATTTTGAGAATAATCAAAAAAACTTGATTTTTAAGCATTTTTATAGTAAAATAAACAAAGCTCAAAAAGAGAGGAGAGAAAAAAATGTTATCTGCAAATGGAGTAACAATAAGATTCGGAAAAAGAGTTTTATTTGAAGATGTAAACATAAAATTTAATAAAGGAGAATGTTACGGAATAATAGGAGCAAATGGGGCTGGAAAATCAACATTCTTAAAAGTATTATCAAGAGAAATAGAACCAAGCAAAGGAGATGTAACACTAGATAAAGGAGAAAGAATATCAGTGTTAAAGCAAGATCACTTTGCTTATGAGGATTTTACTGTAATAGATACAGTAATAATGGGAAATAAAGAATTATATGACATAATGAAAGAAAAAGAAGAAATATATGCAAAACCAGACTTCACAGAAGAAGATGGAATGAAAGCTGCAAAACTTGAAGAAAGATTCGCAGAACTTGATGGATGGAATGCAGAATCAGATGCAGCAATGCTTTTAAATGATTTAGGAATTGTACCAGAAAATCACTATAAATTAATGAAAGATATAGAAGCAAGAGAAAAAGTAAAAGTATTATTAGCACAAAGTTTATTTGGAAATCCAGATATACTTTTACTAGATGAACCAACAAACGACTTAGATTTAAAAAGTATAAACTGGTTACAAGAATTCTTAATAAACTTTGAAAATACAGTAATTGTAGTATCACACGATAGATATTTTTTAAACAAAGTTTGTACATATATAGCAGATGTAGATTTTGGAAAAATAACAGTATACCCAGGAAACTATGATTTCTGGTATGAATCAAGTCAATTAGCATTAAAACAAGCAAGAGAGCAAAATAAGAAAAAAGAAGAGAAAATAAAAGAATTACAAGATTTTATTGCAAGATTTAGTGCAAATGCATCAAAATCAAAACAAGCAACATCAAGAAAGAAAACATTAGAAAAAATTCAATTAGATGAAATAAGACCATCAAATAGAAAATATCCTTATGTGGATTTTAAACCAGATAGAGAACCAGGAAAAGAAATATTACAAGTAAAAAATATTTCAAAAACAATAAATGGAGAAAAAATATTAGACAATATTTCATTTACAGTAAAATCAAAAGATAAAATAGCATTTTTAGCAGACAATGAAAATGCAAAAACAGTATTGTTCCAAATAATAGAAGGAGAATTAGAACCAGATGAAGGAGAAATAATTTGGGGACAAACTATCACACATACTTATTTCCCTAAGGATAACAGTTATTTATTTGAAACAGACGAAAACATTACAGATTGGCTAAGAAAATATTCTAAGGACCCTGATGAAACTTATGTAAGGAGTTTCTTAGGTAGAATGTTGTTTTCTGGAGAAGAAGCATTAAAACAAGCAAAAGTAATTTCAGGAGGAGAGAAAGTTAGATGTGTTCTTTCTAAAATGATGCTATCTGGTGCGAATTTCTTAATTATGGATGAACCAACAAACCATTTAGATATGGAAAGTATTACATCTGTAAATGAAGGAATGAAAAAGTTTATTGGAAATATTTTATTTACATCACACGACCATGAATTAACTCAAACTGTTGCAAATAGAATTATTGATATAAAAGCAGATGGAAAAGTTATAGACAGAGAAGTTACTTATAACGAATATTTAGGAGTAGAATAAAAAATAAAAATCGCAAATTTAAACTTTGCGATTTTTATTCTTTATTCTTTATTCTTCATTTTCAACTATAACTGAACCATCAATTTCTTTATTTTCAGAATCGCCGCATGCGAATTTATAAAATGCAATAATAGCGATTTGAACATAAGGAATAAGCCATAAATATCCAATTCCTAATGTAAATACAGCTAAAATAGCCCAACCGATAAAAGATAATTGCAAGCAAAATAATTTACCACGTTTTCCAGTCATTAATTTTTCGCTTTCTTCAACAGCTTCTTTTGAAGATAATTCAGGTTTATCAGCAGCTATAATATAGGCTAATTGGTAATAATAGGATTTTGTTACACTCCAGATAGATGCAGCTATAAAAAGAACCATTCCTATTAACACTAAGACAATAGATGTAGTAGATGAAGATGTTTCATAAAGCATTGAACTACTTGCTGTTTGGAAAATTCCAAATCCAATTATTACGTAAGATACAACTGTTAATATTACAGGAAGAACCATTTTTACGAAAATATTCCAAGCAATACCCCAGCTTTTTCCGAAATTATTAAAACCAGTTGTTAAGAAATCAAAAGCCTTAACATCTTCATCATTAAATAATTTTACAAAAGAAATAATGAGTCCTAAAGATAAAGGAACTTCTATAATTGCAAAAACTAATGATAAAAATGATTGCATAATATCAGAACATAAACTTTCCAAAATATTAAATAAGAAAAACACAAGCATATAAGCCAAATTAATGCAAACAGCTTTACCCCATTTTCCACCTAATTTTTCACGAGCTTCTTTTCTAAAATCAGAAGAAACCATAAATATACACCCCTTTCTTTTTATAAATATATGATACAGTAATGTAAAATAATTGTCAATGTAAATTGTGACAAAATTCGACATTATTAAGATTCTCTTATACTTTTGGAATAAGGTTTTATTTCATCAGTAATTCCGACGAGATAATCGATGGAAGTATTATAAATGGAAAATATAGATAAATGAAATAAATTAACCAAACTCTTGACAACCAGCCCCTAAAATCTGTTATAATAACAAAAAAACAGAAAGGACAAAACCAATGGAAAAAATAATAAATACAATCTCAAACGAATTACAAGTAAAATCTACACAAGTAGAAAATGCAATAAAATTAATAGACGAAGGAAACACAATTCCATTCATAGCAAGATATAGAAAAGAAGTAACAGGAGGCTTAAGTGACGAACAATTAAGAATATTAGGAGAAAGATTAACATATCTAAGAAACCTAGAACAAAGAAAGCAAGAAATAATAAAATCAATAGAAGAACAAGGAAAACTAACAGACGAAATAGTAAAACAAACAGAAATTGCAACTACTCTGGCAGAAGTAGAAGACATATATAGACCATACAAACAAAAGAAAAAAACAAGAGCAACAGTTGCAAAAGCTAGGGGCTTAGAGCCTTTAGCCGAAATAATAAAAGAGCAGAAAGAAACAAAAGATATATATGAAATAGCAAAAGAATATGTAAATATTGAAAATTTATCAGAAGAAGATAAAAAGAATAAAGACAAAGTAGTGGAAAATGAAGAAGCTGCAATAGCTGGAGCATTAGACATAATAGCAGAGGAAATATCAGATAATGCAGAATTCAGAAAGAAAATAAAGAAGATATGTTATAGAGAAGGTTTAATATCCACAAAAGCGGCTAAAGAAGATGAGAAATCAAATTATGAAATGTATTACGATTATAGTGAGGTAGTATCAAGAATACCAAGTCATAGAATCCTAGCAATAAATAGGGGAGAAAAGGAAGAATTTTTAAAAGTAAAAATAGACAAAAATGAAGAGAAGATTCTTCAAACTATTGAAAGAGAAGTAATAAAAGGACAAACACAATTTACTCAAATGCTTAAAAACACAATATTAGATAGCTTTAAAAGACTAATAGAACCATCAATAGACAGAGAAATACGTTCAGATTTAACAGAAAAGGCAGAAGAAAAAGCAATAAAAGTATTTGGACAAAATGCAAAACAATTACTTCTTGGAGCTCCAATAAAAGGAAAAACAGTAATGGGATTTGACCCAGCATATAGAACAGGATGTAAAATTGCAGTAATAGATGAAACAGGAAAAGTTTTAGATATAGCAACAGTATATCCAACAGCTCCACAAAATGATGTAGAAGGTGCAAAAAAGGAACTTTTAAAACTAATAGAAAGAGATAATGTAAATATGATAGCAATTGGAAATGGTACGGCATCACGTGAATCAGAAGCTTTTGTTGCAGATATGATAAAAGAAGCAAAACACGAGGTAAATTATGTAATAGTAAGTGAGGCAGGTGCATCGGTATATTCAGCATCAAAACTTGCAACAGAAGAATATCCAGACATAAATGTATCTATAAGAGGAGCAATATCAATAGCAAGAAGGCTTCAAGACCCACTTGCAGAGCTTGTAAAAATAGATCCAAAAGCAATAGGAGTTGGTCAATATCAACATGATGTAAACCAAAAGAGATTAGCTGAAAGTCTTACAGGCGTAGTAGAAGATGCGGTTAATAAAGTTGGAGTAGATGTAAATACAGCAACACCTTCACTTTTAAGTTATGTATCTGGAATAAATTCAAGTATTGCAAAAAACATAGTAAAATATAGAGATGAAAATGGAAAATTAAAAACAAGAAAAGAACTATTAAAAATTCCAAAGCTAGGCAAAGTAGCATTTGAGCAATGTGCAGGTTTCTTAAGAATAGTTGATGGAACAAATCCACTAGAAATAACAGCAGTTCACCCAGAAAGCTATGAGGCTGCTGAAAAATTACTTGAAAGTGTTGGATTTGAGAAAGAAGATTTAAGAAATAAAGATAAAGTAATAGATTTAAGAGAAAAACTAAAATCAGTAGATATTGCCAAAGAATCAAATGATTTAGATATTGGAGAATTAACTTTAAAAGATATAGTAGACGAACTTTCAAAACCAGGAAGAGATCCACGAGATGAAATGCCAAAACCAATATTAAGACAAGATGTACTAAAATTTGAGGATTTAAAGGAAGGTATGATACTTCCGGGAACCGTAAGAAATGTAATAGATTTTGGTGCATTCGTAGATATTGGAGTAAAATATGATGGATTGGTTCATATTTCAGAAATGAGTGACAAATATATTAAAAATCCTTCAGAATTAGTTTCAGTAGGAGATATTGTAAAGGTAAAAGTTATAAAAATAGATATGGAAAGACATAAAGTAGGATTAAGTATGAAAATATAAAAAGTGGAATTAGAGGTAATTAGTAAAAATTACTTCTAATTTTTTAATTTTGTACATTTAGCCAAACTAATAGTGAACCACAAAAGGTGTAAAATAATATGATTTCATTATAAATGAAAAAATATCAATATAAATATAAAAAAATGTTGCAATTTAAAAAAATTATCTTTATAATGAGGGTATATTAAGGAGGGAAAACAATGAGAATAGGAAACATACAAAATGCTGAAAACAGCCAAAACAGTACATATAAAATCCTAGCTGTAGATGATGAAGCAGGAATAATAGATTCTTTATCAATCTTTTTAAAAAGGTCAGGATATTCATTTACAGGAATAACAGACCCAGTAGAAGCCATAGAAAGAATAAAGACTGAACATTTTGATTTGCTACTATTAGACTTCATTATGACGCCACTTCACGGAGACCAAGTAGTTGAGGAAATAAGAAAATTTAATAAAGAATTATACATACTATTATTAACAGGTCATAAGGATTTAGCACCTCCACTAGAAACAATTAGAAGACTAGATATACAAGGATACTGCGAAAAAAGTGATAAATTTGACCAATTATTATTACTAATAGAATCTGGAATAAAATCAGTAGAACAAATGCGTCAAATAAAAGCAATAAATGAAAAATTAGCAGATACATTCAAACAACTAGAACAAGCATATATGGAAAGTATCCAAACAGTAAGATACACCGTTGAAGCAAAAGATACCTATACAAGAGGACACTCAGATAGAGTATCAGAATATTCAGTACTAATAGGAAAAAAATTAGGATTATCAGATGAAGATATAAATAGATTAAAAATTGGGGGCTTATTCCACGATGTTGGAAAAATTGGAGTACCAGATAACATTTTACAAAAAAATGGAAAGCTATCAGATGACGAATACTCAGAAATAAAAAATCACCCAACAATAGGGGCTCACATTTTATCAACAGCTTCAATCTTTAAAGACATTTTACCAATAGTAAAATACCATCACGAAAGATATGATGGAAGGGGATATCCAGAAATGCTAAAAGGAGAAGAAATACCATACCTAGCAAGAATAACAGCTATAGCAGATACATTTGATGCTATGACATCAAAAAGGGTTTATAGGGATTCTTTGCCACTAGATAGAGTTATCGAAGAATTCAAACGTTGTAGAGGCACACAATTTGACCCAGAATTAGATGACTTATTTGTGGATATTTTGGAAAATGATTACGAAGAAATAGAAGAAATAAAAAATAAATATCAAGCAGAAATATAATTTTTTCGAAATGGGGACGGTTCCTTTTTTAAAAAGGAACCGTCCCTGTTTCAAAATTTACAATGGTAAAATAATATTAAATTTAGTTCCCTTACCTTTCTCAGACTCGAAAGTAATATTTCCGTTAAAATGAGCTTTAATAGTAGAATAAGACATATAAAGGCCAAGACCTGTACCATTTTTACCTTTTGTTGTAATCATTTCCTTAAATAGTTTATCCTTAACTTTCTGAGGTAAACCATCTGCATGATCCTCAATAGAAATAATAAGATTATTATTATCATCCATATTAAAATCAAGGTTTATTTCCTCTTCGGTTCTACCATTATAAGCTTGAATAGCATTAGAAATCATATTATTAATAACTTGAACCAAGCTATTAACATCACCGTGAATAACAATTTTACTATCAATAAACATATGAACATTCAAATAAATAATAGCATTTTTAAGTTCGTGTTTCATCAAAATATCAATTCTCTTAACAAGCTCCTCCAAATCAAAAGAAGTATTTTCAGTTTCAGAAAGAGTAACAGCTTGTCCCTTAACAGCCGTAATAATATCAGACATATATTCAGTATAATCTTTAATCTTCTCAATCCAAACAGACATATCTTTAGCAATAGCGTGATGGTCCTCAAAATTAACAGAAGGATTTTCAATTGACATATCATATTCCTTAACCAAATCTGTTAAACCCTCAGCTGCACCAGAAATAGACATAATAGGGGTTTTTAAGTTATGAGCAATACCACCAATAAGCTGTCCAAGAGAAGCCAAACGCTCACTTTCCATAAGGCTATCTTGATTATCTTTTATAGTTTGCATATCTTCTATATGTTGAGTAATATCCTTGAACAGTATTAAAGTACCAAGAAATGTTTTGTTATTATTTAAACTACTAAACTCGATGTTGAAATATTTATTTAATTTATCAAAATGAGTAGTTAAAGACTGGGTTTTAATGGTACCTTTAGCTTTAACCAATAATTTGTTTAATTTCTCTTGGTCAAAATCATCAAATGAAGAAGTAATATCAAAAATATTTTTATCTCTAATATCAATATCCTTTACGTGGAATAAATTTAAAAGAGTTTTATTAAAGTCAATAATTTTATTATCTTCATTTAATACCAAATAACCATCAGAAATTCTATCAACAACTCTTTGTAAAGCAATAGGTGCTATACTTAAAAATTTGAATTTGAATATGGCAAGAGCAAAACAAACAATTGCTATAGTAAATGAAATTGGTGTTAAATAAATTGACATTTTTATAATATTTAAAGTTCCTAAAATATTAATTACAACAGGTATAATAGTTCCAGCAATAAGTAAAAGTGATTGTTGAGAAAAGAATCCTGCATTTTTAATAGAAAACTTTATCAAATTTAAAATACTCAAAATAAGTAATCCATACGAATATAATGTATGTACAATCATATATGGGCCAGAAATGGTTTCATTTAAATAAACAGAATATGTTTGATAAAATAAATGATGATAGTCATTAGTCCATAAAATAATTAATGATAATATAGGTATAATTATAAAAAATGTATAAACTCTTTTTAGTTTGATTTTTGTTTTAGTGAAAACCATACTTGTAAGAAACAAACAAACAGGTAAAAAACAAGTTCCAATATACACAAAATAATCAAAATAAATAGGGTCAATGTGATAAATAGGAGATAGTACAATTTGTAGTAATAATCCTATATCACAAATAAGCAAGCAAATTAAAGTTGCGAGAAAACAAGTTTTTAATTGGCTTGAAGCTATTTTTTGCTTTATAATTAAAGCTAAAATAAAAGTTGCACCAAAAGAAGCGAGTAAAATTAAAAAAGTAGATAATGAAGTTAATAACATTTTTTTCCTCCTTAGTTTAATAAATTTATTTAACTTACCAGAAGCCAATATAAGCTTCTGGCAAATTAAATTATAAAAGATTAATATTTTTAAAATATTCAATATATTTTGTAATATATTCTTTGTTAATTTCAGGCCAATTAAATCCTATTTTATTAAGATACTGAACACTAAAATCACAATCCATTAATATATTACTTACAATTTTAAACTTTTTAGCAGAATCCAAATCAGTTACAATTCCTGAAATGTCATTTTTCAAAATAGGATCTTTTAAATATAAAGAAACTTTTTTAGAAAAATCTTTATTTGTCACAAAATCCACTTTAATATCTAATTCATTTATAAATTTAATTAAGTTTACAAATGAAATTAATTTATTATTAAAGATATGGAAAATTGTAAAATCAGGATTTGATTGTATTAAATTAATAATAGCATTTGCACAAAAATCAACTGGTGCAAATTCCGTAGCATGCTTTTTAAAGCCATTTTGAATAACCCCTAGTTTAACAATTGCTTTTATTCTATTTACAAAAGCATTTTCATTTGCATTAATCTGGAATTTTCCATCAATATATCTGTTAGAAATATTACCCATCCTAAAAATAGTAGCAATTAACTTATTATTTGAAACTTCTTCTAAAATAATTTTTTCTGCTTCAAATTTTGTTTGTAAATATGTATTATTTAAGTTTTGATTTTTATATAAATCTTTTTCACCAAAATATATAATATTTTTTTCTTGTTTCAAACTATTTTCAGGAAGTCCTAGTCCAGAGACACTTGTAGTTGAAATATGATAAAGCTTTTTATTAAATTTCTCACAAAAAATAATTAAATTTTTAGTTCCTACAACATTAATATTATAAAATTTATTATAATCTCCATAATGCTTAACAATTGCAGCACTGTTAATAACAATATCAATATTATTCGCTAAATCATTATATTCATTTTCAGATAATCCAAAATTATTTAAAGAAGTATCTGCTTTAATAACTTTAATTTTGGTTCCAAAATAATCATCATATTTATTTCCAAAATAGAAATTTAATTGTTCTTTTAATCTTGCTATTGGTTCTTTATTATTTTTATTTCTAACAAAACAATAAATTGTTCCAATATTATTTGTGCTAAAATAACTATCTAAAATATGTGAACCTAAAAATCCAGTAGCACCTGTTAGTAATACGTTTTTAATAGGTTTTAATTCAATATTATTAGAAATATTTTTTACATCATTATATTCTAATAATTTATTAATTTTAGAATAATCATAATTTTCAAATTTGTTTTCTTCCAAAGAAGAAGCACTTGTTGCTTTCTTAGCAAGTAATCTAATAGTTGGATAAGCAAAAATATCTGCATAGGTAATATTTAAGTTTTTATTTAAAGCTTCAACTTGAAGTTTTATAGCAGATAAAGAATCTCCACCTAAATTAAAGAAATTATCATTAATTCCGACCTTTTTAATATCAAATAAATTTTGCCAAATTTCACATAAAGTTTTTTCAAGTTTAGTTTTAGGTGCAACATACTCTGATTGTGAATTTACAATAGGCTTTGGAAGCTTTTTAGTATCAATTTTTCCATTTACAGTTAAAGGGAAAGAATCAAGTTGTATTAATATATTTGGAACCATATAAAATGCAAGCTTACTTTGTAAAAATAGAGTGAGTTTTTGAGTATCTATTTTTTTATCAGCTGTAAAATATGTTACCAAATATGACTTGCTTTTAGCCTTATAAACTTGGCTACAACTCTTAAATACACTTGGATATTTTATAACAGTATTATCAATTCCAGATAATTCAACTCTGTATCCAGATATTTTAACCTGATTATCAATTCTAGAAATATAAGAAATTGTACCATCATAATTCCATTTAGCTAAATCACCAGTCTTGTAAATTTTAGAGCTTAAATCATTAAATGTATTTTTAACAAAATTTTTATTTGTTTCTTCTTCATTTGCAATATAGCCTTTTCCAACACCATTACCTGTAATACAAATTTCACCTGAAACACCAATTGGAACTATATGCATATATTTATCAAGTATATAAATTTTTGTATTTCCAATAGGTTTTCCAATAGAAACAATTTTATCTAATTTTATAGATTTAGTATATTCCAAAGCAGTAGAGCAAATTGTTGTTTCCGTTGGTCCATAGCCATTTACAATTTTTATGTTTGGATTAAGGTTAAAATATTTATTTAAAGTATGTCTTTTTATAGGCTCAACACCAACAAGTAATTTATTAATTTTTACATTTGGCTTAGTTTTTAATAAATCATAAACTTCCTCCAAAATATTTGGTGGAATATATAAAGTAGTTATTTTATTATTAACAATAGAATCTGCATATTTAACAATATTGCTAATAATTTCTTCTTCGTAAATAACTAGAGTTGCACCATTTAATAATGATAAGAACAATTCCCAAATACTAACATCAAAAGAAATATTAGTAGAAGACAAAAGTCTATCATTTGATGAAATTCCTCCAAATAAATTATAAAAAGAGTGTACATAATTATTTAAACATTTATGAGTAATTTTAACTCCTTTAGGTTTTCCTGTAGAGCCAGATGTATAAATTACATAAGCTATGTCATCTGGATTAATTTTTACATTATTAATATTTTTTGTATTTTTAAGATTCTCAAAATTATTAATAAAAATAGTTTCTGCTTTAAAATCAGTAGCTTCTTGATTTGTAAAAACTAATGGAGACCTACTATTATCTAACATATAATCCAATCGTTCTTTTGGATAACCAACATACATTGGCATATATGAGTGGCCAGCTTTTAAAATTCCCCAAATTAAAATAACAAGTTCAATTGATTTATTCATAAAAACACCAATAATACTATTTTTAGGAATATTTTTATTATTTAAAATATTTAAGCAAATAGTATTTGATTTTTCATCTAAATCTTTATATGTAAGTTTTTTGCCATTTTGTTCAATTGCAATATTTAGGGGATTATTATACACCTTTAATTTAAATAAATCAACTAAAGATTTTTCTTCTGGATAATCCATTTCAGATTTATTAAAATCAACTAATATTTTATTTTTTTCTTTTTGATAAAGCATATCAATATTAAATAATTCAATTTCAGGATTATTTACAACATCTTCCAAAATCTTTAAATAATGATTTGCCATAGTATTAATAAAACTATGAGTAAATAAATTTGTACAATACTCAAAACTCAAATTTAGTTTATCATTTTCTGGGATAGCTTCCAAAGATAAATCAAATTTAGCAATTTTACTATCTGGCAAATAATAAGTAGAATTTATTCCGTTTAAATTAACTGTTGGATTTCCTTCATTTTGATAAGTAAATAAAACGTCAAATAAAGGGTTTCTACTTGTATCACGAGTAATACTTAAATTATTTACTATTTCATTAAAAGGATATGACTGATGCTCAAAAGCCTTTAAACACATATCTTTAACAGAATCCATATAATCCTTAAAAGTTTTTCTAAAATGAACATGGAATTTTAAAGGCAAAGTATTTACAAACATACCTATAATATTTTGTGTATCACTATTTTCCCTAGCAATAACAGGCGAACCGACCACCATAATTGTTTGTGTAGAATACTTAGAAAGTAATATGTAGTAGGCACCTAATAAAAACATATAAGGAGTTACTTGTAATTCTTTACAAAGGTCATTTATTTTTTTAGTAAATTCGCTATTTAAAGTTTTATAAATTTTGGCTCCTTTAAATGATTTTTTAGCAGGACGAGGGTGTATATAAGGTAAATTTAAAACTGGAATATCATCCTCAAATTTACTAAGCCAGAATTTTTTATCATTCTCAAATGTACCAGATTTTAAATTAGAGTTTTCCCATTCTGAATAATCTTTATATGTAAATTTAATTTCCTCTAATTCCTCATCATTATATAATTTGCATAAATCACTAATTAAAATTTGCATCGAAGTACCATCTGAAATTATATGATGTGTATCAAATAGTAAAAGAGCAGTATTATCAATTAATTTTATTATTCTAACTCTTAAAATAGGAGCTTTGCTTAAGTCAAATGGTTTTACAAAATCAACAAAATAATTATTAATATTATCATCTGTTGCATTTATTACATCTATTTTAAAAGAAAAATCTTTACAAATTTTTTGAACAGGAACACCATCAATTATTTCAAAATAAGTACGAAGTGATTCATTTCTTTCAATTAATTTATTAAAACAATTTTCTAATTTTTCTATATCAGGAATTTTATCCATAAAAATACCACCAGGTAAATTGTAAGATATAGAACTACTATCTAAAATATAAGAACCATAATAAATTCTTTTTTGAGCAGAAGAAAGGTCATAATAATCTTTATTTTCGGCTTTTGAAAGACAACTTATTTTTTTCTTATTTTTTTGTTTATCAATAAATTCGGCCAATAATTTAATTGTATTATTTTGGAATAAATCTGAAATTTTAATATCTATTTTAAATTTATTAGATATTTCTGCAATTAATTTTATGCAAGATAAAGAATCAGCACCAAAATCAAAATAATTATCTTGAGTTGATAATTCTTTTAAATTTAAAATTTCCAAAAGCTCAGTTTGCAAAAATTTTTCAATTTCATTTGAAGGTATCGTATTTGTTGTATAAAATTTATTTACATCAACAACTGGGAGCTTAGATTTATCAACCTTCCCACTTAAATTAATAGGCATTTCATTTATTGCTATAAAATAAGTTGGAATCATATAATATGGTAAATATTCATTTAATTTTCTTTTTAGCTCATAAATATAATTTGATGTTTTAGCAAGTTCCTTATTTTTAAGAACAACATAAGAGCAAATAACAGATTTATTATTTACATTAGAAATTACAGTAAATGCAGTTTTAATTAAATCTATTTTATTTAAAGTATTTGTAATCTCTCCAAGTTCAACTCTGTGTCCTCTTATTTTTATTTGATGGTCATTTCTACCTAAAAAGTGAATATTTCCATCAGGGTCAAAATAGCCTAAATCTCCTGTTTTGTAGAAAGTTTCATCATTCATTTTTATAAAAGATTTATTAGTTAATTCTTCATTTCCTAAATAACCTAAAGAAACATTATTTCCACAAACATATAATTCTCCAGGTACATTTATTGGCTGAATATGTAAGTTTTTATTTAAAATAAAAATATTATTATTAGTTAAAGGTTTACCTATTGGAACAACAGTGTTATCATTTAGATTTTTAGTTTTAGAAAATTTAAAAAATGTACAGCAAATTGTTGTTTCAGTAGGTCCATAACCATTTACAATTTCAATATTATTATTCAAATTATAATAATTATTTAAGGTAGAATTTTTTATGCTTTCAACACCAACTAATAATTTATTTATTTTTAAATCTTCTTTTTTACTAACTAAATATTCATATAAAGTTTGTAAAATATTAGGTGGTATATACATAAATGTAACATTATTTTTAATAATAGTATTAATTAATAAATTTATACTTGTTAAAGTATTTTCCTCGTAAAGCACTAAAGATGAGCCAAATACAAGAGGAACAAAAAGTTCACAAACACTTACATCAAAAGAAATATTTGTAATAGACAAACAATTATCCTTTTCACTAAATTTATTATTAAATTTACTATTAAAACTATATAAAAAATTAATTAAATTACTATGTTTTAATAAAACTCCTTTTGGTTTACCTGTAGAACCTGAAGTATAAATTATATAAGCAAGAGAATTACTATCAATTTTTATATTAATTTTTTTATTTGAAAAATCCTCTAAATTAATATCTACAAAATTAATTTTATTTTCTATATTAATATTAGTATTTGTTATAAATAGCTTAGAATTACTATTTTTTATAATATAATCAATTCTTTCTAACGGATAATCTGGGTGGATAGGTAGGTAACTAGAACCTGTTTTTAAAATACCCAAAACAGTTATAATAAAATCAATATTTCTATTCATACAAACACTAATAATAGAATTAGGTTTAATATTATGCTTAGAAATTAAGTACCAAGCAAATTGATTCGATTTTTTATCTAGTTCCTCATAAGTTAATTTCGCATCTTTAAAAATTACTGCAATATTATTTGGATTTTTTAAAACTTGTTCATTAAATAAATCCACAATATTTTTATCTATTGGAAAATCTTTTTTATAATTATTAAATTGATTTAAAATTATATTTCTTTCTTCTTTAGTAACAATATCAATATCAAAAATAGGAATATTTTCATTTTTTAAAACCTGATTAATTATTTCTAATATTCTATTATGAATACTCAAAATATCTTCTCTTGCAAGTTTACAAACTTGATAATCATATTCAACAAGCAAATTTCCAGAATCATCATTATCGTGAAAATGAACATCCAAGGTATTGGCAACATAGTCAGTTCCGTACCATTTAGTTGAATAAGGAATATCAAGCGAAGAATCTGTTGCTTGTGTTATTTGATAAGAAAGACCTATATCATATAACTCAGAAATAGAACTATCATTTTTTCTAACATCATCTAAAATAAGTTGATAATTATATTTTTGATGTCTAAGCATTTGCATACAAGTTTTATAAATATCTTGTGAAAATTGTTTAAATGACTTATTTTGTGACATATCTATTTTTAATAAAGATGTACTTATAAACATTCCAGATGTATGTTTTTCAGCAAAATTTGTCCTATTTAAAACAGGAGTTCCAAATGTAAAAATATCCATATTATTTGTTTTTCCAAAATAAATAGAATAAATTCCAATTAAAAAATTGTAAACACTTATTTTATTTCTTGTACAAAAATCTTTTATTTTATTTATTAAAGTATTATCCAAAACAAATTCTGCTCTATCTGCTATGTAATTACTTAAAACCTTATCAGAATTAGTAGAAAAAACAGTTGCAACTTCTGGTAAAGGAGATAATTGTTCTTTCCAATACTCCTTGTCTTTTTCAAATCTAGGACTTTTTAAATACTCTTTTTCAGAATTTATATAATCAATGTATGAATATGTTTTTGTGGGAATATCTTCGTTATTTATTAATTTAGAATAAATTTCAACTATTTCCGTGCCAATTAAAGAGAAAGTTGCAGCGTCGGAAATTATATGGTGAACATTAACAATAAATCCACCGAAACCAGATGATAATTTGAATAATTTGAAGTCAAAAACTCGAGAATCAATAATGCTAAATTTAGTGTCTACTATTTTTTTGGCAAACACTTCAATTTGTTTTTCTTCAATTATATTTAGGATTTCAAAATTGAAATCTTCGTCTTTAGAAAAATATTGCTCTAATTCACTTCCGTTTTGTTTAAATCTTAATTTGAAGCTATCATTATTTTTAACAAAAATATTAATAGCTTTATTTAAAATATTTAAATCTGTATCTTGTTTTATAATTAAACTTCCACAAATATTATTTATTGTTGTGTTTTGAAAATATTGTTCAGTAAGCCAAATACTTTTTTGAGGGTTTGTTAATTCATACATTTTTTGTTCCATTTGAATAATCACCATTACCTTTTTATTTTCTTAATTTTTTTTATTATATAGTATTATGTCGAAAAATGCAACGGAATGGGTGATTTTTCTGTATAATTTTTAGTACATAAGTTTATTAAAAATAATATTGGAAATAATATAAAAAAAATGAGGGGAGAGTTTAATGGAAAAGAAAAATAAGAAGATAAAAAATACAATTTTAGCATTATTAATAATAATACTTTTAGGAATTAGCATATACAATATATGGCTAATGTATAAAAATATAGAAATATCAAATGAGTATGAGGGAGTAAGAACTTCTTTATCCACAAACTATGCAAAAAATGTGGATAACTCTACGGATAATAGTACTCAGGCAGTAAATATGTTAGAATCAGTTACAAAAAGTGTAGTAGGAATTTCAAAACTTTCAAGCACGGGAGGTTCTATTTTAAATAATATTAAAAGTGATGAATTGGGACTAGGAACAGGAATCATAGTAAGTCAAGATGGATATATTTTAAGCAACTCACATGTTACAGGAGAAAAATATAGTAATTGTTATGTAACAGTTGATGAAAATACATATGAAGGAAGTGTTAAATGGAGTGATACAAATTTAGATTTATCAATTGTAAAAATCGGAGCAAATAATTTACCTTATGTAAGCTTAGGAGATTCAAGTAATATAAAAGTAGGAGAAAATGTTTATGCCGTGGGAAATCCAATTGGGTATGAATTTAGAAAAACAGTTACATCAGGAATCATTAGTGCATTAAACCGAACAATCAAAATTGATGAAAATGATAGTACAAGTTATATATCTGACTTAATACAAACAGATGCAACAATAAATCCAGGAAATAGTGGTGGACCACTTGTAAACAAAAGTGGAGAGGTAATAGGAATAAATACGGTAAAAATTACATCTGCAGAAGGAATTGGTTTTGCGGTTCCGATAAATGTAGTTAAACCTGTAATAAATTCTTTTAGGCAAAATGGAAACTTTGAGGAGGCAACACTTGGAATTTATGCTTATGATGGAGATGTAGCAAATTATCTAAATTTAAAAAGCAAATTAAATAGGGGAGTATATGTTTCCAAAGTTATTTCAAATGGACCTGCAGCAGGTTCTGATTTAAAAGAGGGAGATTTAATTTGCAGTGTTGATGGAAAAAATTTGAATACTATTAATGATCTAAGAGAATTTGTTTATGGAAAAGCACCAGGAGATGGGGTAGAGTTAGAAGTTATAAGAGGGGAAAGTAGGAAAAATATAAAAATTGCTTTGGGAAGAAAAAATTAAATAAAGAATAAACTAAAAATGATAAAATAAAAAGTGATTGGTGCACCAGGAGGAATTCGAATCCCCGACCTCTCGGTTCGTAGCCGAGTGCTCTATCCAGCTAAGCTACTGGTGCATAATGTATTAAATTAATTAATACGAATAACATTATACTTGTAAATTCAAAATTTTGCAAGAGTATTTTGATTTTTTTTCAAAAAAGTCTTGAAATTCTAAAAAAAGTATGTTATTATAGATAGCGTCAATTGAATAGTGAAGTTAATCGAGGTGTAGCGCAGTTGGTAGCGCGCGTGGTTTGGGACCATGAGGTCGCAGGTTCGATCCCTGTCACCTCGACCATACGATAGCAATTTTCAAGGAATTGCAGAAAACTTTAAAAGTTTGAAAGAGTATTAATCAACGGATTTTGGTTAATACTCTTTTTCTATGCAGTTCTCAAAAATTCTATGAAAAGTTTTAAAATAGTTCTAAAATTTATGTTTTAAAAAATTTTTAGATTAATAAAAAATGTTTTAAAAAGTTCTAAAAAACTATATAGAACTTTAAAGTGCTCTTTCATCTTGGAAAGGAACAAAGATGAAAGAAATAGATTATTATAAAAATAATGAAATATTAGAAAATAGTTATTATCAAATACCACAAGAATTATTTGTTAATAGCTTATATAAAGAGAAATTAAATTCAGATAGTAAAATATTATATGCTTTCTTACTAGATAGACTATCACTATCTCAAAAAAATCATTGGTTTGATGAATATGGTAGAGTATATTTAATATTTACAAGAGAAGAAGTACAAAGCAAACTTTGCTTATCTGAAAAGACAGTTACAAAAGCATTTAAACAATTATTAGAAGTAAATTTAATATCAGAAAAAAGACAAGGTTTAGGAAAACCTAATTTAATTTATGTTGGTAAAATACAACACGAAGAAATAATTGATGATATTGAACAGGAAAATATACAAATCTTGAACAGTAAAAATTACGGTTCTAGAAAAGTAAAAAATACGACTCTTGATACGGAAATTTTACCTACAATCAATCCTCATAGTATCAAAACTAATATAATCAATACTGACTCTATCAATCTTCAAAGTAATGAAGAATATATTTCATTATGAGCCATGCCATAATTAGAAATGAAAAATTGACAAGGGCACAAGCTATGGGAGCATATAAGCATAATGAAAGAAAAACAAAAAATCATTCAAATAAAAATATAGATAGCAGTAAAACCAAACTAAATTATTATTTAAAGAAAAATGAATTAAGTTATATAAAGGAATTTGACAGAATAAAAGAAAAATACAATTTAAAAGGTCAAATAAGAAATAATAGCAATATAATGTGTGAAATGGTGTCTACTTCTGACCAAAAATTCTTTGATGAAATAGGATATGAAGAAAGTAAAAGATATTTTACCGAAAGTTATAACTTTATATGCAATTACAAGAATTTAGGTGAGCAAAATATAATATCAGCAGTAGTACATATGGATGAAGATACTCCTCATATGCACTTGATATTCATACCTGTAGTTCATACAACAGATAAGCAAGGCAATAAAATAGATAAAGTTTGTTGTAGAGATTTTTGGAGAGGAAAAATTAGAAAGAGAAAATAATTATTTAAAGAAAGTTATTGATAGATTTAAATTTACGGTTAAAAAGTTTATTATTTGGATTTGTCATAAGTTTTCTGCCCCATCTGAGGAAGTTTTAATAAGAGATTTTGAAAAAGAAACATATATGGACTTTGATGTTGAAAAACAATTTAAAATTTAATATGAACGAATTTGAAAAAGAGGAAGAAGATGAATTAGAGTATTAAATATAAAATTAGGTGGCACAATACTGTTAAAATACTGTGCCACCTTTGTTGGTCCGAACTTTCGGTTTCCTACTATTAGGATAGGTTAATCATTGACTACCAGAGAGCCGTGTGTTACGGTAAATCCCCAATCGCATAAAAGCCCTGCAAGGTCATCATATGAGTAATCAATATGACCTTTAATTGCCATAAGGATCATCATTGCGCCACTGTTGTTTACCAACTCGTGTTCCTCACCTTTGAGGCATACATGAGCTGTCTTGTGAGAGAGCCGTGCCCACACTTCCCATTGATTGTCATGTCCATGCATCTTGATGGAGGTCCAAGGTGATACATACAGGTATTGTATTTCATCAATACCTTCAAGTGTACGTTTTTCTACCTTAGGTCCAAACGGATACCGTGTTTCTCCAATTCCAGCAATAAATTCTTCTGGAAGTCTAGTTGTTTCAATCATATTGCTACCTCCTAATGTTTGCAAAATGTTTTGGCTTACAAAATAATTATATCATATTTACATAATTTTAGCAATTTTTTTCAAAAAACTACAGTCAATTGTTTTTATAAAGTCATTTATAACTTTAGTTAATTCTTTATTTGTTTTATTCAATTTTTTTAATATATAAATTACTAAAATCATATAATCGGAAATACTTGTAAAATTAATTCACTGTATATTAGTATCACGACATAATGACTTTAATAAAGTTGTATTAATATTTATATTTCTAAATCTTGTATCAAATATTACATTATTATGTGCTATAGCATTTTGAATACGATTATATGTATCTAATCTTTTCTTGTATGCATTTTTGTATCTATCACTTTGATTAGAATAACTTTTATAATCTGTCATTAAGTTTGCATATATTTGACTAAAATTTTCAGTTTTTCCATTTTGAATAATAATTTCTAGTACATAGCTTTTTAGTGCTGTTTCTATAAACATTACTTGAGGATATAAAAGAGCTTTTACTTTATTATCAAAATCAATAATAGATAAGATTTCATCGAAATATATTCAAAAATCCAACAAAACCCATTGACAAAGCATAATAATTATAGTATACTAAAATACCGAAATAGTATATCAGAAACATAAACACAAAAGAAAACCAAAATCAACCAAAAAGGGGATGAAAAGAAATGAAAAGGGACCAAGTAATAGAAGCAGCAAGAAAATTATTCCATCAATTTGGATTCAAAAAAGTATCAATGGACGAAATAGCAAAAGAAGCAGGAGTAACTAAAAAAACAATATATATGTACTTCGAAAGCAAAGAAGAACTCCTAAAATACTTCATACAAGAAGAAATAAGCAATATGGAAAAAATAGTAGAAAAAGTAGAAGAAAAACCACAAGACTTTTTCGAAACAGTAAATGAAGCAATTTACGAAATATTGCAATACAGAAAACATCAAGACTTTTTAAACATAATAGCAAGAGAAGCAGAATGGCTAAAAAATCCAATAATAATAGATAGCTTAAGTATGATTGATGGAAAAATACAAAACTACATAAAAAGTAAATTACAAAAAGCAAAAGAAAAAGGCTATATAGACTATTTAGATCTAGATATAACAACTTTTTTAATTTACAAAATGTATATAGCTTTAATCTTTGAATGGAATACCGAAGAAAAAGAAATAGATGAACAAATGCTAGCTCAAACAATTTCAGGAATATTAAAAAATGGATTAAGAAAGGAAGCCAAAAAATGAAAAAACTAAAAAATAGCAATGCTTTTAAAGCAATTATTTTCATTGTCGTAATGCTAATACCATTAATTTACAGCTTTTTCTATTTAAAGTCATATTGGAATCCTTATGGAAATTTAAGTGATATGCAGATAGCAGTTGTAAATTTAGATAAAGGAAAAGACGACAAAAATCAAGGAAACGAATTTGTACAAAGTTTAAAAGACAGTGACACATTTAAAATATGTGAGGTAAGTAAAGATGAAGCACAAGAAGGAATGAAAAAAGGAAACTATTATGCAACAATAGAAATTCCAGAAAACTTTACAGAATGTTTAGAAAGTGCCTCAACAGAGGATAAACAAATAGCACAAGTTACATACAGTCCAAACCAAGCAACAAACTATTTAGCAACACAAATAGTAAATAGTGCGGTAAAAACAATAGAATTAAACTTACAATCAAAAATAGACAAAGAAATAATAGCAAATTTAGCAAGCAAATTAAACGAAGTTCCAGATAGCTTACAAGAAATAAGTGATGGAGCAGATACAATCTTAAATGGAACAGAAAGTTTAAATGATGGAATAAAACAAATAAGTGATGGAACAAACACATTAAGCAACAGCTACAAAGAATTTGATGAAGGTGTGAATTCAGCTTATACTGGAAGCAAAAGTTTAAATAGCGGTATTTCACAAGTATCAGATGGAGTAGAAACATTAAAAAATGGTGGAAAATCATTAGATAATGCAATAGACCAAATAAACCAAGGTGCTGACCAATTATCATCACAAGGAGCAGAAGGAATAACAGAATTATCAACTGGAGTAACAGACCTAAATACAGGAGCAAAAACTTTAAATGATGGAGTAGCAGAATATGTTACAGGTGTAAATACTTTAAATGAAAATACAGAAGTTTTCCTAAATAAACTTATAAAAACAGCAGATGAACTAGGAGACAATTGTGACCCAACTTTAAAAGCATTTGCAACACAAGCACAAGGATTTTTTGCAAAAGACCCCAAAACAAATATGAATGGTTTTGAAAGTGTAGCAGTTGGAGGAAAGAAAGTAACAGCAGGTTCTAATAGTCTTTATGCAGGAACACAAAAATTAGCTAAAGGAACAGAAAAATTAGGAACATTAACAAATGGAATACAAAGCTTAAAAACAGCATTAACACAAGTAAAACAAGGAACAACATCTTTAAATAATGGAATTGCAACATTGCAAAATGGAACAACACAATTATCAAAGGGAAGTAAATCTTTAGAAACAGGACTTGAAAAATTAAGCTCAAGTTCAAGCACAGTTGATAATGCTATTAGTACATTAAACGAAGGAAGCAAAACAGCATACAATGGAAGCAACCAATTAGTAGAAGGAGTTAAAACCTTTAAAACATCAATAGATGAAGGTATGCAAGATACAAAAGAACAACTAAAATCTTTAAACGGAATAGAAGAATTTGGAGAAAATCCAGTAGAATTCAAAACAGAAGAATATGGTAAAGTAGACTCTTATGGAATTGCATTTACACCACTATTTTTATGTATAGGATTATGGGTTGGAGCATTAATGGCTTATGTAGTTTTATATTATGACCATGATGAAAGATTTGGCATATTTGGAATGAATGCAAAAAATAAAATATTACAAAACTTAATATACCTAGGACTTGGAGCAGTAGAAGGATTATTAACAGGATGGCTTTTAAAAGCAGGACTTGGATTTGAAGTACAAAATATGGCATTATATTACGGCTCAAGTATTTTAATAGGAATTACATTTATGAGTATAATACAATTTTTAATAAGAAACTTTGGAGATATTGGAAAATTCTTAGCATTAATCATATTAGTATTACAACTAGCAGCAGCAGGCGGAACATTCCCAATAGAAACAATAGATAAAGCATTCCAAGCAGTTTCTCCATATTTACCAATGACTTATTCAATTAAGTTATTAAGAGAAGTTTTAGTTCCAACAGCTTCTAACTTTAAAGGAACATATATTGGAATTTTAGTTGGAATTATAGCAGTTACAATGTTAATTACATTTGTGGTTGATATAATAAATAAAAGAAAAAATGAAGAAAATGCATAATAATAAAGCTTCAGATTTATTTAATAAATCCGAAGCTTTTTATTAATCTTTATTTTTTCCTAAAAATTTCAAAATTCTCAAAAATACATTAATAAAATCTAAATACAATTCCATAGCACCATAAATATATAACTTCTCATCATCGCAGAAACCAGCCTCATGCATTGCCCTAATTTTATTCATATCATAAACAATTAATCCAAAAAACAAAAATAGCATAACCCAATCTAAAACAATGTCAAGTACTGTATTGCCAATGAATAAGTTAATAACAGTTAAAACAAGCCCTACAATAAGAGTAACTGAAAGTGGTGTACCCCAATTTGAAAGATCTTTATCTGTTTTATATCCAATAAATGCTAAAATTCCGAACATAGCTGCAGTTGCAGCAAAAGCATAACCAATAGAAGTTAATTCATAAGCTGCGAAAATAACAGATAAAGTAAATCCATTTAAAAATGCATATCCAAAAAACATAACAGTAACAACTGTTGGAGAAGCTTTTTGAAAGAATAGTGAAAATAGAATTACTACAACAACTTCAGCAATAGCTAAACCATAGAAAGCACCACTTGTAACTATATCGATATACATACCAGAATAATAGGTATATATAGCAGTAATGGCACTTGCAAGTAATCCTAAAAACATTCTAAAAAAAGTATTTGTAAGTACTGAATTTGTATCCATTGTGCGTATTGCATCTGAATCATTAAAATCCATAAACTCACCTCCTATTAATAACAAAAGTAAATCTATAATATCATATACAAGAAAAATTTACCATAATTTTCATTAAATATTTACAAAATATTTTATACCATTTGCTACTGCATTAGCTTTAAAAATAACTTTTCCGTGTTCTACTAATTTACTTTTTAAAATAATAGAATTGCTAATTAAATTAGAAAATTCAGAAATTGATGTATAAAACAAATTTGTATATTTATAATCAATATTAATATTAGTAAAAACTAAATAATAAAAATTTCTATATTCATATAAAGAAATATTCTTAGCAAAAATTTTAAGATCACCTAGTTTACTTGAATTACAATATGTACAAAAATTACAAAATTCATCAAAATTATTGAATTTATAAATTGCGTTTTTATATGATGTTGAAAGTGTTTTTCTCCTATATCTAACCTTTTTAGAAGAATTTCCAGAAATGGCTTCATTTTTATATTTTGTTAAAGTAAAAACAACATATCCATCAGTTGTGGAAAATGCCTCTACAAGTAATTTACAATTTTGAACTTTAAATCCTACTTGTTTTTCTGCTTCATTAAGAATAGTTTGGAAAAGCACGTGTGCTTTATCATTATTTTTAATTAAACTATTAACATCAATATTTTTTTCGGATAATTCATCTAAATCTATAATGATTCTAATTTTATTATCAGTAAGCTTTTCAATTTTCATATTAGAAATCCTCCTAACAATTATATGCTATAAAAACATATATTGTTTCTTTTTAATCTACTATGTACATTATACTACGAAAATTAATAGATTTAAAGAAACAAAATATGGTAATATAGACTGTAACACAAAAAATAAAAAAAATCTACAATTTGCTTGAAAAAAATGTAAAATGAATATATAATATAAAAGTCTTATAAACGCAAAAATCCGTAAGGAAAACAAAGGAGGAAAAAATGGCTGCAAGAGATAAAAGTTTTTGGATATTATTAATATTTATTTTAAGTGGACTAGTAATTGGTGGATTATTGGGAGATTTAGCAGCAAATGTAAATGGACTATGGTGGTTATCATTTGGACAAGAATTTGGATTAGAGAGTCCATTTGTATTAAACTTAAGTATATTAAGCATAACATTTGCATTTTCAATAAAAATAAATATCGCAAGTATAATAGGAATGGCACTTGCAATATTCATTTACAGAAAAATTTAGTAAATAAAAAGAGGTAACTTAAGGGGCGGAAAGGAAGAAAAATTGACAATAAAAGAATTACCTCAGAGTGAAAGACCATACGAAAAATTAGAATTATATGGTGAAAAAAGCTTAAGCAATGCAGAATTATTAGCAATTATAATAAAAACAGGAACAAAAGAATATACAAGTGTTGATATAGCAAGAAAAATTTTAAAATTAAATGAAATGTATGATGAAACGAGTTTATCATTTTTAAGAGATTTAAGCATAGAAGAAATAACAAAAATAAAAGGTATGGGTAGAGTAAAAGCTATCCAGCTCAAAGTAATATGTGAACTCGCAAACAGAATGAACAAACCATCAAACTATAAAAAAACACAAATAAAAGAACCAAATGATATTGTAAAAATACTAATGAATGAAATGCAATACGAAAAAAGAGAAATAGCAAAAATAGTATTGCTAGACAACAAAAACAATATATTAAAAATAAAAGATATAGCAATAGGTGGAAATAATTTTGTAAACATAGGAATGAAAGACATATTGTCAGAAGCAGTAAAAATAAATGCACCTAAAATAATACTTGTACACAACCATCCAAGTGGAAGCTCAAGACCAAGCTTGCAAGATATAGATGTTACTAGAAAGTTAGAAATATCAGCAAATATGCTAGGAATAAAACTAATAGACCACATAGTAATTGGAAAAGGAGAATATACGAGTATAAAAACAATTGAAAAATGGAAAACAAAATTAGAAGGGAAGTAGAAAAAATGAAACTATTTACATTTGGTTCAAAAGATATAGGAATAGATTTGGGAACAGCAAATATCCTAATGACATTAAAAGGAAAAGGAATAGTCCTAAAAGAACCATCAGTTGTTGCAATAGATAGAAAAACAGGAGAAATAAAAGCAACAGGATATGAAGCAAAAGAAATGCTAGGAAGAACTCCTGAAGATATTAAAGCCGTAAGGCCAATGAAGGATGGTGTAATAGCAGATTTTACAGCAACAGGTCTAATGCTTAAAAATATGATAAAAAAAGTATCATCAAGATATAGTATAGGTAGACCTAGAGTAGTAGTTGGCGTACCATCTGGTATTACTGAGGTTGAAGAACGTGCAGTTGAGGAATCTATAATACAAGCAGGAGCAAGAGAAGTTTATATTATAGAAGAACCAATGGCAGCAGCAATAGGAGCTGGAATAAATATAACAGAACCAAGTGGAAGTATGATAGTTGATATTGGTGGAGGAACAACAGAAGTTGCAGTAATATCACTTGGAGGAATAGTGGTAAGCAATTCCTTAAGAATTGCAGGAGACGAACTAGACGAAGATATTGTAAATTATATAAGAAGAGAAGAAAACCTATCAATAGGAGAAACAACAGCAGAGCAAATAAAAATGCAAATAGGATGTGCAACACCACTAATGACTGATATGCCAATGGAGATAAGGGGAAGAGACTTAACAACAGGACTTCCAAGAAATATAACAGTTAAATCATCTGAAATAATGGAAGCAACAGCTGAATCAATTGCAAAAATAGTAGAAACTGTAAAACAAACATTAGAAAAAACACCACCAGAGCTTGCAGCAGATTTAGTAGAAAAAGGAATATATTTAGCAGGAGGAGGAGCTTTGATTCAAAACTTAGACAAATTACTAAGTCAAGAAACAAATATGCCTGTATATGTTGCAAATTCACCATTAGAATGTGTCGTAAATGGAACAGGAAAAACATTAGAAGATTTAGAAAGACTAAAAACAGTTTTAGTAAATAGTAGAAAAAGAAGATAGAAAAAAGAAAGGATAAATTATTATGTATAAAAATAAAAAAGGCGAAATAATAGGAATAATAGTAACTATAATAATATTAATATTGTTAGTTATTTTAACAAATACAGAAAACAGTAATTTATCTTATGTAGAAAATGTAGCAAATAAACTAGTTAATCCATTGCAAAATGGATTAACTTATGTAAAAAATAAAATACATGGAAACTCATCTTTTTTTACAAATATAAATGAACTAAAGACAGAAAATGATGAATTAAAAACTAAAAATAATCAATTAGAAGAAACCTTAAGAGAATTAGAAACCATCAAAGCAGAAAACCAAACATTAAAAGAATATCTTGACTTAACAAAAAAATATACAGACTATAAAACTGTTGCAGCAGATGTAATAAGCAGAGATATTAGTAATTACTCAAAAACAATAGTAATAAATGCAGGAACTAAAAGTGGAATAAAAGAAAATATGACTGTAATTGCATCAGAAGGATTAGTAGGTTATGTAATATCAGCAACAGATACAACATCAAAAGTACAAACAATTATAGATTCATCTAGTAATACAAGTAGTATTTTAAGTTCATCAAGAGACAGTGTAGTATGTAAAGGTCAATTAGAAGAACATAATAATTTAAAAGCGGTATATATTCCAACAGATGCAACGGTTGCACAGGGGGATAGTGTAGAAACATCTGGACTTGGAGGAATATATCCAAAGGGAATTTACATAGGAAAAATATCTAAAGTAGTAAATACAAACAACTTAAATGATAGATATGCTATGGTTGAAACAGCAGTAAATTTCAACAAATTAGAAACAGTTTTAGTAATAACAAATTAACAAAAAGGGAGGATAGGAAAGTGAAAAAAGTATTAATAAATATATTTTTAGTAATATCATTTATAATTATATATTTTCTACAAATAAACCTATTCTCTTGGTTAAAAATTGCACGGAGTAATGCCAAATTTATTTGTAATATATATACTTTTTATAGGACTTTTTTATAGCAGAACAGCAGGAATGACATTTGGAATAGGTATACGGAATAATGCTAGATTTATTTATAGGGAGAAAAGTAGGGATTACAGCTATAATGCTAGGGACAGTTGGCTTTATTGGAGGAATGTTTGACAAAAATTTCTCAAAAGAAAGTAGAATAACAATAATAATAATGGTTGTAGCAAGTACATTTATTTACGAAATAGGTGCATATTTAATAGGATGTGTAATATATGGATATTCAATCGAAATACTTAGTTTTATAAAAATACTATCAATTGAAACATTATATAATATTATAATAACAATAATATTATATCCATTAATACAAAAATTTGGATACGCAATAGAAGAAGAATATAAAGGAAATAAAATCTTAACAAGATATTTTTAAACAGCTCTAAAAAATAGGCAAGAGAAGGTGAAATATTGAAAAGAAAAATAAAAAAGGAACATACAAATTTTAGATTTAATATTTTAACTATTATAGTATACATTATAGGAATTATATTAATAATAAAATTATTTGAGCTGCAGATTATAAAAGGCTCTCAGTACAGAGAAATATCGAATACAAGACTCTCTAGAGAAAGTATATTAGAAGCCTCAAGAGGAGAAATTTTAGATAGATCAGGAAGTGTTTTAGCAACAACAACTAGTTCATTTAATATAGAAATGTATAAAACAAAATCAGATGATGAAACATTAAATAAATGTATTTTAAACATTATAAATTTATTTGAAAATAATCAAGTGGGATATCCTAATAATTTCCCAGTAAATGACGAATGTACAAGTTATACAATAGAAGGAGATACCTTAAAAAAATGGCTTGCCAAATATAAATTAGCAGAAAATACAAGTGTAGAAGATACAACTATATATTTTGTAAAAAGATATGGTATAACATCAGAGAATATAAAAGAAGCAAGAAAAATAATATCAATTAGATATGAAATGTCAACAAAAGGCTATAGTAGTACAAAACCACTAAGTCTTGCAGAAAATGTATCAAGAAATGTGGTTGCACAAATTAGCGAAAGAAATTCGGATTTTCCAGGAGTTACAATAACTACACAAAGTTCAAGAAAATATAATTATGGAAGTTTAGCATCACATATATTAGGATATATTGGAAAAATAAGTGAAAAAGAATACAATGAAGAACAAGATGTATATGAAAATGATGATTATGTTGGTAGAACAGGAATAGAATCATTATTTGAAAATTACTTAAGAGGAAAAAAAGGAAAAGAAGAAATAGAAATGACAGTTGATGGAACAGTAACAGGTGAAACTGTTACAAAAGCTCCAGAGCAAGGCTCAACTGTTGTACTAACAATAGATTCGAAATTACAAGAAGTTGCGGAAACAGCTCTAAAAAATAATATAGAAAAAATAAGAAATGGTGGATTTTCAAACAGATATGATGCAAAAGGAGGTTGTGTTGCTGTAATAGATGTACACTCTGGAGAAATACTTGCAATGGCAAGCAATCCAGATTATGACCCAAATGCATGGGTAGGTGGAATAAGTGTGGCAGAGTACAATCAAATAAAAGAAAACAATTCACTATTTAATAAAGCAATATCTGGTTCTTATGCGCCTGGTTCAATATTCAAGATGGTAACAGCACTAGCAGGACTTGAATCAGGAGTAATATCAACGACAGAAAAGATAAATGATACAGGTATATATACAAGGTACAGAGATTATCAACCAAGATGTTGGTATTACAATAGTTACCATAGAGGACATGGATACCTAGATGTTTCAGGGGCAATAGAAAAATCTTGTAACTATTTCTTTTACGAAACAGGAAACAGAATGGGAATAGAAACATTAGACAAATATGCAAATTACTTCGGATTAGGAAGAAAAACAGGAATAGAACTTCCAAGTGAAACATCAGGAACATTAGCATCACCAGAAGCAGCAAAAAAAGTAAATGAAACATGGTCATCAGGTCAAACTTTACAAGCAGCTATAGGACAGAGTTATAACAGTTTTTCACCAATTCAACTAGTAAAATACATAGGAATGGTAGCAAATGGCGGAAATAAAATAAAGCCAACATTAATAAAAAGAATATTAAATGCAGATGGAACTGAAAGTTCAAAAACAGAAATAAATGAATATGTAAAAGAAAAATTAGGATTAGATGATGATAATACAGAAAATTTAACCTTCTCAGGCACAAATATAAATGCAGTATTAGAAGGAATGAGATCAGTTACAGAAGAAGGAGGAACAGCAAGTAGTGTATTTAAAAACTTCAATATAGAAGTTGGAGGAAAAACAGGTTCTGCAGAAGCTGGTTCAAATGTAAATGCGTGGTTTGCAGGTTTTGCACCATTTAACGACCCAGAAATAGCAGTTGTAGTAATGGTTGAAAATGGTGGACACGGATTTTATACAGCAGAAGTTGCAAGAGAGATAATTGCAGAATATTTTGGAATGAATATAAATTCAAATGAAATACAAGAATCAAATCAAGCAACAGGTTTTGTAGAAGCAATACAATAGAAGGAGATAATAATGAGAAATTGTATAAATGTAAGTCAAAAAAATAATTTGGTAATTATAAAAATACATCCAGAGGCCAAAATTGAAGATATAATACCACAAATAAGGAAAAAAGCATCACAATTACAAAAGATATATAAAGAAGAAAAAACACCAATAATGATTACAGGAAAAGTGCTAAAAAACAAGGAAATGGATGAAATTGAAGAAATAATCAAAGAAAAATTAGAGGTAGATGTTGATTTTGATATGCCAAAAGAATTAGGGTTACACAATATTAAAAAAACATTTATACAAGAAGTATCAATATCAGAAACAAAATTCCATAGAGGTTCATTAAGATCTGGACAAAAAATAGAAGAAGATGGAAGTATTGTAATAATAGGTGATGTAAACTCAGGAGCAGAAGTTGTTGCAGCAGACAATATAGTGGTTCTTGGAACACTTAGGGGCCTAGCTCATGCAGGCGCAAAAGGAAATACAAAAGCAATCATTGCAGCGGGTAAATTAGACACTGTTCAACTTCGTATTGCTAATATTGTTAGAGAAATTGACAGAGATGAAGAACCTTTACATAGACAAGCTTATGTTTATATTGAGGATGATAAAGTTGTGATTGACTAGCTCAAAAGCAACAAAATCAAACTAATAAAAAGTTCATCATCCTTCACACCTTCTTGATACAAAAAGAAAATCAAGCAAATTAACAAAATATCATCAAAATAAAGTTTCAAACCAAATAATTCAAAAAAACAGTCTGAACCAGAATCTGATTTTTTTGAATTATTTTTTATGTTTGAATCATCACTTTCTGTATGTGAAGAATCAAAATTAATTGAAGAATTATCCTGATACTTATTAGAATTATTATGTAAAGAATTATGAAAATTACTATTATCCGTAGACTTAGAAAGATACCCTTGCTTGCTTGAATATGGTCTATTATAGTAATTACCATAATAATTATTATAAAAAAAGGGATAACGAAAAATAGGCATCAGCTTTTATCTCCTTTTTCATTTTTGAACAAATTAGAAATTTGCGTAATTTTAAACAAATTCACATATTGATCCAATTTTTTTTGCTTACTTTCTCTAAGATAAGGTTTTAGAGAATAAAGCAAATTGCTTCTTGGATCCTCTTTTTTATTAAGAGTTTCCATAATAGTTTTAATTTTCAAAATAGTTTCAAAATCTATATTACTAGCAAAAGAACTATTGTTATTTTCAGAATTATCGGAATTTGAAGAACTATTTGCATTAGAAGAGCTCGAATTAGCAGAAGAATTATCTTGAGAATTGCTTTTTAAAATATTAGCTAAATTACCAATCATTTCTGGTGTTATATTTAGGTTTTGAGAATCATTTTTGACATCTGAATTATTAGATTTATCAGAATTATCCGTATTATTTAGCATATTTTTAAAGTTATTAATAATATTTGAAATATTATCTTCTGCCATAAAACTCATCTCCTTAGGCTTAATTCATATTATTTTTAGAATTAAGAGCTTGAATAATTTTTTGCTTTTCCTCAGGACTTAAAATTTGATTTAGTTGATTAAGTCCATTAGATAATTGATTTTTATCCATCTTGTTTAACATATTCATTAAATAAGAAATATCAACATTATTCATAAATTTCACCTCTTTATAATTATATTATATGAAACATAGAAATATGTGTTAAAAATTTCTATTATATTACATAAAAAGTTACAAAAAATGTAAAAAAACTATTGCAAAAAAGCCCGAAAGGCTTTATAATAGTAAGTATGGTGCACAATTATGTTTAAAAACAAAAATGTAACATAATTGTAATAAAAATTTAATAAAAAAGTCAAACAAAACCGAAAAAAAGCTTCCGTAAATACATAGAAAATGTCTTTCTAGAGCGAGAGCAGATTGAAGGCTAAAGTTATTGACTAAAAAATAGCTTTTTTTTATAATAACATAAGTAAAAAGCGTACAAAAAAGGGAGGAATTTAATATGAACAGTACAAGAACAAATTTAATCAATAAAATTTGTGCAATTTTAGCGATATTTGCATTAACAGTTTCAGACTTTGTATTTGTTGGTAAATCAGCTGTAAGCTATGCCATAGATGCGGTAAAAACAAATAATGTAAATGTCGAATTTTCTGCGTACTTTCAAGATGAAAACGGAGAAAAAATACAAAAAATCGAGGAAAATATAGATAAAAAACAATATCTATATGTTGATGTATCGGTTAAAAACGAAGGATATTTCAATGGAGAAATAAAGATTGCAGATGAAAACTTTAATATAAAAAGCGATGAATTAGATCCCCAAGTAACAGAAATAAAAGACAATGTTGTTAAATTAAAACAAATAAATGCAGGAAGTACTGCAACAATCAAATTAGCAATAGAAGCCAAAAAAGAAAATATAGTAAAAGAAACAACATTAGCTGGAAAAACAACAGTGGAACTAGGTGGACAATACATTAACAGTAAAAATGTTGAAAAAAATAAGTTTATAGAAATAAGCGGAAAAGATGAAGTTGAAATAGATTGGAAATCAAGTGAAGAAACAAAAGTAGAACTTGATGGAAGATTATTAACAAATTCAGTATATGATGTAAATGGAGAAAATAAAAGATTAGTACAAATGCTAATAAATAGCAAGGCTACAAACAACAATTATCCAGTAAAAAATACTGAATTAACTTTAAATGTTCCAGAAAAAGTAGAAGCTGTAAAAGTAACAGCAAGAAATACAAATGGAACGAATAGCAAAGCTGAATTTGGAGATTCAAACTATGAATATAATAAAGCTGAAAATAAACTTACAATAAATTTATCAAATGAGGATAAAGAAAACATAAGCTGGGAAAAAGAAGCAAGTGATATATTTGTAGTAACTTATATTTTAAATAAAGATGAAAATATAGCAAATGAAGAAATCCAAATACAAGATAAAATAACATTATATGATAACAAAGAAATAACAGAAAACAAAAATGTTCATATTGAAGAAGAAATAGATGGTGTAATATCAAGTACAATAGAAAGTAGTGAAAATGAAATTTATAAAGGAAAGATATATACAGGAGAAGAAAGAGACTATACAGAAACAAATAAAATAAATGTTGATTATATAGAAGAATCAGAAGAAAAAATAGAAATAGAACAAAAAGAAGCTACATACTTAGAAGGTGAAAACGAAAAAGCAGCAAACATTCTATATAAAGAAACAAAAATTAGCAAAGACGAATTCCTAAAAATCTTTGGAGAAAATGGATATATAACAGTAAAATCTGTTGATGGAACAGTAATAGCAAACATAAACAAGAGTGCAGAAGCAAATGAAGAAGGAAAAATAGTTGTAACATATCCAGATGGACAAAAAGAAGTAAAATTAGAAACCAGCAAACCAGAAAATATAGGAACACTAAATATTGAAAATACAAAAGCAATATTAAGTGCAGGATATGGAAGAGATGAAATAAAAGGTCTAACAGGAATAAAAGAAAAAGCAACAACAAATAAAAAAGTTGCAGAAAAAGTAATAACATTAAAAGAAACAGAAACATCAGGAAATATAAACTTAGATATATCAAAAATTTCAACAATAGCAGATAGTCAAACAATAACAGTAAATGCAACACTAGAATCAAATGACGAAAGTAAAGACTTATATAAAAATCCAACTGTAACTGTAAAATTACCAAAAGAAATGACAGTAAAATCAGCTCAATATGCAGTATTATATAAAAATGGACTAGAAGTTGAAAGCACAAGTTCAGACAAAAATTCAAATGGTGAATCAGAAGTAACTATTAAATTTAAAGGTGAACAAGAAAAATATGATGTATCAGGTGGAACAAAAATTGCCTTAAAATTAGATGTTGCAACAAGCAAATTAACACCAAGCAAAACAAGTCAAATAGAAATGACATATTCAAACGAAAATAAAAATGAACAAAAAACAGCATCAGCAGATATAAACTTCGAATCACAATATGGAATAATGATATATAACCAAATTGTAAATTATAACAACAATGGAGACACAGTTGTAACAGTAGATAAAGAAACAGCTTATGGAGAATTAAGCACAAATGCAGATCAAAAAGATGTAACTTTAAATACAGCATTAATAAACAACTATGGAGAAAAAGTTTCAAATGTTACATTAATAGGACAAATACCAGCAAATCAAGATGATGAAAGTTATGTAGCAAAATTAAATGAATTACAAACAAATAATGGAAAATTAAAAATCTATTACTCAAACCAAAAAGATGCTAAAGCAGATGACCAAAGTTGGGGAGAATATAGAGAAGATGCAGTAAGCTACAAAGTTGTAGTAGATGAAATGGAAAAAGAAGAAGTTATAAAATTAAATGTACCAGTAACAGTACCAGAAAATCTAAAATACAACAAAAAAGGAAGCTTCTCATCAGTTGTAAGTTGTGACTATCAAGGAAATACTGAATCAAATACATCAAACATAGTATTAGCAACAAAAACAAGTATGGCAGAAAGTTCAGAAGAAAGAGTTGTAACAAACGAAACAAAAACAGGACTAAATACACAAATTAGTGCAACAGTTGGAAATGATAGTTTATCAGATAATGATAATATCTATGAAGGACAAACAATAAAATATAAAGTAACAATAACAAATAATACTGGAAAAGATTATACAAATGTTACAGTAAAAGCAAATCAAAAAAATGGATATGTTTGGAACTTGGTAGAAAAAGAAGGAACAAACCCATATTATAATACAACAACTAAAGAACATTTTTATGAAATTTCAAATTCAAATGAAATTACATTAGGAACAATTTCAAGCCTAAAAAATGGTGAAAGTAAAACATTTGAATATGAAGCTTCTGTATATATGTTAAATAATGAAAAAATAGATGGAACAGAAACTCAAGGAACTATAACAGTTGTTTCAGAAGATAAAGGATTAAATGAAACAATTTCAACAATAAAAAATAACATTAAAAGTGCAGAATTACAAGTAAACATATTCAATGGTTCATCAAATGAGATAGAATTAACAAGTGGTGGAACAGTAAAATCTGAATTAGTAATTAAAAATACAACAAGTCAAAACTTAAAAGATATGGATGTAAAAGTTGCATTTTCTAGTAACTTAACACCAGATGCTAATATAACTGAAGAAATCGAAGATAATGTAGCACTTAGTGGTGTTGAAACAGGAAAAGATGGAATATCAATAATGACATTAAAGGTAAATTCTATAAATGCAGGAGATTCATTAAAAATAGAAATGTTTCCATCAACACAGTATTCATTAGGAGAGAATAAAACAGAGGATGTATGGATGTTAGCAGAAGTTATAACATCAAACAAAAATAGCTATATTTCAAATAAATTAACAAGAACAGTAACTGATTATTCAACAAACCTAAAACTTGAACAACAAGGGGAATATGAAGATGGAAAAGCAATAAATGTTTCTACAGATAAATTAAATGATGGAGATAAAATTGGTTTTACAGCAACAATTACAAATAATGAACAAAAAGAACATAAAATTTCACTTGAATATAATATAGATAGAATGCTAGATGTAGAAAGTGCAAAAATTACTACAGAAGCAGGAGAAGAAGATATATTAGGACAATTATCATATAACAATTTAAGAAAAAATGAACAAACACTAAAACCAGGTGAAACAGTAAAAATAAATGTTGTTGGAAAAGTAGATGCATTAAATACAGAATCAATAACAAATACTTTAAAAGTTTCTGATGAAGAAAATGGTAGAAGAAAAGATGATGAATTAACAATTTTAGTTAATAAAACAGAAAACCCTGTAATTGAACCAGAAAATAATAACAATAACAATAATAATAATGATAACAATAACAACAATTCAGGAGACAACAACAATAATAATAGTGGTGAAAATAACAACTCAGGAAATAATCAAAATAACAATAACAGCAGTAGTAGTGATGACGACGATGTAAGATATACTATTTCAGGATTAGTATGGCTAGATAGTGATAGAGACGGAAGAAGAAATAGTACAGAAGAATTAAAAGGAGACATCGAAGTAAATGCTATAAATGCCGAAACAGGTAAAGTCGAAGCCACAACAAAAACAGGTAACGATGGAACTTACAAATTAGACTTAGTAAAAGGAAAATACATAATAGTATTTAAGTATGATACAAATATTTATGGAACAACAACATATCAAGTAAAAGGTGCTAATGATACTGAAAATTCAGATGCAATTTCAAGAGAAATAACAATAGATGGAAACACAATAACAGCAGGAACTACAGATACAATAAACCTAGAAAAAAATATATCAAATATAGATTTAGGTTTAATTTTAAGAAGCACATTTGATTTAAAATTACAAAAATATGTTGGAAAAATAACAGTAAAAAATGATTCAAAAACATCAGAATATGCTCAAAAAGAAAATACAACATTAGCAAAAGCCGAAATAAAATCTAAAAACCTAAGTGGTTCACTTGTAGTAATTGAATACAAAATAAAAGTTACAAATACAGGTGATGTTGCAGGATATGCAAGAAACATTGTTGACTATATGCCATCAAGCCTAAGCTTTAACTCAAGTTTAAATTCAGATTGGTATATATCAGGAAACAACCTATATAACACAAGTTTAGCAAATACAAAAATTGAACCAGGAGAATCTAAAGAATTAACATTAATATTAACAAAAACAATGACAGATTCAAATACAGGTTTAGTAAACAACAAAGCTGAAATAACAGAAAGTTCAAATGAATTAGGAATTAAAGATGAAACTAACGAAAAAGGTTCAGCAGATGTAATCGTAAGTGTAAGTACAGGAGCATTAGTAAATTATGTTGCAACAACAATAATTACACTAGTAGTATTAGCTGGATTAGCATATTTAGTAAACAAAAAATATTTAAGTAAGAAAATATAAGGTGGAGGTGAAATAGATGATAAAAAAATATAAAAATAAAATTATAACAGCAATAGCAAGTATAGCATTTTTAACAATTATATATGTATTAATAGGTAATGTCTATTCGCTTTACAATCCATCTAAAAGTCAATATATGAATGCTAAAGCAAAAGATTTGTTAGGTAAACAAATAGATATGGGTGGAGCTTTTTGGAATGGACTTGATAGTCAAGGAAATTTAACATGTTTCTGGCATAAAGAATCAGGATATTCTGGAACAAGTATGAATAACACAATACACTCTGTATTTGATGTTGGTTTTGATGAAGCAAAAGGAAGAATAAAGGTAGAATCAATTATCAATACAACACCAAAAAAATCAAAAACAGCTTATGCAGATGGTTCAAAAACATCAGTTGGTAGATTAGCAGCAGAAGCCTCTAGAGATGGTAACTCATTTTATGTACAAAATGCTTTGTACGAGGCAATAAAAGAAAGAACAGTTGTTAATGAATCAGCTATTATAAATGAAATGGAATGGGCAGGCAGTGGTACTAAAAATCCTGCCTCTCAAGGAAAAATAGATGAATATAATAACTATCAAAAAATAAAAGATATATCTAAAAGTACTGTAGAAGAAAAAGAAAAGCAAGTTACAATAAACAATAAGTCTTATACTATAATGGGACCATTCACAATATCTTTTGCAGGTAAAGGCATAAATAGTATTACAGTAAGTAGTGCAAAATGGACTAGTTCTTCAAATAAAGAAATATATTGGAGCTCTTCAGAGTCAACAGATAAAAAAGATTGGTCAAATAAATTTAATGAGGCAAAATCAGGAAAATATATTCTAGATGGTAAACAATTTTTCTTAGCAGTAGAAACAGCTAAATTACCAGATGAAGGAAATTATACTGTAAGTATAAAACAAGAAAAATTTGAATATTATAATGCAAGAATAGCAGTATGTGTTGGTAGTCAACAACAACAAACAGGATTATATGTTTATGACAACACACCACATACAGTAGATGGAGAAGTATCTTGGACTCTTAAGAGAAAAGGATTAAAAACATTAATAATATCAAAAGTTGATGAAAAATCAGGTAAAGAATTAGATGGTGCAGGATTTAAAATTTATGCAGAATTAAAAGATGGAACAAAAGGATGGGTATCAGGAGATGCTAAGGCTAAAAAAACATACGGAACAACAGCAACAGAATATTCTGCAAAAACAGAAATAAAAAATCTAAAATACGGAACATATTATATATATGAAACAAAAGCTCCAGATAATTGCGCATTAAGTGAACAAACAGGATATAAACAAGCCTCTAATGGTTCAACAGATTTAACAGGAGATTGGGTATTTGTAGGTTCACAAGCATTAGAGCCAGGTTCAGGCTCAAAAATTACTGTTAAAATTACAAACAAATCACTTGCAACAACAGAAATTATCAAAAAAGATAAAACAACAGGAATGGTTTTATCAGGTGGTAAATTCAAACTATACGCAGTTTTAAATGATGGAACAAAAGGATGGATATCAGGAGATGCAGCAGGAGATAAAACTTATGGAGATAAAGCTACAGAATACCCATCATCAACAAAAATAGAAAAATTAAAATATGGAACATATTATTTATATGAAACAGAAACACCAAGTGGATATGACATAACAAAACAGGATGGATACAAACAAGCAGCAGAAGGATCTAGCTCATTAACAGGAGATTGGGTATACTTAGGAAACAAAGAAATTGATATCAATTTCCCAGAAGATGGAACATTCAAATTCGAAGCTGATAACAAGAAAGTTGTTGGAGGAATAGAAGGAGATGTTTGGGTAGATAATCCAGATGGTAAAGACAATCAAATAAATCACATTTTTGATGGACAACAAAGTAATGATAAATTAAAAGAAGGAATAACAGTTAACCTTTACGATGCAAATAATAAATTACTTGCTACAACAGTAACAGATGCAAATGGACACTATAAATTTACAGAAAAAAATGCAGTATCAGATGAAGATAAAGACATTTATTATTGGGACTTAAATGGAGCATATGTAGAATTTATTTATAATAACAAAACTACATATAATGAAGATGGTACAGTAAAAGAACGTGGTTATGTAGTAGTAAATCCATTTACAGGAACAGATGCAAAAGTTAACTCAAAAGCTCAAGAATATGAAATGACAAAAGCAAAATTAGATGACAATAACTTAACAGGAGTAGAAGGAGCAAATCCTGGTAAAGCTGTAACAAGCAAAACAGTTGTTAATTTAGAAAATGACAAATTAGTAGCTGAAAATAATAAAGTATATGGAGACATCAAAGATAATAAAGCAACAGCAGACGAATTGAAAAATGCGCCACTTGCATATTACTATGATGAAGCAACATATAAAGTTTCAAATATTAATCTTGGATTACTAGAACAATATGATGCAGACTATACTGTAGATGAAAACCTAGCATATATTAAAATTAATATGAAAGGTTACACATATACATATAAATATGGTGATGCACCTGCTAGTGAATCAAAATATGTACCAACAGTAAATGAACAAAATTCAACAAAATCATATACTGGAAAAATATATCCAACAGATATAGCATATAATGTTGCAAACAATACAGACGAATTAAAAGTATATGTGGTATATAGTATTGATGTTAAGAATAATGAAACAATGTACTTAGATGACCTATATACAGAAGAAAGATTATATCTAGATTCATTAGTAAATTCATATGATACAAGTAGATATGAATTATGTACTAACGAAAATACATCAGATAAATCTGATTTTGCACTATGGAGTGATAAAGACGGAGTAGCAAGCTATGACGTAAATAATGAAAATAGTGTTTACAAAAATGGTATAGGAAAACAAGAAACAGAAACCTCATATATCCAATTTAGAATAAAAGATGAAGCATTAAGAAGAATATTAGAAAGAAAAGTAACTGAAGGTGAACTTGAAAATGCACCTACAGTAGCTACAGCTTTAGGATATCACGAATATTTAAGAACAGATAATGTTTGGGTAAATAATGAAAATGTTAGAGACTTTGATGGAGCTAAAGGAACTAATATTTATCCAGTAACAAGTGAATCTAATAGCAAGAAATACTATGTACACAAAACAATTAGTAAATCTCGTAAATCATCAGCATTATATTTAAAACTATCACTAGGAGATAGAAGAAAGATTTCTGGTACAGTATATGAGGATATTAAAACAGAACAAAGTAAAAATGACAAAACAAACCTTGGAAATGGTATAATGGATGATAATGAAAAAAATAGAGCTCAAAGTGTAACAGTTGAATTATTAAATGCAGATAAATCAACAGTAACAAAATTATATGTAGAGGAATATAATAACAACCAATTAAATGTAAGTCAACCAGAAGCTAAAACAACAACACAAGTTGGTGGAACATATGAATTTGAGGGTGTTGTACCAGGATATTATTACATAAGATTTACTTATGGTGATGGTACACAAAAAATGGTAAAAGCAGATAATACAACTACAGACATAAGATCAAATGACTATAAATCAACAATTATAAATACTGAATCAAATGGAGCTGGAGATACAATTAAAAATGCTATGGAAGCTAAAGCAGAAGATTTAAATGCAATAACAGGAGTAATAGCTTCAAAACAAACAGAAGCTCAAAAGAAAATAGTTGAATGGTATAAATATTTAAATAATACTAACTATTCAACAGCAGCAGATGACTTAACTCAAAGAGCTAAATTTGATGGCTATAAATACAATGATGATGGAACAGTATATGATAAATCAGGAAATGTTGTAACAGACTATCCTTCAAACTTAAATGCATATACTCCAATGACAGGTATTTCAATTGAAAATGATGTAAATACATCTACAGATGTTCAAAAAGATACAGATACACAAAAACCAATTTTCGGAGGATTTAACTTTGGTTTAATAGAACAACCAGAAACAATAATAAAATTAGATAAAAAGATAACTAATGTTAAACTTACAGCACAAACAGGAACAACTTTAGTATCAGCTAACCCAACAGATAGAACAGCAACATATTTAACAGCACTAGATGAAATAACAGGCGGAAGTAAATATGCTAAATTAGAAATTGATCAAAGTCTAATTTATGGTTCTGCATTAGAAACAACATATGAGATAAAAATTGAAAATCAATCTGATAAAGAATATATAGAAGATGAAGGATCAGGAGATTACGGAAAATATTACTTATATGGTGAAAGAACAAGTACATCTAAATTAAAAGCTGTAAAAGTAAATGAAATTGTAGATGAATTAGATAAAAAATACAATTATGACTCAACAAAAGCAAGTTCAACTGCAAGTGTAGTACATTCAGATGGAAATACAGAAAGTGTAGAAGTTTCAATTACAAAGAATAACCCAGATGGAAGTACAGAAACAACAAACAGCTTAAAGATGACTGGTTGGAAAGAATTTGAAAGTGGAGCAACAGAAAGTATGAGCTATACAGTAACATCATTATTATCTAAAGATAATGATACAGCTTATACAAACAAAGCAAGAGTAACATCAATTTCACTTGACAAATTAACATCTCTAAAGAGTAAATTCAATTGGGAATTGGCAAAAGATACAACAACATTAACAATTACTCCACCAACAGGTAGTGATAAGAGACCAATTTACTGGATTGCAGGAACTATAGGATTAATAGTATTAGCAGCAGGAATTGTATTTATAAAGAAAAAAGCATTAAAAAAATAATGTGAAATGATAAAAAACGGTATTCCGTAAGGGAATATCGTTTTTTTTAATATATACGAAAAAATGTAATAAAAATGTAATCAAAATATAAATATTTATGTATAAAAAATGCTACATCCTATTCCCGATAGGACATAGCTGTTTTTTTATGTAATAATTATAAAAAACAAGAGATATGAGGATTGAAAAATTCAAAAAAAATTGTAAAAATATATGGTGAAAAAGAGCAAAGAAAGGGGATTATATAATGTTGAAAGTAAAGAGAAAATTAAATGTAATAATAGCAATCGAAATAATACTAACAATGACATTATATTATTTTATTTTTGTTGGTGTAACAGCTGTAACATATGCATTAGATATTGTAAAAACCAATCACGAAAATATTGATTTTTCAGCATATTTCCTAAATTCAAATGGTGAAAAAGTAAATAAAATAGAAATGGCAACAGATACAGAAAGTCAATACCTATATGTGGATATAACTGTACACAATGAAGGTTATTTCAATGGCTCTGTAAACTTAGAAAATAATAATTTTAATATAAAAGCAAACAAACTTAGTACAGAAATATCTGAAATTTCAGGAAACGAAGTAAAACTAAACCAAATAAATGCAGGAAATACAGTTACAATAAAATTAGAAGTTGAACCTAATTTCGGAACTAAAATTACAGAAGGAAGTTTAACAGCTAATACAAATGTAACATTAAAAGGACAATATATAAACAGTAAGAATGTTGAAAAAGAGAAAAATATAGAAATTTCGGGAAGTACAGAAGTTGGAATTAGTTGGAAATCAAGTGAACAAACAAATGTAGAACTAGAAACAGGACTACTTACAAACCATATATATAATATACAAAATGAAAACAAAAGAATAGTACAACTATTAATAAAAAGCAAAATCACAAATAATAATTATCCTGTTAAAAGTACAGAAATCAATTTAGATGTACCACAAGAAGTAAAAAATGTACAAGTTCATACAAGAAGCACAAAAGCAACTAATAATGATATAGCATTTAATGAAAATAATTATACATATAACCAACAAGAAAATAAATTATCAATAAAATTAAATAATGATGATAGTAATAATGTAAATTGGGAAAAAGATGCCAAAGATATAATTGTTGTTACTTATGAATTAGATGAAAATAGTAATTATGCACAAAATAGTATAAACATAGAAGATAAAATAACAATATATGATAACAAAGAATTAGTAGCAAACAGTAGTGTAAATATAGAAAATGATATAGATGGTATTATTACGACAGATCTAAAAAGCAACGAAGAAAGTATTTTTAAAGGAAAAATATATACAGGAGAAGATAGAGATTATACAGTTTTAAGCAGTGTTAATGTAGATTTACTAGATGGACAAACAATATCTCTAAAAGAAAATGAAACAACATATTTAAAAAATGATCAAGAAATAGCTACAAACGTAATATATAAACAAACCAAAATTGATAAAAATGAATTTTTAAAAATATTTGGGGATGAAGGAAATATAACAATAAAAAATAACAATGAAACAATTTTAGCAAATATAAATAAAGATTCTATAGTTGATGAAAATGGAAAAATAGTAATAAATTATCCTACAGAAGAAAAAGCTATAAATATTGAAACAAGTGTACCTATACAAAAAGGAATATTAAACATTGAAAACACAAAAACAATAAAAAGCAATGGATATTCAAGAGAAGAAATTGAAAAAATAAGTGGAATAAAAGAAAAAGTTTCTACTAACGAAAAAAATACAGAAGCAGTGATAAATTTAAAAGAAACAGAATCAAAAGCAGAAATAAAATTAGACACAAATAAAATCTCCACATTATCAGACAAACAAACAATAACAGTAGATGCAGTACTACTTGCAAATGATGAAAGCAAAGACTTATATAAAAACCCAAATGTAACAATAAGATTACCAAAACAATTAGAACTAATATCAGCACAATATGCGGTATTATATAAAAATGGATTAGAAGCAGGAGAGGCAGTTACATCTGAAAACGAAAACAAACAATCAGAAGTAAATATAAAATTAAATGGAGAACAACTAAATTACGATTCAACAGGAGGAACAACTATACGTTTAAAATTAGAGGTAAAAACAAGCAAATTAACACCAAGCCAAAATACAAAAATAGAAATGGTATATACAAATGAAAATAAAAATGCACAAAAAACAGAAAGTGCAGATCTAATGCTAGAATCACAATATGGATTAATGTTATATAATAATATCTTGGGATATAATAATAAAAATGAAAATGTAGAAACTATAGATACAGAAACAGTTTATGGATCTTTAGACGTAAAATCTTCAAGCAAAGATGCAAAACTACAAACAGCATTAATTAATAACTATGAACAAGAAATACAAAATATAGTTTTAACAGGAGATATACCAACAAGTGATAACGAAAATGGCTTTAATGCAAAACTAAACTCTATAAATACCAATAATTCAAATGCTAAAATTTATTACACAAATAATAAAAATGTGGCAATAGATGATAGTTCTTGGACAGAAAATAATAATGGTGCTGTAAAATATAAAATTGTTATAGATAAAATGGAACCACAAGAAAGATTAGCAATAGAAACAGGATTAAATATACCGGGAGATTTAAAATATAATGTTCAAGGTGATTTGGATACTAATGTGACATATAGTGTAAACAGTGTTGAACAAAAAAATAGTTCAAAAATTGTTTTAAAGACAGAAGAAGGAAATAGTGTTGAACAAACAAGTGAAATAACAACAAAACAAGGTAGTACCGAAACTAGTACAGAAAAAACAGTAGAAAATGAAAACATTAAAGTAGATATAACAGCAACAGTTGGGGAAGATGCATTAGCAGATAAAGCAGATATAAAAGAAAGAGAAACTGTAAAATATACAATAAAATTAACTAATAATAGTGGAAAAGACTGTTCAAATATTAATGTAAAAGCAGTACAAAAAAATGGATATGTATGGGACATAGTTGAAAAAACTGTACAAAAACATACAAGTTCAACTCAATATACAGAAGTTAAAAGTAATTGGTATGAAATTACAGATAAAAATGAAATAAATTTAGGAAAAATTAATACTTTAAAAAATGGGGAAAGTGTAGAATTTTCATATAAAGCAGTTACATATATGTTGAATGATAGCAAAATAGATGGAAGCGATATGTATGGAACAATATATTTAGCATCAGAAGATGGAAGTATTAATCAAAATGTTACAACTGGTAAAAATACAATTAAATCAGCTAATTTACAAATTATATTAAAAAATACTAGCAACGAAAGTTATCAATGGCTAGAAGGAGGAAATTGTATTGCTAGTCTAGTTGTAAATAATTTGAAAAATGAGGACTTAAATAATGTAAAGATTCAAGTAAAACTAAGTAAAGAACTAAGTGATAACATAAAACTTGAGAATTTTAAACTTTCAAATTTATTTATATCATTTAATGAAAAAGATGAAGAAGTTTATGATGATAGTAATCTTGTATTAGATGAAATACAAAAAAATGAAAGTGGGGAGGCAATAGTAAGTTTTAAAATACTAAATTTAAAAGCAAATAGTAGTAAAAAAATTAATATGATTGTATTTGCCGAAAAAGTTAGTGAAAATAAAGTAATGTCTTGGATAACAGCAACAGCAACTGTAATGTCAGATAAGGTAGAAAATTATTCAACAAAATTCGAAAGAAATATCTATAAAAATCACACTAATATTGATGTAGATATAAAGGCATTAAAACAAGGTGTAGCTATAAATGAAAATACAAAATTAAATAATGATGATGTCATTGAATTTATTGCAAATATAGAAAATAATGATAGTAATAATACAAACATAAGTCTATCATACGATTTAGACGAATCTTTAGATATTCAAAAAGCATATATTTATGGAAAAGAAAGTGAAGATTTAGTATCAAAAATGAATGATTCATCTATTGAATTAAATGATTTAGAATTACTATCAGGTAAAAAGATTTCGATTGTTGTTGAAGCTAAGGTAGATGGAAGAAATACAGAGAAAATAACAAATACAATAAAAGCGTATGAAAATAATACAGAAAATTCTTATTCAAAGAGTATATCATTTAATGTTAGTAAACTAGATGATGATGATGATGGATCAAGTAATCCAAGCAATCCAGATAACCCAGATACACCAAATAAACCGGATAATCCAAATAACCCAAGTAATCCAAATAATCCGAACGATTCAAATAATAATTCAGGTAATCAAGACGGTTCTGGTAATGCTACATCAAACAAATACAAAATAAGTGGTACAGCATGGATTGATGAAAATGAAGATGGAAAAAAATCTTTAGATGAAAAGAAAGTAGCACAAATGAAAGTAAGTGCAATTAATACAAAGAACAATAGTACAGTTGAAACGACGCAAACAGATGAAAATGGGCATTATGAATTAAGTTTAGTAAAAGGAGAATATATAATAGTATTTTATTATGATACTACGGTATATAAAGTAACAACTTATAAGGCAAATGGAATATCTGAAAGTGAAAACTCAGATGCTATTGATAAACAGTTTACAATAGATGGAAACGGAGCAACAGTTGGAGCAACAGATGTTTTATCTTTAGAAAACAATTTAACCAATATAGATATTGGATTAATTAACAAAAATAAATTTAGTTTAGAATAGTTGTTCAAAATTCAACAGGAACAAAAACTTATGAACAAAAAGAAGGAACAACACTTGCTAAAGCAGAAATAAAAGCAAAAAATTTAAAAGATTCTTTGGTAGTAATAGAATATAAAATAAAAATTACAAATGTAGGAGAAGTAGAGGGATATGCAAAAAATATAGAAGATATTTTACCTTCATCACTAACATTTAAGTCAAGTATGAATTCAGACTGGTATAAATCAGGAGCAAATTTATACAATTCTAGTTTAGCAAATACACCTATAAAACCAGGAGAATCTAGAGAATTAACTTTAACATTAACTAAAACAATGACTGAATCGAATTCAGGTTTGATAAATAATAAGGCAAAAATAGAAAAAAGTTCTAATTCACAGGGAACTGAAAACAAAAATGATAGTATTGGTTCAGCAAATGTAATTATAAGTGTAAGCACAGGAGCATTAATAAATTATATAGTTATAGTATTAGTAACATTTATAGTTATGGGACTGCTTGCCTATGTATTTGTGAAAAAAATACTAATAAAATAGAGAATTTTAAAGGAAAGGAGGAAAAATGAAACATATTAAAAAGCTAATAATAGGAATAATTTTTACATTGATATTTATACAATTAGGTTGTCAATATAGTTTTGGTGCAAGTGGTTATGATGGATATGGAACCATTGGATTTTATAGCAATTGGAATTGCAAAGATATAAATTGGTTTTTAGGCAAAACAATAAATACTAGCGGAAGCGCCTATGGAGGATGGGCTGATGCTTGGAATTCTTGTTGTCAAGCAAACGCTGATATTGGTTATTCAAGTACAATAAGAGCAGTATATGAAACATATTATGATAGTGACCTTGGAACAATAGCAGCTAACAGTATAGCTGTATATAATGAAGGATTTGGAGGACAGCAATTTACAAAAGTAACATCTAAAAATATTAGAAATTTTGCTGCTTCAATGTCAATTGGAAATAATATTCAAGGTGTAAGAAGTGCATTAATGAAATGTTTTAATCTAAGCAAACAGCAGCTTTCATATTCAACAACTCTTAAGAGTAATAACTATGATGGTAGTGCCTATGGAGGTTCATCAGCCTGGTGGGAAACAGCATATCAAGCTGTTAGACAAAAATATATAAATTATAAAAAAATAGCAAAAGTTAGTACAAATGTTCCAAAAGCCAAATATGCAACTGTTGATGGTACAGAATATGTTGTTATGGGACCATATAAAATGAAATTTGGTGGTGCTAAAATAACAGACATTAAAATAAATGGTACATCTGTTGTAGGAACAGGTTCTACAAGATATAGAATTGCGGGTGAAAAGAACATAAATAACCATTTTAATGAATTAAAAAAGAATGGTGGCGGAGCCTATGCATTAAATAATAAAAAATTCTATGTTTATGTAAAAAAGAGTAAATTAAGAGAGTATGTTGGAAATAGTAATAGAGTTAAGATTACATTTCAACAGGAAGAACTTAAATATAAAAAAGGAAGAGTATTTATATGTAATCAATATAATTCTGTTCAAGGAAGTGTATGGTATACACAAACTGATGCAACTGTAAAATCTGGGAAAATTACCTTTGAAGCAACCTTAGATGATAGTATAGATATAAAAGTAAATAAAATATGGGATGATGGAAATTCTAAAGCAAGACCAAAATCTATAAAAGTTACTTTAACTGCAGATGGTCATGCAATGAACGATGCAGGAGCTACATCAATAACTAAAACAATAAAAACATCAAATACATATACTTTTTCTGGATTAAAGAGATATGATGAAGATGGAAATTTAATGAAATACACAATTACAGAAAATGTTCCAAAAAATTATACAGTAACATATTCACCACAATCTGTTACAGTAAATAAAAAAGATTCTATATATACATTAAAAATAACGAACAAGGGACCAAAGAAAACCCAAGAAGAGCATACACCAGATGTTGGAGATTTAGTAATTAATAAAGAGCGGAGGAGAAATGTCCTTTAGGGTTTGGGAAGACTCAAAACCACAATGGATAAAGAGAGTCACAAAAGGAAGTGGCTCTATGAAGAATGAATGGCCAGAAGATGAATTAAACGGTAAAAAATGGAGTGAAGTATCTAGTAGTGAAATAGAGGATATGAATCAAATAAGTGCAGGAAAAAAATTAGGTTCATATACATATACATCATATTATAATGTAAAATCAGAGAAAGTTGGACATTGGGAATATAGCACAAGTAACAAAACAGACTCTAATGGAAATACAGTTTACAAGGATGATGGAAAAACACCAGAGACAGTAACAACCAGATATTGGGTTACAGAATATTATTTAATTACTTATAATTATAAAACAACATATAAAAACTGTGTTCACAAAGAAACACATGATTGGCTAGGCTCATATCAGACAGAAGGTGGAACTTATACAATTTCTGGATTGTATCCTGGATCATATGAAATATATGAAACAGAATGTGATCAGTATTATGATTTAGAGCTTCAAGATGGATATACTGCAACAGGAACATATCATGATGTTTCAAACATAAGATTTGCAACAACAGCATCATTAGCAGAAAATGATAGTGAGACAGTAAAACTTGGACTAAGTTCAAGTGCATTGGTACATAATGACAGAACAAGAGGAGACATTGAAATAACTAAAAAGGATGAAAAAGGTGAGCCTGTTGAGGATGTTCAAATTGCCATATATGGTAATGTAACAGAAACAATAGATGGAACTATACAACATTATGAAGGTTGGCTAACAGGAGAAGAAAGTTATGAAGATGTTACGTGGAGTAATATTGGAAGTATATTTGGAGGAACAACAGATAGTATATATACAACTACAGAAGAAGGAAAAATTTCTATAACAGGATTACCTGTTGGAACATATTCAATCTATGAAATAAAAACAAAGAGTATCGAATATGCTCTAGAAGGACAAGGAACTTTTGATGGATCTAAAACATTGTTAGGAACTTGCGAAATAGCTAGAGATATGAGCTCTGTAGGCTTAAACCTAGAATATGTTCAAGTACTTAGACCAAAAGGAAATCTAACAATTAAGAAAAAAGGATTTTATAGAAATAATAACCTAAGTTCACCAAATATAGAAGAAAATTTACAAAAAGTTCAATTTATTCTACAATCTAGTGCAATAGATAAAGGTGGATGGAAAGAAGGAGAATATGTATATATTACAACAAATGATAAAGGTGAGGAAATAGTTGACTTTACATCAAATAGAGAAGATGCAACAGTATTTACAACAGACGAAAATGGAGAAGTAACGGTTTCGGGATTATATACAGACCTTGGACCATATACACTAATCGAGGTTGAAAATGAAGAGCAAGACCAATATTATACAGATACTATACAAATAGAAGGAGATACAACAGTAAGTATTGAGGTTGGCAATAATACAGCAAATGTTAGAAACTTAAGGTCATCTGGAGATTTAAAGATAACTAAGGTAGATGATAATTATAATGATCTAAATTTGGAAGGTGCTGAATTTAAGTTAAAATTAATATCTTCACAGTATGTTGGAAAATCTAATTTATGGGTAGGAAATGATAGTTCTTATGAAAAAATTGATGAAGGAAATACATATAGTTATTATAAATCAAAAAGTGATGAGTATTTAGTGAATACAGATAAAGAAGCAACTAGCTTTACAACTGATAAAAATGGAGTAATTAACATTAAAAAGATTATAAATGGTACGTATGAAATATATGAAACAAAGACTCCAAGAGGATATGATATAACAAAACAAGATGGATATGACAAAACAACAGGAATGGTATATAAGGGAACTATAACAATTTCGACAGATGATAATGTTATAGATTATCAAATAAAAGACAAGAAAGTTGTAGACAAATTAAGTGGAACAGTTTGGGAAGATAAATTGCCTCCAAATAAGGTATCAGATACATATAATCATTTATATAATGATGACAGCAAAAATTATCCAGACAAAGCTGATACACCAAAAGAAGGAATACAAGTCAACCTAGTAGATAAAGATACAGGAAAAGTAAGAGCAATGACAAGAACTAATAAAGACGGTTACTGGGAATTTACCACATACTCAGATGGAAGTGACATGATATACTGGGATTTAGTACATTCATACGTAGAATACATCTATGATAATGGAGCTCCAAATGAAAATGGACAATATGGATATGTAGTTGTAAATCCGTTTACAGGAGGCATAGAAAAACTTGAAAAGAACTCTAAGGCACAAGCAACAGAAATAAAAAATGAAGAGTTATATGATGCTAACCTAACAGGAACAAAAGAACCATATCCAGGAAGAGCAGTAACATATACAGAAGAAAAAACGCCAGGATTTAGTGAAGTATTAAAACAAAATGATGAAGTTGAATCAAGAAATGCGGGTACAGATCTAGAGCATAAATTAATAACATCATATTACGATAATGACAGATTTGTTATAGAAAATATAAATCTTGGACTAATTCAAAAACCAGAAACGCCATATAGTGTTGAAGAATCAATAGCATATGTAAGAATTGTAAAAGGTGGATACACATATACTTATAAATATGGTGATGAAGCAGTAACAGTTGACAATAGGGTTCAATCAAGTATCAAATTCCAAAACTCATCAAGAACATTTTCTAAAGCCGTATATCCATCAGATATAAAATATAATTTAGCAAATGGATTAATGGGAAATGATAAGGATAATGAAATAAATAAATATAAGATTTATGTAGTATACAAAATCGAAGTCAAAAATAACACAACTGAAAACTATATAGACAAATATACAGAACAAGGCTTATATTTAGATGAAAAAGATAATGGTTTAACAAATTCTTATGATACAAATAGATATACATTAGAAACAGAATTTAACAAAAACGAATGTACAGAAGGAGACGCAAATAGCCAAGTTATAACTTCAGACTTTACAAGATGGAGTGATAATGGAGATGGTACAGCATCATTTGCGATAGCGGGTTCTAATAAGAAGTATGACCGTCAATCTGGACAAAGTGGAATTAAGCCATTAGAAATTGAATCAACATATATTGAGTTTAGGGTAAAAGATGAAGTATTAACAAGTTTAGTAGAAAATGGACAAGACACAGATCAAAATGAAACAGCACCTACAATTGCAACAACTAATGCATACCACGTATATACTAGAAAAGATAAAAACTGGAAAAACAAAGACACATATACACATGAAACTAAGAGAAAGAAGCAATCAAGTGGAGCATTATTTATCAAATGGCAATTAATGGACACAAGAACAATATCAGGAAAAGTATTTGAAGATAGTAAAGTTGACAATCTAAACGGAACATCACACAAGGATGAAAGGGTAGGAAATGGTCAATATGACAATGGTGAGAAGAATTTAAAAGATGTTGTGGTAAGCTTAATAAATGCAAAAGATAATGGTAGAGAAGACGAAAAAGAAGGAACAGTAGCATATTTATATGATGAAAACAATCAAATACAAGATGAAACTGGAAAATGGAGTCGAGCAAAAACTATTGCTGTAACGAATGTTGATGCAAATGGAAATTATACATTCAAAGGTGTAGTACCAGGAGAATATTACTTGAAATTCACTTATGGTGATGGAACAGTAGCATTTAAAGATGCAAAAGGAAATGATATAACTAGTCTTGTGACAAATGGCGGAAAGGTTGAAACAAAAACACAAGATGACACTAGGATAAACAGCCTATATTATAAATCTACAGTTGTAACGGGTTCAGCAAAAGGTGCTATGCAAAGTGAATCAAAAGGCGAAGAAAGCGACAAATGGTGGTTCTTAGGAGATATTGGAAATAATAAATCTATTGCTACAGACTGGATGGGAACATATTACGATAAAGACGGAAATATAGTTAAAGACAAAAATGGTAATACATATTATGATATGGTAGAAGCTAGAACAACATCAGATTGGGAAAGCAATTACACAACAGGACAAGACAAAGTAGTTATAGATGCTAAATCTCCAGTTATGAAAATTGAATTTGAATACAGAGGAGAATTAGAATTCCAGACACAAAACAACGAAATAAGCAATTTAAAAACAGATTGTACTGAAATGAATTTTGGTATTATGGAAAGACCACATGTAGATATTAAATTATCAAAAGAAATAAAAAATGTTAAATTAACATTACAAAATGGTACAACCATCATGAATGGAAATCCATTAAATAAAAATGTAGCAGAAGAATTAATAGGAATAGATAAAACACTTGCAAGAATAGAAATAGGTACAGAAAAACTATATGGTGCAGAATTACTTATAACATATAAATTAACAGCTACAAATGAATCAGAAGTAGATTATGCTACATCAAATTACTACAAATATGGTGATATAGGAGATGCAACACCAGCAACTACTACAGTAACTAAAATAATAGACTACTTATCATATTCTAAAACTACATATACAACAGAACCGGAGAGTAAAGTACATAGTACATTAAAAGAAGGAGAAATAGTTGGATTTGATAATTCAAAATGTGATCAAACAACATACTTAAGCCCAGAAACAATTGAAAATAATAATAAATTTTCAAAAGAATACATAATAACAAAAGTTGATGCAGAATTAACACCAAAGAATGCGAAGATAACAGGTAAAAACTCATCTGTAGATTATGAATTCAATGTAAGCAGGCTTATGGGAAGTGTAACAAGTGAAGATGTAGGCTTAGAAAGCTATTCTGAAATTATAGGTCTAAAAAATCTAGGATTTTTGAAACAATATGTTAGTAATTCAGGTAACTATAAGGCAGGAGATACAAAAGCAACATTAGAGGGAGGAACTTCGGAAGATGATAATGCATCATCAGTGCTTACAATTACACCTCCGACAGGAAAAAATAAAAGCTCAATAAATTATGTATTTATTATAGGAGGATTAGTAATAATTGTATCTGGAATAGTTTTAATAAAGAAATTCGTATTATAACCTAAAAAGGGAATCCGTAAGGGATTTCCTTTTTTTTTATAAAAATTTAATTTTTGTAATATAAATGTAATATAAATATAAAAATTAACATTTAGAAAAAGCATAAATGAGCCTCCGTAAAAGGAAAAGAGCAGTTTTTTGTAATAATTCTAAATGTAAAAAAATGCCTATATTGAAAAAAAATAAATATCAAAATATAATGATAGAGAAGGGAGAAATGGCGATGAAAGAACAAATTATTAAATTTTTAGATAAATACATCATACCAGTAATAATAGGAATATTAGCAATAAGTGCAAGTATCTTTATCTCTAGAGCATTATATAATGAAGATGGTAAAGAAATTGTATCAAGCGTAAAAACTAATTTTAGTTTAGTAAAGCAATTTAATTATGAGGAAAAGGGACAAGAAAAATCTTTAATTGAGTTTAACTTAAAAGAAAAGCCATCATATACAGAAGATTACTATAGTCCTGTAAAAGAAAACTCTACATATCTAAAAATACCAGAAATTAATGGTATCATACCTGACACAATAGACGTTATTTCTATTTCTTCAAAAGCAACAAATGGAAAAGATGAACAAAGAGAAGCAAAATACGAATATGACAAAGAAAGCAAGATTTTACATATATATGACAGTAATGAAGCAAATGAAAAAGGAGAAGTTTATAGTGGAAGTACAGCAGATTATGATGAATATGAAATAATATTCTATTATAATCAAAAAATAGAATTAACAGAAGAAAATTCTAAAATTACTATGCCAGTACTTATAAGATATGAAAGTCAAAATGAGGAAATTGGAAGAATACAAGATTTAACTAATAATGAAATAACATTAGAAGAATCTGGAAACATTGTTTCAACAAAAATAAATACACAAGATATTTATAATGGATATATAAAATCAAATATATCAAATGGAACAAATTATTCAACAGAATTTTCTGAGAACAATAGAGTAATTGTAAGTAATTTAATTGATGATGAAATAACATTACAAGAAACAAATGAATTTAAAACAGAAGATAATGAATACAAAGAAACAAATGACATTACATATAAACAAATAAAAATAAATAAACAAGATTTAACAAGAATATTAGGAGACGAGGGAACTTTACAAGTATTAGATAATAATGAAAATCTATTATTAGATATAAATAAAGACTACAAAACAGATGATACTGAAATAGCACTAGATTTTGAGAATGAAGTTACAGGATTAAACTTCAAAATCTCAAAACCAACAAATAAAGGAATAATAAGAATTCAAGAAACAAAAGTAATAAGTCCTAATATGAAAGACTTAAACAATAAATATGTAGTAACAAAACATCAATTAACAAGTAGTGATTTAGAAAGTGAAGTAGTAGATGAAACAGAAATAAAAGATGCAGTTACAAAAGTAAATACATCTATAGATAAAACAGAATGGACAAGTAACATTCAAAATGATGTAAAAATAACAGCAACATTAGTAACATCAAAAAGTGATTGCAATTTATTTAAAAATCCAGAATTACAAATTGAATTGCCATCAGCAGTTGAAAAAGTTGTAATTGGAGACAGCTATTTACTAAATGCAAATGGACTTAGCTTAAAAGATGTAAATGTTGTAGAAAATCAAGATGGCAAAAAAGTAATTGTAGCAAAAATTGAAGGAACACAGACAGAGTATTTATTTGATAATATGATAGATGGAACAAATGTAGTAATTCCAGCAACTATTATATTAAATAAAGATTTTGCTAGCTACTCAGATAATATCAACATAAAATACACAAATGAAATTGGAAAAAATAATGAAACAGGTGTAAATCAAATTGCTGTTAATTTACAAGCAATAACAGAAATTAAAAAAGAAGATAAAACTGAGGAAGCAAATAATAACCAAAATAGTGCTGAACAAGAAAACAATGGTCAAGATAATAACAATCAACAAAACAATGGTAATGCAAGTCAGGAAACAGTAGTAGAAAATAATAATGAACCAGCAAGAGTGTTATCAAAAGTAGAAACTTTAAAACAAAATAATGGCTTAAGTGTTACAGCAACCGCACAAGTTGGACAAGAAATAGTATCAAAGGAAACAGGAAATGATTCTGAAAAAATAGATGAACAATCTGTTTTCGAAAGACAAGTCATAAAATATGAAGTAACAGTAAAAAATAACACAAATGAAACAATTAACAATATAGCAATTACAGGTGAAGTACCTAATTATACAAAATATGCAACGGTAGAAAGTGGAAAACATTGGGATGAAAAATTGAAAAAGTATGTTTATAACATACAAGATGATTTAGTATACAATTATATTACAGATGAAACTGTAAAAAATTATCAATTTAAAAATATTAGTACATTAGAGCCAGGAGAGACAAAAAGTGAATATTATGAGGTTGTTGTAGGAGATTTAGAAAATGAAATAGAAAGTGCAGATATTTCTAATAATATAAGTGTAAATGTAGATAGTGAAAATTATGGTACATATACATTGAAAAATAAAATATTACAAGCAAAAATCGATGTAAAACTTAAAGCACAAACAAGTGGAACAGATAAATTTGCATATAAAATTGATTTAACAAATTTTAATGTTCACATTGAAACAACAGAAATACCTGAAGAACTAAAGTATGATACTTCTTTTGTAATATATTCAGAAAATGAAACTGATAAAGGAAAAATAGAAGACAATAAATTTAAAATAGATATATCAAGTATAAAAGCAAATAGTTTACAAAGTATAATGATTCGTTTTTCAGGAGCAAATTACGAGGAAAACAAAAATCAAATAGAATTAAAAATGGCTGCAACAGCTACTGTTGATGGTACAGGATATATATCAAACGAAAATAAAATATATGCATATCCACAATATGTAAAAGCAACTATGGCTCTTGACCAAGAAGGACAAAATGTAAAACCTGATGATGAATTAACTTATAAAATAACAGTAAAGAATGAATCTAAAGTTAGAACAAATGTAACAATATCAGATAATTTGCCAAAAGGCTTAACAGGAGTAGAAGCTACATATTTATCATATAATATAAAGGAAGAAACAGTTCAAGAAGGAGAATTCAAAAACGACATACAAAATTATGATATTGAAGAAGAAGCAAATTTACAATATGATTTAGTTGAAAACAAATTGGATTTATCAGTCAAGACAGATAGTCAAGATGACATTAGTATAACGACAGTAATTCCAGCTGGAAAAACAATAACTATAATGGCAAAGGTTAAAGTAGATGAGGTTGATCAAAATACAGAGATTTCCAATTTTGCAACAATATCAGGTGTTACAATAAATACGGTAACTTCTAATATAGTTAAAGTAACAGCTATTACAAATGTTGACTGGGATTATATTGATGGAAAAAAAGACGATATAGATGATGGAAACGATGACAATGATAACAATGATAATAACAACAATAATAATCAAGGTGACAATAGTGATGACAATAATAGCGGAAATAACAATGGTGGAGATAATAACAATAATAGTGGAGACAATAATGATAATGGTGACAACAATAATAATGGCAATAATTCAAATGCAACATATAGTATAAGTGGTATTACTTGGTTAGACGAAAATGGAGACGGAAGAAGAATAGAAAACGAAAAGAGACTAAATGGAATAACAGTAAAATTGTTTGATGCAGAAACTAATTCAATAGTTACAATAGATAATAAAAAGATGATTGTACAAGCAAACAACAATGGTGAATATAAGTTTGAAAATATACCAGCAGGAAGATATTATTGTTTATTCGAATATGATACATCTAAATATGAGATTACAAAATACCAGGTTAAAGGTGTAGATGAAGGGTTAAATAATGATGCTAATAAATCTCAAGTAACTATTGATGGCGTAGCAAAAGAAGTAGGAATTACAGATATTTTACAATTAAATAAAAATTTAGAAAATATAGATTTAGGATTAATTGAGAATAAAGTATTTGACTTAAAACTAGAGAAAAATATTAGTAAAGTAACAGTAAGTAATTCTAAGGGAGATAAAGAATATAGCTATAAAAATACTTCACTTGCAAAAGTAGAAATTCCAAAGAAACAATTAGAAGGTTCAATTGTAAAAATAGAATATAACATAATAGTAACAAATGAAGGAACACTTGAAGGATATGCAAATGAAGTTACAGATTATCTTCCAGATGGTTTAACATTAGATGATTCTAACAGCAATGGATGGACTGTTAATAAAGATGGAAGTTTAAAAAATACATCTTTAGCTTCAAAAACTTTAGCACCTGGGGAAAGTAAAACATTAAAATTATATTTAACAAAAACAGTAACAAGTAATTCTGTTGGAATTACAAAAAATAGTGCAGAAATAACAAAAAGTAGTAATGCTAAAAACTTAAAAGATGTAGATTCAACAGCAGGAAATAAAGTACAAGGTGAAGATGACTACGATTCTGCAGACATACTTATTTCTGTAAGTACAGGATTATATAGAAATACATTGATAATTATTTTAATTGGTGGAGGAGTATATTTACTTATAAGAGTAATAAGAAAATATAATAAGAAATTCCCTACAATAATGATGATGATAATGGCAACAGTGTTAATTGGAACAACTGTTAGTAATGCAGGATGGTATGAGACAATTAACTGGGTAGGTGCTAACGGTCAGTTAAGTAATGGTTGGCATTGTACTTGGGAAGGAGCACACCAATGTGCAGTTGCAAATCATACATATTGGTGTACATCAACTGGAAGCTATGTAACAAGTAGTAGTACATCAGTTCTAAAAACAATAACATTAACTAAAGAATCTACTTCAAAGAAATTTACTTATTTGAATTCTAGTTATAATATAGTTGGACCATATAAAGTAAAATGTAATTATTCTATAAAAGGTTCATCTATAACAGCGACAGTTGCTGGAACTGGATCAGCAAGTATTTGTGATGCGAGTGGAAATGCTATATCATGGACATCAGGAAAGAATAAAACATTTTATGTAAAAGTTCCTAAAACAGTAACAGCAGTAACAAGGGTTACGGTAAATGTTACAGTAGGTAAAGCTACTAAAGTAACTAAAAACTGGAGAAATGATTATAGTGCAAGTTGTGTAAGCATTTCAGGACAACACCAAAATGGTAGTAACCAAAATATTTCAACATCTGCAGGGGCTTGCCAAACAGCTGGAAAACATACAACAAGTACGACAACATCAGAAGAAGACGGCTCAAAATCAGTATCTTGGGGACCAGTATATGCAGGATCATTAATAATAAGAAAATATGATAATGAAAAGAAAAAAAGTAATGGCTCAGATTATGAACTTTCAAGTACTTGTGGAGCAAGATTTACGGTAAAAGACTCTGCTGGACATACAGTTGCAACAAATGTAACACCAAAGCAAACAATAAGAGGTTTACCACCAGGAACATATACAGTAACAGAAACAAGAGCACCAAATAATTACAATTTAAGTTTACAATCATTATTATCGAGAACAACAACTACTAAATCAGCTGTTGTAAAAGGTGGTGTTGGTGCAGGGCATGAACCAACTACAGTTACATTTAAGTTCTACAACCAAAAATATGTAGACCTAGAGTTAAGCAAAGTTGATACAGATGATAGTACAGGAATAGAAGGTATAGGATTTACTATATATGATAATGCACACAAAAAATATATAAAATCGGACGGAAGTCAGACGAGTACGGCAACAACAATATATACAAATTCGAATGGTAAGATAAGTATCAAAAATATAAGAATGTATGATACATCTCAAACATTTACAGTAAAAGAAGTAGAATCTAAGAATTTATATTATAAGTCAGATAAAACAATAACAAAGACTATAAGCTGTAAGAAGGGAAGTTCAACCTATGAAGCAAAGGCAACAATAAAAAATAAAAAAGCATATTCTTTAACAGTAGAGAAAAAAGATCCTGATAAGACTGATCAAAACTTAACGGCATATTTCTATATACAATATCAAGATGGAACTTGGTTAACAAAAGATTCAAAATATCAAAATAGTCCATCATCAATAACAGTAACAAAGAGTTTAAAATTATCAGGAATAAAAAGAGGTAAATATCATGTTTGGGAATATAAAACACCAAAAGGATATGATATAACTCAACAAGATAATTATGGTTCAGATTCATCTCATCCTACTTGGGTAGATTGTGGATCATATAATGTTGGAGTAAATTCAGCAGGAAAAGAGGACAATAATGTTGCCAGCGTTAAGCTTACAAGAAACAATAAAAAATGGATAAGACACGTAACAGGATTTGTATGGCAAGAAAACCCATCTGGAAAAAGAAATGGATTTGATAATGTTTTCGGAAGTGGAGACCAAAAATTATCTGGAATAAAGGTAGAATTTATAAAGAAAAACGGAACAGTATTACAAAGTACAACTACAGGAAGTGATGGAAGTTATAGCTTTACATTCTTTAAAAAGGTACTATATTGGGATTTAAGAGACTATATGGTAAGATTTACATTTGATAATGGTACATATTCAACAGTTAGAGCTGATTTAGCAGTTGAAAGTAGAAATGCATCAAGAGCATTGGAAAGCCATGAGTGGGGCAATGATAGATATGCAACAGGTTCAGGAATAGCAACTACAATACCAGATGCAAGTACATTAGAAGAAAGTATAGCGAAATATTATAATGAAGATAATTATACAATAGAAACATTGAACTTAGGATTGATGAAGAAAGTAAACCCAGAATATTCAATAATAGAAAATCTTGATTATATAGAATTAAGAAAAGGTAACTATAGATTTAAATATGAATATGGTAAAGCAGCGGTTGTACAAGATATGCCTCAAAATCCTGGTATATATGATAGAGTAGCAATTCAAAATTCATCATCGTCGTTTACACAAAAATTATATCCATCAGATATAGCATATAATAGGGTTAGAGGCAGTGGCAGTGAATTTGAAGTATATGTTAATTACAATATAACAATAACAAATACAATGACAATAAATATTGAAGATGTATATATGGAGAAATCTTTAAATATAACATCATTAACAAATGATTTCAATTCAGAATTATATGAAATAAGTGATGGCAACTGGCAAGGAAATGGTGGAGGAAATGTAAAATATAAAAACTCAATAAGTCCAATAGGACCTGGAGGTAATGTAACAATTCCAATCCAATTTAAGGTAAAAGATTCGGGATTACAACAAATAATTGAAGGTTCGAAATTTAATCCAAATATATACAAAGATTGTGTAACAGTAGCAATAGCAAACGGATACCATGAATATGAAAGATATGATTATAGTTGGGGATATAAACCAAGTCCATATAGGGTAAAACATGAACATAGAACAGCAAATCAAGAATTAAGTAGTGGAACAATAACATTAAGATTAACTTTAGCAGAACAAAGAACTATTTCTGGAAATGTATTTGAGGACACTCAAACAGCAGAATCTGCAAGAGATCATACGAGAGTAGGAAATGGATTGTATGATAATAATGAGAGAAAGGTAAAAGCAGTTAAAGTAGCACTTTTAAATAAAAGTGATGAATCTGTAAGTAAGTTATATAGTACAGAAGGAAATTACTTAAGACAGGAAGGAAATATATGGATATTTACTCCACAAGAAGGAGAAGTGGATGTAAAGAATGATGGAACATATGAATTAAAAGGTGTAGTTACTGGAGAATATTATTTAAGATTTACATATAGCAATGGAACACAAGTTATAGTAAATGGTGGAGCAAATAATATAAGTATAATGGACTATAAGTCTACAATATTAACTGGTGCAGCAGCAAATTATTCACAAGAAAGCTGGTATTTAGATGTTATGGGAGGAACAAACTCAATTGCAACAGATAAATATTATACTGACGAAAATGGAAGAAAAGTAGATCCAGATATAATAAAAATGAGAACAGAATCTCAAAAAGAGATTAATTATAGTTCAAAAGTAAACTTTAACAAAGGACATATACAAGCACTTTCAGAAGCTATAGATGTAAACTTCGAATATTTAAAAGAACGCAACAAAGACTATGATTACCCATTCAAACCAAACTGCACAGGAATGAATTTTGGTATAATAGAAAGACCACATTTAGACATACAACTAGAAAAATCAATAAAAAATGTAAAACTTACATTATCAAATGGAACGAATCTAATTAATGGAAATCCAGAGATAAAAACTGTATCAGAATTTTTAACAGGAGTAACCAAATCATATGCAAAAATAGAAACAGACTATACAAACTTATTTGGTTCTACTGTAACAGTAACATACAAACTAACAGCAAAGAACAAATCTGAAATAGATTATGCGTCAAGCGAATATTATAGATTCGGACGAAAAGGTTCTTCAGAACCTGTGGGTACAGCAGTTACAAAAATAGTAGACTACTTATCATACAAACAATGTAATTATGTAGATACAACAGCAGCGGATGATAAAATAGATGTAACAAAAAATGAATATACAAACAACGATGGATACTCAAAAGAAAATTACTATGTAGATGGTGTTATGGAAGCAAATAAAGAGAAATACAAAGATCAAGTTTTAAAGGCGAGTGAACAGTGGATAGTACCAGAAGCAGTAAGAGGAGGAAACTCTGAGGCTGATTACACAGTAACAGTAAACAAACTATTACCAAGTACAAATACAAGCGACGATTTAGGATGGTTAAGTTATTCGGAAATTGTAGGAATAACTAATAAAACATTCACAACACAACATATAAGTACTATGGGAAGTCTTAAAGTTGAAGATGAGCAAACAAGTGAAAAGGATAACTCTGATTCAACAATTACAATAACACCACCAACAGGTAAAAATAAGAATTATACGATCTACATTATAGTAGCAGGATCACTTGCAATAATAGCAGGAGGAGTTGTAGTAATAAAGAAATTTGTTCTATAATTAAATAAATAAAAAATTGTCCTTTTTGGAAACAAAGAGGGCAATTTTTTCATATTGGGACCGTTTTTTTTTCGTTGGGACCGTTATCCTTTCACGAAAAGATCGTTTTTTTTTTCATTGGGACCGTTTCTTTTCACGAAAAAAACACTTGAAATTATTTAATATATATTGTATTATAATAAAAGAAAAATCAAAATGAAAAGAGGAAATAAAATGAAGAAAAAGATTTTGATATCAATACTTATAATATTAATAATTTTAGTAGGTATATTTATAGCAAAAAAAATAAACACACAAAAATATAACTACGAAATAGCAAGTGTAGAAGAATATAATTACTACATTTTTCAGGAAAATGAACTATATGGAATAATAGACAAAGATGGAAAAAAGATAATAGATGCAAATTATACAAACATAGTATTACCAAATCCACAAAAAGATGTATTTGTATGTTACAATGGTCAAAAAACAGAAATATTAAACTCTAAAAATGAAAAAATATTTACAGAATATCAAGATATTGAACCAATAAAATTAAAAAGTGTAGCAAGTACATTAGCATATGAAAAAAGTACATTAATTTACTGCAAAGATGGGCTTTATGGATTAATAAATACAGATGGCAAAAAAATAACAGACAACATTTATGATTCTATAGAAAACCTATCACCAACAGAGGGAAAAATGTTAGTATCTAAAAATGATAAATATGGAGTTATAGATATAAAAGGAAATACAATAGTAAAAACAGAATATGATAAAATATTATCAGATGGATATTATACAGAAAAAGACCAATATAAAAAATCAGGCTTTATAGTATATGTAAAAACAGATGATGGCTATAAATGTGGATATATATCATATAAAGGAAAAACAATATTAGATACAAAATATGGTGAAATAGAAAGAATAAATAAAGAAGATGACAAAAATATATATTTAATAGCATCAGAAAACGGAAAAAATGGATTATATAAAAACTCAAAAAACATAATTCAAAATGAATATCAAGCTATGACATATTATGATGACAATGATATAATAGTTTTACAAAAAAACAAAAAATATGGTGTAGCAAAACTAGATGGAAAAATAATTGTAGAAGTTGAACAAGACTCAATAGAATCAAAGGGAATTTACCTATATGCAAAGGCAGGAACAAATAATAAAGTATATGATAATCAAGGAAATGTAGTAGATATAAACTATAATAGAACAGTATATAAAACAGAAAATCCAGATTATCAAATATCAACTATATTGAATAATAATATAACATATTATGGAATTATAGATAAAGATGGAAACAAATTAGTAGATGAAAATTATAGATATATAGAATATTTATATGGAACTTACTTTGTTGCAACAGACGACAACGGAAATCTTGGGGTAATAAACAGCAATGGAAAAGTAGTTTTAGATATGAAATACAGTTCTTTGCAAAAAATAAAAGGAAAAAATATAATTCAAGCAGTAGAAAAAGGCCAAAATACAAGCGAATTTTACTCATCTGAAATGAAAGAAATTGCGAAAATAGAAAAGCCAGGAGTTCAAACAGAAAATGATGACTATATTATAATAATAGATAATGAGGAAAAAATGTATTTTGATAATAATGGTAACAAAATTCAAGATACATCAAAATTAAAAAAAGAAAATTATCCTGATAAAATAGGAGATTATAGCAAAGAACAAGTAACAGTTGAAAATGTATATTATATAAAAAAATAGGATAGAATAAAAAAAGTAGCAAGAGTTTAAGAAGAACATTGCTACTTTTTTCTGATTTGGGACGGTTCTTTTCGCGAAATTTTGAAATTGGGACGGTTCTTTTTTGAAAAAGGAACCGTCCCAATTTCAAAATACAAAAAAGGAGATGATAATTAATGAAATTAGGTTTAGCCTTATCTGGTGGAGGAATAAGAGGAGCAGTGCACATAGGAGTACTAAAAGCATTTGAGGAACAGAATATAAAAATAGATGTAATAGGAGGAACGAGTTCAGGAAGCTTAGTTGCATCACTTTATGCAATGGGATATAGTCCTGTACATATATATGAACTATTTAAAAGATATGGAAAAACAATAACAAGTATGGGTGCAGGGTCTATTATAAATGGCGTTGGTGGTTATATTGTAAATAAAAAGTTTAATATATCTGGAATAAATGATGGAAATTCAATTGAGGATTTGTACAACGAATTTGCAAACAGAAAAAATATTTATAAAATGTCTGATATGAAAATGCCCATAGTTATTCCAACAATTGATATAAAAGATGGTAAAGAATATGTTTTTACGTCTAAGGAAAAGAAAAATAAAAGTTATAACAAATATATAACAGATATATCAGTTGGTGCAGCTGTTAGGGCAAGTAGCAGTTTCCCTGGGGTATTTTGTCCTTATGAATATGAAAATCATATATTTTTAGACGGAGGAACAATTGATAATATACCTGTAAGCGAGGTTACAAAATGTGGAGCTAATAAGGTCATAACAGTAAATTTTGCACCAATAGAAATTACAAATAATAGTAATGTTATGGATATTGTGCTAAGAGCAATAGACATTATGGGAAATAAAATAATTGAGGATGATGTAGAAAAAAGTGATTTTATATTAACAATTCCAACTGATGATGAAATAGGCTTTTTAGATAGCAATCAAATTGAAAAATGTTATAAATGTGGCTATAAAACTGCAATGGAAAAGATGGGTGAAATTCACAAAATTTTGTCAGAATAATATAATAAACTAAGCTTAAATGTAAAATATTATGAATTATAAAAATGAGATATTCAAGAAAGCGAGGTTTGAGTATTATGAATACATATTATTTTGATAATGGGGCAACAACAAAAGTAAAGCCAGAAGTAGTAGAAGAAATGATGCCATATTTTAGCGAGCATTATGGAAATCCATCTTCTGTATATGGATTAGCAAGAGATTCTAAAAAAGCAATTGAGGAAGCAAGAGAAAAAGTTGCAAAACTAATTGGTGCTAAAAAACAAGAAATTTATTTTATGGGATGTGGCTCAGAAGCAGATAATACAGCCATAAAAGGAATTGCTTATGCAAATAGAAGAAAAGGAAATCATATAATTACCACAAAAATAGAACATCACGCAGTTTTAGAGAGTTGTAAGTTCTTAGAAAAACAAGGATTTGAAGTTACATACTTAAATGTAGATAACCAAGGATTTATAGATTTAAATGAATTAAGAAGGAGCATAACAGATAAAACAATTTTAGTAAGTATAATGTTTGCAAATAATGAAATAGGCACAATTGAACCTATAGAAGACATTGCTCAAATTACTAAGGAAAAGGGGATAATTTTTCATACTGATGCGGTTCAAGCTGTTCGGAAATGTAAAAATAAATGTACACGAGATGGGAATTGATATGCTTTCTTTATCTGGTCATAAATTTAATGGACCAAAAGGAATAGGAGCATTATATGTTAGAGAAAATATTAATTTTGAGAAATTTATGAATGGTGGACATCAAGAAAGAGATAAAAGAGCAGGAACCGAAAATGTAGCAGGAATTGTTGGAATTGGTAAGGCTGCTGAACTTGCAGATATGGGACTTGATGAGCATATTAAAAAGATGAAAGAACTTAAAAACTATTATGTAGAAGAAGTAACTAAGAAAATACCTAATATTAAAATAAATGGTGCGGTAAATGCCAGACTTCCTGGAAATAGTAATATTTCTTTTGAGGGGATTAACGGAAATGATTTGCTTTTAGAGCTAGATAATGTTGGGATTTGTGCTTCTAGTGGGTCTGCATGTAATTCTAAAGACCCAGCCCCATCTCACGTTTTAACTGCTATTGGTTTGAATGAGGATATGATTAGAGGGGCTTTGAGAGTTACTTTTGGGGAGTTTAATACGAGAGATGAGGTGGATTATTTGGTGGAGAATTTGGAGAAATGTGTGAAGAAGCTTAGAAAGTAGGGGAAAATAAGATTAAAAAGGAAAAACGTGATTTCACCACGAATTTTTAATACAAAAACGTGGCGAAATCACGTTTTTGATTGACAAATTTTCTTTTTAGGTCTATACTATATATAGAAACCTAAAAAGGAGGTTTGTATTATGGATAGAAAAATATACCAAAAATTATTAGTATGGAAAGAAAAAAACAGCAAAATGCCATATATGCTAGTAGGAGCAAGGCAGACAGGAAAAACATATATATTAACAAATTTTTGCAAAAATGAATTTAAAAATTATCTATATTTAAACTTAGATAGTATGCCAGAAATAAAGGAAATATTTGAAACAACAATTGAACCAGAAAGAATAATAAAAAGTATAGAGGCAATATTATCAATAAATATAGACATAGAAAATACAATAATATTTATAGATGAAATACAAGTATCAGAAAAAGCAATATGTTCATTAAAATATTTTTGTGAAAGTGAAAGTAACTATAAAATAGTAGTAGCAGGAAGTTTACTTGGAGTTAAAATAAATAGGTTTAAAAGTTCATTTCCAGTTGGAAAAGTATGGATAGATTATCTATATCCAATGGATTATGAAGAGTTTTTGCTAGCAATAAATGAAAATAAATTACTTGAATTAATAAAAGAAAGTTATAAAGAAATGAAACCAATGGCAGAAGTAGTACATCAAAAAGCTTTAAATCTATATAATGAATATTTATGTATTGGAGGTATGCCAGCTGCAATTTTAAATTATATACAAAATGGGAAAAATATAAACAAGTTTGAAAATCAAATATTAGAAATGATAATAACATCGTATTTAGCAGATATGGCAAAATATACTGAAAATATTGAAACAATAAGAAATAACAAAATTTACAATTCAATACCCGCACAATTAGGAAAAGAAAACAAAAAATTCAAATATTCGTTAGTTGAAAAATCAGCAAGAGCAAGGGAATATGAATCATCTATGGACTGGCTATTATCAAGCAATATGCTATTAAAATGTCAAAGTATAAAAACGCCTAAATCTCCATTAAAGGCATATATTGAAGATAATTTTAAAGCTTATTTAAGCGATATTGGACTACTTAGAGTTCTTTCAAAAATTTCTATAAATGAAATAATAACAGGAAAAAATATGTTATATAAAGGAGCCTTTGTAGAAAATTATGTTGCGGAAAATTTGTATTCAAAATACAGAGAATTGTATTACTGGCAATTGGGAAATGAGTATGAGGTTGATTTTTTGATTAATATTGATGGAGATATAATTCCTATTGAAGTTAAAGCTTCTGATAATACAACTTCTAAGAGTTTAAATTATTATATTAGTAGGTATAAGCCGGTTTATAGTATTAGGTTGTCTACTAAGAATTTTGGAGAGGCAGGAGGAATTAAGTCAATTCCTTTGTATGCTAGTTTTTTGATATAGAAATAACCCCAGAGCATTATGTTGAATATGCTTCAGGGGTTTGATAATTTATTTTATATAAAGTGTAGCACGAGAAGAGTATGCAGGGTCTGTAGAACTAGGAGAGTCTTGACCACGAAAAGTAGGGTATAGTGAAAGTTGTCCATAATCGCTTCCGCGTCTTGATCTGTAATTTGTAAGATTAGCTTCTATTGTCCATTCTCTATGACAACCATATAAATCAAATATATTATTTAGTACATCATCTGGACTTATACCAGTTATCCCGTTGGGATCAGAATTTATTTTTGAATTATCAGGTTTACCAATCAATTTATCATTTTTGGCCATCCAATTCATCATTGCATCATATTGACATCCCCAAATCATACTACTTACAATTTTATCATTACCTACTGTAAAGGTTTTTATTTTTTTGTATAATCCATACCAATTCATGGTTTCATTATTATTGGCATTTGTAGTTATTGTATTATTTTTTTCAATACTTGCATTTTTAAATACAATTGCTTTTGATGTTTTATCTAATCCTGCTTCATATCTGGCTATATAAAATCCTTTATATTTCATTACACTTGATATCATTTTATTAAATTCAGTCTGTAAAGTATTTTTTGTTATATTTTCAGATTTATAATCTTCAGTATCAGAAGATATTTCGTCTGGTTCTCTATAATCTGTTTCATTTCCTTGATAATTCTCATTGCTACCATACATTAGCCAACTAGTACTTTCATCAAAATTATACAAAAGACCCTTATAATCATCTCCAACCTTAACAGCTATAGGAGTATAATTTTTTTCGCTTGAATTACTACTTGTAGGCAATTCATCAACTCTATCATTATCCAAAACCACATCATCCACAGGAACCCAAACAAACTCACTTCCTTTTATTTCAACAACTACACCAGTATCAACAGTTCCTGTTATATACTTTGCACCATCAGGCAAAGCAAAATACTTACCAGCACCATCGGCAGTTGCCTGTGCATTAGGATTTTCACCATAATTTGATGGATTAGGTATAGATTTTCCAGCAGCTTTAACCATTGCCTCCATTTGAACCATTTTATCAGATTCGTCAATTTGTGCCTTTTCTGTTTTTTCCTTTGCTTCTGTAGCTCTATTCAAAATTCCATTTTGTCCGGTTAGCATACTAATAGAAATACCAGCTAAAATAAGTAAAACCACAATAGTAACTACTAATGCAATTAACGTTATTCCTAGGTTTTTCCTAAATTTATTTTTCATTTTTTTCATCCTCTCGTTTTATAATTGATAAAAAACGTATATTACATCTTGTAATTAAAATATAACACATTTTGTACTCGCTTTCAATTGCAGGAAGCAATGTAACTAAAATGTAAATTTAATGAAAAAATATAGTAATGTATGTAGTTAAAATAATAAAAAGCATAAAAAAATAAAAATGACAGATACTAATTATAATAAAAAAATATACCAAAAAGACCCGGTCCCAATGGTGCAAGGAGGTAGCAAATGCAGCTTAAACAATTTATAATTCAAATAATAGAAACAATTCTAGGTTCATTTATAATGGCAATGGCAGTATCATTATTTTTACTACCTAATGAGTTATCATCAGGAGGCTTTTCAGGAATAGCAACAATAATCTATTACTTATTTAAAGTGCCAATGGGAACAACAATACTTGCATTAAACATACCATTGTTTTTATTTGCAACAGTAAAAATAGGAAGAAGATTCTTAGAAAAATCAATAATAGGAACAATTAGTTTATCTGTATTTATAGATATATTAGACAGATTTGAGCCATTAACTAATGACAAAATTTTAGCTTGTATATATGGAGGAATTTTAACACGGATTGGGAACAGCACTAATTTTAAGAGCACACTCATCAACAGGAGGGTCAGATTTAGCAGGAATTTTAATAAAAGAATATAAGCCAACATTTAGAACTGGAAATTTAATAACAATAATAGATTTTGGAATTGTTTTATTAAATGTCATTTTCTTAGGAAAAATAGAAATAGGTCTATATTCAGCCATTGCTATATATTTAATGGGGGAAGTTATAGATATATTATTTGAAGGAATATATTTTACAAAATTGTTGTTTATAGTTTCTGATAAAAATAAAGAAATAGCTACTTTTATCGAAAATAATATAAAAAGGGGAGTGACAGGAATTTATGGAAAAGGAATGTATACAAATAAAGAAAAGCTTGTTTTAATGTGTGCTATTGGTAGAAATGATTTGGCAGAAATAAAGACACAAATTAAGAAAATTGATTCTAAGGCTTTTTTGATTATTACTAATTCGAGAGAAGTTTTGGGTGTGGGGTTTAAGGAAAAGTGAAAAAAGAAAAATAAGCTAAAAATACGAATTTTTAGCTTATTTTTCTTTTGGTATACCATATTCTCTTTTCATTGCATCAATAGAAATAATCCATTGTTTTCCATATTTACAAACATCTATACCATATATTAATTTACCATAAGAGATAGCTTTTCTTAATGTGCTTTCGTTTAATCCCCAAATTATAGTTGCATCACTAAGAGCCATTAAACCATCAAATGGGGTCTTTATATTTTTTCCATTTTCAAATAATTCGTTACACGAAATATCTATTTTATCATTCCATATAACGCCATAGCCACCTATATCGACCTCAACACAGTTAAATAATTCTTTATTTTTTAAAGGTTCGAACATTTTATTAGTTTCTATTAAATTTTTTAAATTATAAATTTTTGTTGCCCCTTCTGCAAATTGAATACTTAATTTGTAATCTTTAAGTGCAGTCACATTATTTATTTTATGAAACATAATTATCACCTCTTTTATAATTACATTTTATTCTAACGGTTTTATATCTTTAAAGTTTTGTGTATTCCATATATTTTTTAGTTCTTTTTTGTGAATATCAATCCATTCATATACTAATTCTAATGCTTTTTGTGGTAATTCGCCTTCAATAACTTTCTTTTTCTGAAAATCAATTGCAGCTACATGTTCTCCATATATAGCGTGTATATGTGGAGGATTGTGTTCGCTTTGCTGGAAATACATTCTTATGATAATGCCGTAGAACCTAGATAAAACAGGCATATATTCCCTCCCTTCAAGTATAATCCTATCACGATATAGTGATATTTGTCAATAGCTTTTTCATAAATTTTTAATAAAAAATTGTGAATTAAAAAATTGACAACCAAAAACTTTTATAGTAGAATAAACTTGAAAAATAATATATAATTGGAGGAACAAAATGAGCAAAGGTAGAAGATATGACAACGAAGCAAAGCTGAACTACAAAAAAGTATTTGCAGTCATAATAGCAATTATAGTAATAATAATCGCGATAATTGCAATAAAAAAACTATTTACAAAAGCCAAAAACACAAAAACAATAGAAAAAACAGACTACTTTGCACTATACAGTGAAAACAAATGGGGAGTAATCGATTCAAAAGGAGAAAACATAATATACCCAACATATCAAGAAATGCCAATCATAATAGATAAAAGTAAAGACGTATTTTTATGTATATATGATGTAAACGAGGAAGATGGAACATACAAAACAAAAGCACTAAACAGCAAAAATGAAGAAATATTAACCAATTACGACAAAATAGAGGCATTAGAAAACTATGATGAATCAGAAAACATCTGGTATGAAAAAAATGTTTTAAAAGTTCAAAAAGATGGCAAATGGGGATTAATAGATTTAGATGGAAAAGAAATAGCATCAACCACTTATGATAACATAGAAACATTAAAAGGAGTAGAAAACAGCATAATAGTAGAAAAAGACGGAAAAAAAGGACTTTTAAATGATAAAGGAAGCAAAATAATAGATACAGAATATTCAGACATCGAAAGTTTAGGAACAGATTACAAAAATGGTTATATAACAATAAACCAAGAAAAAAAATATGGAGTTATTAGTTTATCTGGAGAAAAAGTACTAGAAAATAATTACGAGAAAGTAGAAAACATATATGGAGAAAAATATTTTGTAGTAAAAGAAAATGGAAAACAAATATTAATAGATAAACAAGGAAACAAAGTAATAACAGATGGATTTGACGAAATAGAACAAATTGCAAATAGTGGTATAATATATAAAAAGCAAAACAAATTCGGACTAATGGATTTTGAGGGAAATGTCAAAATAGAAGCTGAATATGATAGTTTAAAAGAAATAAATACAGACATATTTGCAGCAACAAAGGATGGCAAAACAGGACTAATAGACAAAGACAAAAACGAAAAAGTAGCATTTGAATATAAAGAAATAAAATATAACAAAAAAGCCGGAATATATATTGCAGAAGATGAAAATTACAATTCAAAAATACTAAATTCAAATTTTGAAATAATAATAGAAGGAATATTATCTGAATTAAATACAGATGATGGCTATATGAAAATAAAACAAGGCGAAGAGTATAAATATTACAATTTCAAATTTGAGGAAAAAGAAATTAAAGATATTTTACCATCAAATAATTTATTCTTAAGCAAAAAAGATGGAAAATATGGTTATGTGGATTCAAAAGGAAATGTAGTTATAGACTATATATATGATGATGCAAAAGAACAAAACCAATATGGCTATCTAGCTGTAAAAAAAGACGGAGTATGGGGGTCAATAGACAAAGAAGGAAAAACAGTTATAGAACCAACATACAATTTAGATAATAATTTAGTAATAGACTTTATTGGAAAATGGCACTTAGGACAAGATTTGAATATGAATTACTATTGTGAAAAATAACTTTTTCGATTGGAGACGTTTCTTTTCGCAAAAAGAACCGTCCTCAATTGGAAAAAAAGGAGTAAAAAAATGGAGCTAAAGACAAGATATCAATACACATATTTTATACAAACATTTACTATGAAAGAAAGTAAATATAGTAAATATATATTAAAATTATTAAGAGACCCAAGATTTAAGTTAAGGGTATTTAAAAAGGATAAGGATTTAGAAATATATACACATTTTCTACCTAAAATGAAGGAATTTTTGTTTAAAACATTTGAATTAGATGATAGAACAAAACAGGCCAAATTTGAAGAATTACCTATAGAAACAAGAGCGGCAGTTTTAAGTAGATATCCAAGTGTAACATTTGAATATGAATTAGAGCAAGATATTCAAGGTAAAACAGTAGATGAAAATAGTATATTTTTCAAAATACAGAAAATAGGCTTAGTATTGTTTAATACAGGAATATGCTTCTTATATTTAAAAACAAATATTGAAGGAAGCGAAGAATTTTCAGATGTTTTGAATTTTAATTATAAATTCAGAGACATAAATCAAGAAGGAAACAACCTAAGAAATTATGATAATATAAAAGTTCAAGCAAATTCATTTGAGAATATAGAAGCACTTCAAGATTTTATAAACAATATTACAGGACCTAATATAGAGTCATTAAAATTAAACTTAGATATCGAAAGATTTTACACATATTCATATACTTGTATAAAACAAGATGCATGGAATGTAAGTACATCTTTTGATAATATAAAAAATGACTTTTTAAAATATGTAAATATACTTTCAAACGATAGCAATACAAATTCTGTAATGTGTGAAAATTCAAAGGTAATAGGGCTTTCTAAATATTCAAAAGTGGGAATTTCTAAACTTGGTGTAAATCTTTTAAGTTCGGACTGCGACATAAATAATTATACAGTATTGCCATCAGAATACGAAAATCAGTATTTTTATACATATATACTTTCTTTGTATTTAAAGGTTTATCTAAAAAAATTGAATTATGAATTCAAAGAAGGAAAAGATATTGAGGTTACGAGAAAGAAATTTATAGATTTTACTAAAAAATTATGGATTCAAGAAATTACATCAGATGATATGGGAAGTTTGTACTATACTTATATTAAAGATGTTCTTGAAATTGAGAAATTGTATAATGATGTTAAAAATAAATATAATATTTTATATAGTGAACTGAAGATTGAAAAAAATGAAAAATTAACAGGATTTATTGTATTAGTTTTGGTTGCAACACTTGTATTTAATATTGTTAATTTTATAATGAGTATGAAATAGTAGGGAAAGGAGCAGAGCTTCTTTTTCTTTTTTTTAGCTTATCAATAAAACCTTTGAAAATTGACCAACAAAATTCTTGAAAATTAACCAACAGTATAGTATAATACATATTGTAAGAAAGGTAAAAATATGAGAGTTAAATGTGGAGTGGATATAATAGAAATAAGTAGAATACAAGATAGTATAGAAAAATTGGGAGATGCATTCCTAAACAAAGTATATACAAAAAAAGAAATAGAATACTGTGAAAGCAAAGGAAAGAATAAATATCAACACTATGCAGCAAGATTTGCGGTAAAAGAAGCAGCATTTAAGGCAGTATCTGAGGGCGTAGAAGACAAATTTGCAATATCATGGAAAGATGTAGAAACTGTAAATGATAAGCAAGGAAGGCCTAAAACAGAGATACTGTTTTTAAAAGATAGAAAAGTAGAAAATGTAGATGTAAGCATATCACATTGTAAAGATTATGCAGTAGCTAATGTAACAGTTTTGTATAAATAGCTTAAATTGAGGTTATAGGCAGATGCATAATACACAAAATAAACCGTAAAAACAAGGAAAGGATATGATTAGCAAAGATGGAATATTTTGATACACATATACACCTAGATGATGAAAAATTTAATGAAGATAGAGCAGAAGTAATTCAAAAAATGCAAAACGCAGGTGTAACAAGATGCATCAATATGGGATGTAATATAGAAACATCAAAAAAAGCAATAGAATTATCAAAAGAATATGACTTCATATATTCAGCAGTTGGAATTCACCCAGAAGAACTTCCACAAACAGAGGAAGAACTGTGGAAAAGTATAGGAAAAATTGAAGAATTAGCAGTATCCAACAAAAAAACAGTAGCAATTGGTGAAATTGGGTTGGATTATTATTGGAGAAATGACAATAAAGAACTTCAAAAGGAAGCATTTATAAAACAAATAGAATTAGCAAACAAATTAAATATGCCAATATCAATACATTCAAGAGAAGCAATAGATGATACAATAGAAATAATAAGAAAATACAAACTAAAAAAATTAGGGGTACTACACTGTTGCCCATTTAATCCAGAGCTTGTAAAACACGGATTAGAAGCAGGTTTGTATATAGCATTTGGTGGAACTTGTACATTCAAAAGCTCAAAAAATGCACCTAAAATAGTAGAAATGGTGCCAATTGATAGAATGCTTATAGAAACAGATGCACCTTATTTAGCACCAGAGCCTGTTAGAGGAACAAGAAATAATTCAAGTAATTTAAAATATATAGTTCAAAAATTAGCGGAATTTAAGGGAGTAGAGCCAGATGTAATTGCAAAGGCAACTTTTGAAAATGCAACAAAGTTATTTTTAGAAAACAAATAAAAGGAGATGAATAAAAATGCTAGAAGTAAAAAGAGATGATTTTGATGAAAATTTAGAGGACATAATGAATAGCATAAATGGAATTTTAAACAAAACAGGAAAAGGTTATGAAACAACAGAAGAGGATGAAGAAGAGAAAAATAAATAAATTTAGAAAGAGGGATTTAAAATGTTAAAAGAAGAATTAATGAAAGATTTAAAAGAAGCTATGAAAGAAAAAAATACAATAAAAAAGGATACTGTTCAAATGGTAAGAGCAGCAATTTTACAAATTGAAAAAGATAAAGGAATAGAAGTTGATGACAATAAAATAATAGAAATTATAGCTAAAGAAGTTAAAGGTAAAAAAGACGCCCTAGTAGAATTTGAAAAAGGCGGAAGAGATGATTTAATAGAACAAACAAATAAAGAAATTGAAGTTTTAGAAAAATATTTACCAAAACAATTGAGCAAAGATGAAATTACTGAAATTGTTAAAGAAGTTATAGCTTCTCTTGGTGCTACTTCAATGAAGGATATGGGACCTGTTATGAAAGAGGCTAAGGCTAAAATTGGAGCAGCAGCTGATGGTAGAGCAATTAATGAGGTTGTAAAAGATTTATTAGGATAATTTTTCTGATTGGGGACGGTTCTTTTTCCGAAAAAGAACCGTCCCCAATCAGAAAAAATGAATAAAATTGCATAAATAATAATAAAGTCTAGTAGAGGTGAAAATATGGATATAATAAAAACCACACTATTAGGCTTATTTTTTGGCACATTTGGAACAACATTAGGTGGAATAATAGGATGTTTCTTCAAAAATGTGTCAAATAAATTTTTAAGTTTCATACTATCATTTGCATCAGGCTTAATGATGTCAATAATATGTTTTGATTTAATACCAGAAGCTTTGGGAATAGCAAATATACTTACTGTAATATTTGGCATATTTTTAGGAATAATAGCAATGATATTTTGTGATTTATTAGTAAGCAAAAAATTTAATCAAAAAAGAGAATTACAAACAAATAATTTACTAAAAACGGGAATTATTGTAAGCATTGGACTTGCAATACATAATTTTCCAGAAGGATTAGCAATTGGCTCAGGGTTTGAAGCATCAACAAAATTAGGTATAGGTCTTGCAATTGCTATTTGTTTACACGATATACCAGAAGGAATATCAATGGCTGTTCCAATGAAAAATGGGGGAATGGAAATATGGAAAGTAATTTTCTATGTTGTATTATCAGGTGTTACAACAGGAATAGGAGCCTTCTTTGGAGCTATAATTGGAAGCATTTCTGAAACTATTATAGCAATAAATTTAAGTTTTGCAGCAGGGGCAATGCTTTATATTGTTTCAGGTGAATTAATTCCTGAATCAAATAAACTTTATAAGGGAAGAATGAGTGCTGTTCGGAAATATGATTGGTTTTATTATTGGTATTTTAGCAACTAAAATTTAATTTTCATAAAAGAAAATGCCCATTTTATAAAATAAATGGAAAAAATTACCAATTATTATTTACAAAAATTTCCAATTTTACTATAATATCTTTTATCAGCAAATTGCTAGGCACTATAGTAGAATATTTAATTTTATCTTGAAATAAAAGGAGGAAGATTATCTATGGATGCATTTTATAGCTTAGAAGAACAAGAAAAAATAATTTTAGAAAACCAAAAACTTGTATATTATCTGGTAAAAAAATTTAACGTAGTTCCGGATAATTATGAAGATTTTGTATCTGTTGGAACAATAGGTTTGATAAAAGCAGTGGCAACATTTGATGCATCAAAAGATATCAAGTTTGCAACTTATGCTGCGCGGTGCATAGAAAACGAGATTCTTATGTATATGAGAAAGGAAAAGAAACATTCTAGAGAAACATCTTTAGATGCACCTTTAAATGTAGATTCAGAAGGAAATCAACTTACACTCAGAGACTTAATTGCACATCCAGGTGATTTTACTGATGAAATAACATCAAGTGATTTATTTGAAAAACTTATAAATATTGTATTAAATTGCTTATCCCCAAAGGAAAGATTGGTAATGCTTTATAGGATTTCAAATGTAAAACAGAGCGAGATTGCAAAAATGGCAAACATTTCTCAAAGTTATATCTCGAGATTAGAACGGAAACTGTGCAAAAAAATCAAGTCATATTTATATGGCAATGTTGAATATAAGGAGATTTTCAAGATGAATAAAGCAGGTGATACATATAAAATAAGCTTTTCATCGAAAGATGTTAAACAGTTTAATAAGGCATTGGAATCAGTATTAAAAGATACGACAGATACAAAGAGCTTGCCTAATTTTAAGGTGGTAAACGAAGATGGACGGATCAAAATTTGGATTCCGGCTTATCCAGAGGCATTTATATTTGTTGCAAAGATTATTCAGGAATTGGATAATTATTCAATAATGTTTATTTCAAATAAGAAAAAGTAATTAAATAATAGTTATTATCCCTCTTTATCTATTTTAGATAAGGGGGGATATTTTTTTACGAAAATTTGGTATATGGTAGTGTAGTGAAATATATTGACATGAAACTAAAAAAAAGATATCATTATAATGTAAATAATAATAAAAAAGAGGATGTACATATGAAACATTTAAAAATAAATAAAATAAGAAGAAAAGGCTTAGTTTTTTGCTTTGTTGCAATTATATTATTGCTAATTACATTTGGTATTACAACTTTTGCCGCAACAAAGGAATATTATTTAGGAGATACAAATTTAGATAATGAAATAACTCTTTCTGATGAGCTGCTCATAAAAAGACATATATATTCGATGAAATATGAAAATAAATCTAACTGGAAATTGACGGGTGACGCATTAGTAAATGCGGACATTAATGAAGATGGTGTGGTAGATATTTCAGATATTTTATATATAAAAAGATATATGGCCTCAAAAAAAGATTCAAAAGTAGATAATAAACATAAAGAATGGGGAAAATTATGCAAGAAAAAGAGTAAAAATATAAATGAAAACAAATCATACACTTTAATTGTTAATCCAGGAGAAAAAGAATATAAGCAAGAACCTAACTCAACAGTTACGGTAACAGCACCAGAAGTTAATTATACTGTATCATTTGAAACAAATGGGGGAAATAGTATAGGTTCTAAATTATCTAAAAGAGAATTTTTAAACTGGACTTTGAAAGGTGCAGGAAAAATAGAAAACAATAAATTGGCTACAACAAAGTATACATTTGGAACTTCGGATGCAACTCTTACAGCAAACTATAATTCTGTTGGAAATGAGATTATTTTACCAAATTCTGAAAAAGAAGGAGATGCTGTAGAGGGTTGGTATGATACGGAAGACTTGAAGAATAAAATAGGAAATGTTGGAGATTCTTTTTCACCAACAGGAGATATTACTTTATATGCTAAATGGATAGATGAGAAGATTGAACCAACAGGTATTTCGATTAATAAAAATAATGTAACAATTGATATTAGTGAAAACAAAATAGAAGAATTATCAGCACAAATTACACCAGCAAATAGTAATTATAATAATGAATTGACATGGAAAAGTAGTAATTCAAATGTAGCGACTGTTAGTGATAAAGGTATAGTTACAGGTGTATCAAATGGTCAAGCAACAATTAGTGTTGAAAGTAAAAATGGATATAAGGCAGAATGTAATGTTACTGTTGAAACAAGCCCTACAGGAATAAAATTAAATGTAACAAATAAAACATTGGATTTAAGTGGAGAAAAAACATTTACTCTTGAGCCAATAATTGAGCCATCAACTGCAAATGTAAATAAGAAAATAATGGTTAAAAACAGCAATGACAGTGTTATAAATATTTCTGAAAATGGAGTAGTTACAGGTATTTCAAATGGATTAGCAGTTATTACTTTACAAACAGAAAATGGAAAGATAGCAACTTGTAATGTAACAGTACAAACCAGTCCAACCAATTTAACATTAGATAAAGAAGAAGTAAATATTGATTTAAGTGAATCGACTACAAAAAATATAGTAGCAACAATTGAGCCAAGTTCAAGTAATGTTTATACAAAAATAAGTTGGAATACAAGTAATCCTAAAGTAGCAACAGTATCAGATGATGGAATTATTACAGGTATTTCAAATGGGGAAGCTACTATTACAGCAAAAACGGGAAATGGAAAAATTGCGACTTGTAAAGTTATTGTACAAACAAGTCCAACGGCGGTAGTTTTAGATAAAACAAGTATAGAGATTAATTCGGAAATTTCAACATATCAAAAGCTTATAGCTACAATTAATCCAGAAACATCAAATGTATATACTAAGCTAAGCTGGACAAGTAATAATCCAGATATTGCAATGGTTTCGGATGATGGTACTGTTACTGGAAAAGCTACAGGAGCTACGCAAGTAAAAGTTGAAACACAAAATGGAAAATATGCAATATGTGATGTCACAGTAAAAATAAAAAAAGAAGAACAAGAAGATACAAACATATCATTAAATAAAAATACGCTAGATATTGATTTATCAGATAAAATTAGCGAAAAATTAATAGCAACAACAAATTCTTCAGGAAAATTGACATGGGAAAGCAGCAAAAACGATGTTGCGACAGTTTCGGATGATGGAACAGTTACAGGTTTAAAAAATGGAGAAACGATAATTACAGTAAAAACATCAGATAATAAAACAGCAAGTTGCAAAGTTACAGTATATACAACTCCAAAAAGTGTAACATTAGATAAAACATCAATAACTCTTGACGAAAACAATTCTACTACAAAGCTTATAGCAACAATTAATCCAGAAACATCAAATGTATATAATTTGTTGAGTTGGAAGAGTAATAACTCGAACATTGCAACAGTTTCAGATGATGGTACTGTTACTGGAAAGGCTACAGGAACTACACAAATAAGAGTTGAGACACAAAATGGAAAATATGCATTATGTGATGTAGATGTCAACTTGAAAAAAGATACAACAATAACTTTAAATAAAGATAATTTAGTTATCGATTTATCAATCTCAAAGACAGAAAAATTAGTAGCTACAACTAATTCTCAAAAATCATTAATATGGAATAGTAGTAATATTGATGTTGCAACAGTTTCAGATGACGGAACAATTACAGGATTAAAAAACGGAACAACAACAATTACGGCAACTACTTATGATGGAGTAAAGGCAAGTTGCGATGTTACAGTTCAAACCAGCGTATCAGAAATAACTTTAAATGCATTAAGTCAAACATTAGACTTAAGTGGTACAAAAACATTTCAAATAATACCTACAATAATACCATCAACAGCAAATGTGAATACTACTTTATACATAAAATCAAACAATACTAATATTGCTACTGTATCAGAACAAGGTATAGTAACAGGAGTTTCTAATGGTAAAACTGAAATTATTGTATATAATGGAAGTGGAAAAACAGCAAGTTTAAATGTAACAGTACAAACAAGCCCAACAGGTATATATTTTAGTGAAAATAAAGATGACTCATCTAAATATTTAACAGTAGGAAAAGGCTCAAATTTGGTAGTTAATGCAAAATTGGAGCCAAGTACAGCTAATGTAAATACAGATATTAAATATAGTATTTATTCTGGAAACAATAAAGTGGCAAGTATTAATTCGAGCACAGGAGAGGTTACTGGTGGACAAGCAGGAGTAGTTACAATTAGAGCTCAAGCAAGTAATGGACAAACAGCTGATATTAATTTAAATGTAAAAATAGGAAATGAAGTTTTTGATACAGAAAAAACAATTAAACTAAAGGCAAATACATCAGATAGTCTTATATACAGTAAAGCTGTTGACCTTTCTGCAAATACTACAATAGGAAGCAAATCACATTTACAAAATTTTGCGGTTGCATCTAGCGGAGATATATATTATACTTCTTATCCTGGAACTAGTGATTCTACTGGAAAACATCATATATCAATAGGAAGGCCTAGTGAGACACCATATAAATGTATGACATTAAATTATTTTGGACATGGTAGTGCATTTGATTTAGAAAACGGATCTGGAGGAGGAAAAGTTTGGATTGACTCCGTTACAGCAGGATTAAATGATAGTAACAATTATGATGGAAATTATGCATTTTCGAGAATCCAATGGGCAAATCAGAGTGAGTATTATTTTGCAGCAGGTAGTGTTAAAGTAACAAATTCGGCTGGAAAAGAATTAAATACATATAATAATCCTGACGGTGAAAACTTTGTTGTATCAGATACTAGTGGAATTACTAAAAATTTAAGAACAGCAGTTGATGAAACAAATAGATTAATTTTGATAAGAAATGGAAGAGAATACTTAGTATATGATTTAGATGAAGCTTTAAATCTTCCAGATAAGAAGTATCAAGTATCTAGTAGCACAAAAGAACATAATTCTTGCACTATAGAATTTTGGGCAAAAAATATAAATGATTTAACACCACTTACTAAATTTAAAATAAAATCAGCACAAGAAGAAAGTGACATATTATATTGGGCTTGGCAAGGAATGGATATAGATGGGGATAATATTTATATTGCTGAAGGAGACTACACAAGTAAGGTTTCTCCTATTGTTCATAACGGAAAGGCTTTTGTTACAGTATTTGATTATATGTATGACAAGAATGGAAACAAAACAAGTAAGCCAAAAATAGAAGTTGTTGCTGTGAATGAAGAGTGGACGAATTCTAAAAAATTATTAGCTCAAATGGGAGACGATGGTTCTGGAGGATATGGTCTGGCACAAATCGAAGGTATAAGAGTAACAACTCAAGGCGGAAAAAAGGAAATGTATTTAGGGTTTGATTCTAACTTTAAATCTACAGGAAAGAGAAGTGCTAATATATTAAAATATACGTATTAGAGCTAGAGAAAGGAAGAGAAAATGAAAAGAACGTTTTTAATTTTATTGGGATTTATGTTCATATTTTTTCCAAGGGTTTATGCAAGTAGCGATTCCTGTGTGTTAAAAATTACACCTGATAAAACAAAAATAAATATAGGGGAAAGTGTAACACTTATTTTATCAGTATCAAACATAAATACAAAAAATGGAATTGCAATATATAACGGAATATTGGATTATGATTCTGATATATTCGATGTATCTGTTGCAGATAGTAGTAATGGATTATGGAAAACAGAAATATTGGAAAATTCGATTACATGTACGAAAATAGATCTTGAACCTGTAAAAGATGATCAAGAAATTGGTAGGATTATTTTAAAAGCCAAAAGTAATTCAAATTTGGAATATGGAAAGAAAAACATTACATTGAAAAATAATGAATTTGCAGATGAAAGTTCTTTTAGTATTAAAGATGTTAGTATATCTGTTGAAGTAAATAAAGCTAATGAGGATTTGAATGACAATAATGATAATACTACTAATAACAATAATACAAGTAATAGTGAAAATAATATTAGCGCAAATACTAATACAAATGTAAACAATAATGGAAATATTACTAACACCATTGATAATAAAGACGATGATAAAGCCAATAAAAATTCGGTTTTTGTAGTAAATCAAACTGATAATCCTAAGGCAAGTGGAAAAGAGAACACTGGAAAGAGTGGAAAGTTGCCATATGCAGGAATAATAAAAAAGTGCTCTATAATATTAGGAATTATAGTTGCAATTTCTGGAATTTATTCTTATTATAAATACCGTAAAATATGAAAATAGAGAATATAAATTATGCTTTTGCCATTATATGGCAGAAGCATAATTTATATTTTAAACAAAACAAATTTTTGCAATGTATTGACAACAAAAGACAAAAAATATATAATACAAAAGCAAATAAAAATGCTCGATTGGGACCAAAAAAACTACCTAAATAGGTTCCAATTAAGCAAGTGAAGGAGAAAAGGAAATGCCAGAAATACTAAATGGATTAAATGATAAACAATACGAAGCAGTAGTAAACACAGAAGGACCAGTACTAGTAATAGCAGGAGCTGGAAGTGGAAAAACAAAAGTATTAACACATAAAATTGCATATTTAATACAAGAAAAAAATATATTACCATGGAATATACTAGCAATAACATTTACAAACAAAGCTGCAAACGAAATGAAAGAAAGAATAGCAGGTTTAGTTGGAGAAACAGCAAAAGATATATGGATGGGAACATTTCACTCAATATGTGTAAGAATACTTAGAAAACATATAGATCAAATTGGGTATGATAGTTCATTTATAATATTTGATACATCTGACCAAAAATCACTAATAAAAAAATGCTTAAAAGAACTACAAATAGATGATAAACAATTTTCAGAAAAAGCGGTACAAGCAGAAATTAGTAATGCAAAAAACGATATGCTAGAACCTGGAGAATATGCCTTTAAAGTTCATGGAGACTTTAGAAGAGAAAGAATAGCAACAGTTTATGAATTGTATCAAAAGAGATTAAAAGAAAATAATGCAATAGATTTTGACGATATAATAAATTTCACAATAAAAATATTTAACGAAAAGCCAGAAATAGCAAATTATTATTCATCAAAATTTAGATATGTATTAGTAGACGAATATCAAGATACAAACAAATCTCAATTTACACTTGTAAAAATGCTTGCAGAAGTAAACCAAAATATTACAGTTGTTGGAGATAATGATCAAGGAATATATTCTTTCCGTGGGGCAGATATTTCAAATATTTTGAATTTTGAAAAAGACTTCAAAAACACAAAAATAATAAAATTAGAGCAAAATTATAGATGTACAGGAAATATTTTAAAAGCAGCAAATGCAATAATAAAAAATAATGAAACAAAATATGAGAAGAAATTGTGGACACAAAATGGAGAGGGGTCTTTACCTAGAGTATATTCAGCAGATAACGAATATGATGAGGCATCATTTATTGTAGAGCAGATTTCAAGATTAAAAAGAGAAGAAAATTACAAATATTCAGACTTTGCGGTATTATATAGAATGAATACTCAATCAAGAGCAATAGAAGATATTCTAAGAAGAGAAGCTATTCCATATAAAATGGTTGGAGGGCTAAAATTCTATGAAAGAAAAGAAATTAAAGATATTATTTCATATTTAAGATTAGCACAAAATCCATCAGATAATTTAAGTTTAACAAGAGTAATAAATGAACCTAAAAGAGGAATTGGAAAAACAAGTTTAGAACAAGTAGAACAATTAGCAAATCATAATGAAGTTTCAATGTATGAGGTAATTAAAGATGCAAATTTATATGGACTAAATAGAGTATATTTAAAATCTAGAGAATTTGTTGATTTAATAGAAGATGCAAGAGCAAAAAAAGATACAATGTCTGTTTCAGAATTCATACAATATATGTTGAAAAAATCTGGATATATTAAAGCATTAGAAGATGAAAAAACAATAGAAGCAGAAAATAGACTAGAAAACCTAGAAGAATTTTTAACAGTTGCAATGGAATTTGAGAAAGAAGAAGCAGAAAACACACTTCAAGACTTTTTAGAGGGAATGACATTATCTTCAGATATAGATAATGTAGAAGAAGCAGAAGATTCTGTAACACTTATGACTCTTCATAGTGCAAAAGGTTTGGAATTTCCAGTTGTATTTTTAGTAGGAATGGAAGAGGGAATATTCCCTGGATTTAGGTCAATTGGAGAACCAGAAGCAATAGAAGAAGAAAGACGTTTATGTTATGTTGGAGTTACAAGAGCTAGAGAAAATCTATTTTTAACATGTAGCAAAATGAGAACAGTATTTGGTTCAACAAGTTGTAATGCTCCATCAAGATTTTTAGAGGAAATTCCACAAGAGCTATTGGATGGATATGAGGACTCATTTGGAACTGGAATAAAAAAACAAAAAGAAGAAAGAGAATATGCTTGGACTTATGGAAACGGAAGTGGCGCAGGAGCTGGAAAAATCAAGTCATATAATATTAATGATATTGCTGGCAAAACAGCAGTTGCAGCAAGCTCTGTATTTGGAAAAGCTTCTAGTTTTGGAAGAACAGCAGAGAGTTTCTTAAGTGGACTTGGAAAATCTTCAGCAAGTGAAAGTGTTGACTTATCTAAATATTCTACAGGTGTTAGAGTATTCCACAAGAAATTTGGAGAAGGTGTTATTACCAAAACTGAACCAGAGGGAGAAGATTTGAAAGTAGATATCAGCTTTGATAAAGTAGGACATAAAAGACTTATGGCTAAGTTTGCAAAACTTGAAATTATATAGTATATTAAAATCCCAAATGTTAATTAATTTTTAGGAGCTTACTTAGCAGATAGAATTTATAGGAATTTTTAAGTATGCAAATTAAGTATAAAATAGAAGAATATAAGAAAAATTCCAAGAAAACAAAAGATAAGTACAAAGATTTGATTATTGAAAAAATAAAAAATATGGTATAAAATATAAAAAATTTTGAGTATTAGGAGAGATAAAAGTAATGAAAAATGTACTTATCAAAATAAGGACTTCTTTGAAATTCTTTATATTAGTAAGTATAGCGACATTTCTTATAATTGGTGCTGTAATATTATTATATAAACCAATATATAGTGTTACATTAAATGGTGAACTTGTAGGATATTGTGCACAAAAGAGTAAATTACAAGCAAGAATTGATGATTTTGTAGAAAATGGAAATGGCGATAATGGTAATGTAGCATTTGTAGAATTAGATGATATGCCAAAGTATAACTTATGTTTACTAAAAAGAGGAATAACAACAAATGATGAAGAAATATATCAAAAAATAGCAAAAACAGGAACTACATATTATAAATATTATGCAATATTAGATGATAATGAAGAAAAGTTAAGTGTATCTGATTTTTCAACTGCAGAAGAAGTAGTTAAAGGGCTAAAAGAAAAAAATAGCGAAAATTGTGATGATATACAAATAATAGAAAAATACGATACAGCTTTAGCAGATTTTTCAAGTGCAGAAGAGGCAATTTCGAACTTATATGAAGAAAAGAAAGTTGAACAAACAATTACAAAAGTTGCATCAACAAAAAGCACATCGAAAGTATCATCAAAAGGAAGTGGAAATTCATCAGGATTTTCAACATCTAGAAATATGTCAAGATCAACAGCATCTCTTGGAATTAACCTTATAAAACCAATTACAGGAACAATAACATCAAGATTTGGTTCTGTAAGTAGCATTAGGTCAGGAGCACATACAGGACTAGATATAGGAGCTTCATCTGGATCACCAGTAAAAGCAGCAGCTTCTGGAACTGTAATTTGGGCAGGATATAAGGGCTCTCTTGGTAATTTAGTTGTAGTACAACATACAAATGGTGTTCAAACATATTATGGACATTGTAGCAAAATTTATGTATCTAGTGGACAAAGTGTTTCTCAAGGACAAACAATTTCAGCAGTTGGATCTACAGGAAATTCAACAGGACCACATTTACATTTTGAGATAAGAGTAAATGGTGTGGCATATAATCCACAAAATTATGTATATTAATTTTTTCGTATTGGGGACGGTTCTTTTTTGAAAAAGGAACCGTCCCCATTTTTAAAATTATTTCCAAAAATCATTGCAAAAAAATAATAAATATAATAAAATTACATAAACTAACCATAAGAAAAAATAGGAGGAGAGAAACAATGCCAGAAAACCAAGATGAAATGAAAATAAAACAAATGATAGACGAATTAGTAGAAAAAGCCAAAAAAGCTTCCAAAGAATACCTAAAACTAGACCAAAAAACAGTAGACAACATAACAAAAGCCATGTCAATGGCAGGACTAGAACATCATATGGAACTAGCCAAAATGGCGGTAGAAGAAACCGGAAGAGGAATATATGAGGACAAAATAACAAAGAATATGTTCGCAACAGAATACATCTACCACAGTATAAAACACGAAAAAACAGTAGGAATAATAAGAGAAAACGACGAAGATGATTATGTAGAAATAGCAGAGCCAATAGGAGTAATTGCAGGAGTAACACCAGTTACAAACCCTACATCAACAACAATGTTCAAATCAATAATAGCAGCAAAAACAAGAAATGTAATAATATTTGGGTTCCATCCATCAGCACAAAAATGTTCAGTAAGAGCAGCTGAAATTTTAAAAGAAGCAGCAATAAATGCAGGAGCTCCAGAAAACTGTATATTGTGGATACCAGAGCCATCAGTTACAGCTACAAGATTACTTATGAATCATCCAGGAGTTGATTTAATACTAGCGACAGGTGGAACAGGAATGGTAAAATCAGCATATTCATGTGGAAAACCAGCATTAGGAGTAGGACCGGGAAATGTACCATGTGTTATTGAAAAATCAGCAAAATTAAAAACATCAGTAAATGATTTAGTAATGTCAAAATCATTTGATAATGGAATGATTTGTGCATCAGAGCAATCTGTATTAGTTGAAAAAGAGATATATCAAGAATTTGAAAAATTAATGAAAAAAGCTGGATGCTATTTTGTAAATCCAGAGGAAAAAGAAAAATTAAAAAATGCAATGTTTGATTGGAATGACGAAACAGGTTTTAAACTAAAATCATTTATACCAGGTCAAAGTCCATACCAAATTGCAAAACAAGCAGGTTTCGAGGTACCAGAAGATACTAAGGTAATTGTAGTATATGAAGAAGGAATTGGAAGAGATTATCCATTCTCTAAGGAAAAGCTAAGCCCAGTTTTAACTTATTATATAGTAAACGATTATGAAGAAGCACTAGATAAAGCTGAAAGATTACTAGAATTTGGAGGTTTAGGCCATACTGCAGTAATCCATTCAGAAGATAGAGAAAAAATATTAGAATTTTCTGAGAAAATGAAAGCTGGAAGAATAATTGTAAACTCACCATCAACTCATGGAGGAATAGGGGATATTTATAACACAAATATGCCATCATTAACACTTGGATGTGGTTCATTTGGAGGAAACTCAACAACTGCAAATGTATCGAGTGTAAACCTTATAAATATAAAAAGAGTTGCAAGGAGGAGAGTAAATATGCAATGGTTTAAAGTTCCAGAAAAAATATATTTTGAAGCAGGTTCAATTGCTTACCTAGAAAAAATGCCAGATATAGAAAGAGCATTTATAGTAACAGATCCAGGAATGGTTAAATTTGGATATGTAGATAAAATTCTTTATCATATAAGAAAAAGAGCAAATCACGTACATTGTGAAATATTTAGTGAAGTTGAATCTGATCCATCATTTGAGACAGTAAATAGAGGATTAGAATTAATGAATAACTTTAAACCAGATGTAATAATAGCTTTAGGTGGGGGAAGCGCAATAGATGCAGCAAAAGGAATGTGGCTATTTTATGAACATCCAGATGCAGATGCAGAAGGATTAAAATTAAAATTTATGGATATAAGAAAGCGTACTTACAAATTCCCAAAACTTGGTGTGAAAGCAAAAATGGTAGCAATACCAACAACATCAGGGACTGGTTCAGAAGTAACATCATTTGCGGTATTAACAGATAAAGTTAAAAATAAGAAATATCCATTAGCAGACTATGAATTAACTCCAGATGTTGCAATAGTAGATCCAGACCTAGTAATGAGTTTGCCAAAATCAATTACCGCAGATACTGGAATGGATGTATTAACACATGCAATCGAAAGTTATGTATCTAATATGGCATCTGACTATACAGATGGGTTAGCTGAAAAAGCTACAGAGTTAGTAATAGAATATTTATTAGAAGCATATGAACATGGAGATAATAAAGAAGCTCGTGAAAAAATGCATAATGCAAGTACAATAGCAGGAATGGCATTTACAAATGCATTTTTAGGAATAAACCACTCTCTAGCACACAAAATAGGAGCAGAATTCCATTTACCACACGGTAGAATAAATGCAATTTTATTACCTTATGTTATAAAATATAATAGTAGTAGACCTACAAAATTTGTATCTTTCCCTAAATATGAATACTTTATAGCAGATGAAAAATATGCAAGACTAGCTAAAAAAGTAGGATTAAAGGCAGATACAACTGAGGAAGGAATAAATTCCTTAATTACTAAAATTCAAGAAATGAATGAAAAATTAAATATACCTAAATCTTTCAAGGATGCTGGTGTAGATGAAACTGAATTTATGGCTAAAATTGATTTATTAGCAGATAGAGCATTTGAGGATCAATGTACTACTGCAAACCCTAGAGTACCTTTGGTTTCTGAGATGAAACAAATTTTGATTGATAGTTATTATGGAAATGAAATAAAATAATTTTTCTGATTGGGGACGGTTCTTTTTCCGAAAAAGAACCGTCCCCAATCAAAAATTTTTTTCATAAAAATGGAAACAAAAGCATATAATATACTAATGCCAAACAACAGAAACGAAAAAGTAAAATATTACCAAATTTGACAAAATTCGAAAAAGGCGGTATAATAGAAACTGTTGTTAAAGGAGGTATCTGTTATATGCAGAAAAACAAAAAGAAACTATCATTAATAAAAATGATAATAGTAAGTTTAATATTAGTCTTACTTTCAGGAGTTGGAGTAATGGCTGTAACAACACAAGTGAATACAGTAAAAATCCAATTAGCAAATGGATATGAAATGACTGTGCTTACATCAAAGACAAATGTAAAAGAAATACTAGAAGATAATAATATAATATTAGAAAATAATGAAAAAGTAACACCAAATATTGATGAAGAAATATCATCAAATAAAACAATAAAAATAACAGACAAGTCTAATCAAGAAATAGAAGTTGCAAAAGTATCTGAAAGTGGAATTGAAACAAGCCTAGATACAATACTTGGAGCATATTCACAAATTACAGAGAAAATAGTAGAAGAAGAAGAAACAATACCTTTTGAAACTATAACAAAAGATGTATCTGATGGAGCATCATCTACAAAAAACAAAGTTTTACAAGAAGGTGTTGAGGGAAAGAAAAAAGTTACTTATAAAGTAAAATATCAAAATGATACTGAAATTGAAAAAAATAAAATTTCAGAAGAAACAATTCAAGAACCTGTAAACAAAATAATACAAGTAAGTTCAAATGTTATAACCTCAAGATCAGAAGGATCAACAAGAGGAAGAATAACAGGTACTGTTGCAGAATATCAAGAGTATGCAAGAGAAAGATGTGCGGTATACGGTTGGTCAGATAATGATTTTAGTTCATTAGTAAAATTATGGAATAGGGAAAGTGGCTGGAATCCAAATACCCGTAACAGTAGCTCAGGTGCTTATGGAATACCACAAGCATTACCAGCATCAAAAATGGCATCAGCAGGGTCTGATTATATGACAAATTATAAAACTCAAATTAATTGGGGATTAAGTTATATTCGTTCAAGATATGGTAGCCCATCTTCTGCTTGGAGTTATTTCCAAAGTAATGGATGGTATTAAAATAAAAAAAGCAAATTGAAAATATACTTCAATTTGTTTTTTTTTTATCTTTCTAAAGTTTCATTAATTGCCTGAGTCATAGGATTAAGCTCTCTTCTTTTACTAATCGACCTAGCAATTTTTTTATCAATAATTAATTTTAAATAGTCATCTGGGCTATCAATAGAATTATCCTTAAATTGTTTATATAATTCTGAATCCTTATTAGGTTCAATATTATCGGCAATAAAAACAATTTTATCTAAAAGATTCATATCATCACTTCCTGCAACGTGACAAGAAATAGCATGAGAAATTTGATTAAATCTTTCTGGTTCATTTTTATTAAACTCTTTTTCAAATAAAAATGATCCGATTTTCCCATGAAGGGCAATAGGATTTCCCCAAAGCTCAAAATCATATATAGTAATATTATTTCGCATACATAAGCTTAGCATTTCTTTTTTTGATTGTGATTTTCCTATATCGTGCAAAAGGCCAGCAATAATTGCATCATCAACTGATGCGTTCCATCTTTTGGCAAATATTTTGCACATACCGAGAAACACAAATTGAATGTTCAAATTTATCCATTGTTGTTGGATTTTTTAGATATTTTTTTAGGACTAATATTGCGTTATTTATTGTGATATCCATTTGGTTTGACCTCCCAATTAGGGTCTATTATATAAGAAAAACGATGTTATGTCAAATAGGTTGCGAAAAAATGATTAAGAATTTCAAAAAACTTTACAAAATTACAAAAAATCTATATAATATATCCATATAAAATTGGACCAAAAAGAACCGACCCCGATGACCACCGATGGTTCCAAAGAAAGGCGAAAAATATGAAATTAATATCTTGGAACGTAAATGGAATAAGAGCGTGCCTAAAAAAAGGTTTTGAAGATTTTTTTAAATCTCAAGATGCTGATATATTCTGCTTACAGGAAACAAAAATGCAAATAATAGAAGGACAAGAAACCAAAGAAATACAAGAAATTTTAAATCTGCCAATATTTAATAATTATCATTGCTACTGGAATAGTGCTGAAAAGAAAGGATATTCTGGAACAGCAATATTTACTAAACAAGAGCCAATATCTGTAAAATACGGAATAGATATACCAGAGCACGACAAAGAAGGAAGAGTAATAACCTTAGAATTTGATAAATTTTATATGGTAGATATTTACACTCCAAATTCAAAAAGAGAATTAGAAAGACTTCGGATATAGGCAAATTTGGGAAGATGAAATAAGAACTTATTTATTAAATCTAAATAAGCAAAAGCCTGTAATTATGTGTGGAGACCTAAATGTGGCACATAAAGAAATAGACTTAAAAAATCCAAAAACAAACAGAAGAAATGCAGGATTTACCGATGAAGAAAGAGATAAAATGACAGAACTATTAAATGCGGGTTTTACAGATTCGTTTAGATATTTATATCCAGATAAAACAGATTGCTATAGTTGGTGGTCTTATATGGGAAAAGCAAGAGAAAAAAATGTAGGCTGGAGAATTGATTATTTTATTGTGTCAGATGATATAAAACAAAAAATAAAAGAAGCAAGTATTTATTCAGACATATATGGAAGTGACCATTGTCCAGTGGGGTTAGAAATTGAAATTTAGTAATTGCCCCATTTGGACCGGTTCTTTTTGGGAAAAATGCCCCAAAAAGAACCGGTCCAAATGGGGCAGAAAGGAAGTAAAAAAATGAAAGAAGAAATAAAAAGTCATGGAAAAACTTGGTTATTTTTCTTTACAATAGGAATCTGCTTAATGTTAGCTTACAAAATAATAGATGGTATAGGAAATTTAACAAGTGTAATAGGAAATTTAGTATCAATTGTATCACCATTTTTTGCAGGACTATTAATGGCATACTTACTATACATTCCAGAAAATAAAATTGAGAGGTCTTATAAAAAAGCAAAGCCAAGATTTATAAGAAAAAATGCGAGAAAATTTGCAATTCTTACAACTTATGTAATTGCAATTTTAATATTAGTAATAATAATTAATTTTATATTACCTGTATTAATAGAAAGTATAAATGAGTTAATAGGAAATATGGAAAATTATTATAATAGGGTTATAGAAACATATAATAACCTACCAGAAGATTCAATTTTTAAAACAGAAAAGGTATATAATGCATTAAAAGAATTACAAAATTTTGATGTTCAACAATATTTAAGTTTAGACAGAATAACAGGGTATGTAAAAGGAGTAGTAGGCTTTGCTACAGGAATATTTGATGTATTTGTAGCATTTGTAGTATCAATTTATATACTAGCAGAAAGAAATGAAATATTATCATTCTTTAAGAAATTGACAAAATCAATGTTTAAGGAAAAAACAGTAAATAAAATAGAAAGATATTTTTACAGAGCTAATGGTGTATTTTTCAAGTTTATATCAAGTCAATTTATAGATGCTTTAATAGTTGGAATTTTAGCAACAATAGTAATGAAAATATTAAACATAAAATATGCAACATTACTTGGATTTGCAATAGGATTATTCAATATGATACCATACTTTGGAGCAATAATTGCAATATCAATTTCAGCAATAATTACTTTAATTACAGGTGGACTTTCAAAAGCAGCAATTATGCTAGTATCAATTATAATTTTACAGCAAATTGATGCAAATATAATTAATCCAAAAATAATAGGAGACTCTTTAGAAATAAGTCCTATACTTGTAATTTTATCTGTAACAATAGGTGGAGGATATTTTGGGGTAATTGGAATGTTCTTAGGAGTACCTGTTGCAGCAATTTTGAAGATTTTGGTAAATGATTACATTGACAATAAACTTCAAGTGTAGTATATTATTTATGGAAAAGTAGATTTTAAAAATGCAAATAGAAGGGAGCGATTTATGAAAGAAGTAAAAAATGGAAAAATAATAATAAAATTCAGTATAATGTGGTTTTTTATAGCCATAATTATAATTGCATTAATAATTTCATTTTTCAAAAACCGTATATTTGCAACAAATACAGCCAATAAAGAAGAACAAACAATAGTTGCATTTGAAGAAAATCAAAAATCTATAGATGTAATTGAGGTAATGCTTGAGAACACAAATTCAGACAAAAAAATGGTAAATGAACAAAGAGATGTTCAATTTGAAACTCAGTATGAGGACAACCCTAATTTACCAAGAGATGAAGAACAAGTAAAACAAGAAGGCAAAATTGGAAAAATTCAAGTAACAGCATTACAAGAATATAAAGATGATCAAATGATAAATGAAGAAATAATAGATAGTAAGACTTTAGAGGAAGTAGTAACAAAAATAATATATAAAGGAACATCAGATTTTCTAAAAAAATATAGTGTACATATAGATGATCAAATGTATCTACTAGAGGCTGAAGATTTAAAAGAAGAAGCAAAAGATGATTCAAATACAATATGCAATGTTCCAAGATACTTGAATGTAAAAATAAAAGAAGCAGGAGAAGAATGGATAAAAGTTGCTTATAATGGAAAAGAAGGATATTTAAAAACAACAAACATAACATCAGAAGCAGTAACACCTATGATAAAAGAAAAAAATAGAATAGCAACATTAAAAAATAACTTAAATGTAGATATGGACTTAAGTGTACCAAGTGGACTAACACTTAGTGATTTCAAAACAGTTTTATCAAATAACCTAAGTGATAAAAACAAAATATTTGAACAAAGTGCGGAATATTTTTACAAGGCTGAGCAAAAATATAAAGTAAATGGAATATTTTTAGCATCAATAGGAATTCACGAAAGTGCATGGGGAACATCTAAAATAGCAAATGACAAAAATAATTTATTTGGTTTTACTGCGTATGATAGTGATCCATATAATAGTGCAACATCATTTGATAATTACGAAAATGCAATAAATAAAGTTGCAGAAGTTTTATCTACAAAATATTTACATGTTGCTGGAACAAAAATTAGTGATGAATTGACAGCTACAGGTACATATTTTAATGGAACATCAGCAAAATCAGTAAATGTAAGATATGCAAGTGATACAGGTTGGGCAGATAAAGTATTTAATTATATGCAATATTTATATAATAAGTTATAATTAGAAAAGGTAAATAAAAATGAATTTTAAAAGAAAGATAAAAATAAATGATAGATTCATAATACCAATATTTATTGCTAGTTTTATTATAATAATTATACTTCTGTTTGAATATGGTAATATAATAAGCAAAAATGTAAAATATAAAAAATTCGCAAAAGAAAATGTACAGGTATTTGAAAATAATAAAGAACAGGTTTTTAAAGTTGAAAAAATCCTTATATGTAGTAGTGCAAATGCTATAGATTTAAGTGAAAAGCAAAATCTTCAAGATATGAGTATTTATCAATATACAGACATAGCGGTATATATAAATAATGGAGAAGAGCTTACAAATAAAAATACAATAAAAAGACTTTATATTGATAATATAAGCTTAGAGGGAACAAGTGACATTGGTCAAAAAAGCTTAAATTATAAAAATATTTTAAAATTTGGACTAAAAAAGGACACGAAGACTAAAAGTGTAAATTCAAATAATGATAATTCAACACTAAATGTGTTTGAAGGTTTGTTAAATAATCAAAAATCGCAATCAAATACATCAGAATCTATAGATGTCGGAAGTATTAATACTGATGATAATGGAATGATAAGTTTAACAAACACTAATAATACAACTAGTGAAAATGCTTCAAACAATGATGCTAGGCAAAGTACAGAAAATTATAATAGCGAGCAACAAGAAAATCAAAATGAAAATATTCAGGGCAATGACAAAATAGAATTTAACATAGTATACACAAACGAAGAAAATGAAAAAGCAAATTATGATGAGCCAACATTTTATACAGATTGTTCTAATCCAATAACATTAGAATATTTAAATAATAACATAGTATCACATTACAAAATGGATGAAAACAAAAGTGTTGCATTTGATGGAAGCATTTTAAAAGAAGCTGGAATTGAAACAGAAAGTCTAAACTGTAAGGTGAAATTTAAAATAAATATAGTAAATAATAATGATGAAAAATATTCTTGTTGGATAAATTTTGCAATTCCTTTAGATGATATATATGAAGGAACAACAATGAAAGCAAAAACAACAACTAATCAAAAATATGTATTTTTTAGAGAATAAAAAATACATATTTTTTTATTTTGTTAATAAAATTTAGAAAATTACAAAATATAAACTTAGGTGATATAATGCAAAATTTTTCAGAATATGCTAATACTTTAAGAAGAAAGATGAAATTTTCCAAAGAAGAAACTATATTTGTATGTATTGGCTCAAACAAAGTTGTTTGGGATAGTATAGGCCCTTATGTTGGAAGCATTTTAAAAGAAAAAATTGGTGAAAAGTATGTAATAGGAGATTTAGAAAACAATATTTGTAGTCAGAAAGATTTAAAAAGTTATTATCCAATAGTAAAAAATAAATTTGTTGTTGCAATAGATTCGGCAATTACAGAAAACAATTTAAGTGGAGAAATTTTTGTTACAGAAAAACCAATTGTTATGGGAATGGGTGTATATCAAAATAAAGGAATTGTTGGAGATATAGGAATTAAAGCTGGTATAGATAGGGAGTTTTGTAATGAGAGATATATTTTAGATATTTCTAGGATTATAGTTGAGGGGATTTGTTTTTGTATTGGGGACGGTTCTTTTCGTAAAATTAAATTTTGAAATGGGGACGGTTCCTTTTTAAAAAAGGAACCGTCCCCATTTCGAAATTTCGGAAAAAGAACCGTCCCCAATCAGAAAAATTTATTTTCCAAAATCAACTTTAACATTTTTACGAGCTTCGTCATCTGATTTGAATAATTCACGAGCGGTGAAATTAAACATACCAGCAATTATATTTGATGGGAAAACTTGAAGTTTTGTGTTGTACATAGTAACAGTATCATTGTAGAATTGTCTTGAAAATGATATTTTGTTTTCTGTATTACTTAATTCTTCAGATAATTGTTTAAAGTTTTCGTTAGCTTTTAATTCTGGATAATTTTCAGAAACAGCCATAATTGTTTTCAAAGATGCAGAAAGTTCGTTATCAAGTTTAGCTTTATCTTCAACAGTTGTAGCATTTGCCCAAGATGTACGAAGTGCAGCTATTTTCTCAAATGTTTCTTGTTCGTGATTCATATAACCTTTTACTGTTTCTACAAAGTTAGGTATTAAATCAAATCTTCTTTGAAGTTGGACATCGATTTGACTCCAAGCATTATCAACTTTCATTTTAGATTGAACTAGACCATTATATGTAGATATTATAAAAGCTATAATTACAACAACGATAATTAAGATAATCCATAGCATAGTTACATTACCTCCTATTTTTTTTGTTTTAATATATCATATTTTTATGAATTTCGCAAGAGGAAAATACCTAATCACTGAATGACTTTTTTTGAAATGGGGACGGTTCCTTTTTCAAAAAGGAACCGTCCCCATTTCAAAAAAATTTAACAAAAAAGAGGGAATTATGTAAAATACGTCGAATAATATATTATGGAAAATAAAAATCTGGGAAGGAAAGAGAGGTTAAGAAGTGCGTTATAGTGATGAAATACTAAATGAAGTACGAGAAAATAGCGACATAGTAGAAGTAATTTCACAATATGTGCATTTAAAAAGAAGTGGAAGAAACTACTTTGGATTATGTCCATTTCATAATGAAAAATCACCATCTTTTTCGGTATCACCAGATAAGCAAATATTTCACTGCTTTGGATGTGGAGTAGGAGGAAATGTATTTACATTTATAAGTAAGATTGAGGGAATAGGATTTAAAGAAGCAATAGAAAATTTAGCAGATAGAGCGGGAATTGTGCTTCCAAAATCAACTAATAATGAAGATAGTAGAAAAGAAGAATTAAAATCAAAAGTTTATAAAGTAAATAATTTTACAGCAGATTATTATCACAAAAGGCTATATAAGCCAGAATCAAAAGCAGGACAAGAATATGTAAAACAAAGAAAGCTAACAAATGAAACACTAGAAAGTTACAATCTAGGATTTTCGGGTAATTATGATGAACTATATAAAATACTTAGAAAAGAAGGCTTTAATGATGAAGAAATATTAGAATCAGGTCTAGTCAAAAAAAATGAACACGGTCAATATGTAGATTTTTATAGAGATAGATTTATGATTCCAATTTTGGATGTCAGAAATAGGGTTATAGCATTTGGTGGAAGAGTTTTAGGAGATGCCAAAAGGTTTAAATATTTGAATTCACCAGAAAATATAGTTTACAGCAAAGGAAAGCATTTATTTGGATTAAATGTTGCAAAAAGATATGACCATAAAAAGCTTTTAATAGTGGAAGGATATATGGATGCTATATCACTTCATCAAAGAGGAATAACAAATGTTGTTGCAGCACTTGGAACGGCTTTAACCACAAATCAAGGTTGGCTACTTAGAAGAAATGCTGAGCAAGTTATTTTAGGTTTTGATGCAGATGGAGCTGGTCAAAATGCAATAATGAGAGCAATGGAAGTTATGCAAAATATGGGATGTGATATGAGAGTTCTCCAAATGACAGGTGCAAAAGATCCAGATGAATTCATTATAAAATATGGTTCTGCAAGATTTCAAAAATTGATGAATGAGGCAATATCACTTTTAGAATTTAGAGTAAAAGTCTTAGAACAAAATCTAGATTTGGAAGTTGCAAGTGATAAAGTAAAATTTTTAAATGAAATAGCAAAACTAATTGCTAAAATTGATAACACAATTGAACAAGAAATATACATAGAAAAGCTATCAAAAGGATATAATATATCTAAAGAGGCAATTTTTGGACAAGTAAATAAATTGCAATATTCAAGTAGGACTCAAACAAACAATTTGGAAAAGCCAAAGCCAGTAGTTATCCACAAAAAAGAAACAAAAGTGGATAACAATGTATCTGAAGAAATTATAAAAAGGGAAAATACAATTATATCAATATTAATAAACAATCCAGAAAATTTTCAAATGATTAAAGAACACATGAAAATAGAGGATTTTAAATATGACTTAAATATAAAAATTGTAAAAGCATTATATGAAGAACTTGAAAAAGAGGATAGCAATATAAGTTTGGTATTAGATAAAATAGAAGATGAAGAAATAAAAAATCATCTAACTGCAATTATGGCAGAAGATTATGGAATATCAGACAGTAACGACACAAAGGCAATAGAGGATATTTTAAGAAAATATGAAAGAGAAAAATTGGAAAAAAGACGTGATGAACTAATTAGTTTAAGTTCGGAAGAAACAGATGCAGTAAAAAGAAAAGAATTAGGTAAAGAATTAAATGATATAATTTTGAAATTAGTTAAAATAAAATAGAAATTTTTTAGAAAGGAAGTTCAAAGTGAAAGAAGAGAAAGATATTACAAAAAAAGAAGCAAAACCAGAAAAAAGAATGAGCGCAGAAGAAAAAGCACAAGCAAAAGAAAAAGTTGAAAAAATAATAAAAAAGGCAAAAGAAAAAGGAAAATTAACTTATGGAGAACTTGCATTAGAGCTAGATGATGCAAATCAAGATCAAATAGAAAAAGTATTTGATGTAATGGAAGAAATGGGAGTAGATGTTTTAAAAGATGACTTCGATGATGAGCCAAATGAGGAAGATTTAAAAGAAGTTGAAAATTTAAAACTAGATGAGGTAACACAAGATGATACCTTTGAGGGAATAAATGTAGATGACCCAGTTAGAATGTATTTACGTGAAATTGGTAGAATAAAACTTTTAACATATGACCAAGAATTAGATTTAGCAAAAAGAATCTTAGATGGTGATGAAGATGCAAAACAAGAGCTTGCAGAAGCAAACCTAAGATTAGTTGTAAGTATAGCTAAAAAATATGTTGGAAGAGGAATGCTATTTTTAGATTTAATCCAAGAAGGAAATATGGGATTAATAAAAGCAGTAGAAAAATTTGATTATACAAAAGGATTCAAATTCAGTACTTATGCAACTTGGTGGATTAGACAATCTATAACAAGAGCAATAGCTGACCAAGCAAGAACAATAAGAATACCAGTTCACATGGTTGAAACAATAAATAAATTAATAAGAACATCAAGACACTTATTACAAAAACTAGGAAGAGAGCCAAGCCCAGAAGAGCTTTCAAAAGAACTTGAAATGCCAATTGACAAAGTAATGGAAATTCAAAAAATAGCACAAGATCCAGTATCACTTGAAACACCAATTGGTGAAGAAGATGATAGTCACTTAGGAGATTTCATCCAAGACGAAGACTCACCTGCACCACAAGATGCAGCAGCATATACACTTCTTAAAGAGCAACTTGCAGAAGTAATGCAAACACTTACTCCTAGAGAAGCTAAAGTTTTAAGACTAAGATTTGGTTTAGATGATGGAAAAGCTAGAACTCTAGAAGAAGTTGGAAAAGAATTTGACGTAACAAGAGAAAGAATACGTCAAATAGAGGCAAAAGCATTAAGAAAATTAAGACATCCTAGTAGAAGTAAGAAGTTAAAAGATTATATGACATAGTGAGAAAAAGGAACTGGGACAATTAGTGCTAGTTCTTTTTTCGGATTTGGGACAGTTCTTTTTACAAAGATTTCTGATTTGGGACGGTTCTTTTTCAGAAAAAGAACCGTCCAAAATACAAAAAAAGGAGGAAATATGGAAAAAACAATAGAAATAATAAGAAATTTAAATGCCGAAACGCTAATGGACTTGGTTATAGCAATAATAATATTAGCAGTTTTAGATATATTTAGCCCATTATTTTCTTATGTAATTTTAAAACTATTCAATTTTGACAAAAGTAAGAAACAAATAAAAAACAATCCATTTTATATGCCGCTAAAAGCATTTTTTAGGGTAACAGGAATATATGTAGCAATTTTATTTGTAAGACAAACATTTGAATTATCAGATAATTTTATGCTTATGGCAAACAAAATATATAAAGTAATAGTAACAATTACAATTGCAAACAGTTTAGCAAATAGTATGACTAAAAAATCAAGATTTATAAAAGCAATAAGAGATAAAAGCGAAAAAGAGATAAATGATGCATCAACAAAAATGATGATAAGACTCATAAGAGTTGGAATATATATAGTTGCAACATTTTTAGTATTCTATGAAATTGGATATGACCTAAGTGGATTAATAACTGGACTAGGACTTGGAACTGTTGTATTAACATTGGCTGCACAAGATACAGTTAAAAGTTTGCTTGGTGGATTTATAATATTTGCAGATAAACCATTTAAGGTTGGAGATTATATAAAAGTACAAAACTATCAAGGAACAGTTGAGGATATGACATTAAGAAGTACTAGAATAAGACAATTAGATGATTCTATACTTCAAATACCAAATTCAGCAATAGCATCTAGCTCAATAGAAAATTTAAGTAAAATGAGACGTAGAAGATATGTATTAAATCTTGATATTGTAGAGGATACAAAGCCTGAGAAAATTGTTGAATTAAAACAAAGAATATATGAAGATTTAATGAAAAATGAAAATATAATAAAAGACACAATAAGTATATACTTTACAGAAATAGCAGAAAGCAGTTTTAGAATTTCTATATATTTCTACTTTGATGTAACAGATTATAATGAATTCCTAGAATTAAAAGATGGAGTAAATAGAAATATTGTTACAATATTAAACAAAGAAAAAGTAAGTTTAGCTTATGACACAAAAACAATAGAAATAAAAAAATAAATCTACATAAAAAATTCATAAAATCATCACAAAGATAATGTATAATAAAAGAAGCTATCAAAATAAGGAGGATGCTTACAAATGGAGAATACTACTATTTTAATTGTAGATGATGAAGAGAGAATGAGAAAATTAATAAAAGATTTTTTAACTAAAAATGATTACAAAACACTAGAAGCAGGCGATGGAGAAGAGGCAATTGAGGTTTTTGAGGAAAACAAAAATAAGATAAGTTTAATATTATTAGATGTTATGATGCCAAAACTAGATGGATGGTCTGTGTTAAGAAAAATAAGAAATGAATCACAGGTTCCTGTAATAATGCTTACAGCAAGAGGCGAAGAACAAGACGAATTATTTGGATTTGAACTTGGGGTTGATGAATATATTTCTAAGCCATTTAGTCCTAAAATACTTGTCGCAAGAATAGAAGCAATTTTAAAAAGAATCAATGGTGACAAAGAAAAGGTTAGAGATTATGATGGTATAGTAATTAACGACCAAGGAAGAACTGTAACTGTTGATGGAAAGCCTGTTGATTTAAGTTTAAGAGAATACGAGCTTTTAAAGTATCTACTTGATAATGAAAAAATAGCACTATCAAGAGAAAAAATATTAAACAATGTCTGGAATTACGACTATTATGGGGATTCTAGAACAATAGATAGCCATATAAAAAAAATTAGACATAAATTGGGTAAAAAAGGGAAATATATTGAAACAATTAGAGGAGTAGGATATAAATTCGAAATTAAATAAATTTAAACGAAGTTGGGATTAAGCATAACTTGTCTCAACTTTAAATTTTAGCATGAATGCCAAAATATAAAAATATGCAGTTAAGAAGGGAATCTAATTATGAAAAACGAAATAGGAATTTTTAAATCAATAAGAACCAAGCTATTTTTATCCTTGTGTATTATTGTTATTGCAATAATTATATCACTTATTTTACTTAACAATTTTGTACTAAGAAAATTTTACGAATACAATAAAGAAAAGCAGTTAGAAAATGTTTATCAAACTATAAATGAATATTATAATGATGATTCAAGTCAAAAAAATCTATCAGACGAATTAGACAAAATTGCTATAAATAATAATTTTGATATATTGATAAGAAGTGATGAAAATGTAAGTGTTTACAGCTCAAACAAAGACTTTTACTCTGCAATAGGGGAAATGATTATATCAATTTTAAGAGAAGAAAAAAATCAATCTGATGTATTAGAAAGAAACGAAAAATACACAATTAGTAAATATAGTGATAGCAAAACAAAGATAAATTACATAATGCTGGTTGCAAATTTGGACAATTCATATCATTTATACATAAGAATGCCTGTTACATCTATTGATGAAAGTGTAAAAATATCAAATGAGTTTTTATCTATAATTGCAATATTTGTCATAATAATTGGTGGAACTGTTTTGTCTGTTGTATCAAGGAGATTTAGTGAGCCTATTGTAGAACTTAATCAGATTGCTAAAAAGATGGCAAACCTAGATTTTAGCCAAAAATATAAATCGTCTTATGCAAATGATGAGGTTGATATGCTAGGAAACAGCATAAATAAATTATCAACTACATTAGAAGAAACAATTAGACAATTGCAGAACAATAATACTCAGCTTGAAAGGGATATAGAGGAAAAGTCTCAAATTGACGAAATGAGAAAAAGCTTTATATCTGATGTTTCACACGAGCTAAAGACGCCAATTGCATTAATTCAAGGCTATAGTGAGGGATTGATTGAAAATGTAAACAGCGATGAAGAATCTAGAAAATTTTATGCTGAAGTAATTCAAGATGAAGCAAGTAAAATGGATAGATTGGTTAAAAGATTATTAGAACTTATGAAACTTGAATATGGTAAAATGGAGTTTAATAATAAGGAGTTTAATATTGTTGAATTAGAAAATGAAATTTTAAGAAAATCTGTTGTTATGATGGAAAAAGAAAATGTGAAATTAGAAAAAAATATTGATTTGTCTAAAGAAATTATGGTTTATGCTGATGATTTCTATATTGACCAGGTTTTAACAAACTATATTACAAATGCTATTAAATATTCAATTGAGATTAATGGAGAAAAAGTTGTTAGAATTGAAAATGAAATTCTAGAGGACACTAATAAGGTAAGAATTAAGGTATTTAATACATTTGAGGAATTTTCTAAGGATGATATGGTTCGTATTTGGAATAGATTTTATAAAGCAGATGAATCTCGTAACCGTGACAAAGGAGGTAGTGGTATAGGTCTTTCTTTGGTTAAGGCGATTATGAATAATTATGGAAACAGCTATGGCGTTAAAAATGTTGCTGGTGGCGTTGAGTTTTGGTTTGAGTTGGATTTGATTAAATGATAGTGCAACTGAAATTCGGTGCATATTTGCAAAGCCTTTTATTATAGAATACTTGCAAGGAGGTTGCAAATATGAACAAATTAAGAATACCACAAAATCATAGCGGAGTTAGTAAAACTTTGAGATTACCAGAAAATCTAGTAGATGATGTACAAAATCTTGCAAATCTTAAAAATTTGTCTTTTAATAGGATTGTGATTTCTTTGCTGGAGTTTGGACTTAGTAATTTGGATGAGAGAGATGGCAAAGAATTAGAGAAGATGCATAAGTAGAGTAGCAATTTTGAATTTGCTACTCTATTTTTAGGATGAAAGTCGATAAAAAACATTATATTTTTTGCAAAAAGAAACGGTCCCAATGAAAAAAGAAACACTCTTTTCATGGGACCAAAAAGAACCGACCCCTATGGTCCCAAAACAATCCTCTTAGCTCTTTCAATATCCTCATTATTAGCTTCACGTACGCCTTCCAACTCATACTTATCACCATACTCAATCCACTTATATTTACCCATAGTATGATAAGGCAAAAACTCAACCTTTTGAACAGACTTCAAAGAACTAATAAAATCTCTTAATTTAATCAAATCATTCTCATCATCAGTAAAACCAGGGACTAAAACTTGTCTAATCCACATAGGTTTACCAATATCACTTAAATACCTAATAAAAGCAAGCTCTCTTTCATTAGAAAATCCAACTAAATCTTTACATTTATCAGGATCAATATGTTTAACATCCATCAAAAATAAATCAGTTAAATCAATCAATTCTTTCATCTTATCAGTCAAACCAACCATACCAGATGTATCAATACAAGTATGAATGCCTTTAGCTTTAAGCTTCTTAAAAAGTTCAATTAAAAACTCAAATTGCAAAAGAGGTTCACCACCAGAGCAAGTAACGCCACCTTTTTTTATATAATTTTTATATCTTAAAATATTATCAAAAATATCATCTAAAGAACGATAGTCACCAGCGTTTATATCCCAAGTATCTCTATTATGGCAATATTTACATCTTAGGCTACATCCTTGTAAAAATAAAACATATCTTATGCCTGGTCCATCAAGGGTACCGAAAGATTCAACTGAGTGTACTTTTGCATAATATTTTAAATCATCTTTGTTTTGCATGCTATTTTATCCTTTCATTTTGAAATGGGGACGGTTCCTTTTTCAAAAAAGAACCGTCCCCATTTCAAAAAAATTATATTTTTTCGTGAATAGTTCTGTTAATAACATCCATTTGTTGTTCTCTTGTCAAAGAAGTAAATTTAACTGCATAACCTGAAACACGAATTGTAAGTTGAGGATATTTTTCTGGATGGTCCATAGCATCTAGTAATAAGCTTCTATCAAATACATTAACATTTATATGGTGTCCAGTTTCTGCGAAATATCCATCTAACATATTTACTAAATTTGTAACTTTTTCATCCTCAGTTTTTCCAAGAGTTCCAGGAGTAATTGAGAATGTAAATGAAATTCCATCTTCAGCTGAATCAAAAGGCAATTTTGCAATTGAGTTCATAACAGCTAAAGCTCCGTTTTTATCACGTCCGTGAAGTGGGTTAGCTCCAGGTCCGAATGGGGCACCTGCACGACGTCCATCTGGAGTATTTCCTGTTGCTTTACCATATACAACATTTGATGTGATTGTTAATATTGATAATGTGTGTTTTGCATTTTTGTATGTTGGATGTTTACGTAGTTTTTCCATAAAGCGTTTTACTAAGTCAACTGCTATTTGGTCAACACGGTCATCATCATTTCCGAATTGTGGGTATTCTCCTTCTACTTCATAGTCTGTAGCAATTCCATCTTCATCACGAATTACTTTTACTTTTGCATATTTTATTGCAGATAATGAGTCTGCTGCAACAGAAAGTCCAGCTATTCCACAAGCCATTGTTTGGAATACATCTTTATCGTGTAAAGCCATTTCGATTGCTTCATAAGAATATTTATCATGCATATAGTGAATTGCATTTAATGCTTTTATATAAATTTTTGCAACATAATCCATCATTTGATCATATTTTTCCATTACTTCATCATAGTCTAAGTATTCAGAAGTAATTGGTGCAAATTTTGGTGCAACTTGTTTTTTAGTTACTTCATCAACACCACCATTGATAGCATATAATAAAGTTTTTGCAAGGTTTGCACGAGCTCCGAAGAATTGCATTTGTTTTCCAATTCTCATTGGAGATACGCAGCAAGCTATTCCATAGTCATCTCCTAATGTGATTCTCATTAAGTCATCATTTTCGTATTGAATTGATGATGTTTTTATTGAAATATCTGTTGCAAATCTTTTGAATCCTTCTGGTAATCTTGTAGACCATAAAACTGTCATATTTGGTTCTGGAGCAGGTCCTAAGTTTACTAGAGTATGAAGTAATCTAAATGAGTTTTTAGTAACTAAAGTTCTTCCATCAATTCCCATTCCACCGATACTTTCTGTTACCCATACAGGGTCTCCAGAGAATAGTTCATTATATTCTGGTGTACGAAGGAAACGTACTAATCTTAATTTCATTATAAAATGATCCATTAATTCTTGTGCTGTTTCTTCTGTTAAAGTACCATTTTTTAAATCTCTTTCAATATAAATATCTAAGAATGTAGATGTTCTACCTAAACTCATAGCAGCACCATTTTGGTCTTTTATTGCTGCTAAATATCCAAAGTATAACCATTGGATTGCTTCTTTTGCGTTATTAGCAGGTTTTGAAATATCAAATCCATATTTTGATGCCATAATTTTTAGAGCATTTAAAGCTTTTATTTGCTCAGCAACTTCTTCACGATGACGAATTATATCTTCTGTAAAGCAGTCTACATCTAATTCTTCAAGTTCATGTTTCTTTTCTTCTATTAAAACATCAACACCATAAAGTGCAACTCTTCTGTAGTCTCCAATTATTCTTCCACGTCCATATCCATCTGGTAAACCTGTTAATAATTTATTTGAACGAGCTCTTCTTACATCTGGAGTGTATACATCAAATACTCCATCATTATGTGTTTTTCTTATTGTATGGAAAATTTTATCAACTTCTGGGTCAACTTTTCTTCCATAAGCTTCACATGATTTTTCAACTATTTTGATACCTCCAAATGGCATAATTGCTCTTTTTAAAGGTTTATCTGTTTGAAGTCCTACTATTTCTTCTAGGTCTTTGTCTATATATCCAGCATCATGTGCTGCAACTGTTGATACAGTTTTTGTATCTATATCTAAAACTCCACCTGGAGCTGCTTTTTCCTCTTTGTATAATTCTAATACTTCATCCCACAATTTTTTTGTTTTTTCTGTTGGATTTGCTAAAAAGTTTGAATCGCCTTCATAAGGTGTGTAATTTCTTTGTATAAAGTCTCTTACATTTATCTCTGATTGCCAGTCACCTTTTTCAAAATCGTTCCATGCATCAAATTTCATTTATATCATCCTTTCATTTTTACATTTGTTTTTATTATTTACATTTTCGAACGAAATTATGATATCATAATGGGGAATTTATAGCAATATATTTTTTTGAAATTTTTGTGAATTTTTGGATAAAAAAGACGTTAATCCAATTTTATAGTAAAAACAGCTATGATTAAAAAAGATTTTCAAATGGTATTGTAAAAAAATAGCATAATTGGTAAAATATAGATGTATAATTTATTTTACAAAAGAAAGCGAGGTGAGAACATGGAAGAAAAGAATGTTACAAAGATAAGTTTATCAACGTTTTTCCTAATATTAGCAGTAATTGCAATAATAGTTATGGGCATATTCATTTATAAGCTTAATAATGATAAAACAGCAGAAACTCAAAAATCTGCTGAACTTCAAGCACAAGTAAATAGCCTAAATGGAACTGTTGGTGAATTACAAGGAAAGATAAATACAATTTCTGATACTGTTTCTAGTAAAGATAATGCAAATACTAATACTGTGGATAACACTATAAATAGTAAAACAGAAAATCAAACAACAACATCATTGGTAAATAAAAGATTATACAAGTTATATAGCAATCAAAGATATATTCTTTTAATGGATGATAATGCATATGATACTGATCAAGACTTTTTAAAGAAAAAAACATATATTTTAGACTTAAACATGATAAATGGGAATGAACTAGTTAAAGAAGTTAATTTATCAAACAAATTAACTCCATTTGTCAATGAATATATTAATAAAAATAAAGGTTCAAAAAATGGTACTTGTACTGTAGAATATTTTGGAGTTGAAGATATGATGACACCTCCTGATATTAATGAAGAAAATGAAGTTGCTTTTAAAGTATATTATAGGTGTGTTGATGAAAATACAGAAACAAGTATGGGATCTGAAATATATGCATATAATGTAAAAACAGATACAATACGTGATTTAGGCAGTGCAAATTAAAAAATATAAAATAGAATAATTGATGGTCAATAAAAAAAATTATTGATCATCTTTCATAATTAGTTATTATTGTTTTTCTGACTTTTGCACCGATATTGTAATGAGTTTTATTAGCTTCTTTTTCAAGTATAACAGCAGTATGAGGTTCTACATAAGCAATGATAGTTTTTTCTACCATTCTCAAATTACAATTCTTTATCTTTGGCTTACAATTACTAAAAGTGCAAGCACATTCAATCTTAGTACTTATTGTTATTTTTTTTTTTTACTGTAGATATCATATCACAAAAACCTCTTTTTTCAATATTTTGAGGCTGATTCTTATTTTTTTTACCAATCAAGATAATTAAAAGCCAAAAAAATAAGCCGACTAAATCGACTTATATATCGTGAAATAATATTTACTTTTGTTTAATTCAAATTCGCCTGTCTCAATAATTACAAGTAGTTCGACGAAAACGCATAATAGCCACAAATAAATTAGCCATTTCCTAATTAATCATTGTGCCACCCCATTCAACAACAACAAATCCATTTCTTTTAGGAGTATCTAATTTTTGCTCTTCAACATTTATTGGCTTATTTAATCCCTTATATGTCATTAAAACTCTAATTAATGTATCTGGATTAGGATTTATACTTAGAGGCATATTATTATTTATTTCATCAATGGTTGCAAATCTTATATAATTATATTTATTGTGTTCAAGTTTTGGCAACCAATAAATAATAAATTCTTCAGATTCTCTTTCATTTAAACCTAAAACAGCTAATTTTTCTTCTAAGAAAGAACTAGCATCACTTCCTTTGATTACAAATCCATCTTTTTCTATTTTAGGCTTAATAACACTTTTACTTTCATAATATAAAGAATACAAATTTTTCTTTGTAGACAAGTCTATTAAATTGCCATCAGGCTTTGCTAAAACATGCCATCCAATATTTGGATTATATTTTGGATATGAAACTGTTATATTATTGCTATATTGTAGATTAACGGTTATATCAGTATCCTCTTGTGGGTATAAATATATAATTGGTTTATCTATAGTAGTATTTGCGTTATTATATACATTTAGAGCAGTCATACATAACAAAATAATTATTATGGAAGCTATAATTATTTTTAAAAGTCTAAGCATTGTTCCTCTAATACTTTTATCTTCAGATTTTTTAAAGAATGTAGCAAGTAGAGCTATTAATGATATGAGAATAATTATTATTCCGATCAATTTTTCATATTGGTAGGTGTAATCAGATAAATATTTAATTTTTGCTATAGTTGTTTTTTTGGGTACAGGAATAAAATATGCTTTTCCTATAACATCGGTTGTATCTCCAGTAGCATTTATGTAGATTTCCATATTTACAGATGTACTATGTTCGTTTACAGAAATTAATTCTGTATTTAAATGCGCAATGCCCTTAAATATAATTTCTGTAAAAATTAAAGAATTGTTTTCAAAAAAATTAGAATCATATGTATATTTGATGTCTTTCCAACCGCATTGCTTAGCTTTTTTTAGTAAATTACTATATTCGGAATAGTTATTTAGTAATAAGTAGTCATTATTAGAGTTGAGCAACGAAGGTGGTAAGTCTCCAGAATTAGAGTAATTAATCATTTGATAGTCACCAGTATAATTGTGGTCATGGGCATTATATAAATAAAAGCCTATTAATAGTAGAAGTATTTCAAAAACTATTATTAGTAATTTTGAAGAAATAAGTATATTTTTTATTGATTTTTCTTTTTCCATTATTTTAACTCCAATCTTTTTTCTTATATTATAAATTAATTAAAATTAAATTTCAATTATTTGTTGTTTTAATTTAAAATTTCTACAAAAAAATTGACGTAATTAAATCGGTTATGATATATTAAAAAAGAAGCAGTTTAAATTAATTTGATTTTTTGAAAAAAGGAAAGTGAGTAAATATGGATATAAATGAGATGGAAGAGACGGGAGTGTATGATTATTATGATGCACTTAATAGATGGATAAACTATTTTGTAAATAGAAATTATCCTCTTAAAGAAGATGATTTTAGAGCAATAGCACAAGGAAATACAACAGAAAACATAACCAATCGAGAGAAGGTAGTTAGCATTTTAAAGAACGAGTTAGAAAATCAATTATCCAAACAACAAGAAATAAACGCTAATATGTTAAAAGATATGGAAAATGGCACATATACTCCATATGATACTGATTGTTTAAATAGGGATATAGAAAAGATGCAACAAGAAATGCTAGAAAAACTATGGAATGAACAGCATCCAGAAATTGAATCTTCTAATCCAGAACAGTCTGTTGATATTTCTTCAGGAGATATAGAAGAATCAAATGAAATTGAAAGTGAATCACAAGAAGATTATAGTGATAATTCGCTAATAGATCAAGTTTCTGAAATAAGTGAAGAAATGGATATAAGAGCTGATGAGATAAGTGAAGCAAATATGGAAATAAATAATGTTGAAAGAGATTTTATACAACAGCAACAATTACCACAACATGATATGAGTATAGGAGAGTAAATTATGAATATTGAAACTAGACAAGCTTATTCTGAGGTAAATAGTTTTTTAGAAATATTAGATAGAGAGAATTATAATAAAATTCCTAGAAAATTAAGAAATTATTTCAAGAGAGAAATGGACCAAAATTATATACCTAAAATAGATCCTAAGATTACTATTAAAAATCAAAATTTGAAGAGAAAAACAATAGCGATTATATCGGGGTTAAATTTACAATATTGGTGTTCAGAAGAAAAAAGAAGAAAATTATTAGAAATATATTCGAATAATGAAATAGAATATCAAAAGAAATTAAGAGAACAATATAATCCTGATAATTTGTTTAAAAATAGAACTTTATCTAATAGCTTAGGTGAATCAACAGAAGAAACGAATGACATTATTGTGTATAATGAAAATAAAAATATTTTTATTAAATTACTAGAGAAGATTAAATCGATTTTCAAATTTTGGTGAGAATTTTCAGTTTTTGAATAAAATATGAAATGGAGCGGGTAGAGGGAATCGAACCCTCACAACCAGGTCGGAAGCATGGGATTCTACCATTAAACTATACCCGCAACTCTTAACTATTATACTAAAAAAACAAATAAAATTCAACCAAAAATAAAAAATATTTTTATAGCATTAAAAATACGATTTATAGCAAACAAACTATAAATCGTATTTTTTCTGTATATATTTTTTTTAGGTGTTTAGATTATTATCCATTTTTAGTTTTCTTCTTTTTTAATTTTATATAATATAAACATATTTTACAGAAAAAATTATACATTTGCAACAATATTATCAAAATATTTATCAAAACACTACAAAAACAAACAAAAATATGTTATACTAAGTATGTTAAAATAAAAAGAAAGTAGGGAAAAATATTGAGAACCAATAATAGAAGAAATCAAGAAAAAAGAAGAAATCAAACAAGAAGAAAAGAAACAAGAAGAGAAAATAACCGTGGAATAGTAGATAGAAGAGGTGCAATGGATAGAAGAAGTCAAAATAGGAGAATGGAAGACAAAGAAGAAAAAATAAAAGAAGATTTAGAAAGAATATTTGATGACCAAATAGAAGGAAGAAATGCAGTTTTAGAGCTATTAGAAAGTGATAAAGACATAAACAAAATATATATTACTAAAGGAGAATTAAAAGGTTCAATAAATAAAATAATTGCAATAGCGAACGAAAAAAAGGTTATAATAGTTCAAAAAGACAAAAAGCAAATGGATATGATGGCACAATCAGAAAATTATCAAGGCGTAATTGCAGTAGTTCCGCCATACGAGTATTCTGAAGTTGAGGATATTTTAGAACTTGCCAAAGAAAGAAATGAAGATCCATTTATACTAATTTTAGATGGAATAGAAGATACTCATAATTTAGGTGCAATAATAAGAACAGCTGAAACTGCAGGAGTTCACGGAATAATAATACCAAAAAGAAGAGCGGCACAAGTAAATAGTACAGTAAGCAAGGTGGCTTCTGGAGCACTTGAATATATGAAAATTGCTAGAGTAAACAATATAACAGATACAATATCAAAATTGAAAGATAAAGGTGTTTGGATTTGCGGAACAGCAATAGATGCAGATAAATTTTATTATGACCAAAACTTAACAGGACCACTTGCAATAGTTATAGGAAACGAGGGAAAAGGAATAAGTGACTTAGTAAAAAGAAATTGCGATTTTCTTGTAAAGATACCTATGAAAGGAAAAGTAACATCTTTAAATGCTTCTGTTTCAACAGGAATAATAGTATATGAAGCAGTAAAGCAAAGAAATTAAGGAGGAAATATAAATGCAAGATAATAAAATAAAGATAATAATAATAATTTTAATTGTTCTTATATTTCTTGTAGGAATTGGTGGAACGGTTTTATATTTTACAACAGATATGCTAAAATCAAGTAAAATACTATTTCAAAAATATATTGCACAAGATATGCAAAATATTGTAGATGTATTTGAGGTATCAAAAGAGGAGCAAAATATAGATTTATTAAGAAAAAGTGATTATAAAGAAGCAACAAATGCAACATTAAAATATCTTGAAAAAGAAAATGATGAGCAAGAAGTATATACAATAAAAGAAGAAGGAATAAATAAAGCTCAAGAAAACTCATCATACAGAAACATATCTATGTTATATGGAGATAATGTATTAATGTCAGTTGATTTGCTAAAACAAAACAATACATTTGGTTTCAGATTAGCAAACTTAGTACAACAATTTGTTAGTGTTCAAAATGCTACAGTTCCATATTTTGTTTCAAGTATGGGATTAGATGGAAGCATTTTTCAGGAAACTTTAAAGGGAGTTGATGTTGCAGGTCTTTTAGATTTTTCAGATGAAGAAGTAGAGCAATTAACAAACACATATATGAGTGTAGTTTTAAAAGATTTAGATAAAGCACATTATTCATCAAAAAGAAATTCAATTATAACTCTAAATAACAAAGAAAGTGTAACTACAAATGCATATACATTAACAATAACCAAAAATGAATTAGATAAATTATATAAAAAATTATTAAATCAAGCTATAAATGATAATATAATTTTAGCTAAATTAGATAGCATTGATTCAAAAATAAAGGAAGCAGGATTTAAAGAAGCAGAAGGAAAGAGTTTGAAAGAACAGTATATTAGCAATTTAAAGGAAATTGTAGATGGATTAGAATATCAAGGGGAAGATTCTAGAAAAATAAGTGTTACAGTGTATGAGCAAAAAGGTAGAACTGTTAGAACTTTAATAAAAACAGAAAATGCTGAATATGAAATAGATTTAGATAGTTCAAATGGTAAAAAACTTAGTCTAAAGACAACTGAAATAACAGGAGAAGAGAAAAAAATAAAACTTTATACTTTGGGTAAAACAGATAATGAACAAGGTAGAAACAGAGAGTTTTCATATAGTGATGAAAATCAAAATTTAGAGGTTGCCTTAAATACTGTTCAAACAGATTCAGAAATTGCAGTAGACACAAATGTAAATTACAAAAGTACAGATATTACAAGCATTGACTTTACCTCAAAGACACAAATAGAATTATCAGCAAATGAAGCAATACCAGTCAATTTTGATGAAACTAATAATATATTATTAAATAATTATGAAGGAGATAGAATCTTATCTATACTAGATAGTCTAAAAAATAGAGCAATAGCAAGTCTTGAGCAAAGTCAATCTATTATAAATACAAAATTATTAAATAATATAATTCTAAAAATCGATGAAAAAGAACAAAAACAACAACAACAAGAAAAAGATGATGAAGAATTGAAAAAAGAAAAATTTAATAATAAATTTATCTTATATGAAGGCGAAAATGTTGAACAAGAATATGTTCAAAAATTAATAAAAACAGTAAGTGAAAATATGGAAGATTATCAAGTTGTTAGTGGTACTCAAATTAAGATATTAATAAAAGAAGGGGTAAAAAACGAGCAAAAGGCTAATGAAATTTTAACAGCTATTGATTCTAGTAAAAATACTTTTAATATAAAATTAAATTATGATGAACAAGGATATGTAAATTCGATTGATATAACTGTTTACGAAAAGAAATAATATAAAAAAATAGATTTTGTTAAAAAAAGCAAAATCTATTTTTTATATAGAATTTGCATAAAAAATCAAATAAATGCTTGCATTTACATAAAAAGTGTGATAGAATACTAAGCGTTAAAAAACACATAAGGGGAGCAAACCAAAGGAGTGCCTTAAAACAAGGTCTTTGTAAACTATGAACCTTATGGAAGAAATAACAAAAAGGGAGGAATTAAAAATGGCAGTAGTTGCAATGAAACAATTACTTGAAGCAGGTGTTCATTTCGGACATCAAACAAGAAGATGGGACCCAAGAATGGCAGAATACATATTCCAAGCTAGAAACGGTATCCATATAATCGATTTACAAAAAACATCTAAAAAATTAGATGAAGCTTATGAATTCATAAGAAGTCAAGCAGAAGAAGGAAAAACAATCTTATTCGTAGGAACAAAAAAACAAGCACAAGAATGCATCAAAGAAGCAGCAGAAAAATGTGGTATGTACTATGTTGACCAAAGATGGTTAGGAGGAATGCTTACAAACTTCAAAACTATCAAAACAAGAGTACAAAGATTAAAAGACTTAGAAAAAATGCAAGAAGATGGAACATTTGATGTATTACCTAAAAAAGAAGTTATTTTATTAAAGAAAGAAATGGAAAAACTTCAAACAAACTTAGGTGGAATAAAAGATATGGAAGAAATGCCAGGAGTAATATTCCTAGTAGATCCTAAAAAAGAATACAATGCTATAAACGAAGCTAAAAAATTAAATATACCTACAGTTGGAATAGTAGATACAAACTGCAATCCAGAAGTATTAGATTATGCTATACCTGGAAATGATGATGCAATAAGAGCTGTTAAATTAATAACAGATGTTATGGCAAATGCAGTAATCGAAGGAAAACAAGGTGAAAGCTTTGAAGAATCTCAAGATGTAGCTTCAGAAGAAGCTGAAACTATGGAAGAAGTAGTAGCTGAAGTAGAAGAATAATAAAAATAAAGAGTAGGGCTTAACTGCTCTACTCTAATTTTAAATAAATTTTAAATTAGGAGGAGATAATTATGGTATCAGCAGCAATGGTAAAAGAATTAAGAGAAAAAACAGGTGCAGGAATGATGGACTGCAAAAAAGTTTTAACAGAAGCAGATGGAGATATGGAAAAAGCAATCGAACTTTTACGTGAAAGAGGAATTGCAAAAGCTGCAAAAAAATCTGATAGAATAGCAGCAGAAGGACTAGTTTTAGGATATGTATCAGAAGATGGAAAAGTTGGAGCAGTTGTAGAAGTTAACTCAGAAACAGACTTTGTTGCTCAAAACGCAGAATTTAAAGAATTTGTTGAAGCAGTTGCAAAACAAGTAGCTTTAAAAAATCCAGCTGACGTAGGAAGTTTATTAGAACAAGAATCAATAGATGAAGCTGGTAAAAAAGTATCAGAAGTATTAGTTGATAAAGTTGCAAAAATCGGAGAAAAATTAAGTATTCGTAGATTTGTAAGATTTGAAACAACTGATGGATTAATAGAAAAATACATCCACGGAGATGGAAAAATTGCTGTTTTAGTAAACGTAAAAAACGGAGACAATGTTTTAGCAAAAGACATTTGTATGCAAATAGCAGCAGCTAAACCAGAATTTTTAAATAGAGAAGCTGTACCACAAGAAAGATTAGACAAAGAGATGGAAATCCTAAAAGTTCAAGCTATGAACGAAGGAAAACCAGAAGCAATAGCAGAAAAAATCGTTCAAGGAAGAATTGGAAAATTCTATAGCGAAATCTGCTTAGTTGAACAACCATTTGTTAAAGACCCAGATATGAAAGTTGAAGATTTATTAAAATCTAAAAATGCTGAAATAGTAGAATTTGCAAGAATTGAAAAAGGTGAAGGAATCGAGAAAAAAGAAGAAAACTTTGCTGAAGAAGTTATGAAACAAATAAAATAATTTAAAATATCATTTTACTCCAATAATAATCATATAATTATATAAGATTATTATTGGAGGTTTTTTTAAAAATATGTTTTTTGTAATAAATAAAGAAAAAGTTTATGCCTATGTTGTATCTATTCTAACAATAGTTACTTTATTTTTTATGTCTCACATATTAAATACAGATATTACAGGAAGCCAAGAAACGTCAGCAAATACAGTTAATGAGCAAAATATGAATTATAATAATGTAAATATAAACGAAAATAGTAATATGTGCGGGGATGAAAATTCAAATATAATTGAAAACAAAATTAAGGATACCCATATAAAATAATTAACATTAAATGGTATAAATTTTTATATTGAGGATATAATTAGATGAGAACACTTTAAAGTTTAGAAGGGGAAAGAGATGCCTTTTGTTGGGATAATATCAAAAGAAAATGATAGTAATTTTATAAAAAATGCAATTAGCAAAAATTCAAAAGAAAGCAATTTTGAAATTATAAATATAAATAGAAAAAGCATCGAGAATGTAAAAAATGTTAAATTTGATATTTTAGTAATATGTGAAAATATAGAAAAAATGATTAAAAATTCATCATATTTGGAAGAAATTATAAAAAAAGCAGATTATATAATTGTCAATTCTGATATAAAAGAAAATCTATCAATTTTAAGAAATGCGGAAGCAAATATTATCACTTATGGTTTTAATGCAAAAGCAACAATAACAATATCTAGTATAAAAGAAGAAAAGATAATGATATGTGTGCAAAGAAAAATTAAGGCTGTAAATAGCATTATAGAGGAACAGGATTTTAATGTAGAAATAGAGAAAAACAATGTAAACAAATTATATAATGTGCTTGTAATTTTCACAATTTTGGCTATTTATGGTAAAATATTACAAAAAATTTAACAAAATTTAACTCTTTATGTAGACAAAACCAGAAAAGTGTTGTATAATAGGTATTATGAGATTTGAGACTAGAAAAATAAAGAGGCACTCTAGATAAATCCAAAAAAGAAATAGGGAGGAATAAAAATTGGATACAAATTATTTAGAAAACAACTACTTAACATTAGTAGGAAAGGTAACATCTGAAAAGAAATTCAGTCACGAAATTTATGGAGAAAGATTTTATTCATTTGATCTTTCAACACCACGTTTAAGCGGGAATGCAGATATAATTCCTGTAACAGTTTCAGAAAGACTAATTAATGATGACATGATGACAATAGGAACAAAATTATTAATAAAAGGACAATTTAGATCATACAACAGTTATGAAAATGAAAAAAACAGACTAATACTTACAGTATTTGCAAAAGACATTGAAAAATTAGAAGATGCCGTAGAAGAAGCAGAAGGAGAAGAATCAAACGAATTTGCAAAAAAAGATACAATAACAAACGAAGTTGTATTAGTTGGTTATATTTGCAAAAAGCCAATCTACAGACAAACACCATTTGGAAGAGAAATTGCAGATATATTATTAGCAGTAAATAGAGCTTATAACAAATCAGACTATATTCCATCAATAGCTTGGGGAAGAAATGCAAGATTCTGCCAAAACCTAGAAGTTGGAACAGAAGTAAAAATAGTAGGTAGAATTCAATCAAGAAACTATGAAAAGAAATATGAAGATGGAACAGTAGTTAAAAAAGTAGCTTATGAAGTTTCTGTTGGTAGCTTAGAAGTTGTTAAAGAAAATGACAATTCAGATGAGAACCAAGAAGCTGTAGATGAAGCAATGTAGTTGAAAATAAAAAGGGTAATATATAAAAGAGCTTGAAATATAGCTCTTTTTTTCTGATTGGGGACGGTTCTTTTTCCGAAAAAGAACCGTCCCCAATCAGAAAAAAGTCATAAATCAAAAACAACTTGCATATAATAATAGAAATAATAAAAAAGAGGTATATATGCAAGTAGTAACAATCTGTATAAAAAATCAACAAAATAAATTACTAATACAAAAAAGAAGTCCGTTAAAGGGGGGAAAATATGGAATGACAAGTGGACATACATTGGATGGAGAAGAAGCAAAACAAGGAGCAATACGTGAAATAAGGGAAGAAATTGGCCTTAATATAAATATTCAAGAGCTAAAATTGATATATAAAACAGAAATAAACAAAATAACGTATAATTTATATTATGTTCAAAAAGAGATAGATTTATCCAAATTATCTTTACAAAAAGAAGAAGTAGAAAAAGTATATTGGTGCACAATAGAAGAGATAAATAGGATCATTCAAGCAAACGAATTTTATGACAAACAAATAGAAGCATTTAAAATATTTGAAAGATACATAAAGGAGGAATTTTAATATGGCAACCATAGCACAATGGGATATAAACAATGAATGTAATTTGAATTGCAAACATTGTAGAGTATCTGAAAAAAATGATAATGAAAAAATGTCACTAAATGAGGCCAAAAATTTACTTGCTCAGTGTTGGTACAATGGCATAACAATGCTAAATTTGTCTGGAGGAGAGCCATTTTTACGAAAAGATATATTCGATATTTTAGATTATGCTGGAAAGTTTGAGGATATAGTAATAACTACAAATGGAACATTGTTAGATGAGGATAAATGCAAAAAGCTTTCTACATATAATAATATAAAATTATCAATAAGTTTAGATGGCTTAGAAGAAACGCATGATAAATTTAGACGTAGAAAAGGAGCATTTAAAAAAGTTATTGATACTTTACAATTATTAAATAAATATAATATAAAATATGCAATAAAATATACTTTATCAAAGGAGACAGCAAAAGATGCTGTAGAGCTGTTAAATTTTATTGGGAAAATGGGCGCAAAAGAGTTTAATGTAAGAAGAGTAATAGTCGCTGGAAATGCAAGCAAAGATATGGTTTTATCAAATGAAGAGTATAAAAATATAATAAGAGAATTAATTCAAAATTGTAGAAAATTAGATGTCAAATTTAGAACAGGAGATCCACTATTAATTCCAATTTTTTCAGAAGTATGGGGAATAGATATAAAAAATGATGATTTAAGCAAAATATATGCAGGATGTCAAGCAGGAGATGAAATTATTTACATAGATTATAAAGGAAATGTTGGGGCATGTTCATATATTCCAAAATTTGCAGATAATATAAAAGATAAACCTTTAGATGAAATATTAAAAACTAATAAATTATTTATAGATTTAAGAGAATATAAAAATAAACTCGAGGGTAAGTGCAATAAGTGTACATATAAAATGATATGTGGAGGATGCAGGGCCTCAGCATTAGCTTTGAAAAAATCTTTATTTGCTGAAGATCCGTTGTGTTTAGCAAATTAAAATGTTATTAATTTTGCAATTTTATTTGCAATTAACATATATTTTAAAAGGAGGCACGATTATGAACAAAGATGATAAAAACGTTCAAAACAATGCTGATACTAAAAAAATAATTACATGTAGAATGTGCGGATAGTTAGTTAGAGGCTTGAAATAGCCTCTTTATATGTTTTTGCTCACAAAAGAACCGGTCCCAAATGAACGATTGTCCTTAAAAGAACCGGTCCCAAAAGGATAAAAACAAGAAAGGATATAAATTATGAAAAAATTGGATGGATTACGTTTTTTACAAGAAAATTTTCCGAGATTAACAGTTGACTGTGTATTTGTGGACAAGGTAGAAAATCTTGATGAAAAGGCCTTAATAAAAAAAGAAGAAGCAGAACAAATTTGGAGAGTTAGAGGAGGCCACAAGATTGGGTCTGAACTTAATATGCCACAAGGTTCTTTTAAAGATATAATTTCACTAAAAAGATATATGAAAGAACAGCAAAGAAAAGATGCAAATATGGAATTTGTAATACATAGTGTGTCACCAAAATATTTTACTGCACCATTTGTTGGAACATTGGCAGTTTATAATAATCATCAAAATCCAGGAATGAGGATAGAGCTTCAAAAAGTTACAAGAGAATTGGTTGAAAATATCGATAAAAAAGGAGGCAAAAGACCAAGAGATTGGGAAGCTTGTCTTATTTTAGATTATGAATTTAGAAATAAATTCCCAAAAATACGTAGAAATAACGACGTAAATTTAGAGGAAGTTAAAAATGCGATTGCGGTTATTCACGAAGTTGGGGAAGAGATTTTTGATATTTATGATAAACAAGGAAATGATATTGATACATTCACTAGATTTAATATTTACGATTTAGGACAAGTTTTATTTGATGACCATAGAAGTGTAGAGTCTTTTGTACCAAAGTGTAAATGTCCTGTGGTACCAAGTGATTTCGGAAATGAGAGAAAAATCGAAAAGAAAATACTAGAAAGATAGAGAAAATTATGAAGTAGCCCTTGACAACCCCTAATTCAATAGAGTATAATATATAGGTATATCGGGTAAAGAGGTAGAAAAAAAGCCTATTGAAAAGAATCCCACATACATTCATGTATGACCGGAAGGGGGGAATAAATAATGTCAGAAATAAAAGTTAATAATGGTAATATAGAAGATGCGCTTAAAAGATTTAAAAGACAATGCGCTAGAAATGGTGTGCTTCAAGAAGTTCGTAAAAGAGAACATTATGAAAAACCTAGCGTAAAGAGAAAGAAAAAATCAGAAGCAGCAAGAAAAAGAAAATTTTAATTAATATAGAAATACCAAAATAGTATTAGAAAAGTGCTATTTTGGTATTTTTTTTGCGAAAAGAAATGATCTCGGCAAAAAAGAAAACAATCTTTTCGCAAAAAGAAACGGTCCCAATGAAAAAAGAAACGATCTTAATGGAAAATAACTTGAATAATAACAATAATTTGTAGTATACTAAAACATATCAAAAATCAAAAGAGAGGAATGATAAAATTGGAATACAAAAAACAAGAAATTAAACAAGGAATAAAATTACACAACATAAACACAGACAAATTTAAAACAAACCTAATAGCAATATTTTTAACAACACCACTATCAAGAAAATATGTAACATTTGATGCAGTATTAACGGCAGTATTAAGAAGAGGAACAAAAAATATGCCAACACAAGAAGAAATAAGTAAAACTCTAGAAGGTATGTATGGGGCAGATTTTGATTGTGGTTTAAACAAAAATGGCGATAATCATGTAATTAAATTTTATATTGAAAGTTTAAATGATGATTTTCTTCCAGAACAAGGGGAGAATATGCTAAAAAACAGTATCGAAAAACTTACTGAAATAGTATTTAATCCATATTTAGATGATGGAATATTTAAAGAAGAATATGTAAATCAAGAAAAAGAAAATATAAAACAAAGAATAGAAGCTAGAAAAGATAATAAAGCAACTTATGCAAGGTCAAGATGTGTAGAAGAGATGTATAAAGACGAGCCAGCAGGATTTTTCAACTATGGTTATATAGAAGATTTGGATGAGATAAACAGTAAAAATTTATACGAATACTACCAAAATCTTTTAAAAGAATGTAAAATTGATATTTTTGTTTCTGGAAAAGTTGATATTAAAGATACTTTAAAAATTATAAATGAAAATGCAGATATGAGTAATTTAAACCCAAGAAATGCTAGATATATAATAAACAAAATAATCTCAAAAGAACAACCACAAGAAAGAAAAATTGAGGAAAAACTTGATGTAGCACAAGGTAAAATAGTAATAGGATGTGATATTACATTTAATGAAGAAGATTTAAAAGACGAAAACCTAAAATGTGAAGCAATGTTATATAATAGCTTGTTAGGTGGAAGTGCAAATTCAAAATTATTCCAAAATGTAAGAGAAAAGGCAAGTTTAGCATATACTGCAAGTTCAAGTTATGTAAGATATAAGAGTAATATTTTTATAAATGCTGGAATCGAAATAGAAAATTTTGATAAAGCTTTAGACATAATTAGAAAACAAATAGAGGATTTAAAAAATGGTGATTTTACAGAAGAACAAATTGAAAATGAGAAAAAAGGTATAATTTCACAAATTAATACAATTGATGATGAACAAGATACAGAAATTATATATTTCTTAGGCCAAGAACTTACTGGTACAAGTGAAACAATAGAACAATATAAAGAAAATATAAATAAAGTTACAAAAGAACAGATACAAAATGTAGCATCAAAAGTAGAAATAAATACAATATACTTTTTGAGAAATTAGGAGGGAAGATATGCAAACAATTTTTAATTCAAAAGTAAAAGAAACTTTATATGTAGAAAAATTAAAAAATGGTTTAACAGTAATGATTATACCTAAAAAAGGAATACAAAAAAAATATATAATCTGGGGAACTCATTATGGTTCTAATGATAACAAATTTGTTGTACCAGGTGAAAATGAACCAATAGAAGTACCAAAAGGTGTAGCACATTTTTTGGAGCACAAAATGTTTGAACAAGAAAATGGCAAAAATAGTTTAGATGTATTAACTTCAATTGGGGTAAATGCAAATGCATACACCACAAATGACCATACAGCATATTTATATGAATGTACAGATAATTTCTATGAAGCATTAGATGAATTTATGGATTATGTACAACATCCATATTTTACTGACCAAAATGTTGAGAAGGAAAAAGGCATAATTGGACAAGAAATCAAAATGTATGATGATTATCCAGAGTGGAGAGTTTACTTAAATGCATTAGAAGCTATGTATTACAAAAATCCTGTAAAGCTTGATATTACTGGAACTGTAGAAACAATAAGTCATATTGATAAAGATGTTTTATACAAATGTTATAATACATTTTATAATCCATCAAATATGTGCTTAGTTGTAAGTGGGGATTTTGAGCCAGAAAAATTATTAGAAGAAATCAAAAAAAGACTATTAGATACAGCTCAAAATGGAGAAATTAAAAGAATTTTTGAGGATGAGCCTGAGAGAATTGTAAAACAAAAAATAGAACAAGATATGAACGTAAGTAAACCAATTTTCACAATAGGAATTAAATGTAAGGTACCTAATCAAAATGAAAAAGTAAGAATTCATATTGCAATGGAAATAATTTTAAATATGCTTATAGGCGAAAGTTCTAATCTTTACAAAGAAATGTATCAAACAGGAAATATATTTGCTATGCCAAATTTATCTTATGAATTTGGAGACAATTATGCTCATATTTTGATTACTGAAAATGCAAACAATCCAGAAATTTTATTTGAAAGACTAAGGGAAGAAATAGAAAGTTTTAAGAAAAATGGTCTAAATGAAGAGGATTTTGAAAGAACTAAAAAAATGATTTATGGCGAATATGTAAAAGAATATAATGATGCTACATCTATTGCAAGGATGTTTTTATCTGATTTTATGAAAGGCATAAATTCTTTTGATTATTTAGAAGAAGTGGATATTATGGATTTAAACTTTGTAAATCAAGTTTTGAAAGATAATTTCAATTTGGAAAAAATGGTTCTTTCTGTAGTAAAATAATAGATGGTGTCGAAGGTTATCAAATATCCTAAAACGTAGTAGAATAAAGGACTACGAAAGTTTTATAAACTACACAAAAGTACTTGACGTGACAAAAAATATGTGTTAATTTAGTAGTATATGTAAGAGAAAAAAGAAAAAATAATTTTTGTGACTTAAAGGAGAAATGACGTATGTTAAATGATGAAATTTGTAAATTAAGAGATGAATTAAATAAGAGCATTGAAGAGGGAAAAGATTATGATTATATATATGAGCTAAGTGTTAAATTAGATGATTTGATTGCGGAATTTTATGGGGTTAAGGAGAAATAATAGAAAGCAGATTAGGATGAAGATTCTAATCTGCTTTTTTTGACTTAGAATAAGGTTTAGGGTTATCAGTCAATCCAAGTAAATAATCAGTAGAAGTATTATAAAAATTAGCTAATTTTATTAAATGATCAATTTGTAAGTTATTTTTACCACTTTCAATTTGTGAATAACTATTTTGTTGCAAGCCTAAAACGCTTGCAATTTCTTTTTGGCTTTTATTATTATCTTCTCTCATATCTTTTAATCTATACATTTATATCACCAAAATAATTCTATAATATCTTCAACAAAGATGTTGACATTTATCTTTGATAATGATATATTAATTTCAAAAAAGTATCTTTATTAAAGATAAAAAGGAGAAAACGAATGAATAAAAATAATGGAATAACACTTATTGCATTGGTAGTGACTATAATAGTTTTGCTAATTTTAGCACGGCGTTAGTGTTAGTATGTTAACAGGGAAAAATGGAATTTTAGCAAATTCGGTAAAAGCAAAAGAAAATACAGAGGCTGCGTCAGACCTAGAATTTTTACAGACAAAAGCATATGAAGCTGTAACAAATTATTATGTAAAAGGTCAAACAGGTTCAGAAAACGAATATATATTAGAAGAACTTGGAAAAGTAAGCGGAGTAGAAACAAGTGTTTCTCAAGGGACAGTAAAATATAATGGAAAAACTTATGATATAAGTGAAATTATAGGAATTACAAGTGAACAAAAAGCAATAGAAAAGGAAGAAGGATTGAAACAAGTAACTGTAGCGACAGCAACAGATATAGGAGATAAAGCAATTCTTTCTGAAACAGATTCAGACAAAAATGCGAAAGTAAGGATGATAATTGTAGAGGAAACAACAAATGGAGGAAAGGTAAAAGCAGTAATACCAAGTGGATTTTATTATGTAACTGGAAAGCCATCAACAGGACTTGTAATATCAGATAAATTTGATGATGATGATAATAATTCTAAAGGAGGAAATCAATTCGTGTGGATTCCTTGCAATGGAGGAAAAGCAACATATCAATTACATAAATATGCAACAGCAAAAGAAAATGATTATGATGGCGCTAAAGATGATACCGGAAATGGTGGATGGAGAACTTATCGTTATAGAAATTATAGCGATTGGAAAGATGATGGAGGAGAAACTGTTAATGGACAAAGTGTTTCTTCTGTAAAAGCCAATAGTGTTGAAAAATATGGAGGATTTTATGTAGGAAGATTTGAAGCAGGAGAGCCTACAACAGCATCATTTTATAATGATAAAGATGGTTCGATATATTGGCAAGCCAGTAGAGCGGATGGCGATTATAGTAAAACAAATACATCTATAAATAAAAGAGATAAAAATCAAACAGAAGAAAATGGTAAAAATTTATTACCAGTAAGTAAGAAAAATACACCTTCATGGAATTATATAAGTCAAACAAAATCTAAAACAGTATCAGAAAATATGTATGGAGAAAGTAAAACAATAAAAAGCTATTTAATAGATGGAACAGCATGGGACACTACAATTCAATGGATATCTAATAGTACAGGAAGATCTTTAACCGAAGGATGCAAAGATTGGGGAAATTATTGGGATTCTAATTATACAATAAAAGGACTATATGCAAAACACAATTACAACAAAGGATGGTTTCCAGCATTAGTTTACAAGAATGGTTTATATACTAAAGGTAGTGAATATACAGAAGTTGCAACAGGAGCTGCTGTTGAAGGAAATCCAACTAGAAATACAGCCTGTAATATATATGATATAGCAGGAAATATGTGGGAATGGACAACAGAAACAGGAAAATACGATTCTATGGTTGAAAAAGCAACGACCTACGCTGTCCGTCGCGGTGGTAGCTTCGATAGCGGCACATTTGACTATTCAGTCTCTAGCCGCACAGGTTTCTATTCCGCAGACGATTGCAGTGTCAACATTGGTTTCCGTGTTGTGCTTTACCTCCAATAGATGCAATGATCAAAAGTTATTAAATTAAAAAAAGAAAAAATAAAGGACCGTATCTTTTCGTGAAAAGATACGGTCCTTTTAAGAAAAAAAGTAACGAGTTACATATTAGAGTTAATATGGGGAACCTTTTACTTAAAATTCTCACTACCCCTTGAAAAATCCCCCAAAATAATATATAATAATTTGCTAGAAAAAATCAAAAGGAGAGCCAAATGCAAGTAAATAAAAATCTATCACAAGAAATATACCAAGATGCAGGAGAAGCAAGAACAATAAAAGCTAAAAGATACATAAATCAAGGCAAAGTAAACATAATAAGAACAAACTACGAGGACCAAAACAACTTCAGCATAACATCAATTGTATCAGGGCACTACGACGAATACCAAGTAAATATAGAAGTCCAAAAAGGAGAGCTAGAGATAGCTTCTTGTGAATGTTTAGACTATGAAACAAACTACAATGTATGTAAACATATAGTAGCAACATTAATGAAATTTGAACAAACAAAATACTGGGACAATGATGTACAAATAAAAGAAAGAACAAGTAGCAAAAATGAACAATATAAATATAGAAGTTTTAACAACCTAATAAGCACATTTTACAATGAAGAACTAAAAATATTAAGTGAAGACGAAGCAGTAATGTTATCAAGCAAAGACAAAGTAAAATTTGAACCAAAGATAGATTATGATAAATTTACAAACACGATGAAACTCGAATTAAAAATTGGAAACAAAAGAATGTACAAAATAAAGGACCTGCCAGAATTTTACACAAGAATGATAAATAATGAATACTTTAAATATGGAGAAAAACTAGAATTTGTACATAACAGAGAAAATTTTGCAGATGAGGCAAAACCACTTTTAGATTTTATTTTAAGATATGCAGAGATTATGAAATATTCAAATTCAAGTGATAGATATGGATATTATTATTCATCATCAATAAACAAAGCAGAAATAACGCTTGGAGAAGGAATAATAGACGAAATATATGATTTATTAAAAGACAAAAAAGTAAATTTCGTATATGATTACACAAATTGTAAATTAGAATTTATAGAACAGAATCCAGGAATAGAATTTGAATTAACAAAAATAAATGAAGATGAATTACTTTTAAAACCTAATGTTGATGTATTCAAACTAGCAATATTTAATGGACATAAATATGATTATTTACTAATAGAAAATAGATTTTATAGATGTGATAAAGAATTTTCAGATTCAAATTTAAAAATAATAAAAGCATTTAGAGAAAATTATACATCAGAAATGTTATTAAGGAAAAAAGATTTGAAAGATTTTTATTCTATAATAATGCCTAAAATAGAAAATAATGTAAAAGTAGAAGGTCTTGATGAAGAAGAGATAGAGAAATTTAGGCCAGAAAAATTAGCTGTAAAAGTATTTTTGGATTATGATGATAATAATTATCTAGTTGCAGATGTTAAATTTTGTTATGGAGATGAAGAGTTTAATCCATTAGACGAAAAAGCAAAAGTAAGAGCTTTAAGAAATGAGCTACAGGAAAACAGAAATTTAAACATAATAAAAAAATCAGGATTTATGTTAGATGTAAAAAATTTAAGATTTATTTTACCTAATGATGATCAAATATATGAATTTTTAACAAATGACATAAATTATTATATGCAAAAATTTGAGGTAATGGTTACAGATAATTTTAAAACCAAGGAAGTTAAAGAACCTAAATTAGGCTCAATAGGAGTAAAAGTTGAAAATAATTTATTAAATATAGATTTAAGTAAATTAAGTATTTCACCAGAAGAGATTCAAGAAGTAATGGATAAATATAAAATAAAGAAAAAGTTTTATAGACTAAAAGACGGAAGCTTTTTGAATTTGAATGAAAATGAAGATATAGAATTTTTAGACAAACTTGCATCAGGAATGGACATAAATTATAAAGATTTAAAAAATAATGTTATAAAATTACCTGTAAACAGGACCTTATACCTAAATGAATTATTAAAGAAATTTAATAACACAAAAGCTACTAAAAATAGCGAATATAAGCAAATTGTAGAAAATTTAGAAAAAGATAATATAGATGAAGAAATCCCATTGCCAAAAGAGGTTAAAGCAGATTTAAGAGATTATCAAAAAATAGGATATAGCTGGCTAAAAACACTTGAAAATTATAAGTTTGGTGGAATTTTAGCAGATGATATGGGACTTGGAAAAACACTTCAATTATTAACAGTAATAGAATCTTATATAGAAAAAAATGATGAAAATAAAATGGCAAGTATAGTAATATCGCCAAGTTCACTTGCATTAAACTGGATGGCAGAAGCAAAAAAATTTACACCAAATATTAAGGTACAGGTAATTTCTGGAAATGCAAATGAGAGAAAGCAAAAAATTGCAAATATAAAAAATTATGATTTAGTTATAACATCATACGATTTATTAAAAAGAGATATAGAAAAATATAAAGATTTAGATTATATATTCAAATATATAATAGCAGATGAGGCACAATACTTAAAAAATAGTAACACTCAAAATGCAAAAGCTATAAAGGAATTGAAAGCAGAAACAAGATATGCCTTAACTGGAACACCAATAGAAAATTCTTTAGCAGAATTATGGTCAATATTTGACTACATAATGCCAGGATATTTATTCCAATACAAAAAATTCAAATCAATGTATGAAACACCTATAGTAAAAGAAGAAAATCAAGATGCAATGGCAAAATTAAAGATGTTAATCGAGCCATTTGTCCTAAGAAGAACTAAAAAAGAAGTGTTAACAGAACTTCCAGAAAAAACAATTACTGTTTTAAATAATACTATGGATGATGAACAAGAAAAAATATATATGTCTTATTTAGCAAAAGCAAAACAAGAAGTTGCAGATCAAATAAAACTAAATGGATTCGAAAAGAGCCAAATAATGATACTTGCAGCACTTACAAGACTAAGACAAATTTGTTGCCACCCAGGTCTATTTATTTCAGACTACAAAGGCGAAAGTAGCAAATTAAGTCAATGTATGGAAATAATAGAAGATGCAGTAAGCGCTGGACATAAGATTTTGCTGTTTTCAGGTTATACATCAATGTTTGATATAATTCAAAAAGAATTAATAGAAAGAAATATAAAATATTTTAAGCTAACAGGTAGCACAAAAGTTAGTGAAAGAATAAAATTAGTTGATGATTTTAATAATAACCCAGATGTTAAAATATTTTTAATTTCACTTAAAGCAGGTGGAACGGGTCTAAATCTTACTGGTGCAGATATGGTTATTCATTATGACCCTTGGTGGAATGCATCAGCAGAAAATCAGGCAACAGATAGAGCTTATAGAATTGGACAAAAAAATAATGTTCAAGTTTATAAACTTATTACAAATAATTCTATAGAAGAAAAGATTTACGAGCTTCAACAGAAGAAGTCAGAACTAGTAGATAATATGCTTTCTACAAAGACATCATTTATTAGTAAATTTAGCAAAGACGAGATTATGAATTTGTTTGAATAAAAAACTAGAAAACACTTGCAAAAAGCGAAAATAATGTATATAATGTGGATATAAACCACAAAAGGGGTAAAACCACAGTGGAAATTACAAAAGGAAAGTCCCTAAGTGGACAAGAAGGAGGAATTACTATGGAAATAAAGGTTTTAGGAAAGGAAATAAAAGTTACAGAAGCAATCAATGATTATGTAGAAAAAAAATTAGACAGAATCGACAAATATTTTGAAACAGCAGAAGCAGAAGTTACTGTAAGAGCAGAAAAAAATGAACAAATAGCAGAAGTTACAATTTCAGCTAATGGTGAAAACTACAGAGCAGAAGCAGAAGAAAAAGATTTATATGCTTCAATAGATAAAGTTATAGATATATTAGAAGGTCAAATAAGAAAAACTAAAACTAAAAAAGAAAAAATGATGAGAGAAGGTTCATTAAAAGATATGAACCAAACAGCAACTGAGAAACATGAAATCAAAAATGAAATTTTAAAATATGGTTATTATGAAATAAAACCACTTGCACCAGAAGATGCAATGTTAGAATTACAAGAAAGACCAACACATAATTTCTTACCATTTATAAATATCGAAACAAATAAAGTTTGCGTTATTTACAAATTAAAAGATGGTAAAAACTATGGAATAGTTGAGCCAGAAGCTTAGTAATATATGGTATTTAAAAAGCTGAAAAATCGCCTAAAAATGGCGAGTTTTCAGCTTTGTTTTTATTTAAGAAAAACTGTAAATTCGCCAAAATTTGCAAAATGTAAAAAAATGTGGTATAATGGTCGTTAGTTTCGCTAAAAATAACAATTAAAGGAGAGTGAATAATTATTTTAAAACCAAAATTATTACATCTTACAAAAGAAATGGCAAAGGTTATTGCGATAGTAATATCAGGGTTTTTATTAATTTTAGCGATTATATTTATAAAATATAAACCAGTATATGAAGTAACAATTGCAGGAGAAAAACTAGGATATATAGGAGAAATAGAAGAATTTAAAAATTTAATAGAAGAAAAGATAATTAATCAAGAAGGTGAATATATAGCAGATGTTTCTTTAATTCAAGAACCTGAATATAAATTAAGTTTATTAAAAAGAACAAGCAATTTGAATGAAGATGAGGTAATTGAAAAACTAAAAACATCAGATACTGTAATAACATACAAGTATTATGAAGTAGCATTAAATAATGAAACAAAAACGTATGTTAAAACACTTGAGGAAGCTGAAAAAGTTGTTAATGAAATAAAAGAAGAATTTTCTAATGACAATTTAGAATTAGATCTTCAAATTAGTGAAAAATACACCGAAAGTATAGAAAATGTGGATACAAACTCATTAGAAATAGCAACTGCTAACGTCGAAAGTGGAGCAAAAGAGATAAAAGAAAACAAGGAAAATGAAAATGCACTAGCTATTGTAAATAATATTAAATTATCTGTATTACCAGTTACAGGTAGAATTACATCAAGATATGGAGAAAGAAGTTCTTTAAGAAGATCTACTCATACAGGTCTTGATATTGCTTGCACTACAGGTACAGATATAAAGGTAGTATCAAATGGTACAGTTACATTTTCAGGTAAAAAAGGTTCTTATGGTAATTTAATAATTGTAGACCACGGAAATGGTGTTGAAACTTGGTATGGTCATTGTAGTAAGTTATACGCAAATGTTGGAGACACTGTAACAGCAGGAGATGTTATTGCAGCAGTTGGTTCTACGGGTAATTCAACAGGACCACATTTACATTTTGAAATTAGAATTAATGGGGAGTGTGTTAATCCTCAAAATTATGTTTATTAGGAAAGAGTCATTAATGGCTCTTTTTTTGAAATGGGGACGGTTCCTTTTTGAAAAAAGAACCGTCCCCATTTCAAAAAAAGCTAGCATTTTAATCTTAACTATGTTATACTAATTTCGTAAAATGAAAAGAAAGGAACGCGATATAAAATGGGAAAATTATTTGTTATAGACGGAACAGATGGAAGTGGAAAACAAACGCAATTTCAAAAATTACAAGAAAGATTAACAAAAGATGGAATAGAATATAAAACAGTAAGCTTTCCAAACTATGATAGCCCAAGTTCTTCACTAGTTAAAATGTATTTATCAGGAGAATTTGGAAAAAATGCAAAAGATGTAAGTCCATATATTGCATCAACATTTTATGCAGCAGATAGATATGCTACATTTAAAACAGGTTATAAGGAGTATTATGATAATGGAGGAATAATTTTAGCAGATAGATATACAACTGCAAACATGGTACATCAAGCAGGAAAAATATATGATAAAGAAGAAAGAAAAAAATTTTTAGATTGGCTATGGGATTTTGAATTTAATTTATATGGATTGCCAGTTCCAAGTGAAGTATTTTTCTTAAATATGCCAGTAGAAAAATGTTTAGAGTTAATAAAAAATAGAGAAAATAAATTTTCACATACTCAGACAAAAGATATACACGAAAAAGATCAAAGTCATTTAATAGATGCATATAATGCTGGATGCCAAGTTGCAAAAGATTACAATTGGTACGAAATAAGTTGTATAAAAGATGGAAATTTAAGAACAATTGAAGATATTCACGAAGAAATTTATGAAGAAGTAAAAAAACATATTTAATAAAATAAAGACATAGTTAGATCTAAATTTAATTATGTCTTTTAATTTAATAATGAAAAACAACAAAAACGAAAGAAAAAGCAAGATATAATGAGAAAAAATAAAAATAACAAAATTATTAATCAAAAAGATAATTAAAAGTAAGTACAATGTAACTTTAATGGATTTGAAATATTGGAAAAATTTGGTATAATATAACGCGATGGTGCATTATTCTAGTCGTGCTTTTTTATTGTGAGGGTGGGGCTAAAAATCCACTAAAGGGCATACGAATTAGGGCTTCTTGTTTGTGCGCGAAATGCCAGTTTTGTGTGTGAGTAGGAAGAAAGAGGTAAGGGAAGAATATAATGGCATATATTTGTTTACCCTTGTTTCGCTGAAACTTAAAATACTTTAAGTAAAACCTATGGTGAGTGCCAAGACACAAAATACATAGAGTAGCCTGTCTTGAGTGAATGTATTGGGATTATTTTATCATTTATGAAATTGCATTTGCAAAAGAGACTAGCAATAAATAAAAGTATGTCAAGGAAAACTTCTAGAATGTTTGCTAGAATTAACAAGCAAGGAAACTTAAGGATTAAGGTACGGACTTAAGTGGCGATCTGGTGTCTAAGGATTAACTTAGATGTTTCTTTTAAACGGAAACGGCTATGTAGTAATATATAGTAAGAAATAGAGAAATTCAACCAGACCTAAACCGTAAAATTTACTTGAGTTTTTACCATCTATCAAACTTTAATCTTGGAAATAGAACAAATTCTATTTTCTTTTTTTTACAAAAAAATAATTTAAGGAGGAATTAGGCTAAATAGGTCTTAAAAAATATGAAAGAAAAAAATAATAAACAAGATAATTCAAACATAAAATGGGCCCTGCAAGCTTTTGTATTAACATTTATATTGTCAGGTGCAGTATCATTTATATCAAATAATGGAATAGAAAAACTAAATATATTTGCATCTATAATAATATTGATTGCAGTTATATTAATAGGTATAGTTTTCGATATAATAGGAGTTGCAGTAACAGTTGCAGAAGAAGGACACTTTCACGCAAAAGCAACTAAAAAAGCAAAGGGTGCCAAAACATCGCTTAAACTTATAAAAAATGCATCAAAAGTTGCAAATATCTGTGCAGACGTAATAGGGGACATTTGTGGTGTTGTAAGTGGTGCCATAAGTGCTATGATTGCTTTAAAAATATCTAATACTTATGGAGTTTCAAGCAATATTCAGTTTTTAGTAAGTGCTTTTGTTGCATCTATTACTGTTAGTGGAAAAGCTATAGGAAAAGGTATTGCTAATAAAGAATCTACTAAAATTGTAGATATGGTTGGAAAAATTCTTGGAAAATCCAAAATAAACAAGTAAGTGATTATGTAGAATAATGTCGAAAAACGCGAATAAATCAAAGAAAATTCGAAAATACTATTGCAATTTTAAAAAGATTGTGATATATTATGTAAAGGTTGTTGAAAAATGAAGAAAGGATGTCATTTTGAAAACATTTTTTGATGGAATATTTATTTCCAAAGAACATTTGGAGGAAGCTGGGATTAAATATCCAATAAAGCTAGAGTATTACAAAATAGCACGAGATGAAAATGTTAAAAACACAAACCAAGTAAAAGAAACAGAAAATACTAAGGGAAAATATGGAATAGAGGTAGTAAAAACGGAGTACCTAGATGGTAATGTTAAAATTGAAACTAAGGAAGTGAGTGATATAACAAATGACATAAATGAAGCAAATAGAATTTTAACATTACTCAGAAACAATGAAGTAACACCAATTGGTGTTGAAGATGTTTTAGAAGATTTACAAAAAGTGTAGAAGCGAAGATAATTTTGCTTCTCTTTTTTTGTATTGGGGACGGTTCTTTTCGCGAAAAGAACCGTCCCCAATACAAAAAGTCTGTCACCAATTGGGATTTTCCATTGACTTTTAGCCCAAATGTTTGTATAATTTAATACGATTCAATGATTTGAAAGGAGCAAATAATGGCTGACAAATTAATAATAGTGGAATCACCTGCAAAGGCAAACACAATAAAAAAATTCTTAGGAGGAAGCACAAAAGTTGTAGCCTCAATGGGTCATATAAGAGATTTACCTAAGTCAAAATTAGGAGTAGATATAGAACACGATTTTGAACCACAATATATAAATATTAGAGGAAAGGGAGATTTAATAAAATCTTTAAAAAAAGATGCAAAACAAGCTAAAAAAGTATATCTTGCAACCGACCCGGACCGTGAGGGAGAAGCTATTGCATGGCATTTAGCTCATATTTTAGAAGAAGATAAAAGAAAGATTACAAGAGTTACATTTAATGAGATAACAAAAGGAGCTGTGCAAAAAGCTATTAAAGAACCAAGAGATATAGACATAAATTTAGTTGATGCTCAGCAAGCAAGAAGGGTTTTAGATAGAATAGTTGGATATAAAATAAGTCCAGTTCTTTGGAAAAAAGTAAAAAGAGGGCTATCAGCAGGACGTGTGCAATCAGTTGCAGTTAAACTAATAGTTGATAGAGAAAATGAAATTGAAAACTTTATTCCAGAAGAATATTGGAATATATATGTAAATTTATTAGACAAAAATTCTAAAAAAGAATTTGAGGCTCATTTTACAGGAAAAAATAACAAAAAAATAGAACTTCATTCTAAAGAAGAAGTGGATGAAATTTTAAAAGATATAGAGAATGCCAAATATATAGTAACAGACATAAAGAAAAGTGAGAGAAAGAGACAGCCAGCACCACCATTTACAACAAGTACAATGCAACAAGAGGCTTCAAGAAAATTAAACTTTACATTAAAAAGAACAATGTCAGTTGCACAAGTTCTTTATGAAGGAATAAAACTACCACAAGGTCATACAGGACTTATTACATATATGAGAACAGATTCAACAAGAATTTCGGAAGAAGCAAGAGCAGCAGCAAAAGAAGAGATTTTGAAAACTTATGGTGAAAAATACTATGAAAATAGATATTATAGAACAAATAAAGAAGCTCAAGATGCACACGAGGCAATAAGACCAGCACATATTGAACTTTCACCAGATGAAATAAAAGAATATTTAACACCTGAACAATATAAATTATATAAATTAATATATAACAGATTTTTAGCAAGTCAAATGCCTGCAGCTGTATATGACACAATGCAAGTATCAATAAAAGCCAATGATTATGACTTTAAAGCAAATGGGCAAAGTTTAAAATTCCAAGGATTTATGGTTTTATATGTAGAAGGAACTGACGAAAAACAGCTTGAGGAAAAAGGAATGTTACCACCATTAGAGGTAAAACAAGAAGTAGAAAAGAAAAAAATTAATCCAAAACAAAGTTTTACAGAACCACCACCAAGATATACAGAAGCAAGTTTGGTTAAAGCTTTAGAGGAAAAAGGAATAGGTAGACCATCAACATATTCGCCAACAATTACAACAATATTAGAAAGACATTATATACAAAAAGAGCAAAAACAGCTTGTTCCAACAGAACTTGGAAAAATAGTAAATAAACTTTTAGTAGAAAACTTTTCAGATGTTGTAAATGAAGAATTTACTGCTAATATTGAAACAAGATTTGATAGAATTGCAGAAGGTGAAGAAAAGTGGAAAAACATAATTAGAGAGTTTTATGGACCATTTATAAAAGAAGTTGAAAAGGTTGAGGAAGAACTAGAACACGTAAAGCTAGAAGATGAAGTTTCAGATGTAGTTTGCGAAAAATGTGGAAGACTAATGGTTTACAAATATGGAAGATATGGAAAATTTTTAGCCTGTCCTGGTTTTCCAGAATGCAGAAATGCTAAACCTATTGTGGAAACAATTGATGTTCCTTGCCCTAATTGCGGGGGAGTCATTCAAGTTAAGAAAACCAAAAGAGGTAGAAAATTCTATGTTTGTGAAAACAATCCAGATAAATGTAATTATATTTCTTGGAATAAGCCTAAAGTAGGAGAAAAGTGGGACCCAGAAAAACAAGAAAAGGTTGAGACTGGGGAGAAAAAGACAAGAAAGAAAGCTACTAGTAGAAAGAGGTAAACAAATGCAAGAACAACAATATATTCTAAAAAATCAAGATTCATTTGAACTAAAACACATTTTTGACTGTGGGCAATGCTTCAGATGGAACGAAGAACAAGACAAAAGTTATACAGGAGTAATTAAGCAAGGAGTATTAAATGTTCAAAAACAAAATAATGAGATAGCTTTTAAAGGAATGCTTGAACGGTGATATTAAAGAAATTGTAGCAAATTATTTTGATTTAAACAGGAATTATTCTGAAATTAAAGAAAAACTTTCTAAAATAGATGAAAATGTTAAATTAAGTATTAAATATGGAGAAGGGATACGAATTTTAAATCAAGATTTATGGGAAACGATTATTTCTTTCATAATTTCTGCAAATAACAATATTCCAAGAATAAAAGGAATTATTGAAAGGTTATCTCTGAAATATGGAAAAGAAATTGATTGGAATGGAGAAAAATATTATACTTTTCCAACTCCAGAAGAACTTAAAAAAGCTGAAGTACAAGATTTTAGAGGGTTAGGTACAGGCTTTAGAGATGTTAGGTTATATGAAACGACTAGAACGGTTTTAGAAAATAAGGTGGTATTAAAAGATTTGTATAATGTAGATACTTTAAAGGCAAGAGAAGAATTATTAACTCTTTCTGGTGTTGGACCTAAAGTTGCTGATTGTATTTTACTTTTTTCAGATTTGAAAAGATTTGATGTTTTTCCAATTGATGTTTGGGTTAGAAGAGTTATGAATGAATTGTATATTAAAAATCCTGATGAAACTAAGGTTAATAAGAAGGATATTGCTAGAATTGCTAAGGAAAAATTTGGCGATTTGGAGGGATTGGCTCAGCAGTATTTGTTTTATTGGAAGAGGGATGCGTAAAAAAGGACTGTCAATTGTTTGCCAGTCCTTTAGCGTTCATCGTCGTAATTGTAAGAATCAGATATTTTTTTATAATCAATTTGCCTCTTTATATTATCCATAGCTTCTAAAATATCTTTATAATCTTCCTTGCTAATTGAAAATTCATTTTCTAGATAAGCATTTAATTCGTCAAGTTCTTCCTGATAGTCTTCAGTTATCATTGCTTTTATATCCAATAAAGAAATTAAACTTTTTATATAATTAGGATAAGTTTTAGCTTCTTCAATTTTTTTATCAATATCAGCTAAAGAAATATTACCATATTTAAAATTATGTTCGAGGTGTTCAATCCAAGCTTTTCGATCTTCTTCTGTAAAATTAATAGGCATATTTTTTTCTTCTTCTCTACGTTTTTGTTTTTCTAATAGAGAGTTAACCTTGTCTAATCTCATAATATTTTTTAGAGATGCCTTATCTGGATTAATATTTATAAGTTGTTCTAGATAATGTTTTTCATCTTCTAAATTATCAGAATCTCTAGAAATACGACACATATACCAAAGAATAATTTCATCATTTGGATTTTCCTTTAAAAATTTTGAACCAGCAATTTTGGCTAAATCCAGATTATTTGTTAGGTATAATGACTTTACTAATTTTTCTCTGGCAATAGTTTCATATGGTTGTTTCTCTAAAATTGATTCAGCAATTTCTTTGATTTGGCCATAAATTTTTTCGTACATTTCTGTATATATTTGGTCGTGATTTCTGATTGTCCTTGAAGCCTTAGTTCGTCTTCTTTTTGTTCTATTAATTTATTTATGCTTCTTTCCAAAGTGGCAATTTTAGCATATTGTTTATGTAATTCACTAGTTTTTCCTTTATTTAACAAAGTTTTTCTTTTATTTTTGTAGAATTCATTGTTAGGATTAGCTTCTAAAATTTTATCAATAAATTCAATTGATTTTTTATAGTTACCACTTCTTTCTTCCAAAATTGATAGTCCACTTAAAATTTCTTGAGACTGACTTTGTTTTAATAAATTATATCCAAGAGTACGAGCTTCATCAAGTTGTTTTAGGTAGATGTATGTATACATTAATTTTGTTTGCATATCAATATCATTTGGAATAATCTTCAAAATATCTTCCAACTTTTCTTTTAATTCATAAAGGAGCTTTTGTTTCTTTTCAAAATTTTTTTCCATTTTTTGCTGTTTATATAATTTAAAAATTACAGATTTATATTGCTGTCCATTTTTATCTATCCACCAAGATGTCAAAAGTTCAGGATCAATGTCAATTCCTATGATTTCATTTATTTGTTCAATTGTTTTTCCTTCTGATTGCAATTCAATAGCTTTGTCTTTTATATTTTTAATATCCTTAAAGTCCATATATATTACATCCTTTTAAATAAATTTAGATTAATTATAGTATACATTAATTTTTTAGTCAATAAAAAGTGGAGATCTATTTGTTGACTCCACTTTTTATTGATTATTCAGTGCATATTTTACAATATGTACTGAATTGACATTTTTTACAATTTCCTGCACACATATTGCAGAAATACCGCTCTGTACATGACATACAATCTATATGTTGACAGTATATGTAAGGGCAATTTTCTGTACATTCTTCGCAAGAAATGTTGGGATGCAGTTTACATACCCGAGGTATTTCGCTTGAATTATAAGTTGTATTCATAGAGAAAACCCCCTTTTCAATTTTTATTATGGTGGTATTATATAACTTTTTGAAAATTATGTCAATTAGATTCTTGAAAAATACGACATTTTAATATAAAATACAACTAAAATAATGTTCACAAAAGAACCGGTCCCAAATGAACATGTTCACAAAAGAACCGGTCCCAAACGAACAAGCAAAGAAAGGGAAAAAAATGTACTTAAAAAGACTAGAATTACAAGGATTTAAATCATTTGCAGATAAAACAGTACTAGAATTTATGCCAGGAATAACAAGTGTAATAGGGCCAAATGGTTCGGGAAAAAGCAACATAGCAGATGCAATCAGATGGGTACTTGGAGAGCAAAGTATGAAAGAACTTCGTGGTGGAAAATCGGTAGATATAATATTTGCAGGAACACAAAATAGAAAATCATTAGGGTTTGCAGAAGCCTCTCTTGTATTTGACAATCAAGATGGCAAACTTCCAATTGAGTATAAAGAAGTAATAGTTACAAGAAAATTATATAGAAGTGGAGAAACAGGATATTACATAAATAAAACACAATGTAGATTAAAAGACATATTAGAATTGTTTATGGATACGGGAATCGGAAAAGATGGGTATTCTATAATTGGTCAAGGAAAAATTGATGAGATATTAAGTAACAAGTCAGAAGATAGAAGAAATGTATTTGAGGAAGCAGCAGGAATTGTAAAGTTTAAAACAAGAAAAGAAGAATCTGAGAAGAAGTTAGAACATACGAAACTAAATGTCTTAAGGATAAATGATATTTTAACAGAAATAGAAGCTAACTTAGAGCCATTAAAGCAACAATCAGATAAGGCAAAAAGATACTTGGATTTGAAAAATGAACTTAAAAGTATAGAAGTTGGTTTATTTTTATATAATATAGAAAAATATAAAAATGATTTGGTAAAAGTTCAAGAAGACATCGAAATTATGCAAAATACTTGCAATTTAGAGGAAGGTAAACTTGAGAAAATAAAGATTCTTAAAGAAGAGCTAAAAGGTCAAATTGATGATTTAACAGAAGAAATAGAAAATACTCAAAATTTAAGGTTTACAAGCCAAAAAGATGTTGAAGCTTTAACTTCTGAGATTAATGTTGCAAAATCTAAAATTGAAAACAACGAGGAAAATATAAAAAGGTTTAAGGAAGAAATTGAGGAAACAAAAGCGAAAATCTCTAAAACAGAAGAAGAGATGAAGTTTAAACTAAGTAAAAAAGAAACCTTAAAAGAAAACAAAGAAAAATATGAAAAAGAGCTTGAGGAAAAGCAAAGTGAATTAGAAAAAATAAATAAAACTTTATCTGAGAAAGAATTAGAAATAGAAAATGACAAGAGAAAACTTGAGGAAAATACTGATTTGAAATATGAAATAGAGGGAAATATAAATGAACAAAAAGCAAATATTTCAAATATAGAAAAAAGAAAAGTTCAACTTCAAAATGATATACAAAGTAGTATATCAGAATTAGATAATACAAGATTTTCTAAGGAAGAAATTGAAAAAGGATTTTTTGATATTCAAAAAGAAAAGAATAAGGTATTTAAAGAAATTCAAGACATAATTACTGAAAAGAATAGGGCAGAAGAACAAATAAAGTCAATTGATATAAAGATAAACAATAGTATACAAGAATTAAGTTTCAAAGAATCAAAACACAAATTTTTAGTTGAAACAGAAAAAGAAAAAGATGGATATCAAAGAAGTGTTAAAGCTTTACTATTAGAATGTGAGAAAACAAAGGAGCTAGGAAAAGGTGTAAAAGGAGCGTTAGCAGAACTTATTGATGTGCCACAAAACTTAGAAACAGCAATAGAGATGGCACTAGGTGCTAGTCTTCAAAATATAGTAACAGAAAATGAACAAGATGCAAAAAGATTGATTGAACATTTAAGAAAAAATAATCTAGGAAGAGCATCATTTTTACCAATTTCAAATATTCAAGGAAAAAGACCTGAAAAAATAAAAGGCAACATTCAAGGGGTTTTGGGTTTAGCATCTGATTTAATAAAATATGACAAAAAATATGAACAAATAATTTTAAATTTATTAGGCAGAACTGTAATTGTAGAAAATATTGATACAGCAATCAAAGTTTCTAAGGAAAATGGACATAATTTTAAAATTGTAACAATAGATGGGGACATTATTAGCCAAACAGGTTCTATGACAGGTGGTTCTGTTAATAAAAAGACTGTTAAGATTTTAGGTAGAAGTAAAGAAATTGAGGACTTAGCAAATCAAATTGAAAATATCAAAAAAATGCAAGAAGATTTGAAAAAGCAAAAAGAAGATATTATAAATTCGAATAAGCAAGTACTTGAAAACGCTGAAAAATTAGAAAATGCACTTCAAACAATTGAAATAAAATACAATGTTGAAAATCAAAAACTAAATACTGTTAAGGAAAATATTGATAGAATATCAAATCATTTAGAAAAACTAAGAAAAGAAAAAGCAGAATTGGAGAATCAAAAAGAAGAATATTTAAAAGTTATTGAGGATAAAAACAAGGAAAAAATACAAATTGATAACGAAAACGAAGAAATAAAGACAAAAATAAATGAATATTCTAGCTTAAACAAAGATACAGCTAAAAAAGTAGATGATTTGAATTTTGATATAACAAATTTAAAAATATCGGTATCATCATTTAATGAAAGTGAAAGTTCAATTGATGAAATGGCTGAAATGCTTAAAAATGAAATAGAAAATCAAAACAAAAGCATTGAAAATAAAGAAAGTCAAATTGAAAAAATTAATTATGAACAAAAAGAGCTTGAAAATAAAATAAATGAAACAAATTCCAAAATAGCAGAATTAAAGGCAAAGACCTTATCTAGTGATGAAGATATTGAAAAAATGAAGAAAGAAAGACTTTCAGCAAATGAAAAATTGTCTTTAAAAGAAAAAGAAGAGGTTGATGAATTTAAGATAATTGAGGATTTAAAAGGTCAAATTGTAAAAATTGAGGTTAAAAAATCTAAAATAGAGGATGACTTAAATGACACAATTACATCTCTATGGAATGAATATGAGCTTACACCAAATAGTGTTGAAGGCTATGAAAAGCCAGCAAATATTGCAATAACGACAAGAAGGGTAAATAGCTTAAAACAAGATATTAGAGAACTTGGAAGTGTAAATGTAGATTCAATTGAGGAATATAAAAATCAAAAACAAAGATATGATTTTATGTGTGAACAACGTTTAGATTTGGAAAATACAATGGCAAAATTAAGAGATATGATTAGTGAAATAACAGATAATATGAAAGTTAGATTTAAGGAAAAAATGCAAATTATAAATGAAAACTTTGGTCAAACCTTTAAAGAATTATTTGGTGGGGGAGAAGCTAGAATTAAGCTAGAAGATGAGACAAACATTTTGGAATGTGGAATAGATATAGAGGCTCAACCACCAGGAAAGAAGCTTCAAAGTATGGGATTATTATCTGGTGGAGAAAGAGCATTTACCGCAATAGCATTACTTTTTGCAATCTTAAAGATGAACCCAGCACCATTTTGTGTACTTGATGAGATTGAGGCTGCTCTTGATGATGTTAATGTTAATAGATATGCAGAGTTTTTAAAGAAATTTGCAGTTGGTACTCAATTTTTGGTTATTACACACAGAAAAGGTACAATGGAGGCTGCTGATACTGTTTATGGTGTTACAATGGAGGAGAAAGGAATTTCTAAGTTGCTTTCTATGAAGTTAAATAAACAGTAGAGAATTGATTTTAGCTTGTTAAATTTAGTTAGATTGCTAAGATTAGATTTTAGTATGTATAAATTTGGAAAAGATGGCAAGAATTTTAATATAACAATTTTTAAGGAGAAAGTTTTATGGAAAAATGTAAAATGAAAAATGTTGTTGTATTAAGAAACTTGCCATCTAATTTAATTGAGGAAGCTTTTGTTGTTGTTAAATCTAAAAAGATTGCAAAAAGTTTAGAACGTATTGATGCAAGAAACGAAAAGATAGATGGAAAAAATAAAGATGATGGATATATTGTAAGAGAAGCTGAAAGTGTGCTTGCAAGTTTTGTTAGTTTTATAGAGAGAAAAGAGAGAAAAAAGGTTGATTTAGGACTTAAGAGAAGGTATAATATGCTTAAGATTTATGGAGTATTAGTCACAGTTGCTTTTGTTGTGGCAGTAATTTTATAGTTAAATAAAAAGAAAATGACATAAGTGATGATATAAAAAGCAGATTACAGTTTAATTTTAGAAAAAAGAAAGGAAGAATTTTATGAAAGTTTTAGTTATTTCAGATATCCATGGTTCTGGATATTATGCAGAAAAAATAAAGGAAATAAATGAAAGAGAAAAGCCAGACAAAATTATTTTATTAGGTGATTTGTATTATCACGGACCAAGAAATGATTTAAGTCAAGAATATAATCCGATGAAAGTTGCTGAAATTCTTAATTCGTTGAAAGATAAACTTTTGGTTGTAAGAGGAAATTGCGATGCCGAAGTTGATGAGATGATTTCTGAGTTTGAGTTTAATGATCATATTTCGATGGAGATTAATGGTAAGATGTTTTATTTTACTCATGGTCATAAGTATAATATTGAGAAGATTCCTTATGATGATTTTGATGTTATGATGTATGGTCATATCCATCAAGGTTTTATTGAGGAGAAAGAAGGTTTAGTTTTTGCTAATCCTGGGTCTATTTCAATTCCTAAAGGGGGAAGTGAACATAGCTATATTGTAGTTGATGAAGATAATATTACCTTAAAATCTGTTGATGGAAAGATTTTACAAGAATGCAAAATAAAATAATATTTTATCAACATATGCAAAAAAATATATTTTGCACAAAAGAATCTGAAAAATTAGAAAAAAAAATAAAAATATCTAATGTTTTTCCGATATACATAAAAAATCCAAGTAATTTAGAGCTAGAATACTTAAAAAGGGAAAATTATAAAAAAATTTTTTCGATAATTTCAATTTTTCCTAATTTAACATATTTATTTGAAACAGAAGAATGTTTAAATGACCCAAAATATTATGCTTTTAAAAGGCAAATATATGATATAAGAAGTTTATATAGAAAAAATAAAAATACAAAAATTGAAGAATATGTAAAAAATAATGATATAAAAGCATTTGGCGATTATTTAATACATTTAAAAGAAAATATGATTGTTATTGAAGTTAAGGATTGGAAAAAATTAGATAGTTATATAATGAAATATTATAATTGTAATTATTTTGATGTTGAAGATTTAGGCTATAGAAAACATTTTTTAAAACAATATTTAAATCTTTTTAATATTGTTAATTTGGATATGACAAAGTTTCAAGGAATTACTTTGATAAACAGTGATGATATTTTAATGCATTCTTTTTATACAAATAATGATTACAAAAAGAATTTTTTAGAAATGATTTTGAATCCCTATATTATCGATTCTTTTGTTAAAGATGATTCACAAATTATGGACTTGTTTTTTATTATTAATAATTTTGAAAAAGTTAGATATTTAAAAGAAAGAAAAGCTATTATTGATTTGGTTACATGTTTAGAATTTTTTTAGTGCAAAAGTTGAATGCTTCTAATAGCAAATTGGAAAATCAATTTAAATTTAAGATTAGAAAGTGCTGCAATGAGATGGGATATAAAGTTTCTATTAACGAACTTCAGGATTTGTACGATTATCGTTCTTTAATTGTACATGGTAATTTTAAGAAAATTAATGATAAAACTGAAAAGATAACAAATAGACAATGGTATTTTGAAGGGTTTGGCTGATAAAGAGTTGATTGAGATGTTTTGTTTTGGGGGAGACTCATAACTCTAAGGTGAATTTGAAATGATTTTGATTTATAATTTTGATTTAATCGTTACAGCTTGAGTGGTTGTAGCGATTTTTTCTATTCCTCAATTAGTTAACAATAATGACCCAAAATAGGCATTTTATGTGAAATTGGGGAAAAGTTGGGGAAAAAAATCCCCCAAAACGTTTATATTTCTAATAAAAATTCAGTAAAAGACTATGGGAAACCTAATTTTATAAATAGTAGTCTTTTACGTTACACATATAATCGTTGGAACAAAATCAAAAATTTTGACAACGATTTATTTTTATCGTGAAAAGTCTAATGACTTTAGTGAAATCTGAAAAAAGATTTTAGACTAATTTTTGTTGTGGTAGTAGCAAGTTTTCTAAAGCATTTCCTGCATTTCTATTATGAGAAATAATAGGATGTACATAGAAATTAAATGTTGTTGTAATTTGTGCATGTCCAAGTCTTGCTGCTACAACTGCTACATCAATATTTTGTGATATTAAAAGTGTAGCATTAGTGTGTCTTAATCCGTGAAAATTAATTACAGGTAATCCTATTTGACCAACATATTTTACAAACCATTTGCTTATTGTAGAAGGGTGCATAGGTTTGCCACCAGATTGTACAAATAACCTATTAGAATTAGTCCATAATTCACCACAGAACGATTTTTGTTCATCATACCATAACTTATATTGCTCAAGTAGAGAAACAACGAAATCCGGAATTGCAACTTCTCTGATAGAACTTTCTGTTTTAGGTGTTTTTGTAAATACACCTTTGTCAGCTAAATATTGACTAGAACGATTTATACTAACAATTCCTGTTTTTAAATCAATATCTTGCCATTCTAATCCCATTAATTCACCTAAACGAACACCAGTAAATATTGTAAGAATGATTGCAACTTTATATTTTAGTTGATCTTCACCAAGTAAGGATAGATTGTGTAATAATATTTTACATTGCTCATCATCATAGTATCTTCTTTTTGGCTTTCTTGCTTTTGGTGGTTGAACACGTTCGGCAGGATTAGATATAATTAGTTGCCAATATACTGCTTTATGAAGCATAGCTCTTAATAATCTGTGATGTTCTAATATTGTTTTACCAGATAAAGGTTTTAATGTTTTCTTACCATTATTGCCTTTTTTTCTAACTAACTGAGTATCTCTACTAAGTAAATCATAAAAATGCATGATGTCAGTTGGTTTGATTTTGTTAATATAGAAATGTCCAAAGTAGGGTAGAAGTCTTGTTTCTAATATTCTACAATATCTCTTGTATGTTGATGGTGCTAGTTCTTTTGATGCATAGTCTCTTTTCCATATTTCTGTGAATTCAGAGAATTTTAATGATTTTCCTTCTACAAACATTCCATTTTGAACATTGGCAACGAATTTTGCTAGTTCTATTTCTGCTTCTTTTTTTGTTCCGTGTATTGTTTTTGTTTTCTTTATAGGTTTTCCTTGCAAGTCGTATCCTGCAAGGCATACTAGTCTGTAACTATTTTTTCCTCTTTTTTCAATACTCCCAGCCATTACCTTTTTCACCTCCTTTCAGGCATATTTATGGGGGGAGAGAGTTAATATATCTGTTAACAATACAAATTATATAATAAATGATAACAAATTGCAATACATGTCATTAAAATAATCAAATATTCTTAAAATTATTTATTAAATAAAAAGAATAAGGTATAATATATGAGTAATTTATGAAGAAAAACATAAAATTTTAAGAAATTTATAAACTTATGTTTAAAAGTGGCGATATTTATTAAGGAGGTTATATAATTTGATAGAAAAATTAAAATCATTTATAGAAGAAAGCAATAAAGAAATACGAGAAAAATTAGTAACAGAAATAAATGTAGAATCTCCCGAAAATAAAATATTGGTAGATTCTTTGCTTACGAAAGACTTTAAAGATGAAATTAAAGAAAAATTAGAAAGTATATATAAATATATAGAAAGATGTGGTTATAAAGATATCGAAGAATTAGAATCAAAACTTAACATATGCTTTTATAAAGATAATAGCAACATAGATGATTTGGTAAAAGAAAATGAAAAGGCTATAGACTTTTTAAGAAATAATAAATCTGAAGAAAATGATAATGAAAGTAATAATAGACTATATGAATTATCACGAGTAAATAATAATTTATATAAAATAAAAGAATATATAAAAAGTCAGGTTATAGTGGTAAATGGAGATGGAGGAACTGGAAAAACTCATTTGTTGACTAAAATTGCTAATGATTTAATTAATATTGATGTTCCTACTATTATTTTTTATGGACAGGCTATATATAAATTTGAAGAATATATAAAGTATATTGAACAAAAAATGAAAATAGGAGATTTGTTTGAAGAAATAGCTAAAGTTGCTGAACAAAATAATGAAACTGGAATTATTATTTTTGATGCAATTAACGAGGCACGTCAAAATCAAAAAGACATAATAGAATATTTAATTAATAATATAAAAGAAAAAAATATTAAGTTAATAATTTCATATAGAAATGGTGATGTAGAGCAACAAACTTTGTCAATTCTAAACAATTATCCTAATATAACTTTATATGGATTTTCCGATACTGTTGAAGCTGCTGTTAAATTTAGTGAATATTATAACATTGAAATAGGAGAAATTTTAGAAAGTAATTATGCTAGTAATCCACTAATATTAAAAATCTTTTGCGAAGAATATTCGGAAAAAGGACAAACTAAAGGACAAAGGGGATATAATACTGCAACTTTTATTTTCGAAAGGTATTTTACAAGAATAAGTCAAAATATTATTAACGAATTAGGAGTAGTTTGTAATGATGGAAGTGTAATTACGGGGAAAATTTTTTGGAATAAAATTGCTAAAGAAATAGCCAAATTAATGGTAAAACAGTGTCGAACATACTTGTTCGTAAAAGAATTTATATCAATTGTTGACAATTTAAATTTGAATATTAGTTCAGCCAAAATAATAGAAAAGCTAGTAGTACACAAACTTATAGAAGCTAATAATATGTATATAGGAAATAATCAAAGAAGAATTACATATAAGTTTTCATTTCAAAGGCAATCAGACTATTTAATAGCTAGATATCTATTAAATACAAAAGATGAAAGTGAATCATGGAACGATTTTTTAAATAAAAAAACTACTATAAAAATGTTAGAGGATAATATGTCTTTGGTAGAAACATTGGTAGAGCATATTCCAATACGCACAGGAAAAGAATTATTTGAATTTTATGATAATACAATACTATATAGTTTTAATTATAGCTATTTACTAGGATTGAGATATAGATCGAAAGAATCTTTTGGAAAAAATATAAAAGCTAGGCAAAAAGAAATTTTAGGTTATATTAAGTCAGCAAATCTAAATGAAGAAGATTTCTTTGATTGGATGATAACTCTTTCATCTAGTATGCTAGTAACATATCACCCCTTAAATGCAGTGTATTATTTTTCAAATTTAATGAGAAAATTAAAAAATAATATAAGAGATATGTACTTAAAGGATTTTTTAAATATTGATATAATAAGGACAAGAATAATAAGTATTTCGAAGATCCCATACTATGCAGACCTTAGTAAATTTAATTTCAATTTAAAGCAAAATTTTGTGCAACTATTTTTTTGGATGCTAAGTGTTTCTGATAGAGAAATAAGAGATAAGTCTAGTAAAGCACTTACAGCATTTTTTGTATCAGATTTAACATTGATAGATGAACTAATTGATATAATATCTAGTGTAGATGATCAATACATTGTAGAAAGATTTTTATGTTGCATACATAGTGCACATATATTAAATAAGGATAATGATTTATTAAAAATACATTATCATAAAATAAGACAAATATTTTGCTCAAAACAAATCTCTAATACAAGAATAAGACATTATCTAATGTTATTAAATCATTTATGCTATGATAGAAAAATCATAAAGACTAAAAAGAATTTTAATAATATATGTAAAAAACCAACATTGACGATAGAATATATTTCAAAAAGAGATTTTTATAAATTACTAAATAAAACAGGAAAGTATAACAATGTAATGTTTTCTATGTCTCATATGGGTGATTTTGCAAGATATATAGTTGAGTCTAGAATGAAAGATTTTATTTATTACGACAAAAAAGTTTATGATATATTTAAAAAAGAAAAACAAGAATTAATATCTAGCTTAACTACAAGACAAAAATATTTGTATGAGAAAATGATAATTACTTCTAAACAAATAGAAATAAATAAAAGGAAGATGTATGAAGAAGTAAACTATGATATAAACAAGATATTAGAAATATCTATAAATAATACTAATAAATATGAAACTTTATTTAATAATTCTTTAGGAAAAAGAAAAAAAGAAAAGCTAAATAATCTTAATACTAATATAGAAAAATGCAAAAATAAAGAAATACCAGAAGAATTATATATGGCAATAATATTAAAGAAGATGTTTGATTTGGGATACAACAAAAAAATTGAGAATTATGATAAAAATAGATATAACTATGATAGACATGAACATAGGATTGAAAGAATTGGAAAAAAATATCAATGGATTGCTTTTTTTGAGTTACTTGGAGAGTGTATGATTAATTTGCAAGTGAAAAAGGATGCATGGCAGGACTATTATGGTTTTGTAGATATTGATATAGATACTTTACAATATAAAAATCAACCACAAGTGGTTTATGATTTCTATGATTTATATATTAAAAGAATTAAAGAAGCAAAAATCAATTGGGAACAAGAAAAATTCAATCAGACATATGATAATATAAATGTTTTAGATTGTTTGAAAAAAATCGAATTTGATGGTAAAACTTTCATACCTATTCATATTTCAGAAATGATAAAAAATAAATTAAACGAAAAGAAATGCTTTTATAGATTGAATACATTAAAAAATAACAATATAACAAATTATGGTAAATCAGAATTAAATAATGTATCTATGAGCTCTGGAACAACCTATTATAGATATAATCTGTATGAAATAAATACAGGGGTTGATGAATTAATGTTACCTGATGAAGAAAGAAATGTTGAAGAGATATGGAAAGAATGCTATATAGAGAGCGAATATGATTGTTCTAATATAGGAATAACAAATGAGAATAAAAATAGAACGTATATGCTATTAAAATATGATATTATTAAATTATTAAATTTAAGATATGATTGTTCAGGGATATATTATGATGATACAGGAATAGCAACAATACAGTCTCCATTTGATTCAGATAGTACATATTTTTATATTAGAGAAGACTTATATAAAAAAATATTAAAACAATTTAATATAATAATAGGAGTGTATTCGGAAAAAGAATTTGAAACAAACAATCCAAAATCAATTAGTAAATACGAGATATGTTGTGCAATAGATGCAGCCTACGAATATAAAGAGCATAATTTTAGAAAGATAGCAATTTATAAAAGAGATGAAGATATTATTATATAATACAAAAAATGATTAAAGGCAGGAATTAATCCTGCCTTGTTTTATCTTGTGTATCTAACCATTTATCAAATTCTTCTTCAGTAGTTTTTCCTTTTTTTATATCATCTTTAAACTGATTAGCTATTTTGTTAAATGTTTCATAATCATTTTTATAGAAAGGTTCGTCTTTATATCGTCCTGCATACACGCATTTTATTTGTTGAATACGTCTATGTTTTTTATATACAGGTTTAGATTCTAATTTTCTTTTTTGTTGTTCAATACTTCCAATATCTTTACAAGTTAAGGCATCTTCAGCTATTCTGTCACAATATGTAACATTTTTTTTAGGAGTTAAAAAATATCTGTTACAATTTCCACAAATTTTAATATGTAATTTATTGATAGACACTACATAAAATAAAGTAATATAAAGAGCAGTAAAGATATTATTAGTTACAAACTGATGTAAATTACTTATATGTCTACCACTAGGATCAAAATCTTTTATAGTAGAAATTAAGGTATATACATCTTCTAACTGAATATCTTCTTTTTTCATAGGAAAATTATTATACTGATATTCTAGTAAATCTGTAGTATGAAAATTGTGCGAAAATTCCTTAAATGTATCCTGATATAAAGAGTTATACAAAAAGAATTTTTGCTTAGCTGTTAAATCTTTCATATCTTTTTCAAAGGGATTGTTAATGCAATAAATAAAGTTGATACATTTTTTAAAGAGACTTTGATGATATATTAAATTCCCTTTTTCTTTTTTATAATATTTTTTAGCAATTTCGACAATTTCTGACACAGGATATAAAGTATCTAGTTCAATTCTATTTATATCTTCGCTATCCAATTTATCAATAAAATAATCGAAAAAATTAATAAAAAATAATAAATAATCATTAAATACATCAAAATCATAACTTATAAAATCTAATAGATTAAGATCATAGTGTTCTATTGCAGTTTCTGGTTCAAATACAATATATCCTTTTAAACTTTCAATGTCATGATTAAAAGTTAGAGGTTCAGCAGTTGCAGTTTCATCTATTTCTACAATTGCTTTTAATTCATTTATTATTCTTTCTTGTTCTTCTTTTGAACTTGCATTTTCAAGCTCTAAAACTAATGGACCAAATCTTTCATCATCTGGAACAGTTCTTAAATTAGCTAAGTATTTGTTATTGTTTTTGCTGATAGGCTTACTCATATAAGAACCAGCAGTATGTATAAATACTTGTGATAAATTAATTGTTTCAAAAGAAATTCTAATTTCATTTTTTCTTTCCATATCAAATCCTCCTTGTTAACAAATTGCAAAATTTACAAAAGTTGCGTTTTGATAACAAAATTTAATTAATTTAATAGGATTTTACCATAAATCGTGGTAATATACAATTAGTTAACAAGAAAAAATACATAAAACTTGTTAACGAAGGCTTATAACCAAATAAACTTAAAGAAAAGGAGGGATATTTATGGAATTACAAAAGGTTCAAAGAACAACACTAACAATGAAAGAAGCAGCAGAGTATTTAGGAATATCTTATTGGTTAATTAATCAATTAGTAAGAAGAAAACAAATACCATGCTCAAAAGTTGGTGGAAAATTTCTATTTAGAATTCAAGTATTAGATGAATATCTAAGTAGAAAAGAAAAAGAATCAATTAAATATTAATTGAAAGAAAGCGAGGAAAGGAGGATATGTATGAAATACCGTGGTTTAAAACAGAAACTACAATATTTTCAAACAGGAAAATTCAAATAATTCTAAAACTTCCTGAAGGAGACACTTATTTTAGAGTGTGGATTCAATTAATTGCATTAGCAGTTGAATGTAATAATAGAGGAAGGTTAGAAATTGGAACAAATAATCCAATGACAATTCAAAATTTTTCAAAGATTATGGGAAAATCTAATAAAAAAATTGAAAAAATTTTGAAAAAGTTTCTAGAATTAGAAATGTTAAAAAAAGAAGGGGAAACATTTCTAATAAAAAATTGGGACAAGTATCAAAGTATTGAAAAATATGAAAAATATCAAATGCAAAACAGAGAAAGACAAAGAAAATATCGTGAAAAGCATAAAAGTGAAATCGAAGAAAGTAACGTTATCAAAATGTTAGATAACGAAGAAGAAAAGAATACAAAAGATATAAAAAATAAAAAAGAAGAAAATATAAGAGAGGAGAATGAAAATGGATTTAGGCAATACAAAATTTAATGAAATTATTCACAAAGAGTTCAAAAGATGTGAATTTTGTAATAAAGAATTAATACCAATAGGACTTGATTATTTATATGCTAATATTTCTCCTGATTCAATTAAATACGAAAGATGTGGTTGTAATAAAGCACAAGAGTATTGGAAAAGAAGAGATGAGCAAGAATATGAAATTCAAAAAAGAAAACATTTTAGAGATGTTATAAACAAGCTATACAGACAGAACTATAATGAAAGAAAATTTCAAAATTTGAACTTTGAAAATTTTAATATTAATTCGGGCAATGAAATAGCAGTAAAAGTTGCTAATGATTATACAAATAAATGTATAACAAAAGTACAAACTAAAGGACTGATAATAACAGGCGAGTCAGGACTTGGAAAAACACATTTAGCAGCATCAATTGCTAACAAATTAATTGAAAATGACAAGATTGTATTAATGGGAAGACTAACGACTTTAATAGACATGATAAAGGAAACTTTTAGAGATAATACAAAGTCAGAAAATGAATTAATAGAGCTATATTCAAATGTAGATATGATAATAATTGATGATCTTGGAACAGAGAAAATAAGTCAGTGGGCATTAGAAAAATTATATACAATAATTCAAAATAGAAATGAAAATGGATTACCAATAATAATTACAACTAGGTTTGATAAACAAGGATTAATAGAAAGATTTAGTCAAAGTCAAGATGAACAATTAGTAGATGCAATTATCTCAAAATTGTATCAAATGTGTTATGGAATAACACTAAAAAATATAAAAGAAAAAGCTAGCACAAGCGACCAAACTAAATGCTAACTTAAATGATTGTAACTATATTTTAATACAGAAATTTAAAAAAGTAAATAGAAAAAGAAAGGAATTGATAATATGAAAGTTTATAAAGAATATAAAGAAATTGAAGTAAAAGATATAAAAGGAGTTAAAGCAAATGCAATATGTAGTAGAAATTTAGAAAAGGTTTGTAGATATATGGAGGTAATAAAAAAGGAAGGAATTAAGAAACCATTTGAAGTTATTCAAAAAGAGAATGGGTACTATGTTCTAGATGGTGGAATAAGATTATTAGCAGCAAAAGTACTAGGATATGACAAAGTTCCATGCTTAATAAGAGATACAAAACAAGAAATTTTATTAAGAAAATTAAATAAAATATTTAAATTAGAAGACGAAAATTATGAAATAAAAAGTGACATAAATGATGAGGAATGTTTGAAATCTTGTAGAAAAAATTATTATAAATTAAATATTTTATAATTAAAAAATAATACGAAAAGTACTTGGATTTTGCTTTGAAAAGTCCAAGTATTTTTCAAAGTATAGAGTGCATTTGATACGAAAAAGTAATAATTTTAGTACTAAAAAAGAGCGTATTGTTGTCCTAACAAGCAATGAATTTCATCAGCTCGAAATTCTAAATGGGGAAATTCCCCAATCCCCTTTTCCATGAGAGGAGAAAGTAAATGGCAACAACAAAAATATGGAAAGTACAAAAGAGATTAGATAAAGTAATTAACTATGCAACAAATGAAGAAAAGACAAAAAATAATTATAGCGAATATGGAATGGATGAGTTTGATAGCATTAGGCAAGTAATGACTTATGCAACTAATCCAGATAAAACAGAAAAACAATTTTATACTACAGGAATAAATTGTGAAGTAAAAGATGCAGTTAAGCAAATGCAATTTGTAAAAACATTATATGGAAAAGAAAATGGTATATTAGCATTTCATGCTTATCAATCATTTAATGAAGGAGAAGTTACTCCAGAAATTGCTCATGAGATTGGCGTAAAACTTGCAAATGAAATGTGGGGAGATAGATTCCAAGTTGTAGTATCTACTCACTTGAATACTGGGCATCTTCATAATCATTTTGTAATCAATTCAGTTTCATTTAAAGATGAGAAAAAGTATTATAGCAATTTAACGAATACAGCATTGCTAAGAAAAATATCAGATGAAATATGTGAAGAATATGGCTTAGGTGTTTTAACAGAAAAGACTTGTAAATCAGGAATAAATTTTGAAAATTTTTATAAGAAATCTATGAGAGATTCCGATTATTATAAATTTGCAAAAGAAGATATAGATTATGCTATAAAACGATCATATACTTTAAAACAATTTCAACAGATGTTAGTGTCAATGGGATATAACTATTGCTATAGAGCAGAAAAATTAAGTGTGAGAAGAGAACCATACAAAAGAAATATAAGAGTCGAAAGAGCATTCGGAGAAGAGTATTCATTGGAAAATATCAAAAGAAGAATTTTTGGAAATGATTATATAAAATCAGAAAAAATACTTCATTATATGGTATTAAAAAACAGACATTTTACAACTAGAAATAAAGTAAAAAAGAAATATAGACCAAAAGGTATTGTTGCATTGTATTACTATTATAGATATTTGCTAAAGTTATATACCAAAAAGAATGTACAATATAAATTGATTCCTGAAATGAGGGCAGAAATAAAAAAGATGGATGAGTATTCGGAAAGAATTAGATTTTTATGTAAGTATAAGATTGAGACTATGAGTGATGTTGATAATATTAAAGAACAGAAACAGGAAGAATTGCAGAAAATTTTGAATATTAGGAATAGACTGTATTATAAGAGACAAAAGTTAGATAATGAAATTGAAAAAGATAGGGTTACTAAAGAAATAATTGATGTTACTGCTACTTTAACAAGGGTTAGAAAAGAGATTAGGTTGTGTGGTGAATTTTATGATGGTGTGTCAAGGATGAAGGAACAGATAAAAGAAGTAGATGAGAAAGAAAAGCAGAAGATAAAAGAAAAAGAGAGTAAATTAAAAAAGAAGAAAGATAGAAGGTATGAAAGATAACAACTAAATCTATTTCTTGAAATTTATATGTTATGAAAAATAGATTTTTATTTACTAAATTTGTCAAATTTTGTTGTTAAAATGAAGTTTTTGTGATATAAAATATTATAGAAATATTATAATTAAAATATGGGAGCAAAAAATATGAGTGATAAAATTATAGATTATATATCAGGGGTAGAATTAAATGCAACGCCCGAAGAGGTGGAAGCAACACAGGTGTTTTCTAAAATATTAGTTGAAGATTATAAATATCCAAAAGAATACATTCAAACAAGACCGCAATATCATGTTAAGTCAAGACCATCTGATACTAAAAAAGAATATCCTGTAGATATAGCTGTTTTTAATTCTACAAATAAGAATGAAGATACAATTTATTTAATAGTTGAATGTAAAAAGAAAAATAGAAAAGATGGTAAAAATCAATTAGAAGACTATATGAGATTTTCGAAAGCTAGATTAGGAGTATGGTTTAATGGTGATGAAAAATTAACCATTCAAAAGATAGAAAAGGATGGACTAGTGGAGTTTGAAGAAATATCAGATATTCCATCATTTGGACAAAGAGTTGAAGATGTTGGAAAGTATTTAAGAAAAGATCTGGAAGCACCAACAAACTTAAAAACTATTTTTAAAGTAATGAGAAATTATTTAGCACCAAATGCAGTTGGAGTTACTAGAGATGAGAGTTTGGCTCAACAATTAATCAATTTGATATTTTGCAAAATATATGATGAAAAATATACAAAACCTACTGATATGGTGAATTTTAGAAGTGGTGTAGGTGAACCTGTAGATGAAGTTAAAAGTCGTATTTTAAAAATATTTGAGGGAGTAAAAGAGAGATATCCTGATGTAATAGAAAGCGATGATAATATAATTTTAGATTCGAATTCTATTGCTTATGTTGTAGGACAATTACAGAGATATTGTTTATTAGAAGCCTCTAGGGATGCTGTTGGAGATGCTTTTGAAGTTTTTATTGGTCACGCTTTGAAGGGAGCTCAAGGACAGTTTTTTACTCCAAAAAATGTTGTAAAAATGATTGTAAATATGATGGATATACAACCTAATGAAAAGATAATAGATCCATTTTGCGGTTCAGGGGGGTTTTTAGTTGAAGCATTAAAAAATGTTTGGAATAAATCTGAAAAAAATAATAATGAACTTGGATGGCCTGAGAGAGAAATAGAGATAGAAAAACAAAAAATTGCTATAGAGAATTTTAGGGGAATAGATAAAGATGATTTTTTAAGTAAAGTTTGTAAAGCCCAAATGGCTATACTTGGAGATGGAAGAGGCGGTGTATTTTGTGAAAATTCTTTAGATATTCCTAATAGATGGCAAACTAAAACGCAAGATAAAATTGCATTAAATAAATTTGATGTTGTAATAACTAACCCTCCATATGGGTCTAAGATAAAAATTGATGATAAAGAGATACTTAAACAATTTGAGGTAGGTTTAAAGTGGAAGAAGGATAAAAAAACAGGACAATGGATCAAAGACAAGATGAAAGAAAATGACACACCTCAAAATCTGGCAATAGAAAGATGCATGCAGTTCCTAAAGCCTGGAGGTAGAATGGCTTTAGTATTACCTGATGGAATTTATGGCAATGATAGTTTAGGATATATTAGAAAATACTTATTAGATAACGGTAGAGTTTTAGCTATAGTTGATTTGCCTAAGGAAACGTTTATGCCACATACTTCAACGAAAACTACAGTAATATTAATACACAAATATAAAGATGAGTTGGATAAAAAGAAAAATTATCCTGTATTTATGGCTGTTTGCGAAACATGTGGACATGATAGAAGAGGTAATTTACTAGAAAATGAAGAAGATGATATTTTGGCTGTATCTGAAAAATTTAAAGAATGGAGGGATAAGAATGGCGTTGAATTATAAATCTATAGATTATTCAGAGAATGATTTTTTAATTAGGCTTGATTCAAAATATTATAATTTACAAGAATATTTAAACCATTCTTCTAGTTTTTCAGAAATTGATTTTATTCCATTTGGAGATTTTATAGATAATATTACAGATGGTGAACATGCTGGGCAAACATTTGTTAAAGAAGGAGTGCTATTTTTAAAAAATTCAAGTATAAAAGACTTTGATATAAGTTTAGATGATGGATTTTATATTTCAGAAATTAAACATAAAAAATTACAAAGATCAGCATTGAAATCTGAAGATGTTCTTTTTACTACTATTGGACATTTGGGTTCGGCGGCAATTGTTCCGGAGCATTTTTGTGAAGCAAATATGAACCAAAATTTTGTAAAAATATCTATAAATAAGGAAAAAGTAAGTCCTTACTATATAGTTGCATATTTAAATAGTAAGCTTGCAAGAAAACAAATTAGTTGTTTATTAACAGGTAATATACAATCAATATTGACATACCCAAAAATTAAAAATATAAAAATAGGTATTCCAAAAGATGATAGTATACAAAAGGAAATAACAGAAAAATATAAAAATGCTATAAAATTATCTCAAGAGGCAAGAAAAATAATAAAAGAGACTATAAAATATTTAGATAATGAGTTACGATTAATTAATAACGATGAAAATTATGATAAGGTATTTTCTGTAAAACATGATTTATTAAATAATGAATGTGGCCTATGGATACCAAAATATTTCTGGCCAAAATATGTTGAAACAGAAGAAAATTTAATGAATAGAATTCAATGTATACCGTTGGGTGAAATAGCAACCTTAAAAAAAGGTGATGAACCAGGTAGTGATTTTTATATTGATTATTTAGATAAAATAGATACAGATGTACCTTTTATTAGAACATCGGATATATATAATTATCAAATAGATTCTTCACCAGATAATTTTATTGATATTCATACATTTGAAGAAATAAATCAAGACATAAAAGAAGGAGATATATTATTTACTAAAGATGGTAAAATTGGTGAAATAGCTTTAGTTACAAATACGGATAAGGCAATATATTCTTCTGGAATTGATAGAATTAGAATAAATAAGATGGGAAAATCATTGGGTATAACTCCAGAATATTTATTTAATATTGTAGCTTGCAATAAAGTAGGAAAGTATACTGCCGATAGATATACTGTAACAGCTGCAACAATTCCACATTTGAAAGAAGATTTTATACGAAAAATGAAAATTCCAATATTGAGTGAAGATAAGATAAAAGTAATTACAGAAAAAACTAAAATGGCTTTTGAAATGATTGATAAAAAGAAAAAAATTATTTTAGAATGCCAAGATATAGTAAATAAAATTTGTAAAGAAGCCCAATAAAAAAATATATTTCTGATAAAATTATTGAATTAAATGGATTTGAAAGAATTAAAGAAAATCTAATTAATTTATTATATGGAGAAGATGATATTGTAATAAGATGTAATAGTTTTTACAAAAATATTGAACAAATTGGTTCATCTACAATGAGTGAATTATTAAGTTATATAAATCTTGAAGAATATGTGATTTGCAATAAAGCAATATATGAATGTTTTAGATATTTAGATACTAAACTTGCAGAAAAAAATAATAATTTTGCAGTACAAGCTATAGTTGCTGTATCAGATAAAAAGCAAATAGAAAAGATAAAACGTGAATTAAAAGGAATAAGAGATCTAGAGAGTAAATTGAAAACGTGGGATTATATTGAAGTTATGGAAATGCATGATTGATTGGAAAAGTCAAATGAAATAATTAATAATTCAGGTTTAGTTCCAGATAGTTTTATATAGAATACTTAAGATAAGCAAAATAGAATGTGTATATTTATGTGTACATATATATTTGGCTTATTTTTTATAAAAGGGGGCTTAAATTTGAAAAAAAATTGTGAGACAGATATAACAGTAGAAGACATTTTAAATGTAATTGGTACTGATAATAGAGGAGAAAAATTATATAAATTAATGGAATTTATAACTAAAGATAGATTAAAAGAATTAAAAGAAATTTTAAGAGAGCGTTGTAAAAGCAAATGTATAGTTCCATTGAGAAGAAAAATTAGTAAAAATATAAAAAAATTATATATACTTGACTATGATAAATTGCCAAAAGAAAGTCGTAACTTGTTAAACCAATCATATATGACTATAAAGAATGTACAAAAATTAATTAGAAACAATAGCTTAGTAGATTCAAATACTTTAATAAGATCTGCTTTTGAAAATTTAATTATGGGTATGATGATATATTTAGATTCAAATGTGTATGAAGAATTTAAAAAGCTAGGAGTGAAAGATGAAGAAAGGGTTTATACTAAACAACAAAAACTAAGAAATTTGTTTAAATCTAAACTAAAAATAATAGATAAAGATATGTTTGGAGATATAAGTAATAGACAAATTCAGAAAATGCTAGATGAGTATTATGATAAATTATGCTTGTTTACTCATAGCACTTTAATCGTAAATGAAATGGTAGAAGGAACAATAAATAATGATGAAGATCTATTTTTAATAATAGCTAAGCAAAATATGTATTTTTTAGAAATTTTGTTAAATTGTTGTTTAAAGTATATTACAAAAGACAGTAGTGATTCAATAAGATATGATTATATGTTTGTGGGCTGGTACATTCTTATATCTGATATTGATAGAAAAAAATATACAAAAGAATATTTAAGTAAATATAGTGGATTATTGTATGAAGAAATAAATGAAGATTACTTAAATAAAAGCAATAATGATATGAAATTACTTCAAGAAGAAATGAAAAAACTAGATAAAATTATAAAAGAAAATACTATTGCTGTTGTTGAATTTTTAGAAAGTTTTATAGAATAAGGATGATAAATAATGAAAAAAGATAAAAGAGATAATTTTACTGCTACAGTAAAAAATAAATTAGCTAAAAGAGTACTTTATGTATGTTCTAATCCAAATTGTAAAAAGATTACTATTGGACCAGATAGTGAAAATGGAATCAATAATATAGGAGTTGCAGCTCATATATGTGCTGCTGCACCTGGAGGCCCAAGATATGATAAAAATATGTCAGAGGAAGAAAGAAAAAGCATAAATAATGGAATTTGGTTATGTCAAAGTTGTGCAAAATTAATTGATAGTGATGAAAATAAATATACAGTTCAATTAATAAAAAACTGGAAAGAGCAAACAGAAAGTATAGTGGGATATAATTTGGGAAAAAGAATTATCTTAAGTCAAAAGAATAAATTGGAGTATATTTTTGAAACATTAAGGGATACAGAAAATTGGGCTGAAATAAGAGATGAAAACATAGAAGGGTATTATTATAAAGAGAATCCTAGTTATAAAATTGAAATTATTAGTGAAGATAACTATAATACAGAATTCTATAGTTATTTAATGACGAATGAAAGTACTTCTTTTTCTATGTTATATTTAAAATATAATGATACTTGTATATATTCTAAACAAATTGTTAGTTTAGATTCTGGAAGATTAACAACAGTTGTACCTTCTGATGAATTTATACATATTAGAAAATTTCCATATAAATACAAATATTTTATAAAAGACTCCAAAGATAGTATTTTAAGAGATTTTTTATATAATTATCCTAAAGGATATGATGATTATGAAGAAAAATATGCAATGAAAAGATTGAACGAAATAGTAATAGAATTCGAATCAATAGATGAGTTTGAAGATTTTAAAAATAGTTATATGTATAATATAGATTATGATAAAATTAATGAATATGGAAGTAATTATACTTATGCTGGAAGTACAGACTTAGAAATAAAAAATAATCAAATTGAGATTGGACTAGGATTATATATGAAGGAAAAGTATAATGAATATAAAAAGATAAAGAAGGAGAATAAAATATGTTGAATTCTGATGATAGAATGAAATTTATCATAGATTATATATGTACATATGAGCAAAAAATAAAAATAGCAAATAAGAATGGTTTATTAGATTCTGCAAAAATGTTTGAATTGTTTGCCGAAGAAATTTGCAAATTATATTATGGAGTAAATTTTCACAACTTAAATGAGAGTACCTGTAATTTTCCATATTTTGATTTAATTTCAGATGATGAAAAAATTTTAGTTCAAGTAAGCACAGTAGTTGATGTACACCAAAAAATAAAGAATACTTTAGAAAATATAAGAGACGATAAAAAGAATCGATTTACAAAGATTAATAGTGTATATTTTTTTGTATTACATAATGATAGTATAAAAAATATTAAGGATTATACTGGGGCAAATCAAATTGGGAATATATCATTTATAAAAGAAAATAATTTAATTACGACACATGATATTATAAATAAAGCACAAAATGACTTAATATTCCAAGAAAAATTATATAGTTTAATAAAATTTGAATTCGAAAATTTTAATGAGTGGGCAAGAAAATTAGAAGAAGCTTTAGATAATAGTAAAAATATAGGAATTAGTAACATAGAAACAAAAATTAATGATGAATACGAAATAGACAGACACGAATTGATAGAAAAAATGAGAAAAGACAATGCTAGGTTTATTTCCGTTCAAGGAAGAGAAGGCGTTGGTAAAACTGTAATTTGCAAAAAAATTATTGAAACCGAAAATATGGTTTTATATGCACGTGCAGAAAGATTTTTGGAAGAAAGTCATTTAGAAAAAATCTGGAATTTAGATATTAAGAAAATACTGGAATGTCTTAACGGTAAAAAAATTATTTTTTTCATTGATGCTTTAGAATTCATTGCTGATGCGTCTAAAACAAAATTTGATTTGTTAGAATCATTATACAATGTTGTACAGAAATATGAAAATGCATATATAATAACAACGTGTAGGACAAGTGATAAAAATGCTTTTATAAAAATAGAATCAAAATATAATATAGTTGATTACGATGTTAATGAAATTAATGAAGGTGAATTAAAAGATTTAGAAAAACAGTATCCATTAATTAAGAAAATGTCTCAAGATAAAAAATATGAAAGTTTATTAAAAACACCATTTTATATAAACATAATGATAAAAAATAGTGTAGATATCGATAATATAACGGATATTAATAAATTTAGAGAATATATATGGAATAATATAATTTGTTTAAAGAATAATGAAAATAAATATAAAATCAACCTAAAAGATATTGAAGATGCGATAAATAAAATTGTTTTTGACAGAGCACAGAAATTCACATTAGGAATAAAAGAAACAGATATTGATTCAAGAATTTTAAATGTTTTAGAAACTGAAGGAATTATTACTTATAATAATGAGGGAATTAGATTAAAATACGATATTTATGAAGATATTTGTTTTGAAAATTTTTTTGACAATACATATTGTGATTGTAAAGGTAAATATCAGGCTTTTTATAAAAATATTGAAAGGATAGGAAGATGTGTATATAGAAGGTATCAAATATGGATAGCAAATAAATTATTAGCTAAAGAAAATAGGGATAAATTTATATATAATTTAATATTTGACAATGAAATATCAGAAGAATGGAAAAAGCAGACAGAAATAGGAATTGTAAAGTCTAATTATAGTAATTCTTTTTTTGAAGAGAATGAGATGGAAATTTTAGAGAAAGGTTTATTACTAGAATTTATTGATATAATTAATTTATATTCGTATGATGCTAAAATTGTAAACTATGAAGATTTTTCCGATGTTCAACTTATTCCTGTTGGAGCTGGAAGAGAAAATATAATAAGCATTGTAGAAAAAAACAATATATATAGTAAGAACATTATAAATAAAAATAAAATAGTGAAATTATGCTTAGATTATACTGAACAAAGAAAACAAAAAGAAAGTATATCAAAAAAAATATGCACAATTATGCAATTTTATATAGAAGAATCTTTTAAAGAGGAAACTTTTAATATATTGGATGAAATCAATAAATGTTTGATTGTAACTTTTAAGTTTTCAAATTATTGTAAAGCTTGGTTAAATACTTTTTTTGACAAAATAATAGAATATTATAATGGAACTGATACAAACAAAAAGAGAATTGCCAAAAAGATTATTGAATTTACAATAAAAAATTCATGGCCTCAACTTACTGTAGATCTTCCAGAAAAATTATGTGATATGGCGAGTATGATATGGAAAAAGGAAAAAGAAGATAATGGATTTTACTATATAGAAGATAACCCATATGGATTAAGAGATGATTATGATCACTTATATCCTAATGTAAAAAACAATATATTCCTTTGGAATATATTTAGAAATAACTTTTGGAGAGGCTTAGATTGGGCAATAAAATTTGTAAATGAATGTGTAGAAAAATATGCTCGAAATTATCCAGAAAATCTTATGAAAATAAAATTGATTTTTATAGATGAGAATAATATACAAAGAGAATATTATGGAAATCCTAATATATGGATGGGATGCACAGAGGATCACCATGTTCACAATTTATTAAGTGATATTGTTTATAATATTAAAGAAACAATGATTAATTACATTGATAAAAATATATGCGACAAAGATACTCTTAAATTTTTAGAATACATAAGAAGCAAAATATATAAAGAATCAAATAATATTTTACTACTAACTGTAGTAGAATCCATAGGAATGCACTATCAAAATGAGTTTCCAGGCTATGCACTTGATTTAATATCTAGCATAGATATTGTGGAATGGGATATATCAAGATATGCAACATATTTATCAAACCCGCAATTAGAGATGCTAAAAAAACAAATATTTCAAAAAGTAGGTATTCCTGGTATAAAAAATAGGTATTCAAAAGATTCGAAATGTAATATTAGTATAGAACAATATGCACAAAATATACAAATAAACGGAGATTCAAAAATAATAGAAAAATGCTATAAGATATTGGATTACTTATATTCTATTGTTAATAACGATGAAGAAAATGCTTCTAAATATCTTCAAATTCAGAAAATGGATTTTAGAAATGCAAAATTAACGCAATTAGACAATAATATAATTAGCATTGAGGCTAATATCACAGGAGAAGCAAAAAAAGTAGTAGAGAGACATAAGGAAAACAAATTGCTGAGTGATGATTTAATATTAAAATTAAATCAATGTAATGAAGATTTAAAAGAAAAAAAAGATTGTTCTCAATTATTAGTGAATCTTATTGATGAGTTTATATCGTTCAAAAATAATAATGATATTAGAGCACTTGGACTTGAAAGAATAATAATAGGTATGATATCAACAATATTTCAAAAAGATAACGTATCTATAGAAAAGAAAAATGATTATTGTATTTTTTGGATTGAAGGAATAGAGCAAATATTAAAAAATCAAAGCTTTGAATTCGAACCACATTTAATTTCGAAATTAATTGAACAATTATATGTAGATATTCCTGTAAAAACTAAAAATAGGATTAGGTTAATTGTTTTAAAATTTGTTAATGAAAGCGGATATGATGGAATTATTAATTCTATAAAAGAGGAAATAATTAAATATTTAAGAAAAGACAGCGAACTATCAAATAGCATATTTAATACAATTATAGAGTTATCTAAAGATGAAATGGAACACCAAAAATTTAATGCAACATATATAAAACAAAGAAATAAAGATTTTAAATTTGTTCCAAACAAAATTCCTAGATTAAAGGGTGTTGATATTCAGGTTAAACAAGAAAAAGAAAAAAAATATAAAAGTCATAGAATTGGTATAATAGAAAACTACCTATATTCAATGAAAAAATTAAATATAACAGAATTTAATATTACCAATTATGATCTAAATAGCTTATGCTGTATTGCAAACTGCGGAAAAAATTTTAATGATAATTTATTTTGTAAAATAATAAAAGAGATAATAAGACTTATCATAGACATAAAAAATGATTATTCTAATGAATATAAAAATGATATTTTGGATATGTATCAAGAACATGAAGTTATTAGGTTATTTGAAAGAGAGTTAGCTTATATGGATAAAGACTATGAAAAAATAATTGATATAATGTTTGATGATGTGGATTTTTCAGAATTTAAAAAAGAAGCTATTGAATTTTATCTAGAGATTTTAAATTGTTTTATTGCTTTATATTGTGATTCTTATAACGATAAAAACATGAGAGCAATGATTAAAAGAAAAATAAAATATATTGAGAAAAAAGTTAAAGATATAAAATTTGAATATGTAAAACAAGAGTTAAGCAAATGTTTATATTTATCTCCAGGAAGATTTGATAAGTGGAATCCATATGAAATAAAAACAAAGTATGAGTATAAAGATAAAAAATTTTTGAATGAACAGTTGTGTGAATATGGAAAATACGATATAGAAAATTCGATGAGAACAATTTATTTATTAAAAATAGATGAATTATTGCCCGAAATATTGACATCTTTAGAAGAAATTCTAAAATTTAATAAAGAAATCCTTGAAAGAAATTTTGAAGGAGATACAAAAATAATTATAGATAGGATCATTACTAAAGCTTTTATAAATTTTAGTGATGATATAAAAAAAGAATCTGATTTAATTGAGGCTTATGAGAAAATTTTGAAAATATTAATAGAGTTAAATTATGAAAAGGCGGGAGTAATACTGGATGAATTTCGTATTCATTAATATAAGATTTAATAAATAAATACAGTATAATTACAACATTTATAATTTAAAGTGCAATTTTTACATATTTAAAGTGCAAAAATTGCACTTTAAATATTGATATTATATCAAATAACTGATATAATATATATAGGAGGTATTTCTAATGAATAAAAAAGAAGATTGGAATTTAGAATTATCAGAATATATTAAACAAGGTGAACTAAATCGTGTAGAAAAAACTAAAACATGGGAAACAGCTATAGGTTTGCAAGATGTAGATGGATTAAAGCCTTCAAAATACTTGATAAAGACAGCTAAGGAACACATTGAAGGAACAATAGATATTGAAGAAGCAAAAACAAGAATAGATGAATATTATGAAGTTCAAGGTAGTAGAAAAAACTTTGAAAAAGAGAGCGAGGAAGCTGATAAAGTTGCAGTAAGGATTACAGAAATATTAAGTGAAAAAGCATTTAATTTTTCACCAACAGAATTATTAAATATTCATAAAAGATTATTTAAAGAGGTATTTGATGGAGCAGGAGTATATAGAGATTATAATTTTACTAAAAAAGAATGGGTATTAAATGGAGATACAGTAATATATGCACCATTTGATACAATAAAAGAAACATTAGAATATGATTTTGACCAAGAAAAAAATTTTTTATATAAAGGATTAAGTTTAGATGAATCTATAAAACATTTATGCAAATTCACATCAAATATTTGGCAAGTACATCCATTTTGTGAGGGGAATACAAGAACAACAGCAGTATTTATGATAAAATATTTAAGAACTTTTGGATTTAATATTAATGATGAAGTATTTGCTGAAAATTCATGGTATTTTAGAAATTCATTAGTAAGAGCCAATTACAAAAATTTTGAAAAAAATGTATTCGAGGATACTTCATTTTTAGAAAAATTCTTTTATAATTTATTAACAAATAGTAACTATGAATTAAAGAATAGATATACACATATAGATAATATTCAAAGTGCAAATGAAAATAAATTAAAGGGCAATAATTGCACTTTAGAAGAACAAGCAATTATAAATATATTAAAAGTAAATCCAGCAACAAACCAAGAAGAAATTGCAAAACAAATTAATAAATCTGTAAGAACTGTCAAAACATATATGGCAGAAATGCAAGAAAAAGGATTAATAGAAAGAAAAAATGGCAAAAAAAATGGAGAATGGGTAGTAAATGGCTAATTTTTAAATAAATACTAAAAATAAATTCAGTAGAAGGAGGAAAATATGGACTATCAAAATTTGTTTAATGAACAATATATTAACCAACAACATTATAAAGAAATAAAAAGCAAACAATTTTCTTTAGAACAGCAGCAGGAAATTTGTAAAATGCTAAAAGCTCTTGACGATTTTATGGAATCAGCGAGTAAAATAGCACCACAATATCAACAACAAGCATTTGACGCTTGTGTAGGTGTAATATGTAAAAGAGTGTATGGAAATAATAAATAATTTACAAAAGAAATAAATAAGAAAAATTTGAATAAAAATTAACTAAATGCGAAAATGAAAGGAAAAATATGTTTTCAAACAGAGAGATAGCGATAATAATATGGATAAATTTGTTTTTATTATATTGTTTAATAAAAACAGATATAAGAAAACCACTTAAAAATTTGATAAAGGCAGCATTTAATAAAAAATTAATATTGTTATATATAATTATATATTCCTATATAGCTATATTAATATATATTCTATATAAAATAAAATATTGGAATATTTATTTTATAAAAGATACACTAATATGGTTAATAACTGTTCCGATATTTTCTATAATGAAAGCGGAAGAGGATAGTAAGAAATATTTTAAAGAAACGTTAAAAAGCTGTTTTGAAATCTATATATTAATAGAATTTATAGGTGTTAATTATCCATTTAGTATATGGATTGAACTTATTATTATCCCAATTGTAATATTATTTTCCTTAGTTGGTGAATTTGCAGAAAAGTTTGGAGGAACAAAAGAAGTTTCTACATTTGCGTATGTTATAGTTATAATAATATCTGTATTTGCATTTATACATTCAATAAAATTAGCAATAATTGACATAGAAAATATTTTTACTATAGAAACATTAAAAAATATAATATACATACCATTGTTAACGATATTTTATATGCCTATGACATATTTGATATTAGTTTTTACCAATTATGAAACGCTTTGGGTTAAGATAAATTGTAAAAAGTATCTATCAAAAAAAGATAAGAGAGAGTTAATGTGTAGAGCAATAAAAAAATGCAGACTAAATCTTAATAAAATAAAAACTATAAAATTAAATGAATATGTAGATATTATGGAATAATATTCAAATAATGAAATTAGAATAAATGAGTTATTTTATAAGATTGAAATAATTAAAGGCGAGAATTAATCTCGCCTTTACCTATTACTCAAAACATCCCATGATCATCTGAACTCCATCACAAAATCCATTCCTATAATACTTCTCATTCCAATAACCAAGATAATCCAAAAAATTATCATCAAGAATATTAAGTTGTTTTCTAACAAAATCTCTATTCTGTTTAGGAATAGAATTCAAAATTTTATCAGAAATCTCATCAAAATAAACCCAATGTTCCTTATCTTCATCACAAGTTAAAGAAGAAATTTCATCTTCTCTATATAATAACCACTCCTTCAAAATATCATCATTTACTTCTCTAAAATTAACCATATCTAAAACCTCCTACACATATATAATTTCATTCAAAACAATTTCTTCAGCTCTATTTTTAAAATTATTCATAGCCTGAACCCACTCCATTTGATGATGCTCCTTCAACAACTCATTAACATTTTCATCCTCTGCAAAGCTCTTTATAAGTAAATTAACCTTATTACTAGCATCTCTATCTATATCTAACAAATGTTGCTTCAAAGTACCACTGATAAGTAATTCAGTATAAAATGGTATATCAAAATTCTTTAAATAATTTAATCTTAATCTTCCATATTTTCCAATATGCCCATTAGGCTGTTTAGGCAAGCACAAATCAGGAATAAAATAATCTCCTTCTCTATGATAAGTAATCTTATTATTCATATCAAAACCTCCAAAATAAAATTAAGGTTTCCCATTCTAAATTTGCGACAAAAAAACACAAACTAAATTTACAATAAAAACTCCAAATTGATTTTGCAATAAAAAATCACAAAACATATCTAAAATCTATCAAAAATAATTGGGGAAAAGTTGGGGAAAAACTTCTCCAAAAAGTTCAAAAAAATGCACAAATGTTCTAAAAACCATTTCCCCAATTTTTATTGAAATATCAGCCAAAACACTTGATTTCACTAAATTACATAAACGTTTCAAGCACATCTCATAACCCGAAGGCAGCCTCAAAAAAATTAATACTCACATCCCCTCAAAAAATTATAAAACAAATTAAAAAATACTATTCAAAAACAAAGGTATTATGCTATAATAACAAAAATAATTAACCCCCAACAAATTACATAAACAAAGGAGGCCAACATGGTAAAACAAATAGTAAAAGACATACTATTCCTATCACAAAAAGCAGAAAAAGCAACAGAAAAAGACAAATATATAGCTTATGAATTACTAGAAACATTAAACGCAAATAAAGACAAATGTGTTGGATTAGCTGCAAACATGATAGGATATAACAAATCAATAATTTGCATATCAAGCGGATTATATGATTTTATAATGATAAATCCAATTATCACAAAGAAGGCTAAAGAATATGAAACAGAAGAAGGATGCCTATCTCTAATAGGCCAAAGAAAATGCGAAAGATATAAAGAAATTGAAGTAGATTATTTGGACATGAATTTTAATAAAAAACATGAAAAATATACAGATTTTGTTGCTGAAATAATACAGCACGAAATTGACCACACAAATGGAATAATAATATAAAGTACTAAAAATAGGAGCAAAAAATGCAAAAATTAGAGGGAATATGGTGGACACCAAATCAAGAAAAAGTTAATGGGAAATTAGAAATAACAGATGAAAACAAAATAACTCTAACAACATATGGAAAGCTATATGATACAAATTTAATATGTGGATTTGCAGAAGGAGAAAAAATAACATTAGTAGATGTAAATTATGATAGAACAGACATATATACAAATGAAATTTATAAAGATGAAATAGAAAAAGACGACAAAGATGAAGAACTCAAATTAAAATATTGCACATATAAATATACAGCGGATATGGTTGTATTTGGACATATATATGAAAGAAAAGGAGATATTAGACTAAGAGAAGTATCTTTATATTATACAAATTTAGATGAATGGATAGATTGGCAGATTGAAATACCGGAAATTTCCTCAAAAGACGATGAAGTATGCTTAAAAATGAAAAAATTTAATGAAAAAAGAGTCAAGGTAGGAAAATTTGATTTAGTAATAAGAAATCCATATTTAATGGAAAAAATGGCGTACAAAATGAAAATTCAAAACCAGGTAGAAATAGCTATGGAAAATATAACAAATGAGTACATACAAACAATACAAAGTATTATACAATGTTTGCAATCTTTTTTAATATTATGCACAGGAGATAATATTAATGTGGAAAAAATAAAAGCAATTGATGTGTTTGATAGAAACATAGAAATTATACTTGGGTATGGAAAAAGTAATTATGAAAATAGAAGTATAATAAAAGATATTATAAAATATAAAGACATTGAGAATAATTTTGAGAATATTATAAAAAATTGGATAAAAGTATATGAAGAAAATGAATTATTAATGGTTAATTTTGAAAAACTTCAAACATCAGAAGACTTAATAGTAAGTGAATATATGAATTTGATGAGTGCAATAGACAGTTTACATTTGTTAGTAACACACAAAAATCAGAGCAAAGATCCTTGTGCAGAAGTTGTAAAAAAGTTATTGAGAGAGACTAATTTCATATTAAATTTATCAGAAGAAGAGATTCAAGATTTAGCAATAAAAATCAAAGATGTTAGAAGATATTTCGTGCATTCAAATAAAACTCAAAAACAAATAGTTTATAGCAATATATCAGTTATTAGAAGCATAATGAGTATTTTAATAGAAGCTATAAGAAGTAGACTTATGATGGAAATAGGAATTGACAAAAATCTAATAGAAAATTATTATGGAAAAATAGAGAGATTACCAAAAGTCAAATATGATATTGTGAATAATATTAATGAAGATGAGAGAATAATAGCAGAAAAAGCTGATGAAGGAGGAAAAATAATGAATCCGTTATCAAAAAAAGATAAAGAAAATATAGCAAAGTTAAATGCTATTAAGGGAACAAGATATAGAGAATGTGAGTATGATTTGGAAAATAGCAAAGACTTAATTGAAGCAATAGAAAATACCACATCAGAATTTATGGATTATATAAATTATTGGGGACAGCTAAGTACAATAATAGAGGATTTTGATCAGAGTATAGAAGTTTTTCATCCAGAAAAGTGGTTTAATATGACAAAGACGGGAACGACGGAAAATGGATTGGTTGATAAAACTATATCAGGTTTATATGAGGTGGCAAATAATATGAATAAATTAGCAGACAATGCAGAAGAAAGATGTAGAGAGCTATGGGAGTTTTTGTTATTAGGAGATGATAAAAAAGCTCAAAAATATTTTATAGGGGATATATCAAAATATACTAAAGAAGAGTGGTGTGAAGCTTTGGATTGGATTTTGGAAAATATATTTGAAATTGAATATGAAAATCAAATCCAAAATGATACCAGAAATTTCGCCAATGGAATGATGGAATTTTTAGAAAATGAAATGTAATTTTAAAAATAATAAGGAGGAAAATTATGTGCACAGCAGTAACATATAAAACCAAAGACTTTTACTTTGGAAGAACACTAGACTATGAATATTCATACAAAGAAGAAATAACAATAACACCAAAAAACTACAAATTTAATTTCAAAAATAAATCTATAATAACAAATCACTATGCAATAATAGGGATGGCATATGTAGCTGAAAACTATCCTTTATATTATGATGCAGTTAACGAAAAAGGTTTGGGAATAGCAGGACTAAACTTTGTTGGAAATGCTTTTTATAATGATCCAGTTCAAGGAAAGGACAACATAGCACAATTTGAATTTATTCCTTGGGTACTAAGTCAATGTTCAACAACTAATGAAGCAAGAGAGTTAATACAAAAAATAAATATTTTAAATATACCATTTAATAACCAATTACCATTAGCTAAACTACATTGGATTGTATCGGATGAAAATGAATCAATAACAGTAGAATCTGTAAAAGAAGGTATAAAAATATATAATAATCCAGTAGGAGTACTAACTAATAATCCACCATTTGACAAGCAACTATTTGCTTTAAATAACTATATAAATTTATCAAATGAATCTCCTAAAAATAAATTTGCTGATAAATTAGAATTAGAGCAATATAGCAGAGGAATGGGAGCAATAGGACTTCCAGGAGATTTGACGTCTCAGTCAAGGTTTGTTAGAGCGTCATTTGTGAAGATGAATTCAGTCTCGGGAGATACAGAAAACGAAAGTGTAAGTCAATTCTTCCATATACTAAATTCTGTTGATCAACAAAGAGGTTGCTGTAAATTGGACGATGAAAAATATGAAATAACAATTTATACTTCGTGCTGTAATGCTACAAAAGGAATATACTATTATACTACTTATGATAATCATCAAATTACAGCGGTTGATATGAATAAGGAAAATTTGAGTGAAGAGGAGCTTATTAGGTATCCTTTGATAAAGAATGAACATATAAAATATCAAAATTAATATTTTAAATACAAAAAATTAAAAATTAGTGTATATTTATATAAAAATTCATACAGATTGACAACTAAAGTAAAACATAATAAAATAAAAATAAAAAATCAGGAGAAAAATATGAACTCAACTAAAAAAGAAAGTATAGCAATCAACGCATTAATCACCGAAATAAATAAATATGACAATTTACAAGAAAATTTTAACAAGAGAGACAAGATACCTGTATGGGATGGAAAAATAGAATTATATAAAAAAGACAGCAACAAAAAAGACGACATAGTAGGAGAAATACCAGTACAAGTAAAAGGAACAAATACAAAAAATAAACATAATGAAACATATTATGATGTAGAAATAGTAGATATTCAAGCATATCAAAAAACTAAAACAGAAACAATTTATTTTGTAGTAGAAATAGACAAAAATAGAGAAACAAAAATATATTACAAAATTTTTGACCAAAAAACAATAGAGGAAATATTACAATTGGCACAAAATCAAAAGAAAAAAAGATTAAAATTTATGAAGCTAAAAAATAATGAATTAGTAACAATATGTATAGAATTTATAAAACAAAAAAATATATACAAAAAAGTTGAGAAAATACCAGAAGTAGAAGTATATGAAAAAAAGTCGATTTGCTATAATTATAATGCGAAATATGAATTAGATGAAATAGAAAAATCTAATAAATTTTTTTATGAAACAAATGCTTATAAAGAAGCAAAAGAAAAGTTAGAAAAATATAACATAGTAATCTTACACGGAGAACCATGGGTTGGAAAAACGAGTACAGCAAGAAAAATTGTTTCAGATTATATAAAGCAAGATTATCTATTTGTATATGGAAATGTAGATGATTTACCTCGTATAAAAGAACAGGTTGCTGTAGATGAAAAAATAATTTGTTTATTAGATGATTTTTTAGGTTCAAATATAAAATATTTAGAAAAAAATGTGGCAGAAAGTACATTAGATAAAATAGTTAGTATCTTTAGAAATTCAAAAGAAAAAAAATTAATATTCACAACTAGAACATATATTTATAATAATGCAAAAGATTTGTTTTATAAATTCCATAATGCAACTAAGATAAAAAATGAATATTTGATAGATGTTGCAAACTATACTTATGAAGAAAAAGGAAATATATTTTATAATCATATGAAAAGAAATAATTTAGTAGGAACTGAAACTCATCAAAAAATAGTAGATGATGAATTTTATGCAGATGTTATTGCAAATGACAATTTCAATCCAGGAGTCATTTCTTTATTATGCGAAAGGCTAAGAAATAATAATATAAAAGACATAAAAGAATATATAAAAAATGCATTAAACGATCCTGACCAACTTTGGGAAGAAGAGTATAATAAATTATCTTTATATGAAAAAATTATTTTAACAATAATAGTTTTATTTGGTGTAAAAGTGCCAGAATCACTGGTAAAAGAACAATTTTATAAAATAATTGAAAATGAAAATATAAATTCATTGGATTCTGAGATATTTTTAAAAGCTATACATACATTAAGTAACGCTTTTGTAAAAATAACATTTAATAAATATAATGAGAGAGAATTTGAGGTATGTAGACATAGTGTATCTGATTATATAATAAATAAAATAAAATATAGAGAAATAAATCTGAATAAATATATAGAAAGTGCAACTTATGCGGAGGTCTTAAGATATATGAATATTGTTGTAGAAAATAAAGACATTAAAGAAAAAATAGCATTAAAAGTTGAAAAAGATATTGATAAAATAAAAGGATTTTTATATGATGAAAAATATATTTTATTTAATATTTTGAAGAGAAATATAAATGAAAAAAGAAGAAAAATATTGAAAGAAATAATTGATGAGGAATTTGAACTACATAATCCTAATATTATAATGGATATATTAGAATATGAAACAAATGAATTTTATTCATATACAAAAAAAGATTTTGAAAATTACATTATTAATAAATTTGATATAGAAATGTTATATCAAATAAATTCTATATTAGATTGCGAAACATTTTTTAAAAACCTTGCAGAAGTTTTGGAATATGAAAAGGATTCAGAATATGTAATGAATTATTTTTATGATATTGGGGATATTTTAATAAATATTATTCAAGAAGATGTTGAAGAAAATATGAGTGAATTACTAGAATATGTTGCAAAAGACATGAATAGTGGAAAAAGTTTGGAAAGTATAAAAAGAGAATTTATTGAGGCGTCATTTTATGATGAAGTTCCAGATTTAAGAAATGTGTTTAGCAAAAAAAGTATAGAAGAACTATTACAATATTTATATTCCAATTGTTACATAGAAGTAGATGAAGAAGCTTTAGAAGAAGAAAGAGAAAGATTAAAAGATAATGTAAAAGAAGAAAAAGTTGTGTTATATAAATATAAGACACTTGATATGGAGCAAATAAAAAAGATTAAAGAAAAATTTGAAGAGGGAATGATTGTTACTGAAAAAGATACAGAAGATGAATTGAGATATTACTCTATCAGAAAAGATATCGAAACTTATGGAAATTGGTGGATAGAAAGTTTTATATGGGAAAATAATTTTAATGAGTATAATAATATCAAATTATATAAAGAATTTATTGAAATGAAAAATCCGAAAGATGTTTCTATAGATGCTGTAGCAGAAGAATTTTTAAATTATTTATTATTTGAAAAAAATAAGATATCTAAAAAAGCTCATAAATTGTTAATCAAAATGGCGTATGAAAGTTTTCAAAAAAATTCATATATAATAGATAAAAAATATAAAAAGAAATTTCAAAATGAAATTAAAGAATTATACAATATTGGTATTATACTAGAATCAAATAATGAAACAAAATTTATTAATAAATATATACATTTATATATTGCGTTAAAAGAATTTATAAGAAAAGATGATAATCTTTTACTAAGTATGGCTAAATGGAAAAGTATGAATTGCATAAAACCGGAAGATTGTATAATAGATGATTTACAGCACGTATATGAATTATATTCAAGTTTTAAAATAGAAGAATTTAATACATTATATGTAATACCTTCATTAAAGGTTTTTATAGAAGAAGTAGAAAAAAGGTGTAATAGAATTGGAAAAATGAATGTATCAAAAGCAATATTGAGCATAATACAATTGGAAATATATTTAAATAGAGCATTTGAACAAGAAAGTTCATTTGGATATCAATGTGATTATATGGATATAGTTAAATTTGTTACGGGAATAGATATAGAAATTTCAATTTCATTATTTGACTATGGAATTTACCAAAAATATATTTATGAAGAATGTTTTGATGAAGAAATGAATATATATAAAATAGAATTTTTACAGGCAATTAAAAATAAAAAATTAAAAGAAATTTTTGATAGACTTAAAATATGGGATTTTTTCTATGCAATATACAATGAATGCAAAAAAGCTTTAGAATTATTAGAAGAAGATAATAATATAAATGTTTTTAATATAGGAAAAAAGAAAATAAAAAATAAATTTGAATTATGAGAAAAGCTATAATTTTTTATAGCTTTTTCAGTACTAAATCACCAAATCCCAACATATAAATTAAACAGAAAAAACCAAGGAAGCGGTGAGAAAAATATGGAAAGAACAATGACAGTAGAAGAAAAAATAAGGCGAGCAGAAGAAATCTACAACAGAAGAAATGGAACAGGTTATACATACCAAAATACAACTCAAAAGGTCAAAAAAGGCCCAAGCCTAATGCAAAGAATGCTAAAACAAATAATAATATGTTTTATGATATACGGAATATTCTACGTAGTAAACAACAAAGAATACTACCTATCCCAAGAATTCCAAACAAAAGTAGAACAAATAGCCTCCAAAAACGAAACAACCCAAAAAGCATACAACTGGCTAACTGAATATATCCAAAAATATATCTACCAACAAAATAACTCAAACAATGAAGAAACCCCGAACACTAAAAACAACCAAAATAATTCAAACGACGAAAACAATTCGCCACAAGCCGAAGAAACAACAAGTAATTTAGAAACAAATGAACTTTCAAATGACGAAAACATAGGAGGTTCATCAGAAGAAACAAATGAAGTAGAAAAAACTCAAGAGCAAAAAGATATAGAAAAAGTAAAAACTACAACAAGTTTTATAAAACCAATAGAAGGAACAATAAGTTCAACATTTGGATGGAGAACGCCAACTACAGCTACAGTTCCAAAATACCATACAGGACTAGATATAGCAGCAAAAACAGGAACAAAAATAAAATCAGCAACAGATGGGAAAATAATTTTGGCATCAAGTGAAGGAGATTATGGAAATCATTACAAAATACAAATAGATGACATAATTTTAGTGTATGCTCATTGTAGTAAATTGTATTTTAATGAGGGAGATAGTGTATCACAAGGACAAGAAATAGCAGAAGTAGGTTCAACTGGAAATTCAACACGGACCCCACCTACATTTTGAAATAAGAAGAGAGGATAGATTAGTTGATCCACAGCTGATTCTAGATTTTTAGTGAAAATATGATTTTTAGAATAGATTTAAAAATATTTATTTTTTTGATAATTTTATATTTTACAAGACAAATTGAAATTTATTGGCTTATAATGCTTTTTGCTTTTTTGCACGAATTTGGACACCTTATGGCAGGAATAATTTTAAAAATGAAAGTGAAAAAAATATCTATTATGCCTACTGGATTTTCAATAGAATTTGCTTTAACAGATAATGACTATAATAAAAAAATATTAAATTCAAATATATTAGAAATAAAGAAAATAATTATTGCATTTGCAGGGCCATTAGTAAACCTGATTATAATGAGTGTATTCATAATTTTGCACAAAAATGAGGAGATAGCCCATAACATAATATACTCAAACTTTCTTATAGCAATATTTAATTTACTTCCAATATATCCATTAGATGGAGGAAGAATACTAAAATCAATTATATGCTTGAATAAAAAAAGAAAATGTGCAATTTTATATACAAATAAAATATCTAATATGACATTATTTTTTATTTCATTTTTATTCAGCATATTAATTTACTATTATAAAAACTGGGCAATAATAGTTATATTAATGTATTTATGGTATATTGTATTAAAAGAGAATAGAATATGCCGAATGAAGTTAAAATTATATGAAAACTTGGAAAAATTATAAAAAATATATACAATAAATAAAAAATATGTTATAATAGAAGTATCTGAGGAAACGGGGGGATGAAATATGTTTGAAACAAAATATAGTAAATTTTTAACAATAGTATTAGTGGTAATAATAGTAGCAATAATAGCCTTAGGTGGATATTTAGGATATAGTTATTTTGAAAGTAGTTCAAAAGTAAATGATGCAGATAAATATGTATCAACTTTTGTAGAAGAAGTAGCAAATACAACAAATAATACAAATACAGATGTAGGAGAAGGAAGCATTTCATCAAATATAGCTGCAGCAGAAACAGGCTCAAATAATACAAGTAAAACACAAACCTACAAAGGATTTAATGTATTAGGAACAATAGAAATTCCAAAAACGAATGTAAAATATCCAGTATTAGAAGGACCTGCTAGTAACGATAAAATTGAAGTAGCAGTTGCAGTACAATATCCATTAAATGCAACATTAAATACAGAAGGAAATGTAGTTATCGCAGGACATAACTACAGAAATGGAACATTCTTTTCAGATAACAAAAAACTAGGAAATGGAGATAAAATCTACATAACAGACTTAAATGGAAGTAAAGTAGAATACAGAGTTTACAATACATTTATAACAGAAGCAAACGACAATTCTATCTATAATAGAGATACAGATGGAAAAAGAGAAATAACATTATATTCTTGTACAGACGATTTAGCAGGAAGGCTAATTGTACAAGCAAGAGCAGATTAAAATAAATTAATAAAGGAATTTTCAAAATTCCTTTATTTTTTTTTGTCTATCGTATATAATAAGGCAAACGGAGGTAAAGCAATGAATAAAACAGAAGCAAAAAAAAGAATTGAAGAATTAACTAAAAAAACATCATATTATGCAGGAAAATACTATGATGATGATAAACCAGAAATAAGTGATTTTGAATATGATATGATGATGTTAGAATTAAGAACATTGGAAAATCAATATCCAGAATTAATACAAAAAGAATCTTACACACAACACGTAGGGGGAAATGTAAAAGCAGGATTTAGCAAAGTAGAGCACGAAGTACCACTATTAAGTATGCAAGATATTTTTAATGTTCAAGAAATAGATGACTATGTAAATAAAATACAAAAACAAGCAGAAGAAAATAAAATAGAAAATAAAAACTTTGTAGTAGAAACAAAAATAGATGGATTAACAGCATCATTAGAATATAAAGATGGAATATTTGTAAGAGGTTCAACAAGAGGAAATGGACTAGTTGGAGAAGATGTTACAGAAAATTTAAAAACAATAAAAAATATACCAAAAGAGCTAACAGAAAAAGTCACAATTACAGTACGTGGAGAGGTATTCATAAGTAGCAAAGATTTTGAGAAAATGAATCAAGAAAGAGAAGAAAAAGGAGAAGAAACATTTGCAAATGCACGTAATGCAGCAGCTGGTTCATTAAGACAATTAGATAGTAAAATAACTAGAACAAGGCCATTAGATATTTATGTATATAATATACAAAAAATAGAAGGAAAACAAATTTCATCACATTATGAAGCTTTAAAATACCTAGAAAAACTAGGATTTAATGTAAACCCTATTAAAATTTTCTGTAAAAATGAACAAGAAGTAAATGAAGCAATAAAAGAGATTGGAAGCAAGAGAGACAGTCTAACATTTGGGATAGATGGGGCAGTTATAAAAGTAGATGATTTAAATTTTAGAGAAATATTAGGAACAACAGCAAAAAATCCAAGATGGCAAATTGCCTACAAATATCCACCAGAGCAGAAAAAAACAAAGCTAATAGATATAGTATGTAATGTAGGAAGAACAGGAGTTATAACACCACTTGCAATATTAGAACCTGTAAGTGTTGCGGGATCTACAATATCAAAAACGACACTTCATAATGAAGATTTTATAAAAGAAAAAGAAATTAAAATAGGAGATACAGTTGTAATTCAAAAAGCAGGAGATGTTATACCTGAAATTGTAAAGGTTATAAAAGAAGAAAGAGATGGAACAGAAAAAGAATTTAAAATGCCAGAGATATGTCCTGTATGTGGAGCAAAAACAGTAAGAGAAGAAGGAGAATCTGCAGTAAGATGTACAGGAACAGAGTGTCCAGCAAAACTATATAGAAATTTAGTACATTTTGTATCGCGTGAAGCTATGAATATAGATGGTTTAGGAGAAAATATAATAGACCAACTAATGGATAGAAAACTTATTTCAAATGTAGCAGATATATATAATTTAACATTTGAAGATGTTGCAACATTAAAAAAGAATGGAACAAAATTTGCAACAAATTTAATAAATGCAATTGAAAATAGTAAGCAAAATGATTTATATAGATTAATTACAGCATTAGGAATAATGCATATTGGAGGAAAAGCATCAAAAGTACTTGCAAAAAAATTTAAAACTTTAGACAATTTAGCAAATGCAAGTTTAGAAGAACTATCTGAAATTGATGATATTGGACCAATAATGGCACAAAGTATTGTAGAATTTTTTGCTGAACCTCAAACAAAAGACTTAATAGAAAGATTAAAACTAGCTGGAGTAAATACAAAAGCAGAAGAAACAGAAAATGAAGACAATAGATTTGAAGGAAAAACTTTTGTACTTACAGGAAGTTTAGAAAAATTTACACGTGACGAAGCAACAAATCAAATAGAAAAATTTGGTGGAAAAGTATCTGGTTCAGTTTCTAAGAAAACAGCATATTTAATTGCAGGAGAAGATGCAGGAAGTAAACTAGAAAAAGCAAGAACACTCGGAACAACAATTTTGACAGAAGATGAATTTTTAGAAATGATAAAATGACCCATTGGGACCGGTTCTTTTTGGGCATTTTTGCCCAAAAAGAACCGGTCCCAATGGGTCAGCCAAAAAGAAAGGAACAATGATTATGGATGATTATACTTTTGAAATGATGTATGAAGATTTAAGAAATGGTTACCAAATTTATTATACTTATGTAAGAAATAGATATTTATTATTTAGAACAGCAAAAAATTGTTACACACAAAAGCTAATTACAGAAAATAGCAAAAATCCTCATCCAAAAACAACAATGCTTACATTAAAAAGGGTTAAGGAGATTTTTCCTTTTATGGAAGATATTGAATATAAGGTTGGAATATAAATGAATGAAAATAAAATGTTTGTAATAGTTAAAGGAGAAGACAAAACAAAAGACATAGAAAAAATAGAATATGATTGGATGAATGGAAAATATTACATAAAATATTTTAAAGGTGACAAAAATTATTCTTACAAAATGATGGATATAAAAGTAGAAAAATATGAAAAAGAATTAAATATAAAAAATAAAAAAGTATATTACAACAATTCAAGAATATTTGATGTGAAAAAAGCGGTAAAATATGAAAAAGCTATAAGAATTATTTATGAAGATGAAACAAATGAATTATATTTAGATGGAGAAAACATAAGAATTAAATCAGGAAATGAAAATAAAAAAGAAAAAAATCAAAAGCAAATATTAAACTATTACAAACAAATAGCAAAATATGCGAAAGTAAAAGAAGAAAATACAGAAAAAAGCCAAAATGGAACATTTTTAGAAAAAGAATATAGTAAGTTACATTTGGTTCCAAAGGAAAGCGTATTAGAATATTTTTTAAATAAAAAGAAATTAAAAAAGCCTCAAAAAGAAAAGATTGATTTAATATACCCATTTAGATTTAACCTAAGCCAAAAAGAAGCTGTTTCAAATGTATATAAAAGTAATATTTCAATTATAGAAGGACCACCGGGAACGGGAAAAACACAAACCATTTTAAATATAATTGCAAATTTAGCTATAATGCAAAATAAAACAGTTGCAGTAGTGTCTAACAATAATGAAGCAGTGAAAAATGTAAAAGAGAAGTTGGAGAAAAATGGATATGGTTTTATTTTAGCCGATTTAGGTAGAAAAGAAAAACGAAAAGAATTTTTTGAAAATCAGCCTCAACCAAGACTAAGAGGTTTCAAAATTGAAGAAAAAGAAAGAAGAAATTTAAGTAAAAAAATTAAGAAATTAAATGTGATTTTAGACAACCTATTAGAAAAAAAGAATAGACAAGCAAATTTAGCAAAAGAAATAGAGGATTATAAATTAGAAAAAAAATATTTTGATGAATACTATAAAAATCAAGACATAAAGAAAATAAAAACACTAGACTTTTATAACAAAACAGATGATAGAATTATCCAATTTTTGATTGATACACAAATGAAAAAAGAAGATAAAATTAAATCTGAAAAATTATATAAATGGAAAATATTTTTAAAATATGGCTTAAAAGATATAAAGCAATTTGATGAAGAATTTATAGAAAATGTATTAGCATTACAAAGGGAATTTTACAAAATAAAAATTGAAAAATTACAAAAAGAGTTAGAAAATATAAATAATGTATTAAAAAGACATAAATTTTCGGAATTACAAAAAAGTCATCAAGAAATTTCAGAAAAACTGTTTAAAAATGCCTTATATGAAAAATATAGATATATTCATAATAATTACACATATGATAATTATCAATCAAAAATGAAAAAATTTGTAGAATCATATCCTGTAATATTAAGTACAACATATTCATTAAGAAATTCAATTCCAAATGATTATTTATTAGATTATTTAATAATAGATGAATCATCACAGGTAGACTTACTAACAGGAGTTTTAGCTATATCTAAAGCTAAAAATGTTATAATTGTAGGAGATACAAAACAACTACCTCAAATAGTAAATGAAGAAATAAAAAATAAAGTAAAAGATAATAATGTAGAAAATTGTTATAATTATTTTGAAAACAATATATTATCATCAATGCTTGAAATATATGGAAAACAATTGCCAAGAAAAATACTAAAAGAACATTATAGATGTCATCCAAAAATAATAGAATTTTGTAATAAAAGATATTACAATGGAGAGTTAATTGCTTTTGCAAACAATGAGCATAATGACGTAAAAACACCATTAATAATTTATTATACGGCCCCTGGAAATCATTTAAGAAAATTAAAAGGAGAAAATAAAACAGATACTTTTAATATGAGAGAAGTAGAAACAATAAAAGAAGAAGTTTTACAAGATAAAAGAGTGAATAATTATAGTGATAAAGATATAGGAATTACTACACCATATAGATTACAAGCAGATATAATGCAAAAATTTGATGGAGAAATAGAAAGTGATACAATTCATAAATATCAAGGAAGAGAAAAGAAATTAATGGTTTTTTCAACTGTTTTAGATAATACAAAACAAGGGCAAATGGGAATAAACTTTGTAGATGAGGCTTGTATGGTAAATGTAGCAGTGTCTAGGGCAATAGATCAATTTGTTATTGTAACAGATAATAAATTATTTAATACAAAGGGAAAAGAAATAAAAGCATTATTAAAATACATAAAATATAATGAAATGGATTCAGAAATAGTACAAAGTCAAATTGTATCAGTATTTGATTTATTATATAAAGAATATTCAAAAAAATTAGAAAAACTCTCAAAAAATTTACTAAATAGAAGGAAATACAAAAGTGAAAATATAATGGATACAATTTTATATAACGAGCTAAAAAAAGACGATTATATAGATTTTGAATTTACGGGTGAATGTTTATTAAGGGATTTAATAAATGATTTAGAAGGTTTATCAGAGGAGGAAAAAAGATATATAAACAATAGAGCAAGTGTAGATTTTGTAATATTTGATAAAATGGACAAAAAGCCAATTTTACTTATAGAAGTTGATGGTTTTGCATTTCACAGAAACAATGAAGAACAATTGAAAAAGGACAAAATGAAAAACAATATAGCGAGAAAAAAGAACATACCAATTCTAAGATTTGAAACAGGTGAGAAGGCATATGATGAACAGAAAATTATAAGTGAAATAAGAAAAGTTATATTAAAAGATTAATTATAGAAGAAATATTCTTCTATAATTTTTTTGCGAAAAACGAAAAAATTTATACAAAAATAATAAACAAAAAATTTACAAATGAAAAAAGACATTTGATAAACAAAATGAATAAAATCCAAAAATATGTGTTAGAATTAAGACAGCTTAAGAAAAGCGAGGTGAGTGAAGTGATAGACAAAATATGTTTATTATTAACTAACAAAATACGAAAAGAAATGCCCGATGTTGATGATGAAAGAGCAGAAATAATAAACTATGGTTTGCACCTTTTAATAGGTGAACTACCTAAAAATTTTATTATTTTGGGATTATCTTATATTTTAGGAGTATTCAAGCTAACTTTATTAACTGTAATTTTATTGTTGCCATATAGAGCATCTTCTGGGGGATTTCATTTAAAAACACATATAGGATGTATAGCTGGAACAACACTTATTTACTGCGGCGTGGCAAAAATATCAAGTTATATCATTTTCAACAACCTAATTTTAAAATATATAATTGCATTATCAGTCTGGATTTTCGGAATGGTAATGGTCCATTTGTACGCACCAGCAGATACAGAAAATGTTCCTATACTTTCTAAGAAGGAAAGAAAACAGAAGAAGATAGCATCTTACATATTATTAAGTGTTGCAATTTTGGTAGCTTGTATAATACCTAATAATGAAATTTCAAATATTTTAGTATTTGGATATTTTATTCAAAGTATAACAATAACAAGATTTGCATACAAATTAACCAAAAATAAATATGGTTATGAAGTATACAAAGAAGATTGTATCTCTAATACATAGAATAATAAAAGGATATTTGCCGGCAATATCTTTTATTATATAAAATTTTTTACATAAAAGGGAGGAATTTATTATGTTAAAATTTTTAGCAAAGATTTCAGAAAAATATGCAAAATCAACTAATTCAGCTTGCAATTTACTTTGGTTTATGCATCAACCAAAAATGCCAGCAACTTTAATTAAAAAAGATTAATAAAAAGGAGTATTTTGAAGTACTCCTTTTATTTTTAATAGTAGATCTCTAGGCATTGTTTAAAATAGTTATCATTTTTTTCTGTTAATAAATTAACATTATTATTTCTTTTTAAAATTTTATTAACTTCCCATAATCCCATACCAAGATGATTTTCTTTTTCAGTTACACCTTTTTCGAATATGTTTTTTGTATTAACGTTTTTGTTTTGATAAGAGTTTTCAATTTGTATAATTTGCACATTAGAGTTTGAAGAGTCTCTAAACAAAATTTTAACAATTTTTTCTTTTGATAATGCAGAGGCTTCTATTGCATTGTCAAGGAATATACCAAACATCCTTGAAAAGTCATAGACAGGCATACGTAATTGTTTTAAATCGAAAAAAAATTCTAATTGAATATCTACATTTTCAACTTTAGCTTTTTGATATTTTACCGTAAGAAGGTTATAAATACCAGGATTATTGATAAGAGTGGGGTTTAGTAGAGAAATATTATTTATATTTTGACACTCTTTTTCTAGACTATTATAATAAATTTTTAATCCTTCTATGTCATTACTATCAATAAAGCCACCAATTGTAAAAATTATATTATCAAAATCATGTTTAAAAGCTTTAACATTGTCATACAAAATAGAAAGTGTTGTGTTATAATTTTCAGAATTTTCTAAATCTCTAGTTGTTATTTGCAATTTCATAGTTTTAACTAGGCTATAAAAGCTGATAAAAAAGTATGCTAATAGAGAAATAAAATCTAAAAATGTAATTATAAATGGAAGTTTGTCAGTATAAAAAGCTGTAATAGCTAGTTCAATTGATAAAGTAAAAAATCCAAAAACTAAATTTCCTATTACAATATATTTATTATGAAGTGTAAATTCTTGGGAAGAATCAAATTTTAGCTTTAACACATTTATAATCTTTATTAATATTAAGACAAATGTATATAAAATTGAAAGATATAACATTTCATAAATAGGTGTAGATTGAGCCTGGTTTACTGATATGTTAAATATTAATAAAATTGGTTTTAAAACAAGAATTCCAAGTAGCGCAAAAATGACAGTAGGAATAATTACAGAAAGTAAAGACTGTATAACATTTAATTTAAAAACCAATTTAATAAGTATAAACATTACAATATAGTTAACAAGTGTATTAAATGGGCTTGGTATAAAGAATTTTGAAATTAGCGAAAATACAGGAAATAATATTACATATATTGCTGATTGTTTTTTAGTATATTTTATACGTAAAATGGACGTGAATAGTTTTAATACTAACCAAGCTTCTATAAAAATTGGGAATGAAGTTATTATTTTCGTAAGTATTTCATCTTCAGTAACCAACAAATTCCAAATACTACTCAACATATCCAAATGTACACACCCCTTTCATAAAATCCTCTTTATACTTAGGACCAATATCACAAGTATCATTATTTTTAAAATAGACTAAATTGCTAGTAGGTTCAATTTTTTCAATATTATTTACATTAGCAATAAAAGACTTATGACATCTAATAAAATTCTTAGGTAAATGACTTTGAATTTTAGCAAATGAACTATAAACTTCATAATCCCTAGATTTAGTATGAAATATAATCTTCATACCATCTCGTTTAATATATTGAACCTCATTTCCGTCAATAATAGTATTCTTATTATCTAGCCTTATGTAACTTTTTTCAGAAGAATTGTTTTTAATATCGTCAAATAATCTTAAAACAGTTTCCTCTAAACGCTCTTGAGTTACAGGTTTACAAAGAAAATCGAAAGTTTTGCATTTATATGCCAGAAAGACAAATTCAGCGTGGGCGGTTGTAAAAATTATATAGGAGTTATTGTGTGCTTTTCGAAGCTGACTTGCAATATCAAGCCCTGTTAAATTTGATTTTAGATTAATATCTAAAATAATAACATCTGTCGGATTTTCTTTTACATAGGAAAGTAATTCGTGTTCGTTCGTGGTTTTAAAAGCTATTTGTGCTTTTAAGTCATATTTCATAAATACAGATTCAAACATATGTGATAATTTATTAAGAGCATTCAAGTTATCATCACACATTACAAAATTTAACATTGATATCCCCTTTCTTTGAAAAAATTGGAAAAAATATACATATTTAAAATCAAAATAATTTCAAAAAATGCCGAAATTTTCCGTATATATAAATAAATTATAAAATAAAAGTAAAAAAATGTAAATATGGCAAACCATATAAAAGATACAACATAAACCATTTTTGGCTTATATAATTGTGTGTATAAAATGATATTGATAATAATAAATCTAAATTGACATAAAAACTTACATAAATTTGACAAAGATGAAAGTTATGATATAATTATAAAAAATAAGAGAAAAGGATATTAAGATTTGAATAATATTCCTAAAAAATGGAAATTTATTCATTCTAATTTGTACTTTTATGGAAAGGAAAGATTGTAAAAAATGAGTAAGTATTACGAAAAATTAAATGAAACAATAAAGGAGTATTTTAAGGTATTATCAAAGGATTTTCCAGAATTTTTATATGAATATATAGATACACCACCAATGCAAAGAATAGGAAAAATCGGATGTGGATGTGGAACAGATTATACAAAAGTATTTAATCATAAATTTTTTTATACTAATCTTGAACATAGTATAGGTGTGGCGCTAATAGTATGGAATTTTACAAAAGATAAAAAACAAACACTAGCAGGGTTATTTCACGATATTGCAACACCGGTATTTAAACATTGTATAGATTTTATGAATGGTGATCACGAAAAACAGGAATCAACAGAAGAATTAACTACAAAAATAATAAGTGAATCAAAAGAAATAATGGCTTTATTAAACAGAGATGGAATAAAAGTTGAAGAAGTAGCAGACTACCACATTTATCCTATAGCAGATAATGATACACCTAAATTATCAGCAGATAGATTAGAATATACTTTCTCAAATGGATTATATTTTAAAATTGTATGGGATGTAAAAGAAATAAGTGAAATTTATAAAAATATAGAAGTTCAAGTAAATGAAGAAGGTATTGAAGAATTAGGATTTAAAGACAAAGAACATGCTGAACAATTTATTGAAGGTGCACATAAATTATGGCCTTTATGGATAAGCAAGGAAGATAAACTATGTATGCAATTTATTGCAGATATTGTAAAGAAAATGGTTGAAGAAAAAGAACTTACTTTAAACGATTTATATACTTTACCAGAAAAACAAGTAGTAGAAATGATAGAAAATAGTAATAATAAGCAAATTTCAGAAGAGTTTAAAAAATTTAGAAATGCAACAAAAGTTTATGAAAGTGATATGCCTGTAGAAAATAAATATTGCAAAAGTGTAAAAGGAAAAAGAAGATATATAAATCCATTAGTAAAAACAGTAGATGGATATAAGAGAATAAAAGAAATATCAGAAAAATCCAATAAAGAAATAGAAGAATACTTAAAATATAAAACAAAAGAATATTTATATTTTGATTTTTAATTAAATATTTAAGAGTAATAATCTCTTTTTAGGTACATAAAATTATAAAAAAGCCTAAGGAGAGATTTATTATGTTAAATATAAAAAAATCAAAAAATACGACCAAAATAATTACTGGAATATGCTTAACTCTTGCAATACTAACAGTTACGGTAATAATAGGTCCGAAAGCTGCAGAGCAAACATCAAGTGAAGTACTTAGCAATAAAAAAATAGGGTGGGGAATAAAAAGAAATGATAATCATACTCAACCAGATTTAGGAGCAGAAAACAAAAAATTAATAGATAAATATAATGGAATGGCAATGGGAAATAATGAGGACAAAAATATATATTTAACATTTGATTTAGGATATGAAGGAGGATATACGGCAAAAATTTTAGATGACTTAAAAGAAAGAAATGTAAAAGCAACTTTTTTCATAACAGCACATTATTTGAATACAGCTCAGGATTTAGTAAAAAGAATGATAGACGAGGGGCATATTGTAGGAAACCACACCGTAAATCATAAAAGTATGCCAGATTTATCTGATGAAGAAATAAAAACAGAGCTAATGAAATTAAATCAAGCGTTATATGAAAAATTTGGATATGAAATGAAATATATGAGGCCACCTAAAGGTGAATTTAGTGAAAGAACATTAAGTATTACAGATTCATTAGGATTTAAAACAGTAATGTGGAGCTTTGCGTATGTAGATTGGAATGATGATAAACAACCATCAAAAGAAGAGGCAATGAAAAAAATAATATCCAATTTACATAATGGAGAAATAATGTTACTACACGCAACATCAAAAACAAATTCCGAGATTATGGGAGAAATGGTAGACAAAATAAAAGAAGAAGGTTATGAAATTAAAAGCTTAGAAGAATTTAGATAGGAGTTTTAAAATATGGGAAGAAGAAAAAGATTTAATGATATTTTAGAAATTCCAAAAGAAATATATACAAACATTCCAAATTTTATAATAACCGGATTTGAAGATATGATAATTGAAAATTATAAAGGTATTTTAGAATATGAAGATTATTATGTAAGAGTAAATACCTATATTGGAATTGTAAATATACACGGAACTAATTTAAGGCTTGAAAAAATGACAGAAGATAATATTAAAATTATAGGAAAAATAGAATCTATAGAGATTGAACGAACGATTGATAGCTAAACTTTAGGAGGATATATGTTCATAAAATTATTAGCAAGACTGCTTTTTGGGTATGTCAGAATTGAGGTAGAAGGATATTATATTGAAAGATTTATAAATATATGTACAAATAATAAAATTTTAATATGGAATTTAAAAAGAGAAAAAGGTGTTAAATTATATTTAAATATAGGAATAAATGATTTTAAGAAATTATCTGCTATAGCTAGGAAAACTAATTGCAAGATTAAAATTTTAAGAAAAAAAGGAATACCATTTTTATTAAATAGATATAAAAAAAGAAAGATTTTTGCAATATTTTTAATACTTGTAATGCTAATAATTTTTATAAGTTCAAAATATATATGGAATGTTAATATATCTGTAAAAGATGATTTACAGCTAGAAAATATTGAAGAAGATATTAAACTTTTAGGAATATCAAAAGGAGTAAAAAAAGATGAGATAGATACAGATAAAGTAATAAATGAGCTTAGATTAAAAAGAGATGACATTGCGTGGGTTGGAATTGATATAGAAGGGACAACAGTAAAAATAAATATTGTTAAGGCAGATAAAGCACCTAATATAGTTAATAATTCAGATTACTGTAATATTGTTGCATCAAAATCAGGTGTTATTCAGAAAATAATAGCCCAAAATGGAACTGCAGTTGTAAAAGTTGGTGATACTGTACAAAAAGGTGATATTTTAATTGCAGGATATATGGAAGGAAAATATACAGATACAAGATATGTTCATAGTATGGGAGAAGTTGAAGCTCTTGTTTCTTATCAAAAATCTAAAGAGGTTAAATTTAAGGTAAGTGATGAAAAAATGTATTCTTTAGACGAGGCAGTAAAAATTGGAAGTGAGGAGATAATGGCAGAAGTTCAAGAAAGTTTTGGCGAGGAAAAAGAAATTGTTGATAAAAAGATAGACTTTGAGGAGCATGAAGATGGTGTGGTTGTTAGAGTGACTTTTGATGTTGTGGAAAATATTGGGGAGGAACAGTGATTTTTTCTGATTGGGGACGGTTCTTTTTCCGAAAAAGAACCGTCCCCAATCAGAAAAAACTTTTAAAAATATCAATATTTTATTGATATTTTTTCTTTTTTGTTATAGAATACATTTAGCAACATTCAAATGGAAAAATTTGGATAACGAACAACAGAAAAAACAAAAAGAAAGGAAGATGCACATGGAAGATACAAGCTTAAAAATAACAGGAGCGAATAAATCGTTTCTAAACAAACTAACAAATACAATTTCAAAAATATTAATACCAACAAAAGTAGGTATTAATGGAATGTTAATTACAGTAAAAAGAAATTCCATGATAAAAGCGTTTGAACATTATAATTTAGAGGAGGAAGACAAAGAAAGTTACGAAAAAAAATACGAAGAATGTTATGAAGCTTATTTAGAAACACTAGATAAATATGTAATGGATTCAATATATAAAAAAGTAAAAAATAATACAGCAACAGAATTTGAAAAAAATGCTTTATCAAGATATTATGGTGTAATATCATTAAAAGAAAATGAGTATGTTGAATATAAATTTAGAAAACAAAAATTTTTACTAGAGCTAGATAATGAACATGTAAAAGAATCAGGAAAAGAAAAAGTTCAAGAAAAATATAATAAATTTTATATTCAAAAAATGGATTGGCTATATAAAGGAATATTAAAAAATTATTCAATAAAATTAGCAGATTCAAGCAAAAATTTTGACTCTTCAAAAGAATGGGTATATTTAAAAATATTCAGCACATTAAAAGAATATATAGAAAATATACTATCATTAAAAATTGAAGAAGACAAAAAACAAGAAACAAGAAAACTAGAAGAAATTGAAAAAGACTACGAAAATTATGAAACATTTGAAGTAGGAAAACTTGACCAAAGAGATAATATAGAAAAAAATATGTTATTACTTGGAATAAGTAGAAAATTATTTACACATAGTTTGCCACTTACAGTTGCAGAACAATGTTATATGAAACTTCTAAAAGATGCAAGATGTTTGGTACAAGATACAAAAATTGCTGTAAGAAGAGAAAAAGCATTTAATATGCTTATGAGTTTAATAGAAGACTATAATATAAAATTATTATCAACAAAAGTTTATTGGGAGAATATGAACCAAAGAGAAGAATTCAAAGTTTTTTGGAATAAATATAAAGAAATAGGAAAACTAAAAGATGTTGATTTTATAGAATATGTTAAACAAAAAGAAGTATTATTTATAAAAGATGATATGAAAAAAATAGAACAAGAACAATGTGATTACTCAAAATTAATGAAATACTATAAAAGAAAATTAGTAGATTATGGAGTTATGAGAGAAATACAAGGATGTGTAACAAAAGGAAATTACAAAAAAATGAAAAAATTAAATGATCAAATGGAGGTAGGAGCATAAGTGTACAAAATAGAATTTCTGGATATAGAAGAAAACGATGAATATGAAAAAACAATTTCAAAAGTATTAGAGGAATGTTTCAAAGTAGAGAATTTGCCAAAAGATAAACTTTTAGTAAGTATAACACTTACAAATCCAGAAAACATAAGAAAACTAAATAATGAGTACCGAAATATTGACAAATCAACAGATGTATTATCTTTCCCAATGTTTGAAAAAGAAGAGATAGATAATATGGTTAAAAATGCAATTTGGGATTATAATGATATTTTAGGAGATATGGTGATTTCAATCGAGCAAGTAGAAAAACAAGCTGTAGAATATGGACATAGTTTTGAAAGAGAACTTAGCTATATGGTTGTACATAGTTTTTATCATTTAATGGGATATGATCATATTAAAGAAGAAGATAAAGTTATTATGAGACCAAAGGAAGAGTTTGTTTTAGAAAGATTAGGAATAACAAGATAAAAAAACTAGGAGAATTTTTTATTTTCTCCTAGTTTTTTATGTTAGAAAAAGTGTCATTATACTACACTTTTTCTAACATAAAAATGTTATATTCTTATTTTTCATCTAAATGATTAAAACCCATCCAAGACTTAATTTTATTTAAAAATCTAAAAACAAAATTACTTGTATTATCAAGGGCGGTTTCAACTCCGCCGTTTTCTAATACATTAGATTTATGCTCTAATTTATTCATCATTTCAATAAAATAATTCTCATAAAAAACATAACCTGTAACTTTACCAACATATTTATCAAATTTGCTAATACGTTTTCTAAAGCTATCTAATTCTTCTAAATTATTAATATTTTTATATTCTTTATCAAAAAATTCTTTAACAATAAGATTTTGACAGTTAATAAAAGAATTTTTAATTTTTTCTCTATATTTTAAAACTTCGTCTTGAAATTTATTTTCTTTGTTACTTTCGAAAATCTTATTATTTAGAACAATAATATGTTCCTCAAACTTTAATATATCATCAAAAGTCTTTTGAATTTTATTAAAAGTTTTCTTAGAAGAACGGTTAATAATTTCATTCTTAAAATCATCTGTTGAAAAGTATGTACTTTTAAATAATAAATCTTCGCCAACAAGATAAATTAATTCATTAAGTAAAGCACATTCAACTGGGTAATAAGAAGGGCTAGGTGTGAAAATATTTATATCATAATATTTTTCAAAATCAGGTTCTATACCAATTATTTTTGCTGAAATATATTGAACAGCAGCTTCATTTAGGCCAGTACCAATAGGTTTAGAATTATGATATGTTGATAATCCTAATTTTAATATATTATTATTTTCATCTTTAACTTCTTGTAAAAAATGTAAACATTCATGAATAGCAAATTCTTCTAGATCTTCATTTGCAATATGAGAATTGAAATATATAGAAGAATTTTTATAGCAGTAATTTGCTTCTGCCATTCCTTCTGGCATATTTGCTTTGTACATATTTAAACTAAAAAGTTTAGAAAATATATCATCAGCATTTAAGCCAAAATTTGGAAAGGTTTCTACTATTTTTTTTGAGATACTTTTAGTGATTTTTAAAATGATGTCTGTATCTATTTTCTCGGTAACAATTATTCCATCTTTTACTAAATCTTTTTCTATGTTCATAAGAAAAGTCCTTTCATTTGTAATCTTATATATTTTTTTCTATAATTTTTTCCATTATTTGAATTGCGTTTGCCGCAGCGCCTTTTCTGATATTATCAGCTACACACCATAAATTTAATGTATTTGGCTGACTAAAGTCTCGTCTAATTCTTCCAACATAAACAGCATCTGTTCCATTTGCGACAGTTGCAAGTGGATAAATATTGTTTTGTGGATTATCATAAAGGACAACACCAGGTGCATTTTTTAAGATATTTTTTACCTCATCTAAATCAAAATCGCTTTCAAATTCTATATTAATAGATTCTCCATGACAATTTTCAACTGGTACTCTAACGGTTGTTGCTGTTATTCTAATGTCTTGTTTTCCTAAAATTTTTCTTGTTTCATTAATCATTTTGTGTTCTTCTTTGGTATAACCGTCATCCATAAATACATCGATATGTGGCAGACAATTATTGTATATTGGGTGTGGGAATTTTTTTAGATTTTCTGAGTCATTCTTATTAAGCAAATCTTCTAATCCATTTTTTCCAGCACCTGAAACTGCTTGATATGTTGAATATACAATTCTTTTTATTTTATATTTATTATCAAGTGGTTTTAAGCAAACTACTGCTTGAATTGTAGAGCAATTTGGGTTTGCGATAATTCCGTGATTTAATTTTATATCTTCAGGATTTACCTCAGGGACAACCAATGGAACATTGTTATCCATTCTAAATGCACTACTATTATCAATTACAATACATCCTTTACTTGCAGCAATTGGTGAGAATTTTTTTGATGTATCTCCTCCTGCTGAGAATATTGCAAAATCAAAGCCTTCATCAAATGAGTTTTCTGTTAGTTCTTGGGCTATGTATTCTTTTCCTAAGAATTTTATTTTTGTACCTGCTGATTTTTTTGAGCAAAATAGTTTGTATTCAAAATTTGGCAGGTTTTTTTCTTCTAGTATTTTTAAGGCCGTTCTTCCAACTAAGCCTGTTGCACCTACTATGGCTAGTTTATAGGTTTTATTCATATTTTTTCTCCTTTCGATTAAAGAGATTTTTCTTTAGATATTATATGTTAAATGTATGGATTTTGTCAATGAATTGGAAAAAGATATTTGCTTAAAAGTATATCCACCTCAGCGTATAATAAATAGTAAAATAAAATTAAAAAGGTTATTAATTCAGTGGCTTTTTAAATTTTATTTGTCTTTTTTCAAAACCATTATTTTCATAAAATCTATGAGCATTTACATTTGAAATAAGACTAGTTAATTCCAATGATTCGCAATCAATGCTTAATGCATAATCAGTTGCATTTTTTATTAATAGTTTTCCTAAGCCGGAATTTCTAAAATTTTTGCATACAATTAAATCATCAATAAAAAGTATATTTTTTCTTTTTGCTAATCTATTTATTATACGAGCAATAAGGACTCCTACTACTTTATTATTTTCAACTGCAACAATTCCATAAAAATCATTATTTTCTAAACTTTCTTTATATTTTTTAACGAATATTGAATATTCTATTTTGTGTTCGTATAATTCATCTAATAAAGTAAATACTTCTTCTAAATCGCTTAATTCAATTTTTCTTATCATTTTAGTACCTCCTAGTTACATATTTATTATATATGAAATTTATAATTATGTCGAATATTTTTTTATTTAATTATTGTGAAACAGAATTCATAAATTCTGGTATTTGCGTAATTGGCTAATTAATGGTATAATATCTTTATGCAAAATGCATAAATCCAATGATAGATAATATCATTGATGTTTGAGGTGGGACAGCTGAAAGAGGAAAAATATGGAAATGTTAAATTCAATGATAATGGTATCAGTTTTATTTGGAGCCTTATTTATTTTACTAGGATTCAAAAGTATCGTAGATAATAAAACATTAAAAAAGGCTAATGTATATATTGTTTACGGATGTATATTGACAATATTTGGATTAATTATGATTTTTTTCTGTGCTTGGAGAGGCATTAGATTGTAACCAATAAACAATGTTAAAAGTCTGTCTACCTCAGGCTTTAAATTTTTCTTATCATTAGAATCATTATATTTCAGTTAAAGTAATTTTTATTATATCTCAATTTAAATTTTAAAAGAATCTAAGTTTCGGTCTTTTTTTTAATATTCTGAAACGTTATCCACAAAATTCTGAAATTTATGTGAAAATACAGAAAAAACGCTATTGTTTTAGTATAATTAAGTTGCTCCTAAAAAAATACACTAAACAAAAAAATGGAGGTTTTTCTATGAGCAATTTTACCACAAATAATTATGAAATAAAAAGAGATATTATAAATTTTTCTAAAAAAAAGACTTTGTATCAGCAAACGATATCACATTTGAAGGAATAGAAAAAGAATGTTATGCTAGTGTAATAAAAGTACAGATTACAGCTAGTAAAAAGTGGATTAATTTATTATTAATATATGGATTAGGATAAGCACCAATGATGTTAGCAAGTAATATGTCAATAAAGGAAAACAAAAGAGTATAATGGCCAGCTGTGCTTAGTGTATTGATATTATTTACATAATGTCAATACACTAATTTTGTATAGGTTTATTAAGTGATGTTTAAAATAAAAGAATTGGTAGAATATGAATAATGTATCCATATTTTACCAATTTTCTATTCTAAAATGATTTATTTCTGTAAAAAACCGAAACTTAAAAGATATAAAGGTTTTAAAAAATATTTGAGATAAAGTGAAAGTGACATAACATTTGCTTTTTTATGTATTTTGTGCTATAATTTGGAACATATTAAAAGAGATAATATTAAAAGGAGAAAAATAATGTTTACAGATTACACAAAAATAATAATAAAAGCTGGAAACGGAGGAAATGGAGCGATATCATTTAGAAGAGAAAAATATGTAGCTGCAGGAGGACCAGACGGAGGAGACGGAGGAAAAGGCGGAGACGTATATTTCAAAGTTGACAAAGATAAAAATACATTAATAGATTTTAGATACAACAAAAAATTTAAAGCTACAAATGGGGAAAACGGAAGCGGAGCTAGATGTACAGGAAAATCTGGAAATGATATATATATAGGAGTACCAATAGGTACAATAATAAAAGATGTAGAAACAGGAAAAATAATAGCAGACTTATCAAATCCTGAACAAGTAGAATGTGTATTAAAAGGTGGAAGAGGTGGAAGAGGAAATCAACACTTTGCAACACCAACAAGACAAGTTCCAAGATTTTCAGAAGATGGAGAACCTGGTAAAGAAAAAGAGGTAATATTAGAACTAAAATTATTAGCTGATGTAGGTTTACTTGGTTTCCCAAATGTAGGAAAGTCAACATTTTTAAGTACAGTAACAGATGCAAGACCTAAAATTGCAAACTATCAATTTACAACATTAGAGCCAAATTTAGGAGTAGTAAAAGCAAAAGATGGTTCAAGTTTTGTAATAGCAGATATTCCAGGAATAATAGAAGGAGCAAGTCAAGGAGTTGGTCTAGGATTACAATTTTTACGTCACATAGAAAGAACGAGATTACTTTTGCATGTAATAGATATTTCGGGAATGGAAGGAAGAAATCCAAAAGATGATTTCAGAATTATAAATGAAGAATTAAAACAATATAGTGAAAAACTAGCATCAAGAAAACAAATTATAGTTGCAAGTAAAGCAGATGTTGCAAATGATGAACTATATCAAGAATTAAAAGAATTAGCAAAAGAAAATAATATGGATATATTTAAAATATCAAGCAGTACAGGAGAAGGAGTTAAAGAACTTCTAGATTATGTATCAAAAACATTAAAAACATTACCAAAAGAAGAGCTATATGAAACAGAAGAAAAAATGGTATATACATTAGATGACAAAAAAGATGAATTTACAGTTACAAGAAATAATAATGAATTTGAGGTCAAAGGCGAAGCAGTTGATAGATTAATTAGAAGAATAAATATAGATGATAATGAATCTATGTATTATTTACACAAAAATCTAGTAAACCTTGGAGTAGAAGCAGAGCTTAAAAGGCAAGGAATTAAAGAAGGCGATATTGTTAAAATTTCAAATTACGAGCTTGAATGGTATGAATAGAAGGAGCAAGACAAAATGTTACCAATGGAAATAGAAAGAAAATTTACTATAAATTATTTGCCAGATAATATAAAAAGTGTAACAAAAATAACACAAAAACATATTTTTAAGGATATGGTGTGTTCGATTAGAGTTAGAAGAAGTATAAATATGTATACAGGAGAAAAAATATTTACACATACAATAAAGGCAAGAACAGAAAATTTAGAAAAATATTCAATTTGTGAATTAGAGAAAAATATAACAGAAGAAGAATATATTAAATCAAGACCGTTTAGGGGAAGTAGAACAATTCAAAAATATAGATGTGTTGTTCCAATTCAAGATGGCTTAAAGGTTGAGATTGATGTATTTGAGGGATGGCTTAAAGGCTTAATTATTGCTGAGGTTGAGTTTAAAAGTTCTAAACAAGCAGAAGAATTTAAAATGCCAAATTGGTTTGGTGGACCTTTGGAAAGTAGAGCCTTTTCAAATAGAGCTTTATCTACTAAAAGCAGACACGAAGTTGTTGGTATGATAGGTAGAGAACAATTTAATGTTAATAAGAGAATTTTAAATTATTTGCAGAAAAGAGTTTTGAAAAATAAAATATAGTTAAAAAAGACACGTAAATTTTAGTTTATGTGTCTTTTTGGTATATAGTTTAAAGTGATTTATTATTCAATTTAGAGAGTGCTATATAATATCTAATATCAAAATAACTAACATCTTCAGGCAAAGCCTCTTTAATAGGTTTAAGTTTTTCGATACCGATATCATTAATAGCTTTTTCTATTTCAGTTTTAAATTCTGTATGAACATATTTAGTAAGATCCAAATCCATACCTTTTTCCAAACAATCAATTAAATGATTTTCAATACTAATTCTAGTAAGTCCTCTTTCACTTGCAATATCTTCGATAGACATTCCGTTTGTATACATTTCATAAGTTATAAGCCTTGTATCTTGTTTTTGAGTTTTAGTTTTTTGTGGTTTAGCTAAATTAGAAACTTTTATATTGTTTTTTGAAACATAATCTGAAATAGTTTCTATAAATCTATTCCCATATTTAACAAGTTTATTTAATCCAACTCCCTCAATTTTAAGCATACTTTCCGCATCTGTTGGATAGAATGTGGACATCTGTTTCAAACTTGCATCAGAAAAGATAATAAATGGAGCTACATTAGATTCATTTGCAACCTTCATCCTTAAATCATTTAAAAGAGTAAATAAATTTTCATCAACTTTAGTTTCTATAGTAGATTCTTTAGATTTAGTAACTAAAGGTCTATTTTCAGATTTGTTTAATTTTAATTTAGTAGAAACTTTAGCACCATTAAATAAAACATCATTTGACATTGGTGTAAGCATTAAAACAGGATATTTATCTCCAATACTTTTAATATATCCTTCTGTAATTAAATAAGAAATCAAATCTCGCAAGGTATCTTTAGAATAATCCTTCATAATACCATAAGTAGATAGGTTGTCAAATCCTAAACTTAAAATTCTAGAACCCTTAGAGCCTCTTAAAACATCAACCACCATACTACTTCCGAATCGTTCGTTCATTCTTTTTATACAAGAAAGGATTTTTTGCGTTTCAGATGTAATATCAGTAAATTCACTAGTATCTAGGCAATTGCTACAATTACCGCAATTATCAAAAGTAGTCTTTTCACCAAAATATTCTAAAATATATTTTCTTAAACATTTATCCGTATTACAGTAATTTACCATATCATTTAATTTTTCATATTCTTGATAATGAGCATTTTCTGACGGAATAGATTCTATTAATAGTTTATTTGTAATAATATCACTTCTACTAAAAAGCAAGATACAATCAGCATTTTCACCATCACGTCCACTACGACCTGCTTCTTGATAATAACTTTCTAAGTCTTTAGGCATATTGTAATGAATAACATATCTGATATTTGATTTATCAATTCCCATTCCAAAAGCATTTGTTGCAACCATTATTTTAGTTCTATCAAATGTAAAATCTTCTTGTGATAATCTTCTTTGTTTTTCAGTCATACCACCGTGATATTTTGAAACAGAAAGACCTAAATCGGATAATTTATCAAAAACAGTATCAACATTTTTTCTAGTTAAACAATAAATAATACCAGCCTCATTTTTGTGCGCATCTAAATAAGTTTCTATAAAATCGAATTTATCGAGTGGAGTTTCTACAGAAAATTTAAGATTTTTTCTGTCAAAACCAGTTGTTAAACAATATGGATTTTCTAGATGAAGCAAATTTACTATATCATTTTTTACAAGTTCGGTTGCAGTTGCGGTAAACGCAGAAACAATAGGACGTTTTTTTAGATTTAGAATCATATTTGCAATTTCACAATAACTTGGTCTAAAATCATGTCCCCATTGAGAGACACAGTGTGCTTCATCTATTGTAATCATTGAAATATTTATTTTATTTAGTAAATTCAAAAATGTGTCTGAATTTAACCTTTCCGGTGCAACATATATAATTTTGTAAACATTATGAATTATATTTTCAATTGTTTGTTCATAATTATTATATGAAAGTGTACTATTTATAAAGGTTGCTGGAATTCCTATTTCATTTAATGAATCAACTTGATCTTTCATTAAAGAAATTAAAGGAGAAATTACAATAGTAATGCCATCTAAAATCATTGCAGGAACTTGGTAACAAACAGACTTACCAGCACCTGTTGGCATAATTCCCAAAACATCTTCCTTACTTAAAATGTGATCGATTAATTCTTCTTGTCCTGGTCTAAAATTTTCATAACCAAAGTATTTTTTTAGTATATTTTGTGCTTCGTTCAATATTTCAACCTCTTTTCGTTTATTTATAAAGGAATTATAGCATCTTTAAAATGAAAAAACAATCGAAATTTGTCGAAGAAAAAAATTTTTTGAAATGGGGACGGTTCCTTTTTAAAAAAGGAACCGTCCCCATTTCAAAATCAGAAAAAATGTTGAATTTAAAATGATAAATATGATATAATTCTAATATAAAAATATATTTCGAAAGGAAGTAAAAAAATGATAAACGAAATCAAACATCCACTAATTGAACACAAACTAACAATACTAAGAGATAAAAGAACAGGAACAAAAGAATTTAGAGAACTTGCAAGTGAAATTGCAACAATTTTATGTTATGAAGCAATGAAAGACGCAAAACTAGAAGAAGTAGAAATAGAAACACCTTTACAAAAAATAAAAACAGGAAAAATAGATGAAAACAAATATGCATTTGTACCAATTTTAAGAGCAGGAATGGGAATGACAGAAGGAATAGAAAATTTAATACCAAATGCAAAAATAGGAGTTGTAGGATTATATAGAAATGAAGAAACTTTGAAACCAGTAAAATATTACTATAAAGTTCCAAAAGATATAGCAAATAGAACAGTAATATTATTAGATCCAATGCTTGCAACAGGAGGCTCTGCAATTGATGCAATATCTATGCTTAAGGAAGATGGAGTTAAAAATATAAAATTCTTATGTATAATTGCTGCTCCAGAAGGAATAAAAAAGTTAGAAGAAACATATCCTGATGTAGAAGTGTATTGTGCTAAGATTGATGAAAAATTGAATGAAAACGGATATATTTTACCTGGTCTTGGTGATGCGGGTGATAGAATATTTGGAACAAAATAGTGATTTTTTCTGATTGGGGATGGTTCTTTTTCCGAAAAAGAACCGTCCCCAATCAGAAAAGAAGGGAGAAAATATGAAAGTATTACTAATAAATGGAGGTCCACATAAAGATGGATGTACAAACTTAGCGTTAGAAGAGGTGGCAAAAACACTAAATAAAGAAAACATAGAAACGGAAATAATATGGCTAGAAAACAAACCAATAGGAGGATGTATTGCGTGCAACCATTGTTTACAAACAGACAATAGATGTTTTATGAAAGACAAAGTAAATGAATTTTTGGACAAAGCAGAAACAGCAGATGGATTTGTATTTGGAAGTCCTGTGCATTTTGCGGCAGCATCAGGAACAATTACATCATTTTTGGATAGAGCCTTTTACGGAAGAGGAAAAATGTTTTCTGGAAAATTATGTGCATCAGTTGTAAGTTGCAGAAGAGGAGGAGCAACAGCAGCTTTTGATCAATTAAATAAATATGCTTTAATGAGTAATATGTTTGTTGTTGGAAGTTCATATTGGAACCAAATTCACGGAACAAATAAAGAAGAAGCGGCTCAAGATTTAGAGGGATTACAGACTATGAGAAATCTTGGAATGAATATGGCATATATGCTTAAGTGTATAAAAGCTGGAACTGATGTTGGAATTAAAAAGCCTAAATATGAAAGTGGAAATAAGACTAATTTTATAAGATAAAAGTAACATCAAAAAAATAAACTTCATAATATATAAAAAAATTATGAGGTGAAAAGATGGCAAAAATAATAGTTTTTAATAATGATACAAATAGAATGGAAACCTACACAAGGTCCGAAACTTCTGCAATGCCATACAACACAAATAGAACATTAACAGTGAAAGAATTTAGAGGTTCAAGTAAATCAAATATTTTATGGACAACAAAAAGGACGATGCAAAGTTGGAATAGCCAAAGGTATATTTGGGGAGGACCAATACCAGTGGGATTTGCATTTAAAAGACCTTATGAAGGGGGACATGGAACACAAAGTCAACATTATGCAGGAGTGGCATTTGATGTAGGGCAAACTTTATCAGCTAATAGAAGAAGAGCTTTATGGAATAGTGCAAATTTATCAGGAGTTTGGAGCTATGTTGAGCCAATTAGTTCCACTCCGACTTGGGTGCATTGGGATAAAAGGTTTGGAACTCCAGCTTGCTCAAGTGGTGGATTTCCTTTAGTAAAAAGAGGAAGTATAAGTAATTATGTTCTTATTGCACAAGATGATTTAAATACTTTAGGATTTTCAACTGGTGGTTTAGATGGAATCTTTGGAGCTAAAACTCAGGAAGCTGTAAGAAGTTATCAGAGAAAAGTTGGTTTATCTGTTGATGGAATTGTTGGATGCAATACATGGAGAGCACTTCAAGAAGCGGTTGTTGGAACTGGGGCTACAAGTACAACAGTAAATTAAATAAACAAGGTAATATTTGATTTAATTTCAAATTTACCTTGTTTTTATTTTATATGTTTTTATTTTTTAACTCAAAGCTTTTTCTGTTTAAATATTCTAAAATTTTACTATCATGTTCAAACCTAAAAATTAATTTATAACTGACAAGTTTTTGAGCTTTAACTTTAAATTTTTTATTGATTTCGTTAATACCATATTTACCATCACCAATAATAGGCAAACCAATGTGAGCTAAATGGGCACGTATTTGATGTGTCCTACCTGTTTCAATTTCTATATCTAAAAGAGAAGTGTTATTATCAAAACTTTCTATTAAAGAATAAGAAGTGATGATTTTTTGATACCCTTTTTTGGGAACATCAGAAATATAAACAAAAGATTTAGAACTATCTTTAAAAAGATAAGAAATTAATCTTTCATTTTTCTTTTGAGGAATACCATACACAAGAGCCAGATAGTGCTTTTCTATTTCATGATGTTTAAACTTATCTAGTAAAATCTCTAAAGCTTGTGTATTTTTAGCAAACAAAATTAAACCAGAAGTATTCCTATCTAATCGATGACAAGGCATAGGCTTAAATTCACAAGAAGAGTATAATTTGTGGACAACTTCGGTTAAACTATCTTGACCTGTAACTTCTATATTAGAAGGTTTATTAATCAACAAAATATTATTATCTTCATATATAATATCTAAAGTTAATTTATTTTCTAATAAATAGTCTGGAATATAAACTAGAATTTCATCATTTTCAAAAACAGTAACATTTTCAGAAACTCTTTTACCATTTATTTTAATATCCTTTTTTCTTAAGGTTTTGTAAAATAAATTATTTGAAAGAGTACTAATATTGTCTTTTAAAAACTTATCTAATTTTTTATTATCATATTTTTTATTTACAACTAATTTTTTCATAAATATAATTATAAACCATAGATCGCCAAATATCAATACAAGTATAATAAATTCCTTTTTGGAAATAATAACAAAAGATATTATTGTTAAAAAAGGAGGATAATGGTGATTAATAAGGTAGAAATTAGTGGAGTAAATACCTCAAAATTACCTGTATTAACAGCAAGCGAAAAAGAAGAATTAATAAAAAAAATAAAAAATGGAGATGAAGAAGCAAGACAAACTTTTATAAATGGAAATTTAAGACTAGTTTTATCAGTTATACAACGATTTAGAGGAAGAGGTGAATCTGCAGATGATTTATTTCAAGTTGGATGTGTGGGACTAATAAAAGCAATAGATAATTTTGATGTAACACAAGGAGTACAGTTTTCAACTTATGCTGTACCGATGATAATTCGGAGAAGTTAAAAGATATCTAAGGGATAATAATAGTATAAGAGTAAGTAGATCAACAAGAGATTTGGCTTATAAAATTATTCAGTATAAAGAAAAATATAATAAGGAACACTCTAGAGAACCAACTATTGAAGAAATAGCGAAAGAATTAGATGTAAAAAAAGAAGATATTGCATTTAGTTTAGATGCAATTCAAGACCCTGTATCACTTCAAGAACCTGTATACAATAATGATGGGGGAGATAATTTGTATGTAATGGATCAAGTAAAAGATAAAAAAAATACAGATGAATCTTGGACAGAAAATTTAGCAATTATGCAGGCTATGAAAAAACTAACTAATAAAGAAAGAGAAATAATAGTAAAAAGGTTTTTTGATGGGAGAACACAAATGGAAGTTGCAGATGAGATTGGAATATCACAAGCACAGGTTTCAAGATTAGAAAAAAGTGCGATAAACCACATAAAAAGATTATATAATTAATGTAACATTTTTTATCCTTCAGAATATAATATTTTGAAGGAGTACATATATGCAAAATAATGGAATGGATTTTAGAAGGAAAGAAGTTATTAATATAACAGATGGAAAAAGGCTTCGGATATGTCCAAGATGTATGTGCAGATTTAGAAACTGGAAAGATAACTTCTATAATAGTACCTGGTGGAACAAACAAAATATTAAACTTTTTTTCATCCAATAATGATATTATAATAGAATGGAAAAAAATAAAATGTATAGGCGAAGATTTGATTTTGGTTGAAATATAAATAGTTACAGAGCTGGAAGAAAATTACAGTGAAAAAATAATAAAAAAAGTTTAAAAAAAGTGTTGACAAATGTCGAATAAGATGTTAATATAAGAACGTACCACGCAGGAGGACATAAAAAGTTAAAATAAAGATAA